>Ga0247611_10000057_pt1 | contig 203042 bp, 170 predicted proteins | sample 177DNAGHGhighgp2_FD_192422 | JGI IMG/M metagenome (GOLD analysis project Ga0247611, IMG submission 192422) | Sheep rumen microbial communities from Palmerston North, Manawatu-Wanganui, New Zealand - 1770 DNA GHGhigh gp2 | ecosystem: Host-associated > Mammals > Digestive system > Stomach >... | reverse complement strand
GATGCTTGTGCATTGTGCATGAGCATTAGTCAGTTCTCATCGTGGACTGACAGAGGAAGTTTGATCCCGATCATATGTAGCAACGGCAAAGAGTCGTTTATTGACACGACGACGCCGTACTACTATAAGCCTAAGATCATTCAGTTGGGGATGTATCATGGCTCTATCGGGAGCGATCTTGCCGAAAAATTACGGCAAGTCTATTTGATTCGATCGGGTAATGAGCCCAACGTGGAAAATCGGCTGGAGCATTTGATGTCTCAGCTGAAAGGCGAGGTAACAACCGAAGAAACCTCGGAGACAGAAACAACAGAAACTGAAGCAGTTCCTGTTGTTTCTGTTACACAGACACAGCCGCAGACAGAGCCCAAGAAAAGGGCATTGTCTGTAAAGAAACTGACGTACGCTCAGATGCATCAGTTTCTTGATCTCTACAACAAAAGAGATTATGACAAAATTTGCGAGAATTTTTATGTCGCTAACAGAAAAGCGGCATATCAATATTCATACGTCGTTCGAACTGAAATAAAACGACGTGCTGAGTATGCCTTTCCATCTGGAATCGCGATGATTCCAGTTTCTAAATGGAACAATGAGCAAATAGAATCTATTCTTTGGTGTGACTACCTACGAACCACACCAAAGATTTCTGGCGTTTCGGACGCTAGACGAATATCACTGGCTTCCGAAGCTAAAACGGAAGCCAAGAAAAGAAATATAGTAGAATAGGTATAAAATAGGATACGCCGCCGACTACAACTATGATGGTCGGTGGCGTATTTTTTTATATTTTTTTTATAATTATTATATATTATTTTTATAAATTAATAAGGAGGTTATAACTCATGACGGTTACATTGTTTTATAAAATTGGTGATGCTGAAAGCTCTTATGCTGAACCAGTTTTATACGCGTACACAAATAAAAAAATATTAGCAAAAACATTTAGACAAACAAGAAAGATGGAGATGTTTATAATTAAAGAAAAAGAAATGAATGACGAAGAATTTTATCAACTGTGCTCCAGAAGATCAAGTCAACTCTTATTAAAATCAACTCTCTTGACGAAAGATTTCAGTTGTTATAATAATTGCGGGACAGTTAGCATAGTATTAACTAAACATGAAGAAGAAACTGCAGTATTCATGTCTGATAAACTTTACGAACAGATGTATCGTTCAATGACAGAGTACGCTTTGCTATTTAATGATGAGATTATGGATGCATTAAAACTCTTGGGATATTATGATTTTTATAAATTTAATAGTTCAAGTCTATATTATCAGCAAGAAATGTATGATAATTTTAATAGAATTCGGACCGACCAATTTGAAGTATTTATGCTTTATTTTGGTGATACAATTAAATCAAATTAATGGAGGTAATTTATCATGGGAAACATTTTAAAAGACATTAATAATCCAGACTTAATTAATCCTTTTGATATAGTTAAAGGACGTATTAAAGGAAACACTGAAGTTATATCATTTGAAAGAGTGCCAGACGATAGTGATAAAGTCAAGTCACTATTAAATATAGATAAGAATGCTGAACACATAAAAATGATTAATAAATTATCACCACCTACACATGAGCCTACGCCTAAACTTGACCCAGAAGTTTCTAAACCTGTATATGATAACACTGTAACGAGTGCACCATACGATAAAGAAAAGTTTATCTATGATTGTATCAAATTTCTGAAATTTAGAGAAGACAAATATGATATAGTCGAAGAAATAAAATCACTTATATAATATTTCGTTATAGTACACAAAAAGGAGGTATCTAATATGTACTATGATTATAATTACGAGACCCATCAATGCGAACCGGTGCCTGATTATAACAATAATTATATTGTTAAAGATGATCGCCGTCGTGAATTGGGTCGTAAAGTTGCAAATGTTACGTTTAACTTATTAAAGATTGGTCTTGGAGTCGTGATGATAAACAAAGGTCAGCAAATCATCAACGAAGCTTGGTACAATCTAGATCAGAAAAATAAGTATCGCTAACAAACGCTAGAGATTGATAGGACTTTATATGTTCCTATCAATCTTTTTTTGTATTTTCGTTCATACTTTTTTTTAAAAGTTATATATCATATTTTTGGCAAACTTTATAATTTATATAGAAAGGGGCTTTTATAATGCCAAATAAAAATAACACTAAAGATGAACACAGTGAAGTATTCCCTAAGTATTTAATAGTTGGGAAAGATTCTACTGTGGAATGTGTGGGTTATCTTGATGATAACTCACGGGTTAAAGCTTATTCCAAAAATAAGGGATATATTTTAGATGATATAGTTTGGATATATTCTGATATTGGAAAACCCAAAAATAGTATTTATCCGTACTTTTGGATAAACGATAACGGTGAGATAGAATTCAGTAAGCTGACTAAACAAATGGCTGATGTATTCTCAATCAAAAATTTAAATGATTTGGATTTGTCTGTAATGGTTAATGCATTACATGCTGATGAAGAGTTATATGATTTGAGAATAATTAATGATATGAATTCGTCTGGGGAAAAGTATATACCTACATTAAGTGAGCATGATGATTTTCTTAAGAAACTCATTAAGGCATGTATCATTAATAAGTCAATCAATTTGAATAGACTTAAGTGTAGGGTAAACGAAAAATATGTATTACCCAATATGAAAGCTGCGTTAGATAATAGCACTAAAATGTCAGTTTCATATTTTAATATGTGGGCCGAATTGCTTGGAATAGATTATCTCATAGTGGTATTTGATAATGGTTCGGATAGTATTGACCCATTAACAAAACCGATGATACTTTCATCTCAATGTGATGAAGTTACTCCTTGTGACGAAACGACAGAAGCTCTTATATCTAAATTAAATAAAGATATAAAAGAGCGTAATAGATTAAAATAAAAAATGATACTAATATTGACAAGATTTTAATGGTTTAAATGCCTTTAAAATAAAATTTAAATTGAAAGGAAGTTTGTACAATGGCTAAGAACTTTACAAGCGCAAATCAGGAGATTGGAGAATTACTGTCTAAAAGAGATAAGATTCTCGAAAAGACTGCAGGCTTTATCGCAGAGGCAGTGATGGATAGGGCTAAGAGTAAGAGTATATCTACTGGTAATAGGGATGCAACCTATAAGGACATAAACTACGCAATCAAGAATTTTAGTACCGAAGAACAGGTACAGATTCTGATTAACACAGTGCTGATGGTTGCTGCTAACTCCGGTGGAAACTCCCAGTCCTACTATAATAGCAGTTCTTCTATTGGTGATATGCTGAATAATAGAAGAAGATAACTTTATGGGAATATGTGAGACTAATATATAAAGGTCTCACATATTCTTTTTTATGAAAGGAATAAAATTTTTATGAATATCAATCTTTATCAAACTCATATTGAAATTTGTCCATATGAATTAGGTAGTGTACCAAGATTAGAAAAAATGTTATCTAAATATGATACCGTTACTCATAAATATATACCAATTGGATATTACTATGATGGGTATACTTTATATATTCCACGCGGTGTTAGTCTAGTATTATTAAAACAACTTTTTGGTTGTCAGATAACTGTAACTAATAGATGTGATGAATATGATAGAATCCCTAAGTATCAAATGCTATTTGATGCACGAGATAAAATCCAAGAAGAATCTATAGATTTTTTAACTACAAGTAGCGAAAGATTTATGAAAGGAAATTTATATTCTCAGTTTGGTTTAAATTTGGATACTGGTGATGGAAAAACATTCTGTATGATTTCGGCAATAGTATCGCTTAAAATAAAATCAATTATTATTACTCATAAAAAAAGTATTAAAGAGCAATGGATATCTTCTATATTGAATATGAGTAATGTTCCTCAAGATAAATTATGTGATATATCAGGTTCTTCCATTATAAATCAAATTATGAATGATAAAATAGATGCTGACATATATGTGGTGAATCACCAAACATTAACAAGTTATGCTCGTACAAATGGATGGGACACTATTCGTGAATTATTTAGAAAAATGAGAGTCGGTATTAAAGTAGTAGATGAAAGTCATAAGTTCTTCGAGAATTCATTAATGATAGATTTCTTTTCTAATGTTTATAGGTCTTATTATCTTACCGCTACATTTAATCGTAGTGACCCCAAGGAAATAAAAATTTATAAACTTGCGTATTCTTCATTATATAGATTTGGGGAAGAAACATTTAATTATGAAGAAAAACGTAAACACACTGTATTTATTGTAGTATACTATCATAGCAGACCATCTATTCAACAGCTAAATACAATGTCTACAGGATATGGATTTTCAACTTATAAATTTATAGACTATGCTCTCAAGGAAAAGGATAATACCATGATGAGAGTTCTAGAAAAAATCATTAATGAAACTAATCACCTTGACGGAAAAACTCTTATAATTTCTCCAAAGGTTGAATCAGTTGAATATATAGCAGACTATATAAAGGAACTGACTAATAAAACAGTTGGAACCGTCCATAGTAAAAATTCAACAGATGAGAATGCTAAAGGCAGAAATTCTGATATAATATCATCAACTATTAAATCAATAGGTGAGGGTGATGATATTAAAGGATTGCGAATATTAATAAATCTCGAACCAGTTGGTTCTAAAGTTTTAGCAGACCAACTTAGAGGAAGATTGAGAGAATATTCTGAAAATGATGATACTTTTATGTTTTATTTAGTAGATACCTCTGTTAAAGAGAGCTATATATTTCTAAAACGTATTATGCCAGTAATGAAAAAGAAATGTAAAGAAATAATAATTATGAATATGGATATATAAAAACGTAAACTTGAAAATCTTAAACGAGACTGCCGTAAAGAATCCAATTTTAATATAAATTGGATTCTTTACGGCAGTCTTTTTTTTATATACTTTTTTTTATAGAAAAACAGTTAAATAAATTAATATATAAGAAAGCGAGGGTTTTTCTATGGAAAATATACAAGAGATATATGAAGGATTATATGATATGGTTGAAAATGATGATATGTATATAGAGACTGGATCAGATATGAATAAATATAAAAGAACTAAAATATTATTATCAATATTTGTGATCAGTGGAGTAATAATTGATATAAATTTAATTATTAAAGCATTAAATAAAAAAGGACAAGAAAATTCTAATAATAAATCCTTAATAAATACTTTAGAAGCTTCAAAAAAAGAATCTTTAAAGATTCTAGAGGAGCTTAAAAAATATAAGGATATTACATCTAGAATAAAGGGAAGAGACCTTACTGATGCTGAATGGAAAACAGCAAATGGATTATGTGAAAAATGTAAACGTGTTAATGATAAAATTTTAAAAATTGAAGAAAAATTAAATCTCAAAGTTAGAATAACTAAAAGAAACGAAAAGAAAATTGAGAAATATAACGAGAATTTTATGAAGGAATGGGATAAAAAATATAATAAAATCGTTAAAAAAGAAGATGATTCTAATGATGATGAATCAGATAGTAATACCGCTGAACCTACAAAAAAATCTCCTGATAAATCATTACTCTTTACATCTGCTGCAGACGATCCTATTGCTTCAGTATTTCTTTCATTACATCCTACTGCATATTTATGTGAAATGACAGATGAAAGTGTTCAAGAAATAACTACCAGTTTCTTAGAGTTTGCTGATTCTATTATGACTGATAATCGTGAATATGTTGAACGGTATAATGCTAAACATGAATTCTATACAAATATTATTTTAGAGAAAGCTGACAGACGCGAGATTGATTATGAGAAATGTGCTGAACTATTAGAATCTGTTGATACATTCTTTAAGATATAAAAAAATGAGATGCCTAATATAATTAGGCATCTCATTTTTTATTCTTCTCTAGTAATTTCTATATAAATTTTTTCTTTTTTATCATATATTAATACTGAAAATTTATCAGGTACTGATTTTCTTAGTTTATTAATTACTTTTTCCGTTTTAATATTAGCTATTCCTACTTCAATCTTTAGTACTTCATATTTACTCTCTTTATATTTTAAACTATAAATGTAATCGCTATATTCTTTTAGCATCCAATATGATGCTACAAACTTCCGGTATTTATTTCCAATAATGTCCTCTAACACAGAGTAGTCATTATCGGAAAGAACCGATATATATTCAGTCATCGACTTCTTCATAGTTAATTCCTTCCTTTAATTAAAACTATGTGTTATTAACATCAAAGAAAGAAATTTATTTATCACTTACTTATAATCCGATTCCGTATTGATTCACTTTCTGATTTTTTACTTTCTTTTTCTATTTCTTTACTTTCATCCATCAATCTATTTACACGTGCTGTTCTCAATTCAAGCAGTCGCCTAAATGGTAATTCATGTAGAATTTCTGTTAATGACAATTCGCCTTTAAACAAAGCTATTGTTGTGTCTAGAAATCTTGCATGTTCTCCACATTGACGTTCGTACTCAGCAACTGTTGAAATGTCTGAAAAACCAGCTCATCCATTGTCATGTTAAGATCATGTGTTACGTTACCACAATGAGGACAAGTAACATCACCAAATGAGAAATACGAATTATATTCTCCAGCAAACTTATTAGTTATTGCTGCAAGAATCTTAAAATCAGAAGGGTCAATATTATATATGGCATCAAGGATTTCTTTGTAACCATTACATGTAGTATAGGTACCATCTTTATTGGGAATCATAATAGACTTAACCGTAGTAAGGAAAAGAATATTATTTTTATATATTTCTGAAACATTTTCACCGAATGACTTTTTGAAATTATCTTCATCAAGAACCGGTATAAAGTTATATAAGAAATCGTATGCAGAAATTATGCCCATTTCAACAACAAATTTGCTATTGGGAAGTCTTACATATTTAGAATTTAATACAGCAGAATTTTTACGAATATTATCATATTCAACAGCAGGAGCAGTTGCAATCTCTTTCATCTTTTCTAAGAATTTAGGTGTACACTTTTCAAGTCTAATTACAGATCTTGTATTGAATGTCCAGCTAAATCCCTTTTCACAAGTTTGTACTCCACAACGTAATTGAATAGTTTGTGTTTCACTCTGGGTTGCAACATATAACCCATATAAAGCCATAGGTATATCAACATATGCAAAACCTTTAAGGAAATCTGTAAAGCTTTCAAAAGGTGCAATATTGAGATTTGTGAGTTTATTATAAATAATACTAAGTCTCTTATAATACTGGTCAAATGTTACATTATCCATTGAAAGTGCTATGTCTGACATTTCACCATAAGTAAGGCCCTTCATCTGTGCTCTAAAGCCAGAAGCAGGGAAACATATAGTAGTCTTAGAACTGGAGAGTTGATATTCCGAGATAGACTCCTGGAATGACTTATTACTCTTATTTTTAATAACAGATTCAATATCGACAAATTCAATTTCAGTGAGCTTGATTTCATCAGCTTCAATAACCTTTTGTTTTTCAATATCATTTAATATAAAATCTGTACCAAGGCCTGTCTTATCAATAAGAATCTGAACAGTTTTTTTCATCTCTTCATCTTCAGCATTATCTTTTTCATCATTAGTTTTGGATTCATCTGAAGATGCGTCTTCAGATTTAGAACCCTCTGATGATTTTTGTGCATTGGTGTTGTTGGGTCTTGACGCACCCTTGATGTCAAATGCTTCGTCACCCTCTTTTCTGAGACGGATAAACTCAGGTTCAAGAAGATTACCATCCTTATCTGTATAATTAATCGAAGCAGTTCCATCATCATTGATTTTAACAGAATCAAGTTCCAACATCATCTTTGCGAAGTCTGCTTCGTTTTGAGGATGCTTAATTACAGTAACATACTTACGTTTTTCAAAGCTCTCGTCAAGCTCTTGTTTACGGGCTTCAAACTCCTCAATTCTCTCTTCATCTTCAAAAACAGAATGCTTTAAAGGCTTCTCCTCTAAATCAGCTTTTGAAACAATAGCACCGAGGCCTCTCTTATTCTGAGCCTGCCTCATCTGCTCTATGGAGATAAGGGTTTTTCAGCTTTCGGTTTTACTATATTAGCTTTTTCTTCAGGGGTTTCTTCTGTATTTTTTTCGAATAATGAATTAAGATCCATGTCTTCATCACTATTGCCACCAGATGCAAAAAAATCATTATTGGTAATTTCATTATTGCCAGCCATATGAATATAGCCCTCCTTTAAGATTTATATAATTTGAGTTTCCTCAGGATTGGCAGTAAATTGATAAACAATTTGACCTTTTTCATTTAGAGTAATACCCAATGATATTGATACTTTCTTTTCTTGAATTATAACCGGTAACATAAAAAGAAGCATAGTTCTTCCTTTATATGTAGTTACCGCAACATCAATATCACCGCTTTTTATATAAGGTATAAAATCTTTACACTGTGATGCTAAAGCTAACTTCACATCTTCAACATCAATTTGATCTTCAAATAAATAAAGTTTTTCTCCAATATTCATTCCAAGTGTTGGTAAAGATGGATAAAAACCGGGTTTTCCTAAAAGGACTGATAGTATGTTTTTAACGAGGGTTTCACTTTCGTTTAAAACTTTTCCTTTTTTAAAGTTATTGAGCCCATAAACAGGATCCACTGGCATATAATCATTCCTTTCTTTATTTACACTTGTGATTTTAACACAATGTAAATTATATGAATTTTAATTTTTTATTATTTAATAATAAAAAATTAATGATGGGTAATACAAAATATTACCCATCATTGTTATTTATCTTTTATAATACGCATTTTTTTCATATAACCGTACATATTTATCAACTTTATTATGAAATTCGTTGATCAATTTGCTATATTTTTGTTTATACATATTATAAGCATCAACAGGATTCATGCCACTAATTTCTCTCATCTCACCCTTAAATCTATTTTTCTTACGTTGCTTTACAGCGTTTCCTACTGCTGTTCCTGCAGTTGCTAATCCAAGTAACGTCACCTCGGTCATTAAACTATCATCTACTGATTCAAAATCATCCCATTCATTATCTTCATTATCCCTTGTATAAGATTTATTTAAAGATTTATTTATTAGTGTTTTTATCGTGAAAGATATTCCAAATATTAATGCAGTTTGTTTCATTAATGTTACAAAATATGCAGATGAATTATCACCTTTATTAAGTTTTACGCTATTAATCATCCTATAAGATTCATCAATAAGATCATGACATTTTTTAGCAGTATCTTTAACTTTATCTTTATCATCAGGGTCACCTTTTTTTGCTAATGCTTTAAGCTTTGATAATTCTGATTTAATTTCAGTTTTACATTTTTTATATTGAAATATTACCTCATCGTTACCTGATTCTGACATATATATATTTTCCAAAATATTTTCCATTAAAGTATAATATTTATCTTCAGATAAATATCCGTTTTCATACGATTCTGTGATATAAACAAGATTCATTTTATTAACCATAATTATTTCTCCTTTGTTTGCATTTTGTTTTATATTAATCTTCATAATAAATATTTATATCTATGTTATTTTTTAATAAAAAACAGATATTTAATGAGAAATAATTATTGAAAGATGGTGATTAGATTGTCTACAAAGCGAAGAGTATATTGTAAATTTTGTAATAAATTCTATTATGATGTTGCAGATTTAGTTGCACATACTGAAAAAGAACACCTTGCGTTAATTCCTGAAGATATGGATGCGTGGCAGTTTTGTTATTTCGTAAGAACTGGTAAATCATCAGGGTCTTGTGTTGTTTGTAAAAAACCTACAACTTGGAATAATAAAACTCATAAATATAATAGATTTTGTAATGACCCTAAATGTAAGCAAAAATATATAGAGACATTCCAAAAAAGAATGATCGGAAAATATGGAAAAACTAATTTACTTAATGACCCAGAACAACAGCGACTAATGCTGTCTAAAAGAAAGATAAGTGGAGAATATATATGGCGAGATCATGTTACTAAATCTGCGTATGTTGGGTCGTATGAAAGAAGTTTTTTAGAATTCTTAGACTTAACAATGCATTTTGATCCTAAAGATATAATATCGCCTTCTCCCCATACATATTATTATATATATGAGGGAGAAAAGCATTTTTATATTCCAGACTTTTTCATTCCTTCATTAAATCTTGAAGTAGAGATAAAAGATGGAGGAACCAATCCTAATATGATGCAAAAAATCGTAGAAGTAGATAAAGTAAAAGAAAAACTGAAAGATGAAGTTATGTCTTCTAATAGAAGTACGTTTAATTATATAAAGATAGTTGATAAACAAAATGAAAAACTTTTAAGGTTTTTAGAAATAGCTAAAGAAAGATATTATGATGAAAATAACGAGCATATTGTAATGCTATAAAGAAAGGACTGATAATATGCTTGATAGAAACGAAAGAATATTTAAAAATGGTTTGTGTAATGGTAGCTGTGAAAGAAGAAAAATTTATTATGATCATTTATATTCAGCACCGATTAGTATAAGAACCTTTATGAGAGTATATTCTCAAGAGCATAATGAAATGATTGACACAATGCATTTCGAACGAATGATAACAAAATGGTGCTCTTTTAATCATAAATTACCGATTCAAGTAAAAAATGAAATTGATAGAAATATTAATAGCCCCACTTATTCTAAATCAGAATTAATAAAATTAATACTTTACATAAATAAAGTATGCACCGATTATGAAGATTTTTTATCTTTTGTAATTTTTGATTTAATACCGTGGAAAATTGAGGAATATGAATTGTATAATAAAGAAATTAATAATTTTGAAGATATTCAATGCATTAGTGATAATTATACTAATAAACTTTTGTCATATATTAATACATTTATGACAAACGCCAAAATTGGCGGTTGTTTTAATGCATATTCATTAGCCTGTCTTTTATTCCTATTATTTACAGAAGTTGGGGATGATTCTGGTTCGAATGTCGGTCTGACTATTTTTTGTAAACCATACGTAAATTATTTAAGATTATTTAGATTTGATTATGCATATAGCTTAGAAAAACATCTAAATACATTATCTGAAAAATATCAAAATAAAGAAATAGATAGCTTAGATGTTTTACAGAATGTATCAGATATAAATGATGATGATTCTGAAATGTATTTTTCAAAAAAAGGTGTGTATAGAGAATCAATGTATAAAGATATAGTAACTTTTTCTAATGATGAATATCAGATATTCGGAGAAAAAGTTTATGATGGCGATGTTACAAAATTCATCTATCAAGTTGAAAGATTGACTCCTGAAGAAGTATGGCATTATATGGGTTCTGATATAAGAATTGATTTTGATTTATCTGAGAATATGTTAGGGTTTATAAGGTATAATCTCAAACCATATGAATGTATAATAAGGAGCATTGAGAATCATATCAGACGTCATATAGTTAAAATAGATGATAGGGTATTCTTATTATTTAAGATATACAATGATTCAGAAAATATTTATGGTATATCTTTAACATCATATAGAGATGATGATGGTGAAGAATACCGTGATATTTTACAAATTAAAATGGATGATTCTGATTATAAATTAAAAGTAGGTGATATTCATGATAACGGATAAAAAAAGAAAACAGATGGAAGATTTAATATATAAATTCTTCGACGCTTTTGATAAATCTGGAACTAATACTAAGAAATATAGAAACATATTTGAACCTATGAGTAATGAGCAGTTTGATTCATATTTTAAAGCATTTTTTGAAAATGAAAACGCTTATCTTATTTTAGATATAGTAGATTATGAACATACTATGACATTAGATGATATCGAACGTGCAGCTAAAGTTATAAATGTTCCATTATTTGAAGATGTATTCATGCCACATTTAACTATGGATAAATCTCATGTTATTACTACAAAAGAACCTGTTCCTGTTGGATACATTAATATAAAGAGGACTCAACAAACAGTAAGTAAGAAAAATGGTATTTCAACAAATATAGATTCTCGTTCTTCTATTACTGGTCAAGTTACAGGTGGTGATAAGAATGGAAGAGAGTCTGATCTTGAAAACTTTATGTTACTTTCTTTAGGATTAAAAAATACATTAAGAGAATTAAATGGACCCAGAGCAGATGACTTACATATGAAAGAAGAAATGCTTCGAGACATATCTCTTAATGGTTATACTACTATGGAAAATTTAGAAGATGATGTATTAAATAAAACTACTTTAAATACAACATCAGTATATTTCCTAGGTATGGGATTAAATACTGATTTAGTCACTAAAGGTCTTATGTTACCTAAAGAACTTAAGGATGAATTGTAAATTATGGAAGAAGTTATATCACGACGAATAGTTTAGTGAAATAATTAAAAAATGATCACAAAGTGCTAAAACAAATATATAATAATTCTACAATTTGTAAGTTTTTTATAAAGGAGGTTTTAATATGGGTCAAACTAATCCCCAACGTCCAAATGTTAACCAGAGACCTGCTGCTAAACCGCCAAGTAATAAAAAGAATACAAAATTAACAACTACTAAAAAGTTAATGGCATATATAGTAGTTAACTGTACAGTGATTGAATTGTATACAATGTTTATTGTATATAAATTTCAGGAAGCTGCTATATTAGAACCTTTAATATCAGCGGTTGTTGCAGAATCATTTTCATTTTTTGTATATTGTTTAAAATCATATTTTGAGACTAAAGCCGAAAAAAATAATGATTTAGCATATTATCGAATAAATAAAAGATATCAAGATGAACAAGATAGTCAAGATAATATTAACGATGATAGTTAACATATATAATTAATATAATAAAACAATTTATATAAAAAAGAACACGCTACTCACCAAAAAAAAAATAAAAGAAATGAGGTTTTTATTATGAGTACTTTTGACGAGTTAATGAATCAGCTTAATGATGAAGATGATACCTTTGAATCAGAATTATTATCATTAATCGATAATGATAATAGTATGTATAGTGAAGCAAATATCGATAAAGATGCTGTTGCGGATGCTAAAAAGGTGTATAACAAAGCAAAGAAAATAAAGAAAGCATGTATTATAGCTCTTGGATTAATAGCTGCAATAATTGCTGGTGCTGCTATATATAAGAAAGTACAAAAGAATAAAAGATTGAAAGGCATGCACGATAGCTACAAACAAATAGCGGATATGGATAAGCGAATGATATCGCAAAAATTTAATGATCAGCGTGCGGCTCAGTATGAGGGTGCAAAGCAGGAAGCTGAAAACTTAAAAAAACAGGCAACACACTCAGCTAAGATACTTCAGCAGTCTATAGATGACTATAGTAAAGCTGTTAAATCTGGCAATGATCGTACTTATAGCAATTGGCTTACTGTCGCTGAAGGCCGAATAGCGCAGGCTAAAGATATACTCAAAAAAATAGCTAACTTAGGCGAAACTTTTGATGATAGTAAAATTACAAATCTTACTGATAGATTAGAGACATATATATCCAATGATAAAGACATTGAAAAGTTTATAAAATCGTCTGCAGATACTGTATTATCTGGATATAATGATTTCATGGAAAATGCTGTAACTGAATATTTAGATGACAACATTTCATTTACAGAGCTTTGTGCTCTTAGTGTGAAAGCTTCACAAAAATTCGATGACTCATCATATAATGAGTCTGCATACAATGATGAATATTCACGTATTGTAGATTCCATTTGCGAGAAATACAATAATGATGAACTTAGTCCGGATGATACAGTATTACTCTTAGAAAAGGCTGCAGAAAAATATTTAGGATGATGATTTAATCATTTGATATTTATAATAAAAAGGTGCTGAACAAAGTAAATTGTTCAGCACCTTTTTAATATAGACGATACCATATTGCTTTTAGAAAAAGCTGTATAAAAATATTTAGAGATGGATTTAATGACATTCTATTAAGAACACATGTTCGTGAAATCTAAATAAAGTGAGGTTTTTAAGTATGGATACTTTTAATGTTTTGACATATCAACTTAAAAATGATGAAGAAGATACTTTTGAATCTGAGTTATTGACAATTATTGATGATGAATATGATATGTATACTGAGTCAGAAGACATGACTCCCGAAGATGTTGAAGAAATAAGAAATAAAGCTAAGAAAATAAAAAGAAAACTCATAATTGCTATTTCTATTGTAGGAGTTATAATCTTATTAATAAAAAGACATGAAAAACGTAATAAACAAACAGAAGCAGAATTAACTCTACTGCGTACCGAACTTATAGAGTTAGATAAAGATTTTGGTGATCTTATAAAAAGTAAACCTGAAATTACGTATACTTCAAAAAAAATATCAAAAGATGAAGAAAAAGTTCAAGCTATTAAAAGTGTTTCGGGTTGGTATAGATCGTATTGTCAAACTTATGAAAATTTATTTAATCGAGCGGCAATACTTACTGAACAAGTAAATAAGTACGGCTCTAAATTCAATGATGCAAGTATTGCTAGTAAATTAAAGAATATAAAGATAGAACGAGATCATAATAAAAGTGCAACATTGCAATTTACAAAAAATAAATATAAAGAAGATTTAGATACTAAATATACACATGGTGGAGATATGATTGATAAAGCACTTAAACATGCACGATATAAAAAAGATAAGTAATTGATAATATTATTCATTAAAATAAAAAAAGAAGAGAGAAATAACTTTCTCTCTTCTTTTTATTTATTTCTCATACTCTTATCCATAGCATTTAGTGCATCTAAGCAAAATCTTAATTTTGCTTTATTCTCTTCAAGTTTTTTAGTTAATTCTTCTTTATATTTATCATAAACTTCATCATACTCATCTGTTAATTTACAATCACTAACAAATCTTCTGCTTAAATTAGAATACGAAAATCTCCTGCTATCTTTATTAAGTTCCTTATATTTAACTAATACTTCTTTCATTAATTCTCTATTAGTATAAGTTTTATCTTGAAATTCTATAGTATCATCCATTTTAAGTCTACTAACTTTTTTAATAATTTTTTTAGGAAATATATCTAGTCTTTTTTTAAGAAAAACTATATTTCCATCTATTAAAACATTTATCTTTTTTAAATATGTTTTTATATCTTTTTTCATAATAAAAAATCCTCCATATACGTCTAATTAAAACAATGTTTTAATATACCTTTATTATGAGAGGTGATATAAACAATGAATATGTCAAATGTGATAACTCGTATTAAATTAAATTTAGGATTAATGGCAATAGCAACTCCTTTTGAGAATTTAGACGAGACTATAAAAACTATAATTACAGATATAACCATACCAGTTTTTTCTTTATATAATCCTTGCAGAGATACAATGACTATTAAAACAAGTGATTTAGATAGAATAGAAAAAACTGACCAATATGAAGTATTTTTACTTCCTGAATTTAAAAATAGAAAACTTTTGCAAGTAATAGATGTAAGATATGCCGATTCATGTTTATCTGGTTTAGGATATTATGGTGGTGGTATGCCATTAATGACAGGAAACCTGATACACCAAACATTACTTGCAAATGCTGGAGCACATTTAATAACACAAATGATGCCAAAAATGACATTTAAATATGAACATCCAAGAAAGCTATTTCTTTATAATATGTATAGTAGCTCTACTATAGTATTAGAACTTGGATTTGAACACGATAAATCATTAGCAAGTATACCAGAAACCGCAAGAGAATCATTCATACATTTAGCATTGTTAGATGTTAAAGCAAATTTATATCCTACAATGAAAATGTATTCTGAACTTAATACCGCAATAGGAAATATAAATCTTAAATTAGATGATTGGCAAAATGCTGATTCTGCTAGAGAAGAATTGATTAATAAATGGGATGATACATATCATCTCGATCTTCCTCCAATGTATTATATTTAAAAAAAATGAGGTGAAAAATATATGGGTTTTAAAAGATATACAGTTCCGATGTATTCAAATCCAAGAGCTCAATTGTATAATAATGATAGTAGCTATAGTAATAATACAGAAATTAATGACATTACCGAACACGGACTTCAATCTTCACATATAAATAAATATCCATTATGGAAATCATTACTGACCGTACGTTATGAACATCCGGATAGTATTTTGTTAGATAAAGATAATATGAATTTTCATTTACGAACTGTGTCAGGTAGTACTCGCGTTGATAATCATGGTGATGAAGAATATTACCGGTTTGCTGATAATACAGATACTGACATATTGCTATTTGGTACATGGCGACGTACTTATATTAGTGGCATAACCAGTTCATCATATGCTTATGCATCGAATATTGTATTTATTGGTCATGATGGTTCTGAAACTATATCAGGCAGTCAATATGATTCATTTGATGATAACTATAGAATCACCCATGCGGCTTGGTCAGGTACTCAAAAACATGGTGCATGGGAGCTGTATGACTCCATATCTGAAATATTGTATATTAATAAAAGAACCATTGCGTTTTCATTAGCTCACCACGATATGAGTATATACGATGATGTTAAATCTCCAGGAATTATAATAGTAACTGTAAGTAATAATAATAATATCTGTATAATAGCACCCTCTAAATTTTGTGGAGCTGATAAATCTCTTACAACTGTGTATTATGGCGGTTATCCACTTTCTAGAACTGCTATCATTACTAATAAACTAAGATGCTATACTAAAAATACTAGATCAACATCATTATATTATGACACTGTACCTTTTTATTCTGAATTTGGAGATAAAACTATTTTAAATCCAGTATTAGTAAAAGCATCCGACGAATATTGTCCTGGAGTATTTTATGTACCAATTTCACAATATATAATTCCTTCAACAAATGATACATTCTTATTCATTAATAATAAAAAATATTGGTATAATGGATTTATTGCAGTTGAGTTAGATGAGGATGAAACCGAATAATTCAGAATAAAGGTGATGATATTTATATGAATTATGAGAAATTTCCGATATATAATATAAATAATTATAATATTCATTTTAACGATATAAAAAATTGGTTTGAAGAAAATGCTCCAAATTTTTTTTCAAAAATAATACTGAATGAATCAGATAATGATTATGGAGCAGGTGCATCACTTGATTTATATGATAAAATAAATGATGTTGATACCATAGTTTATACAATTTATACCGAAGAATTTGGCGCTAGCACTACATATAATTCGTATTGTAAGCGTTTACGAATTAAATCATATATAAATAACGGAAATGATACTCATGAATCATCAATTGGTAAAGAGTATTCAAGTGTCGTTAATGAAAGTGATGTATTAGAAGTAATATCTGATGGTAAATTATATTCAACCCCTGAATATTATAATGCTATTTATGAAATTACAAAAATGAGAGAGAATATTATTGGCTTAACATTAACAAATCGTGTAAAAGTTGGTGCTGATAAATTATCATCCGTTTTAATTTTTGCAAAAACTCATAGTAGTAGGATTGCATTAATCCGACCCACTATAAATTTTTCAAAAGAAGGATTATGTAAAAATTACAAGTATAATAATACTACAGGAAACTATATAAATTACGTTTCAGTATTAACATATGACACACCACTTGGTAATAATCATCTTGGATACTTATATGGGCGAGATGGACAAACAGTAACTTCATTTATGAAGTTACCTGTAGTTGGATGTGATGATTATATACCGAATGTTTTTTATTTACCATCAACATCAGTGAGATTAAAACCTGATTCAGAATGTACATTACATATAGGAAATTTTGAGTATTATTACAACGGAGTAATTGCAGTTGAATTACTCTCGTAATAAAGGATGTGATAATGAATGTTTTATGAGAAAAAGAAAGTATTGAGAAATGATGCTAGTGTTAATAGTATTCGTACATGTTTACAAGGCATGAATGACGCATTAAATGAATATTATAGTAATTTCATTGTAGCTGATTCATACAATTGTATCAGAATCACTGATACCGATAATAATAATATCTTAGAAATTGGTGCTAATTCAACTTATTCCAACGCCGTTCAGGATACTGAGTTTAAGTTATCTGTATACAGAAATGTTGGAACCGTTGGAACTATACAACAATCAGGAAATACGGCTAACTATGGATCAATCAGATTTCTATATAATATTCCTACAGAGTTAATATTAATAAATAGCACAACATTTGCGATGACATTAGGTCCTTTAAATGAGATGACTACTCCTGGGGTTAAAAAACCGGGATTAATTGTTATTACCAAAACTGCTAAGGGAAATATTGCTGTGATACAACCATCATATATGTTAGGTATTGGTAAAAATACTGATGATAATCCTAATGGATTATCATGTCTAACGAGGGCAAGCACTGGAGAATCATATGCTTTCACCAGTATTTTATATGAATCAGATTTAGCATATAAAACTGTAATATCTCCTGTTATGGTTAATGGTGATTCTGATTATTGTAAAGATGTTTTTTGGGTACCAATGATACAATTTAATGTAGAACGTGGAGATGACGCTATTTTAGAAATTGCTGGAGAATATTACTATTATAATGGATTCCTTGCATGTAAAATTGGGAAATGATATATATATTGAAGGGGGAATCATAAATGGCTTTTAAAAGATACCCTATTAAAAATAGAAATGAAATTGGACCTCATTTAACAGAAATAGCTGAAATGTTCATGACTTATAATGAAAATTTATTCAGTCGAATTGAAGTTATAAATGATAATACATTAGAATTTTACGGTAAAGATTTATTACCAAATAATATTTTTGATATAATTGAGAGAAAATTATTTAAAATATCTATAATTAGTAAAAGTAATAATAGGAACTATTTTCAACTTAAAATTTATACAAGTAATGGTAATGATAGTTATACACCACCTCAGCCTGTTGCTGAATCTACTATATTATCTGCTGACGAAGATACCATTTTACAATCTAATTATTATTTAAACTTTATTTCTGAATATATCCATATTAGTGATAATGCTGTTGCATTAACATTAACTAATATTGGCACAATAGATAGATTAAAAGCATCTCCCGGTGTTATAATATTTACTCGAACTGCAAATGGTAAGATTGCCGTAATATGCCCATCATATACATATTTTAATACATCACCCCCATCTGTTGCAGGAGATACATCTACTAAGAATTATTTAATATGTGCAACAATTGATAGCATGGGCCAATTATATTATGATAATATCGAATGTGTTAGAATATCATCAACTAATACAATATTTCAACCATTAGTAGTTTATGGAGAGCCTACTGATTATATTGTAGATGGATACTTTGTTCCAGTTACATCATCTAATATATTATCATATATTGATGGTATAATAACTTCTGGAGACAAATCTTATTATTATAATGGAATGATTGCTATTAAAATATAAAAAGGAGGTTAAAAAATTATGAAAGACCAAGATATGGGATTAGTATATATATCTGAAGCAGTTAGTGGAGAAAAAATGATATCCAATCTTGATTGCTATGATAAAAACAATTTATTCTACGTAGTATTTGATACTAATTTACAGTCTTTTGACGTAATAAATAGAAACCAGAGAATGTACAAAGCAGATAATATATGGGAATGTATTCAGCAAGAAAAAATTCAATGTTTACTTAGAGACGGTTGTTGGTTTGGTGAGTGGGATCATCCTACTCCTGAAAAGAAAGATGAACAACTTAGTCCTGAAAGAATCCAAAATGTTCCTCCTCTTAAGAGAGCATTTAAAATTATGCAACCTAAACTTGTGGGGAATCTTCTTCAGGGAAAGATTCAATCTGCACAGAATGATATTGGTATCAGCTTTGCTAAAGAAATATTAGCTGGTTGGAAACCTTCATTTAGTTGCAGAGCAATTGCAACACTTAAACTTATTAATAATAAACCCACCGTTATTGTAAGACGACTTATTACATACGATGGCGTTTGGTATCCTTCTCATAAAGAAGCTCATTCTATCAGTGGAATAAAACCTGTAAATAAAGTTATTAATACTGTAACAGAGTCAGTTAATGATATTAAAAATACATTTAAAGATATAATGATACCTCTTAAAGAAATTTTAGAATCTGTTGGGAAAACAGATGTTAATACTCAGATGATTATGGAGTCGTTTGATTTATCCATAGATTCATTAATAGGTATTGACGACACGCATACTAAAGCAATTATTAAAGATAAAGATAACATGATATATGCTAATATTAGTCCTGAAACTAAACATAAAGTTGATGATTTCTTTAACTCATTTAACATATAACTATACTAAAGGCATAGTACATAATTTGATGTACTATGCCTTTTATACTATTTAAGTTAATAACAAACAGTGTGATAAAAATTTTAAAGAAAGAAGGTATTTAATTATGCTTGCAGCATTAATTAAACAAACTCGTTATTCTGATATAGCCTTTAGATTTGAGGTTGTTGATATTATCGATATAGATGATAAAAGAAGTCTTGAAGCTGTAAGAAGATTCACAAATTCAGATTATGCACTATTTGTCAATAGCACCATAAAGATAGGTATGTCGTATGATCCTGAAACAGGAATAATATACGATGATAAACATATCAGAGTTTATCCTCCCCAATCATCAGAGGAACGACTTGTTGATCTTGATAAAGCTGTTAAGAAATTAACATTTGATGTTGATATTTACTCCCCCGATATTTCTATTAGCGATGCTAAAGATTATCTTATTAGAAAGAATAAAAACAATCTTGAAAATTATTTATATGAACACCCTCTTGTAAGAGATGGAAAAGTATATACAGTAACTTCAGATAAACAGAATCAATTAACAGGTCTTCTTAATGCATATAACTATGCAAAATCTATAGGTGTTGAATTATCTTTATCGTGGAATGAAACAGGAAAGACTTGTCAAAGATATTCATATGAGGATTTGGTTCAGTTATATCTTACAATGCTTGCATATGTTAAACCTATAGTTACATATCAGCAAGAAGTTGAATTAGATATCAGGTCTGCTGGTTCTAAAGAGGAAGCTGCCGAAGCTGATATTTATTTTACTCATTACACTCCTCCTGTAGTTCCTAGCTATGAATCTACAGTTGAATCTAGCACTCAGTTTAATCCGTTACCCGAAATAACTTCCGAGACTGAATCAATTGAACAAGTTAGTGATCCAGTTGAGGAGTTTGAAGAAATATTATCTGAAGAAATTCCTAATTTATCTGACCCGTCAATAGATGAGGATAATCAGGAAGAAGAAAATTCAAAAATTGAATGAAACATATAAATAAATTTAGACAATTTAATATTTTTATTATATATTTTTGTGTGCCTTTATCAAGGTACAATCTCTATCATAATAATGATTGAGAATTGAATGGAAGGATAACTATAATTATCCTTCCATTCATAATAAAGTGGGATGTGATATATAATGAATAATGAGAGTAAAGCTTCCAAGATAATAAGATTTATTTTGTATTCAATTCTAAAATACATAGTATTATTTACTGTTGATGGTTCAGTATATGTATTCATTGAATTATCTTTCAGGGGAAGATCACACATTTCTATGTTTATTCTGGGTGGATTTTGTGGAGTAATTATCGGTGGACTAAACAATTGGTATACATGGGAAATGCCGTTACTCAACCAAATGTTAATAAGCTCCGGAATAATAACTTGCCTTGAATACATAACAGGTTATATCGTAAACATAAAAATGAAATTAAATGTCTGGGATTATTCAAATTTACCATTTAATTTAGATGGACAAATATGTTTATTATTTTCATTCTTTTGGATTTTTATATCACTCATTGCAATAACACTAGACGATTTACTTCGTCATTTGTTATTTGATGAACCGTATCAAAAATATAAAATTGTCTAAGTAAAACGAGAAGTAAGAGATAATAATATCTCTTACTTCTTTTTTCTTTCAAATATATATTATTTTTATGTAGTAAACTGGTCATGGTATACTTTCGAAAGGAGTGTTTAATATGAAAGTAGAAACAAATGACATATTCGACTTAATGGGTCAGTATGATGTGGATGCTGACACTGAAGAGCACAAGTCGAAAAAGAAAAAGAAAGGAAAAGGTGATAAGAAGAATAAAAGTAAGAAGATGGAGCCTAAGGAGACTTTTAATCGAGAAATAGAAAATTCTCGATTGGAGATTGCACAAATGATGTGTACAATTAACGGAATAGATCCGAAGTCGTTCTTTGTAAAGACCGAAGAGGGTTTACGTTCCGAACCAATATCTACACAGACGACTTCGCTGACACGAAATGATTTTGTGTTTCGGTCACGGTTAAACTGGAATAGTAGTGCGTTATACGATATCGGCACTGCGATATTTAGATTACGATTCCTCACCGTAATGATGGAAGAAGTATCTAATAAATTACGTAAGATATCGAAGCAGCGCTATCGTTTAAGTGACGAAAAGTTGGGATTATATGAGAATGGATATTTTCATATTAAAACGACAGTAAATAATATCAGAAAGTTAATAACTGTAATGACAAATGGCATTCAGTATAGAAATAACTTAATGATATGCATCTTTGATTCTTCGTATGGCGGTCCGTCTATTTATAATCCGAAAGACCCTGAGACGAGTCCCCATAGACCTAATAAATTGAATGGACAGCTTTATGCTGGAATTCAGGAATTAATAAATGGGTTGAATCCAAAAAATCTGTTAACAGATAAAATTCTTGAAGATGATATTGCAATGTATGATGCCTTCAGAATAGCTTATATGTTAGCCACCGGTAATGATGATAATAAAAAGTTATTCTCTTTTAAAGTGATAGAAGGTCACAGAAAAAATGATGATCTTAGTCGAATCATCAAGTTGCTCGGTGAATGTATATATAGGTCTCATCATAGAGGAAAGCCTATAGTATATACAGCTTTTCACGAAGCTCATCCGTCTCTTACAACAAACATTACTGGAGGATATCACGATGCCGCAACAATTATGGGAATTGAAGCGTTGAATTTGGTGAAGTTTGTCATCAATGATGACAAAGTAAACAAGTTCATTGACTTCATGCTTGGAATCAATGAAAAAAAGAGTTTATTCTCATAACTAATGATTGACACAGTTGGGATATCCCAACTGTGTCATTTTTTTAATCGTATTTCAAAGAAAAAAAAATATATATTATTTATATATGAAAGGAGGTCGATGATATGATATTCGACCGTGCGAATAATTTTATCGACAATGGAGGTTTAGATTCCGTAGCCGATAAAATGGAGAAAACTAACTCAGGACTTTCTGGAAAATTAAAAGTTTTCCAGAAAGTCCTGGAGGGACTTAACAAATGGTCCGGACAGGCGTTAGAGGAGCCCGTGACCGAACAGACCCTAATCGAATTGTGTTGGGTACTTAATCAAGTATCTAGCACAAACCGACTGGGAGTGACCAAGATATCACTGAATCATTTTAGTGATATCCTGAGATCGTTTTCCAGCATGAACCTTACAGGATATCATGTTGGAAACAAAAACGTTTGGCTTACTAAGTTTGATAAGCTTATTATAGCTGAACACGGACGACCTGTTGCCGCCTTAGTCGTAAGAGACGGCAACTGGATCATCGTTTAAAAAAGTAGCGGGCCACGATTTAAATGTGAAAACTTTATCTTCGTGACTCGCTACTTTTTTTATAGAAAAACAAAGTAGTAATAGGATTTTTGTAAAGGAGGTAATTTTTTTGTATAGATACTTACAAAATCGTATTGATAAAGAGATTGAAGATAAGTATAGAAGACTTACTCAACGAGATGTTTCAGTAAAACATAATAATGCTGTACAAGATAAAAGATTTGTAACTATGATGACAAGTATCTCTCATACGTATGGAAATGTACTAGCATGGCTACAGCAGTATATCTTAGATATGATGCCCGAAAATCTTTTTAAAACTATTCATGTGAATTCAAAAATTGCACATAGACAAATAAGAAGTACTAATCATGAATTTCTTAGAAAACCTAAACCTATAATAATCTTCCGTCCTCGAATTGCTGATATGGATGAAGACCGTTTCTTAAAAGGAACGATGCTTATTCAGAAACAGTATGATTTATATAATACTAGAGGAGCTACAAATTTACAGCCATTTTTTAACGATCCTAAAAATGATATAGTAATTAAGTTTCAGCAGAATCGTGCAGTAATGTATGTAGATGTAGTAATGTTTTTTTCTACTTTAATGAATCAAATTGATTATGTTCACTACTTAGAAAATCTTGTAACATGGAATTCATCAAGATTTTGTCCGACATTCTTAGAGAGCTACATTCCTCAAGAAATGCTTAAAATTATTTCAGATATTTCAGGAATACCCCTGTTTGATGAAGAGAACTCTACAAAGTCATTTCTTAGATATTTGGAACAGAATTGTGAAATGCCCGTAACATATAAACTTCAGGGTAGTAGTGGTACACGAGAATTTTATCGTTATTATCCTACTAATATTGATTTAACTTTCACTAATCTTAACTGGGATGATGGCGAGAAAGCAGGCCATGTAATGAATCAATATCAGGTATCATTTACTTGCAGGCTTGAATTCTACACCACAGGATTTTACTACTTATTCTCTGATAATATCTTTGATCTTCATCTGCCTGTATTTAATCCTGAGACAGATAATGTTATTCCTATATACACAGATGTTCTTGAAAGAGAAGACCTTAATCTTAGACCTGGTTGGCATTTATTTAATAAAGCATCATGCGTTCTTGAAAAAGAGTATGATTCAATTTGTATTGATGAATTACTTAATAACTCAATACGTACTGCTATTAAATACCACCAGGATAATGGAATTCCTTTAGTAGAATTTCTTGATATTAAGGTTCGTAAACAGGGCAAATTACAACACGAAAACCGAGATTATACAATAGATTATAATACAATGACTATTAACTTTAGAAATACTTCACCGTATTATACATATAGAATACTTGTATGTATTAACGTTGAATATATCAATGACCTTGTTAAAACAATATTCAATCTTAAATAAATATAAAAAGAGCTATACCTAAAATTCTTAGGTATAGCCCTCTTTTTATTTAAAACAAGCAAGCTTATTAGGATAGATTTAGTTAAGGCTTATTAAATGAAAATCCTAACGTGTTGCTTGGTATTGTCGTTGAGTCTTAACTATATGTTTATATTGCTTTAAACTTAAATATAACCAAAAAAATAAATGAAAGGAAACTTAATCAATGAAAATTGAAAAAATAATTTTAAAAAATTTTGCATCAATTGAAAATGCAATGAACTGTTCACGAATTGAAATAGATTTTACAACTGCTATTAATAAGATTTGTTTATTAGTAGGTAAAAATGGTTCCGGAAAGACATCTTTACTTAGTTTACTGCATCCGTTTGCGGGCATTGGTAACTTAGATGTTCGCGACAGTTTGAATTTAATACTTGAAAATAAAGAAGGATACAAAGAGATTCATATCAGTAATGGTAATGATTATTACATTATAAAACATTTTTACAGTCCTCATAAAGACAAGAGTCATAGTGTAAAATCATACATTACAAAAAATGATAATGAAATGAATCCTAATGGTAATGTATCATCATTTAAAGAATATGTTAAACTAGAATTAGGAGTAGAAACAGACCATCTAAAACTTATACGTATTGGAAGTAATGTAACATCAATGATAGATTTATCAGAAACTGAACGTAAAAATTATATGAGTAAACTTTTAGATGACATTGGAGTATTCCTAATGTACTACAAGAAAGTAAATAATGATTTACATCAGCTAAAAGAAATGATATCTCATACGGTTGATAAATTAAACAAACTCAATATTGACGATATAAATCTAGCTAAAAAAGAATTAAAAAGTTTAACCGAAACTCTTGAAATAGAGCAAAGTAGATATGGTCAAATTTCAGGAAATATATCAGTGTATGAACATGAAATAGAAGCACTGGGAGATATAACAGATCTTCACGAAAGATTATCTTCAGTAACTAAGAAAGTTGTAAAAATGGAAAAGATTCTTAATGATAGAGATAATTTGGAATCCGAAGACCCTGAGTTTTATAGTAAGAAAATTATTGAACTTGAAAAAGAAGTAATTGCATATCAAACACAAATAAGTGCTGAAGATATTACTATAAAACGTACGTTAGACTTATTACAAAACTTCTATGAGCAATTAAGGATATTCAAAGTCCAGTACGATAAACAAAAAAAGACTGATGAAATACTCGAAAACTTATCCGAGGAGCATAGAAAAATATCACTAAAAATCTCTGAAATTGAATCTAATTTAGGGGATTTTAATCCCCAATGTACAAAAGAAGAATTTGAATCTTTTTTTGTATTCTTAAAGAATAAGCAGCTGATATTAAACAAGACTTATGAATTTGGTAAGGATATTATTAAAAAGATAATATCGCTTATTAAAGATAATAAGAACGTTATGCAGTATATTAATAATAAGCTAATCAATTTATCAGATTCTGATGATAATGAACATGTATTCTTAACATCAATTGCAAAGCGTTTTAATTTTACAAATGATGAAGAATTATTCAAAGATTGTAATAATGATAGTTGTTCCGCAAAACAGTTGTGGATTCAGATAAAGAATCTATTAAATAGCAATGAAATGATTAATGAAAAGAAAAAAGATTTTGCTTATTATAAGGATATGGAATATGCATATCAAAATATTAGAGATGTATTATCATCATTTAGTGAATATAAACATGTTATAGATAGTCTCCCAGAAGTTATAAAGAAACATTTTAAAACTGATGTTTTATATAAAGCTATATCATCGCTAAATAAGATATATGATGAAAAAGAAATGAATAACTTTTTATCTCTACTATCTGAATATAGTGAATATAATAACCTAGTTGCAAAGAGAGAAGAACTTGAATATACTATAAGAACTTTTGGATTAGATTCGGATACTGACTCAGATTCTATAAAAACTCAAATTGATAATATTGAAAAACAGATAGAAGATGCTAATGGTACTGTACAATCTGGAAAGAAGTTAATACAGAAACTTCAAGAAAAATTAGATGAAGATATTAGAACTCTTGAATCATATAAAGACTTAAAAGAAACTTTTGAAGAATATGATAGTTTAAAAGAAGAATATAAAAAATTAAGTCTGGATTCAGAATCATATAAGTTCTATATAAATCTTATCCAAAATACTGAAAAAGAATTACTTGAAAGTAAATCATCTATGGATAATATCAATCAAGAAATCAGATTATTAGATTCAAGGATTTCTCAATATAAATCTCTAAAGAAAGAATTTGATTTATATAATAAAAAATATGATGAAATAACTTTAGTAAAAGAAGCATTATCATCCAAAAAAGGTATGTCCCTTTATTATATTAAGAGCTATTTAGGTAATACTGAAGAAATAACTAACGAGTTATTAGATATAGCATACAATGGTCAAATATATATTGATGACTTCAAAATAACTCCTACAGAATTTACTATTCCTTTTTATAATAGAGGACATTTAATACGAGATGTAAAATATGCATCACAGGGTGAAATAAGTTTCTTATCAATAGCATTATCATTTGGGTTGGCTTCTCAAACATTAAAGAAGTATAACATCATGCTATTAGATGAAATAGATGGTCCATTAGATACTACTAATAGAGAAAAATTTATTAGAATAATGGAAAACCAAATAGAGCGTATTGGTTCAGAACAAAGTTTCTTAATAACGCACAATGATATGTTTTCGTCGTATCCTGTAGATGTAATAGATTTGAGTTCTGATCATAAAGATAAAAAATATGAATTAGCAAACTATATAACTATAAAAAAAGAATAAAAAAACAAACAGCAGTGCTTCGCCCCCATTGCTGTTTGTTTTCACCCGTCCTTCAACCCCACTATTGCAGAGCATACGTGAACGGGTGAATGACTTTTTATTCGTCTTCGTCGTCGTACTCGGCAAGTTCGAGCATCTTGCCGAATATGTCGTGATAATACCGAGCATATGCTCGGAACATGGTATCAGAGGGATATATATTATACACCCCATTTTCCTTGTAGACGCATCTTTTAAATGCGTCTACAAGGTCGTGTGGAGGGATTGCCATATCGTAATGGCGAATCTCTCCTTTCACTACCTCGTCGGTGGTGTACGTTGTTCCATAGTAGTTCGCCAATTCGCGAACTCTATCGAAATCGCCGACGACAAAAGCTTTCACTATGTCGTCACTATCGTCTGGGTCTACTTCAAAACCAGTCCAGCAAAAAGCAATGGACTGGATTACCGCGCCCATATAGTAGGCGACATTTGATTTCTCTACCTTTTTCGCAAGTCTCTTTTTCATAGTTTTAGCCCCTCCCAGGCATTACTTTGTGGTTTTCTTGACTAGGGTAACCAAAGACTGCTGAATCACAGTGAAACAAACCCCATTAAAATTTTTATGTAATAAAAATCATTATACGAAACCCTACGTCTTACTTTCTTCTATTAAGAATGCGTAAGTTGTATAATGAATATTATTCATATACACTGAGATAATATAAAAGAAATAAAACAAACAGCAGTGCTTCGCCCCCACTGCTGTTTGTTTTTACCCATTCTTCAACTCCGCTATTGCAGAGCATAAACCAGTGGAAGAATTACAAACTGATGTAATTCTTCCTCGGTTTATCCGAAAGATAATCTCTTTCATCGACCGTCATGTAGACGACCGATGCCATAGGGATTACAATCTCACGATTGTAATCCCTAAGTATTAAATAATTATCGGTGTCACGTACGACGCCGTCCTCCGTTCGGAGTATGGCCTTGATGAAATGATTATTCATGCGAATGAATATTTCGATTTGTTTATCATTTTTTTCTGCAGTGGTAATCATCTCTCTAAAGTTATATCCAAACATATTTATACCTCCTAGGTATTATACTTTATTTTTATTGACTAGGGATAATAAAGCCTGGTTGACATCCAGTGAAAAACCCTATATATTATTGGTCTGAATACTAATAGTTATTTAAAACCGAACCGCCAGGTTGGTATAACTATTCATATTCACAGTGATAGTATATCATTGAAAAAAAGGACTTTACGGTTTTTTCTTGTTATTTATATATTATTTCTATAATAATTAAAAGGAGGCATGGACATGTCAAACCAAGATAAGCTTGAGAAGGAACTCGACGATATGTTCACTTTAATTGACAAGATTATTTGTCGTGAAAATGCTGAACATGTGGCTATTAATGAAGGAGGTGATTGTAATGGCAGTGGTGGAAATGATGGAAGACTTGAAAGCTATCCAAGTACAGCTGACTGAAATTCAGGAAGGAATTGAGAATTTAAAAGTTAAAGCCGTAAAAGATAATATGATGCGTGATAACGCTTCATATTTGATACACATGATAAACAACGATGATGACCGTCGTTGTATTCCTCGCAGGCAAATGTATATAACTTTGCTTTCAAGATTTTCAGAGGAACTACGGTTGTATATTCTGATGAATATCGTGGATGTTGGCTTTGTTACTGATATCTATACATCAGTAATAGACAACTAAGTGTTAATCATAGATAATCCGATTATGTAAAAAATAATCGGGTTATTTTTTTTACATTTAAATAAAAATATTTTTTATAAAGGGGTATTTTCTATGTTCCGAGCAAAGTCACACAGACAGTTAGACCATATTTCCCATAAAAGAAATAATCAACGTACTCGTAATATGGAATCAATTAGAGAACAAGCTGAGGCTAATAGAGATATTGCTTTTTGTAAAAAACATGGTAAAGAAAAAAAATCATTATCTCAAATAGATTATTTACATAAATATTTTGTTATGGAATAAAATAAAAATCCAGACGTATTATCATAATACGTCTGGATTTATTTATACTTTAGTTAAAAAATTATAACAGCTGTCAATGAATTCTGAAAAAATTTGTTCTTCTGCTGATAATTCTTTACGCGCTTCTTTATCAGCATATGTGTAATTTGAACCGAGAGTATGTTCAGCAAATGCAGCTAAAGTATTTTTGGTTTCTTTCGCTGTAAATGTTGAGCAAACTTTTTTAAATGGAATATGGTATCCATGACATAAAACACTCGTAGATGTTATACTAGATACTATATTAAATACCATATTTCTTGATAAACATAAGTATCCTGTTTGTATTATAGGATTATTCTTTAAAAAGATTTTTAAGTACGGAGAGCCGTTATTTAAACAAACGGTTTTAATTAATTCAATATTTCCCATTTTTACTTACCCCCTTTTAGGTATTTATAAGAATGTGCATTAAATTGGTAAGATATAGTTCAACAGAGAACTATATCTTACCACTTGGGAGGAAAAACATGAATAATCAAGAAAACACAAATGACTTAATTTATTTAAATATCTGTTAATAAAAATAACGAATTTAAATAAAAAAATACCGTGATAAGAGTACATTCTCATCACGATATTTTCTAAAGATTACAGAGAGAATCGGTCTTCAGCCGACTCCTCATTGTAATCTTTATTTGTAGCCACGATGAGCCACAGATCATGCAGCTCATTAGCGGCTAAAAAGTCCGACAAAGATTCCATATTGAAGTCTCTGAAGGACTTTATAACTTTGATAAAGTCCTCAAATATTGGGACGAATAATCTATCCCAATCTTCGTTGTGGAAAATGGTTATATATTCCAAACTTTCCACCAAATTATCCACCAGTTTATTACTGGGGATAATGTTAGTTCTCCGATTTCTCGAAGAACCTGAAAACCGTATCTGAAGACTGGGAGTAGCATACTCTAGCATATTTACTAGAACCTCGGCTATTACCCAGTCTTGGGTTTTGAATGTTGGATTTTTTACTACCTTTTGTTTCGGCAGTAAATCCCAGATCTTATCACTCACCCAAGGTCTTATTATCTGTATCAAGGGTGAATAATAAGACCTTTGTTTTACATGTTCTTCGGGAGCATTAAATAGCTCCTGAAGAATCTTTATTCGTGTGCTATATTTACGCATATTTTCACCTCCTTTCGTAATTTATACGTAATATACTAAAATTATGTATAATTTATAAATCTTAAAAAACGGATAAAAAATACCGTGATAAGAGTACATTCTTATCATGGTATTTTCTAAAGATTACAGAGAGAATCGGTCTTCAGTCGACTCATCTTCGTAATCTTTAACCGTAGCCACAATGAGCCACAAATCATGCAGCTCATTAGCGGCTAAGAAATCTGACAAAGACTCCATATCGAAGTCTTTAAAAGATTTGAGGACTTTGATAAAGTCCTCAAATATTGGGAGAAATAATTTCTCCCAATCTTCGTTGTGGAAAGTAGTTATATATTCCAAACTTTCCACTAGATTATCCCTCAACTTATTACTGGGGATGATGCTGCTAGTTCTCCAAATCTGAAGACTGGGAGTAGCATACTCCAGTATAGTTACTAGGGCATTGGCTATTACCCAATCACCAGCATCGGCTATTACCCAATCACCATGGGTTTTTAACGCAGGATCTTTTTCTCCCGCCTTTTGTTTCGGCAATAAATCCCGCACCTCATTATTCACCCAAGGGTGTATAACCCTCAATAATGGTGAATAATACACCAAAGGTTTTTCAGGAGGAGCATTAAATAGCTCCCTAAGAACCTCTATCTGTGCATTATATTTACGCATAATAATCATCTCCTTTCATAATTTATGCGTAATATACTAAGATAATATATATGTCTAACTATTAATAAAACGGATAAAAAAAATACCGTGAAAAGACTATATTCTTATCATGGTATTTTCTTTATATTATGATAAACTAAAACGACTATTACTAGATTCTTTATAACTAATAATATTTACTGTCGTTGTATATAATTCATGAGTTGCTAAAAATCAATCCAAGATATCATATCAAAACCTTGAAATCGATCTATGATTTTAATATAGTTAGCATATATTTTCATAAATGGGAATACACTTTACAGTTTTTGACTATATGAAAACATTAAATTAAATATAATATGTTAATAAAGGTGGTAATGAATTATGTCTAATCAATTACATTATTTAAATTTATCTGGTTTGCAAAAATTAATAAATAAAATAAAAACCGCGTTAAACGGCAAGGTGGATAAGGTTACAGGAAAAGGTTTAAGTACTGAAGATTATACCACTGAGGAAAAAACGAAGCTTTCTGGAATCGAATCAGAAGCAAATAAAACCATTGTTGACTCTACACTTAGTGATACTTCAACTAATCCTGTGCAGAATAAAGTCATTAAAGAAAACTTGGATGACAAATACCCGAAAGCGTGGGACGTTGAGTTATCTCAGGCTCAATACGATGCACTCCCTGCAAGCAAGTACGTTGACGGTAAGTGCTATTGGATTCCTGACGGAGATACGGACGAGCCTATCATATATGGTTTCCACATTGACCCCGATGAAAGTGACTCGTCTGATGCCGTGACCTACCTTATGGACGCGGTAGGCATGGAGCCTGCGAGAATGGGGACGACAGCGTTTAACTACGGCAGTTGGAAAAATGCTTTCTTTATGCCGAAACCTTGTATGTTAAAGTATGATGGAACAGTTGATTATTATCTTGACCCGAATGACTATACAAAGAAGGTTGATGGCACCCCGTCCGATATAGCAGACTATGCATATCAGGGGAACGTGATGATAGAGTTCCCGAAGTGCTACTATAAGTTTGAAGCAGGTACAGCAGAGGGCGAGGGTTATTTTTATGTGAGCAATCAAAAGGTAGACGACAGCTATAAGTGCTGGTGCTATCTCGATGCTGACGGAAACGAAGTTGACAAGTTTTATGTCGCTGCATACAATAGCGTTATATATGACGGCAAGATGCGCAGTTTGTCGGGGAAAAAGCTCTCTCCGTGGAGTACTACTGAATACTCATCATCTACTACTTACGCAGTTGACGCGATTGTGAACTATGACGGTAAGATGTGGAAATGCACGACTGCCATTGAAACTGCCGAGGAGTTTGACTCGACAAAATGGGAACAGTTTGGATTTAATGGTCAAACTTCAGGAACAGAAGAGATTAATTATGCTAAAGCAAATAATACTACTGAAAAGGTTGAATGGTATACTGATGTACTGTGCGATAGAATGCTTATAAACGGATTATTAGTATTAATCAGTAAATCTCTTGATACGCAAGGCTCGTTCGGCAGAGGTATTGGAACGGGTTCTCGAACTGCTAAAGAAGCATATGTAACCGGTTCATTAAATGACAAGGGATTATTTTATGGCTCTTCCGGTAGCACCACTGCTGTTAAAGTATTCGGTATAGAAAACTGGTGGGCTTGTGTTTGGCATAGAACGGCGGGCTTAGTTGGAGCTGCAAATAATATATATAAATATAAAATGACGTATTCAACCGCTGATGGTAGCACTGCAGACGCATATAATACCGATGGGACTGGATACTTATCAATAGGTAATGAACCTACAACGAACAATTATATTAAGAAAATGCAATATGGTTTATGGGGTTGTTTACCCATAGAAACAGGTTCATATTCTACTCAATTCTTTAGAGATAATTATTATGGCGGTACTGGTTACGCTTTTTTTGGCGGCCACGCTAACAACGATGAGTATGCCGGCGCGTTCCATGCTACCCTGAACAACGGTGTCGAGACTCGCAACTGGGGCCTCGCGTCCGACCTTTCTTGCAAACCTTGCTCGAAGGGGTGAATTGACGGGGAGCGTAGCGACCGTCAAGAGGGGAACACTTGGGTTCCCCCTCAATAAAAAAATAATTTCATAAGTCAACTTATGTAAATGAACACAAATATCATAGGGATTCATGGTGCGACTCGCTCTATTTGGCGGCAACGCTAACAACGGTGCGAATGACGGCGCGTTCTATGCTAACCTGAACAACGGTGTCGGGAATCGCAACTGGAACATCTCGTCCGACTACTCTTATATATAACATATATCGTCCTTCGATAATGCACCATGTCTTCCTTACCCCTTGGTAAAAATAATATCGATAGCAAGCATCTGTTAGTAAGTGGCAACACCCAAAGTGGATGAAAATATAAGAAGAAGGTGAACGTATAAAATCTTATAATGGTTTATATGAAAAAATGATATCTAATGAAAACATTAGACTTGCTATTATTAAAGCATCTAAAAATGCTAAAAAGAATAATAAACGTCACAAAAAAATGAGAAGCATTTTGAAAGATATTGATAAATGTGTTCCCATAGTACGTGATTGGATATTGAATTTTGAACCTGTTAAACATAAACCTGTTGAAATAAATGACGGTATTTCTGCTAAAAAAAGATTTATTATTGTTCCAACTGTTGAAGAAATGATTGTTCATCATGCGGTAACTAATGTACTTGCTCCAATATTAAAAAAAGATATGTACGAGCATTCATATGCAAGTATACCAGGTAGAGGATTACACGCTGGAATGAAAATAACTCGTAAATGGATATTTCGAGATAATTCTGACACGAAATACTGTTTAAAGTTGGATATTAAAAAATTTTTTAATAGCATAGATCAAGATATTTTAATTGCTCGGTTAGAGAAAAAGATACGTGATAAATGTTTTTTATCTTATCTTAAAAAAATAATCAAAACTACTGACAGTGGTATTCCTTTAGGGTTTACAACTTCTCAGTGGTTTGCAAATTTTTTACTTACGGAGCTTGATCATAAAATTAAAGAAGAATTTGGTGTAAAACATTATATCCGATTTATGGATGATATGATTTTATTTGGAAGCAATAAACGTGAATTGAGAAAAATTAAAATTTTAATAGAAAGCTATCTAAATAATGAATTGCATTTACAGTTAAAAGATAACTGGCAAATATTCTTTATGGATAGTATAAAATGTAAAAAGAAAAAAGGTAAATTTCTTGATTTTCTTGGATTTAAGTTTTATAGAAAACACGTTGGTCTAAGAAGAAAAATAGCATTAAAAGCACAACGCAAAGCTAAAAGAATATATAAAAAAGGTATAGCAAATATACATGATGCGCGACAAATGGTTGTATATGCTGGATTTGTAAAATATGCAAATTGCTACCAATGGTTTATCACACATATACAGCGATATGTAAGCATTAAAAAATTACGACATAAAATTTCAAAGTATGATAAAAAACATAATAAGCAAAGGAGAGGGACTAAATGAATATATGGTATGACGGTGAAAGTTCAGTATATCCTCAACTTGTTGATACCACTTCATCTAAAAAATGGGTTTTTGTTCGTCGTAACATAGAGGAATTTGAACGTGAAGACGAAGTTGATCCTGAAATAAAAAAGAAGTATTATTCATATGAGGAAATGAAAATACGCAAAGAAGATTATCCGATATATCAGTTGGAAATGCAGAACGCGGCTAATTTAGATTACCTTGCAATGATGAACGATATAGATTTGGATAATGATGAGGATGAGGACGAATGAATAAAATAACAATAAAAAAAGATAATGGATTTCATAGTGGCTATTATTTTTGTACTATTAATTTATTTGATGGATATTTAACTTTCGGGTATGAAGATTATAACCACTATTCAGGAGAAGTTAGTATATATAAAGACCGTTATGATAATGAAAAAGATTATATTAATGCTATTCAAAATAAACTGAATGAAATAAAAAAACGAGATAAGGATTTTTATAATGACATCATTAAGGCGTGTGTGAATAATGGCATTACAAAATGGGGTGAGGTTAATGCACAGCAAGAAGTTTAAAAAGGTAAAAGGCTATTATGACTCTGGTCTTTGGAGCAAAAGTAAAGTTCATGATGCAGTAGTTCATGGTTGGATTACCGCAGAGGAATATGAAGAAATCACTGGTGAACCCTATGAGGAGGTGAGTGAATAATGGCTAAAATTATAAGAAATGGTGTTGTATACGGTGGTGGTGGGGGTTATACAAAGAGACAGATCGCCCAAAAACTGTCAGAGATTGATTCAGATATAAATGAGATTAATACGAAGATTATAGGAATTGACTCATCTGATGCGGACTATATAGAACTTGCCAACGGAAAGCGTATATATCTCACTGATACCGAGCCAACAGGAAGTGATATTCCCGATGGTAGCATATGGTTTGGGGGTGACACCTGATGGCGAAGGTACCTATTGTATCAAAAATTATTGAACACACAGACACACTCCCCGCAACAATAAACGCCGACGGAAAGGCACTACTTGATTATCGGGTATATGGCAACACTGGCGGCGTGGGAGATAAAACGGTAAATTATTTTGATTATAGAAATTATGTTTACGGCTATTATATTTCAAGCAGCGGTGTAGAAACAGAAGGGATGAAGGAACCATGGTATGAAGCAACGTGGCTTAATCACAGCGATTATATAAGCATTTCACCCAATGAAAGTTATACAATGGAAACGCACCATCAAAGCATGAACGGCCCTCAGACGGTAGCGATTGCATGGTATGACGAAAACAAAATTTTTATTTCGCGAGATTCTACGATAATCCCCCAAAAAAATGCGGGTTCATATAGCTTCACGGCGACGGCTCCCCAAAACGCAAAATTTGCGATTTTCAATTTTTTCACGGACAATGTGCAAAAGGTCATGTTTACCCCCGGCACAACCCCGCCAGAAACATTCGTGCCGTTTGGGTATGTAATACCGATGAACGTGCGGAGCTTAAACATTTACAATTCCGCAGAAACGTCATGGTCTGCCGACGGTACGATACTCAACGACGCCGGCGAGCCTATATCTTTGGAAGGGTCACATTATACTACAAATTTCATTCCGGTTGAACCAGGTGAGGCGTATTATCTCGCCGGAAGTTTAGCCAATGAAACGCGGTGGCGTGTATATTTTTATGACGCCAATAAAAACTGGATAAGACGAACAGGTTCAAAGTCTCCCAGAAGTACCCGGTTGATAGCAATGGAAGAAAATGCCAGCTACTTCCAGTTGCAAGTCGGCACCGACATCGTCTCTACGTCTGACTGGAACTTTGTGCATTCGCGGACGGCTCCGGAAAAATATCAGCCCTATTACAATACAGTAACACCCATATACATCGGCGACGAACCGCTTGAAAAGGACGAGTATGTGGACTATACAGAGCAGAAAGTGTATCGGCGGACAGTTAATTTATTTGATTACAGCGCTAAAAACACATCAAATGGATATATAGCCGGAGCAAGTTTGCGTTATAATGGAAATATAGTGGCAAATTCTTCCTGGGAAATAAGCGAATATATAGAATGCAAAGAGCAAACGAACTACGTATGGAGATGGACGGATGTTGAAAATCCGCAGCAAATATATGCTTCGATATGTTTTTATGATGAAAATTACAACCGTATCAGCGGAGAAGCCTATAATCAACGGGGGACTATTCCTGTTCTTACGCCGCAAAACGCACGTTATATTAGGGTTAGCTACCTTAATAGCGAGGGCGTAACTTTGTGGAATAGTATGCTCACAGAAGGCACAACCCCACCGGAAACATATATCCCCTATCTCCAGCCTACCGACCCGCCTGTTACACTTCCGGCACTGTCGACGCTTGGTAATACAAACATGATGCTTGACTACGACGGCACACCCGCGCCGAGCGAAATGTATATTAAATATCGTGGTTGGAGCAGTCGGAAAGACTGTGCTGTAAAAAAGTATCATATAAGCAAAAACTTATATGATGGTGCAGTTGAGCAAGGCGGTTGGTCTGCAATGCCTGTTCCGGGCGGTAGCGCAGAAAAATATGATATTGATATAAGATGTAGAATCGACAAAATAGTTCCTGTTGATAGTACCACTAAATATCGAGCAACTGTTTTTCCAAATACATTAAAGATTGCTTGCTTTTATTTTGACGAGCAGGGAAAGGTGATTGGCGATACGTCGTGGAGTGAAGATAATTCAAATGAAATTCCAATAGGCTCATACTCTGTTGTATGTACTATTAAAAATCAAGAAGAAACAGCAATAGTACCTTCTGATATACAAGGAATAATGATAACAGAAGGAACAGATATTCCAACAGAATTTGACCCTTATGGCAAATGGTGGGAAGACTGTATTCCTCGTGTTTTAGAAGTTAGGACAGACACGTTCACAACGCTTCCCGCAACAATAAATGTCGACCGAAAGGTACTGCTTAACTATCGGATATATGGCAACACTGGCGGTGTCGGTGACGAGGTTGATATAACAGAACTTAGTGCACCACTATGCGGCATAGATACGTATACTGACAGTCTTTGTTTATCAACGGGCATACTCACACGGAAAATCAAGAAGTTGGTACTGACGGGACAAGAGAATTGGTATAATCGTTCTGGTGATCCACCGAATGTGTTTTTCTTTGAACTTGCAGATGTTCAGTGTGTTAATAATTATGGACTCTGCACCCATTATTCGAATCAAGAATCTGGAGGTTTCAATACCTTTGAAGATAAGCATCTGTTAGTTCGTTTGGCAATTGACGGGTCAAAGACGTACATTGCGTTGAGGGATTCAACATATTTTGCGACGATGTCCGACTTCAAATCCTACATTGCACAATTTTATGCAAACGGCAATCCTATTACGGTTTGGTACGCCATTGCAGAACCCGAAGTATCAACTATTACCATACCATCAGGACTGACGGGTACAATCGAAGGCTACCTGATACAGGACGGCACGCCGACACCTCAAACGCCTATATATCCAACCGCAAACGGTGTAAAGCAAGCAGATGATACATATAGTATCAAATACAGCTACAAGCTGGATATGGGCGTGAAATCGACGAATATTTTTAACGCAGATATAGTTTGCGGAAGTATACGTACCAAAGACGGAGAAAATCTAGACAATACAACAATAAGATTGACAAGATTGAGAAGTGAGTTTGAAGACTATATGTTACCCGCTGGGACATATACCATATCAGCACACGGCGTTGATGAAGTTTCAACAAGAGCGTATGACAGCAGTAAAGGCTACGTTTACGAAGCATCTGTCGCAGACAAATGGCAAAAACTTCCGTTTACATTTACAATAAATAACGACTATTATATGCGTTTTGTTTTTAGACGTGATGACGACTCGCAGATAGGTGTAGATGATATATCAAACGTTATGCTCAATACAACCACGTCCATATACATTGGTGACGAACCGCTTGAAAAGGACGAGTATGTGGACTATGCAGAGCAGAAAGTGTATCGGCGGACGGCAAATCTGTTTGATAAAAATGCAACTGACACAACAAATGGATATGTATCAGGTGCGTATATAAAATCAAATGGAGAACTACAAAACTCGTCTGCATGGTTTGTTTCTGAATACATTTCGGTAAACGCCGAAGAACAATATACCGTTGTTTATGGCTCACAAGCCAGTTCGCGAGCTATTTGCTACTATGATATCAACAGAAATTATATATCAGGAGCCAACTATTCAGGATTAAGTACGCAAGAAACTATAACAACACCCGTGACATGTGCGTATATACGTCTTAGTTTGGTCTTGGATGCAGAAGATGTAATAACAGTCACCCCCGGTACCACCCCGCCAGAAACCTATATACCATATTATCGACCCACTGACCCGCCCATTCCGCTGCCCGAGATATCAACGTTTAGTAATACGAACACTGTGCTTGACTACGACGGAACGCCCGCGCCAAGCTTCGTTGTAGCAACATATAAGGGTTGGTTCAAGCATTCGTAGCTTATATACAATGCTGTCGGGGAATTAAAAGGCGCTCTACCATTAAGCTTTACCAGTAATCGGTGTAGGCACCCTAACAGAAAAGTCTATTCGATAAAGATAATATCGAATATCCAGTATTTATTTGTGAATGATATTGATAAAAAAGAGAGAATGCCTATAAATTTATAGGCATTCTCTCTTATTAGTTCTTTTTAATTAAAATAAAACATTTTTCCAAGGACTTTTTTGTATGATAATTCAGAGTATCTGTCCATATAGCGTTGTATAAAATTGGGATTAATAAAAATGTCCTTGTTTTCTAATAACCTATCATGAATGAACTCATTATGGAAATACCAATTCCTCTCTTCAACACATTTATTAAAGAGCCATTCAATACAAAATTCATGAATTTCATTTTCAGGGGTTCTTGTATGTATTTTCAGTTTATACTCTTTAATAATCTGATCGAATTTTTTTACATGAAAATCAGTATAATAAAAACTATCGTAATTGCTATGTTCAAATCTTGCTCTGTTAAGGTCATGGGTTTCATGCATAGTGTAGCAATGAGAATATTGGGGTTCGACTTCAAATTCTATAACACGCCCAAGTATTGATTCCTTTAGATACGAGGTGTCTCTTAATATATTTGGCTCGATAAAACAATCTTCAACTATTAATGGGTCAATACCTAATTTGTCAAAAATATCGTATTTAATATTCCTAGATATAGTATTCATAATATGTCCTTTCTCCCCTTGACGCTGGGGATAGCGTATTTGTAAATTTGTTATAGAAGATATTTTTTTGAATAGTATAATTTATTAAAAATTATAAAAAACAAGCACGTTAAATTAGAATAAATAGTGCGCTTGTTTTTTATTGTGGTGTGAGTAGGATCCGACGATTGTGGACTATGCGGGACAAAGCGTAACCTTATTCCCGAAAAAGTTGCATTTAAATATAGAAAAAGAATTTTTAAAACCTAATAATAATGACTTATTATGATAAAAAAATCATAATAAGTCATTATTTAAAAAATATAAAAGGAGATCAGTTACTTATGAAAAAATATCAAGATTTTATTTTAGAATCAGTAATTGAAAAATATTATGAAGGAAAACTTAATAAAAATAAATGTATAGAATTACTTGACTTTTTTAATGAAAGCTATGTAATACCTGAACCAATTTATAAAATTAATATGGATAAATGGGGTCCCGGTCATCCTCTCTGGATAACTGGTTCAAGTGGTGATGGTAAAAGTACATTAGCTAAAGAGTATTGTAATAAGTTTTCCAATACTGCATTAGTAACTTTGGATTGGTTATTAATAAGACTTAGGTATCCTAAAGAAAAATATTTTAGAAAAGTTGTAAATAATCCTAAAACTCAAGAAAAGGATTTTATTATTGTTAGATTTATGAATGAACATCCTGAAATGCCTTATGAATTAGGGTTAGGACAATATAATCATTATGACGAAGTAAATTATTGGTTTAATACATTCTTCGATTGGTTGCTAAAAGAAGCTAAAACCACTTATTCTAAATACAATATAATAGTTGAAGGATGTGATATAGCACTTTATGGTAATCCTAAAGTATTTGCTAGGGAGCCTTTGATTATCATGGGAACATCAAGAATGCAAGGAAAAATTAGACGAATAAAGAGGGACATAGAAACTAGTACTGATCATGATATGTCTTTACTCGAAGCAATTAAAAGAGAAATGAAAAGAGATTATGTTAAAGATATAAATAAAAGTAAGGATAATTTTAAAAAAATGATAAAGCTTCTTCAAAGATAAAAAAAAATAGATGTAGAATGATACAGATATGTATCATTCTACATCTATTTATTAATATATTAATCAAAAATAAAGTTGTAGTATTTACTCGCTTTTTACTTTATTTTCTTTAATATATTCAGCAATATTGTCTCTTTCTTTCTCGTATAGATGAAGCATCTGTTCGGCTTCAATTACTTCTTCAAAGAATCTGTCACCATTGAATGCTTCATAATATTCACTTGCTAATTCATAGCCGTTATTAACTATATTCCAAAGTAAATTAGCATTATACTCTGTTAGAACAAAATCACCATTAATAATATCGTGCTCATAATCTTTTCCTATTAAAGGATCATGTTTAACGCGTTTATTATACTTTTTTTGTAATATTTTATACACGTCATCAATAGTTAAGTTTTTGTCACGATCCTTTAAAGAAATTGATGTATAAAAATGTATGGCAGCATATTCAAGCAACGGTTGGAATTCTTTGAAGTGTTCTGAATCATGTAAGTATTCATACTCAAGCCCATCATCCATTCCATGGTTATGATTGCTCATAACCGTATTATGATTAAAAAATGTTTTGAGGGATGTTTCTATTATAACTTTTGATATATCCTCACAAGATTTTTTTAATTGTTTGTTAATAAAATACCATTTACCATGTGCAACAATCTCTCGTTTAGGTATGTTGTCTAGTGCATATGAAATTTTGGAAGATTCATCTTCAACACATACCATAAATTTCATCATAATCTTAACACAAGTTTCCATTCCATCTATTGTATTACCTGGTATAATATTTTTAGATATCCCACTAACTTCAATTAGTGAATCGACGGTATTCGGAATCATTTTAAATAATGCTTCATATACCGGTCTGATTATAGTATCTTCAGTTATTTTTCTCATAATATATCGTCCTTTCAAAAAAAAATATAAATATAAACCGCGAATTCGGTTTATTCCTTATATAAAGGTATATTTATGAATAATTATTTATTCAATATTGCATACTTTTTATAAAAAAACAAGCGCGTTAAACTAGAATAAGTAGTGCGCTTGTTTTCGTGGTGCGAGTGGATATATTATAATACCCACTCGCACCACATTCTCGGCCACCCCTCATTGACGAGTATATCAATATACTCGTCCCTGGTAAGGGTGATCGAGCGAACCAGAGCCATTACTCTGGATTCAAATTCCTGCATAATAACACCTCCTTTCTGCAGAAATTTTTACCCACATTGAGTTACAGACCTGTGTGTAGGGTCCGAGATGATCTCACCATTTCGTTATTACGGTAAAGGCGAACTTGGCTGGATTCTTCCTTAAAATATATCTAATAATAACGTATCTCATCTTTTCAGATGATGATAACATCATTGAAAAGAGTTTCAGTGGATCTATCACAACCTCAATGTTACGTTCATTGCTCACATCAATGAACGGATGACCCATTCCAAGTCCAAGTTTATTGTTAAGGTAATGATGAGCATGAACGATTCGAGGTGTAACGAGCCTCGTTAATATCTCAGTTTTTATGCTAATTACCCCATTCTTCTTCAAATCTTCATCTTTGAAGACATCAAAGGCTTCTTCTTTATAGAGGAAACTTGAAATCGTCTTGTTAATATAATTTTTCAAAGTTACCTCAGGGGTATAGAACGCAGGAAGCTCTCCTTCAGGAATTTGTGCTTTATTAGGAGGTGTCCCCCCAAATAATATAGTTGATGTATTAAATAAAATTTCTGCAGCTTTTGAAATCCGATCTGTTGTAAAATCGACTACAGAAGGTTCCTTTATTTCGCTAGCTGCAGAAACAGGCAGCATCATCACCAACGGGTAAAAGTCACCCTCTTGTATTAGATCACCTCGACTGCTAGTCGATAGCACTAACTCATGAGTAAGCCTCCTAAACCTATCAGTAAGTGTCTCATCTCGATCACCCACTCGATCACCCAATTGTATTAGATCACCCACTCGTAATGAGCAGTGAACGTACTTTTCAGGCGTAAACGATTCGCCTGTTATTTCGCACCTTTCTGATTCTTTTGAGTTTAACTCATCAACCGCGTCTTTTAACAGATCGTTGATGAATTTTTCAGCATCCCATACGGTTATTCTAAAAGGCAACGGTTCGTCTCTCAGAATGGGTTCACGCCCACTCACATTTTCATAGTTTTCCATATATTGATCCTCCTTTAATAACTAGTCACACCTATAATCGACGCCCTATGACTAATATCCTCTAATAGGAATGCATAAGTTGAAAATAGATTTATGACTACTACACCTTAACGTACATATATATATTACATAAATTAAAAATCACGATATACGATATATAAAAAAAGAACACATAATACTGTTACGTTATTATGTGTTCTTTATTTTTAAGATTTTACAATTTCATAGATATATTCGTCTCTATATATTCCCTCCCCATCTTTAATCGCGTCATGTAACTGTACACGATTTCCATTAAATCTTTTAATGAATCTATCGTAGTGTTTTTGTACAGGATTACTGGCAATCATTCGCCATTCTACTCGGTGGTGGCTTTTGATTAATTCCTCCATTTTTCTGTATACCGATAATCCTATAGCAGGGTTATTTTCAAAACTATATAAACTAAAGCCATAAACACTATCATTTGCTGTATCTATACAGTATGAAAAATATCCAATGGTCTGTTCAGACTTGAGAAGATACGATTTATCTATAATTGCCCACCGATAAATATTCTCTTCCAATTCGAAAGAAGGTATCTTATTTGCATGTAGATACCCTGTAAAGAAGAATATATTTTTATCATAGATGTGTTCGGTAAATAATTTCGTCAGTTCTTCTTTTCGGGTTATAGCTGGTACTAACATTAGCACCACCTCCTAACCATTCCGATTCTATGAATTGCTGTGTGATCATCAAATGACGTATCGTCAATTGATGTATTTACCATTACAGTTATTTTATCAAGTGAGCTACATTTATGGAATGCAGAGCCCTCAATTGATTCAAGCCCCATAGGAAAATTAACATTCTCTAAACTACTGCAGTTTAAGAATGCTGCAAAAGCAATGTCCTTTACTTTTGCAGGTAAAAATACGTCTTTAAGACTCTTACAATTGATGAAAGAACCTATTGAAACATGCTCAGAAGAATCAGAAATTGAGAGGGATTTCAATTTTTCACAACCTTTGAAGCTATACATAGCATACGATATATCTACTGAACCATGTATAGTTTCCAGGTTACTACAACCTTGAAATACTTCAGGTTCTATAACAGTTCCATTAGGAACCATTATATTATTGAGAGAGCTGCATCCTGAGAACATTCCCCATGATAACGTATTCATTGTTTTAGGGATGTTGACGGTTATTAGTCTTTTACACGATGTAAATACTTGTACACCCATCCGTTTAACTGACGACGGGATGGTAATCGACTCGATGTTGGTAGAAGCGAATGCATTATCTCCAATTTCTTCAACTCCTTCTTCAAGGATAATACAATCCAATTTTCTACATACCGAAAATGCATGTTCCCCTACACGCTTTGTTGAGCTGGGGATTCGAATGGGGCTCTCTAAATTGTAGCAGCCTTGGAATGCTCTATCTCCGATTTCTTCAACTCCCGAAGGAATATTAATTACTCGGAGATTAGCACACCGTCTAAACGCATCATGTTCAATGCGTTTGATACCGCCAGGTAAAATAACCGAAATTATGTCTCTTCGGTTAATACTTTTGAGATAGTTTTCCCATATGATACCATCATCGCCGATTGTGATCTTTGTAACAGTGTCCTTTCCATTACAACATGATGTAACAAATATATTCATACGATTCTCCTTTTCTCTGTTTTAATGAGTTTTTCAGCTCTCAAAATATTAAAGGTACATAGAAATATTATATAAATACGATAAAAAAAAGACAGCAGCGTTTCGCCCTCGCTGCTGTCTTTCTTTCATCACGGATAAAAACAAAATATGAATGCTATAAATAAAGAAGGCTTTATGGAAAATCTTCCATAAAGCCTTCTTTATCAATCATCATCTACATACATAGGATCCCAATATTTTCTTTCAATTTGTTTTCTTTCACTCCAGTGTTCTTCCCATTTACTATCTTCATAAATAGGAAATTCATTTTTATAACTATTACGTGCGATACCAGTACTAAAGTTAAATGCCAATCCTCCACCACTATAGGGAATGTTATATGTATTTACTGGTAACGGTTCATCAGTATCTTTATCAACTGGTACTAAAATCCAGTTATCATGATCAGTCGGATCAACATATGCACGTATTTCAAAGTTTCTTCCTTCATTAACTTTCTTTTCATTTTCTAAGTTTAATCTAACTTCTTTACTTCGTTTATTATCACCCAACTGGTCTTCTATTATATTATCTATTTCAGAATATCCTGATTCATCATTTATATCAAATATATCTGATTCATACCCATAACCATTTTGAGTAACTTGAGAACGCTCTTGAATTAATTTATTCAAGAACGAACCTGCAAATTCATTAATATTAGACTCGTCAAGAGCTGAACCAAATTCTTTCTTTTCTTTCATAGTCAATTCGGCAATAAGCTTTTTAGTATTTACATTCTTTTCAATAAGCTGCATAGCAAGAGTTCTTGCATCAGTTATATTTTCCATTAAATCAGTCATATTTTTATTAACACCACGTGATGATGCTTTAGTTGATTTCATTGCATCGTATTCCTTTTGTAACGCCTCTGTAAATCTACTTTGGTCTCTTAATAAATTTCTATATAGAGCTATCTCAGGTTCAAATTCTTTAGCAAAATCTGTTAACTGACCTTTCTTTTTTTTCTTTTTTTTCTTTTTCTTTTTTGTAAACATATCATCTATCCCATCATAAGAATCTGATACGTGGGATTTATTATTAAATTTCATTTTAACAATCATGTCATTCCAATCATTTGCACTCTCAGTAAGACTTTTAAGACTACCTTTTTTCTTTGATTTCTTTTCTTCTTTCTTAGCTTTATTTTCTTCTAATAATTTAGATGGTAAAAATAAACTAGAAGAATTAACTTCTGTAACTTCATCTAATTCTTTCAGTTCGGAAAGAATTTTCTTTTTCTTTTTAAGTTTTTTATCGTCAAGCTCTATTTCTATATCAAAAGAGTCTTCATTATTTTCATGAATCATAAAATAAAAATCCTCCTCAATCATTATTTTTTATATTTCTGTTAAAGTGCTAATTCTCTATTCAATAATCAACAGACACATAATTTAGCATATTGAAAAGGAGATTTTTATATGAAAATTAGAAAAGAAAATTCAATGCTTATAGATATTCAATATATCAAAGCAAACAAAAAAGATGGTCACGCAGACTATCTTTATATTATTTGGAAAAATTTAGATACAAATGAAAAACATTTAGAGATAATTCCTGAACCCATGATGGATATTTATTTTGAAAAACTGGAATATCGGAATCATGCATATAATAAAACGTATCAAAAATTAGAATGTCTTGAAAAGAAGACAGTTAAATATCGTGATATTATATATGCAATCGTTGATGATATGGGTGATGAGGGAAGACAAAGATTAAATAATCTTATGGTTACTGGTAATTATAAGGCTATATCAGAGTTCTATATGTATCCTTATGTATATGGTGCAGATTACGATGTTAGAGCTTGGTATAGATATAAATGGCTTGAGACGCTTGATAATGATAGGGCGAAGCCTATATCTAAAGGGTTCCTCGATATCGAAGTTGATTCATTTGAAGCTCCGGGAATGGCTGACCCGACATATTGTCCGGTTGATTTAATTACAGTTATTGACTTTGATGACAGTATTTCTTATACGTTTGCACTTATTGGTGTTGATTGTAAAGAACATGATATAACACGAATGAATGCTGAAGATAGTGAAAAAGAAATGAAACGTAGAGAAATGTATGACCATAGAATGCAAGAGCAAGAATACTGGTCAACTCATATTGATGAGCTAATTGAAAAAGCTCATGATATGTTCGATGAGAACTATCCTGGAATGGAATATAAATTTTATTTTTATAAAGATGAAAAAAAGATGTTAACACATCTTTTTCAATTAATCAATCAGCTTAAAAAAGATTTTATAGGTATATGGAATATAGCATTCGATATTCCATATTTAATTGAACGAATGGAAATATTAGGAATGGATCCAGCTGAAACGATGTGCCATCCTGATTTTCCAATTAAAAAATGTTACTTTAAAAAGGATAATATTAATTTCCAAGTTAAAAATAAATCTGATTTTTTTAACTTATCATCTTATACTATATTCTTCGACCAGATGAGAAACTATGCGGCGATAAGAAAAGGACAACAAGAATTACGTTCTTATAAACTTAGCTATATTGCTCAAAAAGAGTTACAAGATGACAAGTTGGATTATTCAGAAGTGGGTAACATTAAAACACTGAGTTATATTGACTACCTGTTATATATTCTATATAATATAAAGGACGTTCTTCTACAAGTTGGAATAGAAAAAAGAACGAATGATGTTGATACTTATTATCTAACATCATATGTTAACATGACACCTTATGAAGATGAATTTAAGCAAACCGTTAAACTTAGGAACGTACAATATAAGTCATTTTTAATGAATCAAGGACTTGTTCCTGGGGAAAACATTAATAAATTTTTAAATACATCAGTACCATCTGAAGAAGATGATGACGATGATGATGACGATTCATCTGATAAGAAAACTAAGTTTGAGGGTGCACTTGTAGGAGACCCAACATTAATTTCAAATTTTGGAGTTAAACTTTTTGGCAAGAAGAGTAATTCAGTATTCAAATATAGTATTGATATGGATATGAGTAGATTTTATCCATCGTGTATTGCGGCAATGAATATTGAACCAAGTTGTTTAATATTTAAAGCAATTATTGATCCATGTCAATATGATGTAAGAGGTGGTAAAATTCCATTTAATGGAATTACCGATGTTCAGATAAATGAAAAAAATAATGACTCTTTTGCAGATGATATTGCAAAAGAGGTATTTGATAATTTCCAAACTCGGAACTATTTATCTGTTGGGCATAAATGGTTAAACCTACCATCAATTAACGAAGTTTATGAAAGATTAAAAGAGGAGTTAGACTAATGAGTAAAACAAATACTTTTCGAGACTTACTCGTAAAAATTAAAAGTATATTTAAAACAGACATATATCTAATACACAATCAATATATTATTGGTGGAGAAAAATCTTCTGCTGATAATATAGGATATAATGTTTGTATGTTATCTCCGGATATAATAGATGTATGTAATAAGATTTTTGATTCTAGTAAAATCTATTATATAAAGAATGTAACAAATGCTAAAGATGATTTAGACAATAACTATATTGAAGTAACAAGTGTTGCTGAATCTGAATTAGTTAAATATTCACTTGAAGAAATCTTGAATATTAAAAATAAATGCGATACATGGGATACTTTTAATTTTACTAATGAACAACTAAATGATTTATTCGAAAATAATGTAACTATATCACTATTTTCAAACAATGAGAATATTCCAGAAGTTACTATAAGTAAATCATTATTCCCATTAGTAACTAAAAAAACTGCGTCCGATTTATATTATCATGTCATAAAAGACCAATCATATATAAATCTTTTAATTGTATTTGATTTCCCAATGTTTCAATTAGTTATGCTTTATAGATATATTGATATATCTGATAATACTAAAGGAGATGATTAAATTTGTCATTCAATTCTTCAATCCGTGGTCCTAGTAAAAAACCTAATCCGAGTGTTGGAAAAGGTGATAAATCAAGTTCTAATAAAACTGGTGAAATATTTAATTTGTATGGTAGACATGAAGGAAAAGGTAATTCAGCAAGTGGTGATTATTCTCATGCTGAAGGATTCAATACTCGTTCGAGTGGTAACCGATCACACGCTGAGGGGACTAACACTTTAGCAAGTGGTGATAATTCTCATGCAGAAGGTACTAAGACTTCAGCTATAGGAGCAAATTCTCACGCTGAGGGTGGTTCTACTAAAACTATAGGAGCATTCTCTCACGCAAGTGGTTGGGATACTACTGCAAAAGGATTAGCTTCTTATGCTGAAGGATGGAAGACTGCTTCTAATGGTATTGCTTCTCACAGTGAAGGAATATGTACCATTGCTGAAGATTCTTGTCAAACTGTAATAGGAAAATATAATAACCCGATTAAAAGAGCTTATAATGATAATGATGAAAAACATACATTGCTGATTATTGGTAATGGTGATAAAACCCATAGGTCTAATATAGTAGAAGTCACCGACAATGATGTTGCAATATATGGAGACGTATCTATATATTTATTAAATGATAATGGAGAAACACAGCCAGTTTCAATAAGTTCATTGATGAATGAAATTACTAATTTACATCATAAGATTGATGAATTAACTAACATTATTTCATCATTGGGTAAAACCAATAGTGAACAATAAAAAAGTTTCCAAGGAGTTTTTATACTTCCTTGGAAACTTTTTAATCTGTTAGTAAAGCTTGATAGCTATGTCAAGTTCATTAATTGCTTTTGCAACAGTTTCTTGTTGTTCAACTGTTTGAGTAACTATTTCCATTACTTGTCCTGTTGTAAACTGTGCACTTAGAAGACCTATTAAGGATCGACCATCAACAATTCTTCCAGTTTTTCCCATAATAAGATGAATTTGGAAAGGGCAATCTTGTAACTTCCAACTGAATTGGTTCGCGGTTCTTCCTGTCAAATCTTTTTTCAATTTATATTTTACTGTTACCATTCTTTCCTCTTCCTTTCCTTTGTATTATGTTATTTATTTGTTTTATTTTTTATTTAAATTCGTATTTTGTTTCTTTTTGTATATACATTATTTTTGTAGTCATAATGAATTTATGTCAATAAGACTATATCAACTTATGCATTCCTAATAGAGGATATTAGACATAAGGTGTCGCGTATAGTTGAGACGAATAAATTATAAGGAGGTATCATTATGAACAATACATCATTATTGAAAGTAGCCTCTGCTGCAGTTAAAGCTGCTGCAGACGAAATGGGCATCTCTTACAAGAAATGCCTGAAATTGTTAGCTGAGGAAGGAGATGCTTTCTCCATCTTCTACGACGAAGAACCCCGTTCTGTGACAGATAAACCGTCTGGACCGTCTAGTTTGGCGGTCGCTGTCCTTAAGAACATAAAGGACAGTAATAGTTATTACATGGCCAAACAATACGCCTGGTCAATTCAGCAGCTCAACGCTGCTGACCAGGCGTATGTTATATCGGGCCTGGGGGAGGGGGTCTCCTACTCCATACGAGAAGAAATCATGAGGGAAATGAGAAAGTATACATGATTTACTTCATTAATGTAAATAAGTAAAAAAGAGAGAAGCGCAATAAAATGCGCTTCTCTTTTTTTTATTTTATAATGAAACTTTACCTTCCATATATAATGATATACGTCTAGTAAGAAATTTGCTATAAAATTGACTAATTGCAAAACTATTAAATTCGGCACGTACATTTTCATCATATGATGAGAATATTTTTATATTAACTGAATCATATTCATTGGTCAATGTTTCAGGATTTTTTCTTCCACCAGTATATTGAAAAATACTTGTACCAATAGGCTCTAAATTACCAAGGATTAATGTTTCACTTGATATAACTTTAATCGGAATCGGTACAAAGAAATCTGCAGCATATATATAATTATCACTCTTACGATATAATTTCATACCCGAAGTATCAGCCATTCCAACATACGTTGCATGGAAAGAACCATCTGAATTAATATAATATGTCCACCCATTAATTTTAACTTGTAATTGTAATTTAGGATCAATGTAAGTAGAATCAAAATTATAACCAAATTTATTAAGTCTATTAATAATTTTTTTAAAATTTTCGTATTCTTGTTGATTATCCCATATTATATCTTCATGTCTAACTTTAACAAAAAATGGTAAATAACCACCTTCTTCATCCATTGTGATTAACCATCCTCGCTTACAAGTATATACTGTCGAATTATCAGTTTTTCTTATTTTAGCAGCCATTTATTTTCCCTCCTCATTTATACTGATTTGGTGAGTTCTGCATAGAATGTATCCATTCCTTTGATATTTTTACAAATATCAGTAATAATGGGCTGGTTAACAATAAAGCTACCTAAACAAGCGGTTTGAATTGTATATAAAAAATATGGTAAACATTCCATGCTAAATAATGCACTTGATTTAAATGTATTAAGATAACATTGTGTAAAATACCTTAAATTAAGATTATTGAATCTTTTAGTTAATGTCTTTAAAAATGCAATTAACTGCTCAACATTTTTAACATTCGCGTCGTTAAACTGCTCTGCTGCTAATGCTAAATCCATTTTATTAGGAGACAGTATTGCATTAATTGCATAATTTGTATTAATATCTTTATTAGCATTTTCCCACACGTTATCTAAAAAGAATCTGCTTATTGTAAAAGATACTCGATCGACTATTTCTTTTTCCATACTTATTGCATATTCTTTATTTAAGATTCTTAAAATCATTTGTGTATATATATTTGAGCATAGTTTCATTAAACCCATATTTTTAATTATGCCTATTTGATATTGAGCATATGATAATGCTGTATATGCACCTTCCATAAGTGCATATAAATCTTTCATAGGCATATTTAAATATTGGGCATTGCCTATTTTGTCATTAGACACTAACGTTCCATAGTTACTTAAAAAAACAACTGCTTTAAGTTGTCCTTGCATTTTTAATACTATAAACGGTAATGCCTGAGATACCTGGACATTTTTTGAAAATAAGAGAAGTATTTCTCCTTTATTAAATGCTGTAATAACCTTATCTGCTAAAGGGGATAATCTTGTTTTTTTTATTTGTATTAATTGTTCTTCTATATGTTCGGCTGTTAAAATAGTACCATGTTTAAAACATTCGTTAACCATACTTGACATTACAGAATTTTTATTAAATGTATTAAATAATACAGAATCGTGTAAAGAAGATTCTGTAAATACCGTTTCATTTACTATCATTCAGGATCATTCCTTTCAATTTAAACTTATTAACTTACTGTTTTAAGCCTCCAATTCTATGTAAAAATGCATTAGGAACAGTCTTTTAATGAAGAAATCATGAGAGAGGAGGATAAAAAATGCCAATTAAAAATTCTGAAACTTTTCAAAAATATTTAAGAAGAGCTTTCATAAATAATTCATTTGAAGAAGTGAGTTCACATAAAACATTGAGAGATACGTGGGAAAATTCATTTTCATATCTTCAATATACTCAAAGAGAATTATGTAACTTCACACCGTACCATATTAATTTAAGTGGTAAAGATGAATATACTGGTAATCCTCGAAAGATGTATTTTAATAAAGCTTATAAACCCTGTATTGATGTTGATAGACGAATCATCAATATTACAAAAGATGAAGGTGTTTATAAAAAAAGTGAATTTTACAAGAAAGAATTATCAGCAGAAGTACTGGCAAATAATAAAGAATTATTTAATAAATTACCAGTTATACTTATAGATAGTATAGTTGTAATGGACTATAAGGTTGTTATATATGACCAATATTTAACAATAATTCTTCCAACTACTGTGGCATTCTTATTTAAATATTTACGAAATTCTGAAAATGATAGAAGAATTTATACTGATTCCGATGTTAATATACTTCTAATACCGAATGTATATTATGATCATTATACACAGTATATTCAAAAAAATTTTGTTATTACTTCAGATACGCAGTTTCAAATTCATAATATTCCTGAAGATGTTAAAAATACTCCCGGAATATTAATGTGCTCAATGTATGTAGAAGATACAGCCGTACCAAAACAATTTCCAAAACATAACGTTAGGTTAGATGGTACAATACAGTGGGATCATAGATTACATACAGAAAAAGATGATTTTAATTACAAAAATGCTACAACGTTAATGGAAGTAACCAAAGACGAAAATACGGATGAATATTATTGTAAACTTCCTCCGGATACCGTAGAGAAACTTAATAATAGAAATACGTTTTTACCAATTCATATAAACTTGATATTCTTTAAAGATTTACATGTACATGAATACTATACTTCAGATTCTTTAGCTGATGTATGTGAAACTAATACAGGTAATGAAGCAACTATTGCATGTATTATGAAAGATCGAGATAAGCCATGGAATATGTCAATTCCTGTAGAAAATTTGTTATTATTTAAAAGGGAAAATCCTAATTCAGGATACAAGTTTTTATATAGTTTAGATAATATACAGGGATTCTATCCTAATTTTTATAGGATAACTGATCCTAATATGGGATTAGAAAATCAATATAAATTATATTATTTTTATAAGCCATGTTACGATTTACATTATACCTGTATTCACGATTTTTATTTCTATCTATTATCTGTAAAATGTGGTAATGAGTTTCTATATAATTTGGAAGAAAATATGGATAAATTATATAGACATATTATAGATATCTATCCTCAAGATGAGGAAAAACTTGAAGAGTTCAATGAAACACTACTTAATATTTTAACATACTATTCTTATATTCATAGATATAAGGACTTAGATATGATTCATAATTTTTATAATTCAGTCAATCCATATAAAGGACGATCAACTGAATATAAGAGTGAACGTTTACTTGAATATACTAAATACGAACCATATGTTCTTAGAGACTATGTCTTAGAACAAAAAAAGAAAAATGTACCTTTCTTTATATATACAAACTCATTAGACTTAGATAGTCGACTTAGAAATGATACTAATCAGGAATTTGAAAATATGCCTGATAAAGCATATACATTTACCGAACCCCACTATGTATTTAGTGCAATAAATAATGAACCATTTGACCATCCTGCAAATATGAGAGTATTTGTAGACGGTTTATTTGTAATGGACTTATATTTACAACGAAATGAATTTACACAGTATTTTTATATCCCAGCAAGATTAGTTAGTGCTAATAGTGTGATTGAAATTGAATATGTTAAAAGTTTCTATATGGAAAAGAAACTTACATTCACGTCAATGGATCAAAAAGAAACTATTACATGCGCTGCTAATGACCCCGCATCATTACCAACTTTAGCAGATTTAGTTATCTACGATGATTTGGAAGTTGACCAACCTATTCATAGATACGAATACAGACATTTTAATGTCAGTGTAAAAAATGAAGTTGGTGAATTTGCTACAAGTATAGGTACTCGTAAAAATAAATTACGATTTGTTCATATGGATAAATTTACAATGGTACCTGCATCAGAAGTTGTTCTTAATAAACCTCTTAAAATAAGATTATCTAAATCAGCTGAAGGGATAAGATATATTGTCCCTCGTGATGGTAGATTATTCTTAGAATTTGTGGATAATACTTTTGGATATAATAAAGAATATCTTAGAATATTTGTAAATGGAAGACTTCTTCCGAGAGAACTTTATGTATTTTATCCTATGTATCATTATCCTCGAATTAAGTTCTTATACGACTTACATAAGGATGATGTTTTATATATAGATATAACTCCTTATAGATATAGACAGATATACCATAAACAAGATATTTTTAATAATGGTGTATTAGAATATCCTGATGAAGACGATACTGAAACCATAGAAACTTATGATAGTGATTGGGTTCTTCCCAATCCATATCGAGTTGTTGATTATGATTTCTGTGATGAAAATCAACAGGTGAGTGTAAATGAGGCTTTACAACCTAAAGTAGTAAATGGTTATGAGTCAACAGATGGTACGTTCTATACAGTAAGAGGTCATATTTATATGCATTACGATGCAGATGGATATTTCATTGAAAAAATAATTGATGATGATGAAACTAAAGCTGCTATCAAAAATGAAATTTATAAACCTATACAAAAAACAGTTTATATTCCTCATGAAGTTAGTGATAAAAACTATGTTGCTAAAGTTCGTGAGAAATTACCACTTGATGGTATTATTGATTTAAGGAAAATATTAAAAAAACCTTTTGATTTAAGATATTATGATATGTATCTTAATGGTAGAAGGCTGAATGCTTGTAATTGTTATATTATAGACCCTTGGACTATAAAACTTACGGGGGTTCATTCAACATATAATTTACTTATATTTGAAAAAGAACGTGACTATGAATATTATGGTTTAGAGTATCAAACTAAACAAATGTATTTTGCAGTTACAGAATTATTAGAAAAAGGATTTATTACTAAAGAAGAACGTGATAAAATAATTAAATTTGTGACAGACCAACAAGAAGATGGTCATAAATATAATGAAAGTACATTAATTGAAAATGAACCTGATGAATTTAATCCTGGTTTTTTTGATAAATATATGTACTTTTTCTTCGATATGTATTACTATAAATACCTAATATTAAAGAACTATATCAATCCTGATATTGCTGCAATATCAAAGCTTGTTATGATTGATTGGTTCGAAGAAATATATGATTGGTATGTTAATAACCCATACGATAACTCACATGCTGATGAACCAAATGGAAAAATAAGAAGAGAACGATACATTGATTGTATTTGTTTAAATCCTGATTTGTTCATTGTAGGTTTAGGCAATCCTACAACTGGTCGTCATCATGGTCAACGATTATATACTTTAGGTCATCTCAATGAAATTCCACAAGAAATTCTTGAGCAACATATTGAAATAGCCCGTGAGGTTACTGTAGATAAGTTACGCAAAGATGACCTTGAGCTGGATAAATATCTGGAGGTGAGAAGATGCCTATACGTTTAATTGATCCAGCGGATACACCAACATATGTCGAAAAACCAGACATACGATTTGCTACAACATTTATTAGTCATGAATATCGTGATTTTGCTGTTGATGGCGAAGCTATCATGGATAAAATGACTGGTGAGCTTTTCATAAAAAGACCTGAAGATGGTCGTATATTAAGTTTTGAACAAAATAAAAAATATGCATATGATCAAATGTTAGAGTTAAAGATACTCTTAACAAATGATGAAGATTTTACTTATCCGAAATATGTTACAGATTCTTATTATGTGTCTACTAATTATGATTTAGTAACTATTAATAAAGAAGCAATGAATGATATTCTTGAAACAGGCGAACTAGATATTCCCCTTGAAGGAGATGCTGGTGCTGATTTAAGAAACACCTTATCATTTAATTTATCAGGTGAATGTAATGGATTCTTTTGTAGACCAACATCACGTGATAGTGATAAAATGGCATTGAGAATTATAACTAATATTTACGACACGCTCGTTCAAGAATATGAAGATAATAATTCTTTAATTCGTGCCGAACGAAATAAATTCACATCTATTGAAAAATGGAGAGACTCTGATGTTATAATAACATACGACCTTGAGATTATAGCAGAAAATGTAAAACGTGAATTTAAAAATATAAAAGATTATCTTAGAATCAACGAGCATTGTTGTGTATTCTTTCCAATAGATGTAATGAAGAATTATCGAGATGGCTATGATTCTGTTAAGGTAACAATAACTAAACTTGAATTTTATAAATTAAATTTTGTTAAAAAATTAGATAGTTCACTGGTTGATTGGTATATACAAAATGTACTTCAAATGGAGGATCCTCCATTAAATGTTGAAAGCGCATTAGATATTGTTCAACCGTATCTCTGCGTAGATGGTAGAATCTATGTATATTATTTAAACATAATATCGTTTGTTGATAAATTTACTGATATTAGGTTATTGGGAAATGAAACAACTGTTGGATTCTTAGATATGCCATATATACGTAGGTATATGACAAAAATGTCTAAATTAAAAAGAGCTTCAGAATTTATTCAGGCCTCAGCAAGACCAACTGCTGAAGATTGGGGTGCAAATGCTGTATGGGCTGAAATGATTCGTGAAGTTGGAATGAAAGGTGAAGTTAAATATAAGCATACTGAATCCGATTTAAAAGAACTTGAAATGCTTATAGCTAAGAATAATTTTATGTATGTAAATATCGATCCTGATGAAACTAGTAATAATGGTGGAGATATATGGATTACAGATCCAAGACTTCCTATTAAAGGTAGATTTAGAATTAAAGTTCCAAGGTTCATATCTGAAGAGGAATTTAATAATCTTGATACAGTTGATCAAGATCGTATTTATATCTTGTATAATCCTGAAACAACTTATATTACGGGAGAATCTACAAATAATATAATAGTTATTCCTGAAAATAAAATGTTACAGGAAGATTATGATTTAATGGAAACATACGAATTATATAAAATTTACTACATAATAAATGATGAAAATTATATAATAGGATTCTATTATAATAATAGATACTATACATATACTGAAAATGATGGTCCACATATCGTGGATTATGATGAATTAGGCAGAGATCAATTGAGACCTCCTATAATGGCACATGATATAATTAATGGGCGAGATTTAGATATTGAAACAAATAACGAAATCATAGACGGTGGTTCTATTGATATGGATCCGGATAATCAAGGAGGTGAGTAACGTTGAATATTATTGAGGTTAATAATTTAACGTTATTACCGGAATTAACTGAGGACTATCTCATAGTTCCTATGACTAATTATCCAATTTTAAAGAAACGTAAGTTACCATTATCGATGGGTAGACTTGATTTAGTATGGGTTGTAAAGAGTAAGGCTATTTATACACCTATGAATTTAATACCCTTTGTTGATTTAACTCAGGAACAATACGATGTCCTCATCGAATATGAAAAAGATACACTTTATCGTATTAAAAATGAAGGTGAAATTACTAAGCTATATCTCAATGGTGTTGCGTATTCAGCTGGTGGTGGAGAAATTAAACAGCTCAGTCTTATCAATGATGCTACTATTTATATGGATGCAAACGGTGTTCTTTATAAATCTATCATTGGTATTGATGCAGGTATTTATGCTAAAAATGATGAAGTTTTATATAGTTCTGTAATTGGCACAGAAGATAGTTCAATAATGAATAATCCTACTTATGGTACAATTACATCAGCTAATAATCTTGGTAATGATGATTGATTATAAGGAGATGAATTTATTATGGCTGTAAAAAAAATAAGATATGTACCTGATACAGTTACGGATATTATGATGCATGGTCATGATTCTGACAAAACTGAAAGATTACTGTTTCCTATTTCTAGGTATGGTAATATATTAAATGCCCCCACAGTAACTGGTGAAGATATTGTAACATATGGAGCACCATTTCATCTTTTAGAACATGATGAAGTTGAATTAACCGAGGGTGAAATTCGAAGATTATGTGGGAGAATTGTTTAATAACATATTCTATGTGAGGTGAAAAATATATGGCAGATATTATGAAAGCAAGACTACAAACACCTGTTAATGATGAGGGACATCGTGATGATATTCATCTAGTTACAGATGTTGATGCTGTTGTATATGATGATGATAACACATTAAAAGAATTTCTTGATAAAATGCAGAGAAAAATCAATGATGTTTCAAATCAGTTAGAAAATGCAGGTTCGATATATTTAGCTACATCTGGTTCTGAACCCACTGATTCATCTATGATGTTATTCGCAGAAATTATAAATGCTGGTGACATGGATAATATAGATGATATTACACATAATGGTGTTAATAGGGCAGATATGGATACGGTTGACTATTATTATGAACGTGCAACTCCCGAAGCTATTCAGGGTCTCACTCGTGATGAAATGGTTGGTCGTGGTTGGAAAGAAATTGTAAGTATTCCTGCATTAATTGAACAGGAAATTACATTTGATCCTTTAACTATGATCAATATTAGAGACATGGTTGCTTATAATAAGAATCAGCAAGGTGTTTGGACTCAGGGCACTTATGTTCGGAAACGACCTAAAAGTGAACTAGAACAAGAATAATAATACCACTCTCAAATAATACAAATATTTATATGCAATAGTGATAAGATAAAATCTTATCACTATTGCTTTTTTACGTTCTATTTAACAAAAGATTAACTTCTAATATTTATTGTTAAGGAGAGTGTAATATGAATCAATTTGAAAAAACTGCTTTAAAATCTTACATGACAATGAAAGATATAAAGTTAAAACCATTAAAAATTAAATTTGATGTTACCACACTTAATATGGTGATATCGTTTATATATAAAGATAGTGTGTTAAGAACTAGAAAAACATTATCTAATATTTATAAGCTATTTAACAATTTGGATTCGTCTGTATATAAAGATGACCCTATATTAGAATCAAGGGTATGGATAGTACAAAAAACTTTATATGGTAAATTAATAGACGGGTTTGAAAATGACGAAAATTTAAAACAATATTGTTTAGATGATATTGAATGTGATGAAATGAAATCATCTATACTTTTAAATATATTAGAAACCAAAAAAATATCACATGAAGAATCAAAATATCTTGTTAAAAAAATAGATGATACTTTGGAATTTGGTTATACTGTTACTGTTAAAGATGTTATGAGACAAATCTTAGACCATATTGATGACGGAGATTTTAAAACGTATAAATCTGTCAGTGAAGATTTGTATAATATTGCAACAGCAGTAATCAATATAAAACGCTCTGCATCAAGTTTAGGTTCTGACCAAACGTTTTCATTAAGTGAAGAACAATTTGAATCTGTAATAGATGATGCTGTACAAAAACTTAAAGATAGAAACAGAATATTCATTACGGGAATACAGAGGCTTAATACAATATTAGCCCCTGGATATTTAAGTAAACGTCTATATACTTATTTAGCATTTCCTGGTAAAGGAAAATCTACAATATTACTTAAATCTGCAATAGATATTCGTAAATATAATAAAGATATTAAAACAAAAGACCCTGATAAAAGACCTGCAGTTCTTTTTTTAACTCTTGAAAATGATGTCCCTGAGACAATAGAAAGAATATATAATATGTGTGTTGATAACGATGACATACGAAATTATTCAGCAAAACAGATAAAAAAGAAAATGCGGGATAAAGGTGGTCTAAAATTAACCGATGTTGATAATATAGATATTATTATTAAAGAATTTAAAAACCGAGAATTAGATACTAATGATTTGTATACAATTATTAATGATTTAGCTGATGAAGGAGTTGAAGTTATAGCATTAATACTTGATTATATGAAACGAATTCGTCCTGCTGAAAAAGCCAATGATGAGAAAACGGAACTTAAAAATATTACAAATGAATTAAAAGAATTAGCAAAGTTCTTTGATATTCCTGTGATAACAGCACAACAATTAAACCGTTCAAGTGCTTCAATTGTTGATGCTGCTTTACAAGCAAAGAAAGAAGATGTTACAAGACTTGTAGGTAGAGATGGAATTGCAGGTTCTTGGGAAATTATTGAAAACTCAGATGTAGTAATTATAGTTAATCCTGAAGTTAAAAGTGATACGGGTGAATTATATTTAACATTTAAAATGTTAAAAAGACGTTACAGGTCTTCTGAAGAAAATGACAAACTCCGACGTCTTGATTATTTCAACCATCCTTTTGAAGCTGGAAATGAAATAAGATTAATAGACGATATAGATTTACCAAAACCGTTATCATTAGAATCATTAAGCACACAATTTGAACCTATTGATGATAAACGTGGTAAAGAAAATGCGACTAAACGTGAAAATAAAGATGGTGAAAAGAAAAAGAAAAAGAGTTATGTGTCTAATAATATAGATGATTTTGAACCATTTGATTTTAATAAAGCCGCTAACTATTAATGAAAAATAGGTATTGTATTCATCTAATACAATACCTATTTTCATTATGCGTAATATAAAATATTTAATATATACAATATTTATTAGTATATACATTATACAACCTACGCATTCCTATTAGAGGAAAGTAAGTATCGTGGGGTTTCGATATAATTGTAATACAAAAAAACGAATAAGGAGTGTGTTATAATGATAAGTTCTGAGAAACTTATGGTGATTCGGTCGTTTGGTGAAATTAATCAAACGACTGTTGACAGGTCGGTGTTAGCTTGTAAAAGCAAATCACCGACTGATCTCCTAATTCTACCTTTAGGTGGAACTAGGAAAATTGTAATAAACCCTAGTGCATTTTTAAGGTCACTAGGGTTTAACAGAAAAACATATAGAGAGGAAGTGAAATATATAAACTCTATCTTAATTCCGAAAGGAGTTGAAATAGAGTTGGAAGGAGAGAACTCTTTCCCTCCAAACATAAACACATTATCACTCGTGAGAGTGGATGATGTGTTTAATACGGATAATATTGAAATTATTTCAACATTATCAGTCAACAAAGAACTTAAAGTCTCAAGTGTTAACACACTTGGACTGAAAGTAAAGGAAGGAGGGAAAATAGTGAAAAAGGACCTGATAATCCATCAGGTTAAAAAGTTTAGATAAGAATACCGCCGGGAAGCATTACAATTTCCCGGCGGTATTTTTTTATTCTATTTTAGACATAATATTAAATTCAAGAAAATCGTATTTTTTTTAAGAAAGGATGTTTTATCAATGCCATTAGCACCAAACGATTTATTGAAATTATTCCTAGATGGAGTATCTGAAGGATTATCTGAACGAATGCTATTAGAAAAAGAAGCAATTAAAAAACTTCATATTGATGAAACAATATGTAATATTAATAAAACTGGTAATCTATCTAAAAATATTAATAAAATTGATAATATAGTTGATGCAGTTGCTAAAGGAATTATATATGACACATATAATATATATTGTATTAAACGACCTAAACCCGGAGCAACAGAAAACAGTGTTAAACAAAATAATATACAGAGCTTAATTTATAGAATTGATGAATTTATTTCAACAACTCATGATATTAATGAAGAATCTAATTATCTTAACCATAATGGATTTTTAAAATACTTAACTGAATATTATGCTAATAATAGTTCAGATGAAACAAACATTGTGAATGAATTAATTTCTATATATAAAAATGCGTTATATCGTTTTTATATGAATGAAACACATGAAGTATTAGATATATCTTTATACACAATAAGACAGTATCTTGAAGATATATATGAATGCTATGATACTATAACCACTAAAGAAATGAAATTAAAAGAATTAATGTATGATATTGATATAACTATATACGATGAATTATTAAGATGCCTAAATTCAATTCTTAATCTTCTTTCAAGAGATTCAAATATTAAGACACCTGAAAATCTTATGGAATATGTTGAAAAGATTAAAAATATTGAATTACTAGATAATATCAAAAATGATATGTCTGTGATTTTAACATATTTAAAATATTTTTATCCTGTGTATAAAGATCTTACAAAAGGATCATTATATTCATTTGTAGATGGTATATCTGTATACATTAATAAAGTAAGAGAAAAATGAATTCCATTATATATTATTTTTAAGAACCCCGTTAAGAAATATAACGAGTGTATTAAAATTATAGAAAGGATGATTTTGTACAATGAGAAAAATGATAGAAAGTAAACCTATCAAAAAGAAAAAGAAAGAAAAGCGTAATCCTAATTCTAATGAAACGTTCGTAATGTTGACTCGACGGAATTGGAATAACGATTATTTCTGTGACATTCTTTACAGAGATGGGTTTGACATAACAGAACCACCGGAAATCACTATGGATGATACTAAAGAGAAAAGTCTTTATGGACCTCAATCACCATTATATGGTACCTCTTATAGTGATGAGCAAGCATTCATCGAAAGGTACAGGTGTAAGTGTGGAAAATTGATGTCACGTCAGTTTGAAGGAGAGATTTGTCCTTTTTGTCATAGTCCGGTTGAATATAAGGATGCTGATATAAATGTAACTGGGTGGATATCACTTGGAAAAAATAACTATGTAATTAATCCGTATTATTATGAACTTTTAAACAAAGCACTTGGACAGAAAGTTTTTGCAGGTATAATTAATGCAAAATATAAAATCACTGTAAACGGTTTAAAAAGAAAGGCATCTAACGAGGACTTAGATGAAAGTCCTTCCAGCCCATATTTTGGAATTGGAATTGATGAGTTTCGTAAAAACTTCGAAAATATAATGAAGTATTTTCAAGGTCTTAATAAATATAAAAATAAGGTCAATAATATTCAGACGCTTATTAATGAAAAAAGTTCAGTATTCTGTTCTCATCTTCCAATTTATTCAACGCTAATAAGACCGCAATCAGTGACAGTAGACTCCTTTTACTTTGGGACTATGGATAAGTTAATCAATACTATATTCAATCTTTCTGAAAAATTAAAGGTATGTTTAGATGTTGAGAGGGAGGGATTCTTAAGTAGAATACAATATAAAGTATGTACCATGTGGATTACTGATTTTGTATCTATTCAGTCCAAATTTGGTTTTATACGTCAACAGTTATTAGGTGGAAGGATAAATTATAGTGCACGAAATGTAATAATTCCAGCACCCGATTTAAAAGATAATGAAGTTGATTTATCCTACCACACGTTTCTTGAGTTATTTAAGAGTAAAATAATTCATTATATCTCAAGGTTGGAAGATATAAGTGAAGATAAAGCTCAACAAATTTGGCGTAATGCCTATAACTTTGACGAAAAGGTATATGACATTATGATGTATTTAGTAGAGCATGATGAAGTTGCTCTCATAATAAATCGTAACCCGACACTGAACTTCTATTCAATGTTGTTAATGAAAATTAGAAAGATCAAGCATGATAACAATGATTATTGTCTATCAGTACCATTATCTATACTTCCGGGTTTAAATGCAGATTTCGATGGAGATATCTTAAATATAATTGGTCTTGTCGATAGAGCATTCCAGAAGATGTATAGAAAATATGACCCAGTGTCGCGTATGTTAACTGATAGAGACTCAGGTCTATTGAATAATTACTTTGTAATTAATAAAGACCAGCTCATCAATTTGAGTAACTTTGCATCAATGGGTGCAAGTCCAAATGATAGACCTGAAACCTACTGATAAAATAAAATATGTGATAGTAAAGTTAGTTTTACTATCACATATTTATATATTTAAAAAAAATAAGGAGAAATGCTACATGAACACTAAGACACATTATTACTTAATAACTCCCCGGTTTACTTTTGCTAAAGGTATAACTGTTGAAGACATTATGGTGTGTTATGAGAACCAACTTACTGACAACTGTGATGATGGGGAAACATACATTCCCATGGTTAATAGGTTTCTGATTCACTCGAATCCTTTTATGAATGTGAATTATGTTGTTATAACCATTGATGAGAATGGTTCATATCTGTTCTATATTCAGGACAATGGATTTAATCTTATTACAAAGGGATATGGTGAAAAGATGGATTCGAATGACAGGTTAAATGAACGCAAAATTATTTTTAAAGTTTTGCATATGATGCATTTAGGAAATGAAGAAATTCATGAACTTGGATTCGATAAGTATTCAAGACGAATTTGTTCTAGCCAAGAAGTTAAATCCATAACGCAATATCAACCTTTAACCCGATTATACTCTAAGAAAAATTCTACGATGTATTAACAGAAAGATAATAATAATGAAAGGGGAGCATATTATATGCCCGATTTAGTACTGAACAAACAGATTCGTGAGGATTTATCAACTATCTTGTATTTAAGAAAGAAGATAATGGATTTATATCTTCTTTCTCATACTCTTCCAAAAGAAAGTAGAAAGTACGATGAAGTTATAGAAGAAAAACTTGAAGCATATGAAATGCTTAAACAATTTAACATAACTCCAACAATAACTGCATCTAACTCTATGTTAACAATACTCGTGTGGATGTATGAACATCCATATAGCAAAATAACCCATCCATTATTTGAAGAAAATGAGTTCATTTTCTTTGATAGCGAAGAAAATGTTATTAAAGATGAGAAAGGAAGAACATTTGAGGATTGGGATGAACATTCCACCTCTTATAATGGAATGATGTTAAGAACAACCGAAGCCTGGAAAACTGGGTGGAGATTGGTTTAAGTATAAATGATATTGTGGGAATTTATAAATTCCCACAATATCAACTTTTTATTGGAGGTATAATTAAATGGAAAGCATTCATAAAATTAATGTTGAAATACTAACATCTGCATTAACGTTTTACGCCAATAGAACCAAAAGGAATATTGCGTATCAACATAAATGGTTATCAGATTCACAGACTTTAGACTTTTTATCAGATTCTACACCACTTGTAGATGATGATGGTAAAACTATAGGTTTTGAACGGATTGTAACCAATATATTATCTGTACCAAATAGACGAATAAAAGATGATATTGAAAAATTTGAATTCCTCATTGCGGTAAAATATGTAATTCAGCAATCATCTAAGTGTGATGGAATTGATGATATCCCGTCTGATAAGCTTCTCAACTCGTATATTGAGTTAACTATGATAGATACTTATACTGCAAATGGAACATTTGTGTTAGTGGAGTTCGAACCTACCTCCACTATTTCGTCTAATCACATGGATAATTTAGAAAGAATAGAACGTATTGAAATTAATGGTGTTCCTATGATTACTCATAATGGTAAGATTAAAAATCTAATGTCTAATGATTTAGATATAACAAATGCTGACATTGAACTTATTGCAGATACGATTGTAACGATGGGTATGAATACTGTTAATCATTATTCAGATTATTAATATATATCCTTTTAACCTATATAAGAGGGTGACGTAAAATTACGTCACCCTCTTATTTTTTGATAATACTTCCATTTTAAGTTTTTTCATTTCATCTATATAATTACTATCAGTAGATAGTCTAATAATTGAATCTATTAGATAGATGCTAAGATGTTTTTTCTTAGGAATTTTTTTATATAATGATAAATATGCAATATATTTTGCAGTGTTAAAATTATCAATATGTGTATGACCATGACTGAATTTTTTGAGTGTATTATGAACTATAAAATGATTATGTCCATCTGAATATATATTCATATATTTTATAGATAGTATTTTATTCATAATAACACATCTCCTAAATATAAATTTTTTATGATAATGTAAATAATAAAAGCGTAAAATCAAAAATATTAATTATATAATATTTTAGTGTATGTAATAAGTTATATCAACTTATGCGTTCCTACTAGAGGAAAGTTAGTCATGAGGTATCGATATAATTATACATACTCATACACATCGGATGAGAAGACACACAGAAAGGAGATGTTCATATGAACATCAAAAAAGCCGTAGCAAAAACGCTTAATGTTGTAACGGGGGTCGCGCTTGGCGGAGTAGTTGCCGCCGAGATAGTCGAGGTGACCGCAGCAGGCGTCCTTGACGATCACCTCCGAAATGAAGTGAGACGTGAGGAGCGCCGAAAGGTGCCCGGGCACGTCTTCAAGAAAAAAGTGATAGTGGATGGCTACGGTAACGTGGTCACCGCTAACGAAAAGGGGGTGTAATAATATGAAGAGTAACATTATAAAAGCAGCTATCGGTGCAGCTGCAGCGATCGGCACCATCGTCGGGATAAACACTACCCGACGTATGAACCAGGCAGTTGACTGCATGACGGAAGTCGAAAGGCTCCGTATGCAGGCACAGTCTGGAATGGCAATGCTGCCTGGGGGATATAGCGATCCTCAGCAGGCAGTTGCTGGTCCTCAGGATGTGCAAGCATCCCTGTAATAATCCCCAGGGCATTCCCTCTCCTGAGTACTTCGGTATTCGGGAGAGGGATTATTTTTTTTTATTAAAAAACGTTAATATAAATAAAATTTCATTGAAAGGAATGGTTATTTATGCAATATGCTTTTTGCTTTATAAGTGCAGAAGATGCTAAGGACGGTACTAAACTTGGGTACGCGTATGCTAAAAGTAAACAAAGTGAATGGGTTGTTACAAATGATGAATGTGAAAGCCTTGTTACACAATGTCCAAAAGGTGTTGGATTCATAGTTCATAATAATAAAGCATATTTTTTACATAAAAGATATCTAGATGTAGATTCATCTAAAACAATTGTATTATGTATTGAAAGTACTTGCGGATCGGATAATAAATTATTCAATTAAAAAAACAACATCTTAATAAGCTTATTAAACAAATAGTTTTTAAGTTAAGGCTATAGAATTAATGAAAATATTTAAATACGGATATGGTTTATATAAACCATATCCGTATTTTTTTTAATTATTATAGGATTGAATTGAGAATATAAAATAAAAGAAAATAGCTTTTTTATAATTAACTCGTGATGCTTCACGTTTATATTTATCGTGAACACCAGTTTCTTTAGCCCATTTATCAAGAGTTTCTTTAATTCGTTTTATATTATCATTATTAGAATTGGTTCTTCTAAATAAGTCTTCAGACCAATGTAAAAAATATCTTGAGTTAATATCTTCGGCTTTTTTATTTTCATCGTATAGATATAAAAATAAAATAGCTTCTATAAATCTTTGTATGTCATCGGTATATTTTTCGTTTAAAATTTTACTGATATAAAATCTACATTCTGAAATTGATACTCCACTTATTCTTGCTACAATGGATATTAATTTTAAATTAATATCTTGAGTAAGAATTTTAAGAGTAATTTTACGTCCCACTACTTCAACTGATGAAGTTTTATTTTGAGCTTCAACGTCTAAAGGAACCTCGTCGTATGTATCTTTAGTTAGCGTTACTCTTAAACCAGCAGCATGATTCTTCATATATTGGTCACAAATCTTTTTTATCATACTCTTTTGGTCATTTCTAATTCTTTGTATCCATCTAATAATTTCTTTATCAGAAGCATCGTTCATCCAATTCTTTAAAAAAGAATATGAATTTTGTATAGAGACAAAAAGAGCTCCAAAAATGTTACCTTGTTGTTTAATGATATATTTTTCTGTTAAATTATCAATAGTATATTGCATTACTGCAGGATCAGCGCCATATTTAAAGAACGTACTAAATACAGCAGGATAGTCAGATAATGCATATATTGCTAATGCTGAATTAAGTCCTTTTTCATCTTTCTTAATATGATAATATCTTATACAGCAATAAAATATCCAAAATATTTGGTTTCCTTTAAGAAGTTTAAAATCTGAACTACTACCAAGTTGTTTAATAACTTGGTCAATTAAATCATCCACAAATGGAATTGATATTTTTTGTTCTTTTGCAGAACCTGATAATTTATATTCTAATCCGAAAAGTTCACAATATTGAGCTTTATCATTGGATGTAAATGGAACAAGATATGTAGGTCCTGGGGTCCTTAACTTCTGACTATTTCTATCCATATATTGACCAATAAGTTGTTTAAATTTTCTATCTCCTTGGGGAGTTGATAAAACTGATGATATTTTAGGGTATAATTTTTCAACAATAATGTGAGTATCAGATGTTGCTTCGTTGAATATTTCTAATTCAGATATATCATCTGTTACGCCCTCCATGAATAATCTAGTGTAATAATCCATCAATATTTCAGTCCTTTCTGTAGTTTCTATAAATTATATCATTGTAGTTGGTTATACACTCACTTATTTTTTATTACTAAATGGTTGACAATTTATTAAAGCTATTAAAAAAATTATTTTTCTGAAAGGACTAATAATTATGAAGTTAAATATAGGAATAGATATAGATGGTACAATTAATAATGCGGCTGAATGCAATATTAAAAATGGTATCAAATTTTGTAAAGAAAGAAATATTCCAATAAATCCTGATATAACAAAAGTAGATGTTGGTGATATTTTTGGTTGGACTAAGAAACAACGACAAGAATTCTTAGATATCTATTTTCCTTGGAATATTAAAAATTGTGGAGTACTAGATGGTGCTGTTGAAGCAATAAGAAAATTATATAATCTTAGCCATAAAATTTATATTATAACTGCCAGAGATAATACTTATCAGAAAAATTATAGATACACTGGTGAAGTAATGGCTAAAGATACATGTGAATGGTTTTATAAATACGGAATACCGTTCTATGATATAATCTTTAAATGTAGTAATATTAAAGATCAAGTTTGTGAAGATTATAATATTGATTTATTTATAGATGATGACCCATCAAATATAATACAAATTAGTAAACGAGGAATTCCAGTTATTATATATCCTCAAGTATATAATAAACACTTAAAAGGAACTCCCAATACATATTATGCAAAGAATTGGTTTGATATACTTGCATTCATTACAAATATACCGTTATAAAATAGGTGTGAGAATTAATTTAATTCTCACCCATTTTTATTAGTGAACTATATATTATTTATTTGCTTAAAATTTAAGTAAATAAAAAATGAAAGGATAGATATTTATGGAAGACGAAATTTATAAATTCGAAGATATCAAAAATACACAAATATCATACTTATCTATGGTATCTTCGAATTTAAATGCTAAAGGTTCAACAGTCGAAGAATTAATATCTAAAATACTTAATTTAAATCGACCTATGAACGTATCAGAATATCAGCAAATATATAAATTATTAGAACAATTTGAATCAATAAACGAGGTTATTTATATGAATGCAATGACTATAAATTCAATTCAGAATAGTGAAGAAGATGTGGATGAAGCATACACATCTGCAATGAAAACAACATTGAAGTGTATAAAAACACTTGATTCCCAAATAAATTGGTTAGAGTTTATGTTAAATACGTATAATAATAATGAATTGGCATATGATGAATACGATGAAGGAACTCGCAGAGTATACTATCTAAATGATTCAAAAGATATCACAATTGATATAACATATACCAAGAGTGAATTCATTATATGGCACTCAAACGTTGACCATCCTACTATTATACCAATTCCACAATTTGACGATATTGATTTAGATTCTAATGAAATATCTGAATTTATGGTGCCTAGAGCATTAGATTGGTATGTGGCATTTTTAATAGGAATGCTGGATACAAACGGAATTATTCTTAGTAACATAGTGAAAATATCATTTGAGAAGTTTTTCATTACTTGGTTCTTTAAAGAAAGGGTGAATACTAATCGTAGATATTTCAACAAGTTAGTTGATAAGTATGTAAACTTACTTTCTTTCCATATTCATAATCAGGAAGCACAACAATTCCATGAAGATAATGGAGAATTGCATGATTTATGTTACAACGGTAAATATCCAAAACTGTATAATCAAGTTCATGAAAAACTAAAAAATTCTTTAGGTGGAAATGACGTTATAGATATTTATAATAAATAATAAGAAATATATAAATTAACGTTATTATAAATATGACTCAATTAAAGAATACTCTTAGAAATAAATTTGAAAGGGATGGATAATATGGCAGTTAAATTATCAACACCTTGGGTTGAATTTTATCGTAAGATAGATGCCTTCTTTAAGTATGATCCTGAGGTTAGTGTATTATATGATAATACTGAAACGAAAATTAATATCTATGTTGAATCTGCTCCCAAAGCTGAAGCATTACAACTGTTAATTCCTACTGAAAAAGTTTTCGGAAATATAACACTTACAATCAATGTTATACCCGCTAACGGAGTAAAGCTTAAGAATAGCGAAGCCGAGGTTATTATATCTGAAGCATTTAAAAATAATCCTGCTTTGTCATACACTAGAAGTGTCCGCCCCGTATATGGTGGTGTGTTTACATTCATCGTCTTCAAAAATATAGTTGTTCAGTATTTCAATGATAATTTTGGAGATATAAATGGTTTAAGATCTACACTCTACGAAGATCTTGCAAGAGAAGTATTTAATAAAATGGATATGGTATTTTACAATACCGATGTTCCCGCTAGTGTTTCAACACCTATAACTCCTAGTTTAGGTAAGCCTTTATACAAGTAAAAAGATAAAAAGAGTATTCTTTAAATAAAAATGATAGATAATGGTAGTGATTACCATTATCTATCATTTTTTTTATAATAACATATCATCTATATTAATTTGCTGTGTTTTAATATTATTTTCATGGAATTTTTTCATTCCAAGGCGTTTAGTAGTTTCTGCAGGTCTTGAACATAGAAGACCTATATGCACTTTACCAAGTTTATAATAAAAATCACCAGCACATTTATTACATAAGCACCGGTCTTTTCCATAACCTATACAAAACATTGGGCTTCTTAATTTAACAGTTTTACCTGCATAATTCGGAAGAATGTCAGTTGTTAAACAAACCAATTTTCCATTTTCTATAACGTATCTATATGCAAAATCATTTACCCTATCTTTTGGTATAGTGATAGTAAGATAGCCAAGGGTTCCACAATCAGAATCTTTTTCTGCTAAAGATTCAGCCTGCATTGCAGATATTAATTCTTTAGATAAATATCCGGATACAGCAGTACCCTTTGCTTTAGGATATGCACCACCAATAATTTCATTGGAATGTGCTGCTATATCCTTTTTCTCAAGTCCGTCTAATAAACCATTTGTTAATATATCATATCCGCCATACATTTCATTTTTAACAGCACCGCGCATTAAATACATATTCTTATAGTTATTCCCGACACTACCTCTAGCACCAGACATATACAAATCCATTCCAACATCATCTTTAAGACATTCTTTTACTTTATCAACTAAAGCTTTTTCAATAGCTTCTGATGCAGTTGGATCATTATTAGCTAATCTATCTTTATATTGCTCTAATAATTCTTTTTTCATTTTCTTAACTTCAGGTGGTACCCTTAATACCTTAGGAGTAAATGATGTTGTAATTACGGAGTGGAATTGTAAACCTAACCAGTCTCTCATATCAATATACTTATACATTTGATCTACTGAAACATGGTCATCTTTTAGTTCAGCAGTTATCTTATTCTCAAATTTTCCGAATGCTTTTTCTTCCATAACACCATTTTGATATCCTAAAATATTAGTAAAACCCGTTTCTTCAATTAATAGTTTATTAAAAATAAACTTTCCTAAAGTAGTTTCTACTTTTCCATTAACTGCTGGATATACTGAATTATCAATAGTCATTTTATCAGTACAATTATATTTAGATTTATTAATTTTCTTATTTTCTCGTTTGTCATCAGTTATATCAACTGTATCACCAAACCATTCAACTAACTTTGTAAAAGTTATATCCCCCGGTTTTAATGATGTAAACATTTCAATATCTTCTTTAGATAAAATCCTGTCTTTTTCTTTAGGATCTTTAGTCATGGTATAAAATGTTTGTATAGCTTCATTCTCAAGCCTACGAATATTTTGGCCTGATGCATTTATAAAATATGATTTACTGTTCATAGCTCTACGGCATTCTTCATTAGCTTCTTGAGTAAACACAATTTTTACTGTCGTTTGGTCGCCATCATAATCACCATCGAGTCCTGGTAAATATGAATTTGAAAATTGTACAGAATCTATAAATTTACTAGCCATCTTTTCCTTAGGAACTGTAAAATCTATTTTAGGATAATCTTCATATACTTGACCATTATATGAAACTACTTGAGTTTCAGTGGTAGATGATACTCTTATCTGTGCAATAAAAATACCAAATTCATCAAGTAGGGGATAACGCGTTACTAAACAATATTTATCTTTAATAACATCTTGGCATGCCATATATAATATATCACACCAAGTTAGTGGACGACTAGATTGTGTAGCTAATTCTAATTTACTTTGAGGATTTAGTTGCTTTCCTGTAAAAGCTAAATAATATTTACGTTTAGCTCCTTTGATTGGGATTTCAATTCGATCAAATCTTGATTCAGGATCTTTCCAGAATAAATCAATATGTTTTTTATAATATTTCTCATTAAAAGTTGATTGCGGGTCATCTATATTTAATAATGATTGCTGCTCATTTATTGAAAGATTAAATAATACTTTATTTAATTGGTTATCTATAACTTCACGCTCAAAAAAGTTTTTTACCCAATACATAATGAATGGGTAAGCTAAACTACATATTTGAGATATTGGGAGAATTGCATGTTTAAAATCAGCCCCCATTTGTTCAGGTCTATCTGCATGAAATGTAGGTGCAGTTATAACCGTTCTTGTACAATAGTCAACATTTTTTCCCAGTAAATATTTTCTAAGTAACCCATTTTTCTTTTCAAGTTTTACTTTAAAATAGTCATAAATTTCAACTAATAATGATTGAATATTATAATTGGTTGCAGAAAACTGGAAATCAAACATATCTTTTTCTTTTAATAATTCACAATAACGAATTAAATTTGCATAAAGCTGATTAATGTTTCCAGTTTCACCACTACCTGATTTAGAATATGTGACGTCACGATAAAATGCGGGTATTACTAAACAATAGTGAGTAAACACTTCTTTTTTCTTACTTTTAGTAATTAAATCAATACGCTCATTTCTCATACCGGTTCCAATAGAATATTCCCATTTTATTTTTTCCCAGTTATCATATAGAAATTCTATACCAGTTTCTCCATTTTTTTCATCTTTAACAAGCATACCTTTTTCATTAATAGAATAATATTCTGTTCCATTAATGATTCTTTCTACGTTACGATAAAGTCTTTTTAATGCTTTATATATATGAGGATGGAAAAAATAACCGTGAAGATCAATATATGCAAAAGTTTCTTTTCTTGATTTAGTAGTTATTCCAAAGATTTCATTCGAAATTAATCCATTGGGATGAGGAACACCACCACGTTGAAATAATATACCAGATGTTACTTCTTGAAGATGGTTTAATTCAATAAATTCCTCCATATCAAATAATTCTATTTTCACATAATCACTACCTTTCTATAAAATCATATTAAGTCTTTGTTTTTCGTTATGCCTTTTATACACAAATTTATATAATATTTATATATAAAGACCAATTATTCATTCAACTAAAATTTTTTAAAGGAGGATGTTTATATGAAAGTGTATTCTATTAAAAGGAGAGCAAATGGACAAATTAGTATGATGGGTGCAAAAGTCTATCTATCAAAAGAACTGGCTAAGGAGGCTTGTGATGAGTTATTGTATTATTACAGTACTTATGGCTATGACATCTTTGTAGATGAAGACGATCTTTCATTTGTCGGTAGATATGCATATTTTCTATACACATTTTATGGAACCGACTACGGGTATGGTGAAGGTTATGCTCCTATATTTTCGTCATTTGAAGAATCTAAATTATATGGATATAAGCGTGAAATAGAAAATGCGTATAAAGATATTACTATATTATCGGAAACAGATTTTCGAGATAAAGTTTGCAATATGACAGATGTCATGAATGGTGAATCGGCATCGAAAATCATGAAAATTCGCGTGGACCGAAATTTGTATATCTAAGACATTAAAAAATAACGAAACGATGATTAGCAAACAAACATCGTTTCGTTATTTTTTATTCAATATGTACATTTCAATAGTTATATGATTGTCACGTCCTTCCATCATATTACTATTAAGAATTATTATTGGAAGAATGGTGTGGTAAAGTTCTAAGTTCTTCAACTAATTTTGCTATAAACGAATCTCCATTTTCTTTTAAATATTTTTCATATCTACACTCAAGAGCTTCCAATTTATATATTTCTATGTAGCCTTTATCTACTGCTTCATAATATTGCATTGTTATGAAACTCCTAATACTTTCTTTATCTGAATCGATAAGCATGTTCATATTATCATGAATTGTATCAATTTTCACATTAATACGATTATTTGATTCCTCATAATTTTCAATTTTCTTTATTATTGAAGTATCCATTGCTTCACTATTAGATTTAATATCATTAACTTGATGTGACAGTGTGTCCAATTGCTCTACCATACTTTGTACAGTTTTAGCCAATTCTTTCATATCATTTTTAAATTCTTCTTCGTTTGTGTTAGATTCAGCAGTTTGTACAATTTTACTATCATGCTCTTCAATTTTCTTTTTTAGTTTTTTATAACATATTATAATTGCACCACCGCATATAATTAAAATAGACAGAGCTGTTCCTAAACCAGGGAGGAGTTTCTCTAAAAAATCAAGAAACATTGACTCCATTCTCAACCATCTCCTTTAAATGCTGGATTATTTAATATAATGTTTAAATTAGTATAAAAACCGTAAAATCTTTTTTTATCCGTATTTCGGTTTTTTTAATATATACATTATTTATGTGTATATGAATAATATTCATTACAGCAACCTGAATAATTTATATGTTCCTAAAAGAGGAAAAACAGGGCGTCGCTGTACTGAACTTATTATATACATAATTTATTTAAAAGGGTTTTTCACCTGCAATTCGGTAGGTCTTTGTTATCCCTTGTCAACAAAACAAAGTAAAGCCCAAGGAGGGGCTAAAGATTATGAAAAACATTAATACCAACGCTACCACCACCGCTGCTAACAACAACGACGAGATCGTCGAAACCACTCGTAACCTCAGTAGCAAATCTGAGGATATCGAGTTTGAGTGTAAGCTGGTTGCCCTCGACCAGCTTACGAAGAAGATAACAGAAGCTTCTGGTATTTTGCAGAGGCTTAATAACCCTGCAAAATACCAGAAATTCGCAGGAACGTCCTGGATGAAGCACGTCATCCAGGACACCGAAACATTAGAGGAGGTGATGAATTACATCACCTCCGTAACAGAAACCCTCTTTGCCCCCAAGGGGCATGAAGAAGGTTTCGAGACACTGAGAAGCCCACTCAGTTGTCTTCATGAAAAAGAGGGTAGCAAAATCACCCTCAGTTTCAGGGACATCTCCGAAGCTGAGGGTGATGACCCTAGCCTCATAATTGAGGCTAAGGGAGAGAACCGCTGGGGTCAGCAGCGGTCTTGGTATTTAGTCCTCTCTCAGAGGGGGACTATAGTTAAAATTTTTGGGGATGACTCATCCCCAGTACAGGCAAATTCTTGGGGCAGTACAAAAATTTCGAGAGCGGTTTTGAACCCTGCTCTCGGAAAAAATACTCAGGAGCATCTCCTACTGCACCTTATTGGTGCAGTCGGGAGCGAAACGCTCCTGAATTTAGTAACCCGTCTGAGGGTATACTGGGAGACAGTAGAAGTCTCCTTCAGTATAGGAGACGGGTTTAACCCGAATAAGGACGACAGAATCTTTAGAAGCTGGGTGGAGAGAGTAGTCAAAAAGATATTCTGAGACAATCCCTCCACCCAACTTCGACTAAAAAAATAATAAGACAGTGTGAAGCTAGATGCTTCACACTGTCTTATTTAAAATGAAATCGGCTCGTATTACTGTGTTTATGCTACGGGTCGATTTTTTTTATACATCCCACATAGCATCAAGTTCATTTGATGTAATTGCAACTAAATCATCAAATTGAACATAGTTAGAAAGATCCATCAATGTTTCGCCAATTTTTTCCCAACCATTGACAGTACCATCAATATTAATATATTCGTCTTTAGTATTATTATCCTGAGGATTAAGGACTTCTTTAGTACCTGCAGTATAGGTCTCATCTTCAATAGCAGCAGCTACTGCTTCATCATCTACTGTACCTGTAATAACAGCACCCGTAGCATCATAATGGATATAAGTATTGCCACTAGGAACATAAAAAGATCCGTCAGTCGCAGTATAACCCGAAACTGTTTTTTTCTTAGGTACGAGATAGATAATGTTAGTAGCAATATCGGTAGTAGGCAAGCTATTAACTGCGGCGAAGTGACCAGCTCTACCAATAAGTTCATTAATCTCATCCTTGCTGTAAGATACTTGTACCCAATTATATGTAGGTACTGTTGTAGTTGTAAGTTTAACATAGTCTCCAACCTGAACCTCGGGAAGATCTGATACGAGCTTAGCAGTATCAACTTTAATCTGAGTTTCCTCGTCAAAGGGATCAGCATCAGCTGCAACAACTTCAAGAGCACCGGTTATTCCATTAGAAGAAGCTACATATGTAGATACTTCAACAGACGCTCCGGTAGAACCGAGATAAAAATCACCTTTAGTAAAATTAGAATTGGTAGTACCAATATACTGTACGATATCACCAACATCGTTTACAGTAGCAGACGGCATTGTAGCATATCTAGTAATCTTAGTACTTAATCTCGACTTAATTTCATTAATAAGAGTTTGAGTTCCAGCAGTATCTAAATATTTAATCTGAGACATAAAATCACTCTCACTTTCTCAATATGTTTTTTTTGTACGTTTATGAGTCCCACATTTGATTTAAATCTTCAGTTGTTAGTGTTCCCGCTCCACCTGATGCTAAATCAACAGAGACTGTATTATTATCTTGTTTAGTAAATACTAACTGACCTGTGTTTGTGTCAATTTCAACATTTTTAAGATATTCATCTTGAATATTTTCAATGGCAGACTTAGCCGCAGAAGACTGTTCTGTCAGTTCTGCAATATTTAATATATTTACATTAACTTTAGTTGTTAATGTGTCTACTCGATTATTAGTCTCAGACAATTCATCGATATTTAAATTTTCCATATCGGTATTAATAGATTCAATATCTTGTTCAATTTTATCAATTTTTTGATTTATAGAAGTTCTAAAACTATTTAAATTGGAGATGACTACATCTACATTATTTTGTAATGCAGTAACCACACTTTCAAGTTCATCAAGGTCTAATGCAGTTCCTGAACTATCACCCGTATTAACAGAAACCCATTCTCTATCATATTTAGTAAACTCAGCAAGTACTTTTTTTGTATTTGGATTAACAACAAATGCAGTATCACCATTTTGCCCTATGTATGAAAATAAGAATTTCTTATCTGTGACAAATATAGTTGAACCTATGTATGCAGTTCTAGCCATGATAACTATCACTCCTTTATAATATATTACTTATACATTTGTTTTTCTATAAAAGAAGATGGTATTTACATAAATACCATCTTCTTTTTTTATAAATTCATTTAATTATTCACCAAAATTTATTATATCAGCTTTTCTGTTTTCTAAAATTTCTTGTTCAGAAAGAGCTCTGTTATAAATCATGAGGCGATTAACTGTTCGGTATGATGGATAAAAAGTCCATCCGTTTGCTTTGTCATAAGATGTAAACAAGTAAAATTCTCTGTATAATGCTCCAATGTTAGTACTATTTATCGTATCCCATAACTCACCATCAACATATACCTTAGTATCACCATTATCACATACCATTAAAGTATATGTATGAACTTCATTATCTGAAACATAGCGTGTACTAGTGTTAAATGTAGAATTCTTATTATTCTGTATAGCATACTGACCTTCACTATCATAACGTATTCTTATACTATATCTGTCACTATTAGAACCGTTTCTTGAATCGAATAACAGTTGTTCTTTAGCAGTACATATACCTGATCTATTTTCAAAGGCAGTGAAAGATAGATTAATTTCGAAAGTAAAACCTTCAGATGATGCAATTGGTAAAGTATACGTATAATAATCTTCATTATTAGTAAAATCAAATAATGACAATACTATTCCATTTTGATTATATTCACGGGGATTCAAAATCTTATATACGTTATAAGGACTTCTAGTCGCATTTGATCCGTATTCTTTTATTAAATCATCATATCTATTATCAGCTGGATAGAATTTATTAGTAACCAAATCAAATAATCCACCACGACCGACATTATTTTCCGCAGGAACTAGTTTATGAATAATGGAACCCGTTGAATCTACTATATCGACATTATATATTGTCATATCATAATAAGCAAAAGGTAATACAGTTGAACTATCAGTTGATACACCAAAAAATGCTGCACCAAATGAATGAGGATTTCCAGTTACCGAATCGCTTATTGAATCATACTCAATTCCACATATACAATCACCATTACGACGAGCGACGATTGGTATAATTGTATTTGGTTCTATTCCGTTGAAAGTTACTGCGGGGTTGCTATTATTATCAAATCCTATATAAAAAGCAACTGATGTACCGTCTACAGATTCTGCTGTAAACCAAGGATCTGATCCACCCACACCAAAGAAACTATAAGTTGGTGATGTAGACTTTCTTGTACCGCTAAACATTACTGACATATGAACTTCCCAGTCAAAGTCAAGAGCTATATCCGTCTGTACGACACTATTTCCTACAGATTTAACAGATTTAAGGAAAGTAACAGGTGCTACAATATTATCATAATAATTATTATTTGATTCATCATTTATATATTCTATTTCAAAATCATCAAAATTCTTATCAGACTGATAGAATGTTTCAGTAATTAAATCATACATTCCCGTTCTTTTGCTTATGTTACTTAATGCGGGTACAAAATTATGAATAAGTTTATCTGAAGCATCCATAATTTGTATACCATATAATGTTGCATCATAATGATCATATGGATTTAAAGTTTCAGTTGATTCATCAATTGTACCCATGATCGTTATGGGCTTATACGGTACACTATCAGTAGTTTTTACAGTCATCTCGAATGATAAATCTCCAAATGAGCATTTTTTATTAGTACCTCTTCTCATAATACAACATTGACGTATCCCCAGATTTCTAGTAATCGACGTTGCATCTCCGATTGAATATGCATCTCCACTTTGTGCAGTATATCCTGATATAGCAGTATACGAAGCCCATCCAGGTCCTTGTTGCATTGCTATGAGGAAATGCTCATCACTTCTTAAAATTCCAAATACTATATCAACATCACACGTCGAATGTGGGTTTTCAAATTTAGCATCTAAGAATACAGACCAATCGTAATCTGGAATTATATTTGTAGGTATGACACTATTACCAGTACTCTTTATAGATTTTAAAATAGTTATATCTGATTTAGGTAATGCGTATTCATTAGTATTTATATTTTCGTATCCTATTTCTCTGCCCCAAACGACCGTGCCGTTATACTTAAAATAACAGTTCGGCAGACAAATATCTTGTAAATCCCATCTGCGCTCGCTTACTATTTCTGATGGCGCAGGAATGATCGGCGTAAACGTGTACAGATTCGTCATGTTGTTCGGCAGCTGTGTTTCGTCCGCAAGCGTGTACGCCGTGCCATCAGTAGAATACCAAAGCTGATACTTTAAATCGGTAGTCTTGACGACTTTGAGATAATTCCATGCTTCCCCGTCACAGTTGAGTACATCTTCGGCGGTATTCAAAAAGATTTCATAATAGTTTCCTTCTGTCTCCGTATGCGTTCCCCACCAAAACGTTGTATTTACGATAATATGTCCATCTTTTTTGTACATCTGCAAATAAAATGCCTGACGCACTCCCTCAAAGCACGAGGCAATCCATTTATATGCTGGCAAGGTCGGTATATCATCCGGGTCTATCCGCACACACATCACAACCTCAAATGGATCGGCGCTGTCTATTGTCGAAGAGAGTTTTAATGCATTGTTCAAAATGGTTAATCCACCCGCCGCTGCCGCCCTCTGCGGCACGTTGACCGTAACACTGGAATACCCATCCGCATTATCATCTGTAGCCATATATACTCCATTTTCCTTAATATTTTTTGTTACGGTTAATGGTTTGATCATTACAACAGAACCTTCAATTTTACATACAATATCTTTCATATACATAGATATTGTACTCGGAGAGTTTACTCTTCCGTCATCAAAAAATCCAAATGTAGCACTGATAGGTAAAAATTGATAAGGTATTGTATTATTAAATTCAAGTACGACAGCCTCGATATTATTAATCATCACAGTTAATGTATTATGAATATTATTAAATATAAAATCAATTTTTTTATCACTATTCCATCCTGATAAGGGGAATTCAGTTTTATTGAAAAATATCTGAGCTACCGATGGACTATTATTATAGTTGGAACTTCCATCATGTGTTGTCTTATATACTAATTCATTATTCGTTCTAATTATTTCATTGACATTACCAACAGATAATCTTAGTGATTTATCATCATCTGATACATTGTCAGTAGTAACTAACGAAAGATATATGAAATTTTCAGATAACATGTCATCATCCGATACATTTACATACATTTTTTTAGCATTAAATCCTAATATAGAATTCCACCCATTATTACGAGGTGATGGGAAATTAATAGTGAATGACAAATTAGTTATATCATATGCAAATGGATTCACAGGAATTACTAATTTAGAATTATATACTTTATTGAAAGTTAGATAGTTCTGGTATTTTCCTATATCAGAAATAGGAATAACACAATTACCTTCTCCTAAATTATCAATAGGTGTATAACTACCAATAGGGTCATATGTATCTATATTAGGTTGATACAGTACAGTTTCCCTCTTTATTTCAGGAGCATACACTTGTGCTTTTTCACGAATTTCTCTACCCCATACAATTTCACCATTAACTTTAACATAGCTATTATGTAAATTAATGAATGATGTATCTGTCATAGGAAGTGCGGTAGAAGTATCCGAACCAGCATTACCAAAACGAATACCATCGTCCTGTAAATTTGTAAATGTTTCAGAGTCAATTTCAACTTCGTTAAGAAGTGACCAATTGATTGCATCTAAACTATGATAGAATGAAACTTTTCCATCACGTTTTTTAAGCTTTAAGAAATTTTGTACACCCTCATTATATATAAAATTGCTAACAGTATCTTCCCATGAAACATCATCTTCTGCAACTGTATGAGTTCCATAGAATATTTGATAGCCAATATTGTAATAAGTTGCATATATTCTGAAATTAGAAGTGCTGCTAGTTATACCTCCAGCTAAATAATACGTCTGACTGCTAGTCATTGCAGTTTTATCTATAGCGAGGCATACAACAACTTCAAAATCATCTGACATATCTAAATTAGAATATGCTATAAATGACCCTGCGTTATATCTAACATCACCATTAGGAACAAGAACCGTACTATTATTGGTATAGAGTTCTTGTCCCATTATTTCTCTACCCCAAATAGTTTTATTACAGCTTTTCACCCAGCTATTCATAAAGCTAAATGAGGTTTCACCATCACTCTTGTAAGTATATGTCAAATCTGAATTTTGTAATTTGGCACCAAAAATAAGAGTATAATCATTTGTCACAGGATTATACGGAACTATACCTGTTATAGTATGGAAACGTGTCCATGATAAACAATCTATACTATGTGAAAGATAGATCTTATCACCGTCATAATCCATCTTTATCCAATTTAATACATTATTATCATATACTATAGGAATATCTGATAAATCAACCTCTTGGGTGTATGTCCAGTTATTAGGATTTATAGATACCCCTACCCACAGTTTATTAGTATAAGGACGAATTTCAATACTAGGATATGCGGAATAGTTTGATACGTCAGATGAACCAAATAATGCAAATTTTTTATCGTTTTCACTTTCATCAGATTTCATTTTAAAGCATGAAACGATTTCAAACGGTTTTGAACAATCAAATGCTTTAGGAATGATTACACCCGATGCATTAAGAGTCATGTTTCCTAATTCACCTAATATAGCTTTTCCATATAAGGGATCAGGATTTTTTATATCACTTCTTGTATCAACCTTATAGTTATAATTAATTTCATATTCATTTAAAACTCTATTATATATTCTTAAAGAATATAAGAATCCGTCAGTACCCTGAAGGGGAGACTCTAATGAATTTGTAAATAAATATAAAATCTTCCATAAGTTTGCATTTGTAAACTCATTTTGATATGTGCTAGATGAAGCTTCAAGAACGCCATTAATATATACATTAACTGCTGTACTACTTACAGTAATACTTAATGTAAAATCTGAGCTAAACTTAATTGATGGTAATGTGTCTGAAAATACTTCTAACCAATCTTCAGAATCTATTAAATATTCATCAGATGCTTTAAAACCTATATCAAATATATCAGTATCTTCTGAATCTATAGTAGCACATACTTCAAATGTATCAGTTCCATTTGAATTTTTAAATGTAAATAATCTACCAGTATAATCATACGGTTCATTATCATTTGACATAATATCTGAGATAGACCCTCTCCATTCAATAGTAAACCCATTTTGAAGAGATATTGGTATAGATAAATTATCAAAATGATTATTATAATTAGATATATCATCATGTGAATTAATGCCCGTTAACGGGAGGATTGGATTTATCCCATATACTAATCCACTCTTTATATGATTGGTATTGAGATACTGCGTATTTCCATTATTTAATAAATCAATACTATAATTATAATAAATCTCATTTTCATTAAGAGCTTTATTATATATTCTAACATTATTTATTGTAGTATTAATCACTGAATGGTACCCCGCAGCATCTGTATCAAAAGGTCTATATATACTAAATGCAGTATCGAAAAGTTCTGTAAAACTTTCTTCACTGGTAATAATTAATTCTCCATTTTTATAAATAAGAGCATGGTCTGAATATCTCACACAAGTTATAGTAACAACCTGGTCTTTTGGTAAAATACAATCACTTGTAGGATTACTATTATCAGTTAACCACATTGTATAACTCCAGAATGACGGATCTGATGGAAGATGCTCGCCATACATTAAATATAATTGTTGATCGCTAACTCTTTGAGTGCCTATTCTTACAAAACTGAAATCAATAAACGTTTCAAAGCTTTGAGTAAGTTCAACACTGCTATCTAAAACGAAAGATAATTCTACTGTGAAAGGACACTCCATATCTAATATAGAAGAATCACTCACAAGATCTAATTTAGATGCTTGTATTTCAGAATAGTCTTCGCAAAAAACTAATGAGTCATCTATATAAGGTGCATTTTTTCCATGAGGACTTTCTTGCACAATATTATTTATTTTAGTAACGTAATCTCTAAACGTATCCCTATCTTTTTTTACTGGTACACCTTTATCAATTATTGCTTGGCGCAATAATCTTTTTGTTTCAACTAAAGTTGATAATTTTGAATATATACTATTTATACTCATTTAATATCACCCTCAATCTTATCCATTATTAAGTTGATCAAGAATCTCGTCAAGTTTATCAACTAATTCAGTTATATCATATGAATCACGATCTGTTATAATTGCTACAGTATTAGCATTTACAGTTCCTGCAAGTTTTGCAGATTCAAATTCATCAGCAGGTCCAATAAATACGAGAGATTGCATATCATCATGAATTAATTGACGAATCCTTTGGTTATTTGCTTTAAATAAAGCTTTAGTATATGATTTAAAGTAAGCAATTGACGGAATATCTGTCAATTCTTTATTTATGGTTATATGTGATATCATATAATTTAAAAGGTCTAATCTACCTTCTGATGTTGTTATATCATAATTTCCTTCATAAATAGGAATACTTCTATCTGGATCAGGAACATTATTTCTATATTCAGATGTTGACATATACCACGTTATTCCTGAAATTATAATTGTATATACAGTAGTTTCGTTATTTGTAAATTTAACACAATTTTCACTTATATTTGATATAAGCAGTGGAGCATATGTATCATTATATTTATATTCAATAGCTATAGCATTCCCATCATATGTTTTTTGAAATGAACCTGAATGGGTTGACAGTATTCTATTCGGTGAGGATACAATGTAAGAACTGTCAGCTGCTATTGATGGTATATTTGGATTTAGAACAGTATATCGTGCATCTCTAGGAGATTCATACATTGCTGCTGTTAAAATATCTCTCACAATGCGAGCTCTGTTAGAGTCACTCGATAGATATGCATCAATATCATTGCAATATGATAAAGTTAAACTTGGTATATAATATGTCCCAGTAGAATCCCATGTTTCGGGTTGTTGAATGTACCATACTTTACCAAATATTGTAATAGTATATACGGTACTGGAAGAATATCCATCGATAATAACATTATCTTCAACTGTGGATATTAAAACAGGTCCCATGTCACCATTACTAAGAATTATCTGACATCCTATAGCGTCACCACTATTTTTTTTAGTTACTGGTGATGAAACCCCTATAGACGCTAATTTTCTATCAGCATCAGATATTATGAATGCTTCATCACATTTCCATCCAAGAGATGTGTTTATTACTGCCATTTATATCATCTCCTTATTCCCAAATTTCATTAATATCTGACGTTATTTCAGCTTGTGTAAACGAATGTATTAATGACGGCATTGCTAAATTTATAGCATCATAAACTGCACCAGATGTGACTAAATTATTGCTCCGTTCAGTCACATTATTATCGTATTTGATAACAACCGTTTCAGGTCTAATTTCACTATTATTTTCAGCAATTGCATATTGAGCTTCCGTTCCAAAAAATACAGGACTGCCACCAGAACCCAGTGAATCAATTGCTTGATATACAGCATCTGATGTAACCAGATTTGTTGAATTCTCAGTGACGCTTTTATCTACAGTTATAGTAAACTCAGTCGTATCATCACGTGTGAATGTATACATATAATGTGAAGCATCACTATCTAATGCTGCTGATTTTAAATACCCGCCACTAATACCTGCCGATGCTTCAATAGTAACAGCTTCTCCAACAGACGGTGTGAATGTATATGTATTATTTTGCAAATTTTTAGTAACTGATACTAAATAATTAACAGGTATTGAATTTGATACATTATTCACAGCTGTATATACAGCACCAGATGTGATAAGGTTCATTGAATTTGCGATTACAGATGTATCATATTTAATTACAGTAGCGTTATCACCTATTTGATTATTTGAAACAGCCTGTTCATATTCTGCTTGCGAACCAAAAAATGTAGTATCTATATTTAACGAATTAAACGATACACCATTTACAACAATATCAGATGAAACGTGTAATTCACCATTTGATGTTAGATATAATGCATTACTTCTATGATCATCATCAGTACCATTACCTACCATAAATAATGTAGATGCTAATATTGAATAATCATTATATTTACCTATTACAAATGAATAGTTATCTTTAGTTCTTGTATATAAACCTGCAGCATGAGAATAATCAGCAGCTGCGGTTGTATATGAGCCTTCTGCAAATGAACCTACACCACTTGCAACAGTATTAGCTCCAGATGAATGTGAATTTACTCCGGATGCAGTGGTGGTGTTACCTTCAGCATGAGCTGCAGAAGCTGATGCGATTGAATTAATTCCTTCAGAGTGTGATGCCTCAGCTTGAGATCTGGTATTTTTTCCCTCAGCATGGGAAGCATTATTAGTAGCTTCGTTTAAAGTTCCTTCTGTATGTGATGAGGTCCCATCTGATTTGTTATACGAACCTTCAGTGTGAGCTGAAGTGTTTATTGCTCGGTTTGAAGAACCTTCAGCATGAGCATTATCTCCGGTAACATTATTAGAACCACCCTCAGCATGACCATTTGTAGAATTTACTGTATTCTGAGAACCTTCAGCATGAGCATTATGACCATCAGTGTCAATTATATTATATACACCTTCGGTATGTGAATTAATAGCCTTAGATTGGTTAGTTGAGCCTTCAGCATGAGAATTAATACCTTTAGCTTGAGTAGAACTACCTTCAGCATGAGATTGTGCTGCAGTAGCCATTGTTTCATTACCTTCTGCGTGGCTAGCAGTTCCTTTAGCATATGTATATACACCTTCTGCGTGGCTAGCAGTTCCTTCACCAATTGTCTTCTTTCCTTCAGCATGAGAAAATTCATTCACTGCAATATTTCTATATGTAGGAGATTCCTGAATATTATATATTTCAGCACCATTACCTACATTAACAGTTACACTCTCATTGGTATCAGGTTGTGTATATGTAACATCATTTCCATACTCAGACTTACCAACACCTTGAATTGCCGTATTTATTTCAGCAAGAATTGTTGTAAGTCTTGTATTTAGTTGAGTAATTTGATCACTATTCAAATTAATACGTGATTCGTCGTAATTTATAGTCGATAATATATCTGTTATTTCAGAAGAATGGGCGTTTATAGCGGCATTGATGTTATCCAGTCTTTCAGCATATGTGGCATTTACTGCAAGTCCAGTAAATGTTTTTATACCATTTTCTATCATTACCTCATTCCAGGCACCTTTTAATTTAAAATATAACCCTCTAATATTTCCGGCAACTTCAGGTATATAAAAACAAATATCACCATCATGACCTAATGATGAAGTTAAATTAGATATAGAATCAATTACATGGGTTTGATTTATATAAGATGTAACAGCCATATTTCTATACTCCTTTCTATATCATAATTAAAACAATGTTTCCCAATAAAGAAAAACAGGGAACTGGAATACTAAATTAAAAGTATTCCAGTTCCCTGTCCGATCAGGAAATGTAAATGAAAGGACATAATTAATATATTGTATTATAATTTTGAAATTTCAATTGCATATTGATTTTCACTTGCTAAATTTACACCTAATACAGAATCAAATTTTTGCTCACTATTAGGCTTATATCTTCCAAATTTAATAATTATATTATTATATTTTTTCAACGATTCAATTTTTGATTTTTCAATTTCATCAGGATAATAACCTGTATAAATTACAATGTCATCTTCACAGTTACATCCTCTAAAATAATCAATGAAAGATAAAACTTGATAAAAACATGAAAATGGTTCAAGTCCTCCTATTACAATAGCCTTACTTATTGAATTATTAATATATCTATTGTATAAAAATGCGTTACTAAAATTTTTTATTGGTGCAGAAGCAAGCTCTGAATTCTGACATGTTTCAATAGGAATTCCAGCTTCTTTACAGCACTTCCAATTACAAGTACCAACTCCTATAAACATTGAAGGCTTCTTGTAATTAACGAAGTCCTCGTCTATTAAAGTACGTATTTCCATTATAAAATTTCACCTTTCATCTGCGCATATGAATACCATTTTCTTGCAGAAAATTCCATGAATCTTTCTTTGCTATATGCTTTAGAAGGAACCAAGAATCCTACAATTCTTTGGTATGTATCATATACGGGTTTACCGCAATGCGGGCAAGTATTTGATTTTAAAAATGCATGTCTATTCTCACACACATTTATTCGAGTATTCCATGCAAAATAAATAACTCCACGCCTAGCAGTTTCATTCAACATTTCCCAAGCAACTTCTTCATTCGGGAAGTTAGCTTCGATATTAATATGAGCAATAGCTCCACCACCACACTTCTTATCGAGAAGTGACGATAGTCTTAATTTCTCATCAATAGTACATTTAGCAGTAAGCGGTATCCATTGATTAGAATAAATGAATTTATCTTTCTTATTATATAAATAATTGTCTTTAGAACACAGAATAACTGCCGCACGTTCAGCAGGTACTGATTCTAAGTTAAATGAATAGTCATGCGTAAAATTATCCTTAATATTATTAATAGTTTCGAATATCTTTTCTGCAAATCTAATACCATCATCGGTATATGAAATATTACCAAAATCATCAACTTGTGTATATCCAAATGCTTCAATTACTTCATATAATCCAAGCATACCAACTGTACAATACTGTTTTTCCATTTCAATTCCACCATCAGTATATACTGATGCAAGTAATCCTTTTTGTATATTTCTAAATATAATATGTCGTATAACATCAAGTACTTTACAACATAATTGTGTAGCTTTTGTTAATTTCTTTATATATATTGATTCCATAATATGTTTAGGAACATCCTCAATGTTATCATTCATGCCGGTTTGGATAAAACCATCATGATCAGCGAGTTCAGCAGTTTCATAAAATATATGCATAAGATTAATAGTATTAACTTGAACACTTCCTATTGATAATGCAGTCCCACCAATTGAATTAATAAAAGCGTCAAGTTTAGTAGTATCGCTTAATAATCTACAGCAATTTGATAATACCCCAACATTATCTGATACGAAGAAATTGCTGTCATTCCATTTCATATTATGGTCTGAACACCATCTAGCAAATTCTTCATCTACAAATTTATCATTCTGATAAAGAAGTGAATATGTTAATACAGGGAATGTAAACATATTTTCTTCTCTTATTTTAGATACTACTTCCATGAATATTTTTTGGTGTTCAATTATCTCATCAACGTAGTCTATTACCATTGAACCATCGGGATAAACTACACCACCAAATAATGCTTCTATATAGTTTCTATCAAAAATAGATACGTTTACAAAAGCACTTTGATCAACTCTCATAAAAGGTTGATTTAATCTATATATAAATTTTTGGAAATTCTGCCTTATATAATATTCAGGATTCAAGATATAGTAATTATCTGATACATCTTTTTTCCAAAAATAGAATGACCATATTAATACATTAGGAAGACCTACTGCACCACTACTTCTATTACAGTAGAATGAAATAAATTCAATAACATCATCGAAGAATGTAGTTAAATGCTCAGCAGGTTTATTATTATAATTATCTAAGAAGAATAATCCTTCTGTTGCAAGTCTAGTCAGGTCGTAAGCGAAACAATTGTGTGTGAGAACATTTCCACTTAATGTAAACGAATGAGTCTTTTCAGCAACTGCACAGTATACGTCATCTATCTCTCCAGTATCTTCTACACTAACTACTTTCCAGCTTCTATCTTTTCTATTATTTCTATCAATATAATCCTCAAACCTCTGTTTATGTTTAGGTAATATAAAGAAATCGTCTTTTAAATATTCGGTAGATAAAGTTAGTATATAAATGGTAGATTCTTCATTTGTCAGATTACTTATTCTCGTTTGGCTTCGAATTTCATTTACCGGCATTCCAAGAACACAAAGTACATTCCTAACAAACTCTAAATTTTCTCTTTGAACTGACGCTATTACACAACGTCCTTTTTCATCAATAGAACCATCTGCAGCAAAATATCCAGATAACCATCCATATAAATACGACGGTGTTTCTGATAAACTTGGTAAATTATTAAAATACTTAGGTATACTAAAAGAAGTGTATTCTCTTTCATTTCCTGTAATGGAGCCTGGTATGAAATACGGTATTAATGCAGTTTTTTCGCCGCAAAAATTAGCTCTAGGTTTGTCACATTTGTATCCATCACCCGTAAAAAATCCATGAGCAACACCAAAAGGAGAAGGTATTACCGCACGCCATACAATAGACGTATTGAACGGTATTTTATCACCTTTTTGTAAATCTGTAGTACATAATTTATGTTTTTTTCCTTTATTTTTAACAAACCATAAATGATTGCCAGTACAATATATATCTTTTATATTTCCATATCGTTCTAATGTTAATTTGTAAATTTTATCTTTTCCGAAATATTTAACTTCAGCATCTTCCCACCCATGATTTTTATTTAATACTTTTATTTGTTGTCCGTTTAAAGACTCCAATGTAAAGATACCTTTATCAGTTAAAATTTCAGTGTCTCCTCTAAAACAATAGGGCTTTTTTGTAGATGTTGGGGCATTATGAAGATAAAATCCTCCATTATATTCATATTCAAGCCACTCTTTTGCAGTGGCAAGCCCGTACGCTTTTTCAAGTTCATAGTATATTTTACTAAAGCAAAATAACTTATCTTCGCTCTTACATTTTTCAGAGTCTAATGAAACTACATCTTTATGAGATGCGTTTGCATTTCCATCAATAGTTGCATCTGCAACGGTCTTATCAATAAATCCATTTATGAATTCAGAAAAATCTAATTGAGTAGGATGAAATCCATTAAGATATTCAAAAGCTTCTCCATATTTATGCTTTAAAACATCTAATTCAAAATCAAAATTTCTATTAGTATTCAATGTAATATCCATGATTATATCCGACCTTTCTATTGAATAAAATCAAAGATTACATAATATATTATGTAATCTTTGATTATAGATTTAAATTATTTTGAAGAAGTATCAATTGTACAAGAGCTACATTCATAATTTTGATCATCTGAAGAAGCCTCTTGATATCCATTGACCCAATCAATAGCTTCTTTAAAAAGTAGCATTTTTCCATCTACTTCTAATTGAGGAACACTCAGCATTCCTTTTTCAATCATTAAATCTTCATCACTTATTACCTCGTAATCGAGATTTTTTTGATCAAGTTTTGCTTTAAGTACTTTGCATTTAGGGCAACCAGTACTATATAATTTTAAATCCATAATCATTCATCCTTTCTTAAATTTATTAAGGGATTAATTTAATGTGTGTTATCATTTTTATTTTAATTTTTCAGTAATTTTTCTTGATAAAATCGTATATTAAAAATAACTTTATATATTACTAATAAATTTATTGGTTATAAATAAAAAAATAAATTTAACGAATATAAAAAAAACTTGATATATTTCTATATCAAGTTCCTTTTAAATATTATAATAAAAATCTATTATCATTAATAGGTGTTCCATCACTATTCTTGTGCATCAAAGTTATTATTTCCAATGATGTACTTGTTGAAATAACTGAATGAAACTCATTAAGAAATCCCTCCAAATCAGTATACTCCATCTGACACAAAACCTCTATTATGAATTTATTCATAATAGAAAGTACTGATTCGTCAGCATCATTCATCAGCCATGGTATCATCCAATCGGGTAACCTAATATTTTCAAATTTATGTTGTTCATCTGGTATAAACATATCATTTTCATGTATAATATTTATATCATTTTCAGTTGTTACGAACGGTTCCCTAAACACTAAATATTTTTGTGTCATTAGTGTTAAAATAATTCCCAGATAGATCAATTCATCAGGATACTCTTTAAATAGTCTATTGGTAAACCAACATGATACATAAATATTATCACGATACTTTGGAATAGCACTCGACTTTCTAAAAATATACGATTGAATGGCCTTATCTACATTAATCTGAGATAGATTGAAATATTTACCAACCCCCAAAAGGTTAGCAAGTTTCCTATACGCAGCTTTCTTCTTATTCATTTAATTACCTCCTAAATATATTAAAAATATTATAAAATAATAAAGAGAAATTTATATAAATTTCTCTTTATTATTTTATAATGAAAATCGCTCATCGCAATTATTTTGTTGTGCTAATTTTCCTAATTCCATCTTTAATTCAATTACAAATCCCATTTTTTCTAATCTATTTTTTTCTTCAGTTATTTTAGAAATATCTTCGAAAAATTTCGCTGTATTGAATGATGGAATCATATATAAAACGTCATGAATAAATTTAGCTACCAACTTGTAATCAACTATATCTGTCATAAATTGTGATAGTGGATAATCATCGGCAAAACTAATATATTCACGAATACACTGAGCATTACTTGGTATGCGTGAAACATGTGCCTTATGCCAAAATAATGAGTATTCTTCTTCGTTGAAAAAAGGCTCATACAAAAATAGATATTCAAAAATAATTTTTGTTATTAACCCTACAGTATCTGCTAGAATCATTTTTTCCATGAGTGGAAATGTGTCCATTATTATATCTGAATATTTTTCAGGTATTGGGTTTTTATCATATTTATTACGTATAATCCATTTACGAACAAAGTCGGATAGCGAGTTAATATCATCATCACTAGTATCACTCATTAGACTTATTAAATTCCTATACCCTTCTAATCTTTTCTGTTCACATTCTTCTTCAATGTCTAAAAACTTTAATGACATATTTTTTCTCCTTTCAACAAATATATTATAATAAAATATTATATAATTTAATAATAAAATATTATATAATTTAACATTATGTAAAAAGACCAGTGAAAAACAATTTCTTAATAGCAAATAGTAAAAGGAGTTGATGATCTTGGCTAAAGATAAAAATGATAAATTGCCTGATACTCAAGACTTAACAACAGCTAAAGAAATTTTAAATAAAAAATCAACTAAAGAAAATTTATCACAACTTGAAAAACTTTTAAGTCAAGCAAATTTAAACCTATATGGTACAGATAGAAAATCTGCCGTAGATGACCTTAATACTAAATTTAGTTCTTTATTACATTCTGAAATAGATAATCTTACTCAAAAAGATGAAGCTGATATAACTTCATTTATTAATAGATTATATTCAAATGATAAAAAATCTACAGCATATAGTAATATGCTAGATAACCAGTTTTTAAGTATGACTGGTAGTGAGGCACAATCATTACAGGGATTTATGTATGATATGTACCGAAATCGTTTGTTAGAACAAAACGATTTACATGAAGTAGCATCTCAGTTAATAGAACTTAGTGAAGCTATTCTTATTACAAGAGATGCAATTATTTCAGCAGATGTTGTTGAGGGAAGAATGTCTAGGTCTATAAAGTTTGATAAACTTGACCAAGATGATATAGATAATACTACTCCAATCGTAGAGTCTGTTGAAAAAAGATTTAAATTACTTGAAAAAATAAAGAATTTTATAATTCCTAAAACTCTTGAATATGGCGAATATTATGCATACATAATCCCATATTCAAAGATATTTAATGATTTTATGCGAAATAAAAATAATGATTTAGAAAGTAGGCGCTTTTATAGAGAAACAACACTTTTTGAAAGTGTAAGCGAACCCGATGTAATAACAAAAAAAGTTAAATCATCAAATAAAGATAAAAATGCTAATAAATTTTTATCTGATTTATATACAGAATATGTATCAAATTTATCAGAAAATGAATTAAAAGAAATTGATAAAAATGCATTTATGGAAGACGTGTCTAATATTCTTAAGAATATATCAATATGTAATGATTCAGTACCTCTCCCTGTTTTAGAAGAAGGACATACAACCATTAATCAATATATGTCAGAATATGTCAATGAAACAGGAGATAGGATTCTTACTGAAGATGATAAAAATCATCCTGAAATAAATAATTTCTTTAATAAAATAATTAATGATAAAGATACTGATAAAGGTATTACATTTACCCACGATTCAAATGATTCTGGTTCATCATCTAAAAATAATTTTGATGATATTAAAGACTGCTATATTAGACTTATTGATCCTACTAAAATAATACCTATTAAAATTATGGATCAAGTAATTGGGTATTATTATGTACAAGAAGAAGACATAACTCCTCTAGCAGGTATGATATCATCAACTTTATATTTTAACAAATTTGACGAACACGCTAAACAACAAACAATCGTTGATTCAATAGCTAAGAGAATAGTTGAGTGTTTTGATAAGGACTTTTTAAAAGATAATATCAAATTCAAACGTACTATTGTAGAAGCTATTAATTATTATAATCTTAATGAAAAAAGATTAAAATTCCAGTTTATACCAGTTGAATATATTCAGGAATTTAAGATAGATGAAGATGAATATGGTAATGGACAATCAATGATAAAAAAATCATTATTCTATGCTAAGCTTTATTTAATGCTTCTTCTTTTTAAGATAATGACTATTATTCTTAATAGCAATGACCAAAAAGTTAATTACATTAAAACATCTGGAATTGATAAAGATGTTGCAAATAAAGTTCAAGAAATAGCAAGAATAAAACAATCACGCCAGATAAATATGTATGATTTATTTAATTATACAACTCTAATTAATAAGGTTGGTAATGGTTCAGAAATGTATGTTCCTGTAGGTAGGAGTGGTGAGAGACCTGTTGAAACTGAGATATTATCAGGACAAGAAGTTCAGCTCAATAGCGACTTACTTGAAATGCTCAAGAATAGTTATATCTTAGGAACAGGTGTACCTGCAGCTATTGTTAATTATTTAAATGAAGCAGAGTTTGCTAAAGTTGTAGAGCAAAACAATACTAAATTTAATGGTAGAGTTGTAAACTATCAACTTGATTTTAATTCAGGTATAACAAATATGTACAAAAAAATTTTAAAATGGTCTACAAATATTCCTCCACAGTTAATTGATAATTTTGAATTTGTATTACAGCCTCCCAAGACAGTAGCAACCAATGCTAAGTCAGAAGCTATTAATGGATTTAATCAATTAGCTGATTTCTTAGTAGGAATACTGTTTGAAGACCCAGGTCAAGCGGAAGATCCATTAACACCTAAAAAGATTCGCAAATTCAAAGAACTTTATGCAGCTGAACAGCTTCCAATGCTTAACATGGATAAAATTAAAGAGATATTGGATAAAGTTGAATTTGAAGTTAAAGAGAATGAAATCAGACCTAAGGCAAACAATGGTGATGATGGAGAAGACGATGGACTTGAAGGTGTTGACCTTGGATAATTAGTAATAAATACAACGATAATACTTAAATAAATAAAAAAGAATAAACGCATGCTGAAGCGTTTATTCTTTTTTTTATATATACACTATATTTATAGTCTTATACGTTCGTTCACTACGTTCACTGAAATTTTTTAAGGAGGTAATCCATTATGGATATCAAAAATAATAATGAATTAAAAGAAAAAATAAAGGAGTTAATTAAAATCTATGATATTGAGCCTCATAGATTTGAGGAATATAGGAAACGAAGACAAATCTATGAGGTAAATAGGGAGATGGATATCAAAAGAGGAACCAACTCTTATAAAACATTTCGCAAGTTAATAAAGCACTATGGGGTATATTTAGATAATGTGCCCATAGATTGGATAGGTTTAAATGGTCCAGGGCTATCCAATAATGCCATAGTAGACCTCATACAGGTACTTATAGCCGCGGAGGATACATGGATATCCGCAGCAGTTAGATTATTAGACCCGGAATGGTCGGTATCAAAGGATGAGGATTGGGACTGGTTTGAGAGACTTACTTTAAATGAACTAGATAATTTAATGGGTGAACTTTATTCAACCATTAAACATCTTTTCGAAAAATTTGAAAGCGGTCTGTCTGAAGAAATCATATGGGGTTTTGACCGCGACCTCATTATAAAAGCATTCTTATACATGTATGGGGACTACTATTTTATGTGTCCCACGATAATAAAATATATTGAAGAATTCGGGGCTGTACTTGGCCCTGAATTCACGGCATGGTGGATGACTCATCATGATAGAAGTCTGTGGAACAATAGTGACAGATTTGAATTATAAAAAAGAAAGACTGTGGATTTACACCCACAGTCTTTCTTTTTTTTTATAATAAATTTAATTAATATTACTCAGAGGTATGATCCTGTTTAACTTCAGAAGCTGAAATCTTCTTCAGGTCTTTTGATTCTCCGCTACCTGTACCACGATCTACAATCTGTCCATTCTCTACGTTATAATACTTACCATTACCAATCTCTTGATAAGTGATACCACTGTAGAAGTTAAGTGAGTTGGCAAGCATCTTATATCTTTCGAGAAGTGCACAAGCTACCTTATTAATATGAATAGACTCGTACTTAGTGCAAGTAAACTCAATAGTTGTCTCAACAAGTCCGTGAGAACCTGACTCATAGTTAAATACATCGGTATTAATCTGCTTCGGGAAGCAGTTAGCTAAGAAGCAAGCATACTCGACATTCTCACCAGTATTGTCAGTAGCAACATAGATAAACTCTGCCGTCTGATTAGACTGTTTAGACTGAAGATCACTGTTAACTAAACCATGGTAGGTTGTTAAACCTGTGAGCAGGTCAGTTGTACCATTGATCCAAGTGTGAAGTACTTCACGAATCGGAGAACCTGAGAACTCATATACTTTAACACTAAACGAGTTAGTATTATCCTGGGCATACGTAGGAATCTCAAAAGATTTACCTACATAACCACCCTTGAGAGACTCGAATTCAACGTTAACATCGTTAAGACCTGAAACAGCGGTGTTACCATACTCAAGAATGTGCTTAAACACATCCATCAAATTAGTTCCGCCGTCCTTTTGCTTGAATAACGTATCTACGAAGATCGGCTTACGAACCATGAACAAACGTCCATAGCCAGTCTTAAGCGGATCATACTTCTCAAGTACATCATGTGCAACGTTGGTACCACCAAGGAATAACGCATACTTAGTAATCTCAGCATCGTTAAAATTCTTCATGGCGGGTCCGCCCTGCATTATCGAACCATTATGGTTAATTCCATTGCTCTCTGTGCTAGCCATATTAATTTACCCTCCTTTACTAATTAGATAGCTACATTACCAGCAGCAGACTCAGTCTCGCCATCGTAAACTCTCTTGTTGATATCAATCTCAAGAATAGCTCTCTTCTGGAGACCACGGAATACTACGGCTACATAGCAGTGGAGTATCGAATGATCGAACTCCCATTCGCTTACATCGAAGTGAATGCTAAGTGACAGAACTTTCGTTCCAATCCAAGGAGCAAACTTCGCTGTCTCGAATGCAGTGAATGTCTGTCTGGAGTTTGCGTCAGCAAAATCATACAGACTATCATGAATATCATTCTCAAGAATTCTCTTAAGATTATAGAGAGTAAAGATATTATTCTCCTCAGAAAGGTCACTAAGCTCAGCTTGTGATGTGCTCTGCGAAGCTCTCTGGAATATATTATCCGCACGAGTCTCGAAGTAGTTGAAGTGGTTATTGTATAACAACTCCTTCTTCTCAGCTTCGAAATCTTCAAGAGCAGGCTGAAGCGTATCACGGAGGTGACCACTTAACTCGCACTTACCCTTAACGAACGGGAAGTGAGTACCATAATTAAGTACATGCTCAGCAAACTTCTTAGCTAAGAAGTAAGTGATGGATACATCTACTCTCTTCATAGTACCTTCTTCTCTAATCTTATAGTGCTGAAGGTTCTTACTGATGAGCTTAGTATTGTACTTAGCAGTATCATTCGTGAACTCTTTATACTGATCGATGAGAGCATTCATTCTCTCAGTTGAATATACCTTATCCTCAATACCAGTATCAAGGAATACAGGTGCATCATTTCTTGCAGTAACGAGTTCACAGAGTGCCTGCTTAACAGCAAAGCTGTAGTTAGCATCAAACCAAGCATCAACAGGGATTCTTCTAGGTGAAAGAATCTTTCTGTCATAAGTGCCGTTGAATGCATTAATTAAGCACTCATCAATTTCCTGCTGGAGTGTCCACTGAATTGCATCAGTAGTATAGGCAACCCTGGAAGTATTGATACTACCATCAACATTTATAACAGGACCCTTCTCATCATCATCGACAGGCATCTTACCAGTATCCTCATCAGGATAGAGGTAGATCGTATCGGTCTGATTTACAGGAATATATACAGCAGGCTTAGTAAAGTTCTTAGCAGGATATGTTGTACCAACCTTGCTAAATATGTCAAGTAAGTCATCTACACTGCTTCCGTCGAACTCAAGTTCTTCTTCATCAATAGAATACTTCTTGTACATAGGAACAGTCTTATTCTCAACAGTTACATACGTTGCAACTTCTGCCTGAATTACATAATCGCCTACCTGAACAGAAGGAAGATCTGCTAACAGATTGGAATTGTCTTCCCTAATCTGAGTAGTGCTGTCAACGATGTTTTCAACGTCTTCCTGAATTACATAATCGCCTACCTGAACAGAAGGAAGATCTTCTTTCAGAATTGCGTTGTTAACTTTAATCTGGGTAGAAGTCGGCGTTACATCTTGCAGAATTACATAATCGCCTACCTGAACAGAGGGAAGATCTGCGACCAGATTGGAATCATCTTCCTTAATCTGAGTAGTACTATCAATAGGATCGATAGTAGAAGCGGCAACTACTTCAAGAGCACCAGTAGTACCAGAAGTACTCATAGCGTACTCTTTATCTTTAATTACTTCAAGTGCACCAGTAGTACCAGAAGTACTCATAACGTACTTCTTAACAGTAGCAGCAACTACTTCAAGAGCACCAGTAGTACCAGAAGTAGAGATAACGTACTTCTGAGTAGCAGCGATAACACCATTGGGCTTATTATGTGATCCATTAACATCACTAATCTTAACGGTAGTGGCGTCTCCTTCAACGAAATCAGCATCAGCAACTACCTTAAGAGCACCAGCAGTATCAGCAGATACAATGGTATACTCTCTATAGTGAACAGGTACACTGTTAACTTTCTTGATTACATATAACGGATCTTCGTCATCAACATAGATACTTGATTTCATAACTCTAAGTACATGTTCACCAACCTTGATATCAGGAATGTCTCTCCTTAAACCGGGAGCATTCTCTTTTATCTTATTAGCAGGAACTGTATCTGTAGTCTCTTCTGAGATTACTTCAATAGCACCATCTCTCCTAGAGTCACATCTCATATAATTGCACTTGCGAACGAATTTACCAACAGTAGGAGTCTTACCATCAGCAGATAAATCAGCAATCAGAGTCGCATCATTTTCCTTAATCTGAGATCTCTCGTTGAAATCTTCAGCATCCGCTTGAACAATTAAAAGTTTTCCAGTATCTGTATCGGTTTCTAAACATTCAGTATATTTAAGATTGAGACCTTCTATAACATCACGCTTCTCAACTTGAGTCTGGATATCATAGTTCTTGGTATCATCATTGTCAATAACCTGAAGTTTATTCTTACCACCAGTATACATTCTATCATATAACGTATACTCATTCTTGGTAACTTGCTCGAAGTATACAGGAGTACTCTTGAGGAACTTGCCAGCTTCTGCAGTATCAGGATCAACACCCTGAGACTCTAACATAGCCTTAGCTTCGTCCAGCATAATCTGGCCCTTCTTGCTATCTTCAGCATTGTTATCAATAATTTCAAGATAAGATACACCATTCTCAACAGGATTACCCTTATCATCGACATTCTTGGTATCTACAACACTATATTCAATCTTCTCATATCTGATAACCTTGATACGCTCAGGAGCGATCATTGTGGTTACCGGATGAGTCCATTTATACGGATATACAATCGACGGCTCGTTAGTGTCACCATCCTCAAGGATTTCAACATAACGAGGATCAGCAAAGTAACCATCACTACCCTTCTTCAGAGCAATTCCGGAAGTCTCTGCGAATATCGGAATAGAACCATTAGTGGTTACTCCATCGCTGAATGAGATACAAGGAATAAGTGCAGAAGAAGCAACTTTTTGTGCATAGAGCGGGTCAAACTGATCGAAATCAACAATATTCTTGTCAAGCGTAGCGTTGATTAAATTATTGAGATTCTTGATCTCGTTTACCATCTCTAAAGTAGACTTAACAATGCCTCTAACTACAAAGTTACCAACACCAGTCTTAGCAACATAATCGTTGATAGAAACCGGTCTATCAGAAGTATCAATAGAGCCAATTCTAATCATCTTGTTCTCTCTAAAGCTCTGAGCGGGGAACTCATTGCTTACTACTAAGCGAGCACCTTCTGCCTTAGAAGATACATGGATGTAATTAGGAATCTTACCCTGAACCTCTGAGAGTTTTACCATCGTTGTATTATCGTAATACAGACGATTATCCTCAACGATTTCAAGAGCTCTGAAATCATTCATTGTAGCGAGAGTAAAATACTTAGAAGCTTCATCGTCATCGATAACGATTCTATCAGTAGAATAAGCTCTCTGCTTACCCTTAATCATCTTATCCATCTGGAGCTGAGCAGTTGCTACATCAAGACCCTTATTGATACGAAAAGCCTCAGTATATCTGTCAAGCTTATAATCTCTCTCATCGATAAGATCAGGATGGAGTTCCTTAAGGAATGAAACGTACTCATCGTAAACAACCTTAAGATTCTCTTCTGATACATATACGTATACAGGAACATCACCTTCATCAGCATTCTCAAGAATGTCGTTAATGAGAGTGATAGATTCGTACTTATCGGATGAAGAAAGTGCACCAGTATAAGATGCTATAGTCTGAAGCCCCTCTTCCATAGAAAGAATCTGGAAGTCAAACATCTTAATACCATACTCTTTCTCATAATTAGTATTAGGACTAATTCTTATACGATAATTATCGCCATAAACACCACGACCAGCAGATCTAACACCCATTAACGGAGCAATCTTCCAATCGTATGCCTTTACATAATCTCCGACTTCAATGTTTCTAATAGCCTGAACCTCCAGGGTATTTTCAACTTCGTCAGGATCAACATTAAGGCGATATTTTTCAACTATAGGAGTGAGTTCATCAATCCTGTCAAGCTTATCTGACAGAGCCTTGTTGATGTTTTCGGGAGTCATGTTACCTTCATGCTCTTTCCTATATTCATCAACTTCTCTCTGTAAAGTAACAAGTTCGAACTCATTCTTAGAATATACGGTAGCAATAACATCAGAATAGTGAACCTGACTATCATCAAGATTCTCAACTGAATCATCAACTACCATTTTAACATCAGGATCCTTTAAAGCTTCACGAATTGCATCAGGATTATCCTTTCCAGCCATGTAAATGTACTGAGTAAGAGTATACTCACCAACTACAGGCGGGTTGTCGAAGTCATCCTGTAAATGCGTTCTGCTAGGATCCTTATAGATAGCATATGCGACGTCAATAAATTCCTTATTGGTATTAACATCCTCAAGTGCTCTCTGTGTGAAATTAATTCTGAATTTTCTCTGACTAGGATCAACCCCATCATATTTCTTATCAATTCTATACTTAAGAGTGATAAGATTATTCGAGTAAGCTGCATTAACAGGCATTACACGCATACCCCATACATATACATTAGGATTATTAAGTACTGCATAAGGCATCATCAGAGGTTGACCATATTTCTTATAATTTGATTTGCCGAAAGTAGCTTCAAATCTACTTACACTGTATTTCCTTACAAATGTATTATCGACACCCTTAGGAGACACAAACGGGAATGCATAAGTTACGACAGGATCAATAGGATATACTTGAGTCTTGTCAACAACCTGTGAATAATCGTTTATAATTGTCTCTACGTAAGGATACGACCACTTAGGTACAATTTGTATAGATTGCGGCATATATTAAACCCTCCTTTATAAAATTAGTATAGGTTTTTAAAAAAGTAACTCTATATTATCTATAGATTTTATATATTTGTTAAAACAAATTAACACTTTTCTGTATAAGAAAAGAGTAATTTTACAACTTAATAATTTGTTCAATTGGAGACTGAGCTTCATGAATTTTGTCTCTTCCGCGATTTAATGATGCAGTAATCATACTGTCTATATCTTCAAATGTTATTGCTGTAAACGTTGATGTATATTGGCAAATCTGTCTTACAGATGCCATTTTATAATCGTACATAGATGTATCAGGTTTTCGACCTACAATGTATGCAAATTTCAACGCAGGGTTGTTTTTATCTCTGTATGCAGCGGATAGGATTAACTCCTCAATTACTGAAGGAACTCCTAAACTCATTCCATTTAATTTTTGATTTTTTCTCCATAAAATTATGGATTTATCATATGGTACTGACATAGGAATTTTACCCTGTAATACAAATTTCAAATATAACTCTGCATTAGAGGAGTCCTCTATCACAACACTCTCCATTACAGAATTACCCTCAAAATATTTTAACACTTTACAAGGAATAGGTTCTAACTCACCAGGTAATTGAACACGCCTGATTTCATAATCATATACTAATACATTTATAAACGTTGGTAAATTTAAAACTTTGGTTTCTTTTAATTCACCATTCTCAAAAAAACCTATATTAAATATTCCTAATACCTTAATCATTTGACCCTGGTCTTCTGCAAATCCACCATTTTCAAAAAAAGACATAGGAATATAAAATTCACAATAGGGTTTTTCAAGATAAATATATTTACCATCCGATTTGAAATAAGCCATTACAATGTTATACCCCCCTTCATTAAATTTATTATGTGTTTGTTTTTTCTAATAATTCGTAAACAATAAAAAAAAGTGTATGAACTTAATGCATTAAGTTCATACACTTTTTTATGTATAAAAATGTTTAATTATTCATCTTCAACAGGAACTACGTCAATAACGGTGTTTTCATCAGAAGAATCTCCCGCAGGTTCTTCAATAATTTCAGGTTGATCTTCATCTTCCTTATTAGCTTCGATTTGAGAATTAATCATTGAATCGAGGGAATTATTTAAATACTCCTGAAGTTCATCAGCAGAAGCATTCTCATCATACCCAGTAATATTAAGTTCATTCATCTTAGCTATGAGAGACTCACGTCTTTCCTTTTGTTTCTTGTTATCAATCTCAATTCTTGTAGGATGATTAGGATGTGTAGTATTATCCTTTTCAAATTTATCGTGATACTCCATGAATTTATCCACAACTCTAAGGATTATCTCTTTAAATTTATCTTCACTCTCTATAGAATTAAACTTGTGATATACAAGATTTGCTAAAGCTGATGTTACTGATTGTACAAACATAACATCCTTTTTATTATAAGGATCAGCATGTGAAACAAATCTCATATAAATAAACAAGAATAAATTATTGAAAGCATGGTACTGCTCATCAAGGAAATTTTCTTCTAAGTTAAAGAAGTACCTATATAGCATTGAATCAAATCCAAACTTTTTAATTTTAGACTTGAATCTGTCGACAACTAATGCACCCTTTCGAGTATCAAAGAAGCTTCCCACGATAGATTTAATCTCTTTGTCACCAAAAGCATTAAATCTCTCGAATAAGAATGCAAAAGAATACGCATCTTCCATTGTATGTATCATTCTTATCATAGATGCTTTCTTAACCTCATCGTCAGTTTTTTCAACTGCATCTTTTAAGGCTGCAAGCTGTCTTTCTCGCTTTTCCTGGATTGCAGGAGATGAAAGGTAATTAAAATAATCTTTCATCATATTACTAGATTCACTTTTAATCTCATCAATATCTTTTTTAGATGTCAACAACTGAAGTGACGTATCTTTCAGCTGATTCATCATATCTTTAATATCATCATCAGTATCAACCGGTAATACCTGATCTTCGATAAGATATTTTGAGAGGAATGCTTTCATATCATCGATTGACATAGTTTTAATGTCGGCTTTTGTAATTGGAATTATTCCAGTATAAACTTCCTTAGTTAAATTAAAATTAACCTCTGCCTGTGTTATTGCAATATCTTTAAGGAACTTATACTGTTCTTCCATTTCTTTTAGCATATCGATTATAAATTTATAATCGCTAGTTCCATTATGTTCATCAGGAATTTCTTCAGAAATTTCAGTTATCTGTCCAGGAGGATCCAATATAGGCTCACTATTTTCAGTGGGTGAATACTCCAAGGTTTCATTAGAAACTTCATAATCTTTATTTGTCATAGCACTGACTCCTTTACTATATATTTTTTATAATAACAGTTGTATCTAATATAAAAACGTATTTTTAAATATATAGATTATATATTATTTATATGATAAGCTCGATGACATATAAGTATCTAGAAAGGAGGTGTTATAATGGATACTAATGATACTGTAATCATCGAGTGGGATGACTAATAACAAACAAGATGAGTTGTTATTAGTCAAATTAAAAGAAAGAAGACTTACCATAAAGGTAAGTCTTCTTTTTTTATCAAAATCCGTTAAGATTATTAAAAATAGATAAATCCACATGACCGTCATCTTCTATATCTTCTATTACGGCACCAGGTGTATGTTCAAATATAGTGTTTTGCACTTCACCCGCTTTTTGAAGTCTATAAGTATCCTTCTGTGCTTGAATTGTTGCTTTTCTCATAAGGTTAGCCCATTCATTTTGTTGAGCTTCTAGCATCTCTTGATTCTTTACAGCAGCGATTAAATCAGGACTGACTAAAGTTGGGTCTATTTCATCAGCACGTTTTAATCCTTTATTTTTTTCAGTATCTTCCTGTATACCTTTTATAATGCCAAATACTGCGAGATTATTACCATGATAATAAACATACAATGCTATCAAATATGACATTATACTATCGTCATGGAAACCAGGGCCTGCTTCAATTTTACCAGAAGAAGTTCTTACTAAACGAGATAAATCACGTATAATATTCTTAGTTACAAATTTATCTTTATATTCATTAACATGTCTTGCAAGAATTGCAACCATATCATCACGAGATTTAGGGCTAGTATAAACTCCATAGTACGATTTTATACTAGCTTGTCGTTTTAATACAGATTCAATCGTACCCATAGCAGTAGAATTATTTTCTACTAAATCTTTTGCTTTATCGAAATACAATCTATCTCTTGCAGGTCCATTCATTAAATGATCGATGATACTATCACCAACACTATTACGCTCTATACATAATACTCCTCTGGGAAGAATTTCTGTAACAAGCATTGTTAATAATCTTTCAAACAGTGTTTCTCCTATATATGAACATTCAAATTCTGCATCAGGTTCTAATGTATATGGATTTAATATTGTAATTGCATTATTATCTCCATTAGTACCTGTTGAACAGTCAACCCCTATTATGTATGGGGTTCTAGGGTTTAATTTCTTATAAACGTCAAATTTATAATATTCCATTATCCATAATTCGTCAATGGGTTTCTTACCTATTTCTACAATGTATTCAATATCCTCTTGATCAAACGGAGAAAGAGAAGAACCGTGTAATCTCTGTAATAAAATCTCACGTCTTACTACTAATGTATCACCTATTTTAGCAGATATATCTCTAAGCCAAGCTTCTGTCTTACCTATTTGACTATAGCTGTACTCTATATATAATATTTTATTACAATCTTTACCCTGAGAATTTAAATACATTTGTATTTCTTCTTGAGTCATATCGTAAAGTTTTTCAGTCCACTTAGCAGTTTTATCTAAAATTTCTTGTGCTTCTTGTCCAGGCTTTGAATCAAGATCTCCGGGAGTACATGTAAAGATTCGACCGTACATAGCACCATTAGCTTTAGCTCTAGATGCAGCAGTTTCATATGTTGATACTGAGTTAGAAACTATCGTTTTAATAAAATTGGTAAATTCAGCTTCATCAAAATGCTGAATGGGTGCTGTAAGACCACGAGCTAATGATAACGCCATATCATAAGATGTAGCTTTAGAACGGGTTATTATAGAATTTCCATTAACTGGATGACGAATTAAAGTTGCGTTTTGTGTAGCTTTAGTAACTTTACCATCTTCATCTACAAATGATTCAAATCTTAAATATTCTGGTAAGAATTTGATTTGTTCCCTAAGTCTACGAAGATTAGTTTTAGAGTCGTCACCACTTTTATTTATAAATATAAATTGTGATTGGCTTGTACCGAATGAATACATCCATGCTTGAGCTGCAATTGCTGATTGAGTCTTTCCTTGCTGACGCGGTAGACATAACCACGAATCTAAACCATGAAAAATACACCAAGCTTGAGCAATATTCCCACGATTTGCAATATACGGTACAGCAGTTCCACCAGGATCAGGAATTCTGCAAAGTTCTCGCAAATAATACCACGGATTTCTCATACATTCAGTCATTATTCTAGTAACCTGATCTTGAGATAATGACGCATGTCCATTAGAATCTAGTGCATACGGATCAATGTTAACCAAGCTATAATCATATATTTCTAACATAAAATACCAATTTTTTAAACCTAATGTTTTTAGGTCTTGAGCAACTTGTAGAAATGATTTATTGTAAGTCCCTAAATCAATTAAATGATTATTGATACGGGCAATTCGTCCTTTCAATATATTTAACCTCCCTTCATTTTTATAATATCTTTTTTCGATATTCTATTGATCTTGCATCATACCCCAGCGAATATTCATCGTCGTATATATAAAGCATCATAGTTTGTAAAACTGAAATATCCTCATCGCTTAATTCTAAATATGATAATTTCATTTTAGTCATTAACGATGAAAGATATATACGTAAATCATTATTTATAATTTTATTATAATCTCCTTCTAATACAAAAAATGATTTTTTTTCATAATCTCGGTTTAACTTAAAAATATTGAATATATCAGAATAATTATGCATATTAAAACCAAATATAACATCGTTTGTTATTTTTGATTCAAGTATTTGATTATTTGCAGTTTGTATTCGTTCTTTAATATTATTTACATCTAATGAAAATAAACTAGGTAATATTTCTGAGTTAATTGCAATAATTTCATATAGTTGAGATATAAATAGATTAATATCATTATCATTTGTAAATAATATAGAAAACGAAGCTTTATCATTTGATATTTTAGTTATATAATCATAAACCCATAATAATTTTAAAGTTATATCTCTAATATAGTCATTTCCATTAGTACATACAAAAAACGGAATATGGTGTTTATAACACCATATCATTTTTAAAGATGTCATATTCAATGGAAAATACATTGATGAATCATATGCATGAGGTTGTCCAGGAACTGGTATTCTAATAATTTCTCTAAAGAAAAACCATATATTTTTTTTACATTCAGAAAATATTAATTCTGTTTTTGTTTTATTGCTATGATTATCAATACTTGGAAAAGTTTTAGCATTGAAATATTTTAAAACTTTATCATCTGTATTTAAAATTTGAAGTGCACTTTCTCTATTTAATCCTTCATCTTGTAAAGTATAATAAATCCGTTCAAAAAATTTATTATCAGTCATGATACTTTCAGCCTCTTTTCATTTATAATTTATAAATGAGTTTATCCTATAAAAATATAAGCACTATATGCCAATACTGCATATAGTGCTTATATTATATTTAAAAAATGATATTAATCTTCATCATCGTTGATATCATCAGTCTTTTGTTTAAGACCTGATTCAACTCCATTAGCAATAGCATCATCAATTGCTTTATCCAACACATCAATTCGTTTATTGACAGATGTTACCATTGACTGAGAAGTTGTTTTAGAAATTATTCCAATTGATGTTGCACATCGTTTCATTAATCTAATTTTTTCAGGACTAGTATTTTCACTATTACCTTCAGTTGCGTATTTCTCTATTTCCTCAATACGTTTTTTTGATTCTTCTGATATCTTTAAAAGTGTTTCGTCAAGAACTTTTACATCTTTAACGATAGAATTAACATTTTCATTAACATTGAGCTTCAGTGCTATGTTGCATCCTGTTATCGAAAGTTTAAATACACGAATACACTCATCAAGTTGTTTTTCATATTCACTCAAATCATCACCAGGTTTAGCTTTATTTATTTCTTTCGCTAATCCACATACGCGATTAATAAGTACAATATATTTTTTATAATCAGCTTGTGTGCTCTGAATAGCATCTCTTTTAGCATCTTTAGTAACATGACCATTAGCATATTCTTTACGAATATATTTGATATTTTTTGATGATATCTTCTTAGCAATCCTCTTAAGCTTCATTTTTTGAGCTTCTGTATTAGCAGCGTTTCTAATTTTTTCTATACATGACTTTATTGCTTGAATTATTGCTTCAAATGTCTTTTTAAGTTTTCCAATTAATTGTCCTTCAGCTTCAATATATAACATTCTAAATTCATCGTCGTCATGTTTAGTTTCTGTTACTAAATAGGCATAGTTTAAATCATTAATATAATTTGAAATTGATGTCTCAAAAAAATTATCAATTCTTTTCATATCAACAGCATATTCCATAGATAATGTATTCATATACCAATCATTCCTTTCTAATTTATCCATAATATTTATCAGGCCATGCAATATACATACCTTTTACTCTTTGAGGAATCCTATAATTAATAATATCATTTCTCAATACATTTAATGTTTCCCTCATCACATTCAAATCTTCTACACTTTCAGGAACTATATATTTTTTTGATAACACTGGACTTGATAAAATGGATAAATAATATTCTATTATGTCAAGCTTACTATGAATATAAGATATTAACATCATTTTATCTCCATCGGTTTGAATATTATCTTTCTTCAACCTGATGTAATCAAATATCGCAGGATCAATTCTTTTAAGTTTTTTAGTTCCTAAGATAAATGCTTCAGACATTATTCCATCTTGAATAATTCTATCTGCACGTTCAACCATGAAATTAAACTTCTTACCATCTGTAACTGAGCTATCTTCATGATCTTCGAACATTGAAGAATAGAATTCGTCTATGATTCCATCAATATATGGGCTAGCACATTCTCTTCTAATAGTTAAAAGATTTCTTTTAACTAATTTATCTTGACGTTGTCTTAACTGGTCAACAGTATCAATTGAGAATCTAGCCATTTGTTTCATATTTTCATCCATGGTATTAGAATTATTCGAGAGCTTAATTAACTTAGTAAGAACCGAATTTAATTCTTTAGTATATCCCATTTTTTGAGCAAATTTATCAGCTTTTATTTCAATTTTTACAGACTCTTTATTTTTGTTATCCGCAATACATGCATTTAATACAGGAAGAGATAATAACTTTTTAAAGAATCTATCTTTAAGTAATGCTTTATCTTCCATCTTTGAAACTGCAATCTCATATTGAAGAATTGTAGTTATTCTATGAGGAATCGAATTTGAGAATATTGTATGTCCTATCTCATGCATTAATAGAGCTGTAAGCTCTCTATTAGTAAAATTAAGGTTAGGTGTTAAAATTCGTTTATCTATTTCAATTATCCAAGATGTATTTTGTTCCCACAATTTTCTAACAACAGATTCTTTCTTTTCGTCATTAGATGAAACTGCTGTAATTATTTTCATTACGGTATCCATCTCAGGAAATACAGACATTATAAAAAGTGGTAAGTTAGAATCAGCATCTATAAGTCTTACGGAAAACTTCCCTTTAAAGCAACCCTCTAATGATTTTTCTATCATTTCACATGCAGCTTTATTCATATTATCTTCTTTTAATACTGAAAAAGCATCATCTATAGAGAGAAATTTATCTTTATTTAAGTTGAAGTTCATTCGCAAAATCTCCTTTCATAATAATTTTATTATGTTAATGTCGTTATTAAAATATTATCAATCACTATTACTATAATGGATTTTTAAATATTGCTACACAAAGAAATAATATTTATATTACTGGAGGTTTTTTATTATGGAAAAAAATAATTACGAAGGAATAAACATTAAGGATGCTATTGAAAAATGTTACATTGTTGCAACTCTTGCAAATGAAATGTTAACAAGAGGATGTGAAATCGCTGAAAATTATCCTAATGTAAATATGAAAGCTGACAGCACTAGCATTGCAATTATGATAAATGATATCCGCAATACATTATGTGAAAAGATGAATGAAATTAGTGCGTTTCTACAAGACATTGATGATATAAAACGACTATTTCCCATTAATGCTAATAAATGTGAAAAAGAAATAATTCAAAATATAGCACTTCCATCTATCAGTGAAGAGTTTACTGATGAGTGGACATATCAAATGATTATTAATAGAAAAGGACTTGGGTATGATAGAATATTAATCCCTAATATTAGAAAAATATCTTTTCCAATATATGCAAATGATATATCAGCAACAATGGATGATATCGCTAAAAACCAAGTTATAAACGGTAAATTATTACCTATAAATTTTTTAAATTGGATTAAAAACAAACACAAAGATGATGATAGGCGAATTGCTTTATATAATATATATAAAGATTATCTTGGCGACGTAGATATTATGTGTAGATATGTCAGAGTTACCATTATAATCGAATATCGTCACCATATCGTTTTCACATTAAAAGTATATAATTTAATGAATAATAATATTAAAGATGTATCGGTAATTCCTGATTTTATATATGACAATATGAATTAAATTATATATTATTTTTTAGTCTTAATATAAAGGACGTATGCTAAAAATATTATTTTAATTTACGCAATCCAATTAGTGGATAATAAGACTCGTAAAGTTCAGAATGATATTTTTAAGTAAATATTATAAGGAGGTACTATTCAATGAATGGTATAAAGAAGATGGATGAATTTGAGCTGGCTTTAAGGCTCGCAATATGGAAGCTGTACAAAAAAGGTTCTGAAACTTTGATCAATGACGATTCGTGTAGTGAAGTAAAGGATCTTTTGAGTGACGACTCAAAGTTAATCGGTTTTAGGTATTTTCCGTCAGCTCCATTTATTGTTACAGAAAATAACGGAACTAAATCCTCGATCACCGTATCATATTCTGCGTTCTATAATGACACCCAATACAGTAATCTTGATTCGGTATTTATAATCGGGATAACTAATTCTGATTTCGGCATGACTATTACCGTTTCATTAACATTGGATGGTGACTCTATGTCATTTATTCATGAAAGAAAGATAAGTGAGATATCCTTTAATGGTGAAAGATTAAATATGGATACTTATGAAGGGTATCTTGGTGAAAATCTTGTTAATGGTGATAGGATAACTAATATTTTAATTAAATTATCTGCTATGCTTAGCTAAATTTATTCAGATTACTTTATCCACCTTCAGTTTCAATTTATTATCCTCCCCCGAAACATTTCGGGGGAGGATTTTTTTATATTTTTTTTATTAAAAAAAATCGTGGCTAAATGCTTAATTGCATTTAGCCACGATATCATGTTATAAAATTCTTAAAATATAAATTAATTAGATCTCGATGTAAGTCTCAGCGTTAGCGAACTTAAGCTGCGCCTGGATACCCTGGATAGCAGCATTCGTATAACGAGATACACCCATCAGGTTGGTCATAGAACCACCCGGGAGATCAGGAGCACGGTACGCACTATTCTGAGCGGTCAGAATATGAGTGGTGTACTTGTAGTGCTTGAAGGTAAACTGCTCATTAGACAGCGGGAACGGAATAATTCTGATACCAGAGAACTCCTTCTTGTCGTCATCATAAGAAGCATTAACCTTCTTAGTAGATACAACCTGTACCTTAACATCACCGGAAGTCATGATGCCATAGCTATAATCAAGCTTAACACCATTAGCGGTGGAACCGGGTCTGGTAATCCAGTTAACTACGGGATTGAGGAGAGAAATGAATCTCGGGTTACCGTAGATAACGAAAGTCATATCCTCAAGCTTAGCCTTATCGCAGATATCGATGATAAGTCTGTCGATCTTAAACTTGAGCATCTTCTCAATGTACTCATTAGGCAGAGCAGTAGTCAGCGAAGTAGAATCGCAGTCAAATACTCTCTTGGTGATAAACGAACCCCAACCGAGGATATCGTCCTGAGAAATCTCAACACCATCGTAGAGATTGAACTGATCGTCGAGCCATGCGAGAATAGTAGAATCCTCCATCTGAGTCATGTAGTCAGACAGATTATTGTAAGTCTTCTTATAGAGGTCGATGTCCATAAGAGCCTTAGCGTCCTCAAGCTCCTCAAGGGAGTAAGGAACGTTTACACGAGTACCGTCTTCGATCTTCCACTCGATCTCTTCGCGTGCATAATCGAACGTTACGTGTCTCTCGTTCTTCTCATTCGAGAGATAACCATCAAAGATAACAGCCTTTACATTGCCTTCTACTGCTGCAAGAGAAGTAGTATTAGCAACAAAGTCTGCAACACCCATAATATGGTCAGTAATATGAGCTTCTGTACCATTAGAACCGATAACAGTAGTATCAATCTTACCGCCGAGCCACTGATTATCAGAAAGATTGATTCTCATGGGACGGGGAAGAGTTACAGTAATAGTCTTAGTATCATCATCAGGATCCTCTACAAGAACCTTAGTGATCTTAAGATCCATTGTGAAATTCTCACGACCTGAATTAGTCTTGGAACCAACTGCATCCGCATCAGTCAGAACAGCAGGTACATTAAGATTAGAAACAGGAAGGTTTACAGGAGTATTCTTAATCGGAAGACCCTTACCAGCCTTGAAGATCTCCTTGAAATCATCAGTGAAGAAGCACTGAGGATACTTCCATCTTCTAGTCTTATCATTGTTATCAACGATATAGGTCTGCTCAATATGCTTCTTGATAATGGGGCTCTTAGTAACCTCGGTCTGGATAATATCCTTAGTAGCAAGCTTAAGCTGCTGCTTTACCAGAATCGGGAAATCAATAGCCTTAATCGGGAGAAGCTGAGGAACCTTAGTTGACTCCTTATAGAAGTCCTCCACACAGTTATCAAACATATCAGATACCTGATCATACAGATGGGCATGAGTACCAAACTCACCCTCAGTATCAGCCATGTTTGCACATTCAGTTTTAAGCTCACCAATGAGAGCGTCCTTGAATGCATTCAGCTTAGCCTTATTCCGAATCATCGGATTAATGTCGACCATTACATCAATACCATTTGCGAGCATTGAATCATAGGCCTCAGTAAAAATATCGTCGAAACCATTGGAATGTCCAGAGGTAAAACCACCTACAGTAGCAGTCTCTTTAAAATCCTTAGCCGACTCACTTAAAAATGTAAGCATTTATAATTCACTCCTTCATAAAAAATAGATTAGTGTAAAAATAAAATTGTGTACAATCCGACAAGTATAAACACAAGTCGGTAGCTAATCCATTCGAATTAACTATAATTAATTTAATGTTTATTGTTTAATCTACGTATTTTCAAGGTAATTAACTTTTTTTAATCATATTTATTTTGTCTTTCTATATCACCTAAAAATCTAAATACTATCTGCACAGATACAATTAGATTTTGATAAAATAGTAAAGATTGCACATAAGTATTATTATCAAATTTAATTAGTATATAGTCATAAATTAATTCTTTTATTTCTCTTAATTTATTTACAGCAGTTTTAATAATTTGATTTGCTTTTAAATCATCATTAATACTATCTTCTAATTTAAATATATAATTATCAATAGCATTATATAAAGACATATATTCTTTAAATAATAAATACTTTCTGGTAGAATCATATTCAGCACCAGGAGGATTATTTTGATTTTGATTATTAGGATTATTTTGTTGATTATCAGTTTGATTATTAAAATTGGTATCGGGCTGCTGATTATTGGGATCACCATTATTATCAGGTGATGCTATAGGTGCCGGACCATCTCCATTATCAGGCTGCTGATTATTGGGATCACCATTATTATCAGGTGATGCTATAGGTGCCGGACCATCATCTCCACCATCTTCAGGAGGTGGTATTGCAGCAGGTTCCTCATTATTTGATGGGGTATCTACTTGTACATCAGACGGAGCTTCAATTGGAGCAGGTCCATCTCCCCCGCCACCATCCGGTGACTCTATCGGAGCAGGACCATCATCTTCACTGGGAGATTCAATTGGCTCAGGACCACCATCTCCACCATCTTCAGGAGGTGGTATTGCAGCAGGTTCCTCATTATTTGATGGGGTATCTACTTGTACATCAGACGGAGCTTCAATTGGAGTAGGACCTTGATCAGGTGTTTCAATTGGAGCAGGACCATCATCTTCACTGGGAGCTTCAATTGGAGCAGGTCCATCTCCCCCACCACCATCCGGTGACTCTATCGGAGCAGGACCATCGTCTTCACTGGGAGATTCAATTGGCTCAGGTCCAGGATTAGGTGTTTCAATTGGAGCAGGACCATTGTCTTCACTGGGAGCTTCAATTGGTGATGGTATTTCATCAGGCCCATCAAATTTATCTAAATCATTTTCAGTTACTTTGGGTTTCTTTTTAATATCTGCAACTGAATTTACTACTTTTTGTCGGCTATTAGGATTAGGGATTTCAACCGGATCAGGTTCAACAACATCATCTAATGACATTCCATCAAAAGAATCAACATCATCTAAATCATCAGTTCCATCAAAATCCATATCATCGACTGCTAAATCTTCTGCATCATTAAGTGCGAAATTATCAAAGGTATTTTTTTTCCTTGTAATTTTAACATTAGAATTACTAGCCTTCTTTTTTGGAGCCTCAGTTGCTAAAAAATATTTTCCATACTTTGGTTTTTCTTCATGGAGTATCTGTTCTATCATCTAGATCACTACCCTTAAATATATTTACTATTATATCTAACGCGATTTCTTTCAGTAGTAAGCTGATCTCTGATACGCATTAAACGATATTTTTCTTTCTTATCACCTTCAGCATTAGCGTCATTGATTTTTTCTTCACATATCTTAATATTAGTTTCAATTTCAGTTACTAACTGATTTCTGATTCTTACGTCTTTTTGTTTGCTATAATGCCTGCATATACCAACTACCGGAATTAAACCTAAATTAACTCTAGCAGCACTACCATACAATAAAGCAAGTTTTAAATTACGAAATGCTTTTTTTCTAAATCCCGGCTCTCGCATATACTTCTCTCTACGAACATCATCTTTATCATCGACCATTTTAATCTGTTCTTTGATGTCACCAATAATATTCTTAGGAAGCTGTGCAACAGCCTTCGCGGCATTCATGATAGTCTGCCCCTTTTGCTTAATATTAGCTCTGAGTTTATTTTGCCGCACTTCCATATCCATAGCTTTATTCTGTATACCAGTTGCAGTATCAGTCGGCTTAGGGGCTTTAAGTTTTTTTGGCGTTTCGATAGATTTACTATCAGACTTAACATCAACACCAGATTTATTAGATGTTTCATCAGGTTCATCATTATTTATACTTTTATCCATCTCATCTATATCTTCGTCAGATACTTCCTCATTAGGATCGATGGGTTTTTCAGTATATAAATAAACCATCCGTTCAGTTTCTTCACATTTCTCATTTATTATTTTAAATGCTTCTTCAATTGTAGTACCTTCATTAAAGAAATTAGAATATCCTACAATATTAGCATTTGTATCATCACACGTTTGATATTCTTTTGTTATATAATCGCGCATCTTTTCAAAAATATTTAATCTTGCACCATAGTTAGTTTTAAGATAATCATCATATTCGTCTTGATACATCACTCTATCAAAGTCATCATTAAAAATATCATTAACTGCATTATGTGGAGTTGTATAGTATGTCTCCAAAGTATCAACTTTTTCAGTTATAATTTCATCGATATTAGGAGCTATATCACATGATGCTAATTCTGTAAAAATAACTTTACTATATTTATTAGGAATGCTTGAAACAGCTTCTCTATAACACTTATCAGAATAAAGCTTATTTAGCAAAACAATATTTTCCATATCATTTGTAAATAAAACAGACTCCTTTATAGACTGCGTATCACTATGATCATTACAGAATTTATTTATATTATCATCTATAATAGATGAATCTGATATTACTTTAGCAGCAAAAGGTGCATATACAAAAAATGTTTCTTTATCGTTATTCCCTATAGTCTTTGCAAGAACTTCTTTTGCTTGTGCACACTTTTGATAATCATTATTAACTAATCCTCTTTTATAATCATAAAGAGCATCAGATACTGCTGTTAATGTATCCACATTTTCCCTAGGAATCTTTTCGTCTATACACTTAGTAATTACTGTAGTATTCTTGCTTTCATTCATTTTATTGATTATTTTTTCTCTTAAATTAGTATACATATTAAGTTGCTCAGAACTCATCTTATCCTGATTCTCATCTATGTATCTATTGATTTTATCCAGCTCAACTTCATACTTAGGAAATGCCGCATAGTCCTCATCCCCAGTAAGAATATCCGAATAAAATTCATAACCATAAAATGGCTCTTTAAAAATATACTCAGAGTATTCTAAAATTGTAGATAGAGGAAGATTCTCGTATAAATGAGAATATTCTTCAGCATTTTCTTTTGTATAATTTTCTTTCAAATTGTCATATCCGATTAATAATCTTTTAATCGGAGATTCGTTAAGAATCCGTTCTTTATTTATATACGACATTCTTGATTCACTCCAATCTAAAAAAATATTATTAAAGTAATTTATTAACTTAATTATTTGTTTTGCTTATACTTTTATCCGTAAACTCAATTTCTTCAATGATATACTATCTCCGTGTATAATGAATAATATTCATTATACAACTTACGCATTTCTAATAGAAGAAAGTAAGACGTAAGGTTTCGTATAATGAATTCATCACATATATAATTTCGTCATCCCCAGCGTCAAGGGGAGAAAGGACATATTATGACGATACTCAACGTTATTCTTGCAACAGCGGTTGCAGCCATCATAGTTTTTGTATGGACGATAATGACCATCGAGAGATTAATGATATGGTTAAAAGGAGACAGAAAGGAGACCATAACGCTCGATGAGGTCATGATATTTATCAACGACCTCATCGAGCTCTTTTTCGTCAAATGAGATCGATGAAAGATAAAGGCTCCGTATACATATTGTATACGGAGCCTTTATAATTATTTTTTCTTTTTTACACTTACACTACAGAATTCACTATTTAGGTAATTATCATTTATTGCATCACTTACTAATGGAACTTTAGCAGTAATAATAAAAGAAACTTTACCAACATTTTTAATTAATTTTTTTTCAGCTAAAGTTTTATAAAAAATAGCTGTTGGTTCAGCATAACAAGTAAATATCACATATTGACTATCTTTAATCGAGCTATCTATCATTTTAATTTTTATATATTTCCATACAGAAGAACTGTCTTTATTATCTTCTAATTGAAGAATCTGAAAAACTGAATCTGCAAGCTCATCATCAAGTCTTTTTTTCATCGCTAAGTTAGAATTATATATTCCAATAGCTCTATTAATATTTTCAACAGTTTCTTTTTTTGGATTAACTTTTTTCTCAACTTTACTACTAATTAAATTAACTTTACATCCAAGAAAAATTGGGGAACTTAGACTTTCAACAAATTTATCGAAATGTGTTTCGTCAATTTTATCATCAATATATTTCTCAAACATCACTTGATACATGTTTATATCTATCATAAACCATTCACCCTTCCTTACTTATTTAACGAGAACTGTTGAATCATCTTTTAGTTCTATAAACTTTTTCCCAATAAAATCATCATTAAGTTTTGAAGAGTTAACTCGAATTTCTATTGGTGTAGCAGGTGTAGATAATGATTCAATTAGCATATCATAATGGTTTTTATCAATTATCCCCCGAGCATATTCTTTAAATATTATTCTTTCATTAAATTCATTCATTGTATTATCAGACCCTTCTCCAATAATTCTATTATTGTAAAATATTTGTTCACCCTGTGGTTCAACCTTTATAAATTTTTTATGTTTTATATATTCTAAATTTTTTTTAGTCACATTAGGGTTATAAAAATATAAATCATTACCAGCATTGACCAGTGATATATTATTAAAATTTTTAAAATCTTCCGGTTGATATAATGATGGTAACTTATCCAATTTAACACCCTGTGCTAATATTTCAGCTACAAATCTACTACAGAAATATTTCTGGTGCGATTCGGTATCTTTTCCTCTAAATATATCAATTAATCCTTTAAAATCATATTTACTTTCTTTTTCATGATTCATAAAATACTGGCACCGATTTTTCATAGCAGTTATTGCAGCTTTATTTACAAACATCACATATACAACATATTTAGATTTTTTTAATGCATAAAAATTATCTTTACTATTTTGATATACAAAACCCATTTTTGATAATTTTTCATTACTAAGTTGAGTACGTGTTGCGAATGAATACATGGGGTCTAATTCAGGATTAAACGCAATTAGACAATGGCTCCATTCAGCTCCAGTAAATTTACGAATAGCTATCCCAATAGGATTATCGCTATATGTAAGAACTATAAAAACTGGATATTTATTATTAGTGCCACTGTAAATAGTTTCTTCTCGAAAAAGTGATAAATTATCATCCATATTCATCAACCTTTCATTTATATAATTTATTAACTTAATTATTTGTTTTGCTTCTACTTTTATCCGTAAAGTCTATTATTTCAATGATATACTATCTCTGTGAATATGAATAGTTATACCACACTGGCGTGTCGGTTTAAAATAACTATTAGTATTCAAACCGTTAATTATTATAGGGTTTTTCACTGGATGTCACCAGGCTTTATTATCCCTAGTCAATAAAAATAAAGTAAATTACCTAGGAGGTAATAGTATGAAATACTCAATAATCATGGATCTTACATCTGATACTATCGATGAACTCGTATGTGCTATAGATAAAGCTGTAGATACCGCATGCGATAACGCATACGGAGATAAAGCAGCATACGAAGGAGGAACGTTCGCCAAATCGACGGCGGATCTCATAGCAGTGACAACGATAGCAGCCGATGTAAAAAATTGGCTGTTATCTAATAATCCACCCTCTGGGTATGGGCTGGTAGCGTTAAGCTATATGCTCTTTGAATTAAGGGCGTGTTTAAAGGCATTTAACGTAAATTTCGATTACAAGGAGGTGTTCAGTTTAGAGAGAAGTTACTAATGGTTAGTAACTTCTATCTAAAAAAGATACGGCAGCGGGGGCGAGACGCTGCCGTATCTTTTTTATATTTATCCGAATACTTTATATGCAATTACTTTATCGCCTTTAGGAGTTTTTATTATTTTTTCTCCTTTTGCAATTCTAGTACTTACCTTTATATCTTTTAAAGATATCTCTTCGGGTTCTGAATTTTTTCTATATACCATTACAACATCATTTTTAGATACTGAAGATATACCAACAAGAATTTCATTCTTATCAAGCCCTATTAATGATAATGGTTCATCCTTACGCTGCATTGTCGGAAAATACTTTGTCTCAGTAAGTTTAACTTTTCCGGCAGATGTTACATAGAATAGTAGCTTCTTATTCGGATTTATCTTACACGCATTGACAACGTACTCACCTTCTTTAAGAGTTATTTGACGCACCCCTTTAGCACTCTTGCTTAAGGTTTTAATATCATTAATACTTATCCTGATACCATCACCCAGGTTCGTACAAATTATACAATCTTTTGAACTCTTATCAAATGAAAATAATGCTGAAGCAACTTCATCACCAGGATTAAGAGTAATACCAATTTTAAAATCACTTATCTTTTTAAACTCTGATATAGGAACCTTTTTTGCATATCCATCTTTAGTGACAAAGATTATACAAAGTTCTTCATCTTTAGATTTTAAAATATCTACTGATGGCAACTTCATTAATGATACTATTCTTCCTTGTGAAGTAAAATATCTATTAATCTCAACACCAATATCTTCAAATTTCATATCGGGAATAGCCGATACTGAGATTCTGGATACTCTACCGGAACTATCAATAACAATAATATCTTCTTTATTATTAATTTGCATCACCGTGAGATTTCCATTCTCTTTACCAACTAACCCTATTGAGTTATACTCTTTAAGAGAAAGCTTCTTAATATATCCGCTTTCGCTGATTCCAATAATATGCTCAGTATTAGGAATATCTTTCTTTGCATCATCTTTCTCTTTAACAACTTTACTTTTTCTGGGATGACCCCATTTCTTAATACCTTCTTCAAGCTGACTAATAATAAACTCGTCAATTTTATTACTATGCTTCAATGTCGTTTGTATATATTTAAGTTCTTCATCAAGCTTTTTCTTATCTTCTTTATATCGATTATAAGAATCCGCATTAAAGTTATATACTCTCATATCAGCAATAGTAGACGCCTGCAACGATGTTATTTTATATCTCTTCATAAGCTTGTTGATAGTATCTTGTCTTGATGAACTATTCTTGGCTATTTTAATGGTAGTTTCAATATTGTCTTTATTGAATACCATTAATAGTACCTTATTCATATGAAGTTTTTCCATAGTGATTTGAAGATTATTCAAGAACATGGACCTTACTATATCTCTACGATATTCAATCCATTCTAATAATAAATCTTTCACACCATATTCAAATGATACATAGTCATCAATCACAGTGATTCCAACCGGATAAGTCATCTTGAGACCTGTATTTTTCTTGTATAGAGTTTCAAGAATCTTATCAGGTCTAACATCAGATTTCAAGAAAATTTGAAGATTAACTTCTCCCTCTTTTGTATAATCTTTAATCTCATATATCTCAGGTAACTTCAATGAAATAATCTTATCAATTACTTGCATCGTAGTCATCTGAAGAGGGAGACTCGTAAAAGTAATTACATTATTCTGATAATCAATCGAAGCGGTTGCTCTTAATGTAAACTTACTTTTACCAGTTTTGTTTATCTCTTTAAAATTACCCTCATCAATAATATCTGCTCCTGTAGGTGAATCCGGTATGAGTAATACTTTAGTATCAGGGTCTTTCATTAAAGCAATTGTAGTCTTCAATACCTCCGTTATATTAAACGGAGGTATATTAGATGCCAATGCAAACCCTATACCAGAAATTTGAGGGTTAAATAGTATATGCGGATACTTAGCAGGTAGATATTCAGGTTCAGGAGATTCTCCATCATATGCCAGTTTCATCGGCACACAATATTTATCAAAATCATCAAAGAAGCAATCAATCATATATTCACCAATCTTAGCTTCAGCATAACGACCTGCTGCTGCTTGGTCTCCTCTGATGTTTCCATAAGAACCTTGAGGAACAATACTCATTACATTATTATTCCAATACTGGCCTTCTCTAACTATTAATTCGCTCATTGCTATATCGCCATGAGGATGATATGCCATAGCATTTGAAGATACTGTACCTGCTTTTATAAACCTTAATTTTTTCAAAGTTTCTTTACTTGTGTCTTTAGGTTTCTTTTCATTCAACCACCAAGACCAATAAAGTCGTCTTTTACCAGGTTTTAATCCGTCCTGAATAGATGGGGCTATTCTATACACATTCTTATTCGCTCCAAACAAACAAGAATACTCAAGAACTGCATCAGCAATATTCTGCTGAGTTATTTTTTCGGACATATTTCATCACCTCCATTAATTATCCAAATCATCACGTTTTATCTGATAACGTTTCATTAGTTCTTTCCTCTTTTCCAAGTCAGTTTTTCCTGGACCATGAATCATATTCATAATACCAAGTTCTCGTTCAAAATCTTCTACAGTAAATTGCACTGATACACGATTATTCATATCAAGTGTTGTAGACCGTAGTTGTTTTCCGGAAAGTTCACCAAGTCCCTTAAATCTAGTCTTTATCTTTAACGAATACTTCATAGCATCGTCAAGGAATTCTCCTATTGTCATTTCACGAACAGGTTTATCTTTCTCTTGTACTTCAAGAATATAACCATAATCAGATATAACTGGAATAATTCCATTATTCTTTCTTATGAATCTGCTCGTCACATTAATAGAACAGAACCTACCGTCAACAATACCATTGATTACCGTGGTATCTTCCAATGTTACTTCTTTAAAACGTATTTGAAGATTACTCATAAATACCTTTATAAAGTTTTGATCAGAGAATACTTTGATTAAATCGTCATAATCATCAGAACTTCTTACAACATCCATAAGAACAAGATATGCTATAATAGATTCTATTAGGAACTTATTAACATTACCCATATCTTTAGCTACCCTTATAAGATTTTCTCGATAATCATAGGTATCCATCAAAAAGTCATAAAGTTCATCCTTATTCATAAACTTCTTTTCGCCTTTGATTCTTATCTTATAATTCTTAGCCAACTTCTTATGATACAATTCAACCATCTCTGCTTTATTAGCTACATATGGATGATCTTTATCTTCCAATGCATATAACGGTGAGAATACTTTATATATCTTACCTGCTTCTATAAGAGGTCTATAATATTTATAGAAGAATGCAAGCATTCCACTACTAATATATGCACCATCAATATCAGCATCTGTAAAGATATTTATTCTGTCGAAATACAGTTTGTTCATATTGAATGTTGGACCAATCCCACATCTCATAACCGTAACTAAATCATGAAGCTCTCGGTTCTGCATAATTTCTGCTAATGAACACTTAAACGAATTAGCTACGACACCCCTAAACAGAAAGAATGCTTGAGTATCAGGGTCACAACCATTTCTAGCAGAACCTGAAGCAGAGTTTCCTTCGACTAAGAATAATTCTTTAAACTTTTTACCAGTATTATTACACCGAATAAAGTTCTTCATAATATGCTCATCGAATGAATTTACTCTTTCTTTCTTAACGGCACTCTTAACTTTGTTTGCCTCAATACGAGCTTTAGCATTTAACTTTATAATTTTAATAAACTCATTTAAACAAGTTTGATTACTGCTAAAGAATTTCTCTATTTCTCTTGAGAATATTGCTGATAGATACGGAACTAATTCATCACTTCCTATTTTAGTCTTAGCATTACCAACAAACCCAACTTGTGCATTAGTAGATAAATTAATAACGCAGCATAATCCTGACCTAATATCATCCCATAATATCGGAGTCTTATCTCTTTGAGATTCTGTCATTGTTGCTTTTGTTTTGTTCTGCATATAATTGCAGAAACACTTCTCAAATGTGTCTTGATGAATTCCACCATCTATAGTATTAGTATAATTGCAATAACTATCATAATACGTAATTGTTTCGGGAACATAACGTAATGCAACGTCAACGTGAATGTTTTTCGATATTACAGTATTCTTAGTTACAACTTTTCCTGTTGAGTCCATGGATGATTTTCTAACGTTTTCCTTTATTATATCATCACCCGAAAAATTACACTTGGGAGAATATTTATCAGTAGATGCTATTTTATCGAGAAGTTCATCAAAAGGTTTCGGCTTAAATGTATAAGACTCCTTTAATTTCATTCCCTTAAACACATCTACTGTTATCTTTAGTTTCTTCTTTCTTACAAAGAATAACATCTTTTCTACCCATTCAATCATTTCTTTATAAGGAATTACTGTGTTTCCCCCAAGATATTTCTTTGATGGAATAAAAGATATACACGAGCCATGCCGAGGATCTGATTTAGTTAACGGCTTAGTTTCGTCCGTTATCTTCTCTCCATCTTCAAATACAATAGTATGCTTATAGCCTTCTTCTTCTCTATAGTTAACTATTGTAAATTTATCAGAGAGAGCATTTACTACTGTAAGGCCGACTCCAAATTCACCGGCAGAATCTCCCCCTTGATCTCTAAAGAATTTAGAACCTGATTGGTTTTTTGTACAGAAGATATCTAATGGATAATCCTTTTCAGGGAATCCTCTTCCATTATCTTCACAAGTTAACATATCACTTAATTTATCATATGTGATATGAATAACAGACCCATTTGATTCGGGGTCAATACACTCATCTATATTATTCTGAATAATTTCTCTTGCTAAATGGAATGCACCAGCAGGACCATATTTCTGAATATACAGATTAGTCTTTGTTTGAATCTTTTTGATGTCAGATTCTATATAGAACATCTGCACATCTTTTGCCATTTTTATTCACAACCTTTCTTTTTAATAAGCATATTTATTATTATTAATATGCTTATTTTAATGTTTTTATTAAAATATTATCCTATTCCTACCATTATAGGAACATAGAAAATATGCAATAAAAAAATACCTAAGGGAATCTCATTCCCTTAGGTATTTTATTTCATTTGAAGAAGCGATTAGATTCGGAACATCAACGATGTCTACCAATACTCCACTGTCCATACTGGTTAGACATACCAGAATTAGAACCGCCCTTCTTCTTCTTTTTCACGCCGTCTTCTTTCTTGGCAGCCTTGATGGTTTTACCAACAACCTTCGGCCACTTTGTGAGATTACCCGATACACTGCATAAGTAGTCGCAGTTGTTGGCTATACCAAGACGAGCAGCCATGAATTTAGCCTGATTAGTTATTTCCTTAACGTTCTCATAGGCCTCATCAATCTCATCGAACGTGAATGGAATTGTCCTAAACTGCTCCTTACACAACTTGCAGGTGCAGGTTCCATCGCCATTGTTCTTAATTCGGCTCTTCAACTTCTTCCCATCATAATAATGATGAGGACACTCCGCCCTAAGAACCACGGTTTCCTTCTTCTTCTTTGCCTTTAAGGTTTTACCCTTTTTCAAGGCAGCAGTTGTCTTCGAAATTGCTGTGATTTTTTTCATGGTAAAAATCTCCTTTTTAAATTTTTAACAAATCACTATATTATTAGTGACTTATACATTTATGATATATAAATAAAGTACTAAAATGTTTTTTACTTAACAAGTGTGATCTTATTTGTCTCAAGATCATAGTTAAAAACATTCTTAATCTTATACTTCTTAATAAGATCATAAGGAATCTTAACACCGAATGTTGTAAATACCTTAGACTTGAAGTTAACAATATCACCAATAGCTGCCTCCAGTTCTTCAACATTAGGCTCACCGTTTTCATCAATATGAATAGGTGACATGTAGTATTCGGTGCCTTCAGGGAAGTTATTGTTAAAGTGATCAGAAACCAACTTTTCAACTTCACTATTAGCAATATACTTCTCAGGGTCATCAGAACCTGCTTCATATTCACTGTTAGTTACAGGGAATATATAATGCTGAGTAATAAGAGAACCTGCTAAAGGTCTAATTCTCATCTTAAGAGAGAACTTGTAACGATTATTCAGAGTCTTAAGCTTACCAACTTCGGGTCCTTCTGCATATCTCATATCCATTTCAGGATTACCATTACCATCAATAGATATAGTGCAAACTCTATATACCTTGGTGACATTATCAAAAAACTTAATCTCAATAATTTTATCATCATCAGCGGCAAGATGTTCATCTTCAGTGAATACAATAGTTGCGCCAGTGAATTTATCATTGTGAGTAAATGTATTCAGAATTGCATACTTAGTATAGTACCCAAGAATCTTATATCTGGGCGATTCTATAGCTATGTACACAACATAGTTTTCAGGAGAATACTCTTCAGTACCATCCTCAGATTTAGTATAGTTATTAATAAGAAACATCGGATTGAGGTTCTTTATATTGTTAGCCCACCGATACTTCTTGTCCAGATCCTTAGGAAGTTGATATTTCTTCCAAGAATAAGGAATATTCTTTTCATTCTTCTCAATAACAACATCCTCGCTCATAGCAGCGCAAGTGATGTCACTAGTTTCAATGTTACGAAATGCTTTAGTATTAGCACGAATATTAATCTTTTGCTCAATATCTTCAAAAGAGAAATACTTGTTACCATACTGGTCATAGGTTATAATAAGATCGTTAGACTTGTCAGCCTCAAACGAACCAATGTTAAATCTGCATATCATAGTAGTTATCCTTCTTTCTTTAATTAATAATGAAAAAAATAATTATCACTAATCCCGCAAATGTATATACACCATTTGCGGGATTAATAATAAGTTTATTGACTATTTTTTTTTAATTCGTTAATTCAAATACTTACGAATACTTTCATTATCCGAAAGCATCGAACCTATGACTTTCGAAATCTTCGGATAATCAATTTCAGATAATCCTGACAGCGCATAACGTCTGTTACCGTCAAGACCCCTACTTTCATCATTACGACGAATCTTAATGAACCCGTCAATTATAGTTTCTATGTCATTCTTATTCATTTTCTCCATGGTATCAAAGCACCATGTCGTAATTGACATATAAAACTCTTTCTGGGAATCGGAAAGATTCCCAAACCGTTCTTTCTTTTCAGATAAACAATATGTGATTACATACGGTATATCTTCTTCTTTCAGTGTATGCTGTATTATATCAGCAAATGCAATCTTCTTAGTCTTTGCATGTTCATACAACACATTTACCAACGATTTTATTCTGAAGGTCCTTGAGTATTTCCATGCTTTATTACACGGAACTATCATAACGATATCAAACGCAAGACCTTCATCAATCCCAGCCTTTGTCAACGTTTTGAACTTCGACTTCGTGATAACCTTGATCAGGTCGCAAAGTTCTGCAGTCGACATCTGAGCTGCATTCGGATCTTCGGCGAGTCTCTTCGTATTAACCGAGAGTATCTCAGCTAAAACATCCTTAAGAACTATCGGCAGTAGCTTGATGTTCTCTATCGCCGAATCATCGTTCTTTTTAATTTCTTTGATAAGATACTTAACAAAGTCTTCGTCATAGAACTTTTCCAAACAGCCGTTCTTTGTTTCTATTACCTCGGGCTTTCTAATATACCCGAACTTCACCAGGAACTCTATAGTTCCACCCATGTAATCTGTAAGCTCCTGATAGAAGCCTTTACGAAGCTCTTTCTTACCATCGTACAGATCACCATTTTTCTTCTTAAACTTTTTCAAAGTCATCGAAGAAAACTTTCTCACGTCCTCCGGGATTCTTATCTCAGATTTTACCTCGGACTTCTTATTCTTGTTTTTCTTTGACATATTAAGGTTCCTCCTTAAAAATATTTTATTAGATAAATGTGAGATGCGTGATAAATTATTATTCACGCATCTCACATTTAGTCTACTAATATAATATATCACTTCAATTAAAATCACATAAATTTATCAAAAATACCCTTAATATCAACCGTATCAGTCTTTGTTTTAGATAAGTCATTCGACGACACCATACTACTAAGAGCATTTACATCTACATCAGATAAAGCATCATCGGCATCATCGACTTTCTGACTATCTTCAATTTCATTGATTCGGTCAGTTATTCGATTAATCTTATCATTTACTTTAGCGAGACCAGATAAGATTAAGAATACATTATTGGGCAATTTTCTATCTTCATTGATATATATGTGATTAAAATCATGAATAGGATCACCGACAAATTCTCTAACCTTGGGAATATGATTATCAAAACTTTCAGTAAGAGTTTGTGAAAGGTTCGTTATAATGCCTGAAGCAATAACTTTTCTATCTCTCTGAAGCTCTGCATGAGCATTAGTCTTAAGATTATCAATCAGCATATCCTCAATAGATTTACCATCGATATCCTTTTCTTGAATTTTTTCAAGTCTGCTTACAACAATTCGTCCAGGGAATGATACTAAACGCATCATATCCTGCTCATCAATAGAATCAAAACGAGTTGTTAAATTGTAAGTACATCTTATGACATTGATATCTTCTACAATTTCACGATTTACTTTCTCCATCATAAGATATGACGGTAACTTAGCATATCTGTCATTATCGTAGAGCATATATGTCTGATTTTCCAGAACTGAGTATAGTTCATTTAAATATTCAAGTGTATTGACATGAGCACTTAATGCTTCGTTGTTAACAGGGAGTACACCTATGAGTATAACTTTAGTATCTGCATAAGCAGACTTAATTATATTCGCTAATAACGGTGCTGTTCCTGAACCGGTTCCACCGCCAGTAGAACTAACTATAAAAATTATATCCATATCATTTAAAAACTTATTAGTTTCATCACTCGAAAGAACCTTCATTATAGACTCTTTCAAATAACTTTTTGCAAGAGATCTGTTCTTTCCAGCACCCTGAGAAAGTCCTTTCGTGCTCGAAATAAGTTTCTTAGGAACTGAATCAGGAACCGTCTCCAAATCTTTTTCGCTACTGTTTATTGCCAACACAGGTATCTTTAATTCATTCATAGCAAGCGTAGCTATCTGATTTCCTGTATTACCGATACCAATTACTCCAACTTGTAACATTTATTACTCTCCTTTCAGTTTATGCTCCATAAACTCTGTAAATTATATTTAAGTCTTTTGAAAGCGTCAAATATTCTACAGGAATATTAAGTTTTGAGAACAACATAACGTCTTCAAAATCTCCATCATTATCTATAGAGCCCTCATAATTAGTTATATATCTTCCTGAGAATAGTGCTATTGTATTTACACGAGCTCTATCCTCTTGACCTATTGCAGCAAACCATTCCTTAGCGTCTTTCTTACTTATCTTAAGAATAATTTCTGTAAAGGTTTCTACATTATTTAAGCTCTTTGTATTGATGAGAAAGTCTTCTTCAGACACTAAGTTATCATTATTAGTCTCTTCAAATTCATCATCTTCAGACAATTTCCACATATGCTTTATAACAGGTGGATTCTCAAATGTCTTAAGATAGTATGAAATAATACCATTTCCATCAATTACTTTACCAAAATACTTAGGTCTTTCGCCAGTAAGTGCTAATTGAGTATTACTATATCTAAATGGAACCATAGTGCCTTGTATGGGCTGCATAGTTTCATCTTCAGATGCTATAGTACTATCAATTGAAAACTCCCTATAGTTAACAGGATATACTGTTATATCATTTTCTGCTGTACCTGTAACGCCTATTCCAAAAAGCTGAACAACATGCCCATTCCTATATGGAATAAGTTTTTTGGGTTTACCTGATATATAACTATCGGGCGTGATATAAGTACATTCAGTATCATTAAGAGTAAGTATTTGAGAATTAGGGGGTCCAACTGGATTATCATATGTTCCAAAATGAGATAAACCATCGTTAGTCTCATCTGTCACATCATGTAATGTTGGTATCGCTATATCACCTTTGATACCAAATAACTGTTCCATTACATACTGAACTCCGCCCCAGGGAACCATATTAGTAGAAACTGTAAATGGTGCGCCGGGAGCAAATGTTGATTTCCCTTTGGGATTGTTTATTACCTCACCATTACTAACGAGAACTTCTGTTTTTCTCCATAATGTAGGGTCTCGTTTCATTTCATCAGGAAAATCCGGCATAGGAATTCTCCTGGGCTTATCACTAATATTAAGCTTATCAGATATAATCTTATCCATTAACTTTATCCTCCATTCTAATTTGGAAATTACTTATATTGTTTTTATGGTCTTGGAATATTATGTGTAATATCAATACCATATCTATTAGCTATCCATTTACTATTTTCTTTTAATTCAGCATTATTATGATTTGTATTTGCTATAGCAACCATTAATAATTGCATATCACATAAATAATATGAGAATCCATCCTTAACATCAGGGAATCCTTGACCAAAATTCTTATTAGGCATTATAGCAACATTAAAATCTGCGGTACTTCCATCATCAAAAGCTCCATTTTCAGCAAATGTATGGTCTAAGCATCTCTCACCATCTATATATACTCGTACAGTATTTTTGGTTTGAGCTACTCCAATAACATGCCATTCTCTCGCATCCTTAGGAGTTATTATATCTATAAAATAATTACCTCTCTTAATTCTACTACTAGTTGGAACATACTCTCTTATACACATATTGGTCGAACCTACACCGGTGTATATATCAACCAATGGTGTATTCAAGAAGCGTATACTAGGACCTTCCCTATATTCTGATGAACCTATGATATCACCATGCTCAGAATGGAATCTTGCCACATTTTCAATAGCAACTGGGAAACCGATTACGTCAGCAATTCCAGTTGACCTGCAAACCATGTATATTGTATATTCATAACTATCAGGTATTACTAAATGAGAATCTCCTGAAAATCTAGGTATTAATCCTTTATAATTATTACCATTGCTAAAATAATCAGTGTTTGCATATTGTAAATTATAGAAATGATCGTTAGTTAAACCTGGTACATTTGCAGCTAACGTTAATGTAGATGCTGGCGAATCAACTAACTGAGATGCTTGAACTGTTTTAATATTATTTACTCCAGAAATGACTTCAATTGGTGATGATATATCATACCAACCAACAATTCCACGTTTAGATGGTAATGTTGTAATATTATCAGGATCGGTAAACCATGGTTCGGCTATACGATCATGCATCCGTAACATTTCATTCATATTCATACTATCAAATGTATACATTCTGTCGTAGAAACTAAAGTTCATAGTCTCTCTAGGAACAATAGTTTTTTCAATATATGAAACTTCATCTATCATTCTTAAATAGTTTTCAGGTTTAAAATCACATACAAATAGAATATCTAAACCTACAAAATCTACAGTGAATGATTTTGCATACTCAATAAATTTGATAAGCAAATCTTGTAATAGAACTGCACTATTATTTAATAAATGATCAAAGTTTACATCTACAATTATTCGTTTAAGTTCAAAAATTATGTGGTTGATATAGAAATATAGCAATGATGACAAATAACTAGTATTCTTATTCTCACCGTCAGTTGTGTTTTTGAGATTATCATAAGGAATATCTATAAGACCTTCATCAACTTTCGATAAGAATCTTTCTTTAATACTAGCATCAGTATCATTCTCTTCTATAGCAAATATTTCAACACGTTCTCCTACTCGAATTGATGGAATGTGCTCAACCACAATACTATGTGCAATCTTATGCGTTACTGAAGGATTATTATCAGAACTTAAGTCATTATCATCAACAACTAATATTGAATTCGGATAGTTGTCAGGATTATCATCCGACGGAATATAACTACGTATATACGTTGGAAACGTCCTATTTGATAAGAACTTTTTATATTCCTCATCTAAATCAACATGAAAGATAGCTGAATACAATGCAATATTTTGATAATATAGATACTCGAATATATTTCTTGCTGTTCTATATCTCGTGGTATGAAGATTCCTATCAACATATGATATCTGGAAAACATTCCGCATTTCCTTTGCATAAAATGCAGCTTTATAAAATGCTTTTAATGCTTCATATCTTTCATGATCATTTTCATCTACCATCTTAGCATTAATAAATTCATAAAGATTTCTTATATTTCTATATATAAGATTGAATGTTTCAATTTTTTCAGCACGAGTTTTCTCACTACTAAATGAAAGAACGGAAAGATATTTTTCAAATGTATCTACATCAATATCATGATGATCTATTTGGATTTCTTTAAGCTCACCACGTTTAAGCATATTCTCAACCTTAAACGCGTCTACATTCCTTTGAACAACTGTCTCTTTGTTTTCTGAAACGTATTCGTATAATCTAACATCAAAGATATCTTGACGTACATCGGATTTGTGGACCATCGTTTCAGGATCAAAGTTTTTAAAGTTATCAGGAACAACTTGTTTCGTTTTAGCATTACCATAAGTATTACGTTTATATGTTTTGATAGCACCCGAATATAAAGTATAATACGGGGGATTGTCATATACGTAATAATTAGGTTGATATATCTCGTAATAATCTTCTTCAATAATTTCGCGATTATTCATATCAACAGGAGGAGTTGCACCAGTCCTCATGCAATAATCAAGAATATATTGTTGTTTTTCTTCAAACGTTGTATCATCAACTATATAACCTTTCACTCTTTTACTAAGAGCGCGTTTAACTCTTTCTACTAATGCATCAGATTTACTTTCACCATTGATATCTTTTTTAAAGAAATCAAAATCAAAAGCAAATGAATCATATTCTCCAACATGATTACTTGCTCCCATATTATTGAGATAATCTAATACATTTACAATATCAGATGGTACTGTAATAATCTCACCTTTAAGACGATGTACACTACTCATCATAGCAAGAAGTAATATTATCGCATCAAAGATAGATACTGACGCGCCTGACATAATTCTTGAAAGATTCACACTTATCTCTCTAAGTTCTTTCCTATAATATAATAATGCTTTGAGAAGAACTATATTCTCAAACATTACTTCAGTCATTTTATATGACATTGTAAGTCCAAGATACTTACTTTCAACAAAATTATACTCAGATTTATTCTTCATATCAACAACATGTTGATCTTCCCACCAATAAGGGTCACCAGATGTTACGCTGTGATAATCAACCTTATTTACTGATGTATTAAAAGTTCGTATAAAATCTTTTTCTCTAAGTTCTTCTTTTTGAAAATAGATATCATACATTAAATCATAATCATCAACCGTTTCAAGTTTACCGGTATCATTATTGAATTTTTGTTTAGTACTAAATACCGGATTACCCCACGGGTCAAACTGATGTTGCTTCGCTAAATAATATTTATATACTTGGATATTCTTGAATCCTAATAAATGCGAAATATCATAAAATACTTTATCAGTAGCTTTATGAAGAATTATAAGATTCAAATTTTTAGCAATTATATTCTGAGTTTCAATATCGACATATATATCGTAAGGAATATCATATGCTTCATAAAGCATACGTATCGCATAAGGATCAAAGAAATTTCTTCTTATTTCAAACGGTATCTGTTGTACTATCAAATGCATCTCAGCCATTAACATGATACACATTGCGATGAAATTATCGTAATACGCAATAAACTCAGAAAAATTATATTGATATACTACGACGGTCATATAATCTCTGCACTCTTCATATATCGAAATAAACGCTTCATATATATTCGTATTGACAATATTTTTATCCAAGCGCAGAATTGAAAAATTTTTAGCTTTTCTAGCATTTGTTATACTTATTCTTCGAGAACCTAAAAAATTAAGATATTCTCTATTAACTCCATCACGTCTTTTTTCTTCAATAGAAATTTTTTCCCATCCAATTCCAGTTGACATAATATGGTCACCGGGAATTAAATTCATACCAGCAAATGTAGTAGCAATCGACACTGAATAATATATATTGATATTATCCCCATATCCTGTTATTGGATTATTATCATCAGATATTCTTATAACATTTGAAAAATTAGTAACTCCAGAGTTTTTAGAAATTCTCCGTTTTGCTTTATCTGTAAGAGCCACAGCGGGACCAGATAGAGCACCTCCGTATATAAGTATTTTATTAGGGTCTTCTATTTCTTCACCCGTGTCAGGATTTATAGTAATGCCAAACATTTTAGGATTTTTTTTTAATTTTTCAATAAAACCAATACCTTCTAATTTAGACATTATCTGATCTCCCATATCAGGAAAATCAGGATCTAAATTATTATAATGGTCTTGAATTTCATGAATAGGATAAACTGAATTAGTCACTGTGTTCAAATCCATATCTCCAAGATTTGTTAATAACTTAACAGTTTTACCAGCATATCGTGTATGAAGATTTTCAATAGGTACGAACCTTCCATCTTCAATTATATATTTATATGCATAATCTGTATAATCAGTACGATATTTAGCATAATTACTAAGCAACATATTAAATTCATCCATATCTTCAGGTATTGTTAATTCTTCAAAGGTCATTCTCTCAAGATCGGATTCTCTCAAAAACGGAGTATCGAATATTAAATCTTCAAAAGGTATACCACATTGAACTGCTATCATACCCGGGACATAATCAAAAAACTCAGGATTAGTGTTTAGCTCAGGTAATCCATTCAATGTTCTATAGTACTTATTTTTTTCTACATAATTTTCAATTATTTCTTTACGGCGAAGTTCTACTAAATCATGTCTATAACTAGTTCCTTCACCAGTTTCAGCATTATAATTATCAAACGGAATATTTGATTTATCCGCAACACATTTTTTTCTCATATTATAATCATATATACCAACTTCAACTAATTCATCATCAGTGAATTCAGCATATGTATCAAATGTATCAGTCTTTTCTATAGCATCCATATATGATTCAGCATCTCTTCGTTCCTCTTCAGTTTCACATGCTATAGCTTTAGATGTGTATTTAATAACTATATTATTTAATATCTTTAGAAATTCATTATATAAATTTGCCATTGGATTTAAATAATCTAAACTCATTTTTTTTTCATCTCCCTAGAGTAATAAAAAGGTTTATTAAAGAATTGTCAACGGTATTTTACTTTTTTGTGGACTTACAAATTTATAAATAAAATTTATAAGTGAGAGGAGAATTTTAATGCCTAAATCTTTACCTGATATTATATATAGTAAAACACCCAATAATATAATAATTGATTCTCATAATTCATTTTATAATATTCCTTATTATAAAAATATTGATTATTTCGCTAATTATGAAAGCTATGTTAGATTCATAAAAGGATGTGAAAGATTAGTAAGACAAAATGATAGGTATAATAAATATATAAGATATTTAAAAAAAGAAATCAAACTAGACCATTGTCAAGTTCTTAAAAATATAAGTGATGAAGATGCGGATATTGAAATGCATCATGGACCAATATTTAATTTGTTTGATTATTGTGCAATAATATTAGAATATTTTATATTAAAAAAATGGAAAATAAGTACAGCAAGAATCGCAGATATGGTTTTAGACGAACACCAAAAAAATAGAATACAGATTGTAATGGTCAGTTCTTCAATTCATGAACAAATACATGCTGGTAATATATTTATAAATTATAGACAAGCTTATGGTAACTTAGAAGAATTTATTGATAAATATGCAGATGCTATTAGTGATGAATATAGAGAGCAATTAAATAGGTATATTGATAGATCATTACTATATGATTCAAATGATTTTGGTGTACTTGAATTAAATAAAAAATTAATGTAAAAAAAAGCTGTGGCGTTAGAAATAACGCCACAGCTTGATTTTTTACTTAATCGGGTGTACTACCCGCACAGGTATGTACTGGACAGAGCCTTCTTCTACCTCAGCACAAATGTTGATCTTTCCGGATAAATCTCCGATATTGGAGATCACCTCCTTTTCTGAATAATATTTCATGGTATACGGGTATTTTACACGTATGTAATCTAATACTCCCGGGAATGACACCCGGTCTAAATCCCGAGGATTTATCTGAATGATTTCTGCAGTCATCCCGTCTGAGAGTAATCGTTGTTCTTCAGTCGGACGAGTTATCGCTCGTCCTATACCGAAAACTAACAGTCCTATCAATACTGTTAATAACAATATTGATATGACTTTTACTCTCATTTTAATTTTTCGGTATAGGACTAATTTCTTGCGATATTGTTTTTCTATCGCAAGAAACTCGATTATATGTAAAGCTTCTATACCTCTGTCCAAGCATTTATTGAAGTATTCTTTATACTTCTCGTAATACCTGGCATAATTTTCGTTGCCGTAAGATAAATCATTTCTTACGGCAATTTCCACTTGTCGCATCGCATCACGATGCCTCCTCTCAGTAGATGAATCTACAGATAGGAAATAGAGGTGAACCGCTCGAATCACCTCCTCATTAGTGTGTCTCCGATACAAATCTTCGTCCATATCGTAGAGCACGACAAATTTGTCTTTTGATGTCAGCGCATCTTTTATGCGCCCAATTGATGGGGCGTATATAGATACCCTCCGGTCTTTATATTCAGCGGCTTCTGCTGTTCTAGCAGAGCCAATCTTATCTGCAATTTTAACAATTGCAGTCGACGACAACGAGGATGAGGACATTGTGGTAGCAGTGTTATTTTTTTCGATAATCTGATACATATAATCAGATCCTTTCTTTGAAAATTTATAATTCTATAAAGTCGACACCTTATGTCTTACTTTCCTCTATTAGGAATGCATAAGTAGACTTCATAATAATTACAATATAATGATGTATAATTCATTTTTCATCATTTACACATATATATAACCAATGAATTTTAAGGAGGTTATCATATGAATTTTTTACACGATAGTAAATTTATAGATATCATGATATTAATATTATCTACTCTGGGAGTAGTCACAATTATGTTTGGGTTTGTAGTCATAATGACTTTACTTAATCAAATGAGAATAAGATTAAAGCAAAAGACGCTCGTTGAATATAATCAATTATTACAACCTAAAAATTTATTAACTACTGATAAACAAATTGAAGTAACGAATAATATGTTGATATTTATAAGTAAATTAATAGAGATTGAGTGTAATAATACCATGAAAACTAATATAGTCTTAAATCAGAAATACGAATTTACAAATGCTACGGAAGATATAAAAAATATATCCACCACAGTATACGAAGGTTTAAATCCAGATAATGTATTTGGTAATCCGAATATTCTTCTTAAAGATGAATACCTAATGAAATATATTTCACAACAAACTACAATTGAGCTAATAGGTCAAGCATTAAGGTTAAATGAAGCGAAAAGGAATGAGATGCCAGTTGCTAGCACGGGGTGAAATAAATAATCAGACATGGACACTATAAATGTTTCCATGTCTGATTATTTGTCGTTTATTTAATATTCCATAACTGATTGTGTATTGCTTTAGCTACCTTAGCATCAAACAGAGCATTATGCTGAGTACCTTCGGGCATGGTAGCACCCATATCTTTAACAGCCTTATCTCTATCAATATCAAATGCAGCTCTTATAGGAACCAATCCAATTGGTTCCTTCGGATTGACAAATACATATGATGACATATTCTGGTTTATATCATATAAACACGGTGAAATATATTCAGGTAAATCAAGTGCTGTTTTATTGGGGTCGTTAAGAAGTAAGTCAATTAATAATACGAAATCATAATGACCTACATCTGCAACAAACTGAACTGTAACTTTTCCCTCGGCGAGAATCTTAACCCACTCATTAAGTGCTGCACTTATTTCAGACCTGTTTCCAGTAATTCTCCAATCATTTCCATCTGTAACATTTTCAGTGGGAGTATCCAGATAAGGAATTACATTTTCTTTCAACCAATCAGTAATCTTATTATCATCATAATCGTTAAATACTGCATAGAATGATCTACCAATATTATCAACTAATCCTATAGAAATAGGATCAGCATTACGATTTAACCCAGTAAACTCCATATCAAAATATATGTAACAATCAGGTTGACCTAAAGTTGCTGGAAATAAGTAGTCAGAAAGGTCTTCCCCAGCGTCTCCATCATCTGGTTCAGGAATGTAAGGGTCAACAGCCGCAACCCCATTTTCATAATGTTTTCCAGAAATACTAATTGAGTGGTTTGTATTACTTATTTCTATTTCACCTTCGTTTTTATTTTTTAATATACTATGATTGATAGTAACCTCCGTGGGTTCGGGAATTACTTCAGCTTTAATCTCATTTCCATTTTCATCAACTAAATTAAACTGCTTCATAATCATTAATTCCTTTCATAATGGTATTTTGATTAATTTTAATAATATATTAAAATAATTATATGAAATATCTAATGACATTTTATCCTCATCCCAATATTCCATATAAATATTATCATCATTAAAAACGGTAAAATTAGATTCGTGATTAAAATTTCTATAATAACCAACGTCTAATTCCCTATTTTTATACTTATCTATAAAATGACGTAAAAATATAATTACATCTTTATTATCACTTGTTTCCATCTTTTTAAAATATAAATTAATGAATTTTATTAAATAATCAGAATGAAGCTGAACTTTATCATTTCCTATACCTTTTACCGAAAGCTCGGTGGGATTATAATAAAATTCAACTTTTTTATTTAATCTGATATATGAACTATATTCATGTTTAGGTCTAAATTCTATATAATCGCCAAACTTTGTAGTCTTACAATATTTAGTAGCGAATATAGCATCTTTCTTTATAGAAATGATATCATCATCTGATAAGTCATTGATTTCAAAGAATCTTCTTCTAGCATTCTTAAATGCTTCTTTTAATCCTGACTTTAGGTTATCATTCTTTATTTGTATTTTTCCTATTTTTATTTTTCGTTGGTCTTTACCCATCTTTTTTAATTCTTCTATAGTTTTATCATCTAATAAATGATATTCTTTTATGAGAGAAAAACCTGCTTCTCTCATATCGTATTCAATAATCTCTTTATTGAATAAATAAAATATATTATCATTTATATATAGATCTTTTTCCCATATCTTCGAATTCATTTTAAAGTAACTATCCTTTCATTTTTTATTAAAAAAATGTGTAACGATTTATAAATCGTTACACATTTTATTTATCGTAAAAACAACTCAAATACTTCATCCATCTCACTATTATCCATACCGTTATAATACAGATTACGTTCAATCAGGATTTTTCTTTTCTCTTTTTTGCTTTTACTTTTAAAATCAGACATTATAAGTTTCCGTCCTTTTTCAGTCTTCATGTTTTCTGCTGTCTGGTTATTCTTAAAATACTTTTCCCAAGCTTTAATTTTTCTTCGGCATTTTACTTCATTAACCTTAATAGGTTCATTATCTTTCTTTATAAAGTTTTTATAATATTCTTTATAATTATACACGGGATATTTAAATTTATCCTCAATAAATTCTGCAATATATTGCAGATGTCTGAGTTTCCATTCATTCTGTGTACAAATAAAAACTATTGTAAAATTCTTTTCAAGAGATAATAATACTAAGGAACTTAGTAAACCTATATTATTTTTTGTCAGAAAATCCATGTAGGCTTCTTTTTTATCCTCTTCAGTATTTTTTATCATAACTTCAGACGGTGGATATAAAGAGTTATATGCATACAGAATATTTTTTACACTCTCTCTTTTTCTAATCCTGGACGAAACTATAATGTATTGTGTGTTCAAGATATCTTTATCTCGTTCATGAACGAGATAAAGATCTTGAAGCATTTTCGAATTCATAATGAATATCATTATGATCATCCTTTACGATTTAGACCTGACAGGAAAATCGGTAGGAAGTTCATCGTCATCATCTGATGAAGAAGTAGCAATATTCAATTCCATATCATCAGTTATATCAACGATTTCTTCTGAATCAGATTCGTCTTCTTCTTCCCCTTCATCGTTGTCTGATTCATCACCTTCGGTGTCTTCCTCTTCCTCTTCTGAGTCATCATCGTCATCTGATTCATCTTCATACTCTTCTGCATCATCTTCCGTGTCTTCTTCTTCCTCTTCTTCGTCATCATTCTCTAACTGATACTCACCAATACTATTTGGTATAAATACCGGTATAGTATTATCATCGTCATCTTCGTACAAATCCATTTCCTGGAAGTAGCAAATGCTAGTTGCTAAATCATGTGCGTCCGACTTCATTTCCAGATTAGTAAACGCCAATAATTTAGCAACATCAGTTGGCGTATTGGTGTTTTCATCGTAGATAACTGTTTCGGGATCATTATCAATCATATCGAGTAACTGTCTTGTTATATTATCAATACTAAATCTGGTATCCAGATAATTAACCCATGCAGCAACATATTCTTTAGACTTAGCATCAGAAGACATCTTGAATACATTAGATATCTTATTCCCCTCAACAGCTAATACCGCAAGGAATCTTAATAACTGTCCAATCCCCATTTTATAATAATTAGGAATCGTGTCCATTATATTATCTTCTACTATGGTAGGAATATACCATATAGCAAAATAATCACTATCATCAGACTCCAATATTAAGAATCTATTAGGATTTATATCCTGATACTTCCTAAACTTCTTCAGGAAATCATCTCTACCTATCACCAGAGTCGGATGAGTCGACGCTATTATATACCTGAATAAAGTATATCGATAGTCATGAAATTCATCAGATGTTAACTTAGTAGTATCTATCGTTATCTTATAATCTTCCAAATCATTCATATCTATAGAATGAGGACTAATAGAGTCGTTAATTATAACTCTATTCATTCCAGGTATAAACACTACTCTGGGTGATAACAACAGATTCTTATCATTCTTCTGTACACGTGTATTATAATGAGACGGCCTGTTAGTCATACGATTTTCTACTGTCTTAGCAGTCATTACATGATTAACAGATTTATCAGACGTACTCGTCTCGGTTAAATTATCAGCAGGGTTTTCATCATTAGAACCGTTCAGATTTGCCATAGCTCTCATGGCTCTCTCTTTAGCTTCCTGCTTCCGCTGATTAATAATCAGATAAGAAGGTAAATCATCATCATCACGACGAATACGCTTATCCTTCTTATTCTTGTTAAAATTCTTCTTACCCTCGAACTTGTCTTTATCCTTGTCCTTATCATTTTTATCATTTTTCTTACGCTCTTTAGCCTTTTCCAACCGAGCGATATTATCGAAAAACGTAGACTCAGAGTCAGCAGCCCAGGTAACCTTATCCTTGCATTTCTTATTCTTTCCCATTTTAATATACCTCCTATAAAATTTTTTATATGGGACACATAAATGATATATAATAAAAGGTGTGATTAATATTTTTCTAAATTAATCACACCCTAAATTATTTACATTTTACCTTTCATAATCTTACGGTATTCTTTATACGATATACCGTTTAATTCTTCAAATCGTTCGTTAAAATTGTCTTTCTCAGCTTTCTTTTCTAACTTTTCTTTATCTTTCTTTTTCGTCTTAGTGTCATGAGATATTTCAAACTCGGGATTTATTTCAACTTCCTGAACTGAACTTGTTAAATTATATCCTTTCGTTCTAATATCTCCAATCTCTTTTTCTTGTGCCGCTCGCGTTACCTTCTTTCTAATTTCGCCAAACGTATATACCCTACCACAATTCGGGCATTTTAGTTTAACAAAATCTTTATCATATCGTACTAATGTAGAATTGTCACACGAGCATACAAATAACTTATACGTTATATCATAAATATACGCAAAATCAAGTATGCATATTTCATTATTTGATCTAATTCCCCAGTTAGTATAATTCTTAGAGGTTACGCCAACATCTCCAAGGAGAAACTGATTCGAGATATACCCAAGTATTTCTCTCATATCATCCTGACGTGTATGAAAATCATCGAGAGTAAACAACGATACATATTCACACACTTCAACTAAACCACCAGGCATACATTCATATACCTTTACAACATACGGTTGAAGTATTGTCGTATACAAAAACTCTCGACGATTATCAATCATACCATCCGAATCCAGTGCTATTTTAACAGCATATCCATCTATTAAAACAGCCATTCGATTCGTCCCAGAACCGAGTGGAGTATACGGAACATTAAACTCAGTCAATAGCTTCTTTATCTGAGTTGCCCTTTGATTATTATCCCACTCAAATGTTCTTGTTACTTCAATTATTTTAATATATAAATCATCATTAAAATACTGAAGTATCATACTTCTTTGAATCTTTTTACTCATCATTATCGCTCCCTGTAATCGAGTCCCATGACCAATCTAAAGATTCTTCTTTATAATCACGAAACTCCATATCTGATTTTCCAACAGTATGCAGTAAGATAATATCAGTTTTCTCTTTTATATCTTTCTTATACTGTTTAACCGATTTTTTAAATTTATCTTTTTCAATCATCACCCCCTTTCTTCTTATTTTTCTTTTTCTTTTTCTTACGAATAGCTAATGCTCCAGTAGTACGCTCAAGCCTTTTAGTTGTACTATCAAGTTTCGCTTTAAGTTTTCTACAACGCTTTTCATCAGCCTTTCGTATCTTCTTTAATTTCTTAGTCTCGTCACGATTGGTCGCAAATGCCATTATATTCCAACCGCTATCGCTAAGCATATCCTTAAGTTCTATTTCTTCGATTTCTTCAATCGATAACATCTTTCCATGATAATTGAACTTAATTTGTGTACGCTCATAATCATCTAACTCCGCAATATATTTATCAACACTTCCTCCTTTATACTTCGGAATTTTATCAGAATTTCCTCTACGATAACCTCTCGCCATGTCATACTGCTGAATCTTGCTGATATCAGTTACTGACATATCATAGATTAATCTATCCATATTAGATTTCTCAGATGACTGACGCTTTATCGCTTTAGCTGCCGATACTATTTCAGGAGAATTACGAACTAATGCCGCATTCTTTTTCTTAGATAATCCTTCGACAACCCAGCATTCTTCAGGATTAACATACTCCTCACGATCACTTCTAATCGTATCAGTGAGATCCTTCAATTCTTCAGGTGTGAACAAAGTATTTCTAATATGCTCTTTACTAGCAATCGTCGTTACATTGTTCGAGCTCATCATCAGCTCTTTAGGATCTTTATCTGACAAAATAAACTCTGTCAAATATTCTGCGGATAACGTCTTTCGATTCTTTCCTTTATACTTAGGAAACGATAAACCAAATATTTTTACTTCACCTTTCATCACCATTTTCTTAAATTCTTGAGGATCATACAAACCATTATTTTCAGCAATTACATCAATACAATGTAGAATCTGACGCATAGCTATAACATATTCGTCTATCTTTCTAATAGTATGACGCATTTTTCTTATCGGTTTGAAGACCTCATAATACTGATTCTTCTTCTTCCTTTCTTCTTCGGTCAAATGATACTCATCCCCGAAATCATGCGTTACCACACAATCGTAAGCTTTTAAATAAGCCTCTCGCTGTGTCTCAGAGATATGCACTGCTTTAATCTTAGGCATATTCTCCAGTGTGACTTGAAGTTTCTCTCCTTGGAGTTCTTCATCTTCACGGGGTCTTTCACTACCATTATCACCAAATACTAATTTTACCATGTATAATTACTCCTTTCACTTAATAATTTTAGTACATGACTTCAAAAAATAATATATAAATAATGAGTAAATCTCTATGAAAGTTATTATGAGGTTTTAATATTTATATTTTTTAAATCATAACAAAGAAATAAGTGAGAAATTTATAACGCTTACGAATCACGTCCGTTTAAAAAATGAAGATTAGTTCAATTACGAACTAATCTTCATTTTTTTATACAGCTTGAGAATTGGCATTCTCAAGTTTAGTAACATCATCAAATCCTTTAACATCAATATATGTGAATTCTTTACGAATTGCATCAAATGAATCAGCAGTAAGATTTTTAGTCATATCTATTTTCTTCTGAAGCTTATCGTACAATTCATCCGAAATATACGGTTCATATTCTTCAAGAAATTTAGAATATTCACCATACACCATATTCAATGGAATTAGAATTTTATTTGAATTATGAACAACTTCATGCATGGTCTTAGACAAAGGGACTAGCCCAACTTTATTTTCATAATGAAGTTCGAGTACTTCATCGGCTATTAGTAAAGCATTCAATTCTGTTCCATTATCCAAATACTTTTCAATTATCACATCCACATAGTCTTGCAATGTAAATGGTTCATGATGTAATTCAATAGATACTTTTCCACGGGTTGTCTTTTCTCCATTTATATTCTGAAAGAATGTGCACTTATTTAAATCCATATTTTCTTTCAGAAATTGAATATAATCCCTGTATTCTGTAGAACCTCTGATGATTTTTTTAATTTGCTCAATAAACTTTTGTCTATCTTTCCCCGTTTCAATATTAACATGATACTCCATATTTTCAGGAGTATCAATATTCATAATTTTAACATAGTCTGATATAGATTTTTTCTTCATTTGAACCATCTCCTTTATTTGAATGTATCTCCATATAACTTTATAAAAATTTCAACTTCATCAATTTCAATTTCAGGAGCAGAATAATCGTCATCTTCTTCATCTATAATATCCATGAGTCTGATATCTTGATTATATACTTTAAATGACACGTTATATTGTAAAATTCTCAATGCTTCTCTTATTTCATTATTAAATATATACGGATTTGCTAATACACATTCAGTAACATCTATCCACCATGATTCATCCATAATTAATAGCATCGGTTCATTACAACTAACATACTCATTTTGAGTTAACAATATTGGAATTTTCTTAATCACTTGCTTATTAGTATTCTTATTACTAGAAGTAACTAATTTTTGAATTTTAAGATCTGACCCTCTATTATTAATGGCAAACTGAGCGTACTCTTCACGAGAAAGACCTTTATCTACTATCTTAATAAATAAATCTTTTCTTCTTTCTTTCTCAAACTTTTTTGCAAGGTTCTTATCGTTTGTAAATGCATATAACGGGTACTTGTCCGTTATATGCATTTCATCTGTATCCGCATCTTCTGATGGGATTTTATAAAATTTAAATAGTTTCATAAGCGTCACATATCCTTTCAATATTATACGTATTTCCAAATTCGTGAAAATATAAATTTACTGTATTTATTTCATATACACCGAATGGCGCATCTTCAATTTCATACATCCATTCTATAATGTCACGTGACGGAATCGTGTTTGTTAATATGTCATATAATGTATCATTTAATAAATTAAACTGAATTTTATCCATCACATCTATTAATTTTCTACCAATCTTGGAAAGTATAACAGGTGCATCATAAAATACTAAATCAAATTCCTTTTCAGTTGACAAAATCTTTAAGTTTTTACTTACAGATTTATTTCCTTGAAAAGTTTGATATTTGTATTCATGGTAGGATAATTCATAATCTCCATATTTATCACAGATATCATTATAATCATCATCAGATATATTTGATGTTGTAACATAAAACAAATCATGAATTCGAGATTCCATAAATTTTTTTGCAATTTTCTTTTTGTTAGTAAATGCATATAAATAAATATTATCATCACCTATATCTCTAGGACTAAAGTCTGATATAGCCGGATAATCTTTATTATTAACATTTACTCCATGAATAAATATACGATATAATTTCATTTTAACCTCCATAAAGTAGTTCTTTATAAATTATCATAAATATACCTAATTTATTTTCAAATAAATCAAAGTATTTATTATTAAATACTGTAAGATTATAACCACGATTATAAAAAGCCAGTTCAGTACGTTCTTCACGTTCACCATCAGTAAACGCACTTGGATCTCCGCCTAAATATCCGTCATATTCACTAGTATAATTTAAGATATCAAGAGCATCAGTTATCTCATCATTCAATGGATAATAATCAACTACAAAGTATTTACCACTATCAAGTATGAAAGTATAAATAGTTGCATCGTCATCCATTATAGATTTTTCATGCAACGTTAGTGGAACGATTTTATACTTTTCTGAATCCTGATTTACAATCAATTTACGATACTTAATTCTCCATAGTTTAAAATTTTCTTTGTACATTTTATAATCATCCGAACTTACCTCTTCGCGAGTATATCTATAATATTTACACTCACATCGCCAATTTTTAAAATCTGACATTATCTTCTTATCATTTGTCCATCCATATAACCCGTAAAACCTATCAGTGTTTTTATCATATTCTAAATACGAACCCTCGTCAGGTAATAACATTTTAAAATCAAATGTTACAATCTTAGCGGGTACTGAAATGTATACTTTATAAATAGTCATTATTCATTCAGAACCTTTCACAATAAAATTTTTATATATGTCATAGAATAAAGCGAACCCATCCATTGAGTAATCGTATTGATACATTGGATCCACTCCCTCAGGATCATTATAGAAATTATAATGATAATCATAATCAATAATTTTAAGAGCTTTCATTATTTCATCATTAAATATATCCGGTCTTACTTTTGATGCCATCGCGGGTAACTCATAATACATTAACGCATCATATTTATTAATGATTGACATTCTCTCAAGCTCAGTTACAACTATCATCACCTCTACTGATTTACACGGATTATTAACATCTCGTGTAGTAGTATCAAACACTGTTAATTCACCTTTAGGATAATCTTTATACAAGCTCATGAGTTCACTGTGAGTTAAGTATGTCTTAACTTTCTTAAATAATCTAGCATCTCTAAATTTTTCAAATTCAGTTGCTAATAATTTATCGTCAGTGTATGCATATACCTCTGGCTCCTTATCATCATTCATTAAATAAAATATATAAACTTTATTTAATCCATCTTTGGTAGTCATCTAACCATTCCTTTCTCATAATACCATCATATTTTTCTTTCTCAATACGTTTCTTAATTTTCTTGAGATGTTTTATACGTTTTAATTTTTCTTCTTCAGGTAAATAACATAGATAACTAGAATAATGAAGAATCGTATTTATGGCATATAAAACATTTCTTTTATCTTTATCAAATTTAGTCAATCTAAAAGAACCTCCCTTATTTTTATAAAAATAATATATAACTTTTTATCTAACTATTAATTTTTAACTGGACGTTCTAATAAATATTAATAACAAGAAAGGATGATAAATGTGAACGATTGCTTGAATAACTATACCAATATTTCAGATATTACTGAATACTTTGGTGAAAGTGATGAAAGCATTAAAAAATGTAATAAATGTCCTCACTTAGTATATGAGGATGGAACGATGTCATGTGATTATATTAACAATTCAGATGAAAAATAAAAAATGAGGTGCATTAAAAATGGTTGTCGATTATGTTACTCTTGTTAATATGGATATGCTTTATAATTTAATAGCATCTGGAAAATTAAGTAAAAATTATCAACATAATGCTGGAAATAACTTAAATAAAATATTATCTCATGTTCAAATTTCTTTTGGTATACACCACATAAACTTATTTGAATCATTTATCATGAAACTCTTTACAAATTCTGAATTAATAATTCGAAATAAATATAGTGATTTTGAATATAATAATGATTCAAAAAAAGAAATAAATTTAGCTGAAGATATGACTTCATTAGTAAATTCAATTAATGAAAATACTAAGATACCTAATATTAATAACTATTTCTTTCCAGTTAAATATGTATATGAAGATATTGAAGTTGTTTTATCAGGAACTCATCTTTTTTCAGTTTTTGGAAGTTTACCTGATATCTTTTTTAAAAAGGTATTTAAATTTAAAGAAGATACAGATTTTACAGAAACTATTCCTGATGAAGAGATTCTTAAAAATGAAATAATAAGTGAGTTTGTTACTAATTTCTATAAATATTATCAATCATATGTAAATTCAGTAGATATATTAACAGATTCATTTATATATAGTAAATATTTTTCTAAAGTAAAAACTACATCTGAAAATGTAACTCTTATGGATATTCATACTCCATATGCAAATATAGATTGTACCAAAAAAATGGAAGATAATAAAGCGGATATAAACCGTTGTCACTCATTATTTGATTATGAATATATTACACATGATTGTCAATATAAAAATACATTTGCTTATTTTACAATCAATTGTAATTTTTATACGTTCCTAGAGATGTTTATGGCATTACCTATTAGATTTTTTGTAGATTTTCAGGATGTTAAAACATTATTATCTAAAGATGCTGTTTTATTACTTCCTGAAAATCTTAATCAATATAAAATTAGATTAAATACTAAAATTAATGAGTTTGTTAAAATTAGAGATGAAATGGCTAGTAGTAAAACTGAACCGTTACGTAAGTTTTATTATATTATGCTTAATTCAGCATTTAAATTTAATATGAAACTTTCATTAGATGATATTACTTCTACAATACTTAAATATTTTTATACTATTGATAATAATAAAGATCTTATTAGTAATAATATATTTAATATTCTTAATCAGATTATTAATTCATCTAAAAAGATTTATAAAATGCTATCATCTACTAATAACTTAAATTAATTAATATTACAATAATAAAAAAGAAAAGAAATAGAAGTTGATTCTTCTATTTCTTTTCTTCTTACTTTTGAAAGGAGACTTTACAATGTATAATACTTATTTAATTAATAAAATGTTAGATAATATAGATTTTTTTTCTCTATATTATCTAAATTGGTTTTTTATTATATTTATTTTATTTATTCTTTTTATTTTTTTTTTCATCAATTTCTGTTCTATCTCCAGCTCCCTTTTCTGTTCTATTTCGTTTCCCCCCTACATTAGTTAAATGTTGTTAAATTATTTTTTATTATTTAATAGCAAATTTTATCTTAGATTATACATCATTTTTTTAGCTTTATGCTATATTATTTTTAATATAATATTACAAGGAGGAATTCTTTATGTCAAAATCAAAAAAGAAACAAGTGAGTGTTATAAGTGAAATAGACAAGACTCTCAACAACACTTATGACAACATAATGGAGGAGGTCCAAGATATGCAACTTCAGTTATATTTAGCTGAAGAAAAGGCTAGGAAGAAAGCACGGAAGAAAATTAAGCAAGATCCTAATTATTTTGGAACTTCAACTGAAAGGTTAGAAGCGAGACAGCAGATAATCCAGAAAATAGAGGGAGATAATCTTTTGGATAGAATTGAAAGATCGTTTAAAGATTTAGTGCCAGTCGTAGTTATAATTGCGAGATTGATAGCATCACTTATTTTATCGATTCTTTCATTTGAACCGATAAAGCTTCATATTAAACCTGAGACTTTATCTAAGTTCCAGTCTATATACGAAGCTGCACTTAAAATAGGTAAAAAATAATGTGGGCAGCATATGATATGATTAAGAAAGAAATTGTAGCATTTCATGATGAGAAACGTGTAGTGAAATGCTACATTTCTAATATAGAGAAAAATTATAAAGATATCTCTCTCTCGTTATTAAAGTTGCCTAATAAGAAATGTCGAAATCTTCAGAACTTTGATGATTTATATCTTGTAAGATATGCAGATACGTATGTTCAGAATAGATATTATGTATATCAAGAAATTCTTACAGGTGGATCTATATATGAGAATCGTCTAGTTAAAGAAATTTTAGAAAGATCTCTTGGTAGTTATGATTTTAGTAAAAAAGAATTAAAGACTATAATTAAAACTATAAAGATTTTTGATAAAATCTTAGCAGATGATATTTCATTTGTTATGTCATATGAAGATTTGAAAAAGTCTGAAATGGATTATTATCCTTATATCTATAATTTGAATAAGGATGAAATAAAAAATCAGGAGGAATAAAAAATGTCGAAAGCTAAAAAGAAAACTGAAAAGGAAAAGAACACCAAGAAAGTAGTTAACAAGAAGACCAAGAGCTTGGCTAACTTCAAGACCTTGTACAAGGTTAAGAAGAAGATTAAGAACTATAAGGTACTTGTTAACAAGTATATCTTCTTGGAAGATGTAATTACAACACGTGAAAACGTGAGGTATTGTAAGTTGGCTTACAATGAGCAGAATTATAAGACTAAGCTCATTAGTAAGAAAAAGTATGTTGTGAGTTTAAAGGGGTGTGAATCCGTAATAATAACGATTCCCTCTGCGATGGATGTGTCTTCAATTATGGAAAAGACTGGAGGTATAATAGTGAATTCTATGTACACCAAAAGTAACGCGATGGGAAACACCTTAAAAGGTATAAGAATGTCTTTTAAGAAATTTGAAAATCTTATCACTACTGATGAAGGTAAAGCTATTGTTAATTTTGCAACGGATATCGACCGACATGGAGTTTGCTTAATGAGTACTGATAATAGACCAATTGCGTATATTCTTGCATAAAAATATATGTAATAATTTAAAAAAAATCAGCTTATGCTCGTAATGAGTTATAGGCTGATTTTTTTAATAGTTTTTGTATACTTGAATAATTCTTCTGATGACAAATAAATAAAGATTTTCTAAAAGAAGGTGATTACATTGAAAAGCCTTGAAAGAGGAAGACTGCTTGCTAAAACTAATGGTGGATTTTATGATAAAAATCATATATGGAACGCATTGAAAGTCTTTCCTTTTGATAATCACGTGTATCGTGATAGAGTTGAAACAATTATAATTAGAGGAAATAAAGATGTATTTGTTAAGAGAAAGCCTGACGGTGAATATTTTCTACCAGGCGGATCTAAAGAAAAAGATATTCCCGATATAGTTCAAGCTGAAAATGAATGCCGAGAAGAAGCTAGAATAGTAATATCACATATTGAACCGACAGGAATTTCGTTAAAACATATAAACGAACAAAATGAAGATAATTATATGTGGGATGGAGCTGTAACAGATATATACGTTGCTCAGTATGAATCAATGTATAAAGGTAAAATAAAAGCTACTGATAAAGATCCCTTTATATTGAGTGGTAAATTTTATCCAGTAAAACAATGTCTATCATTTTTTAAAGATGAACATAGAGAAGCATTAATATGGTATTTGAAAAATTATTCAGGTGATGGGGTTGTAACAGAGTCTGTATATAAAGATGGACTTAATAAGTTTATTCACAATAATATTAAAACTCCTGAAGATTTATTATCATATATGAAATCCAATATTAAATATTCGAATTTTGATAAGTTAATGTCTCCGGAAGAAGTATATGAACAAAAGAAAGGTTCGTGTCATGACCAATCGAATTTTGTATTTTATGTATTTAATAAACTTCACCTGAAAAAAGGTCGTATGTTTATTATTGAAGTAAATGATAAAACAGGTCAGGGTGGGGAAACTCATTCATTCACATATTTTATACGAAAGAAGAATTACTATTGGTTTGAGTCTGCATGGGATTCTAATATAGGAATACATGGTCCATATAATTCTATATCCAGTATGAAAAAAGCTGTTGAAGATAAATGGAATAAAAAGAAAACTTATCCAACTTTATATTTTTCATCCGTTAAGGGAGTTAAAGAAGGTATGAGTTTACAAGAGTTTGTAGATGCTTGTTTAGACGATTATACAACTGAATCATCTACACAAAGGGATGCTAAAGTTTATTTTATATCTGATAAAAATATGAATGGTGAAACTTTACAACCTAAAATTCCAAGCAACTATTTTACACAAAATGGGTTTGAAGATAATTCTACTAAAAGAGTTTGTTTCTCTATGTCTATAGATGGAGCTTTAATGGGATTATCTAAAAATCTTAAGGATAAAGAATTATATGTTCATACTCCATTAGAGAACATTGATGTATACAAACCTAATACTGATGAAGTTCCCGATTGTAAAATTACTAAAGAGGTTTGGGTAAAAAAACCTATAAAGATAAAATGTATAGGTAAAATTAAAGTAAATAAAGCATCCAATAAAGATGGACATAAATTTACTTATGGTAATGATAAATCTGCGGAGTTATACGAATGGGATTGGGATTGGGACGAGAGTTTCAATACTAATAAATTATCACATGATGATACTGATGATTTTACAGGTTTATATATGCCTCAAAGAATAGCTGAAATTAGAAGGGAGATTGAAAATAAAGTGGATGTTACGGAAGCTGCATTAAGCTCAAAAGAAAGAAATAAATTAAAAGATTCAGATTTTGGAATTCCTGAATTACGCAAATATCCTTTAACTGATAAAGCTCATGTCATTTCAGCAATAAGATTTTTTAATCAAGCGCCTTCTAAGTATGAAAAAGAACTTGCTATAAATATTTTTAAGGCGATGAAAAAATATAATGTTTCTCGTTCAGTTATTGGAGAAAAAAATAAACTTAATACATATGCATCAGTATATCTTAAAAATGATGATAGTTATTCAGAAACAGAAATTTCGGGTTTTTTATCTGAATATATAAAAACTATGGATTCGTTAATTTCTAATTCTAATAAAGTTTTAAAATTTTATTTTACTCATTCAAATGATACTATAAATAAACTTAAATCATCTGAAGATTTAAGATATATTAATTTATATAAAAATATGATGATGACAGATTTTAAAGTATCTATCAAACTCTTTGATAGACTTAAAAATTCTAAAGCTAAAGAACCATTTGAAAAGAAAAAAAATGAGTTATATAAACTTAAATATGATATGGAATCGACATATAAATCATCGAAAGCAGTTGACACTAAGTTTTCATATATTGTAAATGATGATAATAATTCAACAACTGGTGTTATAAATGCATTAGGGAAATCACAATATATATCTGCCATCATGGATACTGTGATAAAACCCAGTATAAAAAATTTAGAAACATTACTTAACAAATGAACGTGAAAAACAAAAGAATAAGATATTTCCAAGAAAGGAATGATTAATAGTGATTAACGTTGATAAATATCTTGATAGTATTATTAATGAAGTTAGACGCAATTCTTCAGATAAATTTAATGAATCGGTTATGATGAGTGCTGTTACTACTGCAGCTGGTAAATCGGTTACTAATCAAATTAAATACCCAATAGATAGTGACGCTAAAAAAATCATAGTTAAAAAAGTTAAGTTAGAGATGAAGATTAAGAAGTTTAAGGAAAAGTATCCCGAATATAAGGATATGATAGTATCTATGAAAAAGGAACTTGATGAAGTTAATGGGTTTTATAAATCTATGATATCAGCCGCTAAAACCGATAAGGTTCGTGATATTATAAATGAATATGAAAACAAATGTCGTGTTGATTACGGTCCTAGAAGTGTTTATTTTGCAACTATAAAGCCACCCGCTGTTGCTAAGGAGAGTAAGAGAGATGAAATTATGGAAAGTAGTATTTCTGATTTTATTCTTGAAAATGGCACAACTATATTATCAAATATAGCTAATTTAGTTGTAGAAGATTCTGATGATGATAATGATGAATATTTATCGTCTGATGATACTGACTTAAATGAACCTTCAAATATAAAATCTGAAACTTCAGAACCTACTATAGATGAGAATTTTATTGCTAATATGCTTCCTCAGACGGGGTCTACTGAGGGATTAGGAGATCCTGAATCTGTAATAAAGGATGTGAAAACATTAGATGATTCTATTGAAGATAAAACTCAAACTGATCCGGATAATTATGAAGGCATTGAGTTACCTGATGATGTTGAAATAGAATCTGTACTCGATTACATCAATAATGATGAAATAGAATATAACTATACTACAGAAGATGTTATCAGGAGTCTTGCAGCTAAAGTTAAAACTCGTATAGTTCTTCCTGCTAAAATTAAAAAGGTAGCTTTAGATAAAGCAATTATTAAAAACAAAATTAAGTTTAAATCTAAATTTAATTTAGATGAAAAGACACTTGCTGAATTAAAGCGATCTTTAATTGAAAAAGAGAAGAAGCTGAGAGAGTTACAAAAAGAGCTTACTAATGATGAAGTAAAAGAACTTAATGCTTTTATTAAAACAACAGAAAAAGAATTGAATGATAAAAATAGAGAAAAGAACGAAAAGAAAGATAAAGAAAAGATTAAAAAAATAGGTAAAGATTTTGCGGAATATGAAAAGAATAAAGATGAAAAGAAAGAAGACAATAAGTCAACGAGTAAAACAGATAAAACTGCGCTTGAGAGCATGATATCTGAACTAGATGAGTTGCGTGATGGTAATAACGATTTAACTCCTGAATTACAAATTATTTCGTTATACGAATCTAAACTCGATGAAGCTATGAATGATAATAATATCGATGCTATAGTCGCATATACTAATAAAATTCGATATATCAAAAATCATATAAATGATGTAGCTCAAGAAATGGTAGCAACTGAATCTATTAATGAAGCTGCTAATATTGATAATGATATGAAACCCATTATCGAAGTATTAAATCAAAAAGGTTATAAGACCAAATACTCATCTGCAGGCCATCATGGTTTAAGGAAAAAAGAAGACGATAAAAGAGATGGGGTTTATTATAATAAACTTTATTCTGATGCTAGAATACAATTTGACCAGGATTATGATTTCCCTCCTGCTCCTAAGTATTGGTGTTGGAAAGAAGTTAATGGCTCTAAAGATTATCTGGATATAATTCCTGAACCTTACAGAGATTCTGATGGTACTCCTAACGAAGCTTTCACTAAGTGGAAGGGTAAGTATATGAGCACGTTAAAAACGTGGGTTGATAATTTACCTGATAAAAATAAGAGTGATAGTGAAGTTGTCACTGCTGATAGAAAAGGCAGAATGCAAGTTCAAGAGTCGTTAGAAGAAATGTATGATGATATGATGAGTAGCATTAATATGAATTATTTCAACGATTAATTAATAGATGTAGGGATTTACATAAATCCCTACATCTTTTTTATTGAAAAACCGACCCCAAAACATTGGTATAATATTTTTTATTTGAAAGGAGTGTTTTCTTTTGAGTTTATTTTTCGATGTTATAAATGGTAAACAGGAAGAAGAACTCATGACTGAAGTTGTTACAGATATTGATAGCGAAAATGATGTAATGATGGAAGCAGTTTACCCTGATAATGTACCATATTTAAAATTAATAAATAAAAAAATTACGTTACCTAAAGGTACTAATGGGAATAGAGGAAACCTTTGTTTTTTATATACCAATAATACAGATGAATCTCTTAATTTAATGACAAATACCATAAACTTTGTCAATGCAAATAAATATTTCTATTACTATTATAACCCGATGTATAGTGGTAAATTGTATGGAAAAACATTTAGAATACGTGAGCTTGATTTACGTAAAGAATTATATAAAAAGGTATTGTCAAAATCACAAAATAAAATTCATCCTTATATAAAACTTGCTATTGATGGTAAAGATGATAGGAATCTATACTATGATTTATCAAAGCATATGAATATCTTTTTAACACTGTGTGAAAAAATTTCACCAGTTAGAAAGATTAAAATGTACTGGGATTATTTAAGAAGTATATTATTTGCTCCTAATCTGACAGCATATCAAAATAGATTTGTTTTAATTGATGTTTCAAATTATCCTATGTATAAAAATTTGAAAGAGAATATGACAAATCCTGTCTTTATGCTATACTATACATTACTTAAATATCCTGATATGATTACAGCATTAAATATTGATTTCTATATGTTTACTGATAAAAAGAGCTTAAAGTTCAATCCATATAATTGTGATAAGAAAACATATACAATTTTCCGTAGAGAAATGAATAGACTATATTCAAATGTATCATTCTTTAATGACGCAGTTAATGAAGAGCAGATTAAGAAGGATGAAGCTGTTGAAAATACTATTGGTGAATTGAATAATAGTATTAATAATACTAAAAATAATACTATTATAACATCTTTAGATGAAGTTAAACAAGATGAATCTAAAGCAACATATAAACCATCGTCAAATAAGGTTGAAAGACCCACTGTTTCAAAATCTACTCTTGGTGATAGAAAAGTTATAACTGGTAGTGATAAAGTTTATAATGCAATTAGAGCAAAAGCTGTTGCGATAAGAAATGAAGTTGAGAAGATTGCTCCGGATGCATATACTAAGAGTTTAACATCCGATAATATAAAAACAGCAGTACAGACTAAATTGGAAAATGACATAGATTCTGATAAAGAATTATTAAATACAATTTATGATGAAGTGATTTCACCCGTTGTTCCTAAGAAGACTGCATCAACAGCAAGAGATGAAGAACTTAGGAAAGCGCAAGCTGATCTTAAAATAAAAGGAATGACAATCAAAGAAATTGAGAAAATTCAAGCTTCTCATATCCAAATACCTACTCACGATGTATCGGCATCTGTTAGAACAAGTAATAAAAATGTGACGCAACTGAAATTTGATAATTTTGATAAGGAATATAATGAAAAATTAATGCCGAAAGATATAACTGATGCAATTCTTTCATTAAATAATAAGTCTCTTCCCATGTTTGTTAGAGATATAAAAATTCAAGATTCGTCTGATGAGTTAAATTATAAAGATACATATACTATTTATCTTGAAGATACTAATAGAAAACGTCATACAATTAAGGTTGATATACCTAAATTTATAGAAGATAAATTTATTTATATAGGTGGCAATAGAAAAGTTATCAAAAAACAAAACTTATTATATCCAGTTGTGAAGACTAGTTCAAATATAGTTCAGTTAACAACTAACTACAATAAGATGTTTATTGAACGAGTTGGAACTAAATCTTTATCATCTATAGAAAGACTTAAAACTGTATTGAAAAAGTCAGATGAAATAAAGAAATACTTTACATATGGAAACTGTATCTCAATAAACAATAAGTTTATTACTACAGTAGAGTATGATGAACTTTCTAAGATTGCGATAAAGTTTAAAAAAGGAAAGACTGAAATTTTATTTAACCAGAATGAAGCAATAGAATTTGCTAAAAAAAGAGATATACCCATGAAGAAAGGATATATCTTTATTGGTTTAGATAAAAGCGGTTCTCCTATTTATATAAATGAGGAAACTCAAAAAACTGATAATAATGATACCATAGTTTATATTATGTTAAATGCTTTATCTGATGAAGAAAAACATGTATATGAATCTACTAGAGCTCCTAAGAGACTTATGTATACCAGAGCAAAAGTTCTTGAACAGTATGTTGCTGTTGGTTTATTATTGGGATTTTGGGAAGGTTTATCATCATTACTTAAAAAAGGAAAAGTTAAATATAGACTTGACGATAAGTTTCCTGAGCTTAAACCTAATGAAAGCTATTTAAGATTTGCAGATTGCTATCTTGTATACGAATCTACAGTTGGTATTGATTTATTAATAAATGGATACAGATTCTTAGATACTCAGAATTATAAAATCTCTGAAATGGATACTAAAGAACCATATATGCCATATTTAATAAAAGTTTGGGGTAAAGCTGCAATTGCAAATGCATTACTTAACGTGTATGAATTTATGATGGACCCCATAACTGTGGAAGTATGTAAAGATATTAATATTCCTTATGACTTAATAGAGATAATCATATACGCTGTATCATTATTATCTGATTCTCAATATACTCCTGAAATAAATCAGGGACTATCAAGAATTAGATGTAATGAAATAATACCTGCTATTCTTTATGAGCGTCTTGCTAAGAAATATATTTTATATAGAAATAGTAACGGTAAAAAAGCATATTCAGTACCTCAGGATTGTGTAATAAAAGAACTTATTGCATTAAAAACTGTTGAAGATTATTCCACACTTAATCCAACACTTGAAATGGAAATGTTCCGTGGTATTTCTAGTAAAGGATTTAGAGGTGCTAACCTTGATGAATCTTATACAGTTCCTAAAAGAACTTTTGATAAGACCTCGATAGGTGTTATATCACCGTCAACATCTCCTGACGGTTCTTGTGGTGTAAGCAAGACTCTTACGTTTAATCCTTCAATAACGTCGTTACGTGGATATGTTGATTTAAATTACGTTGATTCAAAAAATGAAAAATTGGATACGTTACACGATGTAGATGTATTCTCACCTGCTGAATTAACTATACCTTTAGGTGCTACTAATGATGACCCTACTCGTCTTGGACACGCATTAAAACAATCTAAACATACTATTCCTGTAAAGAAATCATCCCCTGTATTAATATCTAATGGTATGGAAGAAGTTTGTCGTTTCCAATTATCATCAGACTTTGCTGTCAATGCTGCTGAAGATGGTATTGTAGTAGATTATAAAGATGATATAATGATAGTTAAATATAACTCTGGGAAATGTCAAGCTGTTAACCTAGGTCATACTATTGTTAAAAATGGTGGCGGTGGTTTCTTCTTGAGTAACCAATTAATTACTACATTAAAAGTTGGAGATAAGTTTAAGAAAGATTCTGTATTAGCTTATCATAAAGACTTCTTTACCAATGATAAGTTTAATAATTGCAGAATGAACATGGGAACACTTACTAAAGTTGCAATCATGTCTACTTATAACACTTATCAAGATGCTACAATGATAACTGAAAAATTATCAGATGAAGCTGCAACAGAGATGTGTTTCTTAAAGAGTGTTGTAATTGGTAAAAATGCTAACGTTGAATATATGGTTAAAAAAGGTCAAGAAATAAAAGTAGGAGACAGCTTGATTCAATTTGATACTTCATTTGAAGATAATTCATTGAATACTTTACTTGCAAATCTTAGTCAAGAGGAACAATCTACTATTCTTGAAGGGAGTAGGAATGACATTCATTCCAAATATTCAGGAGTAATTGAAGAAATTAAGATATATTCTACAGTTGAACTTGATGAGCTTTCACCTTCATTAAGAAAGATTGTAAGTAATTATTATAGTACTATAAATTCTAAGAAAAAGTTCTTAGAAAAGTATGATCCGGACTCAGCTGGTAGTATAGTTAAATGTGGTTTACTTGTTAATGAAACAAGTAAAAAAATTGAACCCAATAAATTTGGTGTTATTAAAGGAGAAAAAATTGAAGAGGGTGGAGTACTTATAGAGTTCTATGTAAAACACTCTGAACCTCTAGAAGTTGGCTCCAAGATAGCCAATTTTACTGCTCTTAAGAATACCATTGGTGAAATAATTCCTGCAGGATATGAACCCTGGAGTAGTTATAGACCCGAAGAAGAAGTTAGTACAATAATAGCTTCTAATAGTATTTTAAAACGTATGACACCGAGTATATTGTTAACAGCACTTGGTAATAAATGCATTATAGAATTAAAAAGAAGCTTAAAAGAAATTTATGACAAAAAAGATTAAAAAAAAAGACTCCCCGAACGAACACCAGATTGTTCGGGGAGTCCTTATCTTTTAGCCCTCAGTCTTAGCTTCCTCAGCTTCGACTGAATCATTTTCGCTCAAAGCCTTGACTTCGGCCAGCATATGACCGAAGTCGGAAATGATTTCGGCAGATACTATTAACTTTTCTGCCATACCTTTGAGCTGATAGAGCAGCTCAATCATTGATCCAGGAGCTTTATTATTGTATCTGTTCTCGATCAAATATTTGATCGAGAACAGAGTGTCGTTGAAGGTTTTTGATGCATAAAAAACCTTCTCCATGAGTTGGTTAGCCTCAGCATCGTTTGAGGCTATTTCGAATATGTTCTTATCAGTCATAATGATACCTCCTTATTTTTTATTTACCATAACTATACTCGACACCTTATGACTAATATCCTCTATTAGGAATGCATAAGTTGGTATAGTTCTATTGGTATATTATCAATATGACTAAATAAATAATATATATATACAAAAAAACAAAATACGAATGAGTAAATTTGATTATATAAAAAATTATAAAAAAATAAGTTGATGCGAGAACTTCAACTTATTTTTAGTTATGTAACAGAAATGCGCCGTACATTTCTGATTCTTATACGTATCTTCCACCCCAAGATGTTCGGCATTTCTAGTGAGCGCTCATAATACTAACTCGCATAGTATTACTTCTTTCTTCCTTTTCACCAGTTACTCCCACTAGCGAGCTCTGGACCATACAAAGTATGACGGATATCTATAGTTTTACGAAACTATCAACGCTATACTTTTTTACGTGTCAGTATAGAAACCACGTTCACCCTTTGGGGATGGGTGCTAATTAATTCCACATGTTAATCACCTCCTTTCATGTGGTTTAGGTCATCAGATGTGGCCGAGGGAACGGCATCCGATGATCCTCCCCTCGTCATCCCGAACGGACTCGTTCGGGATGAAAACATCCTCCCTGTCGGGGACACGTCCCGCGACAAGGGAGGATACTACGTAGATAGTATCAGGCGCGGGATCGGGGAGTCCCTCAACCTCCCCGTAACGGGTTGTCGTTATGGGTACCTTAAACGTCGTCCGTATGTCGGTCCTCACCTCTATCTCACCTACGACTACGGTCGTAGCGGATACACGAGCCAACTTGCCAGATGGCTCGATATTGAGGGCAAACTTGTTGCCCTCGCCCATGATGGTTACCATGTGGGGAGTGAGGTTTACGATTTTTGTCATAATGATTCCTCCTTTAAAATTTATTTTGTCTCAATCATTACACGAAACCTTACGTCTTACTTTCCATCAATCGGAATGCGTAAGTTGGTAATGATATTATTGACAATATCATTATGGCACATAAATAGTATATCATCGAAAAAACCGACTTTACGGTTTTTATTATATAATATTATATTGTGTAGAAGTTATATACTTTATTATATTATTTTATTATACACTACACAATATTGTAATGAAAGGGTTGATGAAGATGAAAATCAAAATCGACAACCTGGAATCGTTTTGTCTTGATGATATTTTACGGTTAGTAAAAGAACGTAAGAAAATCAAAAAAGACAAGAAAGAAAAATCAAGGAGGAAAAAATCATGAAAGTATTAACAGTTGAAGAAGCCCTGGCTGAAATGAAGGCTAAGACTAAGAACGGAAAAACGATTGTAAATCGTTTTAACAAAAAGAATTTCACTAAGCTCCTTACTGCTCTTGCAAATGATGTAGAGTTTACTACCGAGGTTGCTAAGATTAAGAAGGGTAACCTTGACGATGTTGAGGAGATTATGGTTTCTAAGGAATTCAGAAAGTGGTGTAAGTCGCTTCTCGAAAAGGCGGGTATGGATAAGTCAGAATCCGTAAAGATTCTGGATAAGTCATTCATTATTCCGTCTATGGATGGAATGTATGAGTTCTTTGCGACTGCACTCTATGAATATATGGGTGCAGGTAACCAGTTCGAATTCCTGCCTAGAAAAGATTTTAATGGTAAGATTTATCTGAAGGATGTTGGTGATAAGACCACGGTAACTGATGCACATAGTCCTCAGGATAGATCGTATCTTGGCACCTATGAGACCAAGAAGAAGAAGCATAAGGAAGTTGCTTCTAAGTCTTCCTGCCCGTCATGGTTACAGGAAAGGAAGAAGATTAAGTAAGCCCATTTTTACTCTCATTACTCCCATTTAAAGAGATACGGTTATTTGTAAATAACCGTATCTCTTATTTTTTTCCTATTATTTATATAGAAAAACAATAATTTAAAGTTTAAACCTCTTCTTTTTTTATGAGGAAAGGAGTGAAAAGTCAATTATGGCTTCTAAACGAAATGTTGAAGAAAGAATAGTACAAAACTTAAAACTCCATGGCTAGATAATGTCATGAAGAGTATAGGAGCTAGCACGTCATCAGCTTTTAGTGAATTATATCCTAATATATCTGATGTTACGTCAGCTGGCATTAATGCTACAAAATCAATAATTACATCTATAAGACAGACAAAAGCAACTACAAATAGGATTGCTACATCATTGAAGCAGAACAAATATGTTCAGGCTTCATATCAAGCTCTCAAAAATTCATGGAAAGATATAAAAGCTGGTAACATAGCCGGTCATGACTCTGATTTTGGTTTTGGGGGTATGTTTGCTGATGATGATGAATCATCAGATATTACATTTGGATCAGATGATGTGGGTGAAGGTGAAGGTAGTTATAATATAAATGTCGATAACGGTACTAGAGATGCTGTTCTCGATTTAAATAGAAATATACAGCGTCAAGGTGAAGCAACTGTAAAAATTGCTAAAGCTAATATGGATGCCCAAATTTCAATGAATGCTGTAAGTATGCAGCAACTTGAAAAAATGAATGGCATGATAGACGCTCACTTAAAGAATGTAACAAATTCTCTTGAATCTATTGTAAAATTCAATAATGAATCCATGAAGGAATTCATTCAAAAAAGTATAGGGTATTATGAAGCCGTTGGTAAACGAGAAGATAATGGTGCATCCATATTAAAAAATGAAGATGACCCGTTAGCGGCATTAAGGGATCGTACTAAAGGTGGTATAGAATTATCACGATATAAGAATGTAATCAAGAAGAATGCAAAACGTGCATTAAGCGAAGTTCCTTTTATTGGTGAAATAGTTAATCTTGATGATAGTTTGATTGAGATGTTTATTGAGAATCCTCTGGGCATGGTTTCAAGTATGGTTAGTTCTACCTTAATGAGTAAGGTATTTGGTTCTACTATGCAAAGTCTTGAGACGGCATTTTCAAATTTTGTACCAGTCATATTGGATAGATTAGCAGAGTATGGAGAAAATGTAGTAGTCGGTGAACATGATATTGGTGGACACTTTAAAAAATTCCTTGCTCAAACATTCGGTGTTAGAGTTAATAGGAAAAATACGTTATCAATTGATGAATTTGAGAATAGTCCGATTCGTTTTGATAAAGAAACTAAATTTGCTATTACCGAAATTATCACTAAGGAGCTTAGAGAACAAACCCAGTATCTGAAAATAATTAGCGGACATTTCGAATCTGAAAAAACTAAAACAGCTAAAGACGATTCTGAAATGTTTGATTTTAATACTATGGGTTATATACAGGTAAAAGATAAGAGACGTTCTAATGCAGATGCTGCACTTAATAAAATAATGGAGCCACTGTATAATGGAAGAATGTTCAAAGAACTCGAAAATGCTTTTACCCAAGCTACTAAATCTCAAACAGAAGATAAAGCTAAAGAAGAACGAGATGCTCTTATCATTACAGCAAAGCAATTACTCAAATCAATGGCTGAGCAAAGATCTCATTTAAGTCTGGATATGGGTAATGAAGCTTTTGTTGAAGCTATTAAACAAGCCAAGAGTTTTTCTGGTGGAAAAAATGATAAGAATATTGATTTAGTTGTTAAAGAGCTATTAAAAATTTCAGAGCAAAATAAAGATATAGCTGGACAATTAACTGCTCAGTTAAGAAGTACTCAAGCTGATCAAACTAAGTTCTTATCAGAAATAGAAAATGATCCGATAAGGTCTGGATATTTTGCAACTGGAGATACTCATATTGAGAATTACGATGAATGGCTTCGCGCTAATTCATCATTATATAATACTGAAATTAAAAAAAGTCTTAAAAATAAGAGTATTGCAAATCTCAGAGATTATAGCTATGCTCTTCAGCAAAGCGACCCAAGTAAAGCTGGATGGTTAGCTACTCATGGTGGTAAAGTTGGTAGCTTTTTCACTAATACAGTAGATACCTTAAAAGGAAGCATGAATCGACTTATGTCTGGTCCGCTTGATATTAGATTAGTTGGACAAGAGTTTCAAAGAATTTTTAAGTCTGGTGCTAGTGATATTGGTACTAGTCTTAAAAATAATGTATTTAATCCTCTTAAGGAAGCTATATTAGGTGTTAAAGATGAAAACGGTAATTACCAAAATGGTTTATTGTCTCAAGTACGTAATTACTTAGGTGATACTTTTAAACATATAAGGTACACTTTAGTTGGTACAGGTTATACTTCTAGTGATGGTACTGAGTATGCTGATAATAAAGATTCTGTATTTGGTACAATTAAACGAGGAATTTTGACTAAATTATTTGGACCTGAAGAACTTGATGAAAATGGAAATCCTACTGGTAAACGTAAAGGTGGATTATTCTCCAAGTTTAAAGATTTCTTTAGTCAGGGTCTTAATGCATGGAAAGAAAAAATTATAGGTGAACCTCTTGAAGGTCAGAGTGAAGAAGATATAAAGAAAAAAGTACAAGCTAAAGTGAATAGTTATACCAAGGATGCTACTATTGGCGGTGCTATAGGTGCCGGTTTTGGTATATTTGCAGGTTCGAGCCTTTTAGGTTCTATCATTGGTGGTCCTATTACAGGTGTAGGTCTTGGTATAGCTGGTAGTATTTTAGCTAAGAATGAATCTTTCCAAAATTGGTTATTCGGCGAAAAAGATGAAAATGGTGACCGTATTGGTGGTTTCATTAGCAAGGGCGCTCAAGATTATTTAAAGAAACATAAGCTTGACATCATTGGTGGTGGAGCAATCGGAATGCTGACACATTCCCTTTTTGGAAAAGGTGGAGGTCTTCTTGGCACTCTTGTGGGCGGTCCTATTGTAGGTGCTGGTCTCGGTATAGCTACAACGTTAGTGGCTAGATCTGAGAAAATGAAAAACTTCTTATTCGGAAATCCTGACACTGCTCAAAAAGGATTACTTCCTGGAATAAGAGATGCATTTAGAAAAGGCGCTGATAAGTTTGCTGGTTCTATAGGTGTTAATTTAAGCCAAGACACCAAGATTCTTTCAATGTCAGGTTTAGGTATTTTAGGTGGTGCTTTAGCTAGTGCTGTTTTACCTGGTGGACCTGTGTTTGGTGCATTAATGGGTCTCGGTGCTTCTATTGCTGCAAATGGTTCAGCATTTAAGAAATTCTTATTTGGTGAAGATTATATAGACGAATATACTGGTGAAAAGAAGCATAAGCATGGATTATTCGGTCGTATTGGAAATATGCTTAATGCAAACTTCTTAAGACCTCTGAAGACCCAGTTTGTATATTGGGGTAAACAAATTGCACTTAATTTGGAATATACTGTTGGTGACTCACTTTCATTTATGGCAGAGGCGATCTCTGAAAAAGTTGGAGGTGTAGTTGGTGCAGTTAAATCAAAATTTGATGAAGTTGCAAATGATATTTCAGGATTTATTAAAAATAGTATTTTAGTACCGTTTGCTGAAATACTTAATAAAACTATAGTAACTCCCGTTAAGAAAGTCATTTCTGGAGCTGCTAAACTAGCTTATGAAGTAAATCAACATATACTTCTTGCACCGTTTAAATTAATTAAAGCAATACAATTTACTGTATATAATAAGCTTTCAGATGCATGGCGTAATAGTAAACTTAAAGCAGCTTTAGATACAGGAAAAGATTGGCTTAAGCGAACTATTAAAACTGAGATTAAATCAATAGGTAGACAAATTGTTGGTCTTACTAAATTAGCATTTTCACCTATTAAACTTGCGTTTAAAGGTATTGGTACTGCATTACAGTTAGGTGTATACGGTGCTAAAAAAGGTATGAAATGGTTAAGTAATACTAAGTTTGGTAAAGCATTTGGTATTACAGCACCAACAAGTAGAACTCAGGAACAGCTTGATGGTATGACCAGAGCTGAAAGATGGCGTGAGCGTAGAAAACAACAAAAAGAAGCTCGTGCTAAAATTAATAAAGAATATAAAGAACAAAAAATTCGTGATAAGAACGCAAAAATAATTCAGAAATATACTAAAGGTCAATATTCGTCTGATACAGCTGAAGCTCGTTATATGGCTAAAGTAATGAGTGGCGGTAAGGCAAGTAAATATCTTGATACTACGGTTGAAACCGAAGATGCACTTACTAGAAGAGCGCGTGAGCAAACTGAAGGTATTTCATTAATCGGTAAAGGATTTAAAGATATAGTAAAATTACCGTTCTCAAAACTTAGTGAGAATGCTCAGATAGCTTATGTATTAAAGAAAATATATGATAAGATTTCTGGCAATGATGATGATTCAGACAGATTCTCTGATAAAAATGATAAAGAACTTGAACGTAGATTTAGTAATACAAGTCAAGCTGAACGTGAAAAAGGATATACCGAACTCACTGAAATTATCAATAAGCATAAAGATGCTACTGGTAATATTGATTATGATGCTGTTGAACGTGAAGTAAAAGATACTATTGATAATACTCCCGGCGATCATAGTGGTTTAGATTATGCGTTTAGTGCTACTAAGTTAAGACTTGCACAAGCTAAAACTAAAGGTGGAGTTATAGCAAAGGCTGCATCATCACGGTTCTTTGGTGACGAAGTATCAATGCATGGTGGTGTAAAAGGATTTTTACGTCATAAATTTAATGAAGGAATATTGAACTTTACATCAGGTCATGCTAAATATATATACGATTATAGAGCAGATAATATTGCAGAACAAGTACAGGATAAACTTACTAAATTATTATCTAAAAAAATTATATATCTTGATCCTGGCGAAACTGTAGTTACTGTAGCTAATAGAGTTTTAAAAACCGGTATTTTACGTAATACTAAAGGTGAACTCATAGATTTGGACGGTAATAAATTGCAAGAAGGAAATATGGATTCAACCGCTGGATTAAAAGATAGCTATAGTAAATATAGTAAAGGATATCAAGATGAAGACGCTGATTTCAGTGAGAATATGGAAGATGTCAGCTCTTATGATAATTATGATGATAATAATTTAATAATGCAGTTACGTAATAAAGCTAAAAAATCGGAAGCCTCTCTTAGAAATAAGGGTAGGAAAAAGATGATGTCCAATAATGGTAAAACTAATAATCCGTTGGAAAATTTAGATGAATTAGAAAATAGTACTGTTGAAATTGACGATATCGGTTCTTTAGAAGATTTAGCAAAGAGATGTAGTGGATGTAGTCGGCAAGATTCTGACACATTACAGGTTGATCTTAAACACGGAATTAAGACTATACATTTTGAGCTTACAGGAGATTCTGAAAAACTTGATAGGCTTGAACGTTTAATAAATGAAAATAATGCCTCTGCGACAGCAAATGGTGGAAATGGTACTAGACGAAAAATAAATTTTGGCGGCCATGGTCCTATTGTACGTGTTGTTAGAGGTGGTAAAGGCTTTGAATCTGGAGCAGCAGCGATTGACCCTAATCCGATCATGTCCACACTTAGTAATGTGCATCAGGGAGGTCAACGACTTGCTCATAGAATAGCTGAACAAACCAGAGATAGAACAGAGAAGTTATTTACAGCAATAAAGGAAAATACTGCTGTTATCAAATCGAGAGCAAGTGACCATTTTGCTGAATGGAAGAGTGTTTTTGGTAGAAAAGGAAAACTTGCAACTGCTTTAATACTTGCTTCTCCTTTTCTTATAAAAGCATTTAAATGGTTAGCCTCTTCACCTTTAGGTGGAATCTTAGGAAATATCTGGTCATTCTTAAAGGGTGATGGTATAGGTGAAACTTTAGGTGAAAAGATTAAAAATATTTTTGTTAACCAGAAAACTGGGGAATCGTATTTTTCTGAAATGGCACAGGGTGCTACTCAAGCTATTAACGATATTAAAGAAAAGGGATTCACTGGATGGATTAAAGAAAAATATGAAAATAGTAGTCTTAAACCGTATATAGATGGTATTTCAAGTTTAGCAAAGAATATATGGTTCATCGGAACAAAAATTGCAGATGGTACAGCTGAACTTGTTAAAAAAATTAATTGGGAAGCATTTTCAAGTGCTGTTATAAAAATTGCTGATGTTGCAGCTGATCTAGTAAATAAAGTGGCCGACGTAATTAATTTCTTAGGCAATAAAAATGATAGAAATACTAATGGGCAGAGTAATATAGATAATATTAAAGACGAAGCCCAAAATAGTGTTGCTGCAGCTAAACAACTACTTCCTGGAGAAAATTATGACCCATTAGCAGCTCCTATGACATTTGTGACTAATAAAGACGGTGAATGGGATTCTCACTCTCAAGCTAAAGCTAATTTATTAATGCATCCTGGTGCAATTAGAGGTACCGCTGCAGTTATGGGTGGTACACTGAAAGTTGTTGGAAAAGGAGCATCAGTAATTCCAACCGTCGGAACTAAAATAGTTGGTGGTACTGCTCAGGGTGTGGGTAAAGTTTTATCAAAAGGTGCAAATATACATTCTGCAGCTGATATTTTTAATCCTAAGAGTGCATCTGGTTTTAGAGCTGTTAGTGGTGGATTAAACTATCTTGGTACAAAAGGTATGGAACATGCTACTGCTAAGGGCGCTAAAGCACTAGAAAAGAAAATTGCTGCTGAGGCAGCAGCAAAACTTGCAGAAACTGAAGCTAAGGAAGCGTCAAAAAAAGCAGCGATGGCAGGATTCTCTCATAGTTTTGGACGTGGTGCAGAAAAGGTAGGACTTGAAACATTAACTGACTTAGAAAAAGAAGCTGCCAAATTAACTAAGAAATCTAAAAAATTAAGTAAACAAGCTGCTAAGTATGAAAAAGCTGTATTAAAACATGCTAAAAATATTGAAATTAATAGTGCATCATTAGCATCGACTGAAAAGGGTGCCGGTGGTGTTCTTAAAAATATGATTACTAGAATTAAAGAAACAATTAAAAATTTCTTTAAAAAGATAGTGGATCTTGTTAAACATAAAGGTGCTAAAGGAACCACTAAGTCGGTTGATGAAGCTGAAAAAATTATTAAGGAGGCTGTTGAAAAATTTGGTCCGAAAGAAGTCGGACAGGTCGAAAAGGTAACTGCTGAAGCTGAAGCTAAAACTGCAACAGGTGCTGCAACTCTTGGAGTTGGTACCATTGTATTTGAAGTTGGTGGTGGCATATTAGGCATGATAGCACGTGGTGGAAAAGCTGGTGCTGCTAAATTATTCCAAGTAAGTCAAGATGATGTTGATACTGGAATGGAAATAATTGCTGCAATTCTTGGAGGTTTTTCAGGAACTACAATCGGTGCAATAGTTGATGTTATCTTTGATATTATTAATACATTAAGTGGTTGGAATGGCTGGCATAACATTGCAAATGCATTATATAATTTATTTGCCGGTGATTCTGATGAAGCTAGATTAAAGGATGCTCAAACTAATTTTATGGATGAATATAACAGTTATGTTCTTGAGCAAACTGAAAAATCCCTAGAAGAAGCTAAAAAATCTGGTAAAGTTGATAAGAATATGTCAGTCGATGAATATAAACAATGGGCTGAAGAAAATAATGAAGTAATTAAACATAAATCATTTGATGATTGGAACTTGGAACAGAATAAGACCATTGGCGATAAGGTCGGTGAAAAAGCTGCTAAAATAGGTGGACATATCAGAGGTGTTACCGATGAAGCAGTATCAATAGTTGGTGATAAAATTAAAAGCGTCGGTGATTTCTTTACTGGCGGAGATTATGGTAGAAAACTAATTGGATCAAGAAAGGTTACCGCATATCAAGTTTTGAGTGGCGAGTATGCTGGCTATTATTACCATGAATCTAGTAACGGTAAATGGTCATTATGTGATGCAGATGGATATGATCAAGAAGTTCCACCTATAACAGATGAAGAACTTACAAGTCTTATCCAACAGGGAATAATAAAAGCGACAAATATAAAAATAATGGGTAAAACTACTGCTATAGCACATACTATATTAAATGATGCTGCTGAGGCCTGGTCAAGTTTATTTAAAAAGCGTGATGAAAATCAAGAAAATTCTGCTAAAATTGCAACATCTTTAGGTGAAAAATTATTAGATAATATCAGGAAAAGTTCTAAATTAGCAGATGCTATTAGTAAGGGTAACGGGCTTGTATCAAAGATAATGTCAACTGATGAGAAGTATTTAGTTGGTGATGGTACATATTATAAGAACGAAAATGGTAAATATGTTTACTATTCAGCAACTGATGAAGTTCTTGAAAATCCCAGAACAGACGAAGAAGTTGAGCAGTCTATTAAGTCTGGTATATTCATTAAGGATGTTACTTCTCATTTTGATTTCACCAAGATTAAAGAAACTGGCGCAAAGCTCAAAGAAAAATTATCTAATGCATGGACCGATATGTTCAACAATAGAGATTCAGTTCTCTATAAAGTTAGAGAGGGCGTAACTGCTGCGTTTAGTTTAATAAATCCTATAGCAGGAGCTGGTTTAGGGATACTTAAATTGACAAATCAGTATGGATGGTTTGATCCGTCTGATGGTAGCTATTATGTTGCTGATGGTAAAACTTATAAGCATTATAATGCTAATGGTGACCTGATTGACGAAACAGTAAATGCTGATGAAGTTAATGAAAAGATAAAATTAGGTTTATTAACTAAAGAAAAGATTCCGTTGAAAAATACTGCTAAAAATTCTCTTCAGAATTTTAAAGATAGAGCAAAAGAATTATGGAATAAAACTACAGAAGCAACTAGCAAATTCTTTGATAAGGCAAGCGACTTTATGTCGTCTGTATATGAAACTATACACGAAAAATTCCCGACTGTTTCGAAAATTGTCGATGGAATAGCTGAAGGTATTAATAACTTTATTTCAGGAATCAAAGAGCATGCTACTGGTATTTGGAATGAAGTTAAGGATACTACTACTGGTTACATTGAAAACATCACATCATTATGGGGAGGTAATGGTAAGGGGTCTAAATCTCGAAAGAAACTTCCTAAGGGTGGTAGAGGACCTGACGATGTAAATGGTGTTCCGTATTACTCACAGTCTGACTCTGCGTGGAGTTCAAATAAGTATGGTAATGATGGAGCGACCATGGATGATACCGGATGTGGTCCTACCGCAATGTCTATGATAGCATCCAAGATGACCGGTCAATCTGTATTACCTACTGAAACAGCAGCACTTGCTGAAATGACTGGAGACAGAGATGATACTGGAACAAATTGGAATTTTATAGATAATGCTTCAAATGCATATGGTATTAATACTACTGAAGAATTCATGCCTAGCTCTCAATTCATTTCATCTGAATTAAAGAGTGGTAAACCTATGATTCTTTCAGGAGCATCTGGTAATGGACGTTATGGTGGTAGGGGAGATGATCCTTATACTGACGCTGGACATTATGTAGTTGCTACTGGTATTGATTCAAATGGTAACGTTGATATAAGTGATCCTCGTGGAAAATCTTATAACAAGAAATACAAACTTAATGATATTGTAAATAGAACCGGTAAAGCCTGGTCATTTGATAATGGACAATATGGTGGTTTCGGTGATGGATACAAGTCTGATGAGGTTAAATATAAAGGAACATTAACCAGAGATAATAATGGTGGATATAATTATAAATATACTTATAATGATAAGGATAAAAAATTCGGAAGCCTTTCTAAGGCATGGTCAGTATCAACAAATGAAAAAGATATTTTCTCAGATATTAATAATATTGACAAATTAGCTGATAAAATTTATGGTAAAGATGGTATTTATAATAAACGGAGCTTAGCAACTGGTTACGGCAATAATGCACCGTCATTTACATATAATGGAAAAACCTATGTATCGGACGCATTTTATAAGCCTGATACAAATAATCGAAATATTATAGTTGTAAAAGATATGAATGAACTTGCATCGTATCTTAAAAATGAATCAAGTAGTACTAATAAAAAATCAAATAATAAAAATACTAAAACATCAGTATCTAAAGATGAATATAGAAAAGGTATTACTAGAGATAGTAATGGTGGATATCATTATACTGATGCTGATAATAATTCATACTCATTCCCAGCAGGAATGACTGAAGATGCTGTTATAAATAAATTAATCAGTGATAATGTAAAACCTCGTAAAATTGAAAGTTCTCGTGAAGAGCTTCACCAAAAACAAATAGAGTGGTTAAAAGAAAATATCGGTAAAAGAATTGCTGATTTTAGTAATGAAGGATATACAACAAAGGCTCAGTGTGATGTTGGCCAATGTACATGGTATGCTGAAGGACGTGCATATGAACGTGCTAAATGGGGTGCACTTGATACAGGGTCAATGTTAGGCAACGGTAATCAAGTTGTAGCGAATGCAGGGAAACTTGGTTTCCCAACTGGTAATGAAATTGCAGATGATTCGGTAGCATCGATAGATACTGGTAGTGAATCTGGTCATGCAGTATATATTGAAGGTTTTGATGAAAAGAATAACATGGTATACTGGACTGAAGCGAATGGAGATGGATTAGCAAGTCAGCGTGGTGGAACTAGAGCTGAAGATGGTTGTGTTATAGAAACACCTATGTCTGAGTTCCCGTTATGGGGTGGTAAAGTTCTAGGATATGCGTATACTAATGCTGACCCATATACTGGAAAAACATATGGTACATCTAATGATAAGTCCTCCACAAATGCTTCATCAATGAGTTCTTCAGGTAAACCAGGCTCCAATAACTCATCAACATCGAGCAGTTCAAGTAAAGACTCAAAGCCCTCAATACTTGATTTCATTTCTCAAGTATTTTCTAGAGTAGGTACCGCATTAATAAATGGATTATTTACCGGTAATTTCAATGTGGATTTCTCTGATATCCTTGCAAGTATTCGTGGTGAAAAATCATCATCTGAGTCATCGAATGCTACAATTGGTACATCAACGAGTTCATCATCAAGTACTGGAACAAGTACATCATCTTCATCTAGTAATTCTGACTATGAATATTCTAGTATTGATAATAGAGAAGATTCGATGAAATCCGGTGCTAAAGGTGTTGATATTAGTTATTGTCAAACTAATTGTGATTATAAGAAAGCTAAAGCTGATGGTATAGAATTTGCCATGATTAAAATTGGTGAAGGTCAAGATATTACCGATAATATGTTTGAAGAGCATTATGCTGGTTGTATTAATGCTGGTATTCATGTTGGAGGATATTATTACTGTCGTGCGAATACTGAAAATGAAGCTATTGCTGAAGCTAAACGTTGTTTAGATATAATTAAAGGTAAAAAATTTGATATGCCTATTGCATATGATGTTGAAGAAAAATATAGAACTGTATCTCTTGAATCATTAGGTGCTGAAAAAGTGTCTAAGATAATCGAGGCATTCTGTTCAGTTCTTGAAAAAAATAACTATTTACCAATGGTATATGGATCAGAAAATGCTACATTTGATCATGTAACTAAAGAAACTAAAAATAAATATGCACTATGGGTTGCTAAATGGGGAAGTTATCAGCCTACCCTTAAATGGAAAATTTGGCAATATGCTGGAGATCCACAGGAAATGCAGGTTAAAGGTATTCCTGGTAAAGCCGTAGACATGGATAAATGTAATACTGATTATCCTTCGCTTATTATGCAAAAAGGTTTGAATGGCTATAAGCAAGGTGAGAAAAATACTGATAATAAGAAAAATGGTGATAACCGTTCAGATAGTTTAGATTCGGTTAAATCAAAGCCTAATAATTCCAAAGTTATATTCGTTGGTGATTCACGAACTGTTGGAATGTATACATCAGTCAATGCTTATAACGGTGAAGGTATGAATGCTATTTATACTGAAGGTAAAGATGGTAATGTATACATTGCTCAAGTATCGCAAGGTATTCAATGGTTTACATATACCGCACCTGCAAAAATAGCTGAATATGCTAAAGGTAGTACAAATGCTAAAGTAGTTATTTGGTTAGGTATAAACGATGTTGCTGAAAACACCCCGAATACCCAAATGACTGACACTGCTAAATTGTATGCTTATCAAGCAGAAAAAATAGCTTCAAGTATAAAAAATACAATATATTTTGTATCTGTAGGTCACTTAGCATCAAAATCTAAAAATAGTGATTACATTAAATCATACAATAGTGCGCTTAAGAAAGCAATAAGTGAATTAAAAAATGATAAAATTAAGTTTATAGATTTAGATTCATGGTTTACTGAAAAAGTCAACGACGGTACAATTAAATCAAGTGATGGTGGTCTTCATTATGATGCCTCATCATATAGAGCAATATATAATGAGATACTTTCAAAGATAGGTGCAGGTGGTTCTGGAAAAGCTATTATTAATAAGAATTCTATGAATTTACCCGAACTTATTAAACTTAATAAAACACAATTAGGCGGTCTGACATCTAATGTTAGAAACAGCTCTTTACCTGTAAAATCATACGGTGGCGGAAGAGGAACTGGAAAAGGAAATACACCTCGTATTAATTCTGCTGCTGATTATGCAGATTATCAGAAAAAACAGTCTTCTACTGATGGAACGACATCATCTGGAACCCATGATAATAGTAAACATATTCAAGAACTTAAAGCTGCAGTAGGCCAGCGCCTTGCTGATTTTAGTTCTGAAGGATATACATCCAAAGCTCAATGTGATGCTGGTCAATGTACATGGTATGCTGAAGGACGTGCATGGGAACGAGCTAAATGGGAAGGCCTTAATAAAGGCGTTTCATTAGGAAACGGTCAAGATGTAGTAAATACTGTCAGCGGGTTAGGTTTACCTACAGGTAGTGAAATTGCTGATGATTCATTAGCTTCTATGCATTCTAGCAGTCCGTATGGACATGTTGTATATGTAGAAGGTGTTGATAAAGATAATCAAACAGTATATTGGTCTGAAGCAAATGGTAACTCTGACAATGTAGTATCTGCCGATGATGGTGTAATACAAGCAACTCCGTTCTCTGAATGGCAGAATAAAGGTGTAATTGGTTATGCATACACGGATGCTAGTAACAACTACGTACCTCTTGGTACAGCAAGTTCATCATCTTCTTCTGATGCATCTATGGCATCAAGCTCATCATCATCAAGTTCATCAGTTGAAGATGGTATGAGTTTCATAGCTTCGGTATTTAGTGAAGCTGGTCGAAGAATGACAAATGCAATGTTTACTGGAGAATTAGACACAGATTATTCTGGCTTCTTGTCTGGACTTAAATCAAGTAGTTCGTCATCATCTTCTTCAAGTTCATCTAGTGATGCATCACTTGATAGTTCATCAAGTGCTTCTAGTGATGCCGCAGGCACTGTTGATGGTAACAGTGTTAAAGAACAAGTGTGGAATGCACTTGCTGGATATGGATATTCAGCAGCAGCAATTGCTGGTATTATGGGTAATATTGAACAAGAATCTGGTTTTGACCCAGGTGTATATTCGCAAGACGGTGGCGGTGGACTGGTTCAATGGACTCCATGGGGATCTAAAATAGGTGCATATTCACAAGAAGTAAAAGGAGATAATTTGGCGTGGAGAAATGATGTAGGTTTACAGATGGAATATCTCCACAAGACAATGACTAATTCCGGTAGAAATGATACAATTTACAGTGATTGGGTAGAACTTGGTGGTATGACATATGATGAGTTCAAAAGTATATCTGATCCAATTAGAGCTGCTGAATCATTCATGAAGGTTTATGAAAGACCAGGCATACCTATGTCAGATAATCGTAGGAATGCCGCTCAAAAGTACTATGATGAATTTGCGAACAAAGCTACTAAGAAATCCAATACTTCTACCAGTTCTTCTAGTATGCCGAATATTAGTTCTTCTATTAATTATAAGAATTATATGGATTCATTAAATAGTGGTGGATATGGTTCACGTAAAAAATCACGGGCTGGCAAGGGTAATACCAACACATCAGCTTCTATTAAACATCGTAATGCGAAATCAATTAAAGATACTACTAATAAAATAAATAAATATACAGATGATTTAATTAAATCAAATAGAAAAATTACTAATCGTGGTGGTTATGGATTAGGCACTGAGGACTTCTCAATTGAATCTGGTTTAATTGATGGAGGAACAGCAAGTGATATTTATAGAAGCACTAATCATGTTACTAATAATATTAATACTAGTCAAGTTGACCCCGCGAGTATGCAACAAATTATAGGACTTTTAAATAATATTGTAACCAATACTTATAATACCAGCAATGGTATTACTGGATTGAGTTCAATAAAACCACAAAATATAGTTAATAACAATAGTACTGTAATACAGGATACTATTCGTAATATGGAAGCTGCCCATAAGCCTAAAACATCATTAGCTGGCGATAGTTCGAGAAATACTATTATTGCAAGAAAGATTGCCAGAGGTTTATAAAAATAGCTTGTTAAGAAAACAAATGAATAAGGAGAATGTCCTACATTCTCCTTATTCATTTTTTTAAATAATAAAGGGGGACCTAAAAAAAATGGGTATATATAAACTAACAAATTATGTATTTGGTGCTCCACATCAATTTTCATCAATGGTTGATCCCCGTGTATCTGATATATCGAGTAAAATGGGTGCTAATTTTTGTAAATATATTTTGAATGATGCACCTATTTGTACTATTATCCCTGGTGAACCTGATTATTTACCATCGGTAGATGGTGATGAAGATTCATCAGCGGCTTCGTTTGCGTTTGCTGATGTTTTAGCAGATACAATATCCGCTAAAGATGGTGGTCGTATTGTAAGTGGTATTATTAATGGAGCGTATACAGGTGGAGAACCAGGATTAATAAATTCAGGATCAACAAATAAAGAAGTAAGATTATATGATTTTAAAGCAAACTATACAGATTATATGACATATGTAAATAAGTTATGTCAAGCTGGAGCAATATTTTTGGATATTGGTGATGTTGAGTATTGTGGTCAACCACTTAGTAGATTAAGTTGGGATAGAATAAATATGGAGACTGGTCAATCATCGCAATCATTTGGGAATTGGCTAGATAATACAATGTCATCAATATATGATAATTTCCGAAATACTTGGTCTGGTTTTATGTCAGGATTAGGATTTGATGGCTATTCAGATAATAGTACTGCTAAAGATGCTACTAAATTTGTTCAATTCTATATTGATCCTGAAACCCCGTTCAATGAAAGTATGCAAAATAGTACTGCAGATTCTGCTATAAAAAGTGCATTTGAATCTGGTCAAAATTTTATAAAAGAATTCTCATTCTTAGCGAACTCAGGTGGTTTGGGAAATATATCTGATAACCTATCGGAATTTGCTAATAATACTGGTCAAGCTTTATCAAGCGGCATTGCTGAACTTAGTTCTAACAATGGTACATTAGGTCAAGTTGGTACATGCTTATCCAGATTAATAAATCTATCTTCTAATATAATTAGAGGCGAGAATTTAATAATGCCTCAAATTTGGCAATCGTCATCATATTCAAAATCATATGATATAACAGTACATCTTAAATCTCCATATGGAAATAAATTAGCTTATTACTTAAACGTATTTGTACCATTGATGCATTTGGTTGCTCTTGCATTGCCGAGACAAGCAAAAGTTGGTGGTAACAACAATACATACGGTGCACCATTCTTAGTAAAGGCTACTGTTGATGGACAGTTCTCATGTAATATGGGAATAGTTGATTCAATATCAATAAGTAGAGCTGGTGATTCATGGTCGGCTGAAGGTTTACCGTGTGAAGTTGATGTAAATTTAAATGTTACTGATTTATATAGTCAGTTAGTATTATCTAGTGAGCCTAGATTATTCAGAAATAATGCAAGTTTAATAGAGTTTTTAGCAGTAAATACTGGTTTATCAGTAGTTAAACCTAATCTTCAAAAAAAGATAGCAATGAAAGTGAATGATTCTGTATCAGGATTTTTTAGAGATTTAACTGCTCCCGCATTAAGGTGGGAAGAATCTGTAAATGAAAAAATATTAAATTTTGCTAGATTAACTAAATAAATTTGAAAAGAGAGAATTATAATGCTTAAAATTGAAAAAGAATATAATGAAAAATATTCTGATATACCATCAGAATATGATGAACGAATAAAATTTATATGTGATAAATCTAAATTAAATTTATCACACCCAAAAGTAATTAACACTATAGAATATATAAAAAATATTAAATGGAAACAACTTGAATATACTATTTATTTATTACCAAAAGCAACACCAAGACCTAGAAGCGGAAAAAATGGAATATTCTATGTTAAAGGAGCAAAAGATAATAAAAAGTTTTTTAAAAACTTTATGAAGACACAGCCGGACGTACCTTTAATAACTACTCCTACAAAATTTTATTGTGACTCATATTTTCCAACTCCTAATAGTATGAATAATATTGAGAAGCTTTGTGCTGAACTAGGATTAATACGCCCAGTATCTAAACCCGACTGGGATAATGTTGCTAAAGCATATTGTGATATGATACAAGGGATATTAATATATGATGACGCATTAGTTATCGAAGGGATATCTAGAAAGTTTTATTCAATTAAACCGCGAATAGAAATAAAAATTGAATATATGGAAAATTATGATTGTAATTTTAATAAAAGAAAATTATCAAATAAGAAGGTGGAATTAATATGAAAGCTATTTATACTATTATAGGAAAAAAAGTATATCAGATTAACCAAGATGTATCTGCTCCTATACGTGATGTGAAAGTTTTAAATAAAAATATAGTAAACTTATCAACTGATACCACACAAAAGACTGTTACTGCTGTAATGTATTTTACCGATTGGTCTAATGTTGGAATAAAATCTAATAAAGAAAAAGCTTGTGAATTAATTAATTATTTGAAAGATAAAGATATTACTCAAATTGATAAAATTCAATCTCAATTTACAGTATCAGTCGATTACAGTTTATGTAATTCTGAGGGTAAAGAAATTGAGCATTCTGTTGTAATCAAACCTATGCAATTTACTGATTTCATATATCCGTTAGGTGTAAATGAAGAAAATGAATGTGTTTATAGAAGATTTAAAAGATTAACTTCTAATATTGATTGGGTCATCACGAATAAACTTCCTTATGGAGTTATTTGTACTAAAAGTCAAAAAACAATTATTAATATAAATTCTATAGATATCTATATAGATAGATTTGAAAATGAAGATGTTAATAATCATCCGTCAATTTATGGTCAGAGTTATAATTGTAGGTCTTGTACCATAAACACATCGTTAAAAAATAAACTTTTGATATATTCAACTTCTGATGAAGGTTATGAAATAAGTCCTATTGTTAATGAATTTAATCCTAGGACTATTGAGTTAAATTTAACGATAGATCTTACTAATTTCACAGTAATCTATAATGACGCGACTATTAATCAAATACTTTCAGATAATATTAGACTATCTTCTGGAGATACATCAGTTGGAAATGATAATGAGTCTAATAATGAATGTAGTTGTAATTGTGGTGGGTGTCATACAGAAAATGATAATGATAATGATAATCCTAATACTGAACCCAGTACTACTGATTCAAATCCATCCGACACCAATTCAGAAACAGACAATTCTAATCCGAATGATGATTCATCCGATGCTAATAATTCAGATGAGCCAGTATACACATATACTAGAAGTACTGTAAGTAATTCGTACGCATTATTAGTTGTATCTGACAATTATCCGAGTGATTTATTTGATGAAAATACAATGGTTCATAAGTCTGATGTTATGCAGGTAATTGCTGATATTGAGATAAATGAGTATGTATTAAGAAGTCAAATTATAATTCCTTAAAAAAATAAGGATGTAGAACTTAGGTTCTACATCCTTATTTTTTGTTTATAATATTTATATTATTAACTTAAAAGTTCAGCAATCTGTTCTTCAAGTTCTTTAATTTTTTCATTTTGACGTTTAACTTCAAGATATAATAAAGCGAGCATATCTCTATCTTTATAGTTTTCAGGAAGTCCGTCATTGTTATAAATTACAAGATCCTTATTAACCTCATCAAGATCTTCTGCAATAAATCCGAGATTATGAGGAGTATTATCTTTAGGTGTATTATTTTGAGAATCTTTATAGTTATATTTTGCTACTTTAATTCTTTCAAATTGATCATGATATGAATCAGTATCTATATCATATTCAATATTTTCTTTATATCGTTTTGATGAAGCATCAATTTCAAGTTGACCATTATTGGGATTATATTTTACAGTAACATTACTATTATTTCCAATTGATGCAGGATATAAATTTATTCTTATACCCTCATAGAAAAATGCAGCTTCTTTAAAATATGCTTCGCGCATAAATACTGAATCCCAGTTAACAATTACATTCTTAAATGATGTTGACGGTAATAAATCTGATCCACCAAGATCAGTTTTAATTTTATTAGGTTGATTAATATTGGACGTAAGTTTATCAGAAATGACCGTATTGGCTTTATCATCGTAATCACTACCAATACCTATTCCCATATGAGTAATATCAACATCCACAAACACTTCAGTTGAATTTAATGTTGATAATGCTTCATCTTGGTTGGCAGTATTATTTATAAAAATCGGATAGGATTTTTCAACAATACCTTGATTGAAGTAGTCGTGCCAAATAAGAATAAAATCTATTTGTGAAGCCATTATGGTATTATTATTAATAGTTTTTTCAAATGAAATGGAACTTAACGATCCCCCATTACTCTGCTTTTTTATAATTTGTGCTTCACTATAGCCGCAAGTATCAGTACGAAGTTCATTATACACTGATGAATTATTATCAACTAAATCATCGGTGGTACCATCAATATTTGTTAAATAATAATTAGCATCTTCGCTACCATCAGTATATTTTAATTTATAATATGCTTTATATGTAACTGCACCATAATCAGTATGGGAAACTTGATATTCTGTTTGATCTGGGTTAGTATATACTGATTCAGACTCAGCTCTTGAAGGATCTACTATTGATCTGTGAGATATTGCAAGTTTTAATAATGGTGTTATTGTTATATTATTACCGTCACTCTTTGATTCAAAATCAACATCCAACTGTACTGTCGGAGGGCTGTAATTATACATAGATATACTATGATCAATTTTATCAATTTCTTTTCTATATGAATGGAATGATGTACCACTGGCTATGGACTCTTCAATTGAATCATTCCTACCATTTTGCATTATTATTGAAATAGGACTACATTTAACAAAGTTAATTGACTCATTGCAAAAATCAGTACCAAACATATCTCCATTTGAGAAAGATACCAATGGATATGTTGTATCATTAGCTTTCAAATCAATTGATATAATCTTTGTTTTATCATATTCCATATATTTCTCAGGTACAGATGTAAACTGTGCTTCAACACCAATTTTACTTTGTCCTGTTATGAGAGCATATTTTCTGAAATCCGTAAGAGGTAAATTCTTAGTATGCTCAGCATTATTTCCCATCATAGGTATATAATTAATTTTATCTTTATTTGATTCCTGTGCACCAGGAGATCTCCAATCATAAATATAATCTGTAATCGAATATACCAATTTAGAAGAATCTCTTCGAACTGCATTATCTACAACAGTTGTACCAGGCTTGTATCTACTACGTAATGCTTGGCTATTAGATATAGCGGGTACGTCATCACGTGGTATAGCTAATTCAAATGTTGCGGAATCAACACCGATAAATCCATTAAGATGCTGTAATGTTGCATCATCTGTATATTTGAATATAGTATCTTTACTATTTTTATTTTTACAATAATGATATAAATAAAGGGTTGCTTCATTTGTTTTTATATTTGCAAATTCAGCAAGCATTGATTGGTCAGGTCTGAGAGTATATTCAGTCGTCGTGTTCTTAGGATATTCGATAATATCCATATATGTGTTATTTGAATATATTCTGACATTATATCTTTTATTTTTACATTCGATTATAGGTAACACATACACATTATAATCTAAATTATGATAAGCTGACAATTCCAGTACATCTTCAGTTACAGGATTTTTCTTAGCACTATCAGCATATTTATACGCAATTTCTGCTAATTTGTCAGTTAAATTAAGTGTCCATGATACTGATGGTACTTCAGGATTCGTAGATTGCGTTGGAGCTATACGAGCATCGAAATCCGGAAGAATGCATGAAACTGTCTTAGGTGATGCTAATTGTTCATCGCGATATAATAAGTCGCCTCTTTCCCAAAGAATTAAGACATAATTATCTTCATCCTGGAAAATCTGATCAATATTTCCTTCTCTAATATTCCAGTTACCATCTAAATATGGGCTTATTGTAAGCGAGTTAAGTTTTATAACTAATCTCTTCTTACCATCTGAACCATGTTTAACAGTAACTTGTTGTTCAGTTGATGTAAGGAATCTTTCTTCATTTAACCAACTGTCACAGGTTACAATATCACCAATTGTTTTATAATTCATTGTATAATAAAAGTTACTACCCAATGTAACATTTGTAATATTTGCACCAAACTTAGTTAAATGCAAATTATTACCACTAACAGACTGTTTGATTATAGTTTCATCGCTGGTCTTATTAGAATCAATCGTTGCTGAATAACTTACATTTATACTGGGGGTATCATATTGAGAAGTCCCATCGCCCGGCGCAAGCCATTGTACGATTCCTAATCCTAATAAACCTATTTGGAATATTTTATCTTTACTTCCATCTTTTACAAGATTTTTAATATAGAATTGAATACCTAGAGTAGTTTCCAAGTTACTAGCATCTCTTGAAATTATATTAAGTTTAAATCCAAATTCATATGTTGATGTACTATATAACGGAATTAATTTCACTTCATTTTCCGAAATACGTACATTGTCTATTGTCGTAGGTGCTATTTCATTTTTTGGTAAATTTTCATTACCACGTTTTTCTTCTTTCCATTCATAATATGGATATTTTTGAGGTAAAAATCCAGAATTATTATTACCATAAGGATTAGACCATGGTGATTGATATGACATATTATCCCTCCTTACTTATTTTTATATAAATTTAGCCAATAATCTAAAGTGATTTTGGGAAGATTCTATAGATAAATCAGCTTTACTTAAATTTGTTAAAATTTTAGTAACGCGATATGTTGCATAGCTAGGAGTAAAATCTACACTCGTTGAATCTTCACTAACTCTATAATCACGTGAAAGTTCGTATTTTTTCCATCTAGGATCATCACTACCTGGACCAACTATAAGTTCATTACTACTATTGAAGGGATTTTTATCTTCACCGCTGAAGAGAACATCCCTCCAGAATAATAATAATTGTGTTGCTTTATATGCAATTGTAACCGAGACCGGGTCTTCTGCTGAACTTATATTAGTACTAAATGTAGTACTAACTGTATAATTGGTATAATAGTCAACTCTACCACCATGTGCATCATCACCTGTAGGAATAATTTGAAAACCTCTATCCCAATACTCACATGCTTGCCATGTGTTAACTGGAGGTATAAAATCCCAATTTGCGATTATAGCACCATCATCAGGATCATTTCCACCAGCCCATAACAGTAATGTATATCCATAACCTATCGGATGACGATTGTCTGACTGATATGTTCTGTACTTATTGGCATTGTTACTATTAGCTGTAATAGTTGTCGGTAAGAATTCAGAATTATATAACATTCTTCCACGCCAATGGTCATCCGTAGCATCGAATTCACTAACACTTCTGGGGACATTCCATGCAGGATTCCAAGGACTAGTATCAGATAAATATATTTTATCTGTATCGAATGCAGGTGCGCAATAATAGCATAATTTCCATTCACCGTTTACCAGAACTTCGACTTTGTATCTACCAGTTATACCAACTCTTAATGGTCTAATTCCATTAGGATAAATTTTTTTCCATAAAGGAACTCCATCAACAGTAGTACTATAATCCGGACTATTTTTCATATCATCAGAAATATTATAACCACTAAGATCTTCAGGGTCATAGTAAAGTCTTGATCTGGGATCAATAAATGCATTAAAAAATGAATTAGGTGATAATGCAGCACCAATATTTTTAACGCTAATTTTTTGGTCATTTGCTAATACTATACTATTTGATGTTTTAATGCCCTCATCTGAAATTGTAATTTGATGAGTTCTTGATTTATTATGCATTTTTAACATATCAGGTACTATTATACCATTGCAGGGGAAAGGCCAATAGTACTGTCCTAATGTAGGATAAATAGAAGTTAACTCAGTTCCCGGAGGTAATGTTGTACGGTCAACATTAATATCATAAGTTTGATAAGTATTATCTAATATAAAAGGCTCAACAAAGCCTCCAGCATAGATTATACCACAATGGATATCTTCACGAACTTCTTTATATGAAACGCATCCAACATCATCACTTATATCAACATATTCAGGTTCAGTTTCTTCAATTTCTCTTACATGGTCACCAACTTGAACATCGTAAACATCACCCATGATATAGAACAATTCTATCGTCCGATTTACTTTATCTATACCACCATGAGTTAAATTCTTATATCGGTTATACATAGTTTCAAGTTTATTTTTTAAACTCGGATCATTGTCTAACAATGTTTTGAAAGGTGTATCAATTGTTTCAATATTTTCAGTGGTGCCAGTAATATTACCATTTTCATCATATGTATATGACGTAGTGGTTCTTTCACCTATTAATAAATTCGGAAGATTCCAGAAATTATTTATATTCATCAATACATCAGTTTTAAAATCTTTTGTATTGGTTTCGCTGGAACTTGATGCTTCAAAGAAATATTGTAAGCCTATACTATCAACAACTTCGTAGTTTGGAAGTGTATCATTAGGATCTGTTATCTTTTTATATGAATGCATAATTATTTTCGAAGTTGTTGAAGGTTGTGCAGATGCTAATAAGTTAATTTCTTCATCAGTGATATTTGAATCATTTTTAAGAATTGCAGTTTTAATTGCACATAAATCTCCAAATACGCTAGTATCTACTCCATTGGTTTTTTCAGTAAATAATGCTTCAGCATATTTATTAGTTACTTTATTCCATACAGTGATATTACCATTAGCTAATGAATTGGATATCGTTACATTACCTTTATCAATATTTTGATATGAAGTCGCATCATATGTTTTAGATCCACGTGTTCTTTCACTATACATGGTTTCTAACGGAATAAAACGCCATTTACGACTAATCGGTATTATCTCTTTAATTCGAGTAGAACCGCCGTCAGTAATAGGTGACGGTAATCTATTTAACCAATGATCATATGACTGAAATGGAAATAGGTATGATGATGAACCTGAGATTTCTTTTCGTCCATGTGCAAAATATCTGCGAATATATTCAGTATCTAATGCATAGTATGCTGAATATATACTACCGAAATCGAGATAATCATCAAGTTCAGATAAACGAACCTGTATAGGTCTAATATATTTATTTAAAAAATATTCGAAGTTTGCATTTATTGTAGCATCAAGGTTATTTTTAATAGAATTTATGTAATCATAAATCTTTCTTATTTCGATTACAAAATCTTCTTTTTTAACAAAAATTGAATTAAGATACTCTTCAAGATTTCCAAAGAGTTCTATTATTTTCTTTGCACTAAAAGTTACATCAGAACGGTAATCTGTCTTTACTACAATATCACCCGCCTGAGGTTCACTTCCATCAGAATACGTGATGTCTTTGTAATATAATTGATGAGCACTATCAAAAGTATCATCAACATGATCTATTACGATATATTCACCATCACGTATTGTACCATTATTATTTGATTTATTTACTTTTGTATATGTATTTACAGGAATAGTTTCGTTAATTATAATATCTTCAACGTTATAAAATGCCAGTTCACCTAATGCTGTGATAAGATCGGTTAAAGTACTTATCTTAGGCAAACTTGTAATATGTACATCCGTTTCAGTATTCTCAGGATATATTACATTTTTAACATCATGACCACTATTAACGCTAAGTTGGACATGATCATGTATAACACTTCTAGACATACTTTTATTCCATCCTTTCTGTATTTAAATATTTATGTCAATGTTCAGCATACTAAAAAGAATGTAGAGTTAAATTATTTAACTCTACATTCCATTTATTTATTAATCAAATATCATTGGATGCGTATTTAAATGCTAAATCACGAACATCATTTATTCCAAAGCTTTCAAGCTTTAAAGCTTTAATGATATTTAATTTAGTATATTCCTTAACAGTTTCAACAAATGCGAGTTCTTCAGGTGTTGCAAAATGAACATCCTCAGTTGTTGATTCAGGTAAACCAAAATCAGCTAATGTATTATAAATACACGTTGGTTCAAGTGTACCGCATTCTTGCATTTTTTGATATTTATTCATTTTATTAATCATAATACCCTGGAATAATGAGGGTTCAAAATCTCTCATCGTATTAATATTTCTCAATGCAAGAGCTTCATCTATTTGAGATTCAGTTCTTATACTAATATCTTTAGCAAGTTCATCTTCAATAGCTTTAGAATCCTTTTCAGCTTCTTTAGCTCTCTGAATTTCAGACATTGCTGACATTTTAACATTTGATTTAATTGTTTCGCTCAGATTATCTAAATCGAGTTTCTTATTCATAACGTCAATCTTATTAACAAGAGCATCATCTGCTCTAAACACTAAATCTTCAGGGTTATATTTTTCAATGTTAAGAGCTTTATTATTATAATCATTATTAACGATTTTATCAGTTTCATCCATGATTTTTTTAGCTCCTTCACTTCCGCGACGGATACCTTCATGAATATAATAGGTCATTCCCTTGGGGCATCTACTATTAATAAAATCCTTCATTTCAGCATCAAGATCTTCACCATGTGCTACTTTATAATCATTATTTAACGGTAAGGCATCTTTATATAGTTTAGAAAAGACCATATCAAGACAAACACCCTTAGCATTATCTTGTTCTCTATCTAAACATTTGAGTTTATAATCTTCTGTATTTTTAAATGCATTATCTTTTGCTTCCTGTTCTTTTTGAGCTCTAACTTCATCCATGAAGTTAATTACTCCCTGCTTTCTAACATTTAAATCATCCATTATACTCAACTCCTTTTAATTAGGTTTTTTATTGTAATGTTTTTAAGATGCAAAAAACTCGTTTATAGTAATATCCGAAGTATTTACAACTAAAAACTCAGGTATATAATTTCGTCGTTCTTCAACGGTTAAATTCTTAATATCAACAGTTCTATTGCGTACTGCTTGATAATCTGAACCTTCCCCATTTATAGAGTTAAACTTCATATGATCTACATATGCAAAATTAGATTCTATTTTTCTCATTAAATTAGAAATATACAGATTATTCATCTTATTTCTATTCATTGTTTCGATTTCATTTTTTATGTAATTCTTAATTTCAGGAGTTGCTGATACTAAATCAGTACCAGGTACATACCATATATCAAAGGATATCTCAAGATTTATAGTATGAAGAATTCTATTATTTTCTCCAATAACAAAATTAGAACTCCTACCATAACTATTATAGAATTTTATATCTATAGTAGTTTCATTGCGTAATTTATTATCTACAATATCAATTAAATTATTATATTGCTTTAAGAAACTATTCATAAAGTATTCAATTAGATTCTCATCAATTGCTTCACTCCATCTAATTACGGGTAAAGTATTAAGTCTTATATCCATTATATCGTTAATATATTTTCCTGTATTAGGATCAGTCTCAATATAATTCTTAAATAATAATGAAGTTCTTACATTATTAAGAGGTTTCATAAATGTAATAGGTTCCATTAATGTCTTATATTCATTTGTAATAAAGTATTCATTTAATGAATTGTCGAAATGACTATCATTGAGTTCTCTATCTCCAAATAAGACATATTTTAAGCGTATATCTCTAGACTTATCATAATCATAATAATCATCTTTTAAGAAATCTATAAGTTCCATTTTAAAGGTTTCTTCAGAATATCTTCTTCTATACGCTGTATAAATAGAACATGTTACATTTTCCATAGGAATGAGTATATCACTATTAGAAGACATTAAGTTTACAACTCGACTCCATTCTTTAATTTCACCATTGATAAGTTTTGTCATCATTTCATTTGAGCTATATACTTTATTTACAATAGTTGTAGTTTCGTATCCGATTTCTTCAATACGTTCAATATTACCATTTTCATCATAATGATAGAATTTAGTCCAATCCACAGGGTCTTGCTTATAATAATCATCAGATAATGATTTATGGACATAACGAGCATAATCTTTTATCTGAGATAATTTATCGCAAGCGAATACAGGTTCACCATCAATGGGTGGGAGGTCTTGTGCAATGTCACTATATCTAATCATTGTTTCAGGATCGAATATAATTACATCTTCAGGTTTATCTTCATATTCATTAATTTCATCAACTGAATTTGGTACATCGTCTGATACTACTAATAACGCTTTATATACATTAGGCAAACATAATTTGTATATATAACGTTTATAAATTGTACCAGGGAGCAGTCTTAATCTACCATCGGTTGATATATGATCGTCAGTATATACCTCAGATGAGAATGTATACACATCATCATTTTCAAAATATTCCTCAGGATAAAGTTCTATATAACACACTTTAGTGTCACCGTTATTTATCACAACGAATACACGAAGATCATTATTAAATGTATTAACATTGAGAGCATTTGATGGATCATTTTTTAAAAATTTAGTTAAAATTTTATCAGTAAGAGGATAATATTCACTTTCCTCTCTAATTTCTATATCTCTTATTGACGAGTATTCAGTTTTACAATCAATGAGAGGATATTGATCGTCAACCTTAATACTGGGCATCAATGAAACAGAAAATTTAAATCGTTTTTCTTTTTCAAATAATCTATTTACCTTTAATTGATATATAATAAATTGTACATATGAGTCATCATATTTATAAGTAAAATCTACTGTAGATGCCTCATTAACATACGTCATGTATGTACTAACTAAATTTGGATTTTTCTTAAACTTAATTAAAAATGGATTTACATATAAGAATCTTTTCTTTCGTATGGTTTTATTATCATAATCCGAAAGAACTATTTTTCTCATCGGAGACTCAAAATCAAATACTGAACTTGCTACACTAAATCCTTTTTTCTTTTGAAATTCTGAAAACGGAATAGGTCTATTTTCTAAATAATGAAAAGGAATATCATTTATATTTACATACGCATTTGATATATGTTCGTCGTAGAATACTTCAGGATCATTTAAATTTATTTTTTCTAAATATTGATTATATAATCTATCATACAAATTAACTTTATCAGGATCAATAAAAAATGTGATAAAACCACGTTTAGTTTCATCTTCTATAGGTGTGACGTATTCTCCCGGAGTTATATCTGGAATATATTCCCGAATATCATTAAGTTTAATCATTACACTTGCTTTATAAGCATCATCAGGTATGTTATCATCAACCACTAATAAACTAATAGGGTCTGTGACTGTTGATCTTTCATAGAATATATTATTTACGTCGGTAAATAATGTTCCCGGATGTAACATGAAAATATTTTTTTCAACATTATCCATATCAGCAAGGTTTAAATCCATATTAACTGTATTAGTATGATAAACATAATCATCTTTTTTCATTAATATGAATGCGCCATATACTCGCTCATATATGTCGTTTCTTCTTTTAATAAAAAGAATCTCACTATCGTCATATAAAATTGGATAATTAGAAAAGTATTCAGACAAATCATGTTCAGTAGTTAATGCGGTAGCAGTGCGATACATCATTACTGCTAATTTTTGAAGTTCATCTGTAGTAAGTTTATTTCTACCACCTGATGATGCTGTCAAAGGTTTAGCAGATGATAAGTACGGGGTACTATGAACGTGATTAGAATTTTTATTTAAGTTATTTATAGAAATTTGATTACCTGTGTAAACATCAAAATTACCATCTTCTGCCATAGTGGTATATGTAGTAATTTCAAGAGTTGTTCCACGCTCAGGTGTGAAATATTCATCTTTACTATTAAATGTAATTCTTAGAGTGTGTTCATCTTTAAGCTGATAATAACAGAACGGTTCATCAATAGGTTGACTATAGATGACTAAAGTTTTCAGCTGCTTGTAGTTATCATCTGTATCATTAACTGTTTTATACCGAATATCAAATCCTGCAAGATTGCCATCAAATGGTATATCTATTACAGGATAATTTACAATACTATTGGTTACTATATCTTCGTATCTCACTCTTCTAATACATTGATGACACCGTATTTCAAGTGCAATATATTTATCAGCAGAACGTCTTATTTTTATATATGGGTCATTATTCTTATTATTTGTAGTCAAAGAGTTTTTAAAATTCTTAGGCATTACATATGATGCACTATAAACATAATCATACTTATCAGTATCATTATCTGCGAGATTTTTAATTCCTTTTTTAAGTTTCTTAGCTATCTGTAATTCAATATCGTAGTCTAATATAAAAGGAATATCTTCAACATGAATTACAGTATCTTTATCTATTATAAATTTATAAATACCAGTATCTTTATCTTTTGAAGTTGGGTCATTAAATATATTTTTAAGAATAGCTTTTTCTTCTAGTACTAAAAGAAAATTACACGATGCTGCTGTTGAAAATACATCTGATAATTGAAATATAGCAGCATGTGAATAAATACTCTCAGGAATCTGTGCTCTATTAGGAAATGTTTCCCTAAACAATACAGTTGCAGTATTAAATAAATCTTCTGAAATATTTGAAATCTGCTCTGTTGTAAAACCGATCATACCAACATGTCGATATGATGCATCTATGTCAGGGAAATATTTAGGAACTAGATTTTCAATAGTATATTTTTTAACAGAGAAATTATCTATATAATTTCTATCTACAATTGGAGTAGCCAATTACTTCATCTCCTCTTTTAATAAACTTCTAAGCTCTTCTTAGCAAACTTCAACTTATAACTTTTAGTAGTTTCGTTTGAAGTAGATGTTTGAGCAACCTGTTCTTCTATATATGGCATACCTACCCACGACGGTCCAACATGTCCGAGTTCTTTATCAAATATGGGTTCTGCGGAATTTGACTTATTTGAACCACCATTCATATTAAACTCACTTAAAATTGCAGGATCGTATGAGTTTCTGATTGAATATCGATATGTCACTGTAAACGTTGGATTTGAAATAAGTTTTTCAATATCCCAGTTCAATGAGTCTGTTGATATATTAGTTGGGAAAATACCGTAATATTTTTCCCAATATAAAATAGTCTCACCATCATTACCTGTGATGATATAATAAACGGCACCTGCATAATCTAATATTTTTTCAGTTATAGTATTTTTTGTAGGAGTCATAGTACCTCTATATACACCTGATATATATTCAAGCCATAATCTATGTAATTGGTACACATGAAGATATTTATCATCTTTAAATGTTATTGATAAATTATTAACGCTTCGTGATTCAGATATATCTTTACCATAAGCTATCTGGGTACCCGTATATGTTTTACCGGTAACACCTTCATTAATGAATTCATCATTTAAAGAAAAATTAGTAACCTTATTTGATAGAGATAACATAAATGATGGTGAATCATTTCCGTCAGTCCCAGTTCCATTTCCAGAATATGTTAATTCTTTTATAGTTGCTGGTGAACTTGTATTTGCATACTGAAACATTGGGTTTGTTACAGTTAATGGACTACCGCCATCATTACTCTCACTTATATTACACATAGGTTTGACAAAAAATACATGTCCAAACCCTCTAGTAAAAGCGTCATCTAATGTAGCAACTTTGAATCTATTATAGTATTCAGTTGACTTTTCCCATAACCATGCAGCACTTTTATTTGGAGAATCATATATACTAAGGGTTCGTCTTAATTTTTTTAAATCTGATTCATTTGATTTTATAGTATCAGGATTTAACATTTGTTTTACTAAATCGCTTGATTCAGTAGCATTATTTGATATAGACATTTCAGACTGAGGTGTTTTTTGAGCTTTGTCTTTTTCCTTATCAGAACCACCGTCTATAGAGGATGGTTCAAACGCATATTCACTAGAACCATTATTTGAACCACTGGATGAATTGTTTTTAGATTTTGACTGGTTATATGAACTAACAGCATTATTTATATTATTTACGACATTACTAATCATTGGTAAATTATTTTTAGTAGATGAACTATTTTTTATTAAACCAATATTTCCAATTGATATAGGTTCCGCCATTTGGAGTTCACTCCTTTCATTTTTTATGCATTATACTTATGTTTTTCATAGGTATTTTTACTAACGATTATATATTATTTTTTTAAATAATAAAGGAGGTTCCATAAAAATGGAAAAAGAAATTATAATCGCAACGGTGGTAGAGTCAATTGGAAAATTGGCGGAGAATGATAAGATTCGTGGAATGGTTCTGGGAACATATTCTGATGGTTCACCAAGATCAATTCCGGATGCCATAGCCGATGAACAGCTATCACCGAAGACGAAAGAAAAGCTGGAGAAGAAGATGAAGAAAAAGGCGAAGAAAAAGAAATATACCAAGTTCAAACTTTAATATCATCATAGTCTCCGAAGAATAAAAAATAACACTGTTGATTATAACATTCAACAGTGTTATTTTTTTATAACATAGAAGCTCTTAATTTACCAACAAATAGTGTATTTATTTTATCATCTTCAGGTAAATCTTTTGCTTTATTTACTAAATCAATATAGTCATGCTCTAGTGATTTTTTTATTACATTCTTACCAACGAAGTTAGCAGAGAATTCATCTGCTTCTAATTCAATCAATAAATAAATTAATAAATCGTCTGAAGCTAGATTTTCTTTTTTAGAATTTACTTGCTTTAAATATTTTTTAACTCTACGAGATATCTTTTTATCTAGTTTATATTCATCGCGATAATGTACTGTACCTAGATGCCCATTTATAACATGACCATATTCATGATATAGTATTGCTTTTTTATAAGCTGGAGATAGTTTCTTAAAGTCTTTATCAAAATATACTCTAGGATGATCAGCACCAGTAACGAATTCGGATTCTATATATTTATCAGTTTCATACAGTTCTATAATAGTTCCAAAAATTTCAACAGTGTCAATTTTTTTAGAATTTTTTTGTATAGTATTATACGATTTAGTAATTTTTTTAACAACCATTTTATTTGCTTCAGCGTCTATATCATTTCTAATTTTATCGACAGTTGAAACAAATAATGATTCTATATTATACATCATTATGAAAATTCGAGTTTGTATTGATTTATAAATTGTAGTAATTAAATTTTTAAACATGTTAACTTGTTCAGGTGTAGTACTCTCAGCATCGATATTGTTAGCTACATTCTCAACCAATTTTTTTCGAGTTTCAATTGCCTTATCAATATCAGATATAATTCCTTCAGCATATTCTATGGATTCTTTTATGGTGATTTTCTTTAAAAATTTATTAGAATCATCCATATTTTTATAGTATGAATCAATTAGATTTGTCATCCATTTTTTATCATAATTATCAATTCTATATGCTAAGTTTTTACTGAGTTTCACGTCATAATCTAAATCATCTGTAAAATCAGCAAATGTACGATATGTTACTTTTTCTTTTGCTAATTCAGGATTATCTTTAATAGCTCTTTTCATAATCTTAAGATTTTTTTTAACTCGTCTTTTTGATGAATATAGCTCGCACAGGTCTTTAACTTTAGATGTATATCTATTAAAAGCTTCTTTTAGTTTACTAAATCCTTTTTTAGTATTTTGATCAGAACTTTCATAAAACGTATCTATAATAGAAATGACTGTTTCTAGTTGTGACTTAGCTTCATATAATTCTAAACACGATTCTAAAAAAACTATGTTATCCACATACATTCCTCCTTATTTTAGGATTCTTATGATTATCTATATGTCATTTTATATTTCAATCAACTATTCTTAATAATATTAGAAAGGAGTGAGTAACATTTAAAATGGTTAATCCTATGGTTACTACATTTACAGAATGTAAAAAGTATACTGATAAGATTATGAAAATGATTACCGATCTTTTAGTATCACATGATTATGAAGTTAGTGCTGATAAATCTTCTAATGAATTAGTAGTTCAGAGTTCAAATTTAACAGCAATTAATGATCTTATTTATGAAGAATTGGATGTACCTTTTACTGTAAAAAGTACTATAATTGATACCTATGAAACACAATCTAAAGTATATATTAGATTAAAATTTAAGTAAATAATACAGTATTGTTACTCTAAAACAATCTCATAAAAAAATCCTGAAAGGAGTGATTATAATGACTGATCAGACGATTCGTCAAATAATTAAGTCTTATATATTTGGTGCTAACATCGAAGAGTTATCAAATATATATAGATTTTCACAAACTACTATACAACGAATTATTGACACCCATCAAGATATGATTAAAGCTGCATCTAATCATTATAAGAAAATGGAGGGAAAGAAATGAGTTGGGATTATAAAGGTATCGACGTTTCAGAGCATAACCCTAATGTTAACATGACAAAAGTTAAGAACAGTGGTATTAACTTTGTTATGATAAGAGCCGGTTATGGTAAGTATAAATCTCAAAAGGACAAGTGTTTTGAGACTCACTACAAGAATGCATCTGCAGCAGGTTTATGCATTGGTGCCTATTGGTATTCATATGCAACAACTGTAGCTGATGCTGAACTCGAAGCTAAGTTATTCCTTGAGATTATTAAAGGAAAGAAATTTAATATGCCTGTTGCATTCGATATTGAGGACGAATGTCAAGTAGGTCTTAATAAGGATATAATAGGAAGAATCATTACAACATTTTGTAATATACTTGAAAAGGCTGGATATTTTGCAATGCTTTATAGTTACGATGACTTCCTTACGCAAAAAGTTTCAGCTCAGATATTAAAGCGTTATGCATTATGGTGTGCTAATACAGTCGGTTCACCTACAATGGAATGTGGAATTCATCAGTATTCATTCAAAGGTAATATTCCTGGTGTATATGGTGATGTTGATTTAAATAAAGCATGCATTGACTATCCTTCAGTTATAATGAAGCAAGGTCTGAATGGTTATCCTAAGTCTTCTAATAAAGCCCCAGTTAAAGCTACATTAGATAGTACTGGATATAAATATAAAGATTCGGATAATGGTGTTTTAGCTCTTAAGAAACTTCTTATGTTAGCAAAACAGAAAAAAATAATAACTGCAACTGTTGACAATACCCCTTCGTTCGGTTCTGGTACACAGAAAGCAGTCAATGAATTTCTAAATAAACTTGGATATGTTGAAAATGGCATTGCTGGTAGTAATTTCATTACAGCACTTTTTACTGTAATAATAAATACTAAATAAAAAATAAAATACCTCGTAGCAAATATATTTGCTACGAGGTATTTTATTTAGCAGAACGGATTCTGGCATAAACTGAGATACTTCCCATCACTAAGTTCAAGTTTTCCTCTAGAAGTGTTTAAATATCTATAAGGTTCAGATGGAAATAATACATCGTTTCGATTAACAAAAAATCTGATGCATTCATATCTGACTATATAGAAATGATCTTCTATCTTTGGAAAAATACTATTTAATTGAGAAGGTAAAATATTAATATCTATTTTACCATCATCACGAACAACTGACAAAGTTACTTCATTGTAGTTTTTCAAACGAGATATCGGGAGTGAATCTATCCTTGTTACAGGTACATATTCACCATCTTCAATTATTATAAATTTATCAGACGCTTTAATCTGGTGTGTTTTCATATGCTTAGATTTGTTATCAACTATTGTTATCGGGGTTCCAGTTAAATTTGTAAATTTCATTATTAATATTTCACCTCAATATAGATTTTAATTTATAAAGTAAAAAGTCATAACGAACTTTTTCTTTTTCGGACGTCATATTGAAAATTCCTGAACTAAGTTCATAACGCATTGCATCCTCTTTTGAATTATATAATAAATACATATCATCATAAAAACTATCGTCCTCATTAGATTTATAAAAGTTTTCATATGACAGATTTTCTATCCGAGAATCAGCATCTTCAACTGTAGTATGAACACGTGTTAAATCTAATGTATCACATAGTGGAAGCAAATAGTTATAAATCTGAGCTCCCCCTATTACATAAATTTTATCAAAAGTTTCTGAAGGAGTTGTTGGTAAATATCCATTAAGAAATTCCATCATACTCATAAATATAACACTCTGATTAGCTTGAGGATGGTATTTAATAGTTGCTTTTTGCATTTTTTCATATTGATTAGTTATTACTATATTTAATCTATTAGTTAGAGGTCTACTACCCATACTTTCATATGTTTTTCGACCCATTACTACAATATTATTTATAGTTTCTTTCTTAAAATGTTCCATATCTTCAGGGATATGAAATAATAATTCATTATTTTTTCCTATATTAAAGTTTTGATCAATGCATGCTATTAGTTTCATATTATTCTCCTTAAATAGCTACTGGTATTTTTCCTACTGATTTTGGATTAAATGCGTATCTTTCTATATTAAAAGACTTCACGGTAAAGTCCTTAAAATCTTTTATATCAGGGTCTATTGTTACTATAGGAGTTATATTAGTTGAAGGTCTGGATATAACTTCTTTTACAATATCAAAATGTCTGTCATAAATATGAGCGTCTGCTATAACATGGACTAACTCACCAGGTATCATATTTGATACCTGAGCAAACATCATTAACAGTGATGCGTACTGAACAACATTCCAATTGTTAGCAACAAGAACATCATTAGATCGTTGATTGAGAATCATATTTAATACAGGTTTATTTCCACCTTCATCACTTACATTAAATGTACAAGACCAACAACAAGGTTGAAGATGCATTTCATGTAAATCTGCAAAATTAAATAGATTCAAAATCATTCGTCTACTAAAAGGTTCATGTTTTAAATCGTATAAAACAGATTCAACTTGATCTATCATTTTTAAATGATATTGATTATCATCTCCGAGAATATTTCTTTGTATATTTTTTAGTCCTGCTTGATAACCATAAGCTTTGCCTATGCTACCCGTTTCATCAGCCCATTGATCCCATATATGAGAATTAAGCTCATGAATATTATTTGATTTCTTTTGGTATATCCATAAAATTTCGTCTACTGCACTTTTTATCGCAGTACGTCTTAAAGTTAAAGCGGGGAATTCTTTTCTCAAATCATATCTATTTATTACTCCAAATATTTTTTTAGTATATGCAGGAGTACCATCTTCCCACACAGGCCGTACTTTTTGTCCTAAATTAGTAGTTCCGTTTTCAAGTATATCATTACACATTTCAATAAATAATTTATCTGTATTAGTCATTTTATTATTAACTCCTTTCATTTTTCATTAATTTATTTAAATTACGGTTAGAAAATGAAACGACCATATAATAAATATTTCCATTTCTACTTTTTGACCGTCTTATAATAGCCAATGCTGTATTATTGTAACTACAAATAGTTGAAATTAAATAATTATCTTTACCAGTTAATACATCAATATCATCCATTAATTTATATTTAACTATTACCGTATAATCATCAAATTTTTCTCCGTCAGGTTTATGACGACTAATAATCTCAACATCATCTTCATATTCAATATATTTATCACCTGATGATTCCCACCACATCATAAATACTAAAACGAAGACAATGATTAATAATACAACAGCAATATACAATAACATAGGACAAGACTCCCCGACAATAAAATATTATTCAACTGTCTTATTCTCTATAAAAACCTATGAAAAACATATATTTAATTATGATTTTTTTGTAATAAAAAAATATTATTTGAAGGAGGTTTATACTATGGGAATGGTAGACGAAATTTCGGCTTTACTTAGAAAAGGTCCTGAAATCACTTCTCAGTTAAACTCAATAAAAGTTAATAATAAATCTATAATTCGTGGTGCTAATGATGCCACTTTTCAATTTCCTTGTTTAGTATCAGATACTATACCCATTGATTTAGCTAATACATTAGTTAGGACTCTTGATAGAGTATATGCAGATTTAACACAAACATGGATTTCAATGCATCCTATAATGGATATGTCGTTGGATCCTACTCCAATGTCATATTTAAAGAGGCTTCATCAAAATATCCGTCTTGAATCAGTTCAAGAAGATAATGGAGAATTATATGAAAAATGTGTTCAAGAAGCGTATGATGGTGAAGCGTTACTATTTATGAATTATAATAAAACTTATGGCATGCTCATATCTGGAATAGACAGAGCTTCTAAAGAAATGGTTGAAAGCCATAAAGATGGATTACGTGAACATATGTCTGAATTTGATTTACATCCTTTTGCTGAAGCTGAAAGTGATATGACTAATGCATATGATTTAATGAATCGTGTAGCGGATTCAAAACTTAAGCAACTGGATAAAGAAAATCGTAAAGATATGATGAGTCAAACAGATAGGCGTATGGCTCCTAAATTATTAGATAAAGATGTAAAAAAATCTAATGATATAACTCCGTATGGAATTCAAGTTAGATTAATTGCAAAAAATGAAAAAAATGAATTCTTCCAGTATATTGATTTTATAATTGGTGTCAAAGCTGTAATGCATCCGATTAAATCAGATGATATGATTGTAAATATTCAAAGGGCTTTACAAAACAAGAGTTTATTCTTTAAATTTCTTAGATGGACTTCTGGTGAAATATCATTATTTAAGAATATAATTCTTAATCTTGATGAAATAAAAACTGATGCTGCTAATAGAAATAATAGATGGTTCCCTACATTAAGAAGATTGAAAAAGAGACATTTTGGTCTTCATGATTTAACTGTACCTCATGCCATAATTCCTAATGCTACTATTGCAATATCCTCATATGAAGCTGATTATTTAGAGAATAATTTAGCTATACACGTAAGAGATGCTGCAATTGCTAAGAGAATTATGAATAATCTTTTCTTGGTAGCATTTGTAGTTGTTGATGAAGCTACAGGAACCTTAAATATATTATACGATGGTGACAACGCATATCAGACTTATGCTCTTGAAACCCTTGAAAGAGAAAACTCTATGTCTTCTAATAAGCTTGGGCGAGAGATTGGTCGTATGATCAGTCATTAATAAAGGAGATGAATTGTATGCCGTTTAATGGAATGCTTTCCGAATCTATTAATATATTAATGGAGAATGAATATAATACTAAAACATATGGACACGAATATGAAAATATTCAAACTGTATTAGAAGATGCTAATTCTCCTGTTACAAAGAAATATCAACAAAAATTATTTCAATCAGTCATAGATAAAAAACATATAAATTTTGGTTCAATACCAAAATCTGAAGGAAATATTAAAAATTATGAGGGTTATCCCAATATGGTTGAAACTCTGAATATTCTGTATAATCTTGCAGCTGATCAGAAAAATAGTAACGTATTAGAATACGTCAATATTGTACAGAAAGCTCTTAGAAATATAGAGAACCTTTCATCTACATATATGAAAGGATATCAAACTAAAACAGAGTATGTTGAGCTTGAATATAATACTTATGTGTATACATGTGTTGAAGCTACTAGCACATTACTCTATCAGTTTGTCGATTATATGAGAAGACCTACTGACCAGATTATGACAATCGTATTAAAAAATGATACGTTGAGAGCGGATCTCTTCTATTTTGAACAACTTAGAAAATTTAATAATGTAAATGACAAAATGGGTATTGATTATAGAAAGATGCTCGAAAGCCTCTGTGAAAAAGGTAGAAATAATTTCCTTGGTTCAGAAATGGTTGTTGGACTTGCAGCTATATCATTAGTTGCTATGTCAATTGTTCCTGTAACTAGAGAATGTATATATCAAATATATCATTTAAGAGAGCAGTTATCTAAATCTCTTGAAATGCAAGCTGCATTTCTTGAAATGAATGCAGCATGTGTTAATTCTAATACTGCATTTACTGCTGAAAAGAAAAAGAAAATATTAGAAAAACAAAATAAAACAAAAAATAAATTATTAAAACTTGCAAATACATTAAAAGTAAATGCAGTTAAATCAAAAGAAAAAGGTAAAAAAGATATAAAAGAAAGTAATAAAATGTTAACTATTAATAGTATTCAAAATGAAGTTTCGGATTCCCCTTTTGAGTTCGTATAAAGGAGGGTTATAATATATGATATGTAGCGATAAAATTGGTGGGTTTATTAATAATCTTAAATCAGTTCATACTGATTTAGATATATGCAATATGAAGGCTGGAGATATCTGTGATAGATTTACCGATGAAATGCAGAAATATAAGAAGATGATTTCAACATTTTTTTCAGTAGATGTTGCAGCAAAAGATATTAGTTGGGTATATTCGTTATTCGATGATCCAAGATCAGTAATATTTAATCCCAATAAACAAGTTTGTTGCTATAGCTTGTCTAAAGCACTTGAAATATATAAAGAATATAGTAATGGTATGATTGATTTTGTTTCTGATATAATTCGTTCAAATCCTGATTCTTCGGCAGAGGTATTGAGTAAGTTTAATGACTCGTTAACTAAAGCTAAAGAGAAAGATCAAAGTTTTGTTAAATCTCTTTTTGGTGGAGAATATAATCTTTGTGAAAATATCAGTATTCCAAATGCATTAACTAATATTGAATTTATTATTAAATTCAGAAACGAAATTGATAATATGAATACAAGATTCATCACATTAGTTCAAAGTCTTGAAGGACAACAGACTATAACTCCGTTAACATGTGAAGCAATTAAACTTTTAAAAAATTCACTTACTTATTTTACATATAAAATGATAAAGAAGTGTGTTGATATTTTTAAGAATATTAATAATTGTATTCACATTAATACTGAACCGGAAGACACTTCTAAAAAATTTCAACTTTTCTAAGTTATTAATAGGCGGTGATTAAAATATGAGTAATACTAATTTCTTAACAGAAATGATTGGAAATTACTATGATTGTATAGTTAATATCGTCTATAAACTTCAAAAATATACTGATGCATTATTAATTGAAGTTAGACAACGAAACATAAATACTGAAGATAGATTAATATCTTTTTTAATTTGTGAATCTGAGAATATTTTTAAGGATATTCTTTATGTAACGAGCTTGAAAATTCTTAAATTATATGAAGATAAATATAAAAACTTTATTGAAAAAATAGAATCGAGTGAAAACAGGAAATATTATTCATCACGAGAAGTTTCTGTGTACTTTCAAGAAAAAATCAAACATATAGATTGGGATTTGATACATTATCAGTCATATAATTCTGATGAAGAAAATCGGATGGAAGTGTATAATTTTCAAAAAACGTTTGATTATTATATGAATAAATATAATTTTGAAGTATCAGATAATAATTCTATAGAAATTGATAAAAATGAATTACTTAAAGATATAGAAGAATGTTACGATGTATTTTCTAAATCAATGTCAGATTTATCAGATTTAATGAAAAAATCATTATCATTATATAGTTCAGCAGTGATAATGAATGATTTGATACGTTTTATGATAGTAATTCATGTATGCCTTTCAAAAATACATGTTATTTAATAATATTTAGAAACATTAGTATTTCTATCTTAAATAAAAGATAAGTACTAATGTTTCTAAAAAAACATAATAATAAATGACAAAGATTTTTTATTAAAAATCTAATAAAGGAGTTGAAAATAATGATTTTTAATGATATATCTGATAAAGAAATTGATATAGAATTTCTTGAATATAAAATTGAAATAGATAAACTTCTTAATGACTATTTAATTGAATCAAACATTTTATCTTTAGGTATATATACCGAAGATGAAAATGAAACAGTACCTGAACAAAAACAGAGTAAGTTTGGAGCTTTTATAAGTCGTATTGCTGATGCTATTATGAATGCATTAAAAAATCTCGCAAATGCAGTAGCATCGTTATTTGGTTCTAAAGACCATATTGACACACAGTCATTTCTAAAAAGCAATGCAGGAAAAGAAATTTATACTGTTGACATTGAAAAAATAAATAAAGAATGCGACGACAAAATACTTGAAGGTAGAAAAATGATTCAAGCTATTTCGAAAGGTACTCATATTGATGATCATGTCGTTGCTAAATATGTTGATGGAGCTGCAAATTTTGCATCGAAATATGGTAAAGCGGTAATTACATCTGCAGCAGCATTAGCAGTTGCGCCAAAAATACGTGACTGGGTAAATGATAAATTTCATCTTATTCAAAAAGGCAAAACTGAAACGTTAAGGTCGGTTGCTCTGAAAGAGTATCGGAGAGAACACAATATTGAAGAGGGTAAAATAAGTAAAATATTCAATGCAATGGGAACATATGCTGGTAAATTTGTAAATAATGGCATGAAATTTATTAAGACCTTTAAAGGTTATCAATCTGTCGAAAATAAAAAGAATGCTGAAAATAATCAAAAATAAAGGAGAGAAGTGATATGAATAATGCTAATGTATACAATGGCTATCTTACAGGTATTGAAAGATACTTAGCCATAGAAGATGCTAAATTAGATAATGCATTTAGTCGCATTGATACAATGTGGGAAATGGTAAATCTTGAATATGAACAAAATATTCGTGATGCCGAACTTAAGGTATTTTCTGAAAGTGGGACATATGAAGATTTATTATATCTTTATCAAGAAGCTGAAAATGAAGCTAATCAAAAAAAAGGAGGAATATTGTCAAAACTCTGTGATTTTATCAGTAGTATTTTCGATACTATCGGTAATTGGTTTGGCAAGTTATTTGGTAATGGGGATCCCCCGCCTCCTCCTGATGGTGAACAACCGGAATCACTAGTGAAATCTGTTAACGGATTTATGCAAGTTAAAGAAATAATAGGTTCAATATTAAATACAATAGTAACCGTATTAACGTTCGGTTTAAATAAAAAACTTGGTAATGTTGGTGGGGGAGCAGCTGCTTTAGGTGCTGGTCTATTAGTATGGACCGTTGTTCAAAAAATAGGTTTAGATAAAGTTTTTTCTAAAGAAGAATGCGATCAGATGAATGATGGACAAGCCAAATCTAGTTCATTTCTTCAACGTTTTAAGGATTGGTATCAAAATAATAAATCATATCAAAGAACTGGAAAAGATATGGTCGATTTGTCAAAAAATGCAAAATCAACATTTGACAGTTTAAGAGCTCTCTGGAAAAAGGCTGACGAAGGCGTAAAAAATGCTGAAAAAGGAGATAATAATAATAATAATTCACAACGGCCTGCTTCTACTAGTGAAGAAGTTGTTACGAATTCTACTAATGATACAATTGATTTATCATCTAGCAATTCAACATATATAACTGAAAAAGCAAAGAAAAAAGGTAAATCTTCTACTCCTCCTGCTACTAATAATCAGCCGGCTCAACAACCTGCTACTAATAATCAGCCGGCTCAACAACCTGCTACTAATAATCAGCCGGCTCAACAACCTGCAACTAATAATCA
>Ga0247611_10000056_pt1 | contig 203574 bp, 157 predicted proteins | sample 177DNAGHGhighgp2_FD_192422 | JGI IMG/M metagenome (GOLD analysis project Ga0247611, IMG submission 192422) | Sheep rumen microbial communities from Palmerston North, Manawatu-Wanganui, New Zealand - 1770 DNA GHGhigh gp2 | ecosystem: Host-associated > Mammals > Digestive system > Stomach >... | reverse complement strand
GGTATTGTCCGTTCACGCAGATGTTTGTCAGACTGCCGGGGAGGTTGTACTCACTTATATCCTCTGCAATTCTGATACCCTCTGCCTGAATACCAATCTCCTGTGTTCCCTTACGGTTAATGAATATGCCCAGAGGATTCTCATTGGTTCCTGAAGGATAAGGTGTGCTTATACGCATGACTGAATGAGGCATCAGTGTCTCAAAGAAGTCCTCTACGTCAAACTCCTTAAGAGCGAGTCGGCGTCCGATAAGTCCTTTCTGACGGGTGTTGAACTGGTCATATGACAACCAGCAGGGCAGGATGTGATATGACAGTAACTTGTTGAGTGAACTGCCTCTGACTGTGTCTGGCAGGGCTGCGCCCTCAGGATATACTGTCTTGGCATATTCACGCAGGTCATTCAGATTATTGATTCCGCCTTTGGATGAGGGCCAGAATTTGTCTGAATAGGTAGCAAGAGCTGTGTCAGGCAGTACAAACATTGTAAACTTGAACTCCCTCTTTTCCGGGTATGCTATACGGTCTGCGTTATTACCGGTCTCAAACGCTGTCTCATTCTTATGAATGCCGCCGTAGTTGTCACGGAGAGCCTGCTGTGTCCATTCGTATGGAATAGTTGGGTATGTGTAATCTTTATACTTTCCCAGAGTATCTTTAAGCCCTGTTGATATGATTGCCTGAGAGAAAATTGAAAGATCAGGGTTGGCGGCAATAGCCCTATCCAATGTGAAATATTTATTATCTTGAGCAATTCTAATTAGTTGGTGTTCATTAGATTTTTTACTCTTAATACTGATATAAGCTTCCCTAAAATCACCATCATTAGCCTGTACTTTGATTCCAAACTGGGAGTCCTTAAATATGGAACGGGTTTTAATGGGGCTTATCTGCTGTATCCATTCCTGTGCGGAATCCGGAATCTCTATAGTGTATTCAACATTACTGAATACATTGAAATAGACCTCATGCATGTTGTAGTCCAAATCATAACTACCCCTGCTACTCTCTACAAAGAATGTGTCTTTGGGGCCCTGGGATACTGTTACTGTATCATACTTCTCACTGCCCTTAAGCTTATAGTATGCGTGGCAATTCCTGTATTCTACGGTGTAGTTCTCTGTTATGGTTACAGTAACATATGTGCTGTGCCGTGTGAGTGTTATCCAATCAGCATCGGCAAATGCGGTATCTACATAAATTTGACTGTAGGGGATAGAGTAATCCTGTCTTTCAAATGATACCATTACACACTTACCCATTATGTATCCCCCATCATCTGGGTTAATTGTAATAGCAGTTGAATCACCATACTGGATTTTGTTAATTATTTTATCTATTACTTCTGTTTCAGGTTGTGTACAAGATTGCATATATATTGCAGTTAAAGCAATTGATGCAATGATGCTGAAACCCATCAATAAATGCCTTTTCATAAACAGTTAGGTTTAAATGTTTTATGCAAATGTAAAAAGACAAACTTAAATCTATCTAGGACCATGTCACATAATCATTATTTTTCTGGCTTTCTTGCCTATTCTAATTATTAACTGTGTGCCTTCAGCTATCTCTGATATTGACATTTGAACAGATCCGTTAACCGCTGTCTTTGTTGAAATCAGGATGCCGTCCATACGATAAACTGATATCATCTCACCATCATCCAATCCGGATACTATTATTGTTCCATTCTCTATCCTTATGTCCAACAATCTATCTGATACTTGGTAAACGGCATCAACATAATCCTCATTCTTGACTATAAAGATAAAGTATTGCCATTGTGCTGCAGTCTGATAGTCGTTGATGCTTCTCTCAGGAACACTAAGAGTGCAATTCCTTTTTTTAATATCATCAAAAGCTTGGCTTCCGCAAGCAGGCGGAACAACTGCAAAACTTTTGATTTCAGTCAATGCAGTACAGCCTAAGAAGGCCATTTCACCTATACTGGTAAGACTTCCAGGGATAATTATTGAAGTCAGGCCACTGCAACTAGAGAAGGCAGAATTGCCTATACTGGTAACACCGTCAGGGATAGTTATTGAAGTCAGGCCACTGCAACTAGAGAAGGCCCCATTACCTATTCTGGTAACACCGTCAGGGATAGCTATTGAAATCAGGCCACTGCATTCAGAGAAGGCATAATCACCTATACTAGTAACACTTCCAGGGATAGTTATTGAAGTCAGGCCACTGCAACTAGAGAAGGTCCCCAATTCTATACTGGTAACACCTTCTGGAATAGTTATTGAAGTCAAGCCACTGCATCTATAGAAGGCATAATCACCTATACTAGTAACACTTCCAGGGATAGTTATTGAAGTCAGGCCACGGCAACCACGGAAGGCCTCAAATTCTATACTGGTAACACCTTCTGGGATAGTTATTGAAGTCAGGCCACTGCAACCAGAGAAGGCCCTAGCACCTATACTAGTAACACTTCCAGGGATAGTTATTGAAGTCAGGCCACTGCAACCAGAGAAGGCCCTAGTACCTATACTAGTAACACTTCCAGGGATAGTTATTGAAGTCAGACCACTGCAAAAAGAAAAGGCCTCATTACCTATTCTGGTAACACCTTCTGGGATAGTTATTGAAGTTAGGCCACGGCAACCAGAGAAGGCAGAATTGCCTATACTGGTAACACTTTCAGGGATAGTTATTGCAGTCAGGCCACGGCAATTATTGAAGGCCCCAGCACCTATACTATTTGTTCCTTCCCTTAAAATAACCTTTGTGCTATCAGGCATTGTACCCTTATAACAACAAGCAACCGACCCTGCATATACAACCCCATCCTGTTGGTTATCAAGCCACTTAGTTCCTGAAAATGCATATGCACCTATATTGATAACACTTTCAGGGATAGTTATTGAAGTCAGGCCACTGCAACCACGGAAGGCATAATCCCCAATTGTCGTAACTCCTTCAGGGATAGTTATTGAAGTCAGGCCACTGCAATAAGAGAAGGCAGAATTGCCAATTGAAGTAACTCCTTCTGGTATAATATAATCTTTAATATCATTTCCATCAAAATCTACTAATTGAACAGGTTTCTTACATGCTGAACTAAAAAATCCCATCACCTTATTATTGCAAAAAGCCGAATAATCGGTAACGCGCACCATTACGTTTTCTAAATTACTGCAATTATAGAAGGCATTACTACCTATACTGGTAACACCGCCAGGGATAATTATTGAAGTCAGGCCACTGCATTCAGAGAAGGCATAATCACCTATACTAGTAACACTTCCAGGGATAGTTATTGAAGTCAGGCCACTGCATTCAGAGAAGGCATAATCACCTATACTAGTAACACTTCCAGGGATAGTTATTGAAGTCAGGCCACGGCAACCACGGAAGGCCTCAAATTCTATACTGGTAACACCTTCTGGGATAGTTATTGAAGTCAGGCCACTGCAACCAGAGAAGGCCCTAGCACCTATACTAGTAACACTTCCAGGGATAGTTATTGAAGTCAGGCCACTGCAACCAGAGAAGGCCCTAGTACCTATACTAGTAACACTTCCAGGGATAGTTATTGAAGTCAGACCACTGCAAAAAGAAAAGGCCTCATTACCTATTCTGGTAACACCTTCTGGGATAGTTATTGAAGTTAGGCCACGGCAACCAGAGAAGGCAGAATTGCCTATACTGGTAACACTTTCAGGGATAGTTATTGCAGTCAGGCCACGGCAATTATTGAAGGCCCCAGCACCTATACTATTTGTTCCTTCCCTTAAAATAACCTTTGTGCTATCAGGCATTGTACCCTTATAACAACAAGCAACCGACCCTGCATATACAACCCCATCCTGTTGGTTATCAAGCCACTTAGTTCCTGAAAATGCATATGCACCTATATTGATAACACTTTCAGGGATAGTTATTGAAGTCAGGCCACTGCAACCACGGAAGGCATAATCCCCAATTGTCGTAACTCCTTCAGGGATAGTTATTGAAGTCAGGCCACTGCAATAAGAGAAGGCAGAATTGCCAATTGAAGTAACTCCTTCTGGTATAATATAATCTTTAATATCATTTCCATCAAAATCTACTAATTGAACAGGTTTCTTACATGCTGAACTAAAAAATCCCATCACCTTATTATTGCAAAAAGCCGAATAATCGGTAACGCGCACCATTACGTTTTCTAAATTACTGCAATTATAGAAGGCCCAAACATCTATCCTAGTAACACTTCCAGGGATAATTATTGAAGTCAGGCCACTGCAATAAGAGAAGGCATAATCACATATACTAGTAACACTTTCAGGGATTGTTAAAGAGGTCAGCCAACTGCAATTATAGAAGGCATAATAACCAATGCTGGTAACACTATAATCCTTGCCATTATAAGAAACTGTTGAAGGTATTACAACTTCACTAAAATGTTCATTATAACTATCACTTTTTGTAACTTCTGCTGTCGTTTCCTGCTGATTTAGATTATAACAGATGCCATTAACTTCCACATCATATGCATTTGCCAAAAGCGGCAACAGAGACATCGAAAATAGAAAAAAAAGTCTTTTCATACGCTAGTATCTAAGTTTATAGATAATCCACAACAAAGGTAGCAAATAATATAAATATCTATGCATACTATTCGTTTATACGCGGTTCATTAAGAAGTTAGGTTTAAGCGTTTTTTCCAATTGTTGCGATAGCCGGTGACAGAGTCAATCAGGCGGTAGCGCAGGTGCATTTGATAGTCTTCAGTGTTTGGACTTGGGACACTGAAGACTACCTCATTTTGTTGATACCTGATGCCCATATATGTGCGCATCTTACCCGGGTCACAGCCCACGCCCGGGGCAGTGAGCTGGATACGGGCTGATACGTGCCAGCGGGCGGGATTGTCTGTGTTCTGGAGTGTGAGACGGCAACGCAGGGTTACGGTTCCTGATGAAGTTCCAGAATCTATCTGCAGCAGCTGGAGATGTGAGATTGGGAACAGCGGATATGGCTGCGGTACCGGGACGTGTTCCCTGCCCAACTGGGCGAAGCCGTGATAGGCGCTAACAAAGAGGTTGTAGCCGCTGATGTGGTGGTTGTAATCATATGGCGGACGGTGGGACGGCACGGATTTGGCAAGTTCACGCCACTGCTGCTGGACAGCATGCGGCAGCTGCTGCCAGGCAAGGATGGCTCGGTGATGAACTTGCGCTTGGTCCAGCTGGGCTGCGGTACCACGATATTGGGTATAGGGCTTGCGCTTGTAGAAGCACTGGCCGTTACGGTGGTAGAAGGTGATGTTACCTATGGAGGACCAGCAGTCCTGGATTATGGGTGTGGGATGGAATTTGGGCATGGTGTTTATGGTATTAGTATTTGTATTACAAAGATACTCAATGATGTTGATTCTTTCCACATGTTTTTTTCTATCTTTGCCACAACCAACAGGACTTAATTATACTTCTATTATGAAAAGATTGTTCAATGGAGTTATTCTAATATGCTTGGCCACTCTGATGGCAGCTTGTGACAAGAACGAAAACATACAGCAAGAACAGGACAGTGATAAGATTAAGATTTCGCTCACGTTCAATATTGCTAACTCTCCACTATCTACTGGAGGCCCAATGGCAGGAACCAAGGGCACAGCCGAAGGCCTGTTTGACGCTATATATGAAGGTATAGTAAGCGGCGAGATTGTAGCAGCTTATGAATTGACATTCACAAATAAGAGTACTGGAGCAACTACAATTTTCAATGGCAGATGGAATGACGGCAAGACAATCAGTATTGAGAAAGGTAGCTATACCATTACCGGCGCATGCACAGCTGCCGGAAACGGAATCTACAACCAATGCTCTCTTACATTGCAAGATGAAGCAACCATTACTGAGCAGACTACCACAGTAAAGATCAAAGCTCAGTATGATTGCAGCTTGCTCATCCTGAATGATGAAACAGTTGATAAGGTTGTGTATTATGTAAATGAGAATGATTCAACTTACTTTGCCCAATATAAGACTTTGACTTACGCATTCCTGAAGTCTGCAGCTGATTTTATACATGATGGCAAAGCATTCCTTAAGGTATATTTCAAAAACGGCAAGAGCAGTATAGTTAGACTTGGACAGTTCAATATTCAAAGAGGAATGTATTATATCATTGAAGATTTTAACAACTATCTTGATGCAGATGCCGGTTTAGTTCTGGATATTGATAAAATGCAGAATGGAGATGAAGGTCCTATCTCTTTCGCAATTACGGAGCGAGGAACTACAGGGACGACTAATGTTGAGGCATTTAATAAGTATATCGGTACATTCGCTGTTTGGGCAACCAAGAAGTCAAATAATAATGTTAATGCTACTTGGGTCGTAATGGATGACTTTTTAATCACATACGATGCAACCAAAATGGAGCCCAATAACTGGACATATAAGTATTACCGTTACTGGGACCATCAAGCTACTTACGACTTTGTTGCTGTTGCTCCCAACTCAAGCATTATCAAATACAACAAGCCTGACGACATATCAGACTATACAGGTAAGTTCGTTACAACTGATGCCAAAGGCTACACTCTTGTAGGTCAAAACCTTCAATCAACAACAAATCCGGATGTAAACGAGATACTATGCGGTTTCAAGGGAGGCTATGGTGAAGACACAGACTTGATGATTTCAAATAAAGTTCGTGAAAGCGCCAATAGACCTGCAGGAGATGTTAACCTTCAATTCAAGCACATCCTGGCTAAGCTGAACGTTTCAATTGCCAAGGATCCTATCTTTGATAACGTAAAGGTAGTTATCAAGAGTGTAAAGGTAACAGGTCTGGATGACAACGGTGTATATTATGAGCCCACATCTGACCAGACTAGCGGTTGGACTTCAAGCATAAAGAATACCGGTTATGAACTATCATGGGCAAATGCAGATGGAATTGAGCTTCCAAAGAGCGAAACCGTAGGCGAGAATCAGGTTGTCAAGCCCCTCTACTTCATTGAGTCACTCGTAATGCCCCAGACTATAGAAGCAAATGTCGAGAAGCTTATTCTTGATTATACAATCAAAACCGATACACGCTCTGAGAACTACAATTACATATTAAACCTCAATGACGGACAGTACAAGGTTTTTGATAGTTTCACGGACGGTAATAAATACTCTATCAAGTTAACCGTTAGACCCAACGTAATAACATTTGATACTACAACAGAGAACTGGACCTATAATGCAGAATGATTGTGCTTTCTATTAATTGTAATTGATTAAAACTGTACGTAGCACATCTGAATGTGTGCGATTGTGGTCCGATGTGGGTTTGCTGCTGGTTTAAATCCGGACGTTTTAGGTCTGAAGCTCATCTGTGGCGGGCGCGAAAGCGTCCGCTTTACTTTTATAACAGGTGTGCGCTGGTTCTGAAAGCGTGGGACGTTCATGTGCCGCGGATTTGTGCCTGATATTAAAGCGTGCGGAGCTCAGCGATGCGGGAGCGATGAATGTTCTGAAAGCGTAGGAAGATGGTGTGTAGCGGCGCGATATCCGGACTGTTTGCGTACGTGGTTCATCTGATTCGGGTGTGTGTCGGGTGTGAGTGCGTGCGTCTTTTGTCCGTTGGTGCGATGTTTTGGCTGTGGCGGTGGTTTGTGAGATTTTGATATATGGCCCACTCCCCTACAGATGCACATAAATACGGCAATTATAGAGGGGCTGGAGGACTATTATGGCAGGTATGCTGATACCAGGTACCACCTGGGAGATTGATGCTACAACTCTTTATCACCTACCATATAAATAACTACCTTCTCCGTATCTCATTCGGTAAGTGCCTGAGCGGGAATGACAGTGAATCCGCAAAGGCGGCCGGACCGCCTGATGCTGATGCTGGTCTGCAGGATGTAGGCGGGACGGGCTCTGTGGGCTGGAGTGTGCAGGCCGGAACGGAAGTGTACGACAGCGCTGGAGCGGAACGGCAGACGGGACTGCGTTTTGAGACTGCCGGGGAAAACCTGCAGAGAGTCTCTGTCCAGATACGGCGCCCGCGATGGTGGTGTTTCTTGTGGGGCGAAATTCCGTTAACCTTGTCACGGAAATTTACGCGGTTTTTACAGGCGTAAAATGCTGACTTTTGGACACTGAAAAATATTTTTCTGACAGAGCAGGCTCTACAGTATGTTTGAGGCTGCGTTTTTGGAAAAGGGATTTGACAACGGAAAATTTTTATTTGACACGGATTTGCGGACGGTGTCCGGTTTGTTGAATGAAAGTGTGTTTGTGTCTTTGGGGTGAAACTGGGGATTTGGGACGCTTTTGGGACACGATCCGGCTGCTACATTTTTGCTACCGGTGCAGAAGAAAAGCGTAACGAAAGCGTCACATTGAGGGGCTGGATGGGGCAAGGCAAGGCTTATGAGTTGTGGGGTGAAATATTGGGTTGTTGTAGAATGGACAGTTTTTGGACTGGGTTACAGGCGGTTGTGGTGGTGGATTTTAGGGCAATGTGAAGAATTTCCGGATTCTGTGACAATTTGTCACGGGGCGAAATTGGGGTTTTGGGACGCTTTTGGGACGCTTTTGGGACGCTTGGATAACGATGAGCTGATTCCTGAACCGGGCATTCTACTTTTTACGAAAACCGGGTACCCTAATATGCGACAATCGCAAGTCAGATTCATTCTGCCTGTTTTTTCTGTACTGGGTTGTAGGTCACGACAAGATGAATCCTGATTTTTGGATGCTCAGCCAGCAATCGCAGTCGGTAAACAGTTGGCGAGGTATTTCTTTCGAGGAGGTGTGTCTGGTTCATATCCAGCAGATAAAGGCGGCTCTTGGCATTGCAGGCGTCAGTTCTACCCAATCGGCTTGGACTTTGCGAGGCGATGATGAAAAAGAAGGTGTACATACCTTGTTTTTCAGATAATTGTTTGTATGATACAATAGGTATGAAAAGCCCCCAAACCCGCAACTTTGAAGCCGGAATACTGACCGATGACCCCACCCTGGTAGAACAAGCCATGAATCAGTTTGATTCAGTCTGGTCCGGAATCCAGTGCAAAAACTGCGGACGAAAGAAATTCTGCAGCGATCCCATTGCAAAGTGACGCAAAGAGGACACAGGGAACTGATCCTTCTGTGTCATTCTCTAGCCTCAATGCAGAAAACAGCATAAAGGGGAACTGACTTTATATCATTAGCAAGCCCGAAGTTTTTTCCTGATACGCGGTAAGCAAAAGGACACTTGTAGGTTTTCTTGAAATTGTTCATGCTGATTGCATCAACCTTCCTGCCTTTCTTGACCTCCAATGGAATGACACTCATACCATCCTGCAGGATGTACTCCACCTCCTGAGTATTATCGTTTTTCCAATAACGGAGCGTAATGCCGTTGGCAGAGAGAGCCTGAGCAACGTAGTTCTCTGCTACGGAACCAAGGAAGGTGTTATCAGTTTCAATGGAATTGAGGAGCATCTGGGCAGGCATCTGGGCTTTTGTGTTAAGTAGGCCGATATCGGACATATAGATCTTGAAATCACTGTCATCTTCCTGTGCCGAGATGGGAATGAAACCATGGGATATCAATTTGCACTTGTGGACTACCCCGGCCAGGATGAGCCATTCTATTGCCTCACCGAATATCTTGGCAGTACCGCCTTTTTGAGCAAGCTTGTATTGGAACTTGCGGTTCTCTTTGGCCAACTGCGCAGGAATGGAGTTAAAGCAGGCTCTGATCTTGACTGTGGTTCCCGGTTTGGCGTATTTGGCCATATCGGCATTGTAACCAAGCAGAATGGACTGCTGTACCGTACGGCACTCAAGGTAACTGTGGGTCTCAACGTATTTTCCTACGCTCTCAGGCATACCTCCAATTATAAGGTACCGCTGATAATAATCCAGAGCCAACTTATGAACTGAAGCCGGCATTGCCTCATTTGAATTGAAGTGGGTGCGGATATCCTCAGCCAGAACATCCATATTCATAGCCCACAGGAACTCTTCAAAATCCATAGGATAAAGGCGCAACTCATCGACCTTACCTACCGGATATGAAAACTCTTCTTCCTGCTTTTCTTGAGTTTCTTCCTGATCCGGCTTGTTTCCCTGATTGACGGCAACACCCAGAAGGCTTCCTGCGGCCACGACATCATACTGTGGATAATCCTCCTGGAAATATTTGAGGGCAAGCAGCGCCCGTTTGCAGTCCTGAATCTCATCCAGTATGACAAGTGTATCATGCGGGATAATCCTGACATTGTACAATGTTTCCAGATAAGCGATTATTTCCAAAGGATTGATATTGTCCTTAAGGAAATTGCGAACATCAGGAACCAGGTCAAGGCTCACCTTGATATAATTCTTATAGTGTTGGCGCCCGAATTCTTCAAGAATGTATGTTTTACCAACCTGACGGGCACCCTGCAGGATGAGAGGCTTATGGTCAGGCCTGTTTTTCCAGTCTATAAGTTGCTGTGTAATTTTTCTTTTCATTGCAATTACTGCCATTATTTTTGAGGCAAATATAATCAAAACTATAAAAAAATCATATAAACTCTGATTAATTCATAGTTTTTGCTCACGTGTAACACAGGGAACTGATCCTTCTGTGTCAAAGGCGGGACTTGAAGTCGGCGTAGGTGAAGGACTTTAGGAGGGTGTAGTCGGAGCCCTGCTTTAGGTAGATTGACGGGAGGGGCATACCGTTGAAGGTGTTGTTCTTGACCATGGAGTAGATGGCCATATCCTCGAATATGAGGGTCTGGCCTTCTTTTATGGGATTGTCAAAAGAGTACTCCCCTATTATATCGCCCGATAAGCAGGTCGGACCGCCAAGACGGTAAGTGAAAGCTTTTTCTTCGGGCTGGCCGCTGTCGCGCAGAGGTGGCCTGTAAGGCATCTCCAGCACATCGGGCATATGACATGCGGCCGATGTATCAAGGATGGCGATATCCATTGCTCCTGCGTGGTGCTGAACCTCAAGCACCTGGGTGTGAAGATAACCGGCGTTGAGGGCGATTGCCTCACCTGGTTCAAGATAGACCGTAAGGCCATAGCTCTGGGACATACGCTCTATGCAGCGCTCCAGCCGCGGTATATCGTAATCAGCGCGGGTAATGTGGTGTCCGCCTCCAAAGTTCACCCATTTCATCTGTGGCAACCACTCACGGAACTGCTCCTCAAAGCCGTTCAGGGTGGTCTCCAGGTCATCGGAGTTCTGCTCGCAGAGAGTGTGAAAGTGTAATCCGTCAAGCAAAGCAATCAAATCAGCAGGCGCCTTGCGGAACTCATCAAGTGTCACCCCTAGCCTGCTGCCCGGAGCGCAGGGATCATATATAGCGTGCTCCGATGGTTGTGTTGAAATCTGCGGATTTATGCGCAACCCCACCTGCAGGCCGGCCTCCTTGGCGCGCGCACCAAAAAGTACCAGTTGACGTATGGAATTGAAAACTATATGGTCACAGATGGAAAGAATCTCCGGCATATCCTCCTCACGGAACGCAGGAGAGAAAACGTGGTTCTCACGGCCGGGCATCTCCTCGTGGCACAAACGGGCCTCAAAGAGCCCGCTTGCTGTAGCGCCACAGAGATATTGTGATATAAGCGGATAGACGGCATAGCAACTGAACGCCTTCTGCGCCAGCAGGATTCGGCATCCGGTACGGTCCATTACGCCGCGCAGCACCCGTAGATTCTCCTCCAGGCGGTCGCGGTCAATGACGTAACACGGAGTATGCAGTTGCTCTGCGGTCATCGGCCTCTTATAAATCAGTCAACCATTACGGGGTTCTCATCCACAACCCAAGGCAGACCCCACTTGTTCAGGGCCTCCATGTATGGATCGGGATCAAACTCCTCAACATTGAACACGCCTGCGCCCTTCCACTGGCCGGTCATGACCATCATGGTGCCGATCATTGCGGGAACGCCGGTTGTGTAAGAGATGGCCTGTGAACCTACCTCCTTGTAGCACTCCTGATGGTCGCACACGTTGTAAATCTTGATGGCGCGCTTCTGGCCGTCCTTGGTGCCGGTATAGATGCAGCCTATATTGGTCTTGCCTACTGTGCGCGGGCCTAATGATGCGGGATCGGGCAGCAGAGCCTTGAGGAACTGGATGGGAACTATCTCACGGCCCTCAAACATAACGGGGTCGGTGCGGAGCATACCTACGTTCTCAAGACACTTCATGTGAGTCAGGTAACTCTGGCCGAATGTCATGAAGAAGCGGATTCTCTTTACGCCCGGGATGTTCTTGGCGAGTGACTCAATCTCCTCATGATGAAGCAGATACATATCTTTCATGCCCACCTGCTCAAAGTTGTACTCGCGCTTTATCTCCATGGGCTTGGTCTCTACCCAGTGGCCGTTCTCCCAATATGAACCGTTGGCCGATACCTCCCTGAGGTTGATCTCGGGGTTGAAGTTGGTGGCAAAGGGATAACCGTGATCACCGCCGTTGCAGTCCAGGATGTCGATGGTGTCAATCTGGTCAAAGTAGTGCTTGAGTGCGTATGCTGAGAATACGCTGGTTACGCCCGGGTCAAAGCCGGTGCCCAGGATTGCGGTGATGCCTGCATCCTTGTATTTCTTCTGATATGCCCACTGCCATGAGTAGTCAAAGTAGGCGGTAAATCCCTGCTCCTTGCAGCGTTTCTCGTAAATGGCACGCCACTTGGGATCCTCGGTGTCCTCGGGCTCGTAGTTGGCTGAGTCAACGTAGTGTACTCCGCATGCAAGGCAGGCGTCCATGATGGTCAGGTCCTGATATGGCAGGGCCAGGTTTAGTACTACATCGGGCTTTACGCTTTTGATTAGGGCTATCAGCTCGTCAACGCTGTCGGCATTCACCTTGGCGGTGGTTATCTTGGAGCGGCTCTTGCCCTGGGCCTCAATCTTCTTCTTAAGGTCGTCACACTTGCTTACCGTACGGCTTGCAATGCAAATCTCGTCAAAAACTGCGTCGTTCTGGGCGCACTTCTGAATCGCTACCTGGGCTACTCCACCGCAGCCTATTACTAAAACCTTTCCCATTTTTATAAATTAATCATTCAATAAATATCTATCCAAAGATTTGATGAAATCATCCAATTCTTGACTTTTATATTTCTCAATACTATTAAGTATAATTGCTTTTCTATTGCCTAAATCCTCTATCGGAGAAGGATCTATAGTTTGAACAAAAGATTTAGCATACTCTTTTACTTCTTGAATAGCATCAGGACTATAATTGAGTATGTCAAATAACACACTTTGAGAAATATCGTCTTCTTGAATGTTTTTATCATCAAATCCTTCAGTAATACACTCACAAAGAAAATACTCTTTAAGTAATTCTCTTTGTTCCTTGGTTTTATCGTCTGTTTGTTGTCCCAAACAACTAAATAGAGATAAGACAGACAAAAAGAAAAGATAATAATACCACTTCATAATCTCACATATTTAAAAGTAATTCGCGAACAATCTTGCAGGCGGCGGCGGTTGAGGCTCCGGTTTGATCGTAGGGCGGGCAGAGCTCGTTTACGTCAAGGGCCACGATGTTGCAGCTGTTGCAGACTTTATATATTGCTTCTATCAATTGCATGAAAGTTACTCCTCCGTACTCGGGAGTTCCTGTTCCTGGGAATACTGAGGGGTCCATTACGTCCAGGTCTATGGTGAAATAGACAGGAACCTTACCCAATGCGGTAACTGTATCCTTAAGGCCGTCAAAGCTGAAGGGATGCAGGTCGGTGTGGCCGGCTCGGGCCCATTGCCATTCAGGGCGCTCTCCGGAGCGGATGCCGAACTGGTGGATTCGGTTGTCGCCCACAAGGTCGTGACAGCGGCGGATTACGCAGGCGTGCGATAGCTTTACGTCAAGGTACTGGTCTCGCAGGTCGGTGTGGGCGTCAAAGTGGATTATGTGCACGTTGGGGTATTTCTTGAATACCTCGCGGAAGGCTCCCAGGGTTACCAGATGCTCCCCTCCTATCATGAAGGGGATTTTTCCGTCGGCAAGAATGGTTGCCGTGCGCTCCGATATCTGATCAAGGGCTTTATCGGCACTGCCTATGCAGAGTTCTATGTCACCGCTGTCAAAGACGCTTATATCCTCAAGGTCGCGGTCCAGCCAGGGGCTGTAGGTCTCCAGGCCGAATGACTCTGAGCGGATGGCGTGCGGGGCAAAGCGGGTGCCCGGACGGAATGACGTGGTGGAGTCAAACGGTGCTCCAAAGAGCACTATGCGGGCATCGGCATATGAGGCATCACAGCCAATAAAGGTCTCTACATTTCTTTCCAGCATAACTCAGTCCTTTATCTGCTCCACATCGGCCAGCATGCGCTCTACGTATGCAGGCAGGGCAAAGCAGCCCTTGTGGAGGTTTGTTGTGTAATAGTTGGTCTTGATACCCAGTTTATTCCATGCCTCGGCATCCAGATCCAGAACCGGACGGTACTTCTTGGATGCAAAGCCAAAGAGCCAGTAACCCGACGGGTATGTGGGGATATGGGCCTGATATACGCGGCTTATGGGGAACCTGTTCACGATACGCATGTGAGCCTTCTGGGTCTCCAGGCGGTCCTCCTCATAGAAGGGGCTCTGATGCTGGTTTACCATGATCCCGTCGGCCTTGAGCGCCTTGTAGCAGCTGCCGTAGAACTCACGGGTAAGCAGGCTCTCGCCCGGACCATAGAATCCGGCCGAGTCAACCACGATTAAGTCATACTCATTCTCTATATGGCGGATGTAACGCAGGGCATTCTCGGTGTAGATGGTCACGCGCGGGTCATCCAGTGACTCAGCCATCTCGGGGAAATACTCACGGCAGGCCTGAACCACGCCTTCGTTAATCTCAATCAGGTCAATCTGCTGGATGGACTTGTATTTGAGCAGTTCACGAACCACACCTCCGTCGCCCGATCCGAATACCAGCACCTTCTGGGCATTGGGATTCACGGCCATGGGGATATGTGACAGCATCTCATCGTAGATGAATTCATCCCTCTGGGTAAAGATGATGTAGCCGTCAACCGCCAGGAATCGGCCAAACTCGGGCGACTCAAAGATATCCACCCTTCCCAAGTCATTCTCGGCGGTATAAAGATGCTTGTCAACCTTTACCGAGAACTTTACGTTTGGAGTATGAAACTCAGAAAACCAGAATTCCATTAGTGCTCAAAATCAATATGTTGTACTTTCCTTAATCACATTAAGACGCTCTACCTTCTCATCCTCAGGGCCGGTCAGCTGACAGCCCTTCTCCTTTGCGTAGAGTATGTAGTCGATGATTTCCTGCGTGATGCGCTCACCCGGGGCCAGGATAGGAATTCCGGGAGGATAGCACATTACAAACTCCGTACATATACGTCCGTTGGTCTCGCGGATGGGAATCATCTCCTCCTTGGGAGCGTAGAAAGCCTCCTGCGGAGTCATCACCACCGACGGGTTGATGTACTCATGGTCAAACAGACCGGTACGATCCTTGCTGTAACGGCGTTTGACATCCACCAGAGCGCTCACCAGGCGCTCAACCTCACGCATACGGTCACCTATCGATATGTATGCCAGCACGTTACCCATATCACCAAGTTCCAGCTGGATATCATACTCATCGCGCAGCAGGTCATAAACCTCAATGCCTGCCAGACCGATATCCAGGGTATAAACGGTAAGTTTGGTGAGGTCGAAATCAAACACGCTGTCACCGTTTATCAGCTCCTTGCCGTAGGCGTAGTAGCCGCCAATCTTGTTGATCTCGGTGCGGGCGTAATTGGCTATGCGCATAACCTCCCTGAAAAGCTCCTTGCCGCGCAGTGCCAGATTACGGCGTGATATGTCAAGACTTGAAATAAGCAGGTACGATGCGCTTGTGGTCTGCGTAAGGTTTATCACCTGACGCACATAACCGGCGCTCACGCCCGGGCCAGTAAGCAGGAATGAGCTCTGAGTAAGGCTTCCGCCCGATTTATGCATCGAGACCGATGACATATCGGCCCCGGCTGCCATTGCGGTAAGAGGCATATCCTCACCAAAATAGAAGTGGGTTCCGTGAGCCTCGTCCACCAGCACCAGCATTCCGTGCTCGTGAGCCAGTTCCACAATCCTCTTCAGGTTGGAGCAGATGCCGTAGTATGTGGGGTTGTTCACCAGGATGGCCTTTGCCTCGGGGTTCTCCTCGATGGCGCGCTCCACCTGCGATATCTTCATACCTAAGGCTATACCTAAGCGGCTGTCTGTATCGGGATTGACGTAAATGGGTGTTGCGCCGTTAACAACCAGCGCGTTGATGACGCTACGATGCACGTTACGCGGCAGGATTATCTTCTCACCGCTCTTGCAGGCGGTCAGCACCATAGTCTGTACGGCCGATGTGGTACCGCCCACCATCAGGAATGCATGTGCGGCGCCGAATGCCTCGGCGGCAAGTTCTTCGGCCTCCTTGATTACTGATATGGGATGACAGAGATTGTCTAAGGGTTTCATTGAGTTCACATCCAACTCAACGCACTGCTTTCCCAGCAGCGATACGAGTTCGGGGTTTCCCCTACCTCTTTTGTGACCGGGTACATCAAACGGTACCACTCTGTTCCTGCGGAACTCCTGCAGAGCTTCATAAACGGGAGCTTTTCGCTGATCCATCTACTCAAAAACGTTTTAAAAGTTCAACCATCCAGCCTTTTTCCTGACCCTCAGCGTGAGGGGACAAAAAAAAGACATAAACAATAAAACCTCTCTTGTTTACGTCTTCGGTACGCGGGCAGTAATGCCTTTTGTACTTTCAAATCAGAGTCTATATAGTAAACAAATACTTTTACTACTCTTCTTATTGACCGTTTTCCAAGTCGGGCGGTTATAAAGTAACCAACTTAAAAATAGGGGTAAGCCAAGCTTACACAATGTGCGTTATGCGCACAACTCAATAATAGGAAAACTCTGATTCAATCCATTCTGCTTTCCTGACTGCAAAGGTACACCTTTTTTATTACCCCCCAACCATTTTATAAAATAATTGAGAATTGAAAATTGAAAATTGAGAATTAACGCAGGTACAGCGTATTGGAGCGAGCGAATGCTTGGAGCGAGACCGCGGACCCGGAGGGCCGCCAAGCTCACGTAGTGAGCGCATTTGCGTAGCAAATTAAAAAAAGGAACGAGGGGCTCTCTGAGCCCCCGGTTCGAATCCTTTCATCCCGGGAATCCTTGATAAAAAAGAAAGAGTAGCAGAATTCTGCCACTCTCATTGTGTCGGGATGAAAGGATTCGAACCTTCGACCACCTGGTCCCAAACCAGGCATTCTAACCGGACTGAACTACATCCCGAAAGCTTCTCTATCTCCGAAAAGCGGTGCAAAGGTACGCTTTTAGAGTAGAATCCGCAAAAAATTATTTCAGAATTTCGTAGGCCTTGAAGCACTTGACCAGCTTCTCGGTCGCAATGTCTATCTGCTCCTTGGTGTGGGTGGCCATCAGTGAGAACCGGATCAGCGTATCCTCGGGGGCGCAGGCCGGCGGGATGACCGGATTCACGAACACGCCCTCCTCAAACAGCATCTTGGTGATGAAGAATGTCTTGTAGAAATCCCTTATATAAAGAGGAATTATAGGTGTCGATGTCTTCCCTATCTCAAATCCCAACTGACGGAAATTATTAAGCGCATAATCCGTAAGCTCCCACAAGTGAGCAATGCGCTCCGGCTCGTTCTTCATGATCTGAAGTGCTGCACGGGCGGCTGCTGTTGCGGCCGGAGTGTTGCTGGCGCTGAATATATAAGAGCGCGAGTGGTGACGGACCCAGTTGATTATGGATGCATCGGCTGCAATGAAACCGCCTATGGCAGCAAGTGATTTGCTGAACGTACCCATTATGATATCCACCTGGTCGGTAAGCCCATAGTGGTTGCAGACACCGCGTCCGTGGTCTCCCAAAACACCCAGTCCGTGAGCCTCGTCCACCATGATGGAGCAGTTATCATCCTTCAGGGCTACTATCCCCGGCAGGTCAGCCAGATCGCCCTCCATGCTGAACACTCCGTCCACCACTATAAGCTTGAGTGAGTCGGGTTCACAACGGCTCAAGGTCTTTTGGAGCGATGCCATATCGTTATGCTTGAACTTGAGCGGCTTGGCAAATGACAGGCGTCGGCCGTCCACTATCGATGCATGGTCCAGGTCATCGCAGATGACATAGTCATCCCTGCCCATCAGGCAGGAGATGGCACCCAGGTTGGTCTGGAATCCGGTGCTGAATATCATGGCGTCCTCCTTGCCCACAAACTCGGCCAATTCGGCCTCGAAAGCCTTGTGCAGGTCAAGCGTACCGTTCAGGTAACGTGAGCCGGCACAGCCTGTACCATATTTTCTTGTAGCCTCTACCGCAGCCTCTATTACTTTGGGGTGATTGGTCAGTCCCAGATATGAATTTGATCCGAACATAAGGACCTTGCGTCCCTCCATGATAACTTCAGTGTCCTGCTGGCTTGAGATACACCTGTGATAAGGATAGATACCCTGTGCCTTACCCTCCTGCGGCAGGGTATATGCTGCACATCTTTCGCTAAGTTTATTCATAACGGCGCAAAATTAGTCAATTTGCCGATAGGTGCAATCTTTTTAATTATCTTCGCGTCGGGATTTGCAACTGTGTCCGGAAATGAACGTCAAGAGGAAAATTGTATTTGTATACAACCCCATATCAGGGAGCCACAAGCTGTTGCCTGTGGTCCCCATCATTGAGAAGTTTATCAACAATGACATCTATGACTATGAAATCATCAACACTCAGCACAAGGGTCATGCCACTGAGATTGCCCGGGAGTATGCAGCCAGAAGATATGACGCAGTAATTGCCGTAGGAGGTGACGGCACCGTAAACGAGGTGGGTTGCGGACTCATAGGCTCAGATACCGCACTCGGTATCATACCATGCGGGTCAGGCAATGGCTTGGCGCGTCATCTGGGAATCCCAATCGACCCCTTCAAGGCGGTAAAATGGTTGGACAAATCCATATTCACCGATATAGATTACGGCACCATGAACGGCCAACCTTTCTTCTGCACCTGCGGAGTAGGTTTTGACGCCAAGGTGAGCGATTCGTTCTCTAAGGCGGGCACCCGCGGAGTCCTGACTTACCTGGAGAGCATAATGAAGGAGATTGCCACCTACCACAATGAGACATACAAGCTCTCCTTTGACGATTCTAGCGAGACATTCGAGGCTTTTTTCATAACCTGCGCCAATGCCGACCAATGGGGTAACAATGCCTTCATTGCACCCACAGCATCACTCCAGGACGGTCTTTTGGATGTAATCGCCGCCCATCCATTCAACGTGGTCGACGCCCCTCTCATAGCGTTCCAGCTATTCAACAGGCAGATTGACAAGAACCCCAAGGTAAGCGTAAGGAAATGTAACGGAGTTACCATAACCCGTGAGAAGGAAGGACCCGCACACTATGACGGCGATCCCGTAATAATGGGCAGGGAGATCAGGATTGAGATTGTCCCGTCAGGTCTCAAGGTGCTTATCCCCGACAAGCGCCGCGGCATCTAGTATTTAAGATAAAAATCCCTTACAAGATTAATGTATTCCGATGTCTCTTTGCCATCGGGCCCGCAAATGCTGACCACATCTGTTTCCAGACCGGAACAGTTCCGGCCGAACTCCACAAGCGAACGTTTGGGAAACTTGCCCGGCACCGTAACTACATCAGTCCTATGGCACATATCCAGCCCTTGAGCAGCGGCACACTTGGAAAAGGTTTCAACCGCATCCCGGGGCAGCACCAGACTCAGGCGGCCTTCATCGGCAAGCAATCTTGAAGCACAGGCCGACAAGGTCTCAAAACTCAGGGAATCATTGTGACGCGCCGTGTTACGACCAGAGTCGGGACTCCGTAACGAATCCCTGAAATAAGGAGGATTACATACAATACGGTCATACCTGAAACCTTCGTTGAAAAGGGCAATATCCGAACATGCCACATCAATCCTGTCTGCCCACGGTGAATTGGCAGCATTGGCACGCGCCTGGCCGGCGGCATCGGGATCTATATCCACTGCCGTAACCCTACCCGCTCCCCTCTGTGCAGCAATGATGGCCACAAGACCGGTCCCTGTACCGATATCCAGCACCGTACAGCCCTCTTGCAACGGGAACCAGGCGCCCAACAGCACGCCGTCGGTCCCGACCTTCATCGGGCATCGGTCCTGCTCTATCCTGAAACGCTTGAACTCAAAGTACTGATTTGACATCCGGAAGTGATAAAGAATACTGCAAAATTACTTTTTTTGTTTTATTCACTGCTTTTGACCCTGCAAATAGCTGTTACGTGCGCGCAATTATCTAAATTTGCAGATTATTTGCAGAAGGATATATGTGGACGAAGAAGAAACAAGAAGAATCTTATGACGAATCAAATCCGGCATTCTCAATGATTGCCGATTTTGACGGTAATGAAAACGGGCTTTTTGACTCCCAGCTGGATGAGGTGGTACCCGTGCTTCCGCTCAGGAACATGGTACTTTTCCCAACTGTTGTAATGCCTGTTACAGTAGGCCGTAAATCGTCACTCAAACTAATACAGAACGCATCAGCTGAATCAAGACAGATAGCAGTTTTCTGCCAGAAGGACCCCGACACAGAGGAGCCGGACCTGAACGACCTTTATACAGTGGGCGTATTGGCCAAGGTCATCCGCATTTTTGACATGCCGGACCAGACCACAACGGTTGTCCTGCAGGGCATGCAGAGAATCAAGCTGAAGCACATAGTGGATTTTGACCCCTATCTGATGGGTGTAGCCGAGTTGTTCCCTGAGGTCCTGCCCCCTACCCGCAGCAAGGAGTTCAAGGCAATTGTGGATTCATGCAAGGATGCCGCAATCAAGTACGTAAAGCTGTCCGAGAACATCCAGCCCGACGCCGCCTTTGCGCTCAAGAACATTTCCAACGGACTGTTCCTGATTAACTTCATATGCGCCAACCTGCCGTTTGACATAAAGGACAAGGCTCGTCTGCTGCGCGAAGGCACCTGCTCAAGCCGTGCGCTTACCTTGCTATCCATACTCAACCGAGAGATACAGCTGGCCGAGCTCAAGATGAGCATCCAGCGCCGTACCCATGAGGATATTGACAAGCAGCAGAAAGAGTATTTCCTGCAGCAGGAGCTCAAGAACATACAGGATGAGCTGGGTGGAAGCGTCCAGGACCAGGATATAGAGGAGATGCGCCTTAAGGCTAATCAGAAAAAATGGAGTGACGATGTACGCAAGATATTTGACAAGGAGTTGCTCAAGCTGGAGCGTACCAACTCCCAGTCACCTGACTACAACGTACAACTGTCATACCTTCAGACCGTTCTGAGTCTTCCATGGGGAGAGTACACCAAGGACAACCTTGACATGGAGAATGCCCGCAAGGCCCTTGACAAGGACCACTACGGCCTGCAGAAGGTTAAGGAGCGCATCCTGGAGCATCTGGCGGTAATGAAACTGCGCGGTGATTTCAAATCCCCCATTCTATGTCTTTACGGCCCTCCCGGAGTTGGCAAGACATCACTCGGTCTGTCTATAGCAAATGCCCTCAAGCGCAAATACGTGCGCATATCACTGGGCGGTCTGCATGATGAGGCCGAAATACGCGGCCACCGCAAGACGTACATCGGAGCCATGCCGGGACGTATCATCAAGGGATTGGCCAAGGCCGGTTCATCAAATCCCGTGTTTATTCTCGATGAAATCGACAAAGTAAGCCAGATGACCACCCAGGGTGACCCCTCATCGGCAATGCTTGAGGTGCTCGACCCCGAACAGAACAACGCCTTCCATGACAACTATCTTGATATTGACTATGACCTCTCCAAGGTTATGTTCATCGCTACCGCAAATAACCTCAACACCATACCCGCTCCCCTACTGGACCGCATGGAGATAATTGAGGTAAGCGGTTATATCACAGAAGAGAAGATTGAGATTGCCAAGCGTCACCTCATACCCAAGGAGATGGAGGCGAACGGGCTCAAAAAAGGCAGCCTGAGTATATCAAAAGCAGCCATTGAGTCCATAATTGAGAACTACACCCGTGAGTCGGGAGTACGTGAACTGGACAAGAAGATAGGTAAGATTTGCCGCAAGACCGCCTGCAAGTATGCAAATGATGCGGATTACGGAAAAATGACGGTGAAACCTGATGATCTTAAGGATTTGCTGGGTACCCGTCCCTACTCGCGCGACAAATACCAGGGTAATGACTACGCAGGTGTGGTGACAGGTCTGGCTTGGACTGCCGTCGGCGGTGAGATACTGTTTGTGGAGACCAGCCTGAGCCGCGGTAAGGAGGGCAAACTTACCCTTACCGGCAATCTGGGTGACGTAATGAAAGAGTCGGCCATGCTGGCTATGGAGTACATACGCGCCCATGCCAAACTGCTCTCGCTGGACCCAGCCGTATTCAACTCATGGAACGTACACATTCACGTGCCCGAGGGAGCCATTCCCAAGGACGGTCCTTCGGCCGGCATAACAATGGCCACATCCATTGCATCGGCCTTTACACAGCGTAAGGTTCGCGCCAATCTGGCCATGACCGGTGAGATTACACTGCGCGGCAAGGTTCTGCCCGTAGGCGGTATCCGCGAGAAAATCCTGGCTGCCAAGCGGGCCGGGATAACAGATATAATTCTCTGTGCCGAGAACAGGCGTGACATAGAGGAGATACCAGCCGAGTACCTGAAAGGACTGGAGTTCCACTACGTCAATGAGATAAGTGAGGTATGGAAGATTGCGCTTCTTGACGAGAAGGTCCGTGATGCCCAGGAGATAGTCCCTATTCTTCAACCAGAAAAATAATGCGGTATTGAAAGGATTGGTTTTTGAACTGCAGCACACAGACGGCACAAGTCATGCCAGAGCCGGAAAGATCATTACCGGCCATGGTGTGATTGAGACACCCATCTTCATGCCGGTCGGCACGGTGGGTTCGGTTAAGGCTGTCCAAGTGCCGGAACTTAAAAATGACATAAAAGCGCAGATCATACTGGGCAACACATATCATCTGTACCTGCGTCCGGGCCTTGAAGTGCTGGAAAAAGCCGGTGGATTGCACCGTTTCAACAGCGTTGACCTTCCGATGCTTACTGACAGCGGAGGATTCCAGGTATTCTCGCTGACAGGTCTCAGGAAAATGACCGAAGAGGGCGTAACGTTCCAGTCGCATATAGACGGATCACGCCACCTGTTCACCCCGGAGCGTGTGATGGATATAGAGCACAGCATAGGCGCAGACATAATGATGGCGTTTGACGAGTGCTGCCCCGGTAATGCCGATTACAAATATGCCAGACAATCCATGGAGCGCACTCACCGCTGGCTTGACCGCTGTGTACGGCGTTTCAGTGAGACCGATCCCAAATACGGCTATCATCAGGCCCTTTTCCCCATCGTTCAGGGCTGTGTCTACAAGGACCTGCGCTCGGCATCGGCCGAATATATAGCATCCAAAGAGGCCGAAGGCAACGCCATAGGCGGACTTGCTGTCGGTGAGCCCACAGAGGTGATGTATGAGATGATTGACCTTGTCCATGGCATACTGCCGCAGGACAAGCCCCGTTATCTGATGGGCGTAGGCACGCCCGCCAACATTCTGGAGGCTATAGCATTGGGGGTTGACATGTTTGACTGCGTTATGCCCACCCGCAACGGCCGCAACGCGATGCTTTTCACCAAAGACGGCATAATAAACATGCGCAACAGGAAGTGGGAGGACGCCTTTGAGCCGATAGAGTCCGATGGAGCATCATATGTGGATACGCTCTACACCAAGGCTTATCTGCACCACCTGTTCAAGGCGCAGGAGTATCTGGCCCTGCAGATAGCGTCACTGCACAATCTGGCATTCTATCTATGGCTGGTACGTGAGGCACGCAAACATATCATGGCTGATGACTATCACACCTGGAAAGAGATTATGGTAAAACGTGTAATGCAACGCATATAATCAGTTATGGCAAAGACAATCAGACATAGACTGCTCAAAAGGCTTGACTGGTATATAATAAAGAAGTTCCTGGGCACATACTTCTTTACCATTGCACTTATTATAATAATAATGGTAGTGTTTGACTACAATGAGCATATAGACAAGCTCAAGGATGCCACGACACATGAAATCATTTTTGACTACTACCTTAATTTCGTTCCATATTTCATAAACATGTTCAGTCCTCTGTTCGTGTTTATAGCAATCATATTCTTTACATCCAAACTTGCCGAGAACTCCGAAATAATAGCAATGTTCTCCACCGGCATGAGTTTCAGACGAATGATGATACCATATCTGCTTTCGGCTGCTTTCATCGCTGTTTTCACCCTTTATCTGGGATCACAGGTGATACCCAAAGGCAATGTCACCAGGCTGGCTTTCGAAGCCGAGTATAAACTGAGCCATTACAACCGCGACAATTCTGACGGCACGTATAACATCCAGCTTGAGGTGGAGGACGGCATAATAGCTTATATGGAAAGCTATCAGGATTACAACAAGACAGGATACCGTTTTGTACTTGACAAGTTTGAAGGAAAGAAACTGGTTTCCCACATGACTGCACGAAGCATCTCATATGATACCCTGTCGATGGAGAAATACCATTGGATAGCAAAAAACTACATGATACGCGATATGTCCGGCAATATTGAGGAGATAAATGCAGGTGCAGAGATTGATACTGTCATCCGGTTTGAACCTTCTGATTTCCTGATAAAGAACGGACAGCAAGAGACAATGTCGTCGGCCGAACTGAGGGATTACATAAAACGGCAGAAAGCGCGTGGGTTCGGTAATATCCAGGACTTTGAGATAGAATACCACAAACGTTACGCCATGTCTTTTGCAGCATTTATTCTGACAATAATCGGTGTATCCCTCTCCAGCCGCAAACGCAAGGGGGGCATGGGGCTCTATCTTGGTATCGGCCTGGGGCTGAGTTTCGGTTACATCCTGTTCCAGACGGTATCATCAAACTTTGCCATAACAGGGGCGATGTCAGCCTTCTGGGCAGAGTGGCTACCCAATTTCATTTACGTACCGATAGCGATATTCCTATACATAAAAGCACCTAAATAGTAAAAGTCGTGAGATTTGACGAGTTTGATTTCCAGCCTGCGCTGCTGGATGCGATTGATTCAATGAATTTCAGGGAGTGCACTCCCATTCAGGAGCAGGCGATACCCGTGCTGCTTGAAGGGCATGACCTGATTGGCATAGCCCAGACCGGAACCGGCAAGACCGCCGCATATCTGCTGCCCGTATTGGACAAGCTGTCGGATGGCGGTTACCCCGAAAACGCGGTGAATTGCCTGATTATGGTACCGACCCGCGAGCTTGCGCAGCAAATAGACCAGCAGATTGAAGGATTCTCATACTTTACCAACATATCCGGAACCGCAGTCTACGGAGGCAATGACGGCATCCGTTTTGAGCAGGAGAAACGCGGTTTTGCAATGGGAACCGATATCGTAGTGGCTACTCCCGGCCGTCTTATCAGCCATATCAGTCTGGGCAATATAGACCTGAGCAAGGTATCATTCTTTATTCTGGATGAGGCTGACCGCATGCTTGACATGGGTTTTTACGATGACATAATGCAGATTGTAAAGCAGCTGCCGGTCAAGCGCCAGAACATTCTCTTCAGCGCCACCATGCCCGATGAGATTCAGCGTATGGCACGCGCCATCCTGCACAACCCGGTAGAGGTCAAGCTGGCTGTCTCCAAGCCGGCAGACAAGATACTGCAGGCTGCCTACGTATGCTATGAGGCTCAGAAACTGCCCATCATCCAGAGTCTCTTCCAGAACAACGCGCCCAAGAGAGTCATAGCTTTTGCATCGTCCAAGCTGAAAGTAAAGGAGATAACCAAGTCCCTGCGTCGTCTGGGGCTCAACGTAGGCGAAATGCATTCGGACCTGGCCCAATCAGAGCGTGACGACATAATGCATAAGTTCCGTAACGGCCACATCAACATTCTTGTAGCTACCGATATAGTATCGCGCGGAATAGACATCGACGACATAGATCTGGTAATCAACTATGACGTTCCCCATGACCCCGAGGACTACGTCCACCGCATAGGCCGAACCGCACGCGCCGGCGCCGAAGGCTGCGCCATCACATTCATCAGCCTGGATGACCAGACCAAGTTCCGGCAGATAGAGAAGTTCCTGGGCAAAGAGGTCTACAAGGTGCCCATCCCCGCCGAGCTTGGCGAGGCTCCGGAGTACGCCGCCGAGCGAAAAAAGCCCCAGCACAAAGGCAAGGGCCGCAAACCCTTCTTCCATCGCAAAAAATGATACAAAAGGGGACAGTCCCCTTTTGTATCATTTTAGTACTGCTCTTTCTCGTTGGGGAAGTCAGAGTTCTTGACATCCTCCACGTAGTGACCTACCGCGCTGGTGATGGTCTCGTAGAGGTTGGCGTAACGGCGCAGGAAACGCGGGCTGAAATCATTGTTCATGCCCAGCATATCGGCGCAAACCAGAACCTGGCCGTCCACTCCGCCGCCGGCACCGATACCGATGATGGGGACCGATACCTCCTTAGCTACGCGCTCGGCAAGAGCGGCGGGAATCTTCTCCAGAACGATAGAGAAGCAGCCCACCTCCTCAAGTTTGTGGGCATCGGATATGAGTTTCTCGGCCTCGGCCTCCTCTTTGGCGCGTACGGCGTATGTTCCGAACTTATTGATTGACTGGGGTGTCAGGCCCAGATGTCCCATAACGGGAATACCTATTTCTATTAAATGACGCACCTGAGGCAGTATCTCCTCGCCGCCCTCCAGTTTAAGGGCATCGGCATGAGAGACCTTCATTATCTTGATTGCGTTGGTCACAGCCTCGGAGTCATTGATCTGATAAGTTCCGAAAGGCATGTCAACCACCACAAGGGCGCGCTGAACGCCGCGTACCACAGACTTGGCATGATAGATCATCTGGTCCAATGTGATGGGCAGAGTGGTCTGGTTGCCGGCCATCACGTTCGATGCCGAATCGCCCACCAGAATGACGTCAATGCCCGCGCCATCGACCATCTTGGCCATAGTGAAATCATATGCAGTAAGCATTGCAATCTTCTCACCACGCTGTTTCATCTCTCTGAGACGCTGTGTGGTAACCTTACGCTTGTCCTCAGTAATATATCCCATAATCAATATTTTTAGTCAGACTCTTAAAGAGCCTGTTCAATTAGGCCGCAAAATTAATGCTTTTATCAAACGGATTCATTAATTTTGAATAGTTTAAACTCCTATGGGTAACAATTCGCACCTCACTGTGTATAAGGCATCGGCCGGATCGGGCAAAACGTTCCGGCTGGCGGTGCAGTATATCACCATGCTCATAAAACAGCCCGAGGACTACCGCCATATCCTTGCCGTAACCTTTACAAACAAGGCCACGGCCGAGATGAAACAGCGCATACTGTCACAGTTATACGGCATAGGGCACAGTCTGAAAGGCTCTGCAAGCTATTATAACGAGGTAAAGAAAGCCGTCACATATAATGAGCAGACCATACGCCATAACGCCCTGTTAGCACTTGACATGATACTGCAGGATTACGGCCGATTCCGTGTGGAGACCATTGACAGTTTCTTCCAGACCGTATTGCGCGGCCTGGCCCGAGAGCTTCATGTTGGTGCTAACCTTACCCTTGAACTTGATACCGGACTGGTCATTGATGAGGCTGTAGATTCATTCCTGGCCGATATTGAGCAAGACTCAAAGGATAAGCGCAACGTAATGGAGTTCGTGGAGAGCAACATTGAAAATGACAGGAGCTGGTCAATAGACGGCACACTCAAGAAATTCTCAAAAGAGCTGTTCCGCGAGATATTCATGGAAAATGGTGACGAGTTGCGCCAGATACTCTCCCAACCCGATGCCGTAGCTGATTACAAGCACAATCTGACATCGGCCCGGGACACTGTTCTGCCCGGCATTGTTGAGAAAGTGAAGGCTACAGGTCAGGAAATGACAGATGCCATCTCATCGGCAGGTTCTTCCGTTGATGAACTTAACAGATTTGTCAAGCCCTTAGTTGAGAAAATAGCAGGCGGCACGTTTGTCGATGCTGACCTAAGCAAGGGAAAGACCCTGGTTAACTGTCTGGATGATCCTGACAAGTTCTATGACAAGGGAACGCTCAAGAAATCGCCATACCTTTCAAACCTGGCCCGGGAGCGTCTTGCGCCACTTTTGTCCAAGGCTAAGGATCTTTATGATGAGTATAACTACTACCGGAATTCTTATGATGCCGCCCTGCAATACATCCATGAGCTGAGTCTGCTGCTTGACATACGTGCCCAGATAGACCGTCAGAGCCGGGAGCAGGGCCGTTTTATACTGGCCGATACCCCGCAACTGCTTAGCCGCCTGTCAGGAAGTGACACATCATTCGTTTATGAAAAGACAGGCAGCTTCATAGAGCACCTCATGATTGATGAGTTCCAGGACACATCCCGTCTGCAGTGGGGCAACCTGCGCCTGCTGCTCTGGGAGTGTCTGGCCATAGGTAAGGACTGCCTTGTGGTGGGCGATGTCAAGCAATCCATCTACCGCTGGCGCAACAGTGACTGGGATATTCTCAACTCCAGGATGGAGAGCGAGCTGGCCGTCTATAACCCGCAGGTCATACCTATGGAAAGCAATTTCCGCAGCCATGAGAACGTGATTGGTTTCAACAACGCCCTGTTCCCCAAGGCAGTGGAGATGATGCAAATGCACTACACCGGCCTGACCGGCGCTACCTACCCCGCCATTGAATCCGCCTACAGGGAGGTTCAACAGGTCAGTACCAAATCTGACGGCTTAGGTTACGTCTATATTCAGGCCGAGGGCAAGAGAGATAAGGAGAGCGGTAAAAGAAAAGACAAGCAGGATGATTCTGATAATAAATTATTCCAACAGATAGAGCAGCAGATTGACAAACTGACCGCTGCCGGGGTAAAACAGACCGACATAACCATACTATGCCGTTACGGCAATCAGATAACCGATATTGCCGGGTGGTTCGCCGCGAACCGTCCGGAATACAGGATGATATCCGGCGAGGCATTCCAGCTGAGTTCATCGGCATCTGTCCGAATACTCATCAATGCTCTGCGCTGGATTACTGACAGCACAGACAATGTGGCTCTGGCGCAACTTGTCTGGGAGCGTGAGTGCAACATAGTAAAGTCCGGAGCTCCTTTTGACCGCATCATGGCTCAGGGGCTTGAAAACTCCCTCCCACAAGCCATGCGCGATAGTTTGGATTCACTGCGCCACCTGCCGCTATACGAGCTTACTGAGAAACTCTACTCCATCCTGGAACTGGACCTCATACCCGGTCAGGACCAGTATGTCATGACTTTGCTTGACACTATCTGTCAATGGCTCAGCCGCAATCCCGCCGAACCATCGGCTTTTCTTACAGAATGGGATGACAGACTGTCCAAGACCCCTATCCCGGCAACCGATGCCAACGGCATACACCTATACACCATCCACCGCTCAAAGGGACTGGAGTTCCACACCGTCATAGTACCCTATTGCAATTGGGAGGTCATTGACACCCGACACAATGAACGCATCTGGACCAACCCTGTCACCAGCCCGTTCAACAGCATGCCTCTGCTGCCCATAGGATTCAGCGGCAAGCTGGCAAACTCCGTATTCAACGGTGAATACAAACAGGAAGCCGGCCTGCAGACAGTTGATAATCTCAACCTACTCTACGTCGCTCTGACCAGAGCCGTAAGCAACCTGATAGTTCTGAGCCCGCAAGGCCGTGGAACCACCATGACCGATGTGTTGGTTTATTCCCTGTCTGCCGCTTTCGGTTGCCAGCCCGATGAACAGAACCTCTACACCTATGAGAACGGACAGATAATGCCGCATACGGAGAAAGAGAAACAGCTGTCAGACAACCCTTTTGAACTTGAGCCCATACCCGAGGAACTCAGGATGCACTCCTATCCCATAAACGCACGGTTCCGCCAATCGGGCGAATCCACCCGTTTTGTCCATTCCACCGATGAATCCGATTACCGTCAGGATGAATACATCCAGACCGGCAAGCTGCTGCACGCCCTGTTTGCCACCATCCGTACGGAGGCCGATATTGATGCCGCCGTTGACAAGATGCTCAGCGACGGAGTGATAGAATCCCGTTCAAAGGCAGAGAGCCTCAAGAATCAGATTATGGACCATATTGAAAAATCCGGCGTACACGACTGGTTCAACGGCAATTATCTGCTGTATAACGAGGCCTCCATCATATACCGTGACGGAGGCGCCCTGCAGACCCGCCGCCCCGACCGCGTGATGATAAGACCTGACGGCACCGCCATCATTGTGGATTTCAAGTTCGGCCGCGAGCGCGAGGAGTACCTTCATCAGGTTCAGGAATATATGGACCTGCTCCACAAGATGGGCTACCCCAAGGTTGAAGGCCATATCTGGTACGTTTACAAAAATAAAATCCAAACAGTATGAGAAGGATCCTTTTATTTGCAGCAATTTATTTGCAGCAATAGCATGCCTCCCATTGGTTACAGCACAGTGCAAACGCGCCAAGAGTTATGCGCCCAAAGGCTACCAGCTTGTCTGGCAGGACGAGTTCAACGAGGGAACCGAGCCCGATGCCGCCAAGTGGACCCACGTGGTAATGCGCCAGGGCAAAGGCACCTGGCCCGCCTTCTGGATGATGCCCGCCGCCAACCGCATGCCTAACAACGGCTGGCCCCGTTGCGGCGAGATAGACATAATGGAAGAGGTTTGATTCACACCCAACGAAGTCTCATCATCCATCCACACCCAAGCCTACAACCACACCAACAAGACCCACAAGACCAAAGCCGTCACCATGGAGGTGGACTATGTACGGGTGTACCAGTTACCCGCTGATAAAGAATAATTAAGCCCGAAGTGCTTATCGCAATTTGCAACAGCCCTGAAATAATCCAACCTCACTCCCATTTATCCGCAGCAATTTGAATAATTCAAATTCTGTCGGACAAATGGGTATGTTTGTTTTTAAACCCCTCGAATTCGATGGGTTTAGGTTTTATTTCACAATCCCCTTTATACTGTGACGCAAATGGGTCGTTTCACTTTGCGTCAATAAATGTTGGCAAAAAGGTTGTAACGCTATAACCTTTTTGCCAACTTTTTCCATTCCCTAGTTAGCGAGAAAAAACTCCCTAGTTCGCGAGCAAAAAACTGCACGAGATATCCCCTTATCAAATAGAGGCCTGGGCCTCTGTTTGTCGTTATACTTTTATCTAACTTGTCATTTGAGAAGTTTGTTCATATTCTCAATACATTTTTTCTTTTGTTCCAGATTAGGATGAACATAGAGATTGAGAGTAGTGCTTATGTTAGAATGACCAAGAAGAACACTTACAGTCTTGTAGTCACACTTGCTCTCAATGCAGCGTGTAGCAAAACTGTGTCTAAGTCCGTGAAAACGCATGCGGGGTAATCCAAGCTGTTGTTGGAGCTTGTTAAAGTACACTCGATATGTGCGGGGTTCTATAGGCTTGGATGCATTGGTTAGCACATAAAAATCTCCACGCACGACCTTTTTAAGGGGACGTACAAGTGCAAGCAGATCATGTGTCATAGGAACTTCACGAATAGAGTTCTTTGTCTTAGGAGTGTCTTCAATAAGTTCAGTGTAACGAGTCTCTCCATCCACTAAATATATGCGCTGCAACGTCTTGTTTACATGTATAACGCCCGATATGATATCAATATCATTCCAACGGAGAGCACAAACTTCACCGATACGGAGGCCTGCATTAAGACAAATAAAGATACCTAGATTCTGAAAAGTAAAGTGTTCCTTAACATAGGTCATCAGCTGCCGCTGATTAGCAAGAGTTAGAACCTCAACATCCTGTTTCTCTCGTTCAGTTGGAAAGATCAGATCCATCTGATGGGATTCTATATAGCCATGTTTAGCACCATAGTGCAATATCATTTTGAGAACCACCAAAATATCACGGACGGTCTTTTGACTGAGTCCCGAGTCCAATTTGCGGTTAATAAAATCCTGGACAAGTTCTTCTATTACATCATCCACCCCACCCAGTTCTGGGATTAGATGACTCTGAATGATTAGGCAATAAGCCGCATAAGTTGATTTCTTGACATACTGTTTCTTGTCGGCTATCCAAAGCTCGGCAACTTTACTGAAAGTTGTTTTCTGTTCCATAATTTAATTGATTATAAACAGTTACAAAGTTCCTGTAAATAGTCTGCACCATCCTTAATGTCCCGAATTTGAGATTTCCAGGGTTTGAGGGAGAGTGGGATAAGTGTAAAATCAAAGATGTTTGTAGCATAGCTACAGGCAACAAAAACACTCAAGATAAGGATGATAGTGGTCTATATCCTTTTTATGTTCGCTCTCAAAAGATAGAACATATAAACACTTGGACATTTGATGGAGAAGCAATCTTGACTGCAGGAGATGGCGTTGGCGTTGGTAAAGTGTTCCATTATTCAACGGGAAAAATTGGAGTTCATCAAAGGGTTTATCTTCTAAGTGATTTTAAGTGTAACGGTAAATATCTATATTATTATTTCTCAAGCCGATTCTATGATAGGGTAAAGCGTATGAGTGCGAAGAACTCTGTTGATTCTGTTAGGATGGAAATGATTGCTGATATGCCGTTAACACTTCCTACGCTTCACGAACAAATTAAGATTGGTTCATTATTGTCTCTTCTTGATGAGAGAATATCTATACAAAACAAGGTGATTAAGGACTTAAAATCTTTATATGATGTGATCTGCCAAAAGCTATACTCTCCTAATGATAAATTAGGCTGGCAAGAATTCAAATATTCAGACCTCTTTACTATTTCTAATGAGAGAAACAGCAGACTTCAATATACGAATGTACTTTCTGCAAGCCAAGAATATGGTATGGTAGAGCGTGGCGAGTTGAACATAGACATTAAATATGATGCTACATCCATAAAAAACTATAAGATTGTCCATCCTAATGAATATGTCATACACTTGCGTTCTTTTCAAGGCGGTTTCGCGTATTCAGACAAAACTGGCATATGCAGTCCGGCTTATACAATTTTAGTTCCTAATGGAAAACTGATACCAGCATTCTTAAAATATTACTTTACTTCTACCCAGTTCATCAATTCTCTACGCATTGTTACTTATGGTATTCGTGACGGGCGTTCCATAAGTGTAGAAGAGTTACTACAGCTAAAAATATCTATCCCTACCATCTCTGAACAACACTACATATTAAGTGTTATGCAATTATGGGAAGAAAAAATAAGGATAGAAGAATGTCATCTTTCCAATTTACAAAAGCAAAAGCAATATCTATTACGACAAATGTTTATATAGTTATATCTACTATAGAACCGTAGCACAAATAAGTAAACTACAATAAATCAATTTTCTTAAGTATCAAATCTGGCAACACATCAAGTCCATAGTATAAATGTCCCTCTGGATATCCCATATACTGGATATATTTGATTACCATAGCATAGTTTTCTTTTGCGGGGATGGTGCATTTCACTCCTGTACTATCAAAACAAATTGCTTCGTGATGTGCAATCCTATTCCGGAATGCTTTAATTCTTCGGAGTTCATTATAAATCACTCTTTGACCCAAACCTTTTGCCTTTGCTGGAAAAATGTGGAGAAGGGATTGTCCTCCAAGAGCGAATGGCTTTCTGGAAAACAGATGTGTCCAAAAACCAAAAGTTACCGATGACACAACTCTATCATTTGAGTATCTTCCCGTCTTATCAAGATCTGCAATAATCTTATCTACCGCTGCCCTTTGGGGATGATTTTCAAGCATTCCCCCTGTAACGAGTTGATTCCTAATCCAGTCTTCATCACCATAATAAGTGCGGTAATGATTATTAATAGCATTCCTTAAAACGACCTCGAATATATTGAGGACCCCATAGAATTTTTGGCAAAGCTTTACATTGTGACGATAGAGTGTAAGTGCCGATGAAAAATCTCCATTGCAGGCTTTCAGATATTTGTTTAGCCTTGCTGCCGAAAAAGCTTTCTGGTATTCTGCGTATTTCATGATTATTACAATATAACATTGCAAATATATAAAAAATTTGTATATTTGCAACCGAAGTCCCGTATGTCCCTGAGCAATCATACATACGGGTTTAGTTTTTTATACTAATTGGTCTCAAATAGAGACCTTTTTTTGTTTTACTTAATCCCTAATTAAGGCACTTACTCAACAAGCTCATAAGAGAGCTACAACCAGTTTTTTCTTGAGAGATGTTTTAGCAGAGCGAAAAGAATTAAACAGTAAAGGCTTTGATATCTGTTCTGTTTCTGTAACCAAGGGGGTAATTAATCAAATTGAATATCTTGGCCGTTCATTTGCGGCAAAGGAAACAAAACATTATCATGTGGTTCGTCACGGTGATATAGTTTATACTAAAAGTCCAACGGGAGACTTTCCTTATGGTATAATCAAGCAAAACTATAATGAGAATCCAGTCGCAGTTTCGCCTTTATATGGAGTTTATGAGCCTATAACATATGAGGTTGGAGTATATCTACATTATTATTTTTGCAGTCCTAATAACACATTAAATTACCTTCATCCTCTTATTCAAAAGGGCGCTAAAAACACAATAAACATTACTAACCCGCACTTTCTAGACAATAAGGTTAGTATACCAGATTCAAAGGTACTGTCTAAAATAGTATCTACAATAATTACTATTTCATCAAGGCTACAATTGGAAGAAAAGTTGCTCTATCAATTACAACTACAAAAACAGTTTGTATTATCTAACATGTTTATATGAAAAGATTATTTAGCAAGTAAGTTTTGGCAAATTTTAGCTCTAATAATACGTCTGTCTCAATGTCCTTTTTGACCTCAAGCAGTTCTAATCCACTGGCAAGTTGTTTTTGGACAACATATGGCGGGCAATAGATTGTCTCTTTCCCATAGTCTTTGAAGTAAATATGTGGTATAGCTTGACCTGTTTTGTAACTATCAAGTTTAACGTGCTGAAGAGCGTAGTAAATGAATGGAAGATATATACCATCTTTGGGAGTTAATGAATTTAAGGTGCCAACGAAAGAGTGGCTTCCGTGGACATAGCGCAAAGAACCTACTCCAGAACCATCTTTTGTTATCAGAATGGAATCTCCATTAGATTGTGATCTGTCAGAATATCCGGAAAGACCTGAAGCACCGTATGCTGGCACCAAACCTTCATCTAATAAATCGCCTTCCTTCAAGGTAGAAGATGAGCATTTAACGCAGTCTGCTAAAGTTGAGTTGGGCTTTTTGTTCCCAATGATTTCGTAAGAAAGTGCCTTAATTAAGGATTCATACTTCTCAATCACCTTGCTTTGGATAGCAATACGATTATTGAGTAGTGATAATAAGTAACCTATCTTTTTTTGTTCCTTATATGAAGGAACAGATATTTTTATATTTCTACATATTTCCTGGTTAAGTTTAGGCATTGTAGTTCCAGTGTTATATGGAGCATAATCAAGACGCTCTAATGATTCAGACAGAAAATCTAAATCAATATCTTGTTTTGGCTTTAGTACGTGAGCATGATTATTTACCCATGTTTTACCATTGATAATGAATGCAACGCGATAATTCCTATCTATAATATTTGCGCCATCTTCACTAAGCAAAACCAAATTGTCATCAAATATAAAGTCATCAACTCTGTCAATTTCGCCAGAAGCTCCATAATAAGGATATAATCCCATTTTATTAATTCTATCAGAACTTTTAATTGGTTTTCGCTGGTCATCAAGAAAAACGGCACATTCTTCAAGCCTTCTTAAGCACCATTCCCCGCTAAACTCCGGAAATCTCAAATTCGGGACATTAGGCTTATTCTGTTTTTTATTATCACTCATAGCGACTGTCTGTCAGTTAAGCAATTGATTAGGGATTAGATTATGCCGAGTTCCTTAAGATAAACGTCTATCTGGGCATCCAGTTCTGCACGCTGGGCCTCAAGATCCTTAATTTCTTTCATTACGGCCTTAATGTCTATCTCCTCTTCCTCCTCAAAGGTATCAACGTAACGCGGAATGTTGAGGTTATAATCATTGTCCTTGATTTCCTGGAGTGAAGCGCAATGACTGTATTTATCTATTTCCTTGCGTTCACGGTAGGTGCTGACAATTTTTTCAATATGCTCCTTTCGAAGTTTGTTTTGAGTCTTGACTTTCTCAAACTCCTTGCTGGCATCTATAAAGAGTATGTTATCGTCTTCCTTGCGGCATTTCTTCATGACCAGTATGCAGGTTGGTATACTGGTACCATAGAAGATATTGGCCGGAAGTCCTATGATGGCATCTATGTAGTTCTTCTTCTCTATGAGGAACTGGCGGATTTTACCCTCGGATGCACCACGGAACAGAACTCCATGTGGAGCTACGCAAGCCATTGTGCCGCCATCATTGAGATGGTATATCATATGTAATATGAATGCGTAGTCTGCCTTGGATTTTGGTGCCAGAACACCCGCTTTGCTGAAACGGTCATCATTGTTGAACTTTGCATCCGCTGTCCATTCTGCAGAAAATGGCGGATTTGCCACCACAGCATCAAACTGTCGGTCGCCAAATTCATCTTTTTCAAGTGTATCACCATTTTGGATGTCAAAATCCTTATACTTAACACCATGGAGCAACATATTCATGCGTGCCAGGTTGAAGGTGGTGGGATTCTTTTCCTGACCGAAGATTTCATCGGCATTACCGCCACGGGCTGTACGGAGCAGTAATGAACCGCTACCACAGGTTGGGTCATAAACGGTCTTGAGACGGGTTTTGCCGGTTATTACTATTTCCGAAAGAATCTGGCTAACCTCCTGAGGAGTATAGAACTCACCGGCCTTCTTGCCTGCACCAGCTGCGAACTGGCCAATCATATACTCGTATGCATCACCAAGGATATCTATATCCTGAGCATCATTAAGACCAAAATCAATGCCGTTGAGCGCTATCAGGACATCACTTATTAGTCTATTCTTATCATCGGCTGTCTTACCTAGTTTAGGTGAGGCAAGATCTATATCAGAGAACAAGCCTCCAAAGTCATCTCCGCTATCGTGGCCAATGGTGCTGTCCTCAATCTTCTTGAGGCTGCGCTCTAACTGTGGTAGTATATTCTCCTTGTGGCTGATGCTTGTTATAATTGAAGAGTACAGGAACTCAGGCTCAATAAAGTAGCCCAATTCTTCCATACATATACGTTGTATCTCTGCTTTAAGTTCTGAATCATTTGAAGCCCACGCTTGCTTGAAGGTAAGTTTATCCTCACTCAACTGGTCATCAATATATAGCTCTATCTTTTCAGAGAGGTATTTGTAGAATATGAAGCCAAGAGTAAAGTACATAAAGTCTCCGGCTGTCATGTTTCCCCTAAGTTTGTTTGCTACCTCCCAAAGTTGGGTGCGCAAGCGCTGTTGTAATTCTTCTGTCATATTATAGTTTGTGCTTTATTCCCAATTAAACAAGTCAATGATCTCACGCATCTTCTCGACAATGCGGCGAACGGTTGCGCTGCGTGCCAACAGGCCCATTTTCTTTTTTCGGACTGCCTCCTGTATGATTTCAGGTTTCTCGCGGCCTAGATAATCATACTCTGACATAAATTTGCCTAAAGCCTCCGGATCCACATCCTCTTGAGCTGCTAAATCCTCAACAGCCCGGGTCTTTTTCTCTATGATGTAATTCTTGAGACGAGTTTCCAGATCAATGGTGCCGTCTGCCTTAGCACGCTCAAAGCCCTCTTTATCTGAATCCACATTTGCCTTTATGAAACCATCAATAATGCGGGTCTTCTTTCGCATTGTAGCATCCTTAATCATGGTGTCAAGTATTTCCTGACGTTTCTCCTCATAATTAGCATCTGACGGATTCAAGTTATTGATGAGCGACAGGATATAAGCTACATTGATGACATCACTGTGTAGTAGCTCTAAACAGAAGTCTATATCATCAAGCTTACCTCCTTCTCCATAATCTATTGGTATATCACCTGTTTCATGTGATTCTTCCGTTTTATCCCCCTTGACAAAACCAACGGTCATATCAAGATACTTAGAACGGAAATCATTAAAGTCCTGCTCTGAGAGGATGAATCCAGGATCATCGGCATCAAAGTCCTCATATATCTGAATCTCTGCACGTTTTTTGATGATATCACGAAAAGCCAGCAGAAAACTCTTCTTATCATACTCGCTTTTGAGCAAATCAACAGTCTCAAGTGTGGGGTAAGTCTGCAAGAACTTTTCACTGAGTTCATTAAGCTCACGCTTTACCTGCTTGTATTCCGGACGCTGTACACCAACATTGGGATCACCGTCACAGAAGAGTTTCAAGGATTCGTCGACCTTAGACTTAAGGTCACGGAAGCAGAGAATCTTACCAAAACGTTTTTTCTCATTCAGAATGCGGTTGGTTCGGCTGAATGCCTGGAGCAGACCGTGATACTCAAGATTCTTATCTACGTAGAGAGTATTGAGTTTCTTAGCATCAAAGCCTGTTAGGAACATACCTACTACTATAAGGAGGTCAATCGGTTCCATACCCTCTTTGCGCTTTTTCATTCGCTCATTTATATCATCGTAGTAAGCTCCGAAATTATCAGTTGTGAATGCAGTACCAAAATGTGCATTATAATCATCCATTATAGTCTGCAACTCATCGGCCTGAACGGAATCTGTTTCAAAACCTTGATTCATTCCAGTCTTGGCATCGTCCTGACTGGCGTTAGCCGCATAGGTGAAGATAGCAGCTATCTTGATGTCCGGCTGTAGGTCCTTAAATATCTTGTAGTATTTAAGAAGCATGGGTACAGATTGTACAGCAAAGAGAGCATTGAATTCCCCGTCGAAAGTTGACTTGCGGAAGTTGTTGATGATGAATTCCGCAATGGTTTTCATACGGATTTCACTCTGCTCATTGGCATCAAGCTTACCTTGGTAGTATTCCACAAGGAAACCAAGAACATTCTCGTCGGCAATGGCATCCTTAATCATGTACTTATGGAGACACTCTCCAAAGACCTCATAGGTGGTAATATCCTGCTTGGCATTCTCCGGGAAGATAGGCGTGCCGGTGAATCCGAATATCTGGAGATTGCGGAAAAAGTTGACGATATTGCGGTGGCACTCACCAAAATGGCTGCGGTGACACTCATCAAATATCATTACAAATTTCTTGTCGCGCAGTTCCTGAATACGTTTGTTATAAAAGTCCTTCTTGATGGCGGTGTTTAGTTTCTGGATGGTGGTGAGAATAATTTTCTTGTCTGAGTTAAGACGCTTGACAAGTTCATAGGTATCATCAGTACCATTAACAGCACCAGGTTCAAAGGCCTCATATTCACTTTTGGTCTGAGTATCCAAATCATGTCGGTCTACCACGAAGAGTACTTTATCAATACCATCCAGTTCTGCAACCAACTGGGCTGCTTTGAATGATGTAAGAGTCTTACCTGCTCCGGTGGTATGCCAGATATAGCCATTCTTATTTGTATTCTGAACACGGTCAAGTATCTTCTCTACGGCATAGTACTGATACGGTCGTAGCACCATGAGACACTTATCTCCTTCATGAAGTACTATGTATTTACTTAACATCTTGCCAAGTGTACACTTGTCAAAGAAGTGAACAGCAAACTGACTGAGGTCATTGACTGGTTCATTATTGATGAGAGTCCACTTGAAAGTAAACTTATAGCCACAATTAGGATTGTTAGCAAAATAACGGGTGTTTACACCGTTGGATATCACGAACAGCTGTATATAATCAAAAAGGCCATGGAATGAAGTCTTTGAGTATCGCTGGACCTGATTATAAGCCTGCTTGAGCTCTACCCCACGTTTCTTAAGTTCAATCTGCACGAGAGGCAGACCGTTAATGAGGATAGTAACATCATATCGACAGGTTTTACGGCCTTCAACAGTAATTTGATTTGATACCTGAAACTCATTCTGACACCAACGGTTCTTATTTAGGAACTCCACCCATACACGATGCTGGCCATCTTCTGTTTCCAGAGGATAAAGGTCGCGGAGTTTCTTGGATTTCTCAAAGAGTGTACCACCCTCCAGATAGATACATATCTTCTCAAATTCCTTATCAGTAAATGTTGTCCTTCCTATGCGTTCAAGAGCCTTGGCATTATGCTTCTCCAGCTGTGCCTTAAAGTTCTTGTAAAGATTATCTTCTTCCTTGATATGGACGTATTCATAGCTCAAATCTTGCAATGTTGCTATTAGTCCATTCTCAAGAGCTTCTTCGCTTTGCGCTGTCATTTTGGAGTAACGTTGGTTATGTAGAATCTTTAAACTACAAACTTAGGGATTTTGGGCGAGATAGAAGTCGATTATTGTGTTATATTTGCGGATAGCTAACCTATATTACATATGGAATACGGAATTGTTTACCTGCTAACTAACCCAGTTATGCCTGGTCTGGTTAAGATTGGAATGACCACGCAGGAGGATATTGATAAAAGGATGAGAGAACTCTATACGACTGGAGTTCCGGTACCGTTTGAATGTAAGTTTGCATGCAAGGTCAAGAAAAGTGACTGCCTAAAAATTGAGAGAGCCCTACATAAGGCCTTTGACCCGCAGCGCATCAATCAGAACCGTGAGTTTTTCCGTATCAATGTTGAGCAGGCCCAGGCCATACTGAAGCTTTTCCATCATGAGGATGTGACTGAGGATGTGACTGAAGAGATCCAGAATGATCTGACCGAGGAGGATAAGGCTGCAAGCACTAAAGCACAAGCCAAACGTCCACCTCTGAATTTCTATGAAATGGGGTTACAAAAAGGCGACGTACTGGTTTGGAAAGATGATCCAACAGTATCCGTGACCATTGTATCTGAACGGAGAGTTATGTTCCACGATGAAGAAACTTCAATCAGCGCCCTATCCGCTAAGCTTAAGGGGTATAACGTTAAACATATTGCCCCAGGTGTTCATTGGTTATTTAATGACAAGTTGCTTAGTGATATCTATGACGAGACCTATCCGTTTGAAGAGTAATTAAGTCTGTAAATGAATTTGTCCCTAAAAATATATGGCTTTAGGGAATGACTTTATGCTTTGAAGTTATACGTGAGGATCTTTCAAGATGTCAAAGTGTCTCCCTGTATGAATACTCCGCCAAAGTGTCCCACAACGATCCGCCTAAGAGCGTACTCTAAGCGCAGTGCATGTGGGACACGCCCCCTAAAATGGGGGTATGTAACACACTCACCGGCCTCACAGCGCTCATGAGGCCGTTCGATGTGGGACACTTTGGCAAGAAACCGACGAAAAAGAGGCGACATGAACCTTGATTGCTCTCTTTTTCTTATTTTTGTTTCGTATAAACAGATATCCCAATGTCACTCCCCAAATTCATAATAACCAGAGCCGGAGTACTGCGCTTAGGGATGGTCCGCCAGCATAAGGACCTGCTGCAACCGGATGACGATTGTATAGGCGGCGGATACTACCAGTTTGACTTCACCTGCAACCGCATGATACTGGACCGGGCCTCATATGACTTTGGAATCCCACGCTGGCATCTTATTGATACACTTAAGGTTCCGGCGGTTTATCGAGGACTGCGCATCGTATATAAATATGATGATGGCTTACATGATGACCTGCAGGTGACCGAAGAACTTAAGATTGAATATTACGAATAAGATGAGATATGACAAAAGAGAATAGAGACATATTGCTAAGGTTGCTCCAGCAACACAAAGAGCTGGGGATATCAGATCAGATAGATTTTGACAAGTTCTACCTGTACTCTATCATAACCCACTCTACTGCCATTGAGGGCAGCACGGTGACTGAAGTAGAGGCACAACTTCTGTTTGATGAAGGTATCACCAGCAACAAGCGAACGATGCAGGAGCAGATGATGAACCTTGACCTGAAAGTGGCTTATGACTACGGAAGGGAATGGATCAAGTTGCATGAACCTATTACGGTTGATTGGCTTGTGTTGTTGGCATCGAAAGTAATGGCTCGTACAGGCAGTGAGTATCATGCGATGGGTGGTGATTTCTCTGCAGCAAAGGGCGAACTACGCAAACTTAATGTTACTGCAGGTTTAGGTGGAAAGTCATATTTGGCTTATCAAAAGGTGCCTGCCCGTCTGGATTCTTTCTGCAAAGAACTAAATAAGCGCCGCAAAGCCATTAATCCAACTGACATAGCTGCCGTTTATGACCTTAGTTTCTGGGCGCATTATGAGCTGGTGACTATTCATCCGTGGGCAGATGGTAACGGTCGTACATGTAGGTTACTGATGAACCTTCTGCAATGGGAATATGGTGTTTTGCCTACAAAGGTGCTCAAAGAAGACAAGGCTGAATACATACAGGCACTAATAAGCACTCGCGAAAATGATAACACGGATATTTTCGAAGATTGCATGACTAAACTCCATTGCAAGCATTTGCGAAATGATATCGACCAGTTCATAAAGTCTGTAGCAAACAAAGTGGTCGATAAATGGCAATTAAGAAAGGAAATGGTCGATAAATGGTCGATAAAGCCTTCTTTAGCGGAGAAATTGGTCGACATTTTAGAGTATCTGGCCGATAAAGATCAGATTACTTCAATAGAAATAGTCAACCACTTCGGCATTAATCCCACCACAACCAAGCGCTACCTTCGTCAACTCACAGAGTACGGCTATCTGGTTGCAAATGGTGGCAACAAGAATAGGACATACAAAATACTCAAAGAGAACTATCCTAAGAAGGTTGAGTAATTATTACGAATAAAAAACAACATATGGTAAAGCACATAATCCTCTGGACACTGAATCCGGAGCTATCAGAAAGTGAGAAAGAGTCCGTAAAGGCCGGTATCAAGGAGGGACTGGAAGGCTTGGTCGGTAAGGTTCCGGGGCTGATTGACGTAAAGGTGAATATAAGCGGCAGGCTGGCATCATCAAATGCCGATGTCATGCTGGACAGCACGTTGGAAAGTGAGGAGGCCCTGAAGGCGTATGCCAAGCACCCCGCACACGTGGCTGTGGCCGACACCAAGGTACGTCCCTACACCGTTCAACGCAGTTGTCTGGATTTTGAGATATGAGGAAAGCACTTGTAATACTAATATCGGCCGTAATGTTATCGGCCTGTGCCGACAGCCCCAAGCAACTAATCAAGCGGGCCGATGAGCTGTGCCGTTACATCCCCGACCATGAGTTGCTGGAAAAGTCCAGGGACTTTATGACAACAGACTTCTACGCCGTACTGGACACCATGTTCTACCGGCTGCCGGCGCATGAAGCCATGGACCACGAGTGGCTCTATTACTTTGTTACCGGAAACGGCGGAACAATAGCCGATTTCACGGTGACCGGTGTAACCAAGACCGATGCCACTCACGCTACGGCAAACGTCAGTGTGCGCCAGAAATGGGAGGACGGCTCTTTTGACCCTGACAGTGACATTGAGGAGCATCAGCTCTCTATGGAAAAGGTTGACGGAGTATGGCTGATGAGTGATTTTGACGGTCATAAGCAGGACTGCATCAACTACATAGCCAACAACCGCAAGGAGCAGGCTCTGCGCGATGCCATAAGCGATTATCTGATAAAGGAAATCGGTGTACAGTACAGGCAGGGACAGCTCTGCATCCCCACCCTGATGATTGTATCGGCCCAGGAGATAAGCACTAATCAGGCACGTGTCTGGGGTGATTTCTGGATCTGGTGGTACAATCTGGAAGGTGATACTCTGATGACCGTTTCGGGCGGCAACCATTCCGGAGTTATGACCGTAATCAGCCAGGACGGCGCATTAAAGGTTACATCATTTGAGCAGACGGTTGATGGTGCAGGCAATGATGCAAGCGCCCGCCGCATATTCGGCTCTCACTATGATATCTATCAGAACATGCACTCCAATCAGGATGTGCGTGATGCAGTGCGCCGCGAGCAGTTGGGTGAATATGTAAAAAGCCACAATCTTAAAATAAACTATTACAAGGACTTTGGTTGGGATGCAGTAAAACTTTAAAAGACTATGGAACCGTTTCTGAAGATAGTAGCAGAGGATCTGTACCGCAAGTACGGTGCGCAAGGTAACGGACTTGCCGATATTACGGTGGTTTTTCCCAACCGCCGCGCCAGGCTGTTCTTTGATGATTTCCTGTCAGCATGCTCTGATAAGCCGGTATGGTCACCGCAATATACTACTATCGAGGAACTGTTCCAGTCACAATCAGACCTCAGGCCAGCCGACCGCATCGAGATGGTCACCCTGCTCCACAGCATATATCAGCAGGAACTGCACACCGATGAGTCTCTGGACAGTTTCTGGTCATGGGGTGAGCTGATGCTGGCCGATTTTGATGATGTGGACCGCAATCTGGCACCGGCGGACCAGCTGTTCAGCCTGCTCCGTGAGCAGCGTGAACTTACTGACACATCGTTCCTTACAGAAGAACAGAGAGAGGCTCTGGAGCAGTTCTTCGGCGAGATGAAGGACGCTCAGCCCACCCAACTGCGCGAACATTACCAGGCGGTATGGAGCGTGCTGGGTACTGTCTATCAGAAGTTCAACAAACTGCTGTCAGACAAAGGGATAGGCTACAACGGAATGATTCAGCGCCGTGTCATCAGCAATCTTGACACCGAGCGCCTTTCTGCCGGCAAATACGCATTTGTAGGATTCAACAGCCTGGACGGAGCCGAGAAGGAGCTGTTCCGCGCCATACAGAAAGCCGGCAAGGCCCTGTTCTACTGGGATTATGACCCTGCCTACACTGAGAGCAGCCTGCTGCATGAGGCAGGACGTTTCCTGCGTGACAACCTCAAGGAGTTTCCCAATGAGCTTCCGCGAGAGCGGTTTGACGGCATGCACAAGGCCCGTCTCACCATCGTGGAGGCTTCGACCGATAACGCTCAGGCACGTTATATCCGGCAATGGCTTGAATCTCTGGACATTGAAAAGGCCGGTAAGGAGACAGCCATAGTCCTGGCCGATGAGAACCTGCTGCAGCCGGTGCTGCACAGCATCCCGCAGCAGCGCATCGGAAGTGTAAACATCACCATGGGTTACAAGCTGTCGGAGACATCACTCTTCAGCCTGGTCATTGCACTTATTGATATGCAGCGCCTTGCCGCAAGGAACAGAGGCAGGCTGAGCATCCAGTCCCTCAGCCGCGTTCTGGGCAATCCTATGGTATCAGCGTTATCTGACAGAGCGCCCAAACTGTTGGAGGATATGCGCAAGACCCGCCGCATGTTCCCTGACACATCAGCACTTACCGGAAACCAGGAACTGGCGGTACTCTTCACTCCAGTCACAGACAACCTGTCGCTTCTAAAATATCTGCAGACCGTGCTCAAAGCACTTGTCCCGGTGATACGCAATCGTGATGACGACACGCTGTTCCAACCGCTCATCCAGGAGTCTCTCTACCGCATCTACACACAGATAAACCGACTCCTTTCATTGACTGAGTCAGAAAGCCTGGAGATAAATACCGATACGCTGTGCCGTCTTATCCGCTCCATTCTATCCACCACAACGGTTCCGTTCCATGGTGAACCCGCTGTGGGAATGCAGATTATGGGACTTATCGAGACCAGGAACCTGGACTTCAGGAACGTTCTGCTGCTGTCGGCACAGGAGGGCACGCTGCCCAAATCAGGGCAGAGCGCATCGTTCATACCATATAACATCCGCGTGGCTTTCGGGCTGACCACCATGCAGGACAAAAGTGCCGTTTCATCGTATAATTTCCACCATCTGCTCCAAAGGGCAGAGAACGTAACTATGGTATATAACGGTAACGCCGATGCCAAGGGAATAGGCAAAGGCCAGATATCCCGATACCTGCTCCAGCTCATTGTAAGCGGCGCCGATATACAACGCATTACGCTTAAACCTGACCGGTCCGACACTGAGATCACCCCCATTACCGTCAATAAAACACAACCGGTGCTGGAACGCCTCTGCCAACGCTATGATTTCTCTGACAGTGATACATATCTCTCACCGTCGGCCCTGAACACCTATATGGACTGCAGTCTAAAGTTCTATCTTATGCAGATTGCCGGACTCCGCAAGCCCGATGACACCGACACAGACATTGATTACGCCATGTTTGGAACCCTGTTCCACAAGAGTGCCGAGCTCACATACAACTACCTGGCATCAAAGACTCCTGACCACACCATAACCGCCCGTGACATTGAGACCCTGCTTAAAGACCACAACCTTATAGAAGGATTTGTGCAGCAGGCTTTCCGGGAGGATTATTTCAAACGTGAAGATGTGGTCAAGGCTGACTTGAGCGGCACCCAGGCCATAAACATGGAGGTGATACTCAAATATCTGCGCCAGATCCTGCGCATGGACATGGAACTCTACGCACCTTTCAGGTATGTGGGCAGTGAATCCTCCGGCTACAAACATTATGTCATGATAGATGACCCGCTTAAACCTGGCTCCAGGTTAAAGGTTCGTATCAAGGGAATCATAGACCGCATGGACTCTAAGGACGGGATACTCCGGATAGTTGATTACAAGACCGGCCGTAACAAAGGCACTCCCGCCACTATCGATGACCTGTTCCCGCCCACCGAATTCAAAAAACGCAAGAAAGAGGCCTTCCAGATTTTCTATTACGCCTACATAATGAGCCACCAGCCGGAGTTCTGCAAGTACAAGCTGGCTCCCACCCTGCTCTACACCCGAACATCGTCCAAGCCCACGCCCGATGACATTTACTATCGTATAGGCAATGATGCGGTTACAGATTTCAACAGCAGGTATGGCCGCGAGTTTGAAGAAAAGCTGATTTCAATTATTACAGAGATTTTCAATCCCGATATCCCGTTCAGTCCCACCGGCGATAAAGAAACCTGCCGCAACTGTGACTTCAGTCAGCTGTGCGGCAGGAATTAAAAAAAGACAATTTGTTGTAGAAAAGTAATCTTACTTCATTTATTGGCGATACTTAAACTCAAGCCAAAATTTCATCACTTTACCGTTAGCCAGGGTGGCATTGAACTTGAAAGTCAGTTTGTCGGCTGAGATACCTCCTGTATATTTTACGGTTCCACTCTTAAACATATTGTCATAATGGACACCGTCTATTTCTCCCACCTTTCCATAGAATTGAATGGAAGGAAGTGAAGAGGGCAGTTGCCCATCAATACCCATTATAGCAAAACTTTCAGGATAACCATCTTTTGCCAGATCAACGGTCTTTCCCGACTCCCATAAATCCCAATGATGGTCTATTGTAGTAACAAAACCTGCAGATTCACAAAAAACGTCAAGCCAGCCCATCCTTTCATCCCAGTCTCCAGTAGTCTTTACATCAAACACTTTTCCGTCATAGTAAAACTGATTCACTTTAAGATCAACCTCATCGGTTGATTCCTTTTCATCGTCACAGGCGCAGAATAGCGCAGTCATGGCCACAAGAGCCAAAAAGATAGTCTTTGTCTTCATTGTCATATATAGTTAAGGTTATTCTTTTGCATACCAGGCCTGGTCTACACCCAGATATGAACCGGCGCCTAGTGCAAATTCATCCGGTGCGGTAACACCCAATGAATGTCCGTCCTCTATCTGATAACTGAAAGTAAAGCTCTTACCTTCTGTTCCATCATCATACTCATGCCAGTCAAATTGAACATCTCCGTTGTTGAAACCGTAGAACTTTTCAACCTTGATTGTGAATGTAGATCCGGTACAGGTAAAGGTACCAGTCAATTTATGACCGTATCCCCATAATTCTCCCTGTGGATTCCTACCGGTTTCTGAGCACTCAAGAATGTATGTATTACCCTTAAAGGTAAAACTCTCCACGCGGTCAGCATAACCGTTGTTGTCATATTCATCCCTTTCGGAATGTACCCATTTACCCTCCAAGGCGGTCTTTTCACTACTTTCATTCTTGTCATCCTTATCACAGGATGTAAATGCCAGGCTGATTGCAACAGCGGCACAGATAAAACGAATAATTGATTTCATATTACGGTTTTGTTTATGATTTATCTCTTTATGAATTCCAGATTCATCGGACCGCCTACGGCTTTCTTTCCGTCAACTATCTTGAAAGTAAAGTCTTTAAGGAAATCAACATCCGTTTCAAACTGCTCCGGATCCATCTGATACCAGCGATATGGCAGTTCATCGGTATATTTGAGTTCGAATGTCTCGGGATCCAACGCTCCGTCAGACATACTCCAACCCTTATAGGTATCTTCTACAATAAGTGCATCAAAAGCGTCTTCATTCTTGAATGAGAAATCAAGCTTGTCGTTCTCATAGGTGAATGTTCCTTTAAGGTGATCTCCCCAGGCAACGATATAGACATCCACCTTGTTTCCGTCAAAGATAAGAGTAATGCGTTGCTCACCTATCCCCACTTGCGTACCTTCTGGCACGCCGTCCCACCTTCCGTCAAGTGTGATGGTTTTATTGGAATCATCATCTTTCTCTTTTTCACATGATGTGAATGTCAAGCCCAGCATAGCTGTAGCAATGGCAAAAAACAGGAACTTTTTCATTTTCGAATAGTTTGATTCATTTTGCTAAGATGAGATTATTTGTTGCATTATAAGCATTCAAAACAAAAATAAATCGGTCATTTCGTACAAATCATTATTTTTGCACGCTATCATGGAGTTTATAGATATTATTATTCCGATGTTTCCGTTTATGGTCTGCCTGTTCTGGACAGTCCATGCCGGAATCAGTTACAAGGACCTCAACCTGGCCCAGCGCATTCTTGGTCTATTCCTGTCGGCATCAATGCTCCTGTTCCTGTATCACGCCATGTATTATACAGACACCGCAAACTGCAATCATAATATCTGGACAATAATCTACTCTTGGGCTACCCTTACCGTTTACCCGCTTTATTACCTGTATATCAAGGCTATTACAGACAATGACAATCCCGGCAAGACCACAATGGCCCTGCTGTTCATTCCCGGTCTGATAGCTGCGATATTATATATTTTTGTTTATACCCTTGGGCTCAATCCTAAGGTTCCGGATATTTTCATCAATATTATCCGTCCTTTACAGACCATTCTGGTTAGCCTAATAAGCATATTCAAGCTGACTGCCTTTGAGCGCAGTATATATGACTCATATTCCGATGTAGAGGGCAAGAGCGCAAGACCAGTCATCATTCTTGCCGCCCTGCAACTTATTGCTACCGTCTGCACAGTGATATTGAGTATTCTTGGCCAGCGTTTCTTTATAGACAAGACAGTACTTGCCGTACCGTCCTTACTGTTTTCGGTCATTATCTATGCAATAGCATACGTAGGATTCCGATACAGGTTCGGGGCATTCCAGATGGAGAATGAACTTAAGGAGGATATCGTGCCCACCGACAAGGTAGCTGAAGACTCATCCCTTTTCAATACCATTGTAGAAAAAATGGAAAAAGAGATGGTGTTCCTGCAACCGGGCTTATCGGTTGTGGACCTGGCCAAATCAATAGGCAGCAACCGCACTTACGTATCCACAAGCATAAACACCCACAGCGGTAAGTCATTCGCCCTGTTCGTCAATACCTACAGAGTGGAGTACGCCAAGACAATAATGGAAAAAGACGGAAAACTGTCCATTGCCCAGGTGGCCGAAATGTCAGGATTTGCCAGCGAGGAATCCTTCCGCCGAAACTTCAGGAACATCACCGGCAAATCCCCATCCGACTGGACAGGACCAGTCCGTCTTTAATCTTTACAGTTATCGGGCTTTTATCTGCCTTATCTTATCTTGCAAGCGGATTACCCAGCTCCGATGCCTCTACGTCATTCTCGTCCAGCTTGAATATCATGAACTGCTGGTTGTCTTTGGTGAGCGGTTTCCAGTCACCGCCGTCGGGACCGCAGGGATCACCGTACTTGGCAAAGTTTGACCAGGCTGTAAGCATCTTCTCCGACAGATCCCAGTCTCCCTGGGTCCAGGGGCGCCAGCAGTGCTTCAGTGACTTGAACACAAACCACAGGTCCGATGAGTGGAAAGCACCACGCAGTCTGTTGGTTACCAGAGGATTCTCACCGGGCAGCGGACGTGCAAACTGGTAGGCGTATGCCTTGCCGCCCATCTCCTCACGGTTAAGGCAGAAGTCCACAATCTGCGTACCCATGTTGCCTGCATCGTTCAGCGTGTAGCCAATAAGGTACGGAACCTGTGCCAATGAGCCGTCTAAGCAGGCATCATCGAATGATTCGGTCAGCACATATCCGTCTATATAAGGTGATATGGGTGATGCGGTAAGTATGCTGCGTTTTCCGGTAACGTTGGTGTAGAGGCCGCCCAGGGCGAATATAGTCTCGGTGCTAGCACCGCGCAGCTGACGCAGTGTGGTCAGGTTAGCCCAGTCACATACCTCCTTGGTCGATGCCTCAGCCTCGGCCAGTGTGGTCATACCCTGCTGCGGCATTCCCATTCCCATACCCATTCCGCGACCGGTTGGTGGAGTAGTAGCCTGCGGACGGGGCTTAACCAGTCCGCTTCCGCTCATTATCACAGCCTTATTGAACAGGCCCTTGGTAAGAGGTGATGCGCTCAGGAACTTGACGCTGCGTGATCCGGCGCTCTGTCCGAATATCATCACGTTATCGGGGTCACCGCCAAACTGGGCTATATTCTTCTTGACCCACTTCATAGCCTCAATCTGGTCCAGAGTACCCCAGTTGCCGGTAGCATGCTCGGGATCCTCGGCCGAAAGCTCAGGATGTGCAAAGAATCCGAACGGACCTACACGGTAGTTAAACGATACCAGCACAACATCCTTGTTAGCCCACTCCTGGCCGTCAAACTCTGGCTCCGAGCCCCAGCCCTCGCGCATGCCGCCACCGAATATCCAAATGGCAACAGGCAGTTTGGCATCGGTCTGACCCGGTTTCTTGGTCCATACGTTAAGATAGAGGCAGTCCTCGCTGTAGGGAGCCTCATCGCCGTAACCCCACTCAGTTGTGTAGCCGCCGGGATAATGGGCTGCCTGGAATGGCGGATGTCCGAATTTGTCACACAGTCTTACTCCTTCCCAAGGAATAACGGGCTGCGGAGCCTTCCAGCGGTTCTGGCCCGTAGGAGGTGCTGCAAACGGGATTCCGCGGTAAACGGTAACACCCTTAATATCAGTAGGAACGCCCTGTATCTGTCCACCCTCAATGGTGAGCACGGGGCCACCGTCCTGAGTGCCGCATGCCACAAGAGCCAGCATGCCGGCCAAAGCAAAAAACAATTTCTTCATAAAGCATTTGGTTTGATGCCGTGAAAGTAATAAAAACTTTCTAATTTTGAACTTAATATGGCAAACAACCTCACTGAGCAGTTCATCCGCAATAATCTTACGGCCGATGTCCGCACCTTGGCATTGGGCACTCATCCGGACGGAGTGGACATGCAGTATGCCCTGACGCAGATTTCCGGGTGGCAGGCGGCTCGCCTTAAAGTGCCTCTCTGGGCTGCCACAGAGGGTATTGTCTATCCCAAGCATCTATCGCTTGAGCAGTGCACATCACAGTATATAGCACAATACAAGGCGACTGCAGTAGAGCAACTATTAGGGAAAAACCTCAAAATGGCCGATATTACCGGTGGATTCGGTGTAGATTGTTTCTTTATCTCCCGTTCAGCCTCTAAGGTTTACTACAATGAGATGTCGGCCGAACTCTGCGACTGCGCCCGCGCAAACTTCAAGGCTCTGGGACGACCGGAGATTGAGATAAATTGCGGTACTGCAGAGGAGTTTGTTACCAGTCTTGCCTCTGATAGTCTTGACCTCATCTATCTGGACCCCGCCCGCCGAGGTGATGCAGGCCGCAAACTGGTATCCATCAGTGACTGCCAACCCGATACCGTAGCGCTCCAGAACGACCTGCTACGCATATCGGCCAACGTGATGGTCAAACTATCACCTATGCTGGACATAACCCGCGCGCTTACGGAACTCAAATATGTAAGTCACGTTTTCATCATAGGATTGGAGGGAGAATGCAAAGAGATTACCCTGCTCCTGCAGCGCGGTTTTGAAGCCGAGCCCACCATCACCGCAGTTGATATAGACTCAAACGGAACGCCACAGCCCGCGGTTTCATCTGCCAGGAGTATTGATGCCGCTCTGCCCCTACCCATCGCAGACCCGCAGCAACTGCAGCCCAGCACATTCATCTCTGAGCCATCGGCCCCCTACATGAAAAGTGCCCTGTTCCGCACCATCGCCGCCAGCACAGGCACCGCCCTGCTCCACCCAGACACCCACCTCTTCTGGAGCAAAGAAAAGCCGGAGAAATTCCCCGGCCGCACATTCCAAATAGGAGGAATCATCCCCTTTGACAAACGCTCGCTCTCGTCCTTAGCTAAGACCCAAGCCAACCTCTCAGTAAGGAATTTCCCCGAGTCAGCCCCCGCGCTCCAGCGCCGTCTCAAACTTCGCGACGGAGGCCCCCGCTACCTAATAGCCACCACCCTCAGCGACTCCCGCCGCGTCCTCCTGGACCTCACAAAATGATACAATTAGGGTCTGACCCCTTTTGTATCATTTTACTTTAAGCTTTCTGACTTTGCCGTTCTTCCAGACCAAATCAACGGTCTGGCCGGTGCGGGTGCGGATGCCGCGGATGTAGCCGTTGGGCCAGGCTGAAGGCAGTGCAGGCAATGGGTCCACCAGATGCTCCTCAGAGCGCAGCAGCATCTCCATCACTCCGGCACAACCTCCAAAATTACCGTCTATCTGGAACGGCGAATGGGCATCCAGCAGATTGGGGTAAGTGCCTCCTCCACGGCGAGCATCGGGACCGCGGTAATTGTCGGGGCTGATATAGCGTAACAGGCGCCTATACATACGGTATGCGTTGTCGGCGTCCCTGAGTCGGGCATAGAGGTTTATGCGCCAGCCGCAGCTCCAGCCGGTAGTCTCAAACCCCTTTATTTCAAGAGACTTTAGTGCGGCATCGGCATATTCTCCTCCACTTATCTGATGACCCGGATATACTCCGAACAAATGTGACTGGTGGCGGTGTTGCGGATCCTCATCGGCCCAGTCATAGTACCACTCCATAAGATGGCCGTCGGCCCCTATATGATACCCGCGCAATCGGCTTAAACATGAGCGGACCTTGCGGTTGAAGGCACTATCAGAGAGTACTTGTGAGGCATCGGCAGCATCCATGAGGCATTCCCGTATCATCGCGATATCAGCAGTTCCGCCGTAAAGTGTCGCGCCATGAAATCCCTTGTCGGTAATGTATTTGTTCTCGGGCGATGTAGAGGGCGATGTTATCAGCTCTCCGTCTTTCTCAACCAGCCAGGCCATACAGAATTCAGCAGCACCTTTCAATGCAGAATAATCCTTCTTAAGGCGCTCCAGATCACGGGTAAACAGATAATGTTCCCAGATATGCGTAGCCAGCCACGGACTGGACATATACCAGTTTGCCCAGTTGGGATCACCTGAACCTAAGCCCACCGGATTGGCTGTCGCCCAGATATCGCTGTTGTGGCCCGATGCCCAGCCCTTATCCACACCCAGGTAATTACGGGCCGTTTCAATGCCCGATATGGACATATTGTTCACATAGTCCAGCATCACCTCATGCATCTCGGGCAGTGCTGCAGGCTCGGCCGGCCAGTAGTTTTCCTGCAGGTTGATGTTTATGGTGTAGTTACCGCTCCAGGGCGGTTCCATGCTCTCGTTCCAGAGTCCCTGCAGATTGGCGGGAACGCCGGGTGTTCGAGACGATGATATGAGCAGATACCTGCCATACTGGAAATAAAGAGCCTCCAGTTCCGGATTGGCCTGATTCTCATCCGAGTAGAGCTTGAGTTGCTCATCGGTAGGCAATGCCTTTATTCCGGGATCGGTCTTGCCAAGGTTTATTGTCAGACGGTCAAAGAAACTTTTGTAGTCAGCAACATGATTTTTCCGGATTTCATCGAAGTTTTTGCCACACACACGCACCGCATTGGCATCGGCCAGTTCCCGGTAAGGCAGCCCTTCTTTCACCGGATCATGGTCAAAACCGTTGAACGATGTGGAGTTTACTATCCTGATGACCGCCTCCTCTACACCTTTAAGGGACAGTGACTTACCATCGGTCTCAGTCCGGCCGTCACACTCCGCAAGCAGTATGGTGCGGTAATGGATTCCCCTGTCCGGAGAGTACATGAATCGCTCATGTCTGGTCCGGAAATAGTTGGGATAAGAATGGTATGCCACATAGCCGTCAACCGTAATGCGGCCATCGTCATAAACCGCCTCATGCGGATGAGGATAATCCAGAACCAGCTCTGCATCAACAGGTTGGGCGCTCTTGATCCTCACCACGATCACAGAATCCGGAGCCGATGCAAAATACTCCGTGCTGAAACTCTTTCCGTCACGAAGATAAGAGACTCTGGCTACTGCCTCCGATATGTCCAGTTCCCTGTTGTATTCATATATCTCAGCCTCCGGATAGCGGATAGTGAGCGTACCCAGCGGCTGGTAATTCTCACTGTAATGCCCCTGGACCTTGCGCTGCAGACGCTCTGCCTTGCGGTAATCCTCGGCATCAAGCGCCATACGGATGGAGTCAATGTATCGGGCAGCCTCACCCCATCGGGTAAGACCGGGATACAACTCCATATCCACATGGTCCGCCCTGCTTTCCGGCTCCCCGGTCCACAGGGTTATATCGTTCAATGACAGCTTATCAGCGGCTGTACCGCCGTAAACCATCGCGCCCAGCCGTCCGTTTCCTATAGGCAGCGCCTCCTCAAAGTAAGCGGCAGGCCTGTCATAATGCAGTTTCATCTCTCCCTGCCGCGGTGCTGCACATGCAGTAAGCACAAACGCCATCGCCAATATCGGAACGTATCTCATAAGCATATAATTTACCGCAAACTTAGGGAAACTTTCCAAATCCGCCAAAGTGTCCCACACTAATCTGCCCTGTGAGCCTCCTGGTGCCCCTCGTTGTGTTACACACTTTCATACAGGGGGTATGTAACACACCGATGCGCCCCACAAGCGCTGTGAGCGGGGTCGTTGTGGGACACTTTGGCAAAAACTGTTGTATCTTTGCACCCCGATGAAACAAGAGCATAACAGTCTGATTGGTTTGGCAGCCGGAATAGCGGCCGGAGTATCATACGGAATGAACCCGCTGTTTGCCAAGCCGTTGCTGGCCGATGGTGTCTCCATACCCACTATGCTGTTTTTCCGATACGCGATATCGGTAATCATTATGGCAGTGTGGATGAAACTTAAAGGTGAGTCTTTCCGCGTCAAGGCCAATGAGTTCAGGCTGCTGGTGGTACTGGGAGTGCTGTTCTCCCTGAGCAGTCTGTTCCTGTTTGAATCATACAGGTTCATTCCGTCCGGGCTGGCCACCACTCTGGTCTATCTCTACCCCATTTTTGTGGCGCTGATAATGGTGATGCTCAAGTCTTACCCCACCTGGCAGACCTGGATAGCCATTGCCGTAACATTTGTAGGCGTGATTCTGCTCAGCCTACCGTCCGGCAAGCTGTCGTTGCATGCAGGGGGAATGATTCTGGCAGCCCTATCAGCCCTAAGTTACGCTTTATATCTGGTCATAGTAAACCGCTCCACACGCATCAGCCACATTTCCAATCACACGCTAACATTCTATGCTCTGACCGTTGGAACCGTGCTGTTCATCTGTTACCAGCCCACCAGCGATGTATCATTCATGAATGGTATAAACTCGTGGAAATCCGTAATCAACCTGACCGGCCTGGCCATATTCCCCACCATGATTTCCCTGCTCACCCTTGCCATAGCCACCCGTCACATCGGCCCCACCCGGACTGCTATCCTGGGAGTGTTTGAGCCCATAACCGCCATACTCATCGGCACACTGCTCTTCCTGGAGCCCATCACCCCGCGCATGGTCATCGGCATAACCCTCTGCCTTGCCGCCGTCCTCTTCATGTCCCTCCACCGCTCATCAAAATAGTACAAAAGGGGACAGTCCCCTTTTGTATCATTTTACCAATTATTTGTATGTTTGCAAAAAACTTTGCTCAAATGAAAAAGGGAATTATCACATTACTGACAATCTGCCTGGCAGCCGCCAACGCAACGGCTGTAGAGGTGCCGCAACTGGCCAACGTCCAGGCACGTAACGTTACATCGCTCAACGGAGAGTGGAATTACATAATCGATGTGCAGGAGGAGGGCTACTATGATTACCGCATGAACCCCACCGCATGGGGATTCTTCAGGAACGCCAAGCCCCAGCACCCCGAGGACCTTATAGAATATGATTTTGACAAGGCCGCGGTGATGAACATTCCCGGCGACTGGAACACCCAGAATGAGCAGCTGTTCTTCTATGAGGGGACCGTCTGGTTCAAGCGCTCGTTTGAGTGGCACCGTAAGGCCGATGACCACAGGACTATACTCTACTTTGGCGCAGTCAATTACGAGGCCCGCGTGTGGGTGAACGGCAGGAGCGCAGGCTATCATGTGGGCGGATTCACCCCCTTCAACATGGACATAACCGACCTGCTTACCGATGGCGATAACTTTGTGATTGTCAAGGTGGACAACAAGCGCAAGGCCGAGAATGTGCCCACCCAGATATTTGACTGGTGGAACTACGGCGGCATAACACGCGACGTACTGCTCATCGATGTGGCACCCGTCTATATTGAGAACTACAAGCTCAGCCTGGACAAATCGGCCCCGGGCCAGATCAGTTTCAACGTCAATCTGAATGAGAAACTGGCCGGCCGGCAGATAACGCTGAGCATCCCCGAGCTCAAGATTACCAAAAAACTTGTGACCGATGATAGCGGAACCGCCCAGGTACAGTTCAAGGCCAAAAAGCTGCAGCTCTGGTCACCCGATAACCCCAAACTCTACGATGTGGAGATAACACTGGCCGATGAGACCATCAAGGACCGGATAGGTTTCCGCACAATTGAGACCAAGGGCAAGCAGCTGCTGCTTAACGGCAAGCCCATATTCCTGAAGGGTATTAGCATCCATGACGAGAAGCCCAACGGCGGAGGCCGCACCAACAGCGTTGAAGATGCCCGCACACTGCTCTCCTGGGCCAAAGAACTGGGCTGTAACTACGTACGTCTGGCCCACTACCCTCACAACGAGTATATGGTACGCGAGGCCGAGAAGATGGGCATCCTGGTCTGGTCCGAGATTCCGGTCTATTGGACAATTACCTGGACCAATCCCGATACCTACGCCAATGCCGAGCGTCAGCTTACCGATATGATTCGCCGCGACCAGAACCGCGCCAACGTAATCATCTGGAGCGTAGCTAACGAGACTCCCCACAGCCCCGAGCGTGACAAGTTCCTGAGCAGCCTGGCCAAGACCGCCCGCAGCCTGGACGACACCCGTCTCATATCGATGGCAATGGAGGTGACATCGGCCTCCAACTACAAGAACCGCCTGCAGGACAACATGAACGAGTACGTAGATGTGATATCGTTCAACCAGTACATCGGCTGGTACAGGGATGTCAACGACGCGCCCAAGATGGTATGGGAAATCCCGTATGACAAACCGGTCATAGTAAGCGAGTTTGGAGGCGGTGCCCGATACGGCCTGCACGGCGATAAGAACCAGCGCTGGACCGAGGAGTTCCAGGAGAACCTCTACATAGAGAACCTGGCCATGCTGGACAAAATAGAGGGTCTGGTTGGCACCACCCCCTGGATCATGAAGGATTTCCGCTCACCGCGCCGCGTACTGGACGGCATCCAGGACTACTACAACCGCAAAGGCCTCTACTCTGACAAGGGCGAGAAAAAGAAAGCCTTCTACATCCTCCAATCCTGGTACAGCACAAAATGATACAAAAGGGGACTGTCCCCTTTTGTATCATTTTAGTCTTTGAAGCCGATAAGGCCGTTACTGACAGCGAACGCAACGCACTCAATTATAGTATCATAGCCCAGCTTGTTCTTGATGCGCTCCTTATAGCTCTCAACGGTATTTGATGATATGTTCATCACGGAGGCTATCTGCGCGTTGCCGTAGCCCGATGCCGCATACTGCAGTACGGCCAGCTCCTGGACCGAGAGCTGATGAGGCTTGCCGGCCTTGATGTTATCGGCATTCCCGAACAGACGGGTAAGCAGGTCCTTTGAGATAGTGTCGCCAAAGAATATGCAGCAGCCATCGGCCACATTCTTTGATGCCGACACAATGACATCGGCCTCGGAATCCTTGGCGATATACGCATATGCACCCGATACAATGGCCCTGCAGATAAAATCCGGATTCTTGTACTGCGACAGCACAAGCGTCTTTACAACCGGATGCTTATCCTTGATATGACGTATCAGCTCCAGTCCGTCGGCTCTCTTTTCAAGGCAGACGTCAATTATTGCCAGGCTTATGTCGTCATTCTGCTCCAGCATCTTCAGGGCCTGGTCGGAGTTACGAGCCTCGAATATCCCGTCCACCCAATCCGCAGCCTGGAACGCCATCCTGAGTCCCATCAGGAAAATCTGCGAGTCATCTACCAGAAGTATCTTCTTTGTCTGAGCCATATCATTGTTTATTAAGTGTTACAGTAAACGAGCATCCCCCTTGCGGAAGATTCCTGACCGATATCCCCGCACCCATCCTGAGCAAGAGTTCACGTGAGATGATCAGTCCCAGTCCCGTGCCTTTCTCGCCCTGGGTGCCTTCGGTAGAATGCATCTTGTCTATCCTGAAAAGGTCATCCATCTTATCCTGACTGATTCCGGGCCCCTGGTCATTGACCGATATCTCCGTAGCCCGTTCAGTATCCACCACCTGAACCGTTATCGTTCCGCCCGGATATGAGTACTTGACCGCATTCTCCAGGATATTACGGAGTACCGTTACCAGCAGCTGGCGGTCACACGGCACCATCAGGCCGGCAGGCATATCTCTCACAATGTTTACACCTTTGGTTCTGGCACGGTCACTGACATTTGACAGCGAACGATCAATTATCTCATCCAGCGCAAACTGCCGGATCTCGGCCTTGATCATATCATTCTGACTGACAGCCCAAAGCAGCAGGTCCTCAAGCATATCCCGCGTGCTGTTGGAGACGTCACGCAGCGTATCTACTCCTCTCTTGAGTGATTCATGATCCAATGTATCAATATGGGCCGATAACTGCGAAGCCAGCTGTGCCACCCCTGTCACAGGATTCTTGAGGTCATGCGATATGATGGAAAAGAAACGGTTACGGGTCTCTATCTCGGCTCTGAGTTCCGATGTCTTGATGTTCACAGCCTCTTCAAGTCTTGCCTTCTCAATCCTCAGATTACGTTCCCTTAGCCATACGAACAGCCACAGAAGGGTTCCGGCAACCAACAGATAGAGTATGATGAAAGGCCATCTGAGCAGCAACGGAGGCCGGATGACTATGGGAATCAAGAGTTCGTCTCCGTGCTCCCATCGGCCAAAAACATCTGTGCACCCTATCTTGAGCGTGTATCGGCCTGGAGCAAGTCCGGAGTAATTGACTTTGGCCTGCTGCCATGTGGCCGGGATCCACTCAGTATCATGTCCTTCTAGTTTGTACCTGTATTCAACATGTCGGCCCACAGGGATATCCGTAACTGAGAATGACAGTTGCAGATGCCCGCCTTCAAGGGCATAATCACACACCCTGAGATGCATACCGGAGGATGCGGCAATCAGCGTATCGGGGTTGAATGTGTCATACCCAGAACTGCCGCCGAATGCCAGGCAGCCATCCTGAAGCGGGCATGAGACCCTCTCACTGAATATATCCTGCGATATACCTATCCATGACGGGACCTTTCCAAAGGTAGAGTCGGTATCTATAAAAAACAGACCCTCATCAGTACCGGCCCAGATGCGTCCGTTACGGTCTGCCTCAACGCTGTTTATCTTCATGCCGTCGGCCATCCAGCCGGTGCTGTCACCGTCACTGAGTACAAAAAGCCCGCGATGAGTGCCTGCATACACGCGGTCATCGGCCACAAGGGCCATATCGGTTATGTTGTCATCGGTAATGAATTTCCTTACCAGCCTGGTATCGTGGTCTATTATGTTCAGTCCGGCAAAGGTGGTGCCGTAATAGAGCCGGCCCTTGCTGTCCTCGATGGCGCAACTGCCCAGACGGGAACTTACATACTCCGGTTTGTCCACATCAGGGGTGGGTCTTTTGAAAGGGCTAAGCCACAGGGGAGGCATGAACTCCCCTTTGGTGCGGTCAAACAGATTGAGTCCGTAACCCTCCCATGTAATGCACCACAGGTTGCCCCGGCTGTCCTCCAGGAACCCGTTGTACCAGTTGGCACCAATCAGGTCACCCGAATAGACCTTATCCTGAAGGGGCAGTATCTCACCGCGCAGCACATATCGGCGCGTAACTCCGGTGGCGGGATCATACCGGTCAAACCCCTTGCCGAATTCCCAGTATCCGGTATATATGCACCCTTGGCTGTCCTCATACAGGCTGGTTATGTTGTCCTCTTTGGTGCCTACCCACATCCGGCCGTCACGTGCCTCCAGCAATGCGGTTATGTTATCACCCTGAAGGTGGTTCTCAACCATATTTATAAGACGCGTATATACCGTCACACCTTTGTCGCCTCCGAACCATAAGTTTCCCTGCCTGTCCTCAAGCACGCAGTAAAACTCAGAAGGTCCGGGTGAATATGGATCGGATGAATCGTGCCTGAATACATCACTCTTTATGGGATCATCCTCATCAACTATCGCAATTCCGCTGTATCCGGCAGCCCAAAGACGCCCCTGACTGTCTCTGAGAAGGCGGCAGTGCGCCACAGGCATAGGGCCGATGTTCACAAACCTGGTGCCGTCAAACGTCATCAGCATCGTAGTAAAGTCATTGAATCCTATCAGCCCACCGTTCCTGCCCGGAGCATAGCTGCCTATACATCCGCTCCCGTCATATTCATGCAACTGTGCAGTCTGTCGGTCAATAACCTTCTTTCCGGCTACCAGACGTCCGCCTATCCAGATATCACCTCGGGCATCGGCATACAACTGGTTGTAATAGTAATCCCCTTCAACCAGACCAGTGCCGTATGTTGACCGGGCCACAACCGGGAATGTTTCATCGGAAATGTCAATCTTCTCTATTCTCCAGTCGTTGTATGTCACCCACAGATATCCTTCAGCATCACAAAGTATTGCCCTCACATAACCGTCTATGCTGCATGCCTTTATCTCCTGCCCCTCCATCAGGCATAGTCCGGCGGATGTTCCTATCCACAGCCGGCCGTCCTTATCCGTCTCCAAAGCGTTGATCTCGTTGTCCGGTATGCCATCGGACCGTTTGTAAACCTTGAATGTACAGCCGTCAAACCTGTTCAGACCGTTTGTGGTACCTATCCAGATAAAGCCGTCACGGTCCTGCAGCATGGAGAGGACGGTGTTGGAACTAAGACCATCGGCCGATGTATAATTCATGAAACGCGGCGAAGCACCCCTGACCGGCAGCATGCCGCAGGTAAAGAGCAATATCAGGAATGTCAAGACGAATCTGCGCATATACATATTAGAGTCTGCTAAGATAGTCAATGATTTTTACAGGACAACCATAACTTCACCTCACGCTATGTGGCGGATTCCACCACACCCCAAATCAGACATATGGATACTTTTGCCGTAACCAATAATTTGAATTATGAGAAAAACTACTTTGACTGTTATGGCATTGCTGGCATTATGCATGCCGGCCCGTTCACAGAATGTGATTATGACCGACCGTATGAGCAGTGGCGGATTTGAGCCCATTCCCACCGAACTGGCCAATGATGGCGTTGCTTATATGGCTGTATATGATTTCCACGACAAAAGGACTCAGGCGGAACTTATGGTTGCCCGGAGCCAATCGGATGTAAAGGCATCGGTAAAAATCGACAACTCTGAGACAGCCAGCAACTACTGGCAGAAATCCGCCAACGGAACCGACTGGGAGTTTGATTTCTCCGATAATTCCGATTCCGGATATGAGCCCACCCTGCTCAGTTTTGAATATCGTGACGTGGACAACTCATATTATCCCACATCAAAGGTTATGATAAGCCAGAACCTTTTCAACTCCGATGACAAGTGGGAGTACATTGTGGCCGATGTGGACTTCCTTGATACTCCGGACCAGGGTTCGGAATCTACTAAAGACGATATGACCTATCGCCATATTACAAGAATCAAGGTAATCAAGGGATTCAAGATCATGAATCAGGACGGAACCGAACTGGCTTATTGCAAAATGCCGGACAGCGAGCAAAACGGCCAGTTCACTATGGAACTAACAGGATATTACATTGCCAAAATAGACGGAATGCTCTACATGTCAACCCTGGAGCTGATCGGACGCAAAGATGATTACCGCAAGGAATATCATTGCGGTATGTACCTTATCAATCCCAAGACCAGTTCGGTTCAGGCAATCGGCAGAGTAAGCACACGCATGAGCGTAAGCAGCACGGACCAGACCATCAACGTAATGGTATCCGATGCAAAATCCGGTGAGAAAGTATCAGTTACAGGTATGGACGGCCGTCTTATCGGCACAGCCCAGGCATCGGAATCCCTCTCCTTTCCCAGACCCGATTCCGGCTCCGGCATCTACAACATCACCCTCCAAGGTCCCGACGGATCCCAAACCATCAAGGTAAAATGATACAATTGGGGACAGTCCCCTTTTGTATCATTTTGGGAAAATAGTACAAAAGGGGACTGTCCCCAATTGTATCATTTTAGCGGGAGAGCTCTTCAGAGAGGAAACGGGAGGTGTAGCCTTTGCCGGAGGCGGCTACCTGCTCGGGGGTGCCCTGAGCCACAATCATGCCGCCGCCGCGACCGCCTTCGGGGCCGATGTCGATAATCCAGTCGGCCTGCTTGATCACGTCCATGTTGTGCTCAATCACGATAACAGTGTTGCCCTTGTCAACCAGGCGGTTGAGCACACCCATCAGGACGCGGATATCCTCAAAGTGCAGGCCTGTGGTAGGCTCGTCCAGTATGTAGAGGGTCTTGCCGGTATCACGTTTAGCCAACTCTGTGGCCAGTTTTACGCGCTGGCTTTCACCACCCGATATGGTAGTTGAGGGCTGGCCCAGTTTAAGATAACCCAGGCCCACATCCTGCAGCACCTTTATCTTGTTAAGTATGGTGGGCACGTTTTCAAAAAACTCCACTGCCATATTGATGGTCATGTCCAGGATATCGGCAATGGACTTGCCCTTGTAACGCACCTCCAGGGTCTCGCGGTTGTAACGCTTGCCGTGACAAACCTCGCAGGGCACCATCACGTCGGGCAGGAAATTCATCTCGATGGTCTTGTAGCCGTTTCCGCCGCAGGCCTCGCACCGGCCGCCGGAGACATTAAACGAGAACCGGCCCGGCTTGTATGCACGTATCTTGGACTCCGGCAACTCCACAAAGAGCTGACGGATATCGCTGAAAACGCCCGTATATGTAGCAGGATTGGAACGCGGAGAACGTCCTATGGGCGACTGGTCCACATCCACCACCTTGTCTATCAGGTCAATACCCTCAATAGAGTCATATGCCAGAGGTTCTTTAAGGGACCTGTAGAACTTCTGCGACAGTATGGGCTGAAGCGTCTCGTTTACCAGCGTTGACTTGCCGCTGCCCGATACACCCGTCACGCAGATGAGCTTGCCCAGCGGGAACTCCACATCGATGCCCTTTAAGTTATTGCCCCGGCAGCCGCGCAGTACAATGCTCTGTCCGTTGCCGGCACGGCGGTCCGACAACACGCCCTCAAAAGTATCCAGCTTGCCGTTCAGATAGCCTGCAGTAAGGGTCTCTGTCTTGAGCATATCATCAACTGTGCCCTGAAATACCACCTCACCACCCTTGCGTCCGGCACGCGGCCCAAGATCTATTATCCAGTCGGCAGCCAGCATCATGTCGCGGTCATGCTCCACCACAAGTACTGTATTGCCGCTATCGCGCAACTGCTTTAGGGATTCAATCAGACGCACATTGTCACGCTGATGGAGTCCGATGCTGGGCTCGTCAAGGATATAAAGCACATTGACCAGTTTGGAGCCTATCTGCGTAGCCAGACGGATACGCTGCTCCTCACCGCCGGAAAGAGATTCTGCCGGACGGTTGAGCGACAGATAGTCCAGCCCCACCTCAAGCATAAAGCCCAGACGGGTACGGATCTCCTTGAGAATCTCGGATGCAATGGTGCGCTGGCGCTCGCTAAGACGCGGCTCCACATTACAGCACCACTCATAGAGGTCCTGTATATCCATCGATGCCAGCTCATATATGTTCTTGCCGTCAATACGGAAGTTCAGAGCCTCCTTATTAAGACGCGCACCGCCGCACTCCGGGCAAACGCGCGTTACCGCAAACTGATCGGCCCACTTCTGCTCGGCAGCGGTAAGGTCAGTCTGCTGCTGGAGCGAGCGCACGTACTTTACAACGCCCTCATACTCCATGAATACGGCATCGGCCTCGCTGTTTATTCCGGTTATCTGAACCTTAATGCGCTCGTCGCATCCGTTCAGCAACTCATCGACCACATCATTGGTCATCTCCGAAATTGGAGTATCGAGCGTATAGTCATATTTGGCCAGCAGAGCGGTTATCTGCCTGAATATAAGCGTATTCTTAAACGGTCCGAGGGGAGCTATAGCACCTTTCTTAACCGAAAGCGAACGGTCCGGAAGCACCTTGTCCTCATCCACGGCCGATATATATCCCAATCCCTTGCACTTGGGGCAGAATCCCTGCGGAGAGTTGAACGAGAAGTTATGGGGCGCGGGATCGCGGTACGATATACCCGTAGTGGGACACATCAGCCGCTTGCTGTAGTGTTTGAGCACGCCCTGCTCCGCACGGCCCGGAATGGTCTCCTGAGGCATGGAGAGCACCATCATCATGCCATCGCCCTGCTTCATGGCCAGAGCCACGCTGTCACTCAGACGGTGACGGTATTTCTCATTCACCACCAGTTTCTCAATCACCACCTCTATATCATGGTTGCGGTAACGGTCCAGTTTCATGCCGGGCTTTACCTCACGCATCTCACCGTCCACACGCACGTTTATATATCCCTTGCGGCGTATGCTCTCAAAAAGCTCCTTGTAATGGCCCTTGCGGTTACGTACCAGCGGAGCCAGCACGTAGATTCGCTGTCCCTCATAGTCCGATACGATGCGCTCCACTATCTGCTCCTCGGTGAACTTGACCATCTTCTCACCGGTAAGATAAGAGAACGCCTCACCCGCACGGGCAAACAAAAGTCTCAGATAATCATAGACTTCGGTCACGGTTCCAACTGTAGAGCGCGGATTGCGGTTAGTGGTTTTCTGTTCAATTGAAATAACAGGGCTCAGTCCCGTGATACGGTCCACATCGGGACGCTGCAGGTTACCCAGGAAATTGCGGGCATAGGCCGAGAATGTCTCTATGTAACGACGCTGCCCCTCGGCATAAATCGTATCAAAGGCCAGTGATGACTTACCGCTTCCGCTCAGACCGGTCACGACCGTCAGGGATTTGTGCGGAATCTCCACATCAATGTTTTTCAGGTTATTGGACCTTGCGCCAGTAACTGTTATCTTAGACTTTTCCATTATAAATCAGTTTCCGGTTCCCAATCCCTTGAGGACATTTATATCAACTCTCTTTTCATATTTCTTACCGCCGGCACCGACAGCCTGCACATTCATGAAATAAACGCCATCGTTAACGACATCCCCATTGAATGTGCCGTCCCATACTTCAAACAGGTATCCGCCGTCATTGTCGGGTTCGGCACTGGCAGGCAGTATTGCATCCATTTTGCCGGAAACGGTCTTTATAGTCTGCCCCCACCGGTTGAATATTGCAATCTTCATGCTTACTATTGAACGTGCATAAATCTTGTAAACATCATTGATTCCGTCCCCATTTGGAGAAAACGCGTTGTAAAGTTGCAATTCTGAATCATCTATAGTAAACAAGATTGAATCCACATATTCTCCGGGAATGGTTTCGGATGACTCCATATCCCTGTATGACCAGGCAAAGTTAACCTGGAACTTGCCATAATCGGTAAAGTCAAATCCGGTAATGCTCTCCTGGCGTTTCAGATAGTTTTCCGTTTCGGATGTTTCACCTTCAGTATGTGTACGCAATACCGTCCACTGCGGGAACAGTACATAATCCTTACCGTCATCAGCCACAAGTTCCGATATGAATTCAGCATGCAACGGGGCATTGAGGGTTTGAGGTGATGACTCTCCAGGCAACAGCACTGTCGAATCGCCCGAAACCGATGTCAGAACCACTTTCACCTTTACCTGTGGAGTACCGGCCAAGGCGTCTGAAAATGTACAGACAGTGGCTGCAGCCACTAATATGAACCCTATAAAGACACGTATATTCATATGGTTTCGTTTCAAATCGCAAAAATACTCAAAAAAGTCCATTATTCTAACCTTACCTAATCTTATAGATACTACATATAAACGTAGTTTAAACGCTTTTTTGTATTTTTGCGACACCGAAATAAAAACATATATGAGGAATCTCCGAAAAAACATACTGACAGTCCTGTTTGTATTGCTTACTGCAATTCAGGCAGTTGCCCAGAACTATTTCATGCATACCGTCACTCAGGGGCAGGGCTTATACTCCATCTCCAGAATGTACGGAGTCACAGAGGATGAAATAATCAAGCTCAACCCGGGCAGCGAGAAAGTGATCCGTACAGGTGAGGAACTGAAGATTCCACTCAAGACAACCACTTCGTCCGGCCGGTTTCACACCATAGTAAAGGGAGAGACGCTATACAAGCTCTCGGTCGAGAACCGTGTGTCAGTCAAGGAGATCTGCGATGCCAACCCCGGTCTGTCAGCCCGGAATTTCAAGATAGGTCAGGTAATCGTAATCCCCGCCCCTTCGGATGAAGACCCGCTGGCATCAACTATTGAGCATGCAGGAGATGATGCACCTCAGGAAATCAGGGACGATGCCGCCACTATCGTGTCCGACGCTCCTAAATATAAGACAACCCATCAGGTCAAACGCAGGGAAACCATATTCCGCATCTGCCGCAACTACGGTATCACACAGGAGGAATTCCTTGCTGCCAACCCGGAGTACAGATATATGAAACTCAAACAGGGCGTGATTGTCAACATACCTTTCACTACACAAGAACTGGACGAGCGCAAACAGGAACGCGACGAAGCTATATCCAGGATAGAATCCATACCTGACAGTACACTGTTCAACATGAACGAACGCAAGCCGCAGGAAACAGACGGCACCCTGACAGCCGCGCTGATACTACCTTTTGCCCTGGATGACACCGCCACCACCAACCAGAAGAAGATGGTGGAGTTCTATCAGGGAATGCTTCTTGCACTTGACAGACTCAAGAGTGATAACATATCAATCAATCTTAAAGTGTTTGACTCCAAGTCTGATGACAGTTCCATCCGGCAGTTGCTGGACAGCGGTCAGTTGGATGATGCGGATATCCTTTTCGGGCTCAAGGGAGCCAATCAGATAAAAGAGGCAGCAAAATGGTCAACAGAGCATCGGATTCCCTTGGTCCTGCCGCTCAGCTCAAATGCCGACGATGTGTTCAGCAACCCATACATATACCAGTTGAACACACCTCAGTCTTACTTCTATCAGGAGATTTACAACCATTTCCTCAAGCAATTCCCCAATCCGAACGTAATAATACTGGATGCCGATGAATACCGTAAGAACGATTTTATAGACGGTCTAAAGAATTCATTGTCCGAACATAACGTGCCATACACCAAAGTGATGATAGACACCGCTTATCAGGAGATAGTCAACTCCATTGACCCTGACAGGCAGAACATATTCATAATCAACACCCCCGGTAGCGAGCCACTCAACACCATGCTTCCGGTTCTTCAACTTATCACCCGAACCAAGTCTCCCGATGTTGAAACCCATCTGTTCGGATATCCCGAATATCAGATTTATGCCACAGACCATCTGGATGAACTTTATGAGGTGGACACTTGGTTCTACAGTTGGTTCTACACAAACAACCTTCTTAAGGAATCCGTAGATTTCAACAACTCTTTCCGTCGTGCATTCAGCCGTCAGATGATGATAAGCTACCCCAGTTACGCATCCTACGGATATGACACCGGATTGTACTTCCTCAAAGGGCTTGCCGCCTATGGCAAAGACCTGGATCAGAACCTGGACAAGATCAAGACAGACCCTGTTCAGATGGGATTCAAGTTTGAGAGGGTAAACAACTGGGGAGGATTCATAAACCGTAAAGTGTTTTTCATACACCTCTCCAACAACTACAAGGTTGAGAAAATTGACTTTGACAAATGAAACGGCTGTCTGTTGCAATATTATCCGCAGCATTTGCTGCCGTAACAGCGTCAGCGCAGGTTGGCGATGCCCGTAACACACTGACATTAGGCTTTGCAGGCGGCATGGGAACAAGCAGCGTCTCTTTCATCCCGTCCATAAAACAGACCCTGAGTCTGGGCCCCACTTTCGGAGTCTCCATCAGACACATATCCGAAAAGTATTTCTTCCTGATATGCGGCACACAGTTGGAATGCAATTACGCCACAAGGGGCTGGACAGAACTCATTGAAGACGGATCCGGCAATGAATACACCCGAGTGGCAAACTATATAGAGATACCATTCCTGGCCCACTTGGGGTTCGGTCGCGAATTCCGGGGATTCCAGGGGCATCTGAATCTGGGACCGCAGGTAGGATATCTTATCAATGAAAAGGAAATCTACGGCGGCCAGAAGCCATGGGACACCTCAAACCGCCCCAATCAGGTGACAGAGCAATACGGCAAAGCAATAGAAAACAGGCTGGACTATGGAATAACAGCCAGCCTGGGACTTGAAATGCGTACCGGGAGCGGAAACTTCGGAATTGAAGGCAGATACTATTTCGGATTGGGCAACATATACGGAATCACCAAAAAAGACTATTTTGGCCGTTGCGCCAACAGCACAATCTCCGTCCGCGCCATCTATTCTTTCAATCTGTTCTAGTCTCGCAGTCTGAAACCGCTGGCTTTAGCAATTATGGCAGCCTCGGCTTTGGACACGCCTCCTATTGACATATATTCCAGCACCAGACAGATAAGCGGGAACGCTGCCGCCACATGAGGGCTGAATGACGACTCCCCCTTAAGAAGCAGGACATAAATCACCAGAAGCAGATAATAACCTACCGTAAGCAGCATCATGAACACCAGCAGACGTTTCTGCAACACAAAGTTACGGAATCCGGAAAGCAGCAGTTCAAAAACGCCTACAGACAGAGTGACGATCATAATCACTCCCAGCGCCCACATGGCTCCGCTGCTGTCGCCTTCTATAAAATTCAGACGAAAATTGGTAAGCTCGGCCGATGCACCTTCGGCATTGACCATCTGACCTATTGGAAGAAGAAGGCCGGCAAACATCAGAATACAGATGAGAGCCAGCCATACTTGATGGAGGTAAAATTCTATCTTCATAAAACATATCCCCGACCGGAGGCCGGGACGGCATCAGAAGTTTTCCTTTTCTTTGGCGGGATTACGGAAATATATCTTACCCTCCTCAAACTCCTGGGTTGCTATCAGAGTCGGTTTGGGAAGACGCTCGTAATAGCGTGAAATCTCAATCTGCTCCCTGTTCTCAAACATCTCCTCAAGATTGTCGGTAGAAGAACTGAACTCCTCAAGTTTTGACTTGAGTTCATCCTTCATCTCCACAGCAATCTGATTGGCACGTTTGCCTATGATTGCAACGCTCTCATAGATGTTGCCGGTGTCCTTTACGAAATCGACCAGGTCACGGGTTACGGTGGTGGTCGGAGCATTTGTCTTCTTGAAATCCATGTTAATCTTCTTCTATTATTTGATTCTTGTTTCCTAAGTTCTTGGTCGATATACGGTATATCTTATCAGCCTCCTTCATGTATGAACTCTCCGGGAATTCATTCTTGAAAGCATAATATTCGTCAATTGCATCGCGATAACGGTCATCCCTCTTGGACAGGACACTCTCCTGAGCCATCTGGAACTTGGCCTTGAGCACCAGCATAGATAGTTTCTCGCGATACTTGGTATATGGATAGTCACGCAATGCATTCTGGGCCACTATGATACTGGAACGATAGTTGTTGCCCATATAATTACCCATATTGTAATATAGTTCGGCAGTGCCCAATTCCTTCTCCACAAGACGGTCATACATGGTGTAAATCATCTGCTCGGCATCAGAGCGGTACTTACTGTTTGGATAAGTTTCCACAAAACGCTGCAACTGCATGATTGCATTAGTAGTGCTTGTGGCATCCAGACGCGGATCCGGGGTATCCAGGAAAAGGCTCTTGCCTGACCAGAACAGACAGTTTTCAGAATATGTGCTGTTGGGGTATGACCTGTAGCAAGCCATATAATACTGGGATGCCGACAGATAATCGTCCAGATTATAGTAGCATGTGGCCAGAAGATACATAGACTCTTCGGCCTGTGCCGTACCTCGCTGATAAGCGACGCACTCCTCAAGTATGGAACTGCATGTGGTATAATGCCCCTCCATAAAATATGTCTTGGCCAGACTGTACTTGGTGTTATAGTCAGATGCCTTAAGGATTTTGTTATATCCCGAGCAACCGGACAATAAAGTCAGGGCAAGCATAAAGGAGACTGTTGTTATTGCAGATTTCCGCATACTGTAAAATTTCAACCTGCAAAATTATCTATTTTGAACGAATGAAACAAACTTGCGTGTGTTATTTAATATTATTTACGTATGCGCAACACATCGCCGTTATCCCGGACAACATTCTCCTTCCATTTGTCCGAATAATCCTCCTGAATGGGGAATTCGGGAATGGATTTGTCAAATCCGTTATTCATGAAAGAGCCGTCCTCATTCTGGCGTTTAATATTTCCGTCAATATATTTTACCAGAAGATATTTATCCAGATCCTGCCATTTCCTGAACAGTTCGTTGGCATTGTCCACTCCGAATGCCGACAAGGATTGTACAGACTCTGAGTCACTCCGGGCATCGGCCTTGGCTATCATTTCCTTCTCATAATCATCAATTATGCTACGGACCTCGGCGCCAATCTTGTCATAACGCAGATATGCAAACTGGGCAATGCGGCTTACGGCCCAGTACATGGATGTCTCGGAGTACTCGATAAGAGAGCCGTTTCCTTCTCTGAGGCATTCAGGAACGCTGTTTGTGCAGCTAAAGAAAGGCATTAGCGGAGATGTGCCTGCATCATCGACTCCAAACCAGAAGATTCCGTTCTTCCTGTCAGGACGGGCCTGGGCCACATACCACCAACCGGTCTGCTGGGTTGCGATGGCACGTTCGTTAACATACTCCCAACCCTGATATTCAAACTCCATTGGACGCCAGCGGTATGGCAGATGACTGCCTCCTGCACCTATATCGGTTGTCATATCCATAGGTGTACCCTCAAAATGGTCGCGCATCATGTCAGCCAAATCCTTTGTTGAGATTTTTCTGTTTGGTTTGACATAGAGCGGCATATGTTTTTTCAGGTCATATCCCATTGCGTAATCCAGATATTCATCCATACCGTCGGCAAAACGGTTAAAGAATGACCATACACGGGCCTCGCAACCTCGGGCAGCCCCAAAATCAAGGGGATTATACACATCACAGAAACTGAACTCCTCATCCTTACCTTCGAATATACCCTGTTCGCGGGCATGTTTGATGACATCCTTGGCATACAGGCAGTTTTCGGGATCATTGAAATCTATAGTGGTTATACGTGACTGGTTGGCATGACCGGAGATGTAGCCGTCTGGAATGCGTTTGGCTACCCATACGGCACCCTTGTTCACATTGCGTCCCTTCTTGTCAAACTTGGGATTCTTGCCTATGATTTCCATAATCCAGATTTCATTGGGGTCGCAAAGAGTGAACGACTCTCCCTCCGAAGCATATCCGTACTCCTGCATAAGCTTATCGATCAACAATATAGCCTCACGAGCCGTCTTACATCGCTCCAGAGCTATGTAAATGAGCGAGCCGTAATCCAGTATAGCGGTAGTGTCGATGAACTCGCGTCCGCCGTAAGTGGTTTCACCTATTACAAGCTGATGCTCGTTCATGTTTCCTATCACAGAGTAAACGTGCGCGGCCTGCGGAATAGCCCCCAGCCTCTTTCCGCTGTCCCAATCAACGATCTCACGCATCGCGCCTGCCGGATAATCGGCAGCCGGACTGTAATGCAGGGTTCCGTACAACTGGTGGGAGTCGGCCGCATATGTGCACATGTTCGAGCCGTTGGCCGAAGCCCCTTTGGTAACTATCAGGTTGGTGCAGGCAAAAGCACCGGCAGTTCCGAGCACTGCTGCAATTGTAAGAATCAGTTTCTTCATTATTTATTATTCATTTTTCAGTTTCCTGGCCACAATCCCCGCAGCAATTGAGCAAAGCTCGCCGCAAGGCCGCTTCTTATAGTACTCCGGGGTACGTTCCGAAGGAACGGGAGTACCCTCCGGCTTGCCAAGTCCCAGCAGTTCACGGCAGATAATGCTGCCGTTAATCTGTCTGAACTCGGCCGCCATTTCCTGCACCAGTGCATAGTTGGCGGTCTTGGAAGCCTTATCGGAGACATCATCAGCAGGAATCATTGCACCTGCAACCATAGTCATGGCCGACACTGTACCGCACACCTCACGCATTCTGCCCATTCCGCCGCCGAAACCGCTTGCAAGCCTTGCCACCTCATTTTCAGGAAGTCCTATCACATCGGCAAAAGTCATTGCCACCGCCTGACAGCAGTTGTATCCGGAACTGAACAATTCACGCGCCCTGTTTTCTCTTTCTTCTACGGTCATGTCTGTAAAGAATAAGTTTTCAAAAGTACAAAAAAGCTGCAAATACCCTATCTTTGCATTTCCCGATTTTTCAGATTCAGCTGATGGAATTCAAATTAGTTTCACCTTTCAAGCCGACAGGAGACCAGCCGCAGGCCATACAGCAACTTACAGATGGACTGCTCAACGGTGCCCGCGCCCAGACATTGCTGGGTGTAACCGGCTCAGGAAAGACCTTTACCATAGCCAATGTCATAAAGAACATAGGCCGCCCCACTCTGGTTCTCAGCCACAACAAGACCCTGGCGGCTCAACTGTACAGTGAATTCAAGTCATTCTTTCCCCAGAATGCGGTAGAATACTACGTTTCTTATTATGACTACTATCAGCCCGAGGCATACATTCCATCCACCGATACGTATATCGAAAAGGATCTTGCCATCAATGAAGAGATTGACAAGCTGCGTCTTTCGGCCACTTCGGCACTACTCTCCGGCAGAAATGACGTGATAGTAGTATCATCGGTATCCTGCATCTACGGCATGGGCAATCCGGCCGATTTCTACAACAACGTCATAGAACTGAAGAAAGGTGACCGTCTTGACCGTAACATATTGCTGCGCAAACTGGTTGACTCACTCTACACCCGTAATGACATCGAACTGGCCCGCGGCTGTTTCCGCGTCAAGGGTGAGAACGTGGATATCAATCTTGCATATAACGATACTGCCGTCCGCATCCAGTTCTGGGATGATGAGATAGACTCCATAGAGGAGTTCGATGTACTCACCGGAGAGCGCATAGACACGTATGATTTCTACCGCATCTACCCGGCTAACCTGTTCATGACCACCAAGGAGAGCCAGGAGCGTGCCATACGGGCCATACAGGACGACCTTGTGGAGCGCGTGGAATATTTTCAGGAGATAGGCAAGCCCCTGGAGGCAAAACGTCTCAAGGAGCGCGTGGAATATGACATTGAGATGATACGCGAGCTGGGCCACTGCAGCGGCATAGAGAACTACTCCAGATACTTTGACGGCCGTGCCGCCGGCACCCGTCCCTACTGCCTGCTGGATTTCTTCCCCAAGGATTTTCTGATGGTGATTGATGAGAGTCACGTAAGCGTCCCTCAGCTTCATGCCATGTACGGAGGAGACCGCGCCCGCAAGATCAATCTTGTAGAGTACGGATTCCGTCTTCCTGCCGCACTTGACAACCGCCCGCTCAAGTTTGAGGAGTTCAAGGAGCTGACAGGTCAGACCATCTACGTAAGCGCCACCCCTGCCGATTATGAACTGGCCGAAAGTGAAGGCGTTGTAGTGGATCAGGTGATTCGCCCCACCGGACTGCTGGACCCGGAGATAGAGGTGCGTCCCAGCAAGAACCAGATTGACGACCTGCTGGAGGAGATTGCAGTCCGCGCCGAACGTGACGAGCGTGTACTGGTAACCACCCTGACCAAGCGCATGGCGGAGGAACTGAATGACTACCTGCTCAAGAACGGAGTCCGTTGCAACTACATTCACAGTGATGTCGATACCCTGGAGCGCATCCAGATCATGACCGACCTGCGCAAAGGCCTTTACGATGTACTTGTAGGCGTGAACCTGCTGCGTGAGGGCCTTGACCTGCCGGAAGTGTCGCTGGTAGCCATAATCGATGCCGACAAGGAGGGTTTCCTGCGTGACCACCGCTCACTGACCCAGACCGCTGGCCGCGCCGCCCGCAACGTAAACGGGAAAGTGATACTTTATGCCGACAAGATTACTGAGAGCATGCGTCTGACCATAGCCGAGACCACCCGCCGCCGCGAGAAGCAGATGCGTTACAACGCGGAACACGGAATCACTCCGAAACAGATAGAGAAAGCGCTCAACACCTCACTGCTGGTACCAAACACCCAGCAGGAGACAGAACCCAAGCCATACAATATTGTGGACCGCACAAGAGCCGTTGCCGACCCCGTAATTTCCACCATGACGCCACAGCAACTGGACAAGGCCATAGCCAGAGTACGCCGACTCATGAACGAAGCCGCCTCCCGCATGGATTTCATGGAGGCCGCCCAGTACCGCGACGAGATGTTCAAGTTGGAATCGCTGAAAAAACGGTGACACAACGGGGACGGTTCTCTCTGACACAACGGGGACGGTTCTCTATGTGTTCTTTCTTCGAGAAAACACATAGAGAACCGTCCCCGTTGTGTCACCGGTGTGTCAGCTGAAGACCACCGTTTTGTTTTTGTAGACCAGGATCTTGTGCTCGATATGTTTCTGGACGGCATGTGAGAGAACGATCTTCTCCAGATCCTTTCCCTTGTTTGCCAGATCCTTAGGCATATCCTTGTGCGATATGCGGACCACATCCTGGCAGATGATGGGACCTGCATCAAGTTCAGCCGTAACGTAGTGGCTGGTGGCGCCGATAATCTTAACGCCACGGTCAAATGCGGCCTGATAAGGCTTGGCACCCACGAATGCCGGCAGGAACGAGTGATGTATGTTGATTATCTTATTGGGATAAGCGGCTATCATGCGGTCGCCAATGATCTGCATGTAACGCGCCAGCACGATGAAATCGATATCATTCTCCTTAAGCAGCTCCAGCATTGCGGTCTCCTGCTCCAGCTTGTTGTCCTTTGTGATGGGGAAAACATAATAAGGTATGCCGAACATATCGGCCACATGCTTCATGTCCGGGTGGTTGCTCACTATGAGCGGTATCTCCACGTTCCATTCACCTGCACTGTAACGTGCCAGCAGGTCAAACAGACAGTGAGACATTTTGGATACGAATATGGCCATGCGTGGCTTTGTATCGCTGAAATACAGACGGAAGTTCATGTCATACTTCCTGGCATACAGCGTACCGAAATAATCAGAGATTTTCTCCCGGGGAATAAGGAACTCGTCAATGTTCCACTCTATACGCATATTGAACACATTCTCCACATGATCTACAAACTGCGCAAGATATACCACGTTTCCGCGGTTCTCGGTTATGAAATTTGTTATGTCTGCAATGATACCCGGCCTGTCGGGACAGTGTAATAATAGCGTTACTGTCATAGCTCTCGATTTTTCAAGTCGCGAAAATACACAAAAAGGAGTAATTTTATACCAATATGGCCATGAAAACGATTTACATACCATTGATTGATAAAAAAAGCATTACCTTTACATCATATTTAACGGCACATAATGGAAAACAGCGTTTACTTCAAAGACAAAGTTGCAATAGTGACCGGAGCCAGCTCCGGAATCGGACTTGCCACCGCCACATTGCTGGCCAGATACAAGGCAAAAGTGGTAATTGCAGCCAGATCCGAAGACAAACTGAATGAATTGTGCCGTGAGCTGTCGGATTATTCGGAGGTAATCAGCGTCAGGACCGATGTATCCGTAGAATCAGACTGCCGTAACCTCATACAGCAGACCGTAAACAGGTTCGGGCGGATTGACATACTGATAAACAATGCCGGAATATCCATGAGAGCCATGTTCAAAGACCTGGACCTCAGCGTCATACACCGCCTGATGGATGTAAATTTCTGGGGAACCGTCTACTGTACAAAATACGCCCTGCCCTACCTGCTTGAGGCCAAAGGTTCCATAGTGGGAGTAATATCAACCGCCGGCTACAAGGGGCTGCCGGGACGTACAGGCTATTCAGCATCCAAGTTCGCCATCAACGGTTTTCTGGACACCCTGCGTTCAGAACACCTTTATGACGGGCTGCACGTCATGATATATGCTCCGGGATTCACTGCATCCAACATCCGCAAGACCGCCCTTACGGCCGATGGCAGCCAGCAGGGGGAGACCCCGCGTGAGGAAAGTAAGATGATGACATCCGAACGTGTAGCGAAGATTATGCTCAATCACATACGCAAACACTCCAGACGTGCCACTCTCACCTTTACCAGCAAACTGTTGCTTGTACTTACCAGACTCTTCCCCACCATCACGGACCATATGGAGTACTGGTACATGGCGCGTGAACCGGACTCCCCGTTCAAGAGCCGCTCCCAAATCATGAAAGAGCGAAGAAATCACCAGGCGTAATTGAAATTCAGAGTCAGGAACTCCTTGAACTGGCCGTAGCCCATCAGGTTACCGTCCTTGTCTTTTTTTCTCTTAACGCTGTCATCAAAGCGCCAGTGGCAGAAAAACTGAAGTGAGAAATACTTGGAGAGTTTATAGTCCAGGGTGTTCTCCAGGTTAACTTCCGTACTCTCGTAACTGGTATAGAACTGAGTCTTTGACGTCCATGTAAGGTCATCCATGATTTTCAGTTTCAGGTTACCGTCCAGACGGGATCCCATGGTGTACTTGAAATTCTTGCCTTTCTCAATACCGAAATTGGTGGCTATGCTGTCTACGCTTACGTACCGGCAGTTATATGAGAACGGAGACAGCAGCACGGAAAGCGTGATGTTCTTATTCTTGAACTTGGGTTTGTAGTCCATACCCAATGACAGGTTGCCGTATGCGGGAGCAAAGAATTTGGATTTCAGTTTTGTCGTGACTTTTGTATCAAACACAGGCATAAACTGGGTATATCCCTGAAACTGGGCGGAATAGTTCCAACTGCCCAATGCCCTCAGACCGAATTTTGATGTAAAACGGATCAGGTCGTCATTGGTACGGAAAGTATTCTTACCGTTGACCTCGGTAGTATAATAACCAAGTTTAAGCTCCAGTTTGTTGTCCAGGGTCGTGTTTTTCTTGGCATAGTCAGCCTCAAGGTTTATCTGGCCCAGGATTGAATGATTGCTTTCACCGCCCTTATACCAGTTGTCCGAATAGTGACTCTGCGTGTATTTGCCCTGGAAATTGCCGAAAGTCTTCCAGAAACGTTGTTTGAAACGTACCCCCTCAGGTCTCTTGTCGCCCGATGGCACCTGGTTTCCGGCTTTGGGGTCCTTAAGGCGTATTCCACTGATCATGGCATCGGATATGGGAATTACGCCCGGAACATCCATCAGTTCCTCCTCGGTCATCTTAACCAGTTCGGGATGCTCCAGATATATCCTTACCAGAGTCTCGTCAATCATCTTGGCAAGAGTGCGTTCATTGGCATCATCAAAGGACTCCAACGGAAGCAGACTGTCCTGTTCTGCATTGTCCTGAATCTGCGGTGCAATTGCATCCGATACAGCCGACCCGTACAGAACAAGCGGCATGAATAACTTGAAAAATAGAGGATTGTCCGAAATGTCTTCAAGCGAAAAGTCAACACCGTCATCGATATCAATAGAGTCGGGAATGGATGTCAGAGCTTCAGGAAAGGACAACACCCCAGGAAACGATCCCGAAACGGAATCTGAAACTTCCTGAGTAAGGGCCGTAATTGACAATGACATCGATGCGATGAATGCAAATATCTTTTTCATAAGTCTTCACGCACTGACAACTGCAAAAATACAATAAAAACCATTCAGATAAGTATCTTCTGTTTAAAAGGTGTCCATTTTTTATGTAATTTCGCAACCCGTAAACAGAAAAAATAATTTTCACAGTGGATAGAAGATCATTCATAGGCCTGTCTATTATCAGTATAATAGTAATTCTGGCATTGCTTTGGGGCAATAACAGCCAGAAGAAAAATGCACCTGCCCAAGCACGTTATGAACAGAAACTTGAATCTTCAGGAACTGCCTCGGAAGACCCCAATCCGTCAGATCAAGAGACCGGTTCGAGTGTAACATCATCCAGGCTGGACTCCCTTTCTCCGCTTTTCCCGGCCATGAACGGTACTCAAAGTGTGACCGTACTGGATAACGGACTTGTCAGGATAGGCATATCATCGCAAGGCGCCTCCCCCTGTTTCGCTCAATTGAGTTCCTATAATGACCAGCAGGGAAACAACGTCACGCTTTTCAGCAGCGATGAGATCAGCCTCAACTTCAAGATAGACGGCAAAAACCAGAACATACAGAGCAGAAACCTGTTCTTTGAGACAATCAGTAACGGGACAAACTCCGTCATAATGCGTCTCAACACAAACGGATACGGCTATATGGATTTCACATATACCCTGCTCCCTGAAAGTTATATGCTCAACCTGGACATAAAGGCCACGGGTATGGACAATTTCTTTCCATCCGATCTGAGCACACTGGCTGTTGACTGGATTCAGAACCTTCGCCAGCAGGAGAAGGGATTCGAGTTCGAGCAGCGATACACCACTCTCACCTACAAGCGCAATGACAAGGTGAAGGCTAAGGTGTTCGGCATTGCTCCGGCTACAAAGAAATCCACCGGACGGGGAACATCAAAGAATATCGAGGAGCAGTTGGATTGGATTGCCTACAAGAACCAGTTCTTCTCATGCATAATGATTGCCACCGACGCTTACGCTGCAAACACACAGCTGTCCGGCGTATCATACGCAAAAGGCAAGGGATACATGAAGAAACTTATGTCCAAGACACATACCGCCTTTGACCCCAATGGAAACGAACCCACAAAGTTCCAGTTCTACTTCGGTCCTAATGACTACAAGATCCTCAAGCAGAACAGCAAGCTGGCTCACGGCGACCACAAGATTCGTCTCAACCGTGTTATGGATTTAGGATGGCCGGTAGTACGTGAAGTCAACCGTTTCCTCATAATACCTCTGTTTACGCTCCTCTCCAAGTGGAACCTGAATATGGGTATCGTGATCCTGCTTATGACACTTATCGTAAAGGTGTTGGTATTCCCCGCGCAGGTCAAGAGTTATATGTCATCGGCCAAGATGCGTGCCCTCAAGCCATACGTGGATGAAGTGAACGCCAAGTACCCCAAGCCTGAGGACGCCATGAAAAAACAGCAGGAAACCATGGCCGTATACAGCAAATACGGAGTAAGTCCCATGGGAGGATGCCTTCCCTCACTCATACAGATGCCTGTATGGATGGCGTTCTTCTTCTTTGTGCCCAACGCCATAGAGCTGCGTCAGCAGAGTTTCCTCTGGGCTACGGACCTTACGGGATTTGACGAGCTTATCAGATGGAACACAAACATACCGCTCATCGGCAATCACCTCAGCATATTCTGCCTTCTGTTCTGCGTCACCAACATCATCAACACTATCTACTCAATGCAACAGCAGCAGATGGCTCCCGGACAGGAGGATACGATGAAGATGATGCGCTGGATGATGTATCTCATGCCGGTGATTTTCTTCTTCTCGTTCAACAACTACTCATCCGGTCTGTGCTACTACTACTTCATATCAGGTCTGGTAGGTATAATCACCATGATATGGCTGCGCCGCTCTACCGATGACAAAGCCATCCTGGCCAAGCTTGAAGCCGATTATGAAGCCAGCCGGAATGACCCCAGCAAACGCAAGACAGGCGGCAACAACATGATGGCACGTCTGGAAGCTCTGCAGAAAGAGCAGGAGCGTCTGCAGAAGCAGCAGCGTAAATAGGATTATTTATTAAGTTCAATCCACTGGGTAGGAGTCAGGTTGTAGAACAACTTGAAATAACGGTAGAAACTCTGGATAGAGCCGCAACCGCACTGCATAGCTATATTCTGGACTACAATTTCGTCCTTGGGAGTCTTCTTCATCAGTTGTATTGCGTAATCCAGTCTGAAACGGTTTACGTAATCCGAAAAATTGCACCCCTTGGCATCCTTTATGGCCTTTGATGCATAAGTACGGTTGGTACCTATCAGTTCACAGAGTGATACCAATGACAGATCCGATTTAAGGAAAAGGCTGTCTTTCTGCATGGCATTGTCTATCCTTTCAATAAGTGTTACAGGAACAGCCTCCTCATTTATCAACGGCTCCTTGCTAACCGGGTCGGATTGGTGCTTTATAACAGGTGGTTGTACAGGAGACTGCGCAAGAGGTTCTGATTCAACCAGGTAGCCTGGATTTTCCACCCTCCCATGCATCTCCTCGGCCGAATACTCCAGCTGCATCACATTGTGTACAATCAATGAGACCAGTATCACCTGACCAGCCACTGCAATCGCCACGAGCGGAATATGGTTGGTACTCTCATAAACCGGAATCAATGACATTATCATGCCTGTCAGTATGACAAGTATGGTAAGGACATGAATACCGCGTATCTTGATCTTCTTGTCAGACTGGTTTGAAGGAGTGAAATTCTCAAGCATTCTGAGATAGGTATTAAGCCTGAACTCTCCATATACCATTACAATTATTCCCTGAGCCGGCATGAAAACGCTGAACAGTTTCTTTGCTATCATCACCATCCAGGTATAAGCCACCGAAGACTCAATCTGGATGTTCTGCCCCAGTATCTCATTGCAAATGTACGCATGCCTTTCGGATCCATCCATAAGCAATTGGGCCGATACCAGCAGAACCGCAAAGATGACAGAAGGGAGAAACACCAGCACATTGGTGACCGGACGGCGTTTTATATCCGTAAGACAGTTCACGAAAAGGTAGTAGGCGGGTGCGCAGAACGGTGTTATCAAACAGTACAGGAAATCAAATCCCCAGGAGTATCTGGCTGCAAGATATGGATTATAGTATTGTGCATAAAACAGCATGCTCGACGCCACCACAAGCATCATGTTTATCATAGGATACCTGATTCTGGGGGCGCCCTTACCACGTATTGCCAGCAGGATTGAAGCTATGATAATAGTAAGTGCCGGCAGTGAGAACAGAATGTATATTATCGTTTGAGCCATCTGTCAAGCCAATTAAAATAGGTTCTCTGCCAAAGTACGCCGTTCTGGGGTTTGAGCACCCAGTGGTTCTCATCGGGGAACAGGAGCAGTTCCGCCGGAACACCGCGCAACCTGGCAGCCTGGAAGGCCGACACTGCCTGAGAGTAGAGTATACGGTAATCTTTCTCTCCGTGAATACAAAGTATCGGAGTATCCCACTTATCCGCAAAAAGGTGCGGTGACGCAGCATAAGTACTCTGCGTAACACTGTTCTTCTCCCAATACGGGCCACCCAGATCCCACTGAGGGAACCACATCTCCTCTGTCTCAACGAATTGCTGCTCCAGGTTGAATATACCGTCATGAGCGATGAAGCACTTGAAACGGCCCTCATGATGACCGGCCAGCCAATAGACTGAATATCCTCCGAAACTTGCGCCTACGCATCCCAGGCGATCCTTGTCCACGTAAGGTTCCTTGCTGATATCATCAATGGCAGACAGGAGGTCTTGCATGCACTGGCCACCGTAGTCACCGCTGATATCCTCCAGCCATTTACGTCCGAATCCGGGGAGGCCGCGACGGTTGGGGGCGACTACTATATACCCCTGATCCGCCATTATGCGGAAATTCCACCTGTAACTCCAGAACTGAGATACCATGCTCTGCGGACCACCCTCGCAAAAAAGGATAGTAGGATATTTCTTGTTCGGATCAAAATTTGGCGGGAACACCACCCAGGTCAGCATATCCTTACCGTCGGTCGTCTTGACTGCCCGCGCCTCGACCTTTATGTTGTCAAGCTGGGAATAGATATGATTGTTCTCATTTGTAATCTTGGCTGCAAGTCCGCGTTTTATGTCAACCCTGAATATCTCGGTTGCGAATCTCATGGACTGACGTGTCACTACCAGACTGTTGTTATCGGCCAATGCCAGCGAATTGTAATCGCAGGGATCTGTATTGACCGGAATGATATTTCCTTGCAGATCGACGGTGAAAATTGACATACACCCTTGCCATGAACCGATGAAATAGAAATAATCCTTTTCGCCTGCCCAGATGAAATCATCCACATTACTATCAAAATTGTCGGTTACCGACCATTTCCGGCCGCTATTAAGATCCATCACGTAAAGACGGTTTATATCACTCTCGTAACCGTCACGCTCCATGCTCTGCCATGCGATGTATTTTCCGTCGGCACTGAACTTTGGGTTGATATCATAGCCCATATTCAGGTCACTTGCTCCAGGCAATTTGCAGATGTTCCTTACGCTGCCAGTCTCTATATTATAAAGGTATATGTCAGAATCAGTGCTTTTGGAATATTCCAGACCGGTCTTCTTTCGGCAGGTGTATGCCACCTCCTTGCCGTCCGGACTCCATGCAAACTGCTCAATGCCTCCAAACGGCAGCATCGGACTCTCAAAAGGTTCACCTTCAAGCAAATCCTTTACATTCCCTGAGACCCTGCCTCCTTCAAACTGTGCCACATACGGATGCGGCAGGGATGTCACCCAACTGTCCCAGTGACGGAACATCAGGTCATCGGCTATCATTCCGCTTGCCTTGGGCAGATCCTCATACTGTCTCTCCTTCACCAGGGGGTTGGGTACGCTCATAATCATCAGCACGTTCTTCCTGTCTTCCGAGAAAAGGAATCCTTCGACATCCTTCTCCATAAATGACAGCTGCTTGCGGTGTTTGCCTTTAACATCCATGCTGAAAATCTGCTGAATGCCCTTTTCGGCGGTCAGGAAGGCTATATGGTTGTCATCCAGCCAGGCGGGACTATGTTCTGATGCGGCACTCTTTGTCAGGGTGACGGAGTTGCCTTCCATATCAGTAACACAGATTACAGTATGGCTGGCGTTCTCCCTGACGCTGTAATATGACACCTGATAGGCAATCTTGGTCTTGTCCGGCGAAACAGCCACACCTCCAATGCGTCCCATTGACCACAACACTTCAGGGGTGAACTTCCTGTCCTCGATACGGATATCGCTCCTGCCAATAAACACCTTACTGTCTTCCTTGGGGATTATCATAATTATCAAAGCTGTTACAACGGCGGCCAGAAGCGCACTGTTGATTATCATAAAACGTTTTCTGTCCATATGGTTATTTTGATATGTTTATCTCTTTCAGATGCGAATATATCATTATTTCCCGACAATCCGATACGTGTTTTTTGATTATCTTCGCGCAAAATCAACAGATATGACACTTCTATCTTACATATTGGCTTTTCTTCTGGCGGCACCGTTCGGACCGTCACTCAAACCTGTACAGACATCAGAGCACCTGGAAGAGATTTCGGAGGATTTGGTCAGACTTACGTTTGACCTGACCATATCTTCAGGATGGCATGTTTATTCCACTTCTCTTCCGGATGGTGGCCCTATAAGTGCGGAACTCACCTTTGATACGATACACGGACTTCAGCCAGTTTCAGATCTGCTCTTTACAGGCACTGAAATTGACAGGGAGGATCCCGTATTCGGGATGAGAGTGAGATATTTTGAGAAAAAAGTCTCTTTCCATCAGGATTTCAGAATCTCAGGGACCGGATGGTTCATGGAGGGTGCGCTCACATACGGAGCTTGCGATGATGAAAGTTGCCTTCCCCCACAGAAGATAGAATTCAGGCACGACGACGCCACGGCACAGAATGCCGCCGGCACTATCCAAACGACCGGCAGCAGATACGGCATATCGCAGATTGAAGGTTATGATCCTCAACTATGGGCCCCCGTCAGTTACAGCCCGGATAATGGCGTAAACCGGGGTGGAAGCCTTTGGGGGCTGTTCCTTACCAGTTTCATAGGAGGACTTATCGCATTGCTCACCCCATGCGTCTGGCCTGTCATACCCATGACTGTGAGTTTCTTTCTGAAACGTTCATCTTCACGCAGCAAGGCAATCACAGACGCTGTTACGTATGGCTTGTCAATAATAGCCGTATATGTGGCATTGGGGCTGCTCATAACCCTACTCTTCGGAGCCAATGCCCTCAACGCTCTGGCCACCAATGCGGTAGTCAACATCCTGTTTTTCGTTATACTGGTAGTATTCGCCCTGTCCTTCTTCGGGTTGTTTGAAATCACGCTTCCATCGCGTTGGAGCACTGGCACAGACCGGAAATCGGCCACATCAGGTATCGGAGGCATATTCTTCATGGCGCTCACACTGACCATAGTCTCCTTCTCATGTACCGGCCCCATTATCGGCTTTCTGCTTGTTGACGCCGCATCCACAGGCAGTATTCTGGCACCTACAGTGGGAATGTCCGGTTTTTCTCTGGCTATGGCCATCCCTTTCACATTGTTTGCCATGTTTCCCGGCTGGCTTAAGTCGGTACCCAAATCCGGAAGCTGGATGGACCGGGTTAAAGTATCTCTCGGAGTAATAGAACTGGCATTCTCGCTAAAATTCCTGTCAGTTGCCGATATGGCATACGGTTGGGGCATACTACCCCGCGATCTGTTCGTACTGTTGTGGCTGCTGATGGCACTGTTCCTTGGATTGTATCTGCTGGGACTGTTCAACCGCAGGAAAAACGGCATCAGGCAGAAGGCAGGGGTTGCGGGAGTAGTTTCCGGAATACTCTGCCTGGCATTCGCAGCATGGCTGGCACCAGGATTATGGGGCAAGCCCCTTAAAGCCATAAGCGCATTCACCCCGCCTATGAGCACACAGATATTCGGTGCTCACCTGAATTACGTAGAGCCGCAGTTCACAGACTATAATCAGGCTATTGACGAGGCCTCCCGAAGCGGCAAGCCTATCCTGATTGATTTTACCGGATATGGCTGTGTAAACTGCCGCAAGATGGAGGCTTCAGTCTGGACAGACCCCAGGGTTTCAGAAACAATCCGGCAGAAATTCATTCTGGTATCTCTGTTCGTAGATGACAAGACCCCACTAAAGGAGACCGTATCTGTCGATGAAAACGGCACAAAAGTAAAAATACGTACCATTGGCGACAAATGGAGTCTACTGCAACGTTACAAGTTCGGAGCCAACGCACAACCCTTTTACGTCATAACAGATTCCAAGGGTAACCTTCTGGCCGGACCATATACTTTTGACCCCGACCCGGAAAGATTTATCAGATTCCTGAATTATTGAGAACTATTTTCTCTCGCGTTTTATGACTTTCTTGCGGCGGACTGACCACCCAAAGAAACCGTTCGGATTGGAAACGTCAAAATATTCTCCATGGGTATACGCTATAAGATCCATGGCGGCCATATCAATTTTGCCGTTTTCATCGATATATTTTTCATCCACAAGCACATTCACCACCTCGGCCAGGAACATGTCATGAGAGCCAAGCGGCCTCACATCCACCACCTTGCATTCTATTGACACAGGAGACTCGTCAACCGTGGGGGCCGACACGACCTCAGCCTTTCCTGGCGTGATCCCCGACTCTTTGAACTTGTTGCAGTCACGCCCTGAACGTACGCCGCAGAAATCTGTGGCACGAGCCAGGGATTTGGTCGTCAGATTTATCACGAAACAGCCGTTACGTTTTATTATATCATACGAATGACGTTCGGGACGTATTGACACATAGCACATAGGCGGATTGGTGCAGACGGTTCCTGTCCAGGAAACAGTAAGCACGTTGTATTCTTGTGGAGATGATCCGCAACTGACAAGTACAGCCGGAAGCGGGTAAATCATGGTTCCGGGTTTGAAACTCTTCTTCATTATCTGTCAGGGGTTGTGATTTTGCGGAAAACAGAAGGTGTCGGCAGTGTAAACCGCATAAGTTCGCCGTTCACCGGATGAATGAAGGAGAGACAATAATTATGAAGCATCAGACGACGGGCAGGATTGGTTTCGGCACCATATTTAAGGTCACCTGCAATTGGGCAACCCATTTCGGACATATGTACCCTTATCTGGTTTTTCTTACCGGTAAATATCTCCACATCAACCAGGGCATAACGTCCACGGGACTGGATCACCCTGTAATGCGTTACGGCAAGTTGTCCCCTGGACTCATCGGTAGTTGAGAACACCTGCATACGGTCGTTCTGGGTAAGCAGGCTCTCTATCGTATCTTCACTGCGTGCCGGAACATTCTCGGTTACACAGACATATTTTCTTTCCTTTACATAAAAATCCCAGTTAGAGCGCATCTCAAGCATCATGTCATGGTCTTTGGAGAAAATAAGGATTCCCGAAGTGTACTGGTCAAGACGGTGACACACGTAAAGTTCTGCATCCGGGTTGTCATGACGTACATAATCACGAAGAATGTTAAATGCATTGTTCTCCCGTGAATTGTCATTTGCCACGGAAAGCAGACCGGATCCTTTCTCAATTACTAACATCCATTTATCCTCATAGAGAACTTTTATAAGAGGATGGTTGAACTTGAAAAAAGATCGGCCGAAATTGACTTCGACTACGTCACCTGCTGACAAAGGAGTATCGAATTGGGTAACGGCAGCACCCTTCAAAGCCACATGTTTATACTTAAGAAGGGATTTTACTTCTGTCTTGCTGAGATTATTCAAAGAATTGAAAAGGAACTCCAATAAAGTGGTATCGGATGAAACTTCATACCTCTTTATTATATCCGTAGAATAATGCCTGCGGGCACCTTTACCTGATCCGTACATGACTTAGAAAGTTTTTCGATGCAAAATTACAAAAAAAACGCTCATCTCTTGGAAATAACGAATGTGGTCGTTATCTTTGCTACGTGTTTTTCATGGTATTAGATTTTATTTCAAGGAAAGCGGAACTGTGAAGTCCCGCTTTTCTGCTTTTTTTACGTTACGCTATCATCACAAATTCAGGATCCGCCTGCAATTGTGTTAATCAACGTTAAACCAAAATATATTCAGTAAAACAAAACACACTGGTTATTCAAGGCAAATCACCACTTGATTATTCAAATTCGTGTCATTTATTTTAAAATCAAGGCGGAAATCAGTGTCATATTTACAAATTGCATTCCCAATTCGTAAATTTTGTTATATCCACACACATTTAACACTAAAAAAAAATTGGTCAACCCAAAAATGAGCATATATTTGTATCGCAAACAAGGAGAGAGAAGATTGGTTGTGAAACCGGTTCATCTAAATTTCAATTATTGGAAAAGGACTATTGAGAACGAGAGACCCGCTGTGCAGCGAGTCTCTTGTTTTTTTATCCGTTAATTACCGCATTAAATAAAGAGGAAAGAATAGCAACAACGCCATAGCCATATCCCCTGTCAGTTTTTAGCTTTTCTATCTTTTATGGATCCAATGATAATCTTAAGTGAAGACATACCATCGGAAGGACCACCGGCCCCGACTAATGATATAACCGCAATCAGATATCCCAAAAGCAAACAGGCCATTGCCGTAATGACTATGCGTCCGGCATAACACTCTTTACCCAAAACAAGCACCGGGACTACAATTAGAAGGATAAGCAATGTCTGGGAAAAGATGACAGGGGAAAGATAGGTCTTTCCGCCTCTGAACAGGAAACCGAACACGTCAGAGACCCTGCATTTGCCATTGATGGCACAACTCATCACATTGATGGCGAAGAGAAGGAAATTGATCAGCACAAACGTCCTGAACATATATGTATAAGAGGCATAAAAAACCATTTGACCGTTATTTTCAAGGAACGGGAACATGGGTCCGTTAAAGGACATGGATTCCAGATATATATCAACCGACTTTTCAAAACCTGCAACGAACACAGATTCAATTCCAATGACAATATGTATCATAGGAATCACACAGCACAGCCTGAAAAGCAATGAAGACCTTATCTTGTTTCCGTATTCCTCAACAAGAGACAAGAAAGAAGGCACAATGGCTAATGCGCATACCTGCTCAAACAGTACAAAGTGCAGCATCAGTTTTGAGTCCGTATCGGATGACAGATATGAGAAAAGGAAGAAAAAAGACAAGACGGCAATGAAACGCTTCAACTTTCTGAAAAAAACATTTCCAGGAGTAAAAATCACAAAAGCCACAAGCCAGAAGAACCCGACAACAGCGGGAATCAGGAGGAACAGGGGTTGAACTTGCATGAGAGTTGTTATTATTCGATTACAAAGGTAGTCACAGCAACGCTGTAGTCCATATAACAAAAGAGTTAAAACTTCAAAAAACGCTATAGGACCGCATCTGTTTACTGAACACGAACTGCAGCGGTCTTTACAGCCAGCCAGGCAACCTCATCATCTGTAAGTTCCTGACGCAACGTATCAAAAACATCCGCATTGAATGTATTCAGCCATTCTATCTGTTTTTTCTCCATCATAGGAACAATCAGTGCAGATGTATCCAGATATGTCTTGGTCAGGGTCTCAAAAGCCAGCCACCGTCCGAATCCGTTCTCTCCCGCCGGTACACAAAGTATCATGTTCTCATGCCTTATACCATGATAGCCTTCACGATAAATACCGGGTTCGTCAGACGTTATCATGCCCGGAAGCATGGGTTGGTCCTTAAGGTTCTGTCGTATTGTCTGAGGCCCCTCATGTACTGACAGTACGTTACCCACGCCATGACCAGTCCCATGTCCGAAATTTCGCTTGCTCTGCCAAAGCGGACGACGTGCGATAGCATCAATACGACATCCGGGAGTGCCTTCCGGAAATATAGCCATTGCCAGGTCAATCATAGCCATCATATCAAGCGTATAATCCTCGCGTTCCAATTCCGTCAGAGGACCCAGCGGAACGGTACGTGTAATATCGGTAGTACCATATTTATAATGTGCTCCGCTGTCATTAAGATATAATCCATGAGGCTCCAGAACGGCATCCTGCCCCCTGACTGTCGTATAATGCGGCAATGCGGCATTCTTTCCGTAGGCCGATATGGTCTCAAAACTCTCATCCAGGAAATCGGGCATAGCGGCACGCAGTTCATGCAGTTTGTCGGCTGCATCCGACTCCGTCACTTTGTCTCCGGCAGCCATCTTCTCCTCAAGCCACTTGAAAAAACGTGTCTGGACAATTCCGTCCTGTATGTATGCCTTGCGGAATCCCTCTATCTCAACATCGTTCTTGACAGATTTAGCCAGTTCCACAGGCGATTCCCCCGATACGGTATTCTCCTGTCCGAACGTACCGGCAATGGCCTTTCCGGTCTCGTAATTGAGTGAGCCGGAATCTATCAGGATGCGACCATCGGCTTTCAAGGAACCTATATACAGTCCCACTTCACCGTAGGGATACACGTTAATACAGGCTTTTTCAAGTTCGGCAAGCACATCGTTACCGAATTTAGAAATCTCGGCGAACAGTTCCACACTGTCGGGGCCTACCAGTGCAAACGATATCACAAACGGGCAGTACTCCACATCACCGGACCTTATGTTAAGCAGCCAGGCAATCTGGTCAAGACAGTTCAGGAACATGTAACGGCATCCTCTGGTCTCCAGTTCACTACGCAGCCACGAGAGTTTTTCTGTCCTGCTGCGTCCTGCATACTTGTCATCATGCAACCACACGGCACCCTGCGGAAGTAACGGACGGTCCGGCCACAGCTCCTCCAGATAATCCGGTCTGGAGACAACCTTAGCCCCTTTTGCCTCTATAGCACTGCCCAGCTGCATGGCTTCGTTCATGCTCATGCACAGTCCGTCTATTCCCACCTTACCGCCGGCCGGAACATTCTGCGCAATCCACTTTATCCAGTCCTTGTCCTCTACCGATACCATCTTGTGCAGTTCTATCCCGCTGCCTTCAAGTTCACGTGCAGCCTGTATCCAGTAGCGGGAATCGGTCCACAGCCCGGCATGACCGGCTGTCACGACCACCACACCGGCCGATCCCGTAAAACCGCTTATAAACTCACGCTGACACCAGCGTTTGGGTGTATATTCACTGTTATGGGGATCCTCGCCCACCGTAACGGCAGCATCCCAACCCCACTCCGTCATCTTCCGGCGCAATTCTGCTATTCTCTTTTTAATTACGTCCATAATATCCTGTCAATCATTCATTAAAAAAGACTCCATCCCTTTATCGGTTTCAACACGAGCGAAAGAAACAGATATGCCGGTTCAGAGACCGTCGCCACCCTCGGCGCGTCAGAGGGAGGGGCCCGCAGCACAATAAGATGCCCTGGAATGTAGGAGCCTGCTCCTACATTTCAGGGTAGCTTGTTGGGATGTGGGAGGGATAGGCCCGAAGGGCCGTAGTCTCAGAACCGGCATATCTGTTTCTTTCCCCTGACAAACAAATCTCAACCTAGGAATCCCTGTTCCAGCATAGCCTGAGCAACTTTCATGAAGCCGGCTATGTTGGCGCCCTTCATATAGTTAACGTAGCCGTCAGGCTCAGTACCGTACTTGACGCACTGCTCATGAATATCGCTCATGATAGTATGCAGACGGGCATCGACCTCTTGGGCCGACCATGACAGATGCATGGCGTTCTGAGTCATCTCCAGCCCGGAGGTAGCCACACCGCCGGCATTCACAGCCTTACCCGGACCGTAGAGCACGCGTGCGGCTATGAAAGCATCGATAGCCTCCGGCGTACAACCCATATTAGATACCTCTGCCACATACTTGACGCCGTTGGCAATCAGCTGTGCGGCATCGTCACCGTTCAGCTCATTCTGTGTGGCGCAAGGCATGGCAATGTCAACCTTACACTCCCAAGGTTTACGGCCCGCAAAGAACTCTGCATTGAACTTTTGGGCATAAGGTGCAATCACATCGTTGTTGGTGGCGCGCAACTGCAGCATATATGCAATCTTTTCGTCGTTAAGACCATCCTTGTCATAGACATAGCCGTCTGGACCCGACAGGGTAACAACCTTGGCACCCAGTTCTGTAGCCTTACGGGCAGCGCCCCAGGCCACGTTTCCGAATCCGCTCAGGCCAATGGTCTTGCCCTCAAGCGTATCACCGCGGTCCTGCAGCATCTGGCGAAGGAAATAAAGCGCACCGAATCCGGTAGCCTCGGGACGTATTCTGGAACCTCCAAACGTCAGGCCCTTGCCTGTCAGCACACCTGTATTCTCACGCGCCAGTTTCTTGTACATGCCGTACAGATAACCTATCTCACGGGCGCCTACACCTATATCACCTGCCGGAACATCGGTATCGGGACCTATGTTACGCCACAGTTCAAGCATGAAACTGTGGCAGAAACGCTCAATCTCCGCTGCCGAACGGCCACGTGCCGAGAAATCCGACCCGCCTTTGCCGCCACCCATAGGCAATGTGGTCAGGGCATTCTTGAAAGTCTGCTCAAATCCCAGAAACTTAAGGATGGAAAGGTTTACCGATGAATGGAACCTGAGACCTCCCTTGTAAGGTCCTATGGCGTTGTTGAACTGCACACGATAGCCGGTATTGACATGGATTTCACCATTGTCATCAGTCCATGGCACCTTGAAGGTAAAGATGCGGTCTGGCTCGACCATACGTTCCACTATCTTGGCATCCTCAAATTCAGGATGCTGATTATAAACAGGTTCAACACTGATTAGCACCTCACGTACTGCCTGAAGATACTCCTTCTCGCCCGGATGCCTGCGCTCCAGGTCTGCCATAATGTTGTTTATGTTCATAATAACGTGCATTTATTGGTTTCAACTAATCACAAATATAAAGGTATTTCAGTATCATTGTTCACTGAAAACCGTTTATGATTAATTTTGCAGAAAATTTTCATTTTGATATGAACATAATCACCCGCACAGCATCGTCATTATTAATTCTCATCACAGTTGCTCCATCCGTCAAGGCACAGTCCGATGATGGTTTTGAGACACTCTACAAGAAAGCGGTAGATAAAGTTTACGCATACCTCTACAAGGATAAATACGGCCCCGTAACCCCTCTTTGGAAAGACCCTTATACATTCTGTTACCAGACCGAGGGCATGGACGGCACAGAATATTACAAGGTGGACCTGAGGTCAATGACCAGGACCGCCGTGCCTAAGGATACGGTCGACGGATACCGCACACCAGATCGTCAGCGAGGCGCTTGGGGCGGATACGGTGGTGGTTTTAACGGTTTTGGCGGCCGGATGGACGCCGGAACCCGTTCGCCCGACGGAAAGTGGGAATGTCTGGTCCGTGACCACAACATCTGGGTACGCAACGTTGAATCAGGAGAACTGACTCAACTCAGTTTTGACGGCAACGAGCATGACGGCTATGTACAATATCTGTGGTCTGCCGATTCCAGGTTCATAGCAGCCATACGTAAGCAGGACCATACGGAGCGCCAGATCCTTCTGCGCAACTCACGCCCCGACAATCAGGTGCAGCCCACCTACCGATGGCTTGACTATGACAAGCCTGGCGACCCGTTGCCTCAGGCCTGCCCCGCCCTGTTCGGCATAGAGCAGCTGAAACAGATACCTATTGACGTCTCCGCATGGCAGAACCAGTATGACCTCAGTCTGGGCCGATGGTCCGCCGACTCCAGATTCTTTACCTTTGAGTACAACCGGCGCGGACACCAGCTCTACCAGATGGTTGCCGTAAACACGGACGGCACATCCCGCATTCTGGCTCAGGAGGAATCATCCACATTCGTCTATTACAATGACCTCTACCGCCATTGGATGAATGACGGACACCACATTCTGTGGATTTCGGAGCGGGATGACTGGCGTCACCTGTATATGATAGATACAGAAGACGGCAGCATACGTCAACTCACAAAAGGACCATGGAACGTACGTGAGATACAGCGTATTGATGAAGAACAAGGTTACATACTGTTCTACGCCAACGGATACCGCGAATCAAAAGGCGAAGATCCATACAACAAGCATCTGCTCAGACTGGATCTTAAGAACAACAGGATTACAGACCTCACACCAGATGACGGTAATCATCAGGTTCATCCCAACCGTGACTGGACCATGTTTGTCGACAACTGGTCACGCCCGGACAAACCATATGAGAGCGTTGTGCGCAGCGCCACTGACGGCAAGGTTCTACTTAAACTGCAGAAACAGGACATAAGCGGCATGCTCAACGCCGGATATATAGTACCCGAGGTTTTCCATACCAAGGGCCGTGACGGCAAGACAGAGATATGGGGCAACATATACCGTCCGTCCAACATGGACCCCGAAAAGAAATACCCTGTGGTTGAATACATCTATTCAGGCCCTCACGATTCGTTCGTAACCAAGGATTTCAGCACATATGAGCGTTTCAGCCACCTGGTCGAGATGGGATTCATTGTAGTTACCATCGACGGCATGGGCACCGACAACCGTTCCAAGAGTTTCCAGGACGTTGCTTACCGCAACCTCAAGGACGCCGGTTTCCCGGACCGCATACTGTGGATCAGGGCGGCACAAAAGAAATACCCATATATGGACACCTCCAACATGGGTATATACGGCTACTCCGCCGGTGGCCAGAACGCACTCTCCGCACTGCTGTTCTTCAATGATTTCTATAAGGTGTCGGTTGCCCTGTGCGGCTGCCATGACAACCGGATGGACAAGATATGGTGGAACGAGCAGTGGATGGGATGGCCCATTGGCCCCTGGTATTCCGAGAACTCGAATGTGGATAACGCCTGGCGCATGGAGGGCAAACTGTTCCTCATCAACGGTGAAATGGACGACAATGTCGATCCTGCATCAACCCTTCAGGTCGTGTCCGAACTGGTCAAACACGGCAAGGACTTTGAGCAACTCTATCTGCCCGGCCACACGCATGACCTGGGCAGCGAGTATCTCAAGAAACGTACATTCCGCTTTTTCTACCGTAACTGTCTTTAGTGTCTGTCCTCCTTCAGGCTGAATATGCTCTTGGGACACCACTCCATGTAGTCAAAGTTCATCTCGGCCTGGGGATTCTCCAGCACAAGCCTCATTCTGAGGTAATAGTTCTTATGGGCCATGAAATAATCCGTCGTTATCACACGGCGTGCAATCAGGCCGCCGCTATAATTGCGGAATGTCTCACCGCCATTCTCCTTGTCTCCGGTATAATGGGAGTCTGGGCCTTTCATATAGCCTCGGTTATGCATGGCTTTGTCATAACTGTCAATGGCTATAGAATCTCCATCAAAATCCTCATCCGAAATCCAACGTATGTTGGGATTTGCGGCTGCCGAAAGACGCAGGTCAGTCGGGATGCCGCAGGGCAACAGGTTGAGCGGAGAATCGCCCACATAATTCTGGACCACTCCGCAGCCTGCCGATCCACGGTAAGAGAGACGCAGCTCCCAGGTTCCGTCATGCGGTACAGGCGGCAGTTTGAGCAGGATATCATAGTTACCCTGCAGGTCCACTCCGTCGCCCTGATAACTGATATTGGCCACGAATGCGCTACGCACCCACATGCAGTAATTCTGATTATATGAGTGGAAATTGGTAGGCTCCAGGAATCCGACACCTTCATAGTTGCTGTCAGTCTTCTTCTGACGCGCACCCGAAGTAAGGAAATCAGGCGAAAGCGTACAGCAGTCTATCCTCATACGGCGGTCCAATATATCGGTCCTGATAAAATCAGAGTATTCAAGGATATCATCGATGTAGAACATATAGCCGTTACATCCCTCGTTCAAGGTTTCGGATTCAACATCCGATATCTTGATGCCGCGATAGAAACTGCGGTTTATCTCACCTTCTCCGGAATCACCCACTCCGCGGCGGTTGATGTAGACACCGCTGTAGGTACCATTGCCCAGGATTCTCGAAATACGCATGATGGAATGCGGAAGATAGGCCTCAAAATAATCCTCCGCATCAAGAATGCTGGTCTCGACTTTTGCTTTTATTATATCCTCACGACAATTGAAATTGATGGCTGACGGTATACTGAAAGGCAGGATATGATACTCCACGAAACGGCGCAGCGGGCAACGCTGGTCACGCCATATTGTATCATACCTGGAACCGAGTGAATCATATTCCTCCTTATAAGATGCATGATAGACGTTATTGGCATAATCTATCAGGTCCGAAAGGGTGTTAATTCCGTGAGCCGCATAGACTTCATCGGGTTCAGCAAAGACAGTGAAACCGAAATTACGCTCCGGCATATATCTGATAGTATAAGTAGAGCCACCGCCATCACGCTTGATGCCTTCATATGCGGAGTCATAACTTATAGTAGGATATGTGCGATCATGCCATTTCTGCAGGGAATCCTCAAGCCCGACCAGGTTAAGGGCACTGAAGAACAGGCTCACACGGGGATTCTGCTTGACGATATCATAGATATAATCTCCGGATACCCTTATGACATTATCCACAACATGAACTACTCCGTTCTCAACAGTATCGTCGCCGTTAATGACCACGCCCTCCCTGTTTATTGTCGGGCGCGCCTTGATAACGCCGTCATCAAGTGTATCCTCTGTATAATTAAGGACAAGATAGCGGTTCAGCTGGTTCACTGTAGGCAATCCGCCTTCAGTCTGGTCAGTAAGAAAAAGGACTGCATTTATAAGATGGGTCCTTACTATCGTATCGCAATCCTCAAATGACAATGAATCGACCGATTGGATATTCCTGGCCTTGAAGTATTTGGCAAAAGCGGAATCAGTAGGAGCAAAGCATGTATATGTTCCGTAAGTTTCCAACTCTCCGTAGACCCTTGCTTTCTTAAGAATCTGGATGAAAGTACTGAACCGTTGGTTAGGGTCCTGCTCAAGGTAATCAACGATTGTCTGTCCGTTAAACACATAATAAGTTCCCGGATAGACTTCATCAAAACAGGAAACGGTAAATGCAGCCAAGGCAACGGTAAGAAAAAGCCTGCAAAAAACCTTATAAATCTTGCTCATAAGTGGGTTAGTATTTGTTTAGAGCGTAAAAGTACACAATAAAAACCGAATAAACAATAGGGACGGCTCTTTATGAAGAACCGTCCCTACGAGTGACTTCGTTGGGATTCGAACCCAAGACCCACAGCTTAGAAGGCTGTTGCTCTATCCAGCTGAGCTACGAAGCCAACCTTTTTGCGGCTGCAAAAATAGCGCATTATTTCAACATATCAAACCTCTTTCCCCGATTTTTGATTCCAGATCAGAATAATCGGCAACGGAAGCCAATATACCACAAAAGATACAATCTTCATCCCGCTCTCCCCAATACCCAGCAGTACATTCAGATGCGTATAATCCAAGGTATGTAACAGTTGCGCCCCCAAAAGCATCGTAACCAGGAACTGGGCAGAAGGCCTATACAACATACAGAAAGCGTCCACACAATCACCGGCCGTACGGAAAGTCTCAGTGGATAGACCGTATACAAGCGAAGGCAGGCATACGGCCAGCATCAGGAGGAAAACCAGACCGTCACCCAGCGGACTGCCCTTAAGCGTGCCTGTTATGCCCAGCAGCAGATGGCTTCCTGCAAACACGCCAAGCACTATCAGGCATGCATAGACTGCCAGTACCACCATACTGATATAAAAGGATGTCATCTCTTTCGGTGACAGGCTGCGCAACCGGGTGAAAGCGCGGAAGAGGCCGCTTCGCACACCTGCGCCAATGGCTACGAACAGCATCAGGGCGTTACCGATGGGAGCGTCGCCAAGACAATCGGATGCAGTCCTGACAGCCCATCTCAGACCTGGGACCCCCAATACACTGCGCAGTGCGAGCTGGTCATTACCACCCACCCTGCCTATCTCCATTATACTTCCTATCCAGGATACAAGGATAACCAGGATGAGCAGTAACAGATAGATTACCGCAGGGTGCAGCCAACCCGAAAAGCGTCTATTCATCGGCCTCAAGATTTGCAGGATCTATGATATGCAGTTCTATAGCCCGGACAACAAGACGGGTGACATTCACGCCACGCTGTTCTCCATCCGGGAACAGACGTCCCACCAGGTCAGCCTGACGTTTTTCCAATGACTTGGCACTGAACGGCATAGTGCGCAGTTCACTGATCATGTCCTTGGTATAGCCCAATGCCAGATGCCGCAGGAACCTTTCATCATACTCATCTATATCATACTCTATTCCGGCACTGCGCCTGAGTCCCTCCTCAGTAACGGTCTTGCGGAAACGCTCCACCAGTTTTTCCAGTACAGGCTGGTTGAACACATACCGTTTGCCGCTCATCACATCCATAATCTCGTTACGGGTCAGAAGTTCACCGGTTTTAAGTACAATGCCGTCGGCACCGGCGTCAAGCACATCCGCCCATAGTTTCTCGTTCAGGAGTTCGCCTGTAAATACCAGGACTTTTACGCCGCCTTTCTGTTTCAGTTTGCGGCATATGTCAACACCAACTGTAGTCGATCCGCCCAGGCCCAGGTCCAGTAAGACCAGGTCAGGCTGTGCACCGCCATTCATCAGGTTCCAGAATTCGCGTTCCGTCTGGGCGGTACCGATCACCTCCACCTCGGGGATGTCATTACGGATGATTGACAATGTCCCTTTCAGTTCCAGGGACACATCCTCTACAACGATTGTCTTGTATTTATCCATATCATGCAGTTTATTTCCCGGCCATGGGTACAGTGAACCATATCACCATACCGTCCTTTTCACTCTCGGCATTGATTCGGCATCCGGGATGTCCGAAAGCCTCATCATGCTCACGTATTATCTGACGGCATATCACATATGCCATATTCTCCCTGTTATTCAGAGGCGTAAACAGCCCGTCCAGGACATCCGATGACGGAGCGGCACACTTGCGGTGCAACTCAAAACGAACAAATCCGCCATCTGCCATAGCGATGAGTTGCATATCGCCGCCTTCCTCCATTCCACGGCATACCAGACTCTCCAGCAGATAATCCAGCATCACGCGGTCGGCGCTGACCTTCAGATCCGTTCTGTTCGTGATGAACATCCCTTCATATCCTGTCTTTTTCTGAAGTCTGCCCTTTATTTCAGTCAGTTTTTCAGTCAGTTCACTCACTGGAACCACTTCACGGTGAACCAGTTGACCGCTTGTCTGAGACAATGCATACTGGCTCAGGATACCGAATATCTCCCGATAATAATCCACAAGTTCCTGCATATCCCGAACCTGATTGGCCTCCACCATCTGGACAATCCTGTTGGGATACCACACCGTCTCATGCTTTAGTGTAGACAGACAGTTATCAAGAATCAGGTTGCTCACATGCAGACGGTTCTCCTCATAACGGATGCGTTCGGATTCCTCCTCTATCTGCTCTATGTCACGGAAACCTGACTCAAAGCGGATGACGCAACTGTAAAGTGCGGTAGCCAGGTAACCGGATATCATTCCCTTTACAATCTGCCATGTCTCATCAGCATCATGTTCCAAACGGAATCCCACAGCACCTATCTGCTGCTGATAGCCATCCATGTTCAGCATCAGAGGCAGGGCACGGCATAAGCCATCGGCCGAACTCTGTTCCTCCCCACCTGTCATGCAGGCGTTCACACGGTCATCCAGGCGTTCATCTGCAGGTCCGTCATTATGGACTGCCGTAATGATCCGGCCATCATCATTAAGCACTATCATGAATGAGCGCAGATCAATAAGATGGTCAAGTTCTATGAATATCCCGTCTACTAGTCGTCTTACTATATCCTCTGCATTGAAACTGTCCAGATCGGTTACGGCTGTTTGCCCGGATATCCCGTTTACCACGCGGATAGCCTGCTGCAGGTCACTGCGGAACCTGAGCCAATGGCGCGAATGTACCACATATCTGACTGTCAGGACCGTAATGAAAATAAGCACGAACACCATGACAGATATGGAAAGGTTGCTGTTGGACCTCTGAAGTTCACGGCAGTCCTCCTCTATCTTCCACTCTCCGAAATATAGTTTGAACAGTTTCAGATATGCATCATCATTATATCGGTATACCACCCAGTTACGCATGGCCAGGGCGGATACGGCAATCTCATTCCTGAGCCACAGTATCGTTTCGTAGTCGGTAGCGAATCCGTCTTCCAGCCAGTATGTCTCGGCCGGAGCAAGGTCATCCATCACTGAAAGAAGCATATCCTCCGATCCGCCTTGCAGCAGGTAATCCCTGTTTAGGGCGTCAAAGGCAGAGTCGGCATAAGACAAGGCATCCCCGAACCGTCCCTCGGTATTGCACAGATATGTCTGGTTAGCAAAGTTGTAAGCCTTTACTATCAGACTGTCCTGAGCGGCATCAGCCTCCTGGGCATGGACTGTCGCACCAAGACAGATTACCGCAAGCGCCATCAGGGCACGCCTTATACCCTTGGGTAACCGCAAGGAAAAACGGCTTCCCTTACCCGGCGTACTCTCCACATCAAAACTGCATACACTGAACAGATTATCAAACTTACGGTATTTCTCAATGATTCCCTTGCAGTTCATAAGGCCGAATCCGCTTCCCTTGCCCTTTCGCTCCCCCTGCCCTATCTGGTCCGGGTCAAAGACACGCTCGTCACGTATCATATGCACATCCTCAGCACTCAGGCCCACTCCTGTGTCTGCAACCGATATCTCCACGTAATCATCACCCTGTACAGCCTCGATGGTAACCTTTCCGCCCGATGGAGTGAACTTGCGTGCATTGTCAGCCAGAGTGTTTATCATGAACAGGGTCAGCACACGGTCGGCTCGCACCACGGCGTCAGTTTTTATCACGTTCAGCTGCACTCCTTTCTGACTGAAACTGTGGCATCCCTTGCTGATTATGTCAAACAGTCCCTGAACCGGAAAACTCTCTATGTTCAATGCCACCACTCCCTGACGTATGCGTATCCACTGGGAAAGCAGTTCATTGTACTGGTTTATGCGTTCGGCAAGTTCGCGTACGTACTGCAGGCTCTGCTCATACTGCCCGCTTCCGGCAGGAATCACGGCAAGATGCCTTACTTCGGATCGCATACGGTCTATGTACGGAAGGCATTCGGCTACTACCTGACAGCATGTCTTGCGGGCCAGATTCTCGCGTTTGTTGTTCTCGGCATGCATACGATACAGATAATGCTGTTTCTCAGCCTGCTTGAGACGGTCGGACTGCCCGATAAGTTCATCTGCATTACGCACCGCCGCCTTAAGATAAGGAGCCACGGTGTAAAGGACGGCACGGTTATCACGGCTGGCCCGCCTGCCGCCCCAAGATGCGCATATCTCGCCGTCCTCTCTGATTTGGACCGTATCGGCTCCGGTAAGGGCCTGCAGCTCAGGAACTGCGATACTGTTCAGCCACTCATTGACACCCATCCCCTCAGGGGCCGGTCTGAGAATATTCTCACAAAGCCGCACAGTCTTCTGCAACATATCCACATACTTCCTGTTGGCCACGTTGATGCGCTTATTGAACAGCAATATGAACACAATCAGCAGGACTATGGCCACTGCGACTGCATACAGCATACCGGTAAGACGATTGTTGGCCTTTCTGAGCATGATGGTACGGGCCTCATATCGCCGGTCAAGACGAATTGTCTTCTGGATTTCCAGATAAACGGTACGGTTGTAGTCCGAGGCCAGTTTGTCATCAAGGCCGGAATATGCCAGACTCATCTGCTCACGCAATGACGCCATGCATTCAGGAACTACCCCGTGAGGCATTGCATCCATCCACTCTTCCTCAACTATCCGGCCGTCACTCCTGAAGGGTTCCAGAGGTTCCAGTTCATTGGTCCCGGCACTATTAAGACGGAAATTGGTATTGAGCAGGTCCAGAGCCGTACCCAAAGCCCCCAAAGCCTCATCATACAATCCCCGTTCTATGTAGCACGACGCAAGCAGGCGCTCGCACTCAATGATCTCAAACTGCCCGCCGTAGGATGCAGAAAGCTGCAACGCCTTGAGCGCAAGTTGCGTAGGAAGCAGTTCTGCCTGTACGTCCGATGCATTCAGCCTATGCAGCATATCATCACTCACGCCCGACAGTACATTTTCCGTGCCGTACTCCAGCAGCAGGGAGCATATTGCACTTATACTCATCGCCTGCATCCTCACATTGTTATAACGGACCGCACTGCGAAGGCAGTTGTCAAGGCTGCGCAGCCTTAACTGAGCTATGTTCTCCTGACCGTTTGACTCAATACCTATCCCCAGGCCATGCATGTAAGTATACATCAGGTAACGGTCATGATCTTCACGCAGGCGGTTGTCCGGCACCACATACTCCATCTCACGCCCGGCCTGTTCGGACAACTCCAATTCAAACCAGTATCTGGCCGATTCCATACGGAACGAACGCTCCAACGAGTACATACGACTCAGTTGAGCCTCATTGAGAGTTTCCCGTTCCTCGTTCAGGGCAAGCAGGTTTAGCAGTATACTGTTACGGTATTCGTAAAAAGAGACATTATCCGATGTGCGCTGGCATATTCTCATAAGCCCTATCTGCGAAGCCACCAGCTCCAGCGTATTGCCGGTTATTGACGGAACTGAACTGTACAGTTCCCAGGATTTCGTATAATCCATACGGATAAACGCAATGCGTGCCAGCGTATTCACAGCCTTGGCGTGTTCATCAGAATGACGGCGTGACACATCCAGCGCAAACCGGGCGTACTGCTCAGCACTGTCCAGATTGTTCCAAAGGTATGAGATGGCCTTCTCATTCAGGTCAAAGGCGGTAAGATCCGCATTCCTGAACGGGACCTGCCTGCATGCAGTCAGGCAAATAAACATAAAGCATATGATAAAACCCGCCTTTTTCATCTTGCCGGAATATCAAATGCCGCCTCCAGACCGTACTCGGTATATGCCGAAACCAACGTGCTCCTGATCTTGCTTACATCCTGACAGTATACCCTGCAGCCAAAGCCATCATCATCCACCACGAGTCTCAATCCATCGTCCGGTGAGCGCCATCCCACGAACATACCCTTTTCAAGGCCACGCACCCGAAGATATGCGATCTCTCCGTTGCCCCGGCCTTTACATTCTCCGCTCATCACCATAAACAGAGGTCCTTCGGACTCACCGCGTGCGCTCTGCGCAATCTCAAGTCCCTCCATATCGATCAGGTTCTCCTGTTCATCCAGGACTGAGCACTCTTCACCGTTAACGGTAATGCCTGCTATGTAATTCCTGTAAGCGGGATCATATTGTCTGGTCATCATCATCTCTTTGCAGCCTGTCACTTCACAGTCAGCCAGGATTATGCCGTCGCCGCTCTCAGCCACATACAGGATACCGCCCGAACCCTCAAAACGGCAGTTTCGGAAAACAGCTCCGTATGAATGTTTCAGCACTGCACCTTCCGTACGGAATGTGCAACGGTCAAACAGGACCGGCCACGACACATCCATTGTACCCACAAACGTCCTGTTACTGAATGTATTCAGAACCGGAAGTTCCTGTGCAGACAGACTGACGGCAACCATCATAAGCATCACCGCAGAAAGTGCCGATAATCCATATAACCGCCTTGGTGTTACCATAACTCACAAATTTAGTGCAAACCGGGCGGATATAAAAGGAGTTTACTCATTTTTATCCCGACGTACTTCTACATTATCTGAATGTATTCTGTTTTTTACGTACATTTGCTGCCAAACTGCAGAGAATGCGACCTATAGCGACTATAAGGACAGGTTTTCCAGGCAAATTCGGAATTCCACGCCAGAGCGGGCTGGTGCCCGATCTGAAGGGCACCATAGTGTTCAATCCCGAATTCCGGAATGCAGACTCGCTGAAGGGCTTGGAAGGGTTCAGTCACATCTGGCTCATCTGGGAGTTTTCGGAGGCCAAACGCGAACAGTGGTCACCCACAGTACGCCCGCCGCGTCTGGGGGGCAACACACGGCTAGGCGTATTCGCCACACGGTCGCCCTTCCGCCCTAACCCTATTGGACTGTCATGCGTCAGGCTGGATTTCATCGAACTCAACACACCTGAGGGGCCGGTACTGCACGTCAGCGGCCCGGATCTTATGGACGGCACTCCCATTTATGACATCAAACCCTATATTCCATACACGGATTGTATTCAGGATGCCACCTCCGGATTCACCGGCAGCGTCAGCATGCACCGTCTCTGTGTCCTGATACCGGACCATCTGGCAGCAAAAACAAAACCCGGAACACTCAAAGCGCTCCGGGGTATTCTCTCTGAAGATCCGCGGCCACGATATCAGGATAATCCCGACCGTGAGTACGGATTTGATTTTGACGGTTATTCAATAAAGTTCAGGGTACCAGACCCCGATACGCTCACCGTTACCGATATCAGGCGCATCAGATAACCGGGTCACTTTTTCTCCTCAGGCTTTACCCTGTCTGCCACAAGTTCCTCAACCATCTCTCCCATAATATAAAGGTATGTGGAGTTTACCTTGCAGTTTGTGGTAAGTGAGATTGTCTTCTTTACGACACCGACCCTGCGGGTAGAGCCGCTGTATGTAACCTTGATTGAATCCTTCTGACCGGGCAGGATGGCTGTCTTGGGAAACTCCGGGACTGTGCATCCGCATGATGAACCGGCTGAAAGGATCTGCAGTTCCTTGTTACCGGTATTGGTAAACACAAACCAGCAGGTCTTGTCTCCGTGAGCCCTGTCAAACAAACCGAAATCTATGGTGGTCTTATCGAAAGTTATCTCGGGATACTTTTCATCTTCATTTGCGTTTTCACTCCATACAGGCATTGCAACAAATGCGGACAGTACCAGAATCAGACACTTTAAGTTTCTCATATCGTTATCATTTAATCCGATACAAAATTATGAATTTATTTTCAAACGTCAATATCATCCGCTTTTCTTTGCCAAATCCAAAAAACAACGCTATTTTTGGGTTCACAAAGATAAAAGAGGGCTTACTTATGTTTGACGAAAAAGATCTTGAACAGTTTAAAAAGAAGGGAACAAACGCAGAAAATGTAAAAGCACAGTTGGAACTCATAAAGAACGGATTCCCGTTTCTGGAGTTGGAATCCGCCGCTTCAATAGGCAATGGCATCATGGCCATTGACGAGAGCCAGTGTGAAAGTTACATCAAGACATGGGACACCTACTGCAGCAAAGGTCGCAAGATAACCAAGTTCGTACCGGCATCAGGTGCGGCCAGCCGCATGTTCAAGGATCTTTTCGGATTCCTGGATGCAAGTTACGACGTCCCCACCACTCCGTTTGAGAAATCCTTCTTTGACGGAATAGAAAAGTTTGCCTTTTACAACGATCTTGACGAGTGCTGTAAAGCCAATGAGGGCAAGTCCGTCAGGGAACTCATGGCCGGTGGCTGCTATAAGGCTGTAGTATCCAATCTTCTTGAGTCTAAAGGCCTCAACTACGGAGCCTTGCCCAAGGGAGTACTCAAGTTCCATAAGTACAGCACCTCTGCACGGACTCCCCTTGAGGAGCATATGGCCGAAGGCGCCATGTATGCATCGGGCGAAGACGGTGTGGTTCATCTGCACTTTACCGTATCCAATGAGCATCGTGACATATTCAGGAACCTGGCCCAAAGCTGTGCCAAGAGTCTGTCCAAACGTTACGGCACTACCTTCGATATAACATTCTCCGAGCAGAAGCCCAGCACCGATACGGTTGCCGCAGCTGCCGACGGAGGCCCGTTCCGCAACGACGACGGATCCATACTGTTCCGTCCGGGCGGTCACGGTGCTTTGATTGAGAACCTCAATGACCTGGACACCGACATAGTCTTCATCAAGAACATAGACAACGTAGTTCCCGATCATCTCAAGACAGATACCGTAATCTACAAGAAACTGCTTGCCGGCATACTGGTAACGGCACAAAGCAAAATATTTGACTACCTGCGTCTGCTGGACAGCGGCAAATACACCCAAGCCCAACTCAAGCAGATATCCGACTACGTAAGCAAGACACTGTGCTGCCGCAACAAGGAGATTGACAAACTTGACGACAAGCAGCTGGCAGCATGGCTCCACATCAAACTGGACCGTCCGCTCCGCGTGTGCGGTATGGTAAAGAACGTTGGCGAGCCCGGCGGCGGCCCGTTCCTGGCATACAACTCTGACGGAACCGTATCGCCCCAGATTCTGGAGAGTTCACAGATTGACCTGAATGATGCCCGCAAGAAAGAGATGTTCACCCAGGGCACTCACTTCAATCCCGTTGATCTGGTCTGCGCCCTGCGCGGCTACAAAGGTGGCAAGTTTGACCTGCCCAAGCATGTGGACCCCGCCACCGGATTCATCTCAAGCAAGTCCAAGAACGGACGGGAGCTTAAGGCCCTGGAACTGCCCGGCCTTTGGAACGGCGCCATGAGTGACTGGAACACAATATTCGTAGAGGTCCCGCTCACTACCTTCAACCCAGTCAAGACCGTCAACGATTTACTGCGTCCGCAGCACCAACCCGCTTGACAAATTGAGAATTGAGAATTGAAAATTGAGAATTAATAGCTATCTTTGCCGCGCTTTGCGATAGTAGCTCAGTTGGTAGAGCGTTGGCTTCCCAAGCCAAAAGTCGCGAGTTCGAGTCTCGTCTATCGCTCTTAAAAAAAAGAGCTTGCGGAACCGCAAGCTCTTTTCAATTTTCAATTTTACTCAACTTCCAGAGTGACTATGCTGGCAGCAGGAATCTCCAGGGTGATATCACCGGTCTTCCTGTCAATCTTGGCACCCTTGAAATCGGCCAACTTGATCTTGTCAGGGTTCTCAAAGGTGTTGTAGTTGCTGGCCTTGTCGCTGGTCAGGATATTGCCTTTCACAGACTTGGCCTTGAAACCGTCCAGCTTTACTGTTACGGTCTGAGCCTCGTTGAGCTTTACGTTTGACATTGATATGTGCAGCTTGCCGTCCTTCTTTGATGCGGTCGAGCTGAACAGAGGCAGCGGACGTGTGGCGGTCTCATCGGGATTGGCGGCATAACGCTCGTTGGGAGTAAGCTTAACCTCTACACCCTCCAGGTCGGTGGGGATATAGGTAGCGTCCATGTGAGGCTTGTACATATCGAATATCCAATATGTGGGGGTAAGCACCATTTTGTCATCCTTGGTCAGGATCATGGACTGGAGCACGTTGGCCACCTGGGCTATGTTGGTCATCTGTATGCGGTCGCAGTACTTGTGGAACACATCAAGTGAGAGTGATGCCACCAGGGCGTCACGCATGGTGCTCTGCTGATAGAGCTGTGTGCCGGGCTCCGGCTCCCACCATGTACCCCACTCATCTACCAGCAACGGAATCTTGTGATCGGGGTCATACTTGCTCATTATGGCCAGATGCTTCTGGATGACGGGCTCTATGCCAAGGCACTTACCTAAGCACCAGTAGAAATCCTCATCTGTAAAGTCCAGAGCGGGTTTCTTGGCACCCACCCAACCTGATACGGTATAGTAGTGCAGGGATACGGCGTTCATCATCGAGCCTACTTTCTTCATCAGGACCTCGGTCCACTCGTAGTCATAATCGGTGGCGCCGCTGGCAATCTTGAAGAGCTGTGTGCCGTTGTAATCGCGGCAGTAGGTCTGGTAACGGCGGAAAATATCCGAGTAGTACTCGGGCAGCATGTTACCGCCGCAACCCCAAGCCTCATTACCTATACCTATATATTTTACGTGCCAGGGCTCCTCACGGCCGTTCTGCTTGCGAAGCTTGGCCATCGGGCCGTCGGCAGCATTCATATACTCAATCCACTTGGCAGCCTCCTCTACCGATCCGCTACCAACGTTCAGTGAGATATAAGGCTCGCAGCCGATAAGCTCGCACAGGTTCAGGAACTCATGGGTACCGAAGCTGTTGTCCTCGACAATACCACCCCAATTGTTGTTTACCATGACGGGACGGTTCTCCTTGGGGCCGATGCCGTCCATCCAGTGATACTCATCGGCATAGCAGCCGCCCGGCCAGCGCATCACCGGAACCTCGAGCTCCTTAAGGGCGTTGAGCACATCGGTGCGGTAGCCGTTGGTGTTGGGAATCTTTGAATCGGGACCAACCCACAGACCGCCGTAGATGCAGGTTCCCAGATGCTCCGAGAACTGTCCGTAAATGTTCTTATTGATTGTGGCACCCGGTTTGTCGGCGTGGACATTGACCGTAACTTCATTCTTGGCGCTTACTGACAGGGCTGCCGTCAGTGTAAGCAGGAAAAAGATTTTTCTCATTATTTAATTGTTAGTTGTTATTCTGATGTAGGCAAAGTTATTAAAAAACCGCACATGGAACGTACATTATCACTATTTTTGTAGCCGTTCACATCAAACTACGATGGCCAGGAGGATTATCATTATCATTGCCGCGGTGCTGTTTGTCACAGGAGCCGGAGCCGTTTTTTATTTTTACAGGCTTTTTACCACCCCTGTTTCAGTATGTGATGACTATCGGATATTCATTGGTCCCACCGATACTGAACAAAGCATACTGAAAGGCATTATGGAATCTGACCCCGATGCCAGAACCAAGGCGTTGGATTATCTGCTCAAGCGCCGCGATTATGACAGTCATATTCATACCGGCTGCTATACCATACAATCCGGTGCCACCCCCAAGCAAGTGTCAAACATGCTGCTGAGTGGAGCACAGACACCGGTCCGTATTACCATAAACAGCACCCGTACGGTAGGTCAGATGGCCAAGGCAATAGCCGGCCAGATAATGACAGACTCGGCACAGATTGCTTCACGGCTCAATGATTCTTCATTTTTGGACTCGCTTGGCTACACGCCAGCCACAGTATTCTGCATGATCATACCCAATACGTATGAGGTCTATTGGAATATATCGGCTGATGCCCTGATAAGCCGCCTTGTAAAGGAGCGGGACCGTTTCTGGAGCCGTCAGCGGCTTGACAAGGCCTCCGGAATAGGACTCACACCCCAACAGGTCATGACTCTGGCATCAATCGTCGAGGAGGAGACAGCCAAGGCCGATGAGCTGCCTGTTGTGGCAGGGCTCTACATGAACCGTCTTAAAAGGAACATGCCGCTTCAGGCGGACCCCACAGTGATCTTCGCTTTGGGTGGAGAAAGGCCCAAGCGGGTTCTCAAGGTTCATCTGGAGGTGGACTCCCCTTATAACACATACAAGTATCCCGGACTGCCCCCTGCCCCTATAAGGTTTGTCAGCACCCGCTCAATTGATGCCGTCCTGAATCACAGCAAACATAACTATCTGTATATGTGCGCCAAGGAGGATTTCAGCGGCTATCACAACTTTACAGCATCGCTCTCACAGCACAATGCCAACGCAGCCCGTTACCAGCGCGCCCTGAGTAAAGCAGGAATACGATAAGTACCGGTTGCCTCTTTTTTGGCAACGGAATGTGTTATTATACCTATTTTATTTATCTTTGCATAATTACAACCTAAACTTATTATAAATGAGGATTATGTTTTCAGCCAACAGAATGCACCGTTTCATCTCAGCATCAATCCTGAGCACGCTCTGTATTTTTACGGTTAACGTAAATGCCCAGTTATCAAAGAACCCGGACAAGTTCCTGGGCAACATAACCACAAGGTATAGCATGGATGTAAACGGTATCAGTGAGAAATACTACCAGCTCTGGAATCAGGTAACCCCCGAGAATGAGTCCAAGTGGGGTTCGGTTGAAGGAACCAGAGGCCGTTTCAACTGGGGCAGCGACACCCCGTTCAACTATGCCAAACAGTATGGATTCACATATAAGTTCCATGCTTTGGTCTGGGGTGCACAATATCCCAACTGGTTCACCGGCAGCCTCCCTGTAGAAGAACGCTACAATGCCATAGTAAACTGGTTCAATGAGGTCAAGAAGCATTATCCCTCCCTGCCTATGATTGACGTAGTAAACGAGGCCGTAGGCATGCACCAGCAGGGCAATCCGCTTATGAAAGAGTCTCTTGGCGGAGGCGGAAGGACCGGCTATGACTGGCTTATCAAAGCCTTTGAACTGGCACATGAGCGCTGGCCGGATGCCATTCTGATCTACAATGACTACAACACGTTCCAGTGGGATACGGACAATTACATCGAACTGGTCCGCACCCTGCGTGATGCCGGTGCGCCGATTGACGCGTACGGATGTCAGAGCCATGACCTGACCGACTGTGACTACAGCAAGTTCACAGCCGCCGAGCAGAAGATCCAGAATGCTTTGAAGATGCCCATGTACATTACCGAGTATGATATAGGTACCACCGATGACGCATTGCAGGAGCAGCGTTACAGGGAGCAGATCCCATATCTCTGGGAAAAGCCCTATTGCGCCGGTATCACATTGTGGGGTTACATATACGGTGCCACATGGACCACAGACGGCAACTCAGGCCTGATCAAAGACGGTGCAGACCGTCCCGCCATGACCTGGCTGCGCTCTTACATGAAGACCGATGCCGCCAAGACCGCCAAAAGCCCGTTCCCCGGAATGAAGAAGCAGATATCTCTCTACATCAAGCCAGCCACCCTCAAAGCCACCCGTGGTGACACTCTCGATATTACCGTGCGCGCCCAATTGGTTGACAAGACAAAAGCCATCGACAGCGTCAAGCTATTTGTAAACGGCAAGCTTGACACGATTATGACACAGGCTCCATACATAGCCAGATATGTACCTGCCGCCAATGGCAAATATCCGCTCAAGGCTATCGTCTACGCAAGTGACGGCAATACTTATCAGCGTGAGGGCAGTTTCACCGCTTACAACCCACGTTCCCCGTTCAAGTCCATGAGCATCCCGGGCACCATTCAGGCCGAAGATTTTGATAAGGGAGGTGACGGCGTGACCTACCACGACTCCAACAGCGACAAGGAGGGCGACGGCAGTTCATACCGCAGTGACTGTGAAGGAGTAGATATCGTAAACGGCAATGGCGGAAAAGCCATCGGTTATACCAGTACCGATGAATGGCTGGAGTACACCGTTTTTGTAGAAAAGGCCGGTTACTACACATATGAAGCTGTAGCGTCATCAGGTACAACCGGTTCGGGTTTCCGTCTGGCTGTCAGCGATATAGACGGTATAACAGACTTGACAGAGAATATCAGTGTACCTCAAACCGCCAGCGGCGACTGGGGCACATACAAGTCATTCACCGGAAGGACTCTCATTCCGCTTAAGGAGGGAGAACAGGTGATACGGCTCACCATTACAGGCAACAACTGTAACATTGACAAGATAAACTTCAGGCATGTTGAGGTTGACAAGACCCTTAACCTAAGGATCTCGGCCAATCCGTCACCTGCAACAGCAAGATCCAACGCCACCATCACATTCACTCCCATCACATCATCAAGGGCTGATGCCATAGCAAAAGTTGATGTATATATCAACGGCAGCAAGGTCAGCACAGTAACCGCAAAACCGTTCACATATACATATAAGCCCACAGCCAAAGGTACAGCCAACATCTCGGCTATCGCCACCGACACACTGGGTCATGAATCAGAGATTTCCAAGTTTACGCTTAAGATAAACAACCCGCGCTCCACCTATGACGGCTCCATCAAGGTTCCCGGAGTCCTTCAGTTTGAGAACTTTGACGGCGGAGGTGAGGATGTATCATTCCATGACAGCGAAACAGAAGATAAAGGTAAGGCAGGATACCGTTCTGATAACGGAGGCGTAGACATAGTTACCGGCAACGGAGGATATGCCATAGGCCACACGGCATCCGGTGAATGGCTTGAGTATACCATCAATGTACAGACGGCCGGTATATACGGCTACAAGGCTACCGTCAGTTCCGGTCTGGACAATTCCGGATTCAGGATAGGTATCATGAACAACGGTAAAGAGACAGTCCTGGCTAACATTGCCGTCCCCAACACAGGAAGCTGGGATACATACCGGACACTTTCCACAGAGGTCATTCAGACCAAACTGGAAGCTGGCAAGCAGATTCTCAGGGTAACGATAACAGGTTCTTACTGCAATCTGGACAAGATTGAGTTTTCTTGTCTGGTTGGAGTCAATTATATCAGTGATGACGACATGAAAGCACCGGGTACCCGATATAACCTTGGAGGTGCTATAGTAGGAGACGACTACAAAGGCATTGTAATAATTGACGGCAAGAAAGTGATGCAGAAATAACCCCCTCTGATCACTGAATACAAAAACGGGCTGGTCTGTACAGATCAGCCCGTTTTGTATAAAAAAACCGCACCGGTGATGTGATGAGAACTCCGGAAAATAAGTTTTGGGCGCCCGGTCTCCTTTGTAATCCACCGACCTGAGGTTACCCCTTATGGGGCGTGGCCCGCCATTGGATACCAGAGCATTCCCGGTTCTCAGTTTTAATTGATGAGTCTCCCGATCTAACCCGATGCGGTTAGTGCGAAGATAATAAAAAAAACGGGTGGAAAAGCTTTCCGTCCGTTTTTTTTAGCTGTTGGCTGTTAGCTATTGGCTATTGGCCGGATTACTTAACCTTGGCTACGATAGCCTTGAAAGCCTCGGGGTTGTTCATAGCCAGGTCGGCAAGCACCTTACGGTTGATTTCAATACCAGCCTTATGGATAGCGCCCATCAGCTGTGAATAGTTCATACCCTCCAGACGGGCAGCAGCGTTGATACGCTGGATCCACAGTGCACGGAACTCTCTCTTCTTGTTCTTACGGTCACGGTAAGCATAGGTCAGACCCTTCTCCCAAGTATTCTTGGCAACGGTCCAGACATTCTTTCTTGCACCAAAGTAACCTCTGGTAAGACCTAAAATTTTCTTTCTCTTTGCTCTTGAAGCAACGTGATTTACTGATCTCGGCATAGTTTCTTCTTTTTTTGAATGCCAGCGCCATTACAGGTCTTGAATGCTGACAAATCGGTTAATTTCTTTTTTGACTGATCTCTTAATCGGGTTATCTCATGCAAAGCAGTTCCTTGACCATCTTTACGTTGGCCTGGTCCAGCAGAGTGAAGTGATCCAGATTTCTTTTACGCTTCTTAGTCTTCTTGGTCAGAATGTGACTGTGATAAGCGTGTTTTCTCTTGATTTTGCCCGATCCGGTAAGAGCGAATCTTTTTTTGGAACCGGAATTAGTCTTTGATTTCAACATTGTTATTAATAGTTTTGTTTGTTATTTATTGCCGCCGGGCACCATGCCGGAGCCACTGGCGGTTTTGTTTATTCTTTCTTATCTTCCTGCTTGGGAGCCTCTGCCTTCTTTGGAGCTCCACCCTTCTTGGGCGAAATGAATATTGTCATTCGCTTGCCCTCCAGAATGGGTGCCTGTTCCTGCTTTCCGTACTCCTCAAGGTCTTTTGCAAAACGGGCCAGGATATTCTCGCCCTGCTCCTTGAACAGTATTGAACGGCCGCGGAAGAACACATAAGCCTTGACCTTGTCACCGTTCTGCAGGAAACCCATGGCGTGCTTCAGCTTGAAGTTGTAGTCATGATCATCAGTCTGGGGCCCGAAACGGATTTCCTTGACATCAATCTTGACCTGCTTAGCCTTGGCCTCCTTCTGCTTTTTCTTGAGTTGGTAAATGAATTTTGAGAAATCAACGATTCTGCATACCGGAGGAACGGCATTGGGCGAAATCAGGACCAGATCCAACTCCATCTCATCGGCAATCCTGAGTGCCTCACGCAAAGGAACCACCCTGGATTCAACGTCATCACCGACTATACGGACCTCTCTGGCACGAATTTCATCGTTAACCTGAAACTGGTCACTCAAATTGTCTTTCTTCATTCAGAATCAGTTAATTTTCAATTTTCAGTTCTCAATTCTCAATTTTACACAACGCGGGCGCAAAATTACCATTTATTTATCATAGAATTAACTTCTTCGGCGATTTTTTTACCGAATTCGTCAATTTTCATATTGCCGAGGTTCTCAGCGCCCTGCTTACGTACATTAACCTCACCGTTCTCAGCCTCTTTCTCGCCTACGACAAGCATGTAAGGTATGTGCTTCACCTCGTTGTCACGGATCTTACGTCCTATCTTCTCGTTGCGGTCATCCACGAATCCGCGGATCTCATATCTGTCCTCAAGTTCTTTCTGAACCTTATGGGCGTAATCGTTGGCCTTCTCTGAAATAGGCAGGATAGCCACCTGGTCCGGGGTGAGCCAGAGCGGGAACTTACCGGCGGTATGCTCAATCAGTACTGCGACGAAGCGCTCCATTGAACCAAAGGGTGCGCGGTGAATCATAACCGGACGCTCCTTCTGGTTGTCGGAAGCTATGTATTCAAGCTCGAATCTCTGCGGCAGGTTATAGTCAACCTGTATGGTACCCAGCTGCCAGCGGCGACCAAGTGCGTCCTTGACCATGAAGTCCAGCTTGGGACCGTAGAATGCAGCCTCGCCGTACTCGACAGTAGCCTTAAGACCCTTCTCCTCGCATGCCTCCACGATGGCGCGCTCGGCCTTCTCCCAAACCTCGTCGCTGCCCACGTACTTATCGTGGTCGTTGGGGTCACGAAGTGATATCTGAGCCTCAAAGTTGTCAAAGTTCAGGGCCTTGAAGATAATCTCGATAATCTCCATCACGCGGATGAACTCACCCTTTACCTGATCGGGACGGCAGAAAATATGTGCATCATCCTGTGTAAAACTGCGTACGCGGGTCAGTCCGTGCAACTCACCGCTCTGCTCGTAACGGTAAACGGTACCGAACTCTGCTATTCGCAGGGGCAGGTCGCGGTATGAGCGGGGCTGTGACTTGAATATGCAGCAGTGGTGGGGGCAGTTCATAGGCTTGAGCAGGTAGCACTCACCCTCCTCTGGAGTGGTGATGGGCTGGAAGCTGTCCTTACCGTAGTGATCCCAGTGACCTGATGTTACATAGAGTTGCTTGGAGCCGATATGCGGGGTGATTACCTGCTGGTAACCGTAACGTTTCTGGATACGTGACAGGAAGTCCTGCAGGCGCAGACGCAGTGCTGTGCCTTTGGGCAGCCAGATGGGCAGGCCCTTGCCTACCATGTCACTGAACATGAAGAGCTCCATCTCCTTTCCTATCTTGCGGTGGTCACGCTTCTTGGCCTCCTCAAGCAGTGTCAGATACTCATCCAGCATCTTCTGCTTGGGGAATGTGATACCGTAGATACGGGTCATCTGCGGGCGTTTCTCATCACCGCGCCAGTAAGCGGCCGATGTAGCCAGCAGCTTGATGGCCTTGATGGCACCGGTATCTACCAGGTGCGGTCCGCGGCAAAGGTCGGTATAGTTACCCTGTGTGTATGTGCTGATGGTGCCGTCCTCAAGGTCGGCAATAAGCTCGTTCTTGTAGGTCTGGCCGCGGTCGCCGAAGAACTTGAGGGCGTCGGCCTTGCTTATCTCCTTGCGGACCAGTTTCTCCTTCTTCTGGACCAGCTCCTTCATCTTGGCCTCGATGGCGGGAAAATCACTCTCCTTGATCACAACGCCTTCGGGCGGCATGATGTCATAATAGAATCCCTTCTCAATTGCCGGACCGATACCGAACTGTGTGCCGGGATAAAGCTCCTGCAGAGCCTCTGCCATAAGGTGAGCGCTGGTGTGCCAGTATGCATGCTTGGCCTCATCATCCTCCCACTTGTGCAGCTTGATGGTAGCATCGGTGGTGATGGGACGGTTGAGCTCTGTTATCTGATCGTTAACACTGCAGGCCAACACATTCTGTGCCAGTCTCTGGCTGATGCTCTCAGCAATCTCATAACCGGTTACGCCGCTTTCATATTCGCGGACCGAACCGTCGGGAAACGTAATCTTTATCATATTGTTTAATAGAATTTCCTGTTTAAGTCCGCAAAATTATCAATTTATTCGGACTTTGAGAAGCGTTTTATTATATTATATGCCGAATAGATACCCAGTTCACCAGCACGGCTGAGGTCACGGAAGGCATCTTCCATGCGGTTCAGCAGCACAAGCACCAGTCCGCGGTTATACCAAGCCTCGGCCAGAGTCTCATCCAGTTGGACGGCCTTGTCAAAATCCACCAGTGCGGCATGCAGGTCATTAGTCCTGGCATAATAGACTCCACGGTTATAATATGCGTATGTAAATGACGGTACCAGATCTATCACACGCGTAAGGTCATTCACTACATTCTGATATCCCGGATCGGCAGCCATCTCGGGCAAAAGGTTTGTGCCCTGATGCTTATCCATCTCCTGCTCGGCATTGCGGACCTCTATCTGCCGGGCCCTTACCTGTGAGCGGCAGAACAGAACCGCCCAGTTGTCGGGATTGAAAGAGAGAGCGTTATCAAGATCTGAAATCGCATTCTGGTAATCCTGTAACAGGCAGAAATCCAGCGCCCTTGCCAGCAACTGGCATTCAGGATCGCCGGCCAGCGACTGGGTGCGTCTTTCTATGTCATCAAACAGAGAGTTTATCTGTTTCTCATCCAGCTGCACCTCATTGTTCTCAAGGAAGAGTTCAGACATGAAACAACCTGCCAGATAAAGGTTGTCAACAATCTTGCTGTATCTGACGTTGTTTACCACCCTGCTGTTATCCTTGAAGTATGTAAGTCTGTAAGGATCAAGATATTGCACATCAACATTACGGTTCTGCACCTTACCGCGGTACTCGCTTGAGAATCCTGTAGAATTCTCCAGATTTTCATCGACTACAATCTTACGGTAATTGCGCACATTCCTGTCTGCTCGCTCGCGGGTCTTGCTCTCTTCAGAGTCATCGGAGTCATCAGCATAACCGTTGGCGCTGTTGAAACGGCGGTTACGCTCACGCAGCACCATCATGGCATCCTCCTCGGCTCCACGGTAGTTTCCCAACTTCTCACGCACTTCACTACGCATCTGATAACCCTGTACAAACTGGGGATACTCTTCAAGGACCCTTGATATGTCCTGTTCCGCACCGCGCAAATCACCTGTATTGTCACGCAGGACTCCACGGTAGAACACTGCCATCAGATTGTCCGGTTCGGCATCGATAACCATGTCAAAATCCTCAATCGCACGGTTATCGTCACCAATCTGCGCTCTCAGGTTACCTCTGTTGTAATGTGCCGTGACATTTCCGGGATCTATCTTTACTGCCATATCATAATCTGCAAGCGCTCCGTTCAGGTCGTCGCGGAAATAGCGGACCATAGCTCTGGTTATGTAGGCGCCGGGACTGCCCGGATCAATGTATATGGACCTGTCCAAATCCTGCTCGGCCTCTTCATAGCGTTCCAGACGTGCCAGCATAACTCCACGGTGGTGCAGCATGTCGGCATCGTATTTGTTCAGTTCCACTGCCTTGTTGACCCATTCCAGAGCCCCGGTACTGTCCCCTTGTTCCCATAACAGGTCCGAACGCATGGCCATGGCAGGTGCGTAACGCGGTGCCGAGGCAAGCAGGGTGTCTGTTGCCAGTATAGCCTCACGGGTCTGATTACTCTTGAACAGGCACAGGATCAGATTATGCCTCAACGATGTATTGTAAGGTTCCAGCCTCAAGCCTGCCTTGAAATCATCGATGGCTTCAGTGTAATTCTCCTGATATACACGTGCCAGCCCTCTGACCTGATAACTGTTTACCATGAACGGGTTCCTGCTGATGGCACTGCTGCAATCCTGCTCGGCACCCCGGTAGTCCTCAAGGGAGAGTTTGGCTACTGCTCTGTAGAAATACGGTTCCGCCAGATACGGCTTGGCGTTTATGACCTGGTTGAAATACTGGATGGAGAGAACGAAATCATCATAATAGAGAGCAGTACGCCCTACCGACATCATACGGTCAGTATTGATCTGAGCCTTCACCGGAGAGCAAAGAAGCGCTGTAACGGCAGCACAGACAAGTAGGCTCCGCCCTGATCTCATCCTTTATTTTCTGGGTATCTTAACCTTGTAGTCACAACTGAATTTACCTGCAGCTATTGAGCTCAGGTTCTTCTTGTTCATCTGCCTGCGCAGAGGTGACATGCGGTCTATGAAACATTTACCGTCCAGATGGTCTATCTCATGCTGAAGTACGCGTGCCGGGAAACCTTCGAACCACTCGTCATGCTCTTCAAAGTTCTCGTCCTGCCAACTTACCCTTACCCGTTCGGGACGGTTCACCTTCTCGTGAATGCCGGGAAAACTCAGGCAGCCCTCCTCATACGGAACCATGGCGCCGTCAGTCTCCTCGATATACGGGTTTATATATGTCTTGAAATAGCCCTTGAACTCTGGCTGGTCGTCCGAAATCACATCCAGGTCAATGACTGCAAGACGTATGGGCAGACCCACCTGCGGTGCAGCCAGACCTACCCCCTCGGCATGACGCAATGTCTCAAACATATCCCGGATGAGTTGTTGCAGGCCCTCATAGCTGCTGTCTATCTCTTCTGCCTCTTTCTTGAGGACCACTTGTCCGTAAGTGTAAATAGGTAATATCATTTTCTGTATTGTTTTGAATCCATATATGACTCCAGAATAATAGTGGCGCTGACCTCATCGACAAGGGCCTTGTTGCGCCGTGCCATCTTTCCGATACCGGAATCCAGTATGGCCCGCTGGGCTATGACAGAAGTGAAACGCTCGTCAAACATCACAATCTCCTTGTCCGGATACTGCTTGCGGAGTTTTTCAACGAAGGGCCGTATCTGTTTCATGCTGGCCGATTCCTCACCGTTCATGTTGGTAGGATAGCCCACAACTATCAAATCGACCTGCTCCCTGCTGAAATAACCGGCCAGGAAGGCCATAAGCTCATGAGTAGCCACGGTTCCCAATCCTCCGGGAATTATTCTTAGCGGATCGGTAACGGCTATTCCGGTACGTTTTGTACCGTAGTCAATGGCAAGAATCCTTCCCACTATTTCCTGTAAAGAATCCAGGCGCTCTGGAAATCCTGATTATCGGGATATCTGGCCTTGAACCTGGTGCGTTCAGCCACGGCCTCTTCCTTGGTGTCAAAACTGGCACATACCACCCTATAGGTCTTGCCGGCCTCATTGACCACCACTACGGCCTTATATCCATCCTTTACCAGACTCTCTCTCAGTGCATCCGCATTGGTCTTGAGTTGGAAACTGCCGCATACTATGCCGTATGCCTTTATGTTCTGGTCGCCTGTAACAACCGAAACCTTCTCCTCACGGACCGATACGTTCGATACGTCTTCGACAACAGGATCATCTACCGCAACAGGCTCTTCTATGACAGTCTTGGCCTCATCGCCGCTGACAGCCTTCTCATAGGCCTGCTTATATGCGTTCTGGCTTGTTTTGCATGCCGAAAGCGAAAGGACTGTCCCCGCAATCAGCAGATAAAATTTCATTCTACTCATAATCAAATTAATTAACTGACACTACCATAGTGCCTCTGTTTTAAGAACTGAAAAATGTATTGTATCTCTCTTAAGACAATCCGAAACGATATCCTCCGGAATAAGCCGTCCGGAAGAGAGCGGTCGAACTGTCACCGGCCTCCCAGCCTCTCTGGAAAGAGCCAGATTTGTAAGCATATAGTAACGTATATCCGCCATGGACGAACTGACCAGACGCTTCTGCATGTCCATTATAGTAAGTCCCGTGGCTTTCTGGAGCGCATCCGTACCTCCAAAAAGGAAAGAATTGACAGTTGTACGGTAATAGGCATCCGGATCAAACACACTGCCGTCTGTAAACGACAGTATAGTCACCCTTTCACCCGCAGGCTTGGTAACGTCGATGACATAATCTATTCCTGCAGCAGTGATCAGTCTGTTGACGGACTGTTCAGGGGTTTTCACCCCATCTTCTCCCACAACGTACCTGAGCAGAGGGCCGTTTCCGTCAGTAACCGTATTGTAGAACAGTCCTGCCGAATATTCCAGGATATCCTTCACTTCGCTGCCTTTCATCATGACCGCAACCATAGTGTTGTCAAAACGGTAGAGGTCAAACAGGTCACGGATCTGCAGATCGCCCGACGGAATGGATTGCTTTCTGAATGCCGGAGACGTAAGGGACACCTGCGCCCCGTTGTGTTTCATCTGAAAGCCATGGACATAATCCATCATGGAAGAACCGCGCCACAGAATACCGCTGCAGTCAAACGCATCGGATACAGAACCTATTACCGAATCCGAATAGTTGCACACATCGTCGTACCATCCTGACAGTTTTTTCATGTACCTTTTGTCAGCAACCTCATCTGTAATATCCTCAATTGAACCCGAAGTTAAGATTACCGGATTTCCGGATTCATCTGATCTGACATTAACCGTAGCTACCGCTGCGTTCATGGCAAACGGTCCGGGATTGAGCAGCAAGACGGAATCTCCGTTGCAGTCAGCGGTTTTTATGCATCTGGCCACGTGGTCGTGTCCGTAAATGATCAGGTTAAAGCCGGGAACCTCGGCCACCAGCCTTCTGACATTGTTTTCATAAATATCTCCGTTGTCCGAACGGCCTCCGTCAAGACCTGAATGAATCAGGCCGACAACCACATCCGCCTTCTCCTTCAGCACAGGCATCCAATGCCGTGCAGCCTCAACGACAGGTGCCAGTTCCAGCTCCATCATGTCCCTGGGAATCGTATAGTTAATAATCGGAGTCGTGAAACCTATCACTGCCACCTTCAGTCCCCGTACATCAATGATCCTGTATGGAGTCATATAGTCCCCGTACTGCTCAAAGAACACATTGGCCCCCAGAAGAGGAAACTTCAGGCCTTTGAAGAAACGGTCATAACTGTTTGCGCCCACGGCAAAGTCATGGTTACCCATAACCATTGCATCACACCCCAACAGGTTCAGAGCCTCTGCAGCCAGACTGTGACGGACAAACTGTGCTGTAAGGTCCTGATACATCTCTACCGATCCCTGCAGCATGTCGCCGGCATCAAGATATATCACGTTACTGTACTCCTTGCGCTGTTTTTTCAGGAATGACGAGAATTTGGCCAGGCTTCCGCTCCTCTCTGTGCCGGTGACACAATCCGTGTCAAATACAAGGCCATGGACATCGGACGTAGCGACTATTCTGAAAGTCACTCCCTCCCTATGTCCGGTACAGCCTGCCAGAACAGACAGCACCGCCCACAGAAATAACGATTTAAGCCCTATTCTCATCATTTTCCGATAAACGACCATGACTCCAGACTCACATTGCCGGCCGTCGTAATATAAAGTTCATCCTTGACTCCGCCTGTCTGTGCCATCAACGGAACCTGTATCTCCGTGTAGCCGTCAGGAGAATCCACCTCGGCGACAGCCACATAATTACCGGACGAACCGGGATAACCGGTAGTTACGCCGATAATACCCTTACCCTTGGCCTTCGCCCTGAATCCTATGGCACCATCACCGAAATCCACTTTTGAAAGACACATCCACGAACCCGGGCCCATTTCGGCTGTGCAGACCCAGTTTTTTCCGGATTTGACATACTTGGTGGTGACATTCCTTTCCCACGCCATAGTAGCCCCCGGCACCTCCCTGTAGGGATTGAAATTACGGATTTGCTCTACACCCTCAACAGTGATGGACGAAGATTTCAGGTTTGATATCACACCCCTCTCCTCATCAACACCAATCTTGCTGATACAGGCGCTTCTTACCTCCATGCCGTCGGTTATATCCTTATTATCGGCTCTCATCACTCTCTTGAGCGCACGGGTATGATACAGGATATAGTACTTGCCCCTGAATTTTACTATTGCGTGGTGGTTGTTGCCTCCGCCGCCGGCCCAGGATGCTCCACCCGGATTGTCAAAGCAACGGCCCACATAAGTGAAGGGACCAAGAGGCTTTTCTGATTCCATATAGGCAATATTGGCTACACCGGGATCATTGTTCTGTGTCCAGTTGGAGCAATAACTGTAGATATACTTGTTGCCTATCTTGTTTATTCCCGCATCCTCAAACAGATATGGCGGGTTGATGGCAACCGGAGTTCCCACTATCGATATCATGTTGTCTCCCAACTGAACGCAACGCGCTGTTCCTGGATTGGATTCCTTGCCGCTCGGTACGCCACCGCCGAAATACAGATACGCCTTTCCGTCAGAATCCACAAGGACCGCAGGGTCAAACAACCATGTCACATTACCGCAATTGGGAGTGCTTTTGGAAATGAGTTGGTTCATACCTGAAGGCTGTTGCCAGGGACCATATGGGGTGTCTGCAGTCAGTACTCCGATTCCGCTGGCATTATCGGCAAAATAGAGAAAATATTTCTCTTTTCCGTTGATGGTCTTATGTGCTGCGCACGGCGCCCACATATTGCTCGCCCATTTGGCAGGTCCCGTACCTCCGTTTTTTCCTGCCACCGGTTGTGCACCATGGTCAGTCCAGTTGACAAGGTCATCGGATGAGATTATACTCACATTCCTGCAGTCACTGTAGTCATTGTCTCCGACAGGACTACCGTTGGCCTTGTAGATATGGTCATCAGTCATATACACATACAGCCGGTCACCGTCTACCATTCCGAACGGATCGGCACCGAACTTGTGTCCCATCAGGGGATTATGGTTACCGACTTTCTTATATGAGGAGCTGTTTATATTCAACGTCCTGAACTCCGTAACCAGTTCCTTCAGAGAACGTCTGTTGGTGCTTGTGACAGCCGGAGCGGAAACCGTTATGCTGTCGACTGCATCCAGGGATATCGAATCTCTCCTGTTCCTTGTATATGAAGAATTTTCATAATATAACACCGCCTTGCCGTCATATCTGCCGGTTACCAGACTGTCAATCGTGGTGAGCGAATAGTTCTTGGACTGACCGTTCTGCCAGACTGATATGCTCCTGAAACCCTGACCCGTTGCAGATAACGCGACAGTCAGGATCAGAGCGGCGGTTACTGTTGTCCTTCTCATAAAACGTAATGATTCAGATTCCCAGATCTTTCTTGAACGCCTCAATCTTCTTCATAGCCTCGGCCTGGACCTTAAGGTAATCCTTCTTGTCCGCCATAGGCAGCTTGGCCTCCATGTAGAACTTTATCTTGGGCTCTGTGCCAGAAGGACGGACCGATATCTTGTCACCTGTGGCGGTAAAGTACTGCAGCACGTTTGACGGCTCGGGCATAACCAGGTCAGTAACCTTTCCGGCAGCATCGGTCTGCTTGAGCAGCTTGAAGTCCTTTATAAGAACCACCTTCTCACCTGCCAGGCTCTTGGGCGGATTGGCGCGGAACTGCTCCATCATAGCCTTTATCTCATCGGCACCGCTCTTGCCGGGTTTTACCACGCTTACGGCTGCCTCCTGTGAGAATCCGTACTCCTGATATACATCCAGCAGCAGGTCCCAGAGAGTCTTGCCGTTCTCCTTGGCCCATGCGGCAATCTCGGCCATCAGCGAGCAGGCCGATACGGCATCCTTATCACGTACAAAGTCCTCGGCCAGGAATCCGAAACTCTCCTCACCGCCGCCGATGTAGTGCTTGCCCTTGGCGTTCTCATCGGCAATCACCTTGGCAATCCACTTGAAACCGGTGTAGCAGTCAAACATCTCAAGGTTGTTCTTCTCGGCAATACGGCTGATAACCTCTGTGGTAACGATGGTCTTCACGATATACTCCTTACCGGTCATCTTGCCCAGCTTGGTGTACTGTGTTATGATGTAGTACAGGAAAATCATTGCGGTCTGGTTACCGTTCAGAAGGGTAAGCTCACCCTTGTCATCACGGCAGGCCACACCCAGACGGTCGGCGTCGGGGTCAGATGCCATAACCACGTCGGCGTTCAGCTTGCGGGCCAGGGCCAGAGCCATGGTCAGAGCCTCGGGATACTCGGGGTTGGGTGATACAACGGTCGGGAAGTTGCCGTCCGGTACCATCTGTTCGGGAACGCAGTTCACATTGGTAAAGCCCCACTGCTTGAGTGAACGCGGTATCATTACGCGGCCGCATCCGTGTAGCGGAGTATATACTATGCAGAGGTCATGGTTGCGCTTAACCAGATCCGGGTCGATGCAGATACCCTCGATAGCGTCCAGATAGGGTTTATCTACCTCCTCGCCTATTATCTGAATCAGGTCGGGGTTACCCTTGAACTTTATGTCGGCCACCTTAACCTTGGCAACCTCATCGATTATGCCGGTATCGTGCGGAGCCAGCACCTGTGCGCCGTCCTCCCAATAGGCCTTGTAGCCGTTGTACTCACGCGGGTTGTGGCTGGCGGTCACGTTCACGCCGCTCTGGCAGCCCAGATAACGGATGGCAAACGAAACCTCAGGTGTGGGACGCAGGTCATCAAACAGATAGACCTTGATGCCGTTTGCGCTGAAAATGTTGGCTACGGTCTCGGCAAACAGGCGTCCGTTGTTTCGGCAGTCATGTCCTACCACCACCGATATCTCCTTACGCTTCTTGAAGTTCCTGTTAAGATAGTTGGCCAGGCCCTGGGTAGCCATACCCACGGTGTATATATTCATGCGGTTGGTACCTGCGCCCATGATTCCGCGCAGACCGCCTGTTCCAAACTCCAGATCCTTGTAGAAAGCATCAATAAGATCTGACTTGTCCTCTTTTGCCATGAGAGCCCTGACCTCCTCACGGGTCTTCTCATCGAATGAACCGCCCAGCCATTCCTGTGCTTTGGCAGTTACCAGTCCTAATAATTCGTCCATAAAATATGATAATAATGTTTCTGTTTCAGGTTGTTATCACCCGCGCGTTACGCGTGCATGAAATACAAAAGTAACTCTTTATCCCGAATAGTTCAAATGAAATCCCGGAAAACCTGCCACACGTAATCACTTACGGGCAGTTTTTCTCAACAAGGAACTGAAAAATGTAGTGTGCGTGCCGAAAAAACGCACCGACAGCCCGACAGATACGACACAGGCCACCGCACCCGGGAGCAGCCATATCAACGCCTGCTTAAAGACACAGAAGGCGCCGGTTGCCACCAGCACGCCCTGAACGACAAAGAGCCGTAAAAGTCCGGAAGACATCCGATATCCGTACCTGAACCTGCTTATCAGCAGTGAGAGCAAGAGATACATGAGTTCCCATACAGCAAAAGCCAGCCCCAGCCCCACGACACCCGCCAACCTGTAACCTGCCATGACACATGCCACAAGCAGCAGATAACACACAGTCTCCTGCAAAAGGTAAATCCTTGAATCCGAACGCGCAAGAACAAGATACGCTACGGGTTGGCTGACAGACTTGAAGTAGAGTCCTATAACAGCCATCTGGGCAAGCATTACAGACTCCTGGAACTTACTATAGTCAAGCACCACAAACACCACGACAGGCATACAAAGCATGAAAAGTATCACCACAGGTCCCGCCAGCATGCACATTGCCGTAGCCTGGCTGTCCATAAGCCGATGAGCGTCCTTCAGGTCACCGCCAGCAGCCGAAAGGCGCGGATAATACTCCGAATCAGTCACCGCCAGAAGCAACGTGGTCAGGTAAGACACCAGCATATAGCCGGCACTGTAAGTTCCCGTCAGATGTCCGCCTCCCTCCGCTGTAAGGAATTTGGCTATGAAAGACCATGCCCATGCGCTGAAAAAAGCCGTCACAGTGAAGAAAATGCCGAACCCTATCATTCCTGTCCCCTGCCTGAGATGGCTCCAGCTGAATGGACAGACCTTATATCTGAATCTCCTGAAAGAATATGAACAGGTCACGAACATACTTCCGATGCCGGTAAGGGCAAGTGCCGGAACTATACCGTCAAACCTGAACAGCCAGTACAGCGGAACCGATATGACAAGAGACAGTAAGCCCGAAAACAGTTGACTCAATGCTATCTGGCGCAGCATACCCGCCCCCTTGAGTACAGCAGTCTCACCGCCGGTCACCGCAGCCGCCGCTACGGCAAGTGAAAGGACCATGAAACTGACGGTATAACCGCTGTCACCGTCAAAAGCCCATCGGCTCAGGAATGGCGCCAGTATCAGGCAGGCCACCATACCCAGCAATGCGGTAAGCAAAGCCCAACTCCGGGTAAGTCTTACCTTGTCGGCAAGACCATCAGGGTCAGCATCATTGACATGTCTTGAGATCTCGGGTACAGCAAGAGTCGCGATACCAAGGTTAGTGGAACTTTTCACCAGATCGGCAGACCGGTTCAGGCTCTCGGTAATGCCATAACCGACCGGGCCCAGAAGCCTGGATTTGACCATATTAATAACCAGGGTGACCATCATGGTTACACCCTGCACGCTGCCGAACACACCTGTATACTTGAGTATCCTGTCAAACAGCCTGCGTTCCTGATCTGCGCTTATATGGTCATCTCCTTCTTTCTCCACAGGGATATAACGATAATACGGCTGCAAAATTACTTAATTTAAAAAAATAAAAGCACTATATTTACGTTTCCAAATAGACTTACATAGCACAACCTGCTTATGGACCCCGCCCATCCTACGATAGACATACTCATCTGCACCGTCGCCGACAGACTTGAGAATATTGCCGGCATGTTGCTGCCTCAGCGTGAGGGTGTAAGTTATGTGGTATCGGTCCAGTACAATTCAGACCCTTCCCCCGTCATCCCTTCTGTTCTGGAATCCCGTCCGGACGTCAGGACCGGCCTTTTTCGGGGCATGGGGCTGTCACGCAACCGCAACAACTCCATAAACATGGCGACAGCTGACATCTGTGTCATCGCAGATGATGACAACGTCTACACCGACCGTCATCTGGACACCATCATAGACTCATGGTCCCGCAATCCGGACGCAGACATCATGATATTCAGGGCAGAGACGCTTCAGGGAAAGCCGCTTCACCCCTACCCGGTGCCATACGTCTGCTCCGTGGAGATGACATTCAGACGTGATTCAATCCAAAGCCGCGGACTTAAGTTCGATGAACGTTTCGGACTGGGCGGTACGCTGTTCTGCGCCGGTGAGGAAGATGTCTTCATGGCCGATGCCCGCCGGGCAGGTCTGGTCATCCGATACAATCCTGAGGTGATTGTAAGGACAAACGGCATAACCACCTCATCGGGATTCAGCACTGACAAGAGACTGCAGATGACCAAAGGTGCCACCTTCGGATACGTCTACGGTACTTTCAGTGCAGTCTGGCGCAGTTTCAAGGAGGCCGGCTGGTATCTGTTCCGCAAGAGGACCAATCCGTTCCCCATACTGTTCAATATGCTGAAAGGAATATGGATATTACGATAGTCATACCTGTATATAACCGCAAGGCCCTGCTCAGGCACACCCTGGACTGCATAACGACCGGTCCTGCAGGCGGCATTCCGGTTATAGTAGTGGACAACGGCAGCACTGACGGAACAGACAAGTTCCTGGAATCATACTGTGCCTCCCACCCATCGGTAACCACCGTATCCCAGCCGGAACGCGGTGCTGCAGCAGCCCGCAACAAGGGTCTCTCTCTTGTCGGCACCGAATGGGTCTACTTCTTTGATTCGGATGACAGGTTTGAAGACATACCGCACAGCTGGGACAGTTCGGCTGACATGATAGCTTTCCCAACCCGTCAGAAGACAGAGAATAAGGTCAGGGTGCGGGCCTATAAGCCGGTTTCAGATCCTGCCGTCCAGATATTGAACGGGATGCTCAACACCATAAGCATGATATTCCGCACATCATGGCTCAGGCAGATAGGAGGCTGGAACACATCCTGCCGTATCTGGGATGACTGGGAACTTGGAATCAGGGCGCTGGCGGCATCTCCAAAGCTCCAATGGATTACAAGTAAGCCATACCACACCATCATTGTCCATTCCGACAGCCTTACCGGCCCCAGTTTCAAGGCAAGATACAAACTGCAGCTTGAAACCATCGGACTGGTCCTGGACGACATAAGGAACATTGAACCTGACTCTTCAGCCCGCTGCCGCAAGGCGCTCCTGCTACGCACATATATCCTTAGCGGAAAGTTATTGTATGAAGGCGACAGGAATGCCTCGGCCGCCTGCAGGAATTTCATCCTGGAGCATTTCGGCAGCAAGCCTGACGGGAGGCTTATAGGCCGGTTCCTTGAACAGTATACGGCAATGGGGCTGCGCGGAGCTTGGAGGATCGCCCTCCGATATGTGACCAACAGGAAACAACTATGAGAATACTGCTGCTTGGAGAGTACAGTAACGTACACAACACGCTGGCCAAAGGCCTCAGGGAACTTGGGCATGAGGTAACCGTGGCCAGTGACGGAGACAAATGGAAGGATTATCCCCGTGACATAGACCTGTCACGAGACCTGGATAGCCCCGCCGGCACGCTGTCCTTTATGTGGAGACTGGCCAAAGCACTCCCCTCCATGCGCGGATATGACGTAGTCCAACTCATCAATCCCATATTCATCGAACTCAAAGCCGAGCGGATAATGCCATTCTACCGTTACCTGCGCCGCCATAACCGCAAGGTCGTGATGGGGGCTTTCGGCATGGATTACTATTGGACGAGCGTAAATACAGACATAAGGCCTTTAAGATACAGCGATTTCAATTTCGGCGATAAAGTCCGCCAAGACTTCGAGGCCACACGTTTCCGCGACGACTGGATAGGCACCCCCAAGCAGACTCTCAATGAAAAGATAGCCATGGATTGCGACGGCATACCGGCCGGTCTTTATGAATATTGGGCAACATACAATGAAGTACACACCCGCTGCCCGGACGGTCGCGCCATCAGGGATAAGATGCGGTTCATCCCGTTCCCCATTGTCATGCCCGACATATACCATACCGGATTCTACGGAGGGCCGGTCAGAATTTTTGCGGGAATAAGCCGTAACCGTTCAGCATACAAGGGAACTGACATAATGCTCAGGGCTGCCCGAAGAGTTATGGAAAAGTATCCAGACCGTATGGAACTGAGAATCGCCCAGGGCGTGCCTTTTGATGAGTATCAGCAGATGATGGAAGGCAGTGACGCAATACTTGACCAGCTCTACAGTTATACGCCTTCAATGAACTCGCTGCTTGCCATGTCAAAAGGAATCATCGTAGTGGGCGGAGGAGAGCCCGAAAACTATGACATACTCGGAGAGAAGGATTTAAGGCCTATAATCAATGTCCAGCCCGATGAGGAGAGCGTATATGCATCACTTGAAGAGTTAATCCTGCACCCGGAACGCATACCCCAACTCAAACTACAGTCAGTGGAATACATAAAACGCCACCATGATTACATCAAAGTGGCCAGACTGTATGAAAAATTCTATTCGGAACTATAAGACCCTTTCGGGGGCACGTTTCCTGATCAGTTTCCATCTCAGGTCCGATATGAACCTGCGGAAGAAATTTCCGTAGTCATACAGATACTTGAGTGACGGAAGCGACAGGAGCAGAAGCAGTGCAGCTATTTTCCAACTGAACAGCAGGAAGAACACTAGTGACCATATTATGACAGCCGGGATAGCCATACCCAGGCGTACTCCGTATCGGGTGGTGTTATAGAATGCGTCATCCTTGACTCCTCTGAGGATAAGCAGTATCGGTATCCATTTGATGGAACCCACTACTCCGCAGAAACAGTAATACGGGATACCCAGAACTGCAATGACAAACTTCAGCAGAAGGAGCGGCAGTCCCGGCTCATCGGCTATTGAATAGACCGAAATGCCGTTCTGTATTCTCCATAAACGCAGGTCGTCTATCTTACGGAACAGCTCATGCGCCTTATCGGGATCCTTTTCCCTCAAGGCAAGAGCATCTGCGACTGCCTGCCTGTCGACAGTCTGGATACGTTGCAGACCTTTGGGTTTCTCCTTTCCTGATGCCTCTATCGCAGCAAGCGTCTCCTTAAAGTATTTGGGATTGTCGGCCTTGAGCTTGGTGTATTCCCATATGGCATCATAATCCTCGTCATCAGGGATATAAACTATCTGGGCAGCCAGCTTTTCGGAAAGCAGCTGACGCAGTTTCTGCAGCACTACCGGCTCTGGCTCACTGCTGTGCCGGGCCATAAACTCAGTGATGTTTATCGGTTTGCCGAAACTGATCAAAACCTTGTTGCGGAAACGGAAATAGTCGCTGTATTCTATTCCGATGGGCTGTATGTATACGGGCTTTCCCTGGGGGGACTGTGCTATGGCCGATTCGGCTATATGGAATATACCTTTGCTCAGTTTAAGGAGCGAATGTTTAGGCCTGTGGGTTGCTTCAGGATATATCACAAACGGAACCCCGTCCAATATGACTCCCGTCGCCTGCGCAATGGCCTCATCGTTGTGTTTAACCGCATTTATGCCGTCTCTTATACGATAGATAGGCATCACTCTCAGGAACGACAGGGCTCTGAACGCCCATCTCTTCTTGAATATGTCTGCCCTGGCTACGAACACCTTCCTGCCTCTTGTCGTTGACAGCATGACCATCGGATCCATGAGTGCATTAGTATGATTGGATGCCCATATGACACTGCCGTCCTCCGGAATGTTTTCCAGACCTGAAACCTGATATTTGCGATAAGAACTGATAACCGACCAGTCTACGAAAACCTTCAGAAAGGAATAAAACCAGTCTTTATCCTGTATATGCTTTCTCATTTCTTGCGGATGAATTTTGACAGGCCTGTCGTATCAAATGCCGAAAAACGGAACGCTGTTCCCAGAATCAGCCCTGATATGATATGCCATACGCCCCACCAAGCCGTTACGAACACCATTCCGCCCTTGGCTATCTCAGGAGGGAAAATGCCGGTATTGAACAGCAGCAGGAGTCCCAGTCCGGAATTCTGGATGCCGGTCCCGATGGTGACCGCACGACGGTCCTTGACAGGTGTCTTGCCTATCGTGGATGCCGTGTACCCTATCCCGAAACCTACCAGATTATGGACAAAGACTATAATGAAAATATAACCTATGTACTCTTTGAAAAGAATGAAATTCTGCGATACCATCATCCCCGCCACGCAGATGAACACCACAATGGAGAGATATCGCATGATGACCTTCAGACGGGCCGATGCGTTGGGTGCCAGTTTGACTGTGAGAAGACCCAGCAGCACCGGGATGCCTATTATCAGAATCACCGTGAGGGCAATCTGCAAAGGCGGCACCTGCAGGGTCCTGAGCACGTCTCCGGCCGATGAATCCATGTATTTTGTATAGAGGCCTCCCCAGATTGCATAGTTGATGGGGGTGAATATCGGTGCGCCCAGAGTGGTTATGGTGCTCATCAGCACTGACAGTTCGGCATTTCCGTTGCCGTATGATGTCATGAAATTTGACACAGCCCCGCCCGGACATGAAGCTACCAGAATGAGTCCCATCGCCACCATCGGAGGAACAAGACTGTGAAACAGCACACACAGCAGGAATGTTACCAGCGGGAGTATGAACCATTGGCATACCAACCCTATGAACATGGCGCGCGGACGATTGAAAACTCCACGGAAGAATTGCGGCCTGAGTCCCAGAGCAACACCGTACATGACAACGGCCATGAACAGCATCAGCAGCCAGTTTCCCGTTCTGTTGAAGTTGATTGAAAGCGAATTAAGCTGTTGCAGACTCTCGTACATCTCTAAAAACATGCGGTCTTCCGGACCAAAAGTCCCGCAAACTTAACAAATATCATTCAAACAACCAAAATAGCCGGGTTTAAGAATCTGAAATCAAAACAGAATCCATAACTTCGCATCGTCAGAAAGAGGTTGACCGATAATGAAGATACTCCTTATAGTAGTGGGCAAGACTGACATGAAGTGGCTTATTGAAGGCATCGGTCAGTATGTGGAAAGAATCTCACATTTCAGTCAGTTTGACATTGAGGTTATACCCGACATACGCAATACGCGCAGCATGGATGCCCAGATGCAGAAAGTCCGTGAAGGAGAGCAGATACTCAAGCTTCTCCAACCTTCGGACGATATCTGGCTTCTGGATGACAAGGGTCTTGAGATGACATCACCTGAAATGGCCCGATGGCTCCAGAAACGTATGGCCCAGTCAACCAAGCGCCTTGTATTCATAATCGGCGGACCGTACGGATTCTCATCAGATGTATATGACCGGGTCCCGGGACGCATTTCACTCTCCAGGATGACATTCTCGCATCAGATGGTCCGGCTTATATTCGTAGAACAACTCTACAGGTCATTCGCCATCCTCAACAACCTGCCCTATCACCACGAATAGTACAATTGGGGTCTGACCCCAATTGTATCAAAACAGCATCTCGTAAGTATCGTATACTACGGAACGGGCACCGAAACCCTCCTTCTGGAAGATGAGCCCCTCATTCAGGTAACCGCCCCCGTTTTCGGTAGAGACGCCGAAATCAAAATAGGTCCGGTCGGCATATACATCGGTAATAAGATTGTGCAGCAGCATATCCAAGGCACCGTTGTTCTTGCCGAATTCCGATGACGCCAGGTACTGCGTATGCACCACATGTCCCATATCATAAATGAGTGCGCCGGCCACCACCTCCTGTCCGTTGCGGACAACGTGCAGTCTGATGCGATCCGGGAATCGGCTCTGAAGCAAGCGCAGTTCGGCTACGGTGTGGACGGGCTTCTTCTTGTGCTTGGACATCAGAATGCCTGCCAGAATATTCCAGAACGCCTCCAGATCAGTTTCCATATTTCCGGCATCAACAATAAGGCCTGCCTTCTGGGCCTTAATTATTCCCGATTTGCGGGACTGACGCATGGGAAGTTTTCCGGCCAGATCTATTACCGATGACACTCCTCTCTCTTTCAGTGTGCCGCCGCTGCGGAACAGGGCATAGAGATCCTCCTCGGCCGGGAGCGTGCTGTATATATAAGGAATAGGCTTGTACAACCATCTGTGTGCGCCCAGCTGACGTTTCATCCAGTCTATCGCGCAACTGAACACCTCAAGCGCATCGACCGCAATCATCTCCTTGGGAACTATCAGGCCACCGTAGGTAAGACCGCCGTGCGACTGCACCGTACCCTCTTCCTTACGCCAGTTGGCAGGCAGCATGGCCAGCAGTTTGCCGTGCTTGTAGAACATAAGCGAGCAGTCCGTAAAACGATCGCTGTGATAATCCATATAGCCGCGGTCAAAGAGGAACGTTCCGTTCTTGGAAGACTTGACAAAAGCATTCCACTCATCCTTATGCGATGCATCGTATCTTACTACGGAGAGCTGTTCGGTCAGATACTCGCTGTAGTCATTAATGTAGCCCGATGCGTTGTACGGATGCGATGCAAACACAACACAGACCGTACCCGGCTCAAAATCACGCAAATCGCACCATACTCCGGGCGGTATCAGTATGCCCTTCCTGGGAGAATCCATACGCACTGTGATACGGTTGGCGCCGTCATCCACCATCATGTTGAAACCTCCGCTCACGGGCACAACCACCTCGGCCGATTCACTGTGCGAATGGCCGCCGCGGGTCTTGCCTTCCGGCACGCCGTAAATCCAGAATACGCGCTCAATCTGGAAGGGTATATGATGGGCTCCTTCGGCGAATGACAGAGCACCCCGGTCATCGGCCGATTCCGGAAAATCTATAATTCTGCATCCGCGAGGGAGTTGTTCCATATTTGTCTCTTTCATATTAATCGTAAAGATAACGTAAAAACTGAACAGTTGTTGTTTTTTCAAAAATAATCGGCGCAAAACTTGCAGGACTCAAAACTGCGCATTACCTTTGTGCCCGCTTAAGGATTCCGAACTACGGTTCCCAGGGAAGTTTGGGTGAGTGGCTGAAACCAGCAGTTTGCTAAACTGCCGTACGGGTAACCGTACCGGGGGTTCGAATCCCCCAGCTTCCGCCTCCCTGAAGCAGACATATAATAACCGCATGGCGCTTTCATCTAACGGTTAGGATACAAGATTCTCAATCTTGGCATACGGGTTCGATTCCCGTAGGCGCTACACGAAAAGAGGTCCGAAAAATCGGGCCTCTTTTCGTGTGGTGCCTACGGGAACCGAGCCCGTATGGTTCGGGACCCATCCTTTTAGTTTGCTCCGCAAACGCGCTCCCTATGGTCGCTTGGCGGCCTACCCGGCCGCTCTCGCTCGCATACTCGCTTCGCCCCATTACGCTTGCACCTGCGTGGTACTCTTTGACAAAATAGTACAAAAGGGGACAGTCCCCTTTTGTATCATTTTTTGCGGATGGCAAAGACGTAGATCAGCAGGACTATGTTCATCATCAGTGAGTAGAGAATGGCGGGAATAGCCATCTCGGCGCTGCCAAAGATGAACGGGCTGGTGGCGATGGCTATGGCCTGGGCGGCGTTCTGCATACCAACCTCGATTACCACGGTACGGCGCTGCTGCGCGTTGTTTTTGACCAGGCGTGACAGCATCGATGAGCAGAAAGTTGCCACCAGAATCAGTACAGTCACACACACGGTTATGATTCCCAGATTATCCAGGATGGTCCGGTGATTCTGGATATAGAACACCGTGATAAGTACCATCAGCAGCGGGAAAGCCAGCTTGGAGAGCACCTTGTCTATCTTGGCCGACGCATTGGGCCATAAGTAATGGATGCCGATGCCCAGCAGCACGGGCAGCAGCATAAGCAGCAGGTTCTGCTTGATCAGGTTGCCCACCGGCAGCGTAATACCTACACTCTCTCCTATCATCTGCGTAGCCCAGCTCATGATGACCGGAATGGTAAACAGAGTTATAATGCTGCTGAGAGCGGTAAGCGTAACGGAGAGTGCCACATCGCCATTTGCCAGCTTGGAGAATACGTTCGATGAACTTCCCCCAGGGCAGCACGCAATCAGGATAAGTCCTATAAAAAACACCGGAGTGAGGTGAAACGCCCACGCCAGACCAAGCGCGATAAGCGGGAGCAGGATAAGCTGTCCGAACAACGCCACGGCTATCGGCCAGGGATTCTTAAACACCTTACCAAAATCCTCAAACTTGAGCGTAAGGCCCAAGTCAAACATCAGAAGTGTAAGAATAGGCAGAACTATCCAGATCGTATTCATCACAAAAAAAATATCAGTTAATCTATCTTTTCAATCAGACCCGCGAAGGTACTACAAATCTCCATTCACACCAAGCCCACTCCCACACCTTAGGGAGCCGTAACGCACGTACAGCCATTTCTCTCCCTAAGGTGAGCTGAATAATGCGAAGTTTCCAGTTGCAGGAGCCGGGCATACGGGTTGAGGACCATCAGTGAAGCAGCGTTAAGCGAGAGCCCTGGAGGGTGGCGTTAAGAACGGCGCTTCGTTCAACGACGGTTAGGACCAATAGGGGACTAAGACGGAGGCGTTCGACGTTTAGCCCCTGGAAGGAGCTCGAGTAGCTGCGGAACGTTGCGTCCCAAATCCGTATGTCCGGCGGTGCTTAAACATGTTTTACACCCCACCTTAGGGAGTAGTAACGCACGTACAGCCTTTTCTCTCCCTAAGGTGAGCTGAATAATGCGAAGTTTCCAGTTGCAGGAGCCGGGCATACGGGTTGGGGACCATCAGTGAAGCAGCGTTAAGCGAGAGCCCTGGAGGGTGGCGTTAAGAACGGCGCTTCGTTCAACGACGGTTAGGACCAATAGGGGACTAAGACGGAGGCGTTCGACGTTTAGCCCCTGGAAGGAGCTCGAGTAGCTGCGGAACGTTGCGTCCCAAATCCGTATGTCCGGCGGTGCTTAAACATGTTTTACACCCCACCTTAGGGAGTAGTGACGCAGGTACAGCCTTTTCTCTCCCTAAGGTCCACCCTAAATACGCCAGAACCTGCGTAACCCCCTGACCTTAGGGAGCCGTAACGCACGTACAGCCATTTCTCTCCCTAAGGTCCACCCTAAATACGCCAGAACCTGCGTAACCCCCTGACCTTAGGGAGCCACAACGCAGGTACAGCCTTTTCTCTCCCTAAGGTGAGCAGGAAATAGATACAATAATCCCCTCCACAACATTGTAGAGGGGATTATTTGCGAAAGCTGAAAGGATTCCTGGAACAGAACGGCTTATTTAAAGCCGGTCTGAGCCCCCGTTTCGCGTTAGCGAAACTAAAAAAAGGTTGGGATTCCTGGGACAGAACGGCTTATTTAAAGCCGGTCTGAGCCCCCGTTTCGCGTTAGCGAAACTAAAATAAGGTTGGATTCCTGGAACAGAACGGCTTATTTAAAGCCGGTCTGAGCCCCCGTTTCGCGTTAGCGAAACTAAAATAAGGTTGGATTCCTGGGAACAGAACGGCTTATTTAAAGCCGGTCTGAGCCCAAGGAATCCACTTCTGTACTTCCTTGTCTGCCAATGTCTCGTCAACATGCATGATAATGGTGTTGGCATCCTCCTTGCCCAGCAGGAACTTGTCAATGAACGCCTCAACCTCGGGATACTGGCTCTGCGGAAGCTGGCAGTGACCATGCTTGCCCTGGATAGAGAATCCCATACGGTCCTCTATTCCGAACTTCTTCCATACCTCACGAGCCGCTACTGACGATACATAACCAGCCTCATCTGCCAACCACTCATAGTCCGTATTACCCAAAACCAGCAGTGCACGCGGGCAAACCAGTGCGCAAAGTTCATGGTGGTCATACGGAAGTTTTGATACGTTCTCATCCTTCCAATCCCACATGGACTCCTTGAACCAGTGGGGATCCGTGTTACCAAGAGTCTCCACATGACCCAGAGTCTCTGATACACGCCATGCTGCAGCACCGCCACCACCGGGCTCCTGTGCTATGGTAAGAGCAATGCGCTCATCGAAAGCACCTGACCAGAGGGCCATCTTGCCTGCATATGAACAACCGGTTACGCCGATATGCTTCATATCAATCTTGCTTGCTGCACCTACAATCTCCAGACCGTCAATGATACGGCTTACGCCCCACGGCCACATTGAATAGGCTCCGTTTTCAACAAGCTCAGGATAAATCTTGTTGATGGGTTCGCTGCCACGTCTCTGCTGGTGTGCCATAACCTGACCCATGTTGAAGTTCATGGTGGCTATCTTGCGCTCCGTGAAGAAATTACGCGGCAGGCTTATACCTGACATTCCTATCATCAGAGGGAACGGTCCGTCACCCTCGGGATATGTTATCTTTGAGGTAATGGTCAGAGTCTCACCATTGCGGTGTACAATTACAGTGAGAGTGTTATCCTCAAGTTTAGCCTCGATATCCTTCTTGTCAACCATAGGCTTCTCTCCCACCTCGTAGTGATAGAGTTCACGGATAATCTCTGCACGGCGCTTTTCCCAATCCTTGAACTTCTTGACCTTTTTCTTGCCGTTTGCAAACTCAAACGGATTGGTAAGGGTTTCTGAAACTATTGCCTCATCTACAGACGGGAATGCCGGTGCGGGATACTTGGAACCTGCCCACTCCTGATCATAGACCAAAGGAATTGATTTCTGTGCCATTGCAGGAATCACAGCCAGGACTGCGGCTGCAACAAAAAATGACTTGATTCTCTTCATAAAATAGTATTTAGGTTAAATAATTTTCAGTTATATTCTGGTCCAAATATAACCTTTATATTTAATATAATGACTCCTCTGGTTGGTTAAACCTTTCAAAAAACCTACAAATTCAGAAGTTCAGACTGATTTTTACAGGGAGATGGTCCGAAAAACCGCCCTGATAACGTCGCCCGTTATATGTCCGGAAAGGTTTGACTCCCCCGAAGGCATCATCGTCGGTCAACAGGAACGGCAGGTTCATGATATAGGCTCCCGACAGTTCTGTGCAGCCAAGACCGTTCAGGAATGAAGCAGACAGCACAAACTGGTCATACTTGTCCCACAAGCCTTCATATTTGTAACTGCCGTCCGTCAGCGGATCCATCACAGTAACCATCTCCCGGTCATCCAGACCAGCCCCCGACAGATAACCGTGCGCCTTGAGACCTTCACGCAGAGATTTTGCATCGGGTCCGTCATTAAGGTCTCCCATAACTATCACATACGGCTTGCGGCGTACGCCGAAGATACTGTCCACCGATTTCCTAACGGTCCTGGCGGCACACATGCGCAGCCTGTCGGTCTCTTCAGTACCGCCGTATCTGCTCGGCCAGTGACAAACGTAAATATCCAGCGTATCATGATTCTCAAGCACTCCGGTCACATGGAGTACATCTCGTGTGGCACCGCCCCCGTACGGGCGCAGGTTCACCCCGAGAGACTCATGTTCCAGAAGCCTGAAGAAACTGCGACGGTAAAGCAGAGCCACATCAATACCTCTCCGGTCAGGCGAGTCAGTCATTACGAAACGGTATCCCGCCTTCCGCAAGGCTGAACGCATGGTAAGGTCCGTAAGCACGGTTTCGTTTTCAACTTCCGATAACCCAACAATTGCCGGAGCCTGATCCTCATCGGCAGCCACGATGACCTTTGATAAGGCATCCAGTTTATCCAGATATCGGGAACGGGTCCAACGGTAATCGCCGTCAGGGGTATATGCATCATCATCCTTAAGGGGATCATCCTGAGTATCGAACAGATTCTCGGTATTACAGAACATGACGGTCATGCTCTGCTGTGAACTGGAATCAATCGGAAAGAGTGTGCAAATTGTAAGGAAAAGGACTAAACGGTTCATTATCTGTTTTTATTATTCGGGAGACCGGTATTGGTAACAACCCGCATCGGCCCCCGTTACCGGACGGGGCACTCCGGCCAGATCGACCGGCCAGTCTACGGATATTGAATCTGCTATACCACGGGCAAGTGACAGTGAATCAAGAGAGAATACCGAACGGTACCCCACTATGCTGCGGTCAGTGAAATTGGATGATCCGTATCTCCGGTTCCGGGTATTCTCAAATACCACATTACTGAACCTCACATCGGATGTGTCACTTGACATAAGCAATGAGCGGGTCACGCTGAACGGTGCGCTTTCCCTGACTGAATCGGCCACATCAACTACGAATTCAGTTGCACGGCGACCGGTAATAATGCAATTGCGGAACGATGCACCCTGGAGCGGGACCGCATAATGGCCGCGTCTGTCAGTCAGCAGGACCGCCTGATCGGCAACGTTCCATACAGACAATGCGGCTATCGTGCAGAAAGTGAATTCAGATACGCCTCCTGCTATATCCAGACAGGACATACCGCCATTGGTTATCTGCGAGTTGGCCACCTCTATCCTGCAACCGGTCGCCTCTATGCAGCTGCCCTTAACGTTATGTATGATAGAGGAGTTGATCTTTATCTTGGTCTGATCACACCCGGAACTGTCAGCTTTGATTCCCCAATATCCTCCGTGGATATCACAGTATGTCAACTCATTTCCGAAACTGGCGCTTCGGAGTCTCACACCTTCCCACTGGCTGTTGAGAAGGTCATAAGGCAAGCCGGGTAGCATCATGTCCAGCCGGTCTCCACGCATCACGACCATACTGTCTGCCGTTCCTCTTGCAATCAGGCGGCCCACTACATCCAGTCCGGCTCCTCCGTGAAAGAACAGTCTGGTTCCGGGTTCAAGAGTAAGCGTCACTCCATCAGATACCACCAGGCTGTCATATATCAGATAAGGTTTTCCCGGCTTAAATACAGTATCGGAGACAAGCCTTCTGCCTTTTAGCGGAACCGTATTCTGGCCATGCGCCATCAGCCTTACACACTGCACTACCCCACTCTCCAGGACAAAACTCACCGAGTCAGATATCAGAAAGGGATCGATATCACCGGTAGCCGGGATATTCACTGTAACATAACAGAACAGGCTGTCTCGTGCATGTACCTCCAGCCCGGAAATCACAGAACCGCCCTCTCCGTCCAGATTCATACGGAACGGGCTTGCTGCACCGCCTCCCATGAACGCATCAAACCTGAGTCCTACATCATTGCCGTTGTATATCTTAAAAGCCGCAGTGGCCGATGCCACGCCGGTCAGCACAGTGTCAAACCGCACGGTATCTACCGAGAAGCCAAGAACATAACCGGAGTCTTTACTGAAACTCCAATCATCCTTGCATGACCACATGGCAGACAGTATCAACAACAAAAACAGTAATCTGAAGCGTTTCATTCTGCGTTTCACTTCTATTTGGTGCGCTAAGTTAAAACGTAAATCGCAAAAAAAATGTACTTTCGCAAACAAATGCAAGGCAGATTACTCAAATTTCTGAAGGACTGGATGCTGGTTATCGGCATGATATCTGGTGCGGGGGTTTATCTCATCTACACTAAGATTCCCCATATCCATACTGCAGGACCTGTCCTGGAATCCATATGCCGCCATGCTCAACCTATACTGCTGTTCCTTATGCTCTTCATCAGTTTCAGCCGTATAGAACCCCGCCAGCTTGTATTCAAACGCTGGCATATCCGTAACCTGCTTATCCAGATGCTTGCATTCATTGCCATCAGTGCCATCGTCATCTGGGCCATGCACAGCAACACCGTCAGTGCAGCTTGGGTTATACGGCACAGGATCTTTTTTGAATCGGCAATGCTCTGCATGATCTGCCCCACAGCAACAGCATGCGCTGTCGTAACAGGCAAACTGGGTGGAGACATGGCCCAGGTGGTAATGTACACCATCATCATAAACCTTGCGGTATCTGTCGCTGTTCCGCTCACGGTACCACTGCTCTATCCGCAGGCGGGCATAAGTTTCAGTTCTGCGTTCTGCAGGATACTTGCCAAGGTCTTTCCACTGCTGATACTGCCATGCCTCACCGCTTGGGCAGTACGCTGGCTGATGCCCGCATTCCACGATTGGGTCTCATCCAAAATGAATCTCAGTTTCTACCTGTGGGCAGTATCTCTCACCATCGCCATACTCATGAGTACCAGAGCCATATACCACAGCGGATGCAGTCTGCTTACGCTGGTTGGTGTGGCACTGGTCTCCATGCTCTGCTGTATATTCCAGTTTGCCGCCGGACGTTTAACCGGCAACAGTGACGGCAGCCGTATAGAGGCCAGTCAGTCACTCGGCCAGAAGAACACCGTATTCGGCATCTGGATGGGATACACGTTCTGGAACCCTCTGGTATCGGTAGCCGGCGGTTTCTATACAATCTGGCACAACATACACAACACCCGTCAACTCTATAAATGGAAAGCAGACTGATTGAGACAGTAAGACAATACATTCTTAAGCATCGTCTTCTGACAGACGGAGCCAGGGTTGTCGCAGGTGTGAGCGGCGGAGCTGACAGCACTGCGCTGCTCCTTATACTGCAACAGTTAGGTTACAGTGTCCATGCCGTCCACTGTAATTTCCATCTCCGGGGAGAAGAGAGTGAGCGAGACCAACAGTTTGTCACAGATCTATGCCGGCAACATGATGTTGAACTTTCTGTATGTAACTATGACACCAGGGGATTTGCTTCAGCCCATGGCGTCTCAATAGAGATGGCAGCCCGTCAACTACGTTATGCCGATTTTGAACGCATCAGGAAAGAATGCGGTGCGGAAGCCGTATGCATAGCCCATCATCGTGATGATTCGGTTGAGACACTCCTGCTCAACCTGATCCGCGGCACAGGTCTGCGCGGCCTGACCGGCATCAAGCCCAAAAACGGCCATATCATCCGCCCTCTTCTATGTCTCTCAAGGCAGGATATAGAGGATTGGCTCAATCAGACAAGACAGCCGTTCGTGACAGACAGCACCAACCTGGAGACTGATTTCACCCGCAACAAGATACGTCTGGAACTGTTGCCGATGATGCGCGCCATAAATCCCGGAGCCGATGTCTCCATTGCCGATACCATTCAGCACCTGCAGCAGGCATATCCTTTCTATACCCAGGCTGTAGAGCGGGCCATCGATAATGTGGTAAGCCATGATTCAGACATCATCACCATCGATATCGGCAGGCTAAGGCAGGCTCCTTCGGTAAGCGGGCTCCTGTTTGAGATACTCTCCCCCTTGGGATTCAATGACTCACAGATAACATCGGTAGCCACATCTCTGGACTCCCGGCCGGGTACCACATTCCTCTCGGCCACTCATCGGATAACAAAAGAGCGTGACTGTCTTACGGTGTCACCTGTAAGCCGTTCCGTTTTCAAGCCCGTAATCCTGAGTGTGGAACCGGGTTCAGCCATAACTCTGCCTGATGGCAAGACGCTTTCCGTAACCACCGCCGTTGCAGGAACCGCCATATCCAAAGACCCCCATACGGCCACTTTCGATGCCTCACTCGTAAAAGGGCCGCTGGAGATAAGGCCATGGCAGGACGGAGACTCATTCATACCCTTCGGCATGAAAGGACGGAAACTGGTCAGCGATTACCTCACTGACTGCAAAGTCCCTCATGCCGAGCGCCGTCAGCAGCTTGTAGTCACATCGGGCAGGGAGATTATCTGGATACTGGGCCGACGTACTGACAACCGCTACCGTGTAACCAGGTCAACAACAAGAAAACTGATAATAACCCTTTCATGAACCTTTACCTCAAGACAACAACAGCCCTGCTTGCCCTACTGTTTCTGGCCGGTTGTCAGAAAGATGATTCCGACGACGCTCCCGACCCGGAGGCAAAAAAGTCGGAATGGTATCAGATAGTGAGTTTTGACACCCTGACCAGTTCACAGGTAATACAAGGATTCGCAGGCTTCGGCGCAGATATAGGACAGGACTTGGTTCGTGTGTCATTTCTGTATCACTCTCCATATGATACCGCCACTCTTACCCTCTCCGGCTGTGTATGCTGGCCTGTAGGTTTAAAGGAATGTTCCAAGATATGGCTCGAGAACCATTTCACCACAATCAGATGGGACCAATGTCCATCACAAATGGGTCAGCCCGGTATGACAATCTCAATAATACAGAATACCATTTATATCGGCGCGGATTATCAGGGATTGGGATTGTCAAGAGACCTGCCACAGCCGTACTTCAACACTGTCCTGACCGCAGACCAGAGCATTGACTGCTTCAAGGCTGCCCTCTCCCTGCTTAAGGAATGGGGGCCAAACGTACCGGACGATTACTCTACATATTGCATAGGTTACTCACTTGGAGGCGCAGTAACACTTGGAATTGCCCGCCGTGCGGAACTTGACCCGGAGGTCAAGCGTCTGCTGAACCTCAAAAAGAGCTATTGCGGTGACGGCCCTTACAATATGGAGACAATGATAGATTTCTTCTTTTCAGATACCAGCAAACCGTTGGAATACCCGATATCGCTTCCCTGTGCCATAAGGACAGCGCTATATGCCAGCCCGTTACTGAATTCATCGTACACGGAATCCGATTTCTTCTCGGATGCATTCATGGACAGCGGATTGCTTGAGCTTCTTGATACAAAGGAGTATGATACCGACCAAATGAATGAGATACTCAACAATTCCGGTTTCAATACCACAGGCAGTATACTGAGTAAGGAGGTCCTTAATCCGGATTCACAGATAGCCAGACAATTCTATCACGGGCTGAAACTTGTGGACCTCACTTCGGGCTGGAGTCCCACCACACCGATCTGGTTATTCCACGCCAAGAAAGACGATACCGTACCTGTGGCGTGCCTTGAAAAACTGTTGGATAACATGGAAGGAAATCCCAACATATCATACTACATCAAGCCATCCGGTAATCACCATGAGTGCGGTACTGACTTCTACACGTCTGTCCTGCTGGGGGTTAGACTATAAAAGAAGGGGGCGGTTGAAACCGTCCCCTTCTTATTTTATTATCAGCCTGACAATCACTTCCTGGCTGCAAGAGCCTGAGCTACGTCAACGGCGCAGGCTACTGAGCAACCTACCATCGGGTTGTTACCGATGCCCAGGAAACCCATCATCTCAACGTGTGCGGGAACTGATGATGAACCTGCAAACTGAGCGTCAGAGTGCATACGACCCATGGTGTCGGTCATACCGTAAGATGCGGGACCTGCGGCCATGTTATCGGGATGCAGGGTACGGCCTGTACCACCACCTGATGCTACTGAGAAATAAGGCTTGCCGGCCAGTACACGCTCCTTCTTGTAAGTACCTGCAACGGGGTGCTGGAAACGTGTGGGGTTGGTTGAGTTACCAGTGATAGATACGTCAACGCCCTCCTTCCACATGATGGCTACGCCCTCACGGACATCGTCGGCACCGTAGCACTTAACCTTGGCACGGGGACCGTCGCTGTAAGGAATGGTCTTAACCACCTTGAGCTTACCGGTATAGTAGTCAAACTTGGTCTGAACGTATGTGAAACCGTTTATGCGGCTGATAATCTGTGCGGCATCCTTGCCCAGACCGTTCAGGATAACGCGCAGGGGCTGCTTACGAACCTTATCGGCCTTGGCGGCAATCTTGATGGCACCCTCGGCGGCAGCGAAACTCTCGTGACCGGCCAGGAATGCAAAGCACTGTGTCTTCTCTGAGAGCAGACGGGCAGCCAGGTTACCGTGACCCAGACCAACCTTACGGTCATCGGCTACAGAACCGGGAATGCAGAAGCTCTGAAGGCCGATACCGATGTTCTCGGCAGCCTTGACAGCGCTCTTGTCACCGGTCTTCTCACCCTCCTTGAGAGCGATGGCGCAACCTACCACGTAAGCCCACTTGGCGTTCTCAAAGCAGATAGGCTGAGTCTCCTCACAAGCCTTGTAAGGATCTATACCGTAGCTGTCACAAATCTTGTTAGCCTCTTCAATTGAGGAGATTCCATGCTCGTTAAGAGCAGCGAGGATCTGCTTCATGCGGCGATCCTGTGATTCGAACTTTACTTCTCTGATCATAGTAGTATCTCCTTATTCTTTACGGGGGTCAATAAACTTAACTGCACCGGCCTCCTTGCTGAAGCGTCCGTAGGTTGAAGTAACCTTCTTGAGAGCCTCGTTGGCATCGGTACCCTTCTTGATCTCATCCATGAGCTTACCGAAGTTGATGAACTCATAACCGCAAACCTGATCGTCCTTATCCAGAGCGATGCGGTTTACATAACCCTCGGCCATCTCAAGGTAGCGGACACCCTTGGCCTTGGTGCCGTACATGGTACCTACCTGGCTGCGCAGACCCTTGCCAAGGTCTTCCAGACCGGCACCTACAATCAGACCACCCTCTGAGAAAGCGCTCTGTGAACGGCCGTAAACGATCTGCAGGAACAGCTCGCGCATGGCGGTGTTGATAGCGTCGCATACCAGGTCAGTGTTGAGAGCCTCCAGAAGAGTCTTGCCCTGCAGGATCTCGGCAGCCATAGCGGCTGAGTGAGTCATACCTGAGCAACCGATAGTCTCAACGAGAGCCTCCTCGATGATACCGTTCTTGATGTTCAGAGACAGTTTGCATGCACCCTGCTGGGGAGCGCACCAACCAATACCGTGGGTATAGCCCGAGATATCCTTGATATCCTTGGCCTTGATCCACTTACCCTCTTCCGGGATGGGAGCGGGACCGTGCTGAGGACCTTTCTGGACCACGCACATGTTTTCAACTTCTTTTGAGTAAATCATAAATGGAATATGTTTTTTTAAAAACTGATATCGTAATCAGCCGCGAAGTTACTAAAATCACATCAATTTATTATCTTTGCAACGTAAAAAACAGATAAGCTATGAAAAGAAATATAACACTGATTGCTGTCGCAGCATTCGTAGTATCCGTTATCGTTCTCTCATGCGAGCGCCTGGAACCTCCCACATACACCGAGACTTTTCACCGTATCGCAACAGTCCAGTACAAAGACGGTAAGGCATCCCTTCTTATCGACTGTACTGATGAGAATTACCTCTTCACAAATTTTGCAACGGCAAGCGATATGGAATCTTTCAATGTCGCCGCCGGTGACCGCGTCATAGCCAAGATGACAATGACAGCCGTATCCAACCTGACCAACAACAAGTTGAAACTGGAAGCATTATATCCGTTTCAGATAAACCGTATCGCAGAGACGCGTCCTTCGGACTCACTCAATTTCAGATTTATATTTGAGTCACTCAACATGGGCTCCGTAATTTATCCTGACATCTGGGCCCAGGGACATATCATCAACATCGCCCCCACCTACATCATGTCTTCGCAGGACAGGGATGCCTCTTTCCAACTTTATCCAAAAGAGGTAAGGAGCGATACCCTGGTTATGCAGTTGTATGCCGATATCCCTGATACCATTTCCGAATGGCTGTCGGCCCAGTCACTGCTCTGCTATGACATATCCAGCATGAGGGATAAGGTGTCCGATTCCACGGAATATCACTTCAGAGACAGTCTGCTGACCGCTCTTGCACTCACCAAGAAGGAGTCCATCTGCGTAAAGATAATGTCTGCCGAATATCTCCGTGAAAAATGGGCGACAAAAGAAGGTGGTGTCAAGGAGGTCCAGTATATGGCTGTCCCAAGACCTTCAGTAACCATTTCCATTCCTTTTGATTTCTGATGGCCAAGCGTACAGCCTCCAAGAGCGTAAACATAAAGAACAAGCGTGCAACTTTTGATTACGAGCTGCTCGACACCTGGACAGCCGGCATAGTGCTCACCGGAACGGAGATAAAATCCATCCGCGACTCAAAGGCCAGCCTGGCCGACAGTTACTGCACGTTCATAAACGGAGAACTCTGGGTCAAGGGCATGCATATAGCCCAGTACGCATTCGGCTCCTACAACAATCATGAGGCCAAGCGTGACCGCAAGCTCCTGCTCACCAAAAAGGAACTCCGCAAACTTGCCGCCGACAGCAAGAACCCCGGTTTCACCATAGTCCCCACCCGCCTGTTCATAGGCGACAAAGGTCTTGCCAAACTCGTCATCGCCCTGGCCAAAGGCAAGCACGAGTATGACAAACGCCAGAGTATTAAGGAAAATGAGGATAAGAGGGAGATGGCCCGCGCTTTCACCGTTTTGCGGTAAGCATAACGGCGTGAACAGCCTGGAGCCAGCCCTGACGGTTGCGGATGCGCTCCTCGGGTTTCATCTCCGGCAGGCATATCTCACTGATTTTGCGCAGTTCCTTTATCTCCTGCACTGATGTGTAGATACCGCAGGCACAGCAGTTCAGTATAGCCGAGCCCAATCCCGAAGCCTCTTCCAATCCAAGCCGCTTGACAGGGAATCCCAGAATATCCGCCTGAAACTGCATCAGAAAATCATTCTTGGCTGACTCGCCGTCTATGCAGAGTTCACGAAGCGGTGTGGTCAGGTCACGCATTGCCAGTTCTACCACATCGGCCACCTGATATGCTATGGATTCAAGTGCAGCCCTCACCACATGGGCACGGGTGGCCTGCATGGTCAGCCCTGTTATCATAGCCTTGGCTTCGGGCACCCACCACGGAGATCCCAGACCGTTGAATGCCGGCACAAAATAGACTCCGCCGTTATCCGGAACACTCTGTGCCAGAGTCTGGGTATCTTCGGTCGAATCTACCAGACGCAGATTATCGGTAATCCAGTCCAGGACCGCTCCCGAAGAATGCACATGTCCTTCCAGCACATAATAGTTATGGTCAAAAAGAGAGAAACCCACAGAGCAGACCATCCCGTTAGGTGCCGGAACCGGGCTCTCGCCAATGTTGAACATCACCGACGACCCCGTGCCGTATGTGGTCTTGCCCTCACCGGGTTCAAAGCAAAGCTGGCCCACCAGAGCTCCGTGTGAATTGCCTAGCACGCCTGCAATACGGACCGGACGAGGCATCAGCCCCTCTATATCGGTCTCACCGAATACGCTGTCCGACGGTTTCACTTCGGGCAACATGGCAGACGGGATGGTGAACAACCTCAATATATCGGGATCCCACTCCAGAGTATTTATGTTGAACAGAAGCGTACGGGATGCGTTTGAGTAGTCAGTGGCATGAACCTTTCCGCCTGTCAGTTTCCAGATCAGCCATGTGTCTATGGTGCCCAACAGAATATCGCCCCTTTCGGCACGCTCCTTTACACTCTGTATGTTATCAAGGATCCATTTGACGCCGCTGGCTGAGAAATATGTGTCGGGAATAAGGCCAGTACGCTCCCTGATGGTGGTTTCATAACCCTTGTCAATGAGTTCCTGACAGAAGGCTGCTCCGCGGCGGCACTGCCACATGATTGCGGGATAGACGGGCTTACCTGTCCTCTTATCCCAAACCACGACAGTCTCGCGCTGGTTAACTATTGATACCGAGTAAGTTGCATCACTTTCTTCAGGCAAATCCAACTGCTTTATCGCAGCGACCGTATTGGCGTATATCTCCTCGGGATCAGCCTCCACCCAATCCTGGCGGGGGTGATTGATCTTATGGGGAATTATCTTATGGTCCAAAAGATTAAGTTTCTGGTCAAAAAGAAGCGCTTTCGACGATGATGTGCGCTGGTCTATCGTTATAATATATCTCATTCCTTATTGTTTTCTGCTAATTTCTCAAATGCCCGGAACATAAGATCCCGGCTTTTGTATTCATTATACTTTCTGGTTACATTTCTTACATAGTTCAACGTCTCGGTTGCATCGAAAGAGCCGTACTGGCATACGCTGTCATTATAAACCTCCGGGTCTGACAATGATGACAGGACAGGCGACAGACTGCTCCAGCTATAGCGGTTGATACCATTCTTACGGGCAATCCGCATGGCATCAAAGATATGGTTTGATCCACCGTTGTAACCACCTAATATGTAATTTATTCTCTCCTTCTCATTGATAAAGCTGAATAACTTGCCCAGGTCATTCATATAGCGGACTGCAACCCTTATATCCAGTTCCACATTCTGGGCCATTGTGTCGGACACGCCCATCTTGGCCAGAGTATGTCTGTATGTGGCAGGCATAATCTGCATCAGCCCCTGGGCACCTCTGTAAGATCTTGCTGACGTATCGAACTTAGACTCCACGTATGCAATGGCTGCCAGCATCTTCCAGTCACAAATGCTGTCGGCGTAGAGACGGAACAATGAATCGAACGGAGAGATATAAAGATACTGCTCTTCTGGTGGAGCTACCGCCACATCATCCTCCCCGACAGTTTCAGACTGATCTGTGCATCGGGACCTGGTGAGGAAAAGAGTCAATATCAGGGCCGCTGTCAGGAGCAATACAAACAATTTTTTCCTGCTCATCTCCGGCCCGTTGTACTTGGTTTCTTCCATTAATACCGGAATTCGGATTTCGGCTGCAAAGATACACCTTTTTTATTAGCCCTCCAAATCGACGCAAAGGGGTCGTTTCGTTTTGCGTCACTTGACGCATTGTTAAACGACCCCTTTGCGTCAATTTTGCGTCAATTTGAAAAAAATTTGCATATACGGAATAATGTATGTATTTTTGCGGTCAGAATGAAACAGATAGGCACATATCACCATCATCATACCTGCAGATCCTGATCGGTAGGCTATAAATGGTGTATAAATATACAAGAGGCTTGCCGGTTGACGGTGAGCCTCTTTTTAATTACAAGAATTAAAACACTTTATTATATGTTACGAATAGCAGTACAGTCAAAAGGTCGTTTGTACGACGAGACAATGGAGTTGCTCCAGGAGTCAGGAATCAGCCTGGGTGTATCCAAGCGCACACTTCTGGTCCAGGCCGGGAACTTCCCGGTCGAGGTCCTGTTCCTGCGTGACGATGACATCCCCCAGTCTGTAGCCGGAGGCGTAGCCGATGTAGGCATCGTAGGTGAGAACGAGTTTGTGGAGCGTCAGGAGAAAGCCGATGTAATCAAACGTCTGGGATTCAGCCGCTGCCGTCTTTCTCTGGCCATTCCCAAGGCCATTGATTATAAAGGTCTTGAGTGGTTCAACGGCAAGAAGATAGCCACCTCCTACCCCGGCATCCTCAAATCATTCCTCAAAGAGAAAGGAATCAAGGCCGATGCCCACGTAATAACCGGCTCCGTTGAGATTGCTCCCGGAATAGGTCTGGCCGATGCCATATTCGACATAGTAAGCTCCGGCTCAACACTGGTAAGCAACAACCTGCGCGAGGTTGAGGTTGTAATGCAGTCCGAGGCCCTGCTCATCGGTAACCCCAACATGGATGCCGATAAGAAAGCCATCCTTGAGGAGCTGCTGTTCCGCTTTGATGCAGTAAAGGCCGCCCAGGGCAAGAAATACATAATGATGAACGTCCCTGATGACCGCATGAGTGAGGTATTGGCCGAACTTCCCGGCATCAAGAGCCCCACGGTAATGCCTCTGGCAACCAAGGGTTGGAGCTCAGTTCACACCGTACTTGACGAGAAACGTTTCTGGGAGATAATAGGCCGCCTGAAAGCCGCCGGTGCCGAAGGTATCCTTGTCCTCCCCATTGAAAAGATGATACTATGAAAATAGTAAAGAATCCCAATAAAGCAGAGTGGAAGGACCTCCTTTCCCGTCCCGCCCTAACCGTGGAAGGTCTCTACGAGCGTGTCCAGGCTGTGCTTGATACTGTCCGTAAAGGCGGTGACCAGGCACTTAAGGACTATGAGCTCCAGTTTGACAAGGTCCAGCTGGACTCACTTGCAGTAAGCCAGACCGAGCTTGATGAGGCTGCCGCTCTGGTACCTGCCCGTTTGCGCAGCGCCATTGACCGCGCCGCCCGGAACATCCGCAAGTTCCACGAGTCCCAGCTGCCGCAGCTGAGCAAGGTTGAGACCACCCCCGGCGTAACCTGCTGGCAGAAGGCAGTGCCCATCACCAAGGTAGGTCTGTACATCCCTGGCGGCACAGCCCCACTCTTCTCTACTGTCCTGATGCTGGCCATCCCCGCCCGTACCGCAGGCTGCACCGAGATAGTTCTCTGCACCCCTCCGGGACGTGACGGAAAGGTCAACCCCGCAATACTCTACGCCGCACAGGTAGCCGGTGTAAACCGATTCTTCAAACTGGGCGGGTCACAGGCCATCGCCGCAATGGCGTACGGCACCGAGAGCGTACCCAAGGTATCCAAGATATTCGGCCCCGGCAACCCCTACGTTACCGCCGCCAAGCAGATAGTATCACTCAAGGACGTGGCAATTGATATGCCCGCCGGCCCGTCGGAGGTTGAGGTAATAGCCGATGCCGATGCCAACCCCGCATTCGTTGCTGCCGATCTCCTGTCGCAGGCCGAGCACGGACGCGACAGTCAGGTGATACTGCTCACCACATCGGCAGAGCTTATTGATAAGGTGCAGGCCGAGGTTGACCGCCAGGTAGCCCTGCTGCCCCGAAATGAGATTGCAGAGGCTTCACTGGGCAACAGCCGCATGATTCTGCTCCGCAATGACGATGAAATCATAGAGATGACCAACGAGTATGCTCCCGAGCACCTGATCATCCAGACTCAGAACGCATCTGAACTTGCAGAGCGCGTAGTCAACGCAGGTTCAGTGTTTATCGGCCCATGGTCACCCGAGAGTGCGGGCGATTACGCATCGGGCACCAACCACACCCTGCCCACCAGCGGATACGCAAAGGCATACTCGGGCGTGAATATAGACAGTTTTATGCGCAAGATAACCTTCCAGGAACTAACCCGTGAAGGTCTGGCCTCACTTGGCCCTGTTATTGAGACAATGGCTGCCGGTGAAAGCCTGGATGCCCACAAAAATGCAGTAACCATCCGCATTAAGGAATAAGATAACGTTGGCGTTGGCATTGGCGTTGGCCAAAAGCCACGCACCTCATGGAAGCCAAAGCCAACGCCAAAGCCAAAGTAAAAAAAATGAAACCGTTACAACAACTGGTAAGACCAAATATCTGGAGCCTGAGCCCCTACACATCGGCCCGCGATGAGTACAAAGGCCATGAGGCCAAGGTATTCCTGGACGCCAATGAGAACCCATACAACGACCCGGTAAACCGCTACCCCGACCCGTTGCAGCGCGACCTCAAGACCCGCATCTGTGCCATAAAGGGCGTACCTGAAGACACTATCTTCTTTGGCAACGGCAGCGACGAGGCCATCGACCTTATGTTCCGCATATTCTGCCGTCCCGGTGTAGATAACGCCGTGGCTATCGAACCCACATACGGAATGTACGGAGTCTGCGCCGATATCAACGACGTGGAGTACCGCCGCGTGCTGCTGAACGACAACTTCCAGCCCAGCGCCGACAAGCTCCTGGCCGCCATTGACAGCAACACCAAGCTGGTGTTCTTCTGCTCACCCAACAATCCCAGCGGCAACAACATAGACCGTGGGGTGATTGACAAGGTACTGGACTCATTTGACGGAATCGTGATTGTGGACGAGGCCTACATAGATTTTGCTGGCGTGCCTTCATATCTGCAGCAACTTTCCGAGCGTCCCAATCTTGTGGTCCTCCAGACCTTCTCCAAGGCATGGGGCATGGCCGGAATCCGCTTAGGAATGGCGTTTGCACAGCCGGAAATCATCGGCATCATGAACAAGGTCAAGTACCCCTACAACATCAACCTGCTCACACAGCAGCGCGCCATGGAGGAGGTCATGCAGCACGCCCGTGTAAAGGGATGGGTTGAGTCAATCCTCAAGGAGCGCGCCCGCCTGATGAAGGAGTTTGCAGCACTTGACTGCTGCATCAAGGTATATCCGTCCGATGCCAACTTCTTCCTGGCCCGCGTAAAGGATGCCGCCGCCACCTACAACTACCTGGTTGGGCAGGGCATCATTGTCCGTAACCGCAGCAAGGTAGCCCTGTGCGGCAACAGCCTACGCGTCACCATAGGTACAGTAGCTGAAAACAACGCGCTGTTGGAAGCGTTATCAAAATATTGATGGTATGAAAAAGAGAGTCCTATTCATAGACCGTGACGGAACCATTGTGGTTGAGCCGTCCGACGAGCAGCTTGACAGTTTTGACAAACTGCAGTTTGTACCCGGAGTATTCCGCAGCCTCACGTTCCTGCGCCAGCACACTGACTTTGAGTTCGTTATGGCAAGCAACCAGGACGGACTGGGCACGTCATCGTACCCGGAGGCAGACTTCTGGCCCACCCAGAACTTCATCCTGAACACTCTAAAGGGTGAAGGCGTGGAGTTCAGCGACATCCTCATTGACCGCCACTTCCCGCAGGACAACGCCCCCACCCGCAAGCCCGGTACCGGCATGTTCGGAAAGTATATGACAAGTGAATATGATCTGGCCGGAAGTTACGTCATTGGCGACCGCGCCACCGATGTGGAACTGGCCCGCAACCTGGGCTGCCGCGCCATCCTGCTTCAGGACAGTGCCGATGGCTTATCGGACGATTTGAAATCAGTTTGTACATTTGCCAGCCGCGACTGGTGGAAAGTTGCAGAATTCGTGTTTGCAGGCGAGCGCCGTGCATCGGCCCACCGCGCCACAAAAGAGACAGACATATTGGTTGAGTTGAACGTAGACGGCACAGGCCAGTGCGATATCAGCACCGGACTGGGATTCTTTGACCACATGCTGGAGCAGATTGGCCGTCACGGAGGCATGGACCTGACCGTCAAGGTAAAGGGTGACCTCTACGTTGATGAGCACCACACCATCGAGGATACCGGAATAGTACTGGGCGAGTGCATCCGCAAGGCCCTGGGCGATAAGCGTGGCATAGAGCGCTACGGCTACGCCCTGCCCATGGACGACTGCATGGCGCAGGTGGTTCTGGACTTCGGAGGACGCAGCTGGCTGGTCTGGGACGCCGATTTCAAGCGTGAAAAGATAGGCGAGATGCCCACTGAGATGTTCCTGCACTTCTTCAAGTCCCTGAGCGACGCCGCCGCAATGAACCTTAACATCCAGGCCCAGGGCGACAACGAACATCACAAGATAGAGGCCATCTTCAAGGCCTTTGCCCGCGCTCTGAAAGCCGCAGTCCGTCGCGACATCAGCAACTACACCCTTCCCTCCTCCAAGGGTCTCCTCTAAAAAAGTGACGCAAAGGGGTCGTTTCTCTTTGCGTCACAGCCCTGAGCGGCCAGCTGCCGTGTGATTGCGGAACTGATAGTCCCCGTTCCGCCAATAAACTATGCTTTCATATCCTGGTTAGTTAATTTGCGCACAAATACTCAATACCACCCGAATTTGCTATTTCGCAAGTATGGTATAACGTCAGAGTCATCTGTTTTACTATACGTTATTTCAGTCCACGCCCACGGAATCATTCCGTCTGTCTTATAGAAATCAAAGTGAAGCTTTCCGTTGTAGTCAATTATGCCGGGATCTACAGTAAACATATGGGCGGTAATGTTGTCTGCATAACGGTATCCATCGGTAACTGTTGTCATAGTAGTGTCTGTCAGGACAATAGTAGTAGTGATATCGACCGAATCCCCGCCAATCATACCTCTGAATATACTCTCCACTGCCACCGTATCATTCAAAGTCACCGTATATTGGACTTTGCGGGTGCTGTCCTTGACAACATCCTTATATTGACTGTAATCATGCATCAAATCTTCCACATATATCCTTGTCCATGATTCGGACAATCCTACCAACGTCTCCTGAGTGTCCCATTCCACTCCCTTGCAGGAGTCCAATCCAACTGAAGTCAGAGCCATACAACTGACCAATGCTATTATCAAAGATATCTTTTTCATACCTTTCAGAATGTATATCCCAGACCCAACCGGACTCCGGGTATCAGAATCATGCCGAATAAACTGTAATCCAATCCTTCACCCAGCTCCGTCAGGAAACAGATGCCGTTCTTGGATTTAAATCTGAAACCGAGATAGGTAATCTGAAAAGGTGCAGGGTTGTCACTTATAATATCATTATACTCCCAATAGAGAGATTTGTCATCAATACGCCCTCCTACCATGGCTTGTGTGTACATCATGAAGTTTTCTTTGCTCATGATATGATACCGGACACCAACCAATAGATCAAGATTCAAGACTTTCTCACTATAAAGAGGAGTGTTTGTAAAATAGTCTATCTTCTCAAACCCTACAGTGGTGAGTCCGGCATAAGCCACAACTGACAGTCTTTTGGTAAAGCCATGATCGGCCAACTTATAGGCAGCCTGTAAGGAATAGCCCGGATAGTAGCTTGACCTGTAGGAGTCCTTTTCCATATCAGTCAATGTAACATCCTGATATTTATCATAGAAACCTACCTGTTCTCCAATTCCCAATCCTCTCTCATCACAAACGTGCATGCCAGGAGTGGATATACCGGCACTTATCTCAAACCTTGACTGGGCTTTCAGCCCGCAAGGTATCAGCGCGACAAATGCCGATGCGATTATTAATCTGTATAACTTCATCATATTCAATACCAACCTGTCTCTGTCTCTTTTACATACTGGCGACTGTCATAAGGGTAGTAACGGTCAGACTTGCTGTATCTGACATCGGACCACGCCCAAGGTGTTGTCTTGCCGTTCTCATAGAATTCTACGCGGAACGTACCTTTATAGTTTATTATCCCTTCATCAACGGTATACATATGCGCCCAGAGCCTGTCCGAGTACCTGTAACCGTCGGCCGTAACCACTACGGAGTCTTTTATCTGCAGCAATCTGTATGATATCACCACCGAATCTCCTTCTATGCGGCCATCTTTTTTAAAATCTATGGACAGTGTATCATTAAGATTTGATGTAATGGCGACATGCCATTTGACGTCGGAGTAGTATTTTCTTAATGAATCATGAGGGTTTACGGCAAAATCCAAGGCATCATCAATATAACTCCCAGCCCAATATTCGGCCATTCCGCCCAGCTCAGCGGCAGGATCCCAATATCTGACCTCACAGCTTGCCATCAGCAATGCAGTAATGACTGCTATCCGGAAACATAATGCTATCTTTTTCATAATCAGAATCTGTAGCTGAAACCTGCCCTGATACCGGGAAGTATTACAAAAACATTACCCAAAACATATTCAGAGCCATAACCCAACTCTGTCATTACCCCAAGGTGGCTGGTCCTATGACCCAACTTGACTCTGAATCCCACAAAGGTGAGCTGATAGACGAACTCATTACGGCCGTCACGGGACGCGCCATCAGTTACGGTCCAATACCGGCTTTCGTTCCTGAAATCCATTCCCGCAATAGCCTGTGAGTACATTGTCAGGTGAGATGTCTCTATGATTCTGTACCTCAAGCCAAGCAGGACATCGGCCTTGACAGCCTTCTGCATGTCGGCTTCAGGACTGTATATGCTCAACGGCTGATAATCGGCCATGTGTAATCCGGCCATACCAACCAGCGAGAGCCTGCCCTTGAGGCCGGTCCCGGAGTCTGACAACCTGTATGCCATCTCCACCGACATACTGGGATACAGCGTGCAATTGTATGACTCTTCGGTAATATCACTGAGTTTGCCGTGAGACCATCTCATATTATCTATCGGATCCTCATCAAAAGCCCAATCCGCAAAGGCATATGTTCCGGGAGTAGAGATTGCGGCATTGATCTCCAGTCTGCCATCCTGAGCATTCACAGCAGTCGGAATGACAAGTGCAAACGCAAAAAAGACAATTCTGTTCAAAGCAATAAAAGTTGGTTCTGATTACAAATATATCTATTTTGTGCCAAATGACGCAAAGGGGTCGTTTCGTTTTGCGTCATTTGTTAAAAAACGACGCAAAGTTAAACGACCCCTTTGCGTCGTTTTTGCTAAATTTGCAGTAAACAAATCAGGACTATGGAGAGAAGCGTAGAATATCTGCAGTTGCTGGCCAAGAGCTTTCCAAGCATCGCGGCGGCATCGACCGAGATCATAAACCTGGAGGCAATACTCAACCTGCCCAAGGGTACCGAGCATTTTGTGACCGATATCCACGGCGAGTACGACGCGTTTGACTACGTGCTGCGCTCTGCATCGGGCGTAATCCAGCAGAAGATTGACGCGGTTTTCGGCGATGAACTCAGTGCCGATGACAAGCGCACCCTGAGCGCCCTGATAAGCTACCCCGAGGCCAAACTGCGTGCCATCAAGGCCGATAACAATAACCTGGACGAATGGTACAAGGTTACACTGATACGCATGATTGCCGTACTTACCCGCGTGGCTTCACGCTACACCCGCTCCAAGGTGCGCAAGGCCCTGCCCAAGGACTACGCATATATAATAGAGGAGCTGATGCACGAGACCCGAGGCACATTAAGCTCCAAACATAACTACCTGAAAGCCATAGTAGATACAATTGTAAGCACCGGCCGCGCAAGCCATTTCATAACCGCCATAGCCGATGTCACCCGCAGCCTGGTAATAGACCAGCTACATATAATAGGCGATATCTACGACCGCGGCCCAGGCGCACACCGCATAATGGACATGCTCTGTAACTACCGCGATTTTGACATCCAGTGGGGCAACCATGACGTAGTATGGATGGGAGCCGCCACAGGCAGCGCCGCCTGCGTGGCTAACGTGGTACGCAACAGCCTTAAATACGCAGCCATGACCACGCTTGAGGACGGTTACGGCATCAACCTGCTGCCGTTGGCCACATTCGCCATGCAGACATACGCCGATGACCCCTGCACGCTGTTCATTCCGGTCAAGACCGATGACACCCCGGTGGAGGACCTGCCGCAGATGGACCTGCTCTCGCAGATGCACAAGGCCATCGCCATAATCCAGTTCAAGATAGAGGCTGCGGTGATAGCCCGCCATCCGGAGTTCAATATGGAGCACCGCAACCTGCTGGACAAGATTGACTTTAAGCGCGGAGTGATAAAAATCGGTGAAAAGGAGTATAAGCTGCTTGACACAAACTTCCCCACCGTTGACCCGGCAGATCCGTTCCGGCTCACACCGGCCGAGCAGAACGTGATAGACCGCCTTGTGCACAGTTTCTGCAACAGTAAGGCGCTGGCCCGTCACGTGGACTGCCTCTTTGAGCACGGATCGCTCTATCTGGTGCACAACAACAACCTGCTCTATCACGGCAGCGTGCCATTGAATGATGACGGAACGCTGGCCTCAATGAACATCCAAGGCGTTGATTATAAGGGCCGTGAGCTGTTCGACACGATAGACAAATACGTCCGTACCGCCTATTATGCATCGGACGACGACCCACTTAAACAGTATGGTCAGGACCTGTTCTGGTATCTGTGGTGCGGACCCGTATCGCCACCTTTCGACAAGAAACGCATGGCCACCTTTGAGCGCTATTTCCTGGCCGAGAAGGAGACCCACTTTGAGGAAAAGGGCAACTACTACCGCCTCAAGAACCGCCGCGACATCTGCGAGATGATACTGCGCGAGTTCGGAATAACAGAGCTTGAGCATGCCCACATAATAAACGGACACATCCCCGTAAAGGAGTCCAGCGGCGAGAGCCCCATCAAGGCCGATGGCCGACTGCTCGTGATTGACGGCGGATTCTCAAAAGTCTATCACCAGCAGACCGGAATAGCAGGTTACACGCTGATTTTCAACTCACACGGAATGCGTCTGGTCCGCCACCATCCGTTCGAGTCCATCCAGCAGTCCATCGCCCAGGGCATGGATGTTATTGCCGCCACGCAGGTGGTAGAGTATTCGGACCAGCAGATCCTGGTGCGCGACACCGATAAGGGCCGCCGCCTGATGTCCCGCGTGGAGGACCTCCGCGCCCTGCTCCAAGCCTACCGCACCGGTCTTATAAAATGATACAATTGGGGACAGTCCCCTTTTGTACTATTTTTTGAAAATGATACAAAAGGGGACTGTCCCCAATTGTATCATTTTATTGTGCGCAGGATTGCAAGGAGATGATCAAAGACCATCGGGACGGTGGCAAGCTCCAGACGCTCGGACGGTGAGTGCACGCCGCGCAGTGTCGGGCCGATGGAGATCATATCCAGATCGGGGTACGATGTCAGGAACAGACCGCACTCCAGACCGGCGTGGATAGCCTTGACCTTGGGATCCTTCCCAAACAGCTCCTTATATGTGCGGACCGATATATCCAGCAGCTCCGATTTTGGATTGGGAGCCCAGCCGGGATAGCCGTCATTGCTTGTAACCTTGGCACCGGCCAGACGGAAACAAGCCGCAAGAGTGGCCTGCACCGCATATTTGCCCGATTCCACAGAACTCCTCTGACTGGCCAGCATGGTAACCTTACCCTCCTCCGTGCGTATACGCGCCAGATTGGAAGATGTCTCAACCAGTCCCGGCACATCCATGCTCATGGCATAAACACCGTTGAACACCGCAAACACGGAACGTATTATATTGCGTGCCACGCCCTGCTCAATGCAGGTAGCCACAGCATCGGTGCTCTCCATAAAGAACTTGGCCTCACGCTCGGTAACGTGATATTCATCCTGCACTTCCGATGCAAACACGTTAAAGTCAACGCGGATCTTCTCGCGGTCGGCAAACGGAACGGCAATCACAGCCTGGGCGTCACGCGGAATTGCGTTGTGCAGATTTCCGCCGCTGATGGAACACAGCCTCAGATCATATTTGTCTAAAGCGCCACAAAGGAAACGAGCCAGTATCTTGTTGGCATTGGCATACCCCTTGTCAATATCATCGCCCGAGTGACCACCATGCAACTTATCGACCCCTACTCTAAGGAAAAAATACCCTGCGGGAACAGACTCGGTCTTATAATCAAACTCAACGCTTGTATTGATACCGCCTGCACAACCTATAAATATCTCGCCCTCATCCTCCGAATCCAGGTTGATGAGCATCTTGCCGTTCATCATGCCGGGTTTAAGGTTCTCGGCACCTGTCAGACCGGTCTCCTCGGACACAGTAAACAGGCATTCCACCGGACCGTGCTCAATCTCAGGGCTGTCCAGGATTGCCAGAGCCATTGCTATACCCATGCCGTCATCGGCGCCAAGAGTAGTTCTCCGTGCCTTGAGCCAGCCGTCCTCAACGTATGTCTCAATGGGCTGGGTCATGAAATCGTGCTCCAGGGTGGCATCCTTCTCACAAACCATATCCTGATGCGCCTGCAATATCACAGTCTGACGGCCCTCGTATCCGGGACTGGCAGGCTTGCATATCAGCACGTTACCCACATCATCCTTCTTTGCTGCAAGCCCGCGTGACGCTGCAAACTCCAGAAGGTACTCACCCATTTTCTCCTCACGGCCTGACGGACGCGGAATCCTGCATATCTCCAGGAAAAAGTCCATCACTCTCTTTGACCAGTCTATACTATTCATACGTAATGTTATTGAATTCTTAACAACTTCAAAAATACACTATTCTTTAAAATAATTCAACTAAAATCCCTAACTTCGCGCCGCATATGTGGAAAACGTTCCTTACAGTCGTTATTATCCTTCTCGGTGCGGTTGTCCTGCTCTCTGCCGGCATCCTGCTCAAGAAGAACGGTAAGTTCCCCAACATACATGTAGGGAGCAATCCGGCTATGAGAAAGCGCGGTATCGGATGCGTTGAATCACAAGACAGACAGGCCCGGAAAGAAAACCCGATGGCCGTAAATGAAAGAAGCAAATAAAAAGATAAAGATATGAATATCAAATCAATCTCAAAAGTTGTTCTGGCATCAGCAGTTATCCTTGGATTCTGTCAGTGCAAGCAGCAGTCAGGAAATACCAATGTCACTCCGCAGGAACATGCTCCCGTAGCCTTATCCGGCCTTAAGATTGCCTATATCGATGTTGACTCACTGCTTGCCAACTATGCCTTCTATCAGGACCTGGCCGAGGAGATACTCCGCAAGCAGGAAAACTACACCCTCCTTCTTTCGGAAGAGAGAAACAAGATTGAAAATGACATAAAGGATTTCAACAATAAGGTAGAGCATCAGGTCTATTCATCCGAAGAGCGCCGCAACGCGGAGTACAACCGTATCCTCAAAAGGCAGCAGGCTCTTGAGGAGAAGGCCACCAAATACAGTCAGGAACTTGCCGATGAGAACAACGCCAACTCACAGAAAATTGGCGAGACCGTAGAAAACTATATAAAGGAGTACAACAAGAGTCACGGTTACAATCTGATTATCAGCAAGACCAGCCTGTTGTTTGCCGATGAGACCCTGAACGTTACCGCCGAGGTACTTGAAGGCCTCAACGCCGCTTACAACCAGACAAGCAAGTAATCATATTACGATATTTTAAAAAAGGTCATTCTGCATAGGGATGACCTTTTTTGTTTATCTTTGGACTTAGTATTAAAACCAACAGTTTATGAGAATCTTTAAGTATATCATGGGTGCAGCCGTACTGGCATGCATACCGTTTTCAGTGAGTGCCCAATTCATGATGTTCGGCGGAGGTAACCGTGCAAGCCAGGACAGCCTGCGCAAGATTGCGGCGGCCGATTATGCCGATATGATAGCAAAAGTCGGTGTAGGCCAGCCGCGTGAAGGCCGTCAGCCGAACAATGCCGATGAGAGCAAGCACCCCAACTATGATGAACTCATAGCCAACCCCTACCCATTCTATCCTGACCCGCTCGTGACTGAAAGCGGCAAGAAGGTCAAGAACGCCAGAATGTGGAAAAAGGTACGCCGTCCGGAGATAGTGAAACTCTTTGAGGACAATGTCTACGGCCGTATCCCCGATAATGTTCCGGGTGTGAAATGGGAGATAACGAGTGAAGAGAAAAAGGACTTTGCCGGCACACCTGTAGTGGTCCGTATGCTGAAAGGTGTTGTTGACAACTCCAGTTATCCGTCTATCACCGTCGAAATACAGGCCAACGTAGTCTACCCCGAAGGCAAGCAGAACCTGCCTGTAATCATAGAGTTCGGATTCGGTGCCGGTGACCCAACCCGCTCTTTCGGCAACTCCAAGTCATGGCAGCAGATGGTAATTGAGCGCGGATGGGCAGCAGCCACCATCAACCCGTCGTCAATCCAGGCCGATGCCGGATCGGGACTGACAAACGGTATCATCGGACTCTGCAACAAAGGCCAGTTCCGTCAGCCCACCGATTGGGGCTCACTCCGGGCATGGGGTTGGGGCCTGTCACGTCTCATAGACTATTTTGAGACCGACAAGACATTCGATGCCACCAAGTGCGCCATCGAAGGCGTATCCCGCTACGGCAAGGCATCACTTGTGGCAATGGCATTCGAGGAGCGCATAGCCGCCGGATTCATCGCCTCATCAGGAAAGGCCGGAGCAGCCGGATGGCGTCGTGACTGCGGTGAGAGCATCGGCAATATAGTGTCAAACGAAGAGTATCACTGGGTTTGCGGCAACCTTATCAAATACGGAACAGACCCGTATACAGAAAATGACCTGCCGGTAGACCAGCATGAGCTCATAGCCCTGTGCGCCCCGCGCGCCTGCTTCATATCCACCGGCAGCTGGAACGGTGACAAATGGCAGGATGTGGTTGGCTCGTTCATATCGGCCTCAAAGGCATCACCAGTTTATGAACTGTTCGGCTACAAGGGTTTAGGCACAGACCTGTTCCCCGGCATGGACAACGGTCTGATGGAGGGCCGTCTGACCTATCGTCAGCACCACGGCGGCCATGAAGCAGGTCCCAACTGGCCCTACTTTCTGGACTTCTTTGAGCGCGAGGTCGTGAAAAACTGATAGAATGATACAATTGGGGACAGTCCCCTTTTGTACTTTTTTGACCGAAAAAGATACAAAAGGGGACTGTCCCCAATTGTATCATTTAACATTCTGCGTTTTTTGACGTCTTAATGATAGAAGGTTTACTGAAGACCAAACCCATTAAAGACTGAAGCGATGAAAACAAGAATGATGATCGGTATAGCAGTTGCAGCGCTTCTGCTCGCCGCAGGGAATGTAAAGGCACAGTCCGGAGTTGAGCGTAGAACACGCACAGAACGTCCTAGAGATGAGCGTTACATAGACAGGGCAGATCCCAGACGTGAATCCAGGTATGGAGCCGTTGAACGCAGGGAGCCCGTTCTGAAAGTAGTTGACAATATTGTAATACGCTCTTTTGAGCGGGAGAGATTTGATTCGGACCGGCTCAAGATGGCAGATATGATATTCAGCACAGGAGGTCTGATGACCGTAGCGCAGATAACACGCGTATCAACTGTCTTTGATTACGACAGCAACCGTATCAAATTCCTCAAGAAGGCTTACCGGAACTGCGTTGACCCGTACAACTATTACCTGGTACTGGTAACGCTTGAATACGGATCCAGCAGGGATAAGATTATGGATTACGTCCTTGATGACAACTATTATTCACGCAATGAGGTACCTGTACGCAAAATCAGTTCTTCCGATATGAGCGGCATAATAAAAACGCTCAAGAACGAGCCTTTTGACTCAAGACGAGGCAAACTGGCGCTGATGATTGTCCGTACCAACGTGTTCACCTCACGTCAGATAGCAGACATGGCCAAGACGTATGACTTTGACAGCAACCGCTACAAGTTCCTGCTTAACGCCTATGACAGGTGCATAGACCCGCAGAACTACCTTGTGGCAGCCAATACGCTTGAGTTCAGCAGCAACCGCAATGACCTGATTCGAAAGATCTCCCGCAGGTGAGTAAGTCTTTACTCACTTGCTGCTAAAATAGTCTCTCAAGGCATCAGCAACCTCGTTTTCTCTCAGGTTGCGGCCAATGATAGTACCTTCGGAATCAATCAGGAATGTAGACGGGATAGCAGTGATTGAGTATTTCACCGCAGCCGAATTGTCCATATCTTCGGTACCGTTCCATAGTTGGATCCAGTTCATACCGTTATCCTTAACGGCCTTGATCCAATCATCGGTTTCATCATCGACAGATACGCTTACAATCTCAAAACCCTTTGATTTGAACTCCTTATAAGCAGCCTTGAGATTGGGAAGTTCATTCAAGCACGGTGTGCACCAGCTTGCCCAGAAGTCCAGCAGGACTACCTTGTTCTTACCTACGTAGTCCGATAGTCTGGCCTTTCCGTCAAAGCCGTACTTCTTATCCAGTATAGAAGCCTCGAAATCCATGTAAGGACGCCCAAGGCTTGTACTTAACTGGTTGTTGATCATTGCCGTAAGCTGATTGAAAGTTATGTCATGACCGAACGAAGGTGCAAGCTGCGTAAGCATTTCCATGACCTCATCAGGCTCAAACATGGAGTAGTTCTCCATCAGCTGCTGATAACCGTAAACCTTGTCTGCATTATCCATGATACTCTGACGGAGCAGTACCTTGAAACGGTCCTGAATCTGTCCCATCTGATCAAAGAGGTCACTGCAGTCCCCGTTAGTAGCCTGGGTCATACGTATTTTATCCTCCAGCTCTGTTGCCTCGTCGTTGAATACCGAGACCTCATCATAGAATTTCTGGAGAGCGTCATTGTTAGGTGTTCCGGTAACTGTCTGGGAGCCTGACTCAGCATCAATCTCCACATTGATATCACCTCTCTCCAGGAAGAACTGGCAACCTCTGATGTTGTCATCCACTTCAAATGTTATGACAGCAGTCCTGGCAGTATCGGTCGTACCCTTAATGGTAAACTTTCCGCCACTTACCTTTGCGGAGTCAAGTGTTGCCAAACCGTCAAAATCAAGAACACTCAGTGTCATCAGGGTACCGTCTTCAATACCGTTGACCGCTCCTTTTATCCTATATGAATCAGAACTGCCGCAGGAGACAAGCAGAACCAGGGAGACGACAAAAAACAAAATCCTTTTCATAACTTATTTTATCAGATACTGTGAACTTATTGACTCGTTCGATATGACCCTGCGTATAGTCTCGGCAAACATCTGTGCAACAGAAAGCTGCTTGAGTTTCTTGCAGGGAACGGGGTTGCGGTAGGGAATACTGTTGGTGAACACTATCTCCTCAAGGCATGAGTTGTCCACGCGTACGGGAGCGTCTCCGGACATAACGCAGTGCGATGCAAGCGCGCGGACAGACTTTGCTCCGGCCTCCATCATAACGTCACCGGCCTTGCAGATCGTACCTGCGGTATCCACAATATCATCTACAATCACAACATTCTTACCCTGGACATCACCGATGATACGGATATCGTCCACCACGTTGGCACGGGTACGGGTCTTCTGGCAGAGCACCAGAGGCACATCCAGGAACTTGGCGTATGCGCTGGCACGCTTACTGCCGCCTACATCGGGAGCGGCCATAACCAGTTCATCCAGCTTAAGGCTCTGGATATAAGGCAGGAAAACCATCGATGCATACAGGTGGTCTACCGGAACATCAAAGAATCCCTGGATCTGGTCTGCATGCAGGTCCATCGTGATAAGACGGTCAATACCGGCGGTGCTGAGCATATCGGCCACCAGTTTGGCGCCTATTGATACACGCGGCTTGTCCTTACGGTCCTGACGTGCCCATCCGAAATAAGGAACAACTGCGTTCACGGACTTGGCCGATGCCCTCTTGGCGGCATCAATCATGAGCAGAAGCTCCATAAGATTGTCCGATGACGGGAATGTGGACTGAACCAGGAACACATCGGCTCCGCGGATTGACTCCTCATACGATACTGCAAACTCGCCGTCTGCAAAATGAGCCACATTCATGTTGCCCAGGGGGCAGTTAAGGTAATCGCATATCTCTTTGGCCAGGTACATTGTATTGGTACCGCAGAAGACCAGGAAAGAATTGCTTGAATCCATTAAGATCTGTTGTTTAAGAATTTTTGCTTTGCAAAGTTACAAAAAATCAGGGCGTACCGATTAGCAGTACACCCTAATTTAAAAATATTTATCAACAGATTAATAATCTGTCTTATTGTAAATTAATAGAACCACTTGACGTAGCAGAAATCCTGACGGTGAGGCAGGTCCGCATTCTTGGGATACATGCGGTATGCAACCTTGAACGAACCCGGGAAGTCATTCTTGATGCTGCCGTGGAAAGTGTAGAGGTTGCCCTCGCGCTTGACAATCTCAAGCGGAATTACACTCTGCAGTTTCTCAGAGCCGTCGGCATCATTGCCAATCACAACCATCTCCACGCCTACAGCATCATCCAGACCCTTCTCGTCAATCACATACTCCACATCGTAGTGCTTGCCGGTCTCAAACAGGCCGTCCTTAAGTGAATCTGACTTGTGTGAACTTACCACCTCAATGGCATCCCAACGCTCCGTCACAACCTCCTTCCAGGCTGCTATCTCCTTGGCCTTGGCATAGTCATTAGCCTGCAGATAGTGTGAGCGCTCGGCCATCTTGCAGTAGAACTTGCTGAAATAATCATCCAGCTGACGTTTCATTGTATAATGGGGAGCAATCTGTGCGATAGAGTTCTTCATTGTCATGACCCAACCCTCTGATATGCCCTCGCCGTTCTTGTTGTAGTACAGCGGCAGAATCTCATTCTCCAGTATGCTGTATATGGTAGCGGCATCAAGCTGGTCCTGATAGGCCTGGTTGCTGTATGTGCGCTTGTCGGTCAGAGCCCAACCGGCACCCTCGCGGTAACCCTCGTACCACCAGCCGTCCAGCACAGAGAAGTTCACAACACCGTTCATCAAAGCCTTCTCGCCCGATGTACCCGATGCCTCCAGAGGCCTTGTAGGAGTATTGAGCCAGATATCCACGCCCGATACCAGACGGCGTGCCAGATGCATGTCGTAGTTCTCCAGGAATATGATCTTGCCCAGGAACTCCGGACGGCGGCTGATGTCGATAATCTGCTTGATAAGTCCCTGACCTGCACCATCGTGCGGGTGAGCCTTACCGGTAAAGAAGAACTGTACCGGATAGTCTGGGTTGTTCACGATCTTGGCCAGACGGTCCAGATCAGTAAAGAGCAGATGTGCACGCTTGTATGTGGCAAAGCGGCGGCCAAAGCCTATTGTCAGGGCGTTGGGATTGATCTTCTGCATCAATGACATGATACGTGAAGGATCACCCTGGTTCTTGAGCCAGCTGTCCTTGAACTGCTGACGGATATACTCAATCAGCTGATTCTTAAGGTCATTGTGGAGATCCCAAACCACCTTGTCAGGCACCTTATATATATCCTCCCACATCTTCTCGTTTGACTGGTCTGAGAGGAACTTCTTGTCAAAATATTTAGCATACAGGTCCTGCCACTCCTTGGCTGCCCAGGTAGGCATGTGAACGCCGTTGGTCACGTAGCCCACGTGGCTCTCCTCGGGATAGTAGCCCTTCCAGATGCCTGCAAACATCTTCTTGGACACCTCACCGTGAAGCCAGCTTACGCCGTTCACCTCCTGGCAGGTGTTGCATGCGAATGTTGACATGCAGAAACGCTCGCTTGCATCGCCGGGATTGGTTCGGCCCATATCCATGAGCTCGCCCCAGCTTATACCCAGCTGCTGTGCGTAACCGCTCATGTACTTGCCAAAGAGGCCCTCGTCAAAGTAGTCATGACCTGCGGGAACCGGAGTATGAACGGTGTACAGTGACGATGCACGGACCACCTCCATAGCCTGGTTGAATGTCAGACCCTGCTTTACGTACTGGGTCAGACGGTACAGGTTGCACAGGGCTGCATGACCCTCGTTGCAGTGGTAGACATCCTTCTTTATGCCCAGAGCCTCAAGGGTAAGCATACCGCCAATACCCAGAAGTATCTCCTGTTTGAGACGGTTCTCCCAGTCACCGCCGTAGAGCTGTGACGTGATGGGACGGTCGTACTCGCTGTTCATGTCTATATCGGTATCCATCAGATACAGAGGCACGCGGCCCACATTGACCCTCCAGATAGCGGCATAAACGGTATAGTTTATATAAGGTACGGCAACAGTCAGGGGCTGGCCGTTCTTGTCATAGACGCGCTCCAGCGGCAGGGTGTTGAAATCCTGCGGCTCATAGTTGGCTATCTGCTGGCCGTCCATCGAAAGTGTCTGGGTAAAATATCCGTGACGGTACAGGAAACCCACACCGCACATATCAACGTTGCTGTCGCTGGCCTCCTTCATGTAGTCGCCGGCCAGGACGCCCAGACCGCCAGAGTATATCTTGAGCACGTGGGTCAGGCCGTACTCCATGCAGAAATAGGCCACAGACGGACGCTTGGCATCGGGCTTGACGTCCATATAGTTGCGGAATTTTACATAAATTTCATTCATCCGGTCCAGGAACAGCTGGTCCTTGGACAGTTCCTCCAGCTTGTCATAGCCCAAGCGCTGGAGCATCATGATAGGATTGTGACGCACTGCGGTCCATAATTCCGGGTTGATGTTCTTGAACAGGGCCTTTGCGTCCTCGTTCCATACCCACCAGATGTTGTGTGCCAACTCGTCAAGTTTCTGCAAAGCCTCTGGCACGCTTGATTTCACATAAATGTCGCGCCATGACGGCTGGTTTGAATTGCTTGCTTTAATCTTCATATATATCGTTTCACAAAAAAATGTTCAAAACGACGCATTAGGGTCGTTTCCCTTTGCGTCACTTTTCAATTCTCTCCCAAGTTTTCTCCAACGCAAGGCTGTAAGCCTCCAGGTAGTACTTGATAAAGTGTTTCCAGAGAGCCTTCCGGGCAATCTTTCCCGCTTTATTGCGTATCTCATCCCGCTTGGCGGCGTCCATCTGCACCCACTTTTCAATCTGCAGGCTGATATCGGCCGATGCCTCATTCCAGTTGCTGTCAGTGCGATGAACCACCTTTACGCCATCCTCCAACTCAGCGTCATGCTTAAGCAGAGTATTGACCCAAAGTCCGAATCCGGCCAGGTCCGATGTCACCGTAGGTACGCGGAAAGCGGCGCTCTCCAGCGGAGTATAGCCCCACGGCTCATAATATGACGGATAAACCGCCAGGTCCTGACCTATCAGCAGGTCATAGTATGTCTTGTTGAATATGCCGTCATTACCATCCAGGTAACACGGTACAAACAGCACCTTTATATTATCATCGGGAGCATTGCGGAATCCCATGCCCTGAAGAGTGCATATTACACGGTCATCTGCCATATTATGCAGCCAATGCGTTGTAAGAGGCATCTGTAGCGGGGTTTTGGCAGCATCCAGACCGTTCACGCGGTCCTGAAGGTCGCGGCGCGGCTCCATCACCCATGCCGGCACGTTTATGAGCGCCAGGATATGGGCATCGGCCGTCTTGCGGTTGTCACGCAGCCGCCTCAGTGAGTCCAGGAACAGGTCGATACCCTTGTTGTGGAACTCATACCGTCCGCCGGTAGCCACAATCACGGTCTCATCGCCCCACTCCGTCCCGAACAGCCTGTTTGCAACGCTCAGGATGCACCTGCGGGCCTCACTGCGGGCAGCGTCAAATTTATCGGCTTCAGGCAGGAATCCGTCCTCAAAGCCGTTAACGGTCACTACATCGGGCGTGCGTTCCAGCAGCTGGGTGCACTCGCGTGCGGTAATGTCGCTCACAGTGGTAAAGCAATCCACCTGATGTGCGGTCTGCTTCTCGACGGAGTGCTTGGACTCCATATTCAGCTCGCGGGCCATCTGGTCGCCGTTGTAACCGTCAAAATACTCATACAGTGCCTTACCGTTGCCACAGATGGAACGGCCGATAGACGTTGCGTGAGTGGTGAATACCGTCGATATCTGCGGAATGAAATATTTCAGGAACAGAGCGCCCAGACCTGTCATCCACTCATGAGCGTGGTAAACCACTTTGTCATTGGCACTTATGTTGAAGTTATAGAAGCTCTTCACTGCCATAGCCGCGGCGTACGAGAACATCGAAGCCTCGTCATAATCGCCGTAAGCATGCATCGAATCCACCTTGAAAAGCTCCCAGGCACGGCCGTAGATTGAGTTCTTCAGGGGGAACATGACCATAAAGTCCACCAGGAAAACAATCGGCTTGCCGGGTATGTTCCAGTAACCCGTCCTTACCTTCAGGCCGTCGGTATCGCGTGCGTAATCCTTCCAGATTGCGTAAAGTGACTTATCCTCAACAAAAAGCGGATTGTTCTTGCCCTCCCAGACATCGGGGCCGACGTAAATCAGTGTAGCGCCACTCTCCTCCTTGAGCGTCTTGGCCTGTGTGGAGAGCACAGTGTAAATGCCTCCAATCTTGTTGCAGACCTCCCAGCTCACGGAAAAAATGTAATCTGGCTTACTTTTGGTACTACCCATAATCCTTTTTATCAGATTTTCAGGCCGCAAATTTACAAAAATCCCCCGCTCCTCACTACAACATTAACACACTTTTATCAACAACACATTGGCAACACATTGGGGACGGTTCTCCAACACATTGGGGACGGTTCTCTGCGTGTTGAAAGACACACAGAGAACCGTCCCCAATGTGTTGTCCCCAATGTGTTTGCGTCACTTTATCACTCCGGAGCCCAGCATCTCGTCGTCCTGGGCATACCAGACTGCAAACTGGCCGGATGTAATGCCGCGCTGGGGTTCGTCAAAAAGGATGTAAAGGGCTTGAGAGCGCTTAATGAGCCAGGCATCCTGCAGAGGCTGACGGTAACGTATGCGCACGCGGTAACGACGCACCTCACCATCCTGCATCTCAAGGTCAGGACGTATCCAATGTATATCGTTACGTCCGATGCTGAGGCAGCTGCGTGAAAGCCCCGGATGAGTGTGTCCGCAGCCCGCATACACCGTATTGCTCTCAATATCAGTGGCAATCACAAACAGCGAATCATCGTGCCCGCCCACATTCAGACCGTGTCGCTGGCCGATGGTAAAGAACTGCGCTCCCTCATGCGTGCCTATTATCTTACCCCAGGGATTAGCCTTGTAGCGCGTCTTTTTGACATGCTTGCGCCCCGAGCGGTAAGTCTCGGTTATGAATTTAATGCCGTCATAACGGTATGGGGTTGCCAGACGCTCCAGGACATCATCCGTAAGCGCAGCAATTTTATCCGGGTCGTAATTATTTGAGCTTAAGGCGTTTGTACACTTATCCTCACTGATATAACCCGTTACCAGATTTGCCTCACGACCATCGGCGGTAAGGCTGTCCAGTGTCTCCTTCTGGAACTTATAGTGCTGATTATTAGTATAGAACTCCGGGTAAACCTCAACAATATTACCCTCCACGCTCTTGAGTTTCTGCTTAAGGAACTCCGGCAGGTCCACCTTGCCTACAAAACAGATACCCTGCGAGTCCTTCTTGTTGGCCGATGGCAACGCAGCATCGGCCGCAATCTGCCGCACCTGTGATTTGAGCAGATGACCTATGGGGAACAATGCCCGCGACAGCTGCTCCTGACTAAGCTGACACAGGAAATAGCTCTGGTCCTTGCCGGGATCGGTGCCCTCAAATATGCGGTACATGGTGCTGCCGTCAGAGGCTTTTATCTCCTCCTTGCGGCAGTAGTGCCCGGTGGCCACCATATCGGCACCAAGCTTAAGCGCTGCATCCAGGAACGCATCGAACTTGATCTCGCGGTTGCACAGAACATCGGGATTGGGGGTTCGGCCGTGCTCGTACTCGCTGAACATATAGTCCACCACGCGGCGGCGGTACTCATCGCTCAGGTCCACAAAATGGAACGGAATGCCTATCTTCTTGGCCACCATCTCGGCCACCAGACGGTCCTCCTCCCACTCGCAGTCACCGTGAAGCGTGCCCTCGGTGTCATGCCAGTTCTGCATGAACATGGCAAAAACATCGTAACCCTGCTGCTTGAGCAACAGGGCCGCTACGCTGGAGTCAACGCCTCCCGACAACCCTACGCACACTTTCATGCTGCAAAAGTAACAAAAACGACGCAAAGGGGTCGTTTCTCTTTGCGTCGTTTTTAGTCAAATCTTATCGGGTAGGTCTGCTATATCCTGCCGGATAAATGTCTTATCATAGACAGGCAGCTGCCCGTCGGTGACAGTTGCCTCATAAACTGCATCCTCACTGAATTTGAGGTCCAGCTTACCGGTACTGTAATCGCCCTCAACAAGTTCATATCGGCCGATATTCAACAAATCATATGCCGGTTCACGGCCACTTTCGAAGAATACGCTCCTGGTGTAAAGCATCAGACTGTCAGTATCCAGGAATATGGCCTCAATCTTTTTCTTGTAATCAGTCTCCGAATAAACCGAATACCACGCGGCTACGGTCTTATCGGCACGAAATGACGGCAGGAATGCCTCCACCTCCCATACGGGATTATCACTGTTGTCGTCAGGTTGAGTTACATCGGACTTCCCGTCTTTATCGCACGATGTAAAAGACAGCCCCAGCATCAATGCTGACGCAAAAAAAGATATAAAACCGAAAGATTTCATATGTCCAATTAATTTACCATATCAGTTGCAATCATAACAATAAAATAGCACAATAAGTCTTTAAGATTAAACAACTTTGTCTACCTTTGAACATCGGAACCATAAAACAGGACTATAAATGAAAAAGTTATTGCTGATTGCCGCCACCATCATGATGGCATTGATGAACGTACAGGCCAAGGATATTCCTGCAGGAATGCGCATGGAGATAATTGAGGCCGATGAGGAGGACAAGAACCAGTATTCAATCTTCCAGTACAAGGACGATGACGGAACCGTGGGTTACTACATGAGCGTAGGCCGATACACGGAACTTCTGGGATTAATCCGCGATGACCTGGCATCAACATTCGGCCAGTATGATGAGGTTTGCCTCTACATGGGCAGCACCAGGGATGAAGTAGTAGCCTCGCTGGACAAGATGCTGGAGCAGATGGGCAAGGCCAACGGCACCACCATCGAATATGACTGCCGGCTGGCCACCTGGGGACAGCGCCTGGGAGAGAAAGCCAAGACCACATGCATAGTAACCAAACGTTTCCTGCAGAGCAAGCGTCTCTGCTTCTACTTTAACAGCGGCGGGAATCGCACCACATATGCCGACCTCACCAAGTCCGGCATCAAATCAATGCGCCTGAGCGTCAAGATTGACATCCGCCTCCACCCCGACCGCGACTAAAATGATACAATTGGGGTCAGACCCCTTTTGTACTATTTTGGCACAGGGAGCCTATACTTCTGTCCTCGTTGAACTAACCTTATTTCAGCTATGAGAAAGTCAATTACATTTTTCACATTTTTCTGCATTGCTTTGGTGACCACCAGCTCTAAGGGCTATCAGAACAACCCGGATGAGAGTTATGCCAAGATAGAAACCAAAAAGCTTGAGTATTCCATCCCATATATTCCGGTGGAGAAGCGCTCAGCCATCCTGCCCAAACACAATATCTGCTCTATCGCCCCCGCGGGAGAGTCATCGGACAATTTCATCACAGGCAGCGGCACACTACGCATCCAGACTTCCGGTCAGCCCTATAACGATGTGGTGACCTATACCCAGGAGATGCTCTATGAGCCCAAATGGGCAGAGACTCCCCTGCCTCCAGACTTGCGCCCCTACCTGCCACGCATCCGCCAACTCCTGCTGGAGGGCAAGCCGAATGAGGCGAACGCCCTTGTGGACGAGGCCCAGAAAAAGGCCGGCTTTGAAAAGTACATGAATTTTGGCAACGATATTCTGTACCCCGTAGGCGGACCGTCCAGACACACAGCCTTCACGCTCAGATTCCGCCGTCCGGAGCAGCCCGATACCAGGGACTATTTGCGCTTCCTGGACATGCAGAACGGCATGATTACCTCCATGTGGACCGATGCGCGCGGTTCTTTCCGCAACGAATGCTTCTGCGCCTATGACGGCGACGTCACCGTAAACCGCTTCACTGCGCCCAAGGGACAGCTGGACATGGACGTGGAGTTGCAACTGCCAAGATTGAACGGCAGCACCCACCAGCTTAATATTGAGGACGGCGTGATCACTCTGGCCACAGCGTACAATCCGGAATTCGGCCAAAAAGGCTACGCCGTGGTCATCCGCTTCCTGCCCAAAGGCGGCACTATGAATAAGACCGAAAGAGGTATGCACATTTCCGGTGCGGACGGTCTGACGGTCGTCGCCAAGATAGAGAGGTTTGAAAGCGACTTCACCTTTGAATGCGTCAAGCCCATCCGTGAGGAACTGATGGCCATGAAGGTCGATTTCGACAAGCTGCTCAAAGGCAACGAAAAGTACATCGGCCAACGCATGGACCGTTCCCGTATCCATCTTAGCCCCGACCAGGACATGCTGCTTTCCGGCGAGGAACTGCTCCGGCGCGCCCACAGCAGGAACGAGCTGGATCCCGCCCTGCTGGAGAAGCTCTATGACATGGGCCGATTCTTCCAGATCTACGAGACTGGCAAGTATATTCCTCCTTTTACAGGCCAGCACAACATCAACACTAACCTGCAGGTATGCGCGGGTAACAACACGGGCCTCTTTGACGAGATGGACGTGTATTTCAAGTATTACGAGACCAAGTTCGATGACTTCCGCACCAACGCACAGCTGCTCTACGGTGCCCGCGGCCTGCTGGCCAGCGTTCACTGCGACCCGAATTCCGGCCTGTACTATCATTTCTCGCACACCTATCCGCATTACGGCTTTACAGGTGTCCTGGGTTGGATTTACAACGAGCTTTGGGGTTATTACCTCGTTACAGGAGACAAGGAATTCCTGCGCACCCGTGTGATTCCGGCCTACAAGGAAATGGCCCTGTTCTACGAGGATTACGCGTGTGACCGTGGCCCTGACGGCAAGGTCATTTTCTATCCGTCCTTCTCTCCGGAGAACCCGACCCCGAATCCCGGCTATGAGACAGTCACCAGCAGAGACCGGAATCCTACCAGGATAAACTCTGTCATGGATATAGCCATCTGCCGCGAGATCCTGATGAACCTGATCGATGGCTGCAAGACACTGGGCATCGAGCAAGACAACATCCCTCACTGGGAGGCCCAGCTGGCAGACCTTCCAACCTATCTCCTGGACCTGGACGGCGGCCTGAAGGAATGGGCCTGGCCAACTATCGAGGAGAACTACAACCACCGCCACGTGTCCCACCATTATGACGTTTGGCCCGGTCGCGCGGTCACACCCGAAAAGGACCCCGAGCTGTCGGAAGCCATCATAATCTCCAACCGCAAGCGCGCCCAGCAGGACGATTCTGCCCATGGCATCATCCACCGTGCCTTCACGGCCATCCGCCTGAAAGACATGGAAGAAGCCGAGCAGAACCTTAGCCAGCTGCTCAACCACGGCTTTGTCCGCCGCACGCTGCAGACCAGCCACTTCCCATACAGGGGCGTGTTCCCGGACCTGACGGGCGCTGTCCCGGCATTCCTGGTTGAGATGTGTGTCTTCAGCGAGCCCGGCACAGTGGAATTCCTGCCGGTCATTCCCGACAACCTGATGAACGGTGCCATTGACGGCGTATGGCTGTATACCTTTGCCAAGCTTAATCATATGGACTGGAACGAGAAGGGCATCCATGCCTCCATCACCTCCAACCAGGCCCAGACCCTGACGCTTAGGAACCGCCGGGAAGGCTGCCGCATCCTTGTGAACGGCAAGGAGCTGACCAAGGACGGCGACCATGTCCAGTATACCTTCAAGGCAGGCGAGACCGCAAAGATTGAAATCATCCTCTGATCAAAATAAGGTCGCACATGCTCCACATACAAAAAGAGGCCGCTGTCGCGACCTCTTTTGCATCCTGGTAATGAAAGAATATATATTGTTAACTCAGCATAGGAAGCAAGCTACTTGATGTATTATTTACCAGTTCTGATTCAAGATATAAGGAATGCCTGATGTAGTCATCCCTGCTCCGCTTATATTGAATCTGGTGCTGTAGGAGTTGTTGTAGAACTCCACTTGGGCTGTGCCTGTCGAATCGGTTTCTACGTTGGGGTTCCAATAAAGCGTGCGGCGGTAATCCACATCGCCCAATACGGGACCGTCAGGGTATTCAGGTGAGTAGAAACCGTAAGGAACGGAATAACCGTCTATAGTGGTGATGCGTTTGTTTATGTTGTAGATATCTCCTTTTTTACCAAGGTCTTTACGATCCTTTACAAGGATGTCAATAAGCAGATACCGCTCGTTCATTTCACGCTCAAACTCCGGGGCGTATTCCTTGATGGAGATAAAAGGAGACGTTAGGGGATTTCTCATGTCCTTGGGCATCAAGGTACATTCCTTAAGTATATCGGCCATAGATACCAGATCATCGTAAACCAGGATGCTTTTTAGGTACTTGGTGTCAGGGTTTGCGTTTGAGCCTGCATAATAGAAACTGTTGGCATCATGGATGTAAAAGAAGGGCTTGTAACCGTTAATCAACACCCCTTCATTAGGCGTATCGAAGAACGCATAGCCTTTGTCAATAAGGTAGCCCATCATATCGGTGGTGTATTCACCCTTGTCCATTTCAACCTCGGCATCCGTGCCTACATCATAGGCGGTAAATGTAAAGTAGTCTATGTACTTGCGTTTCTCATCGATGTCAACGTCAGGCAACAGAATACCCTCATCAACATTGATAACTGTGGGAAGTTGGTCATCTATATCCTGCTGTTTTATGCCATGGGATTGGACAGGCATGCTCAGCCTGCTGTTGAATACAAGTTCCTGCTGTAGGTATGGACGTATGGCCGGTTTCATGGAACGCTCAAACATGATGCGCGCATCAGGGCCTATCAGGCGTTTGCGTGCTTTGGCATGGATTCCAAAAGATGCCCTGCCATAGAATTCCGGTTCTATATCTATGCTGAAATAGCCCGATGAATCAGTAGTGCAGGAGTATTTCCGGGTGATACGCTCATCCTGCGTCTGCATGGCCAACAGGGCATTTATCTTTATGCCCGCAAGAGTCTTCTTGCCCGATGAGTTCAGTATCCAACCGTTCATTACAAGAGACTCTTCAACATGATGTGACCCGCTAAAATCCTTCTGTCCGGTCATGGTCATCCAGTCATAACGTTCCCATCCTTGTACAAGCATGAGCAGGTCAAGAGCCTGGTCGCGTTCAGGGGCATCAGATTCAAAATACCATGATGGATTCTCGATGAGTCCTTTCAAGTCCGATGAGAGCAGGAGTGATGTACGCAAATCATCAGCACACGCGTTGGCCGGCCCACGGACATCACGCACGGAGAGACAGAAACTGTTCTGTAAAGGATTGCCTTGCCCATCTTTGAGACTGAAACTTAACGCAACTTTTTCAAACGGATTATAGTATTGTTTGTCCGGGATGACCTCCAGTTCCGGAGCCTTGAATTCACCGCTATGATGGTAGATGGAACGGCTGGCATATATATTGCCTAATCTGTCAAATATATGTATCCGACACACACCTTCAGGTGCACCGCTCATTGAGATCGTTTTCTCTACAGATTGGTTTTTATCAAAGGTACAGAACTCCAACAGTTCACCCCGACAGGTCAAAGTCATGCCGATGCAGTTGTCTGCCAAACCTGACGTACAGTCAACCTTAAGTTTTATGCTATCCGAACCGCAAGGATTTACAGTGAGAGCACACCCAATTTCTTCCGGACGTGGCAGTTCAAAAGTATGTGATTTATCTCCTACGGTTATTTCAACCTGATTACGATTCTCCTGAGGTATGAATGTAAAACAGCCCATACCGTCATGGAGTGTTGAGAAGGTCTGACCACTGTTTTTAAGTACCCCTGTGGCATCAACCCCGAATCCGGTATCATCAGTTACCTTGAAGGCTATGCGGCAGGGCTTACCTATTATGATGTGGCCACCTTCAGGATAGAATGAGCAGTTGATCTTGCCTGGTTTTTCAGTCTTAGGGCGGATTTCCCAAGATTCCCGTTTGTGTTGCTTTATGGTGGGGTTCTCTGTGTAGTAGCCACCTTCCTGCTGGGGTTTCTCATAAACGGCAAATACGCGGGAGAATACTGTTTCCTCACTGAAGTTGAGCATATAGTTGGTATATGCACGGACCTCATAAAAACCGCTGGGATAACCTATCATGCCACGTTTTATGCGTGCTTGTGACACAGCGCCATCCAGAAGGGAGAAAGAACCATCAGCCTGGCCATTCTCAATCTTAAGTTTCTGCTGCTTGAGCAGCACGCCTGTGGGTGAGATAAGGTCCACATACAGCACCTTGCTTTGCGCCTGTCCAAGTGACGATGCATTGACTACAAAGGCCTTGAACCAAATGGTCTCGCCCGTGTAATAAGATGTGTTGTCAAACTGGAGATAGACTTTCTCCTGCGGATAGATAGAGTTGAACTTACTGATGTCCTGGCTGAAGCGGATTAGTTCCTGACCGATATGGCGCGATGCGTCAGGGATACTGTCTGCAAACAATACCGTGCAACAAACAACTAAAGCTGCGGCAAGAACTATACGCTTCATAAGCAACAATTAGTACTCTTTATCCATTTTTGTATTTGGGATATGCATTTCCAAGACTGTCATTCTATCTCTTCAATAAAGATGCCTTCGCCATCATCGATTAGCTCTTCCGGCTTGACTACACGGATATTCGGACCTATCATCTGTTTCATCTCTTCATCAAATGATTTGGCATCGCCCATGTGGAATACACCAAACTGGTACAATACTCCATCTTTTTTATAGCCAGGCGGGGCTTTCTCCAGTTTAAATTCCAAATAATTCTTATCCAACGGAAGCTTTACGCTCTTGTAGCCGGTAAAATCCACTTTAATTACGTGACCTGTTCCTACCAACGGGTAAGAAAAAAAACCATCCTTATCAGTAAGGGTATAATAATATGCGGCAGTATCATTATCAACGGTCTCAATGATGCTGGCATAGGGACCCAAGGGTTCATTAGTGGCAGCATCCAATACCCTACCGCTGATAACAGCTCCTGGTTTAAGCTCTAAAGGCTTGATTCGACCATGACCCGTAATATCAATCGGTGACAACCCTGGGCGCTCTTTCATCTTGATTTCTATATAGGTCCTGTCAATAGGGACAACAACAGGAACATATCCCACGTAAGATGCTTTGAGACTATCATTGGGATTGACCAGAACGAACGAGAATTTACCGTCCATCGTTGTGCTGCAGTATGTAACAACATGGTTTGTGGAATCCCGCTCCGTTACATAGACCTGCATCATGGGACCTTCTTGATCACAAACGATACCGAAGATTGTATCACCAGCCTTAGGTTTGTCTTGAGCAAACACGGTGGTTACGGCTGCATGAGAGAACAGCAATACCATGAGGGAAATGAATTTTGGCGCTTTCATATGCTTTTGTTTTTATGACGTTACGGGCAGACGGGACGTACGGAACGACCCGTAGAGCGATTCAGGTATGTTTCGGATTCAACAACATTTTGATGATAATACAACTGATATGAACGGAAGGGACTGTCCTTGCAAAGTGTACTAGTCCAATAGTAACCATACGGCTCATTACGCATATTCACCATATCGGTATAACAACCGGCCGCCGGGAGAAATATTGTGCGATCAGTATAACCAGGCATTTTACTTCTTACTAAATAACCCTGGACATCCCCCATTGTAATCAAGGACCATGTACAGTTATTATATAACTCAGCCATCTCATCATTGGTTGGCATACGCCAGCTACCGCCCCATTTTACGTGAGCAACATCATCATTGGGTTCAAGCGTAATTTTATTGTCTGTGAATCCATCTTTTCCGCAATCACTGTCTGTGCAGTATTTGGTTAGGATTGGATTACGTGAGTCATTCCATCCGTATGCACCTTTACTCCATTTGTAATTATCCCAAGAATAATAATCCTTGGTTTCTGTTTCACCCCAGGCATAATAATCTCCGGATTCATTGGGCTTATTTGCACCAACGTTACATGTGGCCCATTTTACACTCAAACCCAGGTCTACAAACTCATGTTGAGCACTTGCGGGAACACAAAGAGTCATCATTATTGATGCCCAAGCAAACAGCGAAATTATTTTTCTCATAATGCTACTAATTTGGTTTTCTGTTATTTAAACTGATTTATACGGAAAATACGTCTTGTGTTAAATAGTTTTTTGTCATCATTGCTTAGTGGGATACTGAAATACCGTGAGTGAAATGAGTTTTGACGTTTTCATATACTTTTGTTTTTGTGACAAATGTAAGTATAGATAGATTGTCAAAACAACAATTAGGCGTTGCAATATCGTCGCAAATTTCCTATGAATTCCGAAAAGTTGTCATTGTAGTCAGTTTTTCGGAATAAAATAACAAAAAAAGACTATTTCTAATTGTGCGTGATTATGATATAGAAGAATTTGGCACTAAAGTTGGTTATGTTTTAGAAGAAAACTGTCTTTAGAGCATCTGTAATGCCGATAGATTTTTTCATATACACATGTATTATTCAGTATCGATTCTGCACAATATCGTATTAGTTAGTGTGCTATTTCTGTAAAATATCGCATTCCTATAAAAATGTTTTCTGTAAAATATCGCATTTTACTGTATACTTTTCGTATCTTTGCAAGAGTAAAATGCAGTGACTATGATAGACAAAAGGGTACTGGAATTAATCCTCACAGACCAGCAGGAGGAGCTTGAAGAGAGGGCTGACGAGGCATTATGCCCCAGACGTGAAGAGGTTTTGGTTGACACAAAGAGTTCACAAGCACAAGTTATTATAGGTGTAAGGCGTAGTGGAAAGTCCACGCTCTGCTATCAGGCACTACATGGCAAGGGGTTGAAGTTCGCGTACGTTGACTTTGACGATGAGCGTCTAGTGAAGCTTGAATCGGACCAATTGAACGATGTACTGGAGATACTGTATAAGATATACGGTGATTTTGATTATCTGTTCCTGGATGAGATACAGAATGTGGAGGGTTGGCATCTGTTTGTAAACAGGATACTCCGCAAGAAGATGCACGTAATAATAACCGGATCAAATGCCAAGCTGTTAAGCAGTGATCTGGCAACACATCTAACGGGGCGTAACAAGGAGATTGCGCTCTTTCCTTTCTCTTTTAAGGAGTTCTGCATAATGAAGAGTGTTGACACCCAGAGACGTACTACTAAGGCCGAAGGATTTCGCCGTGCCGCATTTGACGAGTACCTGAAACAGGGCGCGTTCCCTGAGTTACTGAGTATAGAGGACAAAAAGAGTTACGTGAGCAGTCTGGTAGAGAACATACTGAAGCGTGATATTGAGCAGCGCTACAAGATAACATACAAGGCTGCCTTTGAAAATATGGCCCACCATCTGCTAAACGTTTCGCCCACAATAGTTGTTACCACAGATCTGGCTGGGCAGTTCCACTTCAGGTCTGAGCATACTGCCAAGAACTATGTGAAATATCTTAAGGAGGCTTACATGCTTATAGGCATACAGAAATACTCACAGAAGAGCAAGGTTCGTTCAGTTCAGGAGAAGGTGTATGCAGTTGATGTGGCTATGATGGACCAGAGAGAGAACGCGTTTGCAGGAGATAATCTTGGTTACCGCCTTGAGACCATAGTTGCCATACATCTGATAAGAAAGTGCAAGTTAGAAGGACTGGATGTATATTACTTAAATGACAGATCTGGCGAGTGCGATTTTTTGGTTTGTAAGGGCAATAAGGTAGTACAGGCTATACAGGTGTCATACGATATATCGGCCGATAAAACCCGCAAACGTGAGATAAACGGCCTGCTACTGGCCGCTAGACAGACCAAATGCGATGATCTGTTATTGCTGACCGATCACGAGAGTGGTGAGATAGAGCAAGACGGACGCAAGATGAAAATCCAGCCTGTCTATGAATGGACTACAGAGTTGGAAATATAATCAATAACGTCAGGAACAAATCGGCCCTACAAGTATGCTATAGTGGATTTTTCGGAAAGATAAATTCCGTTAAATTCCTATGATTTTTGTATTATTCAGTACCGATTCAGTACCGCTTTCCAAATTCTTATGCGTTTAAAATGAAGTTTCCTTATTCTTCAATTAGGATACCTTCGCCGTCATCCCGCAGTGAACCTGGTTTTACAACGCTGATATTAGAGCCTGAACGACTTTTTTCCCAGCCTTCGCGTATATCAAATGGTCCTATGGTATACATGACTCCATCACCTCCATCACCGTCAGGATCTTTTTCCAACTTAATTTCAAAAGTTGTCTTATTTTCCAGGGGAATCTTTACCGTCTTATACTCACGTCGGTTGGCAATCACCTTCAACACGTGCCCTGTTCCGAAAAGCGGATAAGAAAAAAGTCCGTCTCTGTCTGTACGGGTATAATAGTAGGCAGCCGTATCATTCTCAACTGTCTCAATGATTAATGCATTACCTATTGGTTCACCAGTTGAAGCATCTGATACTATGCCGCTGATGATAGTACCAGGTTTAAGCTTATCCTGAGTAAACGCGGTAGTTGCGGGTGACTCTTGTACATCCGCTTCATCGGCTTCAATATCCAAACCGTCATTTTCTTCTATTCGGAAGTCAACAAGTCTGATAACCTGCATTCTTCTTGTTTTTCCTTTCCATACTCCTGGTGTCCAGTTGGGCATGTGGCAGATAAGCCTTAACGCCTCGGCGTCAAAACTCTCCGTCATACTTCTTAATATCTCCGCATTGCTGATTGAGCCGTCATTTTCTACAATGAACTTTACTAGAACACCTCCTTCTACGCCGTTTCTGAGAGCATCAGTAGGATAGTTCATGTTCCTTCTTATATACTCCAGATACGCCTTTCTGCCTCCCGGGAACTCGGGCTGAATATCATCGGACGTAAAGACCGTGCTTTCACAATCTATGAAAGACTCGTTGTTTCCATGGGGAGTTCTGGACGTAAAAACTATTACGGCCGATACCGCCAACACGACTGAAAGTGCCGCTGTGACTATAGCAAAGGTTTTCTTATTCATATGCCATTATTATTTATCTTCTGATATAACGGCAGGATTGGCCGAATACGTCCTCATTATAAAGAATCTGTGCCAGGCGGAAGCAACCTTTGCGCCCACTATTTATTCTGTTGCTGATATTTCTGCTGGTATTTCTGCTGATATTTCAATAGGGAATCTTGCCAGGAGATGTGTGCATCCCGCTCTCTCAGTTCTATCTCCTCCGGCGTCAGTTTCCTGCCGTTAGGATATATGATATTGCCTTCTTCATCCTTATGAACGCCGGGTTGCTTAAGCAGATAGGACTCGACGGTTTCTCCTTCCGGGAGCGGCATGGGTATCCCTATCAATCCAGATTCTCTCATTTCTTCTTGAGTCAACGGACGAGAGCCTTTACCATCCATTTTTCCAATAACGACTGGAGTTTCTGTTTGCACTGGCGGCAGAAGAACCAGAAAATAATCCGGGCAAATAAACCTTATTTCCTTATCACCATTGAAATAAACCATTGACACCTTGGTCTTATATCTGTATTCTATAAAAATGTCACCATTATCATCCATACTAACACCTGGCAGCTTAAGCAGGACATGGCCAACTCTATCCAACTCTGCCTGCCCAATAGGCATTGTAACAGTGTCATTCAAATGGAAATATAAATCTGATACAAATTCCGTATCAGCAACACACTTGATGTCATCTCCCTGAGAACTGGCTTGTTGCTTACTTCTGGAGACAGAATCTTTTACAGCCCAATATACCAGCCAGAATTCCACATCCTTGGCAATCATCTTCTTTTTCTCACCAAAGAATTGAGAAAAATAATTTCCCTCTTCATCCTTATACACATCGTGCTTAAGCAAAAACGATTCTATTGTTTCACCTTCAGGCAGTGAGACCGGCAGAGTCATCTGTGCCACGGAATCTGCAACTGTTTTAGCACTGGCAGCGATATCTACTGGACTATTCGGTTGTTGAGCACTAGCCGTATTGCATAGTGACAACAGCAAGGATGTCATTACAAATATCATGACGCTCTTTCTCATAACACTACTGATTTGGTTGTTTGTAATCTAAACTGATTTATACGGAAAATGCGTCTCCTGTTAATTTGGAAAATTCATAATAATGCTAAAAACAAGCGCTTATGACATTTTCAGAAAGGATGAAGATACACAGAGGACAGCTCGCGGCAAATGTATTATAATTACAACACAAACTATTATCAAATCACCATTGTAAATCCAATCCCATTTTGGCATTGAGTGCATCCTCAATGGTATAAATACCAAGACTTTCAAAATCTGACATATCAATTGTATCTACTGATTTAGCCGCCTCACGTATAGGTATGGGTATACCTTTATACGGGTAACCTGAATCTGTATTCATTTCTACTTGAGGCAGTTCATCCCATTCCTTCATCTTAATCTCAAAGAAGGTCGTGTCTATAGGAATAACTACAGTCTCATAACCAACGCAGGGTATCTGCATCCTGTCATCAGGGTTGACCAGACGGAAAGAGAAATTACCGCCAAAATCAGTGACTGTGTGAGCTACAACACTGTCCGATGAATCCAGCTCCACTACGTTTACCCAAATCATGGGGCCATATTTATCACGAATGATACCGGAAATTGTATCGCCAGCCTTAGGCTTATCCTGAGCAAACACGGTGGTTACGGCTGCATGAGAGAACAGCAATACCATGAGGGAAATGAGTTTTGATGCTTTCATATACTATTGTTTTTGTGACAAATGTAAGTATAGATAGATTGTCAAAACAACAATTTGGCATTGCAATATCGTTGCAATCTTTGAGCGACATTCTATTGACTATCCGGACGAATTTGAAGAGCTGGTTAAGATTATTGCTTCAAGCATAGGTGCTCCGGTTAATCCCAACAAGTTGGCCAACACTTTCAAGAGCAAGAAGAATCTGCAAGCCATTACTGACAAGACCATATCCAACTATCTGTCATACATAGAGGATGCTTTCCTTGTTGAGGAGGTCGAGCGGTTTGACATAAAGGGCAAGAACTACATTGACTCCCTGTCAAAATACTATTTCCAGGATCTGGGGATAAGCAACGCCATACTATCGTTCCGTCAGATTGAAGAGACCCATCTGATGGAGAACGCCATTTACAATGAACTGCGCGTACGCGGTTTCAGTGTGGATGTTGGCGTGGTTCCAGTGCGTATGTTGGACGAGAACGGTATTGTGACCATCCCTGTAGAACAATTCCTTAAAGACCCTGACAGTCTTGATTTGTAACAAGCTATCGGAAATCTTTAACAATTGCCACTCTAAACAAGATGATTTGCCAGATTTGACTGTATTTGAAAAATATGCAGGAAGATGATTGTTATTTCGATTATTATATCAATCTTTGCAACTGAAGACAATGCGTAAATACGCAAAACATTCGGAAATATGAATAGAATTGCAAGGAATTATTATCTCACCCAGCTTATCGGAAAGCGCGATAATGGGCGTGTAAAGGTAATTACCGGTATACGTAGATGCGGAAAGTCAGTACTGTTATTTGATATATTCGGTGACTACCTGAAAACGGAGGGAGTTACTGACGACCAGATGATCATGCTGAAACTCGATGTGGCAAGAAATGCCAAGTATCGTAATCCATTGGAGTTGGATAAGTACCTGCGTGACCAGATAAAGGATTCAAAGAAGCAATACTACGTTATGCTGGATGAAATTCAGGAAGTGAAACCTATACCTAACCCCTGGCTTGACGACGAGAACGCTACCATTGGGTTTGCTGATATTCTGTTAGGTCTGCTGGACATTAAGAATGTAGATGTTTATGTAACAGGCAGTAACTCTAAAATGCTCTCGACCGATGTGATGACAGAGTTCAAGGACAGAGGTGACGAGATTCATGTGAATCCACTGATGTACAAGGAATTCTATTCGGCTTATGAAGGTGACAACAGTCATGCATGGGCAGAATTCGTGACATACGGAGGGTTGCCAAGGGTGATGGCGCTGAAGTCTGACAGAGAGAAGAGCCAATATTTGCATGATTTGATACAGAAGACCTACCTGACCGATGTGATAGAACGCAATCATATTCAGAAGGACATCTCTGTGCTGGACGACTTGCTGAACATAGTGGCGAGCAGTATAGGTTCGCTGACAAACCCAAAGAAACTTGAGAACACCTTTGCAACCGTAAAGCAAACAAAAATAGACGATGCCACCATCAGCATCTATCTGGGCTATTTTGCTGAGGCTTATCTGCTACGTCAGGCCAGACAATATGACATTAAAGGTAAAAAGTATATCAATACCCCTCAAAAGTATTTCCTTACCGATGTGGGGCTAAGAAATGCCCAACTGAACTTCCGCCAGCAGGAGGAGACACACCTGATGGAAAACGTCATCTATAACGAGTTGTGTGTGCGTGGATTCAATGTGGATGTAGGTGTAGTAGAATATAACTATAAGGACGAGCAGGGCAAGAGCAAACGTACCAAGTTAGAGGTTGACTTTGTGGTAAATAGGGGCAACCGCCGCTGTTACATCCAGTCAGCTTTTGCTATCCCTGATGAGGTGAAGAGATTGCAGGAAACAAATTCCCTGAGGCGCATAAAGGACTCTTACCGCAAGATAGTTATCTTGCGACATCGCATAGTTCCGTGGTACGACGAGAATGGAATATATTACATTGGGCTGGAAGATTTCTGCCTGGACTACATAGATGTATTAGATAGCACGTTATGATGTAATAGAAAGAAAAAAGGGACACAATTAAGCACCGATAGTAGAGCAGTTTCTGCTTCCGGCCTTTTTTTTCAATTTCAGGAAAGTTTTTTAAACATGTCGGGAGCTGCTGCAGAGAACTATTTTGGGCTGTCAACACAGATTCCGATGAAGATTGTCTATGTGACAAGCGGTTCGGCCAGAAAACTATCTGTGGGCAATACTGTCATAGAGTTCAAGAGGGGTGTACCCAAGAATTTTGCATTCAAGGACAAGACTATGGCAACCCTGTGTCTGGCCCTTAAGAGCATAGGAAACGGTAAGATTACCGATGAGCAGAAAATACTCCTAAGAGATTTCCTGAAGGAATATTCCGGTAAGCATGACATTTCCAGGGATTTAAGACTGATGCCTAAATGGGCGCAAAAACTGTTGAATGATTTAATGAAAGAACCGCCAATGCCCCAAAGCATCGGCGGTTCTTGCTTTATATATGTAGGTAATTTATTTACAGATGAAACGGATGGAACGACCTTTATTGTCCCCATTATTTTTGCTGTTGCTGGTATTTCTGCTGATATTTCAATAGGGAATCTTTAATTGAGATGTGTGTAAACCGTTCTATCTGTTTTATGTCTTCAGGCGTCTGTTTCCTGCCGTTAGGATATATGATATTACCTTCTTCATCCTTATGAACGCCGGGTTGTTTAAGCAGATAGGACTCAACGGTTTCTCCTTCCGGGAGTGGAATGGGTATTCCTATCAAGCCATATTCTCTCATTTCTTCTGGAGTTAATGGGCGGGAGCCTTTACCATCCATTTTTGCAGTAACAGCTTTTATATTAGGATCTAATGGTCCGGGCGGCAGAAGAACCAGAGAATAATCCGGGCAAATAAACCTTATTTCCTTATCACCATTGAAATAAACCATTGACACCTTGGTCTTATATCTGTATTCTATAAAAACGTCACCATTATCATCCATACTAACACCTGGCAGCTTAAGCAGGACATCGCCAACTCTATCCAACTCTGCCTGCCCAATAGGCATTGTAACAGTGTCATTCAAATGGAAATATAAATCTGATACAAATTCCGTATCAGCAACACACTTGATGTCTACTTGCGGGCAGACGGGACGGACACATTGGCCGGCATTGCGATAACTCCCGGTACCCAATGGATAATCTCTATTGAACATGTATCCCCACGAATGGTCAAGGTCTTCCAGCATTTTTGGAATATAACAGAGCGTACTTGACCAGTATGCTCCATATGAAGGGTACATACCTTTAGCAAGTGCAGCAGCGTCACTATACTTGTTAACCGGGAGGAAAATGGAGCAGTCTTCATAACCAACCTTTTTGCTTGTTACACGGAATCCCTCAAACCCGTTCAGTTCTGTCCATGTCCAAGTACATTCTTTGCGTAATTCATCCATCTCCTCCCATGTAGGCATACGCCAACTGCCTCCCCATTTGACATGAGCCACGTCATCTTCCAAATCCAATACAGTCTTATTGTCATTATCACTGTACTTGGTATAACTTCCCTTACTACCGTTTTTACTGAACTTATACGTTGAGTAACTGTAATCCGATTTGGGTTCAGTCTCACCCCAAGCGAACAATCCACCCACTTCTTCCGGATTGGCGGCACCAACATTACATGTGGCCCATTTTACAGATAAGCCCAAATCCACGTATTCATGTTCCGGGAAATAGTGTTTACCATTTACAAGAATTTTGGTAATGGACTTACCGTTTATCATTATACTACCATCATTTTTCATTTCTGCTCCGGGAATTTTTCGGACTAAATCTTCAGCAGTCTTAAATTCATCTCCATCAAATTTAGCGGAATTGAAATAAATGGAATCAGAATGCGAATTTCCGTCTTCTAAATAGGCAATGACAGATTCATGAGCTTTAGTGGTAATGCATAGTGACATTAGTATAGATGTCAATGCAAACAATAAAACTTTCTTTCTCATAATGCTATTATTTTTGTTGTCTGCTATCTAAACTGATTTATACGGAAAATGCGTCTCCTGTTAAGAGGGTTATTTCATTATTATCTTAAATGCGGTCACTTACCTATTCTTTATCCTGCTTGAACTTATCTATTTCCTGCTGCCAGATATCATCATTTATTCCCAAATACTTGAAACCTTCAGCACAGAAATAAGCCGCCTTATCGGGAGTGATTGCAAAGGCTATATCACCATCATAAATGATATCCACCACAGGAAGTCCTCCGTCATAAACATCTACAATGACAGGATTGTTTACGGCATACTCTATATCGGCTATCTTTTTGTTGACCGATGTCTCCAGTTCCTTCGCCAGAACAGACTTTATGTTTCTTGTCTCTGTCTTATCGGCCTCCTTATAAACCAGATTATAATTATCTCCTTCCTTTACAAGGAATATACCCCATAGGTTCTTGTTCCATGCATTCCGCATTATATAACCGCAGACAAAACCCTCCGGCGCATATTGCTTCAGCTTCTCCATATAGTCTGTATTGGTTCCCACCATTCCGCGGTCACGGGGATAAACCTCTTTAGTGCCAATCAGTGGTTCTTCCGCAATTTAGTTGAAAAGACAAGTTTTTGTTTGAGTTGATTCAGTTAAGTCACATTATCTTGTTATCAACTACGTTTTACTCTCACTCTACCCATACTCTACCCATACTCTAGGCATACCCTTGGCATACCCTTGGCATACCCTACCCATACTCTACCTATACTCATTGAGTAAGCTTAGAGCGAGCCTAGAGTATGCCTAGACTATGCCTGGACTATGGCTAAGAGTTGCCTGGACTATGGCTAATGGCAGCCTTCAACTAAATTGCGGAAGAACCAGCCATTTCGGGAAAATAGGGCGTGCAGAGAATGAGTTTTCAGAAGGGGCAAGCCTATACGGCCAGTATGATTCCAGACACATCTATGTGAATGACGTGAACGCCGCAGCTATCAAATTCATTGATTATAAAGGTGTGAGCAGTAATCTGTTTTGATATTATCTGAATAAATAGTATCTTCGCGGATGAAGTCAAAATCCTGAAATATTTTGAAATATGTAATAAGGATTTGATTTTTATAGTCAAATAACTTGAAGAGAGAGTTTGGTATAAAAATGATACCTTTTGTAGAAAGCGTAAAAAAAATAGAGCAACAATACCGTACAGGTGAGGAGCCTGTTTTAGTAATGTGTTCTGACAGGAAGAACTATGTCTGTAAGTATATTCGGACATCATATGCTTCTTATAAACTTTCTTGTGAGTTAATAGGATCTATAATGGCAAAGGCTTGGACTTTCCCTACACCGCAAGTGGCTTTTGTCAACATCAAGCAGGAACATTGGTTTGGCAAGAACCTTAACTATAGTTTGTCTGCACCTGCTTTTGGAAGTCAATTCATAGAAAAAGTGGGGGATGTTACGCCTTCAACATACAGTGAGATAACTCCTTCTGCTTCTGTTCTACAGCAATTGATGCAAATAGCGTTGTTTGACTTTTGGATTGCAAATGAAGACAGAAATTCCAATAATGCCAATCTGATTTATGATGTTGACTTAGGGAGACTTATTGCAATAGATTTTGGTTGCATTTTGAACACTGCCACATTTGATTATCCATTGTCTCATTTGACCTCAACGGACACTATACTCTGTTCAGATTTATTCCGTCATATTGTTAATGGCGTTGAGCGCAAACTGACTGATGGAATCATACATGATTTACAGAAAGAATATCTAACATACTTGAATAATAGTTCTAAACAAATCTCTTGTATTCTAGAGGCTATGCCTCAGCAGTGGAATATTTCTGATGCCATAATCAGGGAAAAACTAATCCAATTATTTGATCCAGCTTGGAAAACAGGGGTTTGGGATAATTTTATGGAATGTCTAAAAGAAAATATGTAATATGGAGAAGTTGATATATAGCATTATCTATGCAGTAATCCGGCCGGAAATTTCCGAACAGTTAAGTATAGGACTCATCATAGTTGACGGAGACAAGGTTGAGGTACGCTATTCGCAGGAAAAAATGAATGCCATGCAGAATCTTTTTTCAGAAAAAGAATACCGATTCATTTCTGGCGCCGTTGCTTCGATGACTAAAGACCACACGGTTGCAACAATTGAGGACGTAAACTACCTGATACGCTATTCCAACAATCTGATTGCTTTGTCACCGCTGCAAAGCATTGACATATCCCCTACGGAACAAAACAAGGAATGGCTTTTAGCCAACTATGTGTATAAAAATAAGCTAAAAATAGCGTAATAGAAAAATGAAAAAATCCTTTTCCAGTTTGACTCTGTTGTGGCTTTTGGCTTTGACCATAAGTTGCAGCCATCCTAATCCTGATGGTGTTTCAGAATTCAAGTACAACATTACAATGACAGAATTGACTGAACCATCATGGTATGATCTGGTTGACTCAGTCTCATACATAACCCTCAAGTCACCTGACAACACCGCTATGGGCGAGATCAAACAGCTCATAGTGAATAATGAGAGAATCTATGTCCTGGCCGATGGATTCTATTGCTTTGATATGGAGGGCAACTGCCTGTTCAAGCAGACGACCAGGGGGCGTGCCAGGAATGAATTCATGGATGCAAGTTCAATGTCCGTATCAGACGGCCAGCTGTTCATTTATGACAGGATGCAGTACAAAGGCTTGTTCTTTAATGCACTGACGGGGCAGTATATCAGTACTCTGAACAGCACGCTTCACGGACGTGCCGGTTACTGCATAGGTGATCATGTCATTATCCATAACCTGAATGACGGAGATGATGAAAGATTCAAGGTACTTTCAAAAGAGGACCCAGAAAATGTTCTGACAGGTTTCTTTGCAGGAAAGGAGCACCTGACATCAATACGCGGGACAGACTCATGGGTGGATGACGGTCTGATTTACTCTTCATACAGGAGAGACCTTGCCTGGAAAATGACAGGCAAGGAGTGTATTCCATATATCAGTATTACCGTTCCTGAGGAGCAAAAGCTGCCTGATCAACTCATTGATGAGATGATTGACAACGGAACGATTTCTCCCCAAGGAGATGTAAAGGGAGAATACACCTATGGATTATCCGAGATAAAGGAATGTGATGGCTTTATTACGGGTCAACTTAATGACGGAAAGAGTTTTATATATTTCATATTCGATAAGGGTTCCGGTAATTCACGCTTCTTTAAATATCCCGCAAAGGAGGTATGGCAGCAACTGCCCATAGGCGAGAATGTATGTGCCGGATATAAGGATTGCATTTGTACCATAGTAAAGCCTGAGAGTGTTCTATTTGCAAAGTCCATCTTAGGCAACATCGGCAAAGAACCTGCTCAAGAAAAATTCCGTCAGGCGTATAACGCAATCAGCGCCCTGACTGAAAACGACTACGCCATTGTTGCACGTATTTGGCTTAAAGGACTAAAATAGTATGAGATTAATTTTTCCTAACTTGTTACAAAATGAAGTGAACCCCAAAAGTTTTGTGTCCATCTTTTGGGGTGCACCTCAAAACATCCTGCATTCTATCATTTTGATTATGAACAAGCCTACAATTCCTACAATAATTATGTTGGCGATAATGCTCTCCATTGTATCGTCATGTAAAAAGGATTCCATGCTTCTCCTGCCTGTAAAAGAGGTTTCGTTAAATAGTAAGAATAACCAAACCATAACTGGCATAGAAACTGATATTGAAGTTGCTGGAGCAAGAAGCATATATGCCTATGACGGTATGCTGTTTGTGGAGACTAACAACCCCAAGGCACAATTGGAGGCTTTTTCCATCCACAACAACCAGCCTATTGCCAGCTTATGTATGAAGGGGCGCGCCAGAAATGAGTTCAACAGGGCTTGCAGCTACTGCAAGCAGTTTATTCAAGAAGGAGGTAAGTCATATCTCTTTATGGGCGATGAATCATCATTGGACATAAAGATGCTTGACATAACAAGTTCCATATCACAACAAACCACAGTTGTAAGAGATGTGCTTCAATCTCCTTTACTATCAAGAAGTCTCGGATACAGCGTTTTCATATCCCCTGAGGACGGATGGTTCTGCCATCATCTGTTTCGCCAATACAAGAATCCGGACGCACCGGATATCATTGAGGAAAAACCGTATTATGCCATTTCAAACAACAATGATGAGATAATAATCCCCACTTTCAGTGAGGCTGTAGATTTACCTCAAGAATTATTCCAGGGCAAAATGAGAATCAAGCCGGACAGAAAGAAAGCCGCATTTGCTTTTATAGCAATGCCATATCTTTTTATCTATGACCTGGAGAACGCTAAAGGAAAAGCTATACATGAGAATGAAAAGAACACATTTGACAGCCCAGAAACAGATGAGTCAGGCAACGATCTTGAAATGTTTGCATTAGACGTATGTACTACAGACAAATACATTATACTTCTCTGCCCCGACAGCAGAATAAGCCAGTATTACGGTCCGGAATCCTGCTATCCATTATTGAGAGTCTTTGACTGGTCTGGCCAGTACATACAAGCTATAACTTTGGATAAAAAAGTGCATGAAATAGCATACGATGAGAAAACAGGCTATCTTTACGGATTGGATATGATGACTGAGAAGATATACCAATATAATCTGTCCAGTCTGTTTAAAAACTAACCATTGTGGGGAAGATGAGACTCATTAGGATTGTTATTTGCTACTCAATAACCTTAGTAATGCTTGCCTGTGTGTCGTGCGGCAAGGGCAAGAGCATGCAGGCCATTCCCGTTGAAGAGGTGAAAGACACATATTTCCTTGATGAGATTGCTGACAGCCGCAGCTATGTGCAGCTTGATGACAGCTCTCTTGACGCAATTGTGGGCGATATTACCCAGGTTATGGTTGATGACGGGCTGATTTTTGTATCGCACATACCTAACGCTAAAGGCAACGATATTGACCAGATAATATCGGTCTATGACAAGGAGGGACGGTTCCTGAACAAGATAGGACAAAGGGGGCGTGCCCGATACGAGTTCATGCGCATCAGTTCCTGGTGCATTGACAAGGACAGCAATCAGGTTCTGCTTTATGATGGTGACGCACGCAGCATAAAGAAATACTCCTATCAGGGGGCATTCATCGCACAAGCCCCTATTCCCAATGAAATTGACATCATCGATATTTCCCTTACAAACAAAAGGATGTACGTGCAGTCATCGGTCCCCAATGACGTATCGGATGACTTGATGGAGTTAAGGGAGGATGGTTCATATACGCCATTACTGCCTATGAGGCAGATGGCAACTGACGGAGGCTGGCGCGTAGGTATTGTCAGCCATTTTAGAGACCAGGACCTGAAAGAGTTCTACCATATGCGGGCGTTTGACAATACGCTCTACAGAATCTCTGATGGCAAGGCTGACTCATGCGGATATTTTGAATTCATTGACGTGCCCCCGGCCAACAAACTGGAGAACCTTACTTTTGATTATCTGATTACCCTGAAGCAGCCCAACGAATGCTATGAGACTCCATCCTATTTTGTGGCAAGTGAATTTGAGGCTGCCGATTATGTGTATCACAAGCCCACAGGCAAATGCACCTGTTACAGGTATGACATAGCCAATCTACCCTACCGCCGCAAGATTGTAGGCGTGGCAGGCGATGTGTTGATAGCCGGCGTTAGCGCATCAGATGCACAGATTGCCCTGAAGGAGCATCCGGAACTCATTCCGGAGCAGGACAAGGTCATGCTGGAAGCTGTTGCAGGCAGAGAGAATGATGCACTGGTGTTTTATCATCTGAAATGACAGGGTGTGTGTTTCAAAATTTTTTTGCAGGTAGTTTTATCCAGTTGTTACGGTAGCCGGTTACCTCATCTATGAGGCGGTAACGGATGTGAATACTGGCAGTTTTGTTGATACGCGGAGAAATTTATTATCTGTTCTTTTTTAAGGTATTATACCATAAGATCTGCCTAGTAGAAAATCATTATTAATGCAGTTAGCATTTATTAACTAAGCAAATCGTTGATAAACTATTTTGATAGTTACATTTGCATCGGTACTAGTTACTGATGCATTATGAAACAGAAAGAAATATCCAAGCTAAGTGAGAAGAAAGAGGTCATAATGAACCACTTCTGGGATAAGGGCGCACTGTTTGTACGGGAGCTCCGTGAACTCTATCCGGAGCCCAAGCCCCATTTCAATACGCTCTCCACACAGGTACGTGAACTGGAATCCGACGGATTCCTGGATCACAAGGCATACGGTCCCACCTATCAGTATTACCCCATCGTGACGCGTGATGAGTACAGCCGGTTCTCAATGGGCGGATTCATAGGCAACTATTTTGGCTCATATCTGAATGCGGTATCGGCCTTTGTTGGTGACGGTAAGGTATCCATTGATGAACTGAAAGAGCTTATTGAACATCTGGAAAAGAAAGAAAAATGATAACCTTCCTTATCTACCAATTGAAAGTAGCGGTCATAATGGCCGTCTTCTACATATTCTTCCGTCTGATGCTGATAAAGGATTCATGGCACAGACTGAACAGGATTGTGCTTATGAGTACGGCTTTGCTATCATTTCTCCTCCCTGTTTGCATTATTACAATCCACAAGACAGAGGTCATACACATAGCCAATACCCTTGAGCCGTTAACCTTTCACGGTACAGCAGAGGTTACCCAATCCTTTGTTCCATGGTGGCATGTAGCATTGACATCAGTTTATTTGGTAGGCGTAGCCTTTGTCTTGTTCAGGATTGCAGCATCAATCCTGCGCGTACGCAGTATAATAAGGCACGCACGCAAGGAGTTTACGCCCGATGGCACCCAGGTGTACATCATGCCCGGCAATGCGGCATCATTCAGTTGGATGGGACACATTGTAATATCTGAAGCTGACTGGAACAACAATGAAAACGCAATCATCAGGCATGAGAAAGCCCACGTGGCTCTTCATCACTCAATTGATGTACTTATTACCGATCTTATAGCCGCCGCACAGTGGTTCAACCCCGCAATCTGGATGCTGCGCATAGACCTGCGCGCCGTCCACGAATATGAGGCCGATGACACCGTACTGCGTGCCGGCACCGATTTACGTAGTTATCAGTATCTGCTCATAAGCAAAGCGGCCGCAATGAACGGATACACAATAGCTAATAATTTCAATCACAGTATTTTAAAAAACAGAATTTTTATGATGGAGAAGGAAACCTCAACCAGAAGGAGTCTGCTTAGAGCACTCTATCTTCTCCCCTTGGTTTGCATTTCATTGGCTCTCAATGCCAAAACTAAGGTCAATTACGTGTACAATGACAACCAGGCGGACCAAAGCCCCAAAGTTACAGTCATCAAGGCCACTCTCAATCAAGACTCACTGGAGTTTACTGGAACGGCCGACTACAATCTTATCAAATCTTTACCTGGAGTACAGTTTGATGAGGATGACAACATTACCGTCAACGGTAAGCCTGTTTCAAAAGTGCTGATGGTCGGAAAGACAGTATATGAAAATAAAGACTCCAGAATCCCTGATCATACCATTCGTATGAATTATACCAAAGATAAGGAGTATGTATCTTACACCGATACGATATTTAGCACAGTCTCCGACGGCAGTAAGAGAATGTCCATAACCAGTGGTATGTTTAAAACCGATGCCAATGACCCCAGACTTAATGACGTTGCAAAAGCGAATATCAGTCTCTCCCTTTCTTATGACGCGAATATTGAAGAAGAGATACGAAACCTACCTGGTGTTGGAATTGATGATGACAGTAGCATAACAGTCAACGGCAAACCGGTTTCAAAGGTCCTTGTAAACGGAGAGTCATATTATCCTAATTTTGTTAATGACAAAGTTTCATATGACACAGACATGGAAAAAGAAGAGTCAAGTATAGGCCTTTGGGATAAATCAATTCACGTTGACTATTACAAAAAATGTCTTACAGCGATAGGAATCACTGATGATATCTATTCATTGATTGTTGTTCCATCAGGAGGAGGACTTGTTGCTGAAATTAAGTTAGGAACAAAAGATGAAGCTATTAAGGCAATTGAGAATATGATTTCATCATACAAGACAGGTAACACACTCGAAATTGATGGATATACAATAAATGGCATTAAAGGAAAAGTATATTCCATATCTCATACAGGGCCACTGGAAAGAGCCATCTCTGGCAGCAACTATATATTCAGGATTAAGGGATTAAAGAAAGTTCTGTAATAAAACACAAGTCAAAGGGGGAAACGATCCAGATGTGTCAAAATACACCATATTAAACTTTTTTGTATAAAAAAGATGAATAGGTTATCTCATAATTTGTCCCTTATTACCATTGTATGCGGATTGTCAATAGTGTCTCTGACCAGTTGCAACGCAAATAAAAATGGAACTGATGATGTCATCATTACGGTTAATGACCCGGGTGAAAAAATATTCCCTTTCAATGATTTTTTCCGGTTGGAAAAAAGAGTATATGTAAGTGCCGAAGGCGAATACTTTTTGTCCGATATACATGATATACACGTTACTGAAAAATATGCTTTCATACTGGATTACAGTCAAAGTATATCTAAGATTGATCTGGAATCGGGCGAAATAGTATCTCAGTTGCATCAGCAGGGAAGAGGTCCGCAGGATTATCTGTATCCTTTGGGTATATGCGGCGATGATAAGTATCTGTATCTTTTGGATGCCGGTAGCAATGTTCACATATATGACTTTGACCTTAAGCATCAAGATAAAATCAGTCTGGACGGCATACCTTCACCCGCTTCTTTTTGCAAGATAAAAGAAGGTTATGTGTTTCTGAATTCATTTGAAAATGACAGTATCGGTAAGTTCATAATAACAGACGGAAGATGCAGACTTAAAGATTCTTATTTAAAGACACCGCGTGAAGATAGCCCTAGAGGCGTTGCATCGGCAACAATGTATTTTACACAAAAGTTTTTTATCCCGGACTCTTACGGAAAGGTGCTTTGCCACAACTCAAAAGACGATGCAGTTTATCTGTATGATGGTAAGAATCTGGTAAAGAAATGCCAGTTCAAGCTTGACGAAGATTTATTAGGTACACCCGGCGTTTACATAAAACAGATATTTTCACCGAATGGAAACATCCTGGTCAACTATTTCTCAAATGGCAAAGGAGATTACGCGTATTATGACAAAAACTGCAATCTTATTGCCCAAGGTATCGGCGGAGGAGAGGTTCCGTTCTTTCCCATTTGCCAAATAGGTAACAAACTTGTAACCGCATTTACCACCGATGATGAGGTTGGAGTTGAGTTGCCCGGCAAATCCATTCAGGCCCAGATTATTATTCACTGCGCCAAATAGCATAAAGAAAAATCAAAGTTCAAGTTCTTATGAGAAAAATAGTTTGTTATTTATTCCTTGCAGTTTTGCTGTCAGTTTATTCATGTGGCAATAAGCCCCAGTACATCATTCCTGAAGTTAAGGAAATATCTTTTGCCGACCAGGAACGAGGGTTCATAGAGCCTGTCAAGATGGATTATTGTCCCATGGGCGTCTTTGATATTATGTCATATGACAAATACCTGTTTTTCATCACCCAGAACAAAAGCGCATATCTCAGGGTCTACGACGTAGAAAAAGGTGCCGAGGTGGCTGCGCTGTGCCAGCAAGGTAGAGCAAACAACGAATTCAACTTCCCTATTTTCTTTAATTCCGAACAGGCATACACCGTTGACGGCGAGATTATGCTGCCCATAAAGGATAACCAAAGCACATTAAAAGAAATAAATATAACAAAATCCATAGATGAGCAGAAGACGGTCATCAACAGAACCGCTTCATGTATAGGTAATACCAGCAGCCATCTAGCATTCGTTGATGATGACTTTTCTAGGATGTTTGTATCGGACCTGAAGTTGTCGTCAGTTGAACCGGCCCAACCCGTTAAGTTTTATCTTCAGGAGCCTGACGGGGAGAAAAAGGAATTCCCGGTTTTCAAGGATGTTATGTCAGGAGATAATGAGTTCGGAAAAAGCAATTATTATTCAGGAGTCTTGATGAAGCATCCGGGCAAGAATATCATGGTATATTCCATGACTAATTTGAATTATTTGATCTACTTTGATTTAGACAACAACAAGACTTTTGCCATTCATCAGAAGGGGACAGATACTTTTGAGAAATATGTAACTGAAAACCCTGATTTGCTACATTTTAGTGATGCTACAGCATCAGATGATTACTATTTCACTTTCTATTTCTATAACTGCAGGAGCAATCCAAACGCGGACTACGTATGTGAGGTTCTGTCGTTTGACTGGGATGGCAATTATGTGGGTGGCTTTAAAACCAATACTGTAATTCACCGTATTGCTTATAATGAAAAGACCAAGTCATTGTACTGCGTCAATATTGGTGAAGAGTTGATGTATGCCATTCCAGTTAAGGAGTTTATAAAGTGATTTCGGACGTGAATATTCCCTGTGCCATAACCTTTCCTTGGAGTTTACACCAATTGTTGCTAAAGCCGGTAACGGCATCTATGAGGCGGTAACGGATGTGGGCTTGATACTCATTCATATTATTAGGGGCTGTGACTGTGAAGGTCACGGCCCTTGTGCTTGTGGTTGGGCCGACGGACACAGGGCTGACGGATGTAGGTCTGTAGATGCACATCAGGTCGGGGTTGAAACCCACGCCTGGAGCGGTGAGCAGGATCTTGGCAGTTAGGTGCCAGCGTTCAGGATGGGCGGTGTCAGCCAGCGTGAGGCGGCAGCGGAGGGTTGCCACTTCAGTACCAGGTATTATCTGCAGGAGTTTCAATGCTGCAGATGGAAACTCTGGGAATGGTTGCGGTTCAGGTATGTGTTCACGGCCGAGCTGGGCGAAGCCGTGATAGGCACTTACAAAGAGATTGTAGCCGCTGATGTGGTGATTTTTGTCATACGGCGGCCGATGGGACGGGACGGATTTGGCAATATTCCTCCATTCAAGTTTTACTGAATGCGGGAGATGCTGCCAGGCAAGGATAGCACGATGGTGTACCTGCTGCTGATCAAGTTGGGCTGGCGTGCCGGGAAAGACGGGATTGATTTTGCGCTTGTAGAAGCACTGGCCGTTACGGTGATAGAAGGTGATATTACCTATGCTGGACCAGCAGTCCTGGATTATGGGTGTGTAGTTGAGTAGTACAAAGATAGTAAAATCCTTTCCGTATCTATCATTTAACAAAGGCGATAGCCGGTAGCAGTTTTAGGGTTACATAAAATGTAAAAAAGGTACATGAAATAAAATGTGGTTGTGAAGGGAAAATGCAGCGGATTTTGACGAAATTTGCGAACTGGAAAGATGATGTTACGTACAAGCCTTACAACATGTCCAACCCCGGTTATCTGATTAATACTATACAATATATGAAGAATCTTTCAGACGGTTTGAGATCGTTACGGACACTGGCTGTGACGCTGGTGGTGCTGATGATGACGGCAACAATGGCGCGGGCCGTTAACCGAATAGTAAACGTTGAAGTATGTGAAGGAGGAGCTGGCTTTATCCATTTGAAAGGATGGGCGTATAGCCCCGATAACCCCGAGGAGGCCCTAGAACTGGGTATTGCAATTTTTACCAATGAAGCCTGCACAAGCCCATACGGCCTTGCACATAGTTTGATGGCCAACATACAGAGAACAGATGTTGCCGAGTTACAAGACATTCCAGGCAACCACGGCTTCGAAGTATCCTACTCTGCCACCCCGGGTAAATATTGGTTGTACTTCATTGGTGGTGGTACCGAAGATGGCTATTTACCTTTTGGTGATATTCTTACTGCAACTGTGACAGCAATGCCCTCACAGATGGGCACAGTAACTATTACTCCCGAGACGGGTGTCATTATGGTTGATAATGGAGCCATACTCACTGGCACTGGGGGTTTGAACACCCATATTATGATTGCCGATGGCGCTACAGTGACTCTGAATGGCATAGATATCACCAACGAAAACTGGGGCGGTGAAAACCCATCAAACATAACCTGTCTTGGCGATGCCACCATCATACTGGCAAAAGGTACTACCAACTATATAAGAGGAGGCCGCTATACTGATCCCTGTATCCAGGCTGGACCCAAAAATTCAACGCTTACAATTAAGGGTTACGGATCGCTTGTACTCAGGAGCTATGGTAATGGAGCATGCATAGGAGGTAGTCTAAATTCAGACTGTGGAAACATAGTCATTGAGGGGGGTATCATGGATCTCAACACTAAATACACAAAGGGAGATGGCACCGCCAGTGGCCATGCAGCGTGCATCGGCAGTGGCCGATTTGCCGAATGTGGCGACATTACTATCAGTGGTGGCAATATCAGTGCAGAATCTACTTTCGGAGCGGCTGCCATCGGTGGCGGTAGGGAAGCCACTTGCGGCAACATCAACATTACTGGAGGAACTGTTTATGCCTACGCTAACAGCCCACAAGGTGGTGCAAGCATCGGAGCTGGTTTGGATGGAACCTGCGGTAACATATCCATCTCGGGTGTAACAAGTGTAAGTGCCTTAAGGCGTTCTGACCTTTGCCTTTATTGCATTGGTCCTGGCAATGGAAATAGCACCTGCGGCACGCTCACCCTTTGGGGACAGACATCGGACTACATCGTTGGAGAACCTCATTGGATTGGCCCGAATGTTTTTGCACCTACAGACGTTCCATACACCATTAGATTCAATCCCAACGGAGGCACGGGGACGATGAACGACCAAGGTTTCTACTCGAACTTGCCGCAGGCCCTGACCGACAACGGGTTCAGTCTCCCCGGCAAAGCATTTAAGTGTTGGAGTACCGAGGTCGACGGCAGCGGATATGACTACCATGACAGACAAACTGTCACCAACCTTGGCAACGTGACACTCTACGCACAGTGGGCTAACACCGATTATGTAGTCAGTTACGACCCTAATGGTGGTACTGGCTCAATGGAAGACCAGAACTTTGCTTGGAATAGTCCACAAGCATTGTATGTTAATACTTTCGAGTTTTCGGGGTACGACTTTATTGGATGGAACACTAAGCCAGATGGCAGTGGTGACAGTTATAATGACAAGCAGTCCGTAAGCGACCTTGGCAACGTTATACTCTATGCCCAATGGGAAGACGTATTATATCGTAGCCATACCTATCAAGACGGCGATATTATTTCCGGCACTGGCGGCGCGAACACGCACATCACCATTGCCGATGGCGCAACAGTGACGCTTAGCGGCGCAACTATCACCGGACACACCGATCAGTGGTGGCCGGGCATCACCTGCGAGGGCGATGCCACGATTATACTTGACGAAGGGACGACGAACATCGTAGCAGGTGGTAGTGGCTGGTCTGGTATCTATGTACCCCAGAACAAGACGCTCACCATCCAAGGCAGCGGCACGCTCATTGCCTATGGTAGTAGTGTTCTTGGGTATGATGCTGCAGCCATCGGAGGCGGAGGCTATTATGAATCCTCTTGCGGAAATATCGTCATCACTGGTGGCATCATCACCGCAACTGGTGGTAATGGCGCAGCAGGCATTGGCGGCGGCAGAGTCAATAAATGTGGCAACATCAGCATTACTGGTGGCACTATTACTGCCAATGGAGGCAATTACGCACCGGGCATAGGTAGTGGCATGGATCTTTACTGCGGCAACATTACCATCACCAATGGCGTGACCAGAGTCACTGCCACCAAAGGAATTAGGTCAATTCACAGCATCGGCGCTGGAAGCGAAAGTACCTGCGGTACGGTGACCATTGGCGGTCTGGAGACTGGCGGTATTCCCCAAAGCCCCTTCATCTACAACCCGTTGGATACTACACCTTACACCGTGACGTTCGATGCTAACAATGGAACGGGAACGACGAGCGAGCAGCAGATATCTGCAAACACTGTGAAGGCACTGAATGCCAACACCTTCACCCGCGAACGGTATGTATTCATGGGATGGAACACCGCCGCCGATGGCAGCGGTACTTGTTTTGCCGACGGGCAGACTGTGTTTAGCCTAGGTGATATAACGCTCTATGCGCAGTGGCGAAAGTTACAGGATACCGTGACGCTGACTTCTGAAACAACTAAAGTAACGCTCTATGATGGAGATATTCTCACGGGTACAGGCGGTAACAGTACCTACGTCAACATATTAGACGGTGCCACAGTTACGTTACGCAACGTTAACATCATATCATATTCTATTAGTATAATTTGCTTGGGCAATGCTACAATTATCTTAGAAGGAACTAACATTGTGGTTAGTAAGTACGATAGAGACCCTGGTATTCTGATTGGTTCTACCGGCACGACGCTGACCATCCGAGGAGATGGGTTGCTTGAGGTGGCTGGTGGCATTAATGCTCCAGGCATCGGTACTACAGGTTTTGGCTCATACGGCAATATCGCCATTGAGGGCGGTACAATCATTGCCCGTGGCGGCGAAAGGGCTGCGGGCATTGGATGCGGCTACCACACGGAGTTTCCACCAACCTGCGGGACCATTACAATAGGCAGTGACATTATCCGCATCACTGCCACACCCGGCTACAAATGCAATAACGCAATCGGCGGAGCGTGCGCCGGAGTAATCATTGCCGAAGGGTTGAAAGACGTAACAGAGGGCAATACCCGCACCATCACAAGCGGTATTCCCTACATTGACTATGATGGCACGAAGAAAAAACGAGCTGAATATATTGAGTTGACCAATGAGACTGACCTGAGTGCCTTCAAAACGGCTGACCCTGAGGAGCGCTGGTTTGTGGTTAATGATGCCGACGTTAACCTTGGCCCGCTGGAAATCTACGGTACGACCCATATCATAGTGTCCGACAACGCCAGCGTGACTTTTGAATCGAGCGAGACAAACCCCATCTATCACGGGGGCATGCTTAACATCTACGGCGGACCTAAGGGCAATGGTCGACTAACCGCCACCAGCACCAGCACCAGCACAGCTATCAGTGTTAGGCCTATAGCAGGACCTAACGGCATCCCTGGCTACCTTAACATCTATGGCGGACAGGTCACGGCCACCAGCAGCGGCATAGGCATACAGGCCAGTAGCGGCTTGACACTAAGTTGGACATGCCCGACCAACAGCATCAAGGCCAGCAGTTATGGCGGCTATCCCATTGTAGCCACTGGCAAGGCGTTCACTACAGATGGAACCGACTTATACACTGGTACGCTTACTCCTGCCGTAATCACAGCTCTGGCAGGGCAGACACTGCGACCTGTTTGCGTTCTTAATGAGAATGACGGTGCGACCACGCTCAACTCAGCCCCCTGGGCTGGTGTAAATGATGCAACGGTAGCATTTAGCCGCTCATTCACGCAGGATGTGGCAAGCACCATCTGCCTACCCTATCCCATGACTGTCATTGAAGGTGGCAGTGTGTATGAGTTTGTTGATGTGCAGAAGGATAACGGTGTATGGGTAGCTACCATGAGTGATGCCACACCGGACGGAAACAAAGTTACTGCAACTGTAGCCGGTAAACCATATCTGTTCATGCCATCAGCTACGGGTAATGTGACATTTACCGGTACGGTTGAGGTTTCGGAGAATGTTACTGCAGGAACGAGCACAAGCGATACAAATGACGGTACTTGGACGTTCCAAGGAACATACAGCCGTCTGGCCTATAAGGCTGATGGTACGGCAGACCTGGACGGAACAGTATTCGGGTTTGCATCATCTACCAAGGAGGTTGACGGCAATATGGTTAATGCCGGACAGTTTGTTAAGGCCAAGGACGGTGCAGGTGTGCCTGCGTTCCGTGCATACCTTACCTATCAGGGCAGCAATGACATGTTCAGAGCTCCCGCCAGACGCGTGGCAGAATCTGATGCTGATATACCGGATCGCATTACGGTACGTCTGCTTGGTAAGGACAGCACACTGACCGCTGTGGGTACAATGGACACCGCAAACGGCAACGTCAAGATTGAAAAGTGGTTTGATATGCAGGGCCGACCGGTTGAAGGTACTCCCACACAGCCGGGCATGTTCATTAACAACAGCGGAAGCAAATTGATGATAAAATGATTGATAACCTCAAAACAGTAAAACGTTATGGAAAACAATAATAAGAAGAGTTACAGTAAACCTACTATTGAGGTTATAAAATACCAATCCACTCAGATACTGTGTACCAGCCAGATACCTGGCTATGACGATCTGTTTAATTAGAAAGTAGAATAGGAACTGACTATAGGAAAGGCTATTCTGACGGTGTTCAGGGTAGCCTTTTATCTTTTATGAGACCAGCAGTCCTGGATTATTGGTGTGGGATGGAACTTGGGCATGGTTTCATGGTGTTAGTGTTACAACACAAAGTAACTGAAAATCTGCGTAGCACATCTGAAAGCGTGCGATTTTGGTCTGATGCGGGTTTACCGCTGGTTTTGACTGTCCGGAGCGGAAAGGGCCGGCCGTAACGGAAGTGTACACCAGCGCTGGAGCGGAACGGCTGACGGGACTGCGTTTTGAGACGGCCGGGGAAAACCTGCAGAGAGTTTCTGTCCAGATACGGCGCCCGCGATGGTGGTGTTTCTTGTG